>JABLTK010008136.1_pt1 | contig 210807 bp, 187 predicted proteins | sample 7160131 | NCBI WGS metagenome assembly JABLTK01 (sample SAMN14651221, study PRJNA627086) | human gut metagenome | isolation source: feces | host: Homo sapiens | reverse complement strand
CTCTGATTGTGTCACTCGTTTTCGGGGCGGCGCATTGCGCCATGCAAAATTCCCGAAAACTTCGTACAAAGTGCAGCTGCTCGACACTCGCTTACACGCCGCCTGTGTAAGCCTTAACCATAGACGGCGGCGTGACCTCATTTCTCGTTCAAGCTGACTGCTTATCCTCTTTTGGACAACAAAAAACACGGCGCAGGAACAATCCTGCACCGCGGCGAGATTAGTCTGTAAGCCGAGTTCTGTCTTGAACGGTCATCTGTCTAGACGCGCAGTTACCTGCGCGTTCAAGCGATTTTGCAGACGGGCGGGCCACCCTGCGTCTGACTTCTCTTGCATCGAATGGGGTTTACATGGCCGACTTGTCGCCAAGCCGCCGGTGAGCTCTTACCTCGCCGTTCCACCCTTACACCATAGACGGCAGATATAAATGCTTATAAAGTCGTCGTCATTCCCGAAGGTCGGTGCGGTATATTTCTGTTGCACTATCCCTGAAGTCGCCTTCGCAGGCCGTTAGCCTGCATTCTTGCCCTGTGATGCTCGGACTTTCCTCATCGAAACCGATGCGACCGTCCGGCTAACTCGCAAACCTATTATAACATCAAAAATCAAATTGTAAAGCATTTTTTTCGGGACATACAAAATTTGTCGAAAAACGGAATATATTGTATCACGTTCGGAGGGAAAAATGATTCAAAGTTTGGTTGGCATGTTCAAAGATCTGATGCTTTTCGGGTCGTTCGTAAGCGTAAATTCGGGCTTTCCGATGCCTCTTTCCGCGGAAAAAGAAGCCGAATACATTCAAAAAAGCCTTTCGGGCGACAAGGAAGCCACGGAGATTCTCATAAAACACAACCTGCGACTCGTGGCGCACATTGCCAAAAAATATCAGAACTACCCCGACACCGACGAGCTTATCTCCGTCGGAAGCATAGGCCTTATAAAAGCGGTTTCCACCTTCAATCCGCAGCACGGAGCCGGCCTTGCGACCTATGCGGCACGATGTATCGAAAACGAAATTCTGATGATGCTCCGCGCCGGCAAAAAGCACCTCGGCAACGTTTCCCTCTCCGACGCCGTTGGAACCGACAAGGACGGCGGCGAACTCACCCTTTTGGACCTTCTTGCCGAAAACGACGAAAACGTAATCGCGAACGTCGAAACCAAGCTGCAAATAGAAAAAATCATGGAAGTTATAAGAAAGGTTTTATCCCCAAGGGAATATCAAATCCTCGTGCTCCGCTACGGCATCGGCGGAGGCCCCGAGCTTACGCAAAAAGAGGTAGCCAAAAAATTCGGTATATCCAGAAGCTACGTTTCCCGCATCGAAAAAAAGGCTCTGGACAAAATCCGCGAAGAGATAAAGGACGAATTTTGAAGATTTAACTTATATTTCTTAAAAGATTGCAGGGAGTGCGAGGGAAAAACCCTCGCCCGACAAAACGCCTGCGTTTTGCCCAAAGGAACAAGCACTTTGCTTGTCATATTCTCCATTAAACCCGCTAGAGGGCGGAGTAAAGCTTCCCCCTTCCTCACGGAGTTTCCCCCATTTCCGTTCCCCTTATTGCAATGCAACAAGGAATCCACGGAAAGCCTAAAGGCGGGGACACTCTCGGTTTCGCAGTCGGGAGCTTTTTCTGATTGTGCCACTCGTTTTCGGGGCGGCTAAAGCCGATACCAATCCCCGAAAACTTCGTACAAAGTGTAACCGCTCAACACTCTATTACACGCCGCCTGTGTAAGCCTTAACCGTGGACGGCGGCGTAGCCTCATTTTTCTATCGAAGAAAGTGATTGTTCCTTTATTGACAAGCTTACAAAAAAACCGCAGATAGCTGCGGTTTTTTGGTTTTTTTGCTAAAATTTGCTGTATTCTATATTTTTTTTGTTAAGGTATGCAAGCGGGCTTTCGGGCGGAAAATCAAAAACGAGCTTATAGGCGGTCAGCTGCTGTTTTTTGTAACCCATGCGGCGATTGATATCGTCGCGGCCGTATTTGCCGTCGCCCAAAACGAAATGCCCGACGCTTGCAAGGTGCGCGCGAATCTGGTGCGTCCTGCCCGTTACAAGCTCGACGTCCAAAACGGTGCTTTCGGGAAGGCGCTCGGAAACGACGTATTTCGTGATAATCTCCTCCGCGCCCCTTTGCGGCCTGGAAACGACGGCAACTCTGCCCGATTCGGCGTCCTTCAGAAGATACGCCTTAAGCGTTTTTTCGTTGTCCGCGACTTTGCCATAGACGTGCGCCTTATAGAACTTATGAACGTAGCGACGTTTGAATGCGTCGAAAAGTTGTTTCTCGGCGTCTTTGTTTTTGGCGAAAACCAGAAGCCCGTCGGTGTTGGTGTCCAATCTGTGGCAAAGCACGTAACGATCGGAAAAAGCGTTTTTGACGATATTTTCAAACCCGCCTTCGCCCTCGGACGGAACCCCTTTCGGCTTATAAGCGACGAACACGTTGTGATCTTCGTAAACCGCGCGGACAGGCACTTCCTTGTTGTACAAAACTATTTCCGAACCGCTTTGCACCACGACGTCGGAGTTCACCCTTACGCCCGCCACCTTTACGTCCTTGTTCCTCAGAAGCTTGTTGAGAGCGTTATACGACACGTCCGGCGCGCATTCGGCCACCACTCTTGACAGTTTTTGCGGCTTGCCGCTGTAGACGAACGTTTTCATTTTTTATTCTTCGGCTGTTCCAGACTTTCTTTCAGCTTGACGAGGGTTTCGATTTCGGACAAAAGCGTGTTGATGTCCTTGAACTGGCGATGCACCGACGCAAAACGAACGTAAGCGACTTCGTCCACTTCTTTCAGGGCGTCCATAACGTAGTCGCCGATCTGATTTGAGGTTATTTCCTGCTCCAGGCTGTTGTGCACCCTCTTTTCGATGTCGGAAACCATGCGTTCGATTTCCACCATCGGAACCGGCCTTTTTTCGCAAGCCTTCAAAAGCCCCATTCTGATTTTGTTCGGATCGAAAAGCTGACGATTGCCGCCTTTTTTGATGACCATAATCGGCGTCTGCTCAACCGTTTCGTAGGTGGTGAAACGCTTGCCGCACGACGTACATTCGCGCCTTCTCCTGATGGACGTGCCGTCCTCCGACAGCCTGCTGTCGATAACCTTGCTGTCCAACGAACCGCAATACATACATTTCATATCAAATTGCTCCAAAGTGTTTTATATCTAAAATTTTAGTCGTTTTTTTGAAAAAAGTCAAAGATTTTGGAAACGATTTCGCTTTTTCGGCATATTTTAGCCTAAAGAGGGGGATCGATTATGAACAAATGCACCGACTACACTTTTTGCGAACTGAAAAACAAAACCGTCGTCAACCTCGTCGACGGCAAGGACCTCGGCCACATCGTGGACGTTTCCTTCACCTGCGGCGGTCAGATTTTCGGCCTCATCGTTCCTGTCGGCAAAAAGTTTTTCAAAAACGCCGTATCGGGCGACAGCATATTCATTCCGTGGCGCTGCGTCCGAAAAATCGGCGGCGACGTCATTTTGGTGGAACTTAACGGCAATCAGGTTTCCGCCCTTGCCGCCGAGCCCGACACCATTCAATGATTTAGGCTTCAAAACGCAAGACCTTCCCTTGCCGAATTAAGCAAAAAAAATCCCCGAAATCGGGGAAATTTTTACATATAAGATTTCAATTTGTCGATTGCGGACTTCTCTATTCTCGACACCTGCGCCTGGCTTATTCCCGCGGCCTTCGATATCTCCACTTGGGTTTTGCCGAGGTAGTAGCGCATAAACAGAATCTGTTTTTCTTTTTTAGGTATTCGCTGAACCGCGCCCCTTAAGGCAAGGTTTTCCAGCCAGTTATCCTCGCTTTGTTTTTCGTCGGTAAGTTTATCCATAACGGTGAGGCCACCGTCATCGCCGAAAGCGGGCTCGAAGTAGCTTACGGTGTCGGACACGGCGTCCAGCGCGCAGGCGATTTCGGATATAGGTATGCCGATCTCCGCGGATATTTCCACAAGCGAAGGCTCGTTGTCATGCCCTTCGGAAGTCAGCTTCTCTTTGGCCTTTAAGGCCTTGTAGGCGGTATCCCTGACCGAGCGCGTAACCTTTATGCCGCTGACGTCACGGAGAGCGCGGCGTATTTCGCCGATTATCATCGGAACCGCATAAGTCGAAAACTTAACGTTTTGCGAAACGTCGAAGTTGTTCAGGGCCTTTATAAGCCCTACGGCGCCTATTTGAAACAAATCGTCCTGACTGACGCCGTCGCGCCGAAAACGCTTGCACACGCTGAGGACGAGCCTCAAATTAGCGGTTATAAACTTATCCCTCGCCTCTTTGTCGCCGTTTTTGACTGCTTTTAAGAGTTCGTCGCATTCCGCCGCGCCCACCTTCGGCAAGGTCGAAGTGTCCACGGCAGTTATCTCTATTTTGCTCATCACATAATCCTCCTTTCGGTTTTTTATGTAACGAGCTTGATTTCATACTAATTTCGATATGTCTTTTTTGAGTCTGGAAACTATCTTCTTTTCCAGCCTCGAAATATAGCTCTGACTGATGCCGAGCATGTCGGCGATTTCTTTTTGCGTTTTTTCCTCGTTGCCGTAAAGGCCGAAGCGCAGCTCCATTATGCGCTTTTCCCGAGGCGAAAGCTTTTGGAAGCTCTTGTCCAGAATTTCCTTTTCCGTCTGCGCCTCGACGTCTTTATAGATGACGTCGCCGTCGGTTCCCAAAACGTCCGACAGCAACAGAACGTTGCCGTCGAAATCGGTGTTCAGCGGTTCGTCGAACGATATTTCCGCTTTTCTCTTTACGGCCTTGCGAAGATGCATCAGAATTTCGTTTTCGATGCAGCGGCTGGCGTAGGTGGCAAGCTTGATGTTTTTTTCCGCGTCAAAGCTGTTCACCGCCTTTATAAGCCCTATCGTCCCCACGGACACCAGGTCCTCGAGATCGATATTAGTATTCTCAAATTTTTTGGCAATATATACCACCAAACGCAAATTGCGCTCCACGAGGACGTTCTTCACGCTCTCGTCGCCGCTTGAGAGCTTTTTCAAAGCCTCGGCTTCCTCTTCTGCGGACAATGGCGCCGGAAGCGCGTCGCCGCCGAGAATAAAGTCCACCCTGCCGTCCGGCGTGAGCTTGAAAAAATCGAACAGTTTTCTAAGCAATTTCAACAAAGTTTTCATGCGGCCTCCTTCAACGCGCAGTTCAATATGATTTTATATCCCTCGAAGTTTTTCGGCGACACCGCCACCCTTACGCTTTCGAATCTTTGGCCGTCCACCTCTATGTACTCCACGTCCGCGGTTTCCAGCTTCCCCGACGACGTAACCGTGGTCGCCGTTATCTCGCCGTCGGGCGTAAGTCTGAGCTTTTTTGCAAGGTCGCGGCTCAGTATCACCACGGGTTTTGCCGTAAACGGCTCCGTAAGGCCGTTGCCGCTGTCCCACACCGCTCTGGCCGTTATCGTCGCTCCGTTGTTCAAAACCGTGCAAACCACCGCCACAGGCGCGATTTTCGCCTCAAAACGCACGCTCGCGCGCAACTGCGCGCATAGGTAAGCGACGATCAGCGCCGACGAGAAAAACAAAAACGGCTTCGGAGTCAGGCTCACCGCCCCGTAGTCGAAACCCACGTCCATGCACTCGAGGGCAAGCATGGCTCCCGCCGTCAGCGAGCTTACGCCGAAAAATATCAGCGCCGACAAAAAATACTCTCTTGCGCCGTCGTATTTTTTCAGCCCCGCCACCGTCAGCAGAAGCACGGCGATTTTGTAAGGAACGGTCAGCTTGCCTACGTACGGATACGCAAGCGACAAAACCGCCCCGAAAAATGCGCAAAGCGCCACCCTTTTCGCCTCTGTCTTTCCCCGACCGAAAACGGACGTCAGATAAAGCAAAAACGCGTCTGCCGCGAAGTTGTTCAAAAAATAAATTTCGACGAACATACCGAAATTATAAAAAATGCGGACGAAAATATCTTTCCGTCCGTGTCGAATATTTTAATGCTCGGTCAAACTATTTTCCCGACCAAATAAACCATTGATTCCACCAACGGAAAGTTATCCACATAGACAGAAAAATGTTGATAAAAATGTGGATAACTCGACCGTACCCGACAAAAATTGCTTATTTATCTATACAAATGTCGGCAAGTTGTCGATTTTCATTACCCGCCGAACGGCGAAGTAAAGCTTACCCCCCCTTCCTCACGGAGTTTCCCCCCGTTTCCGTTCCCCTTATTGCTATGCAACAAGGAATCCACGGAAAGCCTAAAGGCGGGGACACTCTCGGTCTCGCTGTGCAGGAGCTTTCTCTGATTGTGTCACTCGTTTTCGGGCAGCGCACTGCGCCATGCAAAATTCCCGAAAACTTCGTACTGCCTGCAACTGCTCGACACTCTAAAACACGGCCGCTGTGTAAACCCAGACCATAGATGCGGCCGTGGCCTCATTTTTCTATAAGGCAAAGTGCTTATTCCCTAACGCAAAAAGGGCCGCTCAAACGAGTGGCCCTTTCAAGGTCAATATGTTAGTTGTCGCCGTGAAGCTTTCTGAGGAAAGCCGGAATATTCTGGTTCTGATTGTTCAGGCGGATAACCTGAGTGCCGTCTTGTTGAGGAGCGGCAGGAGCCTGTTGCGGAGCTTGAGTCGGAGCGGCGTTTTCCATGATGTCGAACACGTTGAATTCCGCTTGCGGTTCAGGTTGTTTTTCCACAGGTTTTTCAGGAGCCTTATGCTCTTCTTCGTCGGTGTGGCCGGTGAAACCGGTTGCGATGATGGTGACGATAACTTCGTCTTTAAGTTCAGCGTCGATGCAAGCGCCGAAGATGATGTTTGCGCCGATATCCACAACGTCCTGAACGAGGCAGCAAGCTTCGTTGACTTCGCTGAGTGCGAGATCCAAGCCGCCGGTAACGTTAAGGATAACGCCGGTTGCGCCTTCGATGTCGGTTTCGAGAAGCGGGCTCTGCACTGCTTGACGAACTGCTTCCAAAGTGCGGTTTTCGCCTTTGCCGGAGCCGATACCCATGTGAGCGAGGCCCTTGTTTTTCATAACGGTTCTTACGTCCGCAAAGTCCAGGTTGATGAGAGCCGGATTTACGATGAGGTCGCTTACGCCCTGAATGCCCTGACGGAGAACGTCGTCGGCAACCTGGAAGGCTTTGACGATAGGGGTGCCCTTAGGAACTACTTGCAAAAGTTTTTCGTTAGGGATAATGAGCAGAGTGTCAACGTATTTACGAAGTTTTTCGATACCGATTTCGGCATTAGCCATACGGCTTCTGCCCTCGAAGTTGAACGGTTTGGTAACGACTGCGACGGTAAGAATGCCCATGTCTTTTGCCAGTTGCGCAACGACGGGAGCCGCGCCCGTACCCGTGCCACCGCCCATACCTGCGGTAACGAACACGAGGTCGTTTCCTTCCAGAACCTGTTTGATTTCGTCAACCGATTCCAACGCGGAATCTTCGCCGATTTTCGGATCTGCGCCGGCGCCGAGACCTCTGGTCAGTTCTTTGCCGAGCTGAACGCGAAGTTCTGCTTTGCTTCTGTTGAGAACTTGCAGGTCTGTGTTCATTGCGACGAAATCCGCGCTCTTGATACCTGCGTCGATCATTCTGTCAACGGCGTTATTTCCGCCACCGCCAATACCGATTACTCTGATTTTTGCAACATCTACCGGTGCTTCAAACATAATATTTATCCTCCAATTTTTTCAAGTAGTTTTTTAATGAACCCGTATTTTCGTTGTTGAGAAAGTTTGCTTGCAGTTTCGAAAAGAGCCATCGTGCTTGCAAGCGCCGGTTTATCAAACCGAGGTAAGCCGGAAGTCAACACTTCGATCGGCCTGTTGAGAGAGGCGGATAAATACTCTTTTGCGCCCCTTATTTCCGTAAGTCCACCGCCCGTAAGATAGACGGCCGCGTAATCCGGACAATCTTTGCCGGCGATTTCAAACGCCTGCCTGATGATGTTTGCTATGCTGTCGAGCCTTGCAAACGCAATGTCTTTTGCGTCTTTCGCGCTTATGCGCAGCGGTTCGCCCTCGAGCCCCGTAACCTCGAAGTACTCTTCTTCCGAATAGTTGAGGTTAAGATCCAGTTTCGATTGCACCTTTTCGGCCACTTCGAACGGAAGGTTCAAGAGAACGCTGATGTCGCCCGCAATGTGTCCTCCGCCCTGCGAAAAGCTGGAAAGGCTTAAAAGTCCGTCGCCTTTTATCGCCGCAACGCTGCCGGTTATGTACCCCACGTCGACGATCACCGCATAACGGTCGCGTTGTTCGGGCCTCAAAAGCCCCATGGCTTCCGCCCACGCTTCCGGAATGTATTCGATTTCTTTCAAACCGAGTTCTTCCGCCAAGCCGTCGAACAGATTCAAAAAGTCTTTTTCACAGAGAACGTACGAAAGTTCTGCCGTAACCTTTTTCGCCACGAAGCCTCTCGGCTCGATTATTCGCTTAGGATTGTCGTCCAGAACGTAGTAGATGGCCGAACAGTTCACCGAAGAAAACCCCGGAGCCGTTTTTTCGAAATCGTCGCCTTTGTTGAACAAAGCGTCGATCTGCTCCGACCCGATGCGACTCGGGCGTTTGAATTCGTAAGCGATGATTTTGGTTGCCACCGCCAAAAATTCGCTCGGTATTCCGACGTACAGTTTTTTCACCTTGACGCCGGCTTCCACTTCGGCGATGTTCAGGGCCGCGCGAACTGCGTTTTTAAGTCCCGGAACGTCGAACCACTCGCCTTGGGAAAAGCCTTGATATCCGTACTCGCCCGTGCCTTTCACGCTGGAAAGGTTGCCGCCGACTTTTTCGCCTATAAGCGCCGTCACGGATTTGCTTCCGATATCCAATACTGCCACGACGTTGGAACGAGACATAGCTTTCTCCTTTGCAAGTTTCTTGATATTATTATAAATAATATCGCCCCGCCCTGTCAACTGTTTTTTCGCCATTATTTTATATTATTTTAATATTTTATAGAATATTGTGCGCACATACGCGCATATAAAGAGAAAAACACGCCGTTTCGGCGTGTTTTCATCGTGTTTTCTTAAATGCTGGAGTTCCAGGTGTACGCGTCCTGCGCGGCGTCGTAGGTGGCGTAGCCTCCGCTCACCGTCATCCCGACGTCCAGATACCACTCGTACGCGCGCTTCACGCGATGCTTGATTTCCTCCGTGGTCAGAACGACGTTATTTTTGTCCTTCAGATCCACCAGAAGCGAAACGCCTTCGTTCGTCACGAGCGTCATTTCCGTTGCGGTAACCCTTATTCTCGTTATGAATTTGCTGAACTCTTTCGGTGCGAGGCCTGCATACTGAAAACTTACGGCCACGTTCTGCAACTGATAAACCACGTTGCCGTAAGCGGTGCTGAGCGTTTCGCCCACAACCACCGAACCGCCGGTAAGCGGAGTGTTCTCGACGATTGCCAGGCCCTCCAGCTCTTCCGGAGTGCCGTCGACGACGCTTAAAACCTTCATCATGCTGTCCACGATAACGTATTTGGTCTCGTCAATACCCGTTGCGATAGGCACGGCCATTATCGGCGTGCGCACGGCAACGTACAAAACGATTTTGTTTATGTACCGCTCTATGGAAACCACCTCGACGTCCTTGACGTTTTTCTCGATATTCTTGGTCACCACGCTTTCGCGGATGATAAACATATTCTTGCCGATCGATAACCCGGACTTTTCGATTATATTGCGGTCGAACTCCTGTTGCTCTTCTTCCGAAAGGTTCGTCGGCGTTTCGTATTTGATTTCAATACTCTTCACCACGAACACGCATCCGTTGACAACCAGAAGCACCGCAATCACCACCAGTCCTATGAGCAGCGAAAGCATCCTTTTGTTCATGTCATATCCTTTTTATCACGGCTCCCAAAGAAGCCAGCGTATTTTCAAATTTTTCGTATCCCCTGTCAACGTGTCCGATCCCGAAAACTTCGCTTTTCCCTTTTGCGGCAAGCGCGGCGACGATCGTTGCGGCGCCGCCCCTCAGGTCAAAGCACCTGAGCCGCGCTCCGAAAAGCTCTTTTCTGCCGTAAACCGTCGCGACGTTTTTTTCGATTTCGATTTTCGCGCCAAGCTTCTCAAGCTCCGCCGCGTGATTGAAACGGGTTTCGAACAAATTTTCCGAAATGCGGCTTACGCCTTCGGCCACTGCGGCGACGGCCATAAACTGCGCCTGCATATCCGTCGGAAACCTCGGGTACGGGCCCGTCGAAACCGAAAAGCTTTTCGGCCGCCGACAGGACGACACTACTATATTATCACAACTATCCCCGAACTGGCAAGCGCTTTTTTGAAGTTTTCGCGTTATAGCGATAAGGTGTTCGGGCCTGACGTTCTCGATTTCCGCTTCTCCGCCGCAGGCGGCCACCGCGCACATCACCGTTCCCGCAACGATGCGGTCCGGTATCGGCAGGTACGTTACGCCGTGAAGCTTTTTCACTCCCTCGATTTCGATGACCGAAGTGCCTGCGCCCTTAATGCGCGCGCCCGAAGCGTTCAGAAAGTTTTGCAAATCGACGATTTCGGGCTCCCTCGCGGCGTTTCGTATCACCGTTCTTCCCTTTAGAAAAACCGAAGCCGTCATCATGTTTTCCGTCGCGCCCACCGAAACGCCCTTAAGCGTCACGTCGCACGCGCGCATATCTCTGCCGTCGCAGACGACCGAAGCCTCCGTTTCCGTTATCTTAACGCCCAGTGCTCTCAGACCTTGGATATGTATGTCGATGGGGCGCGCCCCTATGTTACAGCCGCCCGGCTTAAAAAGCAAGGCGTGTCCGCAGGAAGCCAGAAGCGAACCCAGCAAAAACACGCTGCTCCGCATTTTGACGGCAAGTTCCTTTGGAACTTCCGGCGCTCTCGCCTCGCCCGACACTGTTATTGTCCCGCCTTTTCTTTCGACCTTTGCTCCAAGAAGCGACAATATGTCCGTCATTGCCGAAATGTCGGTTATGTCCGGACAATCCAGAATCGAACTTTCCTCTTCCGTCATTATAGACGCGGCAAGAATGGGAAGCACGGCGTTTTTTGCCGATTTAATTCTAACTTTGCCGAAAAGCTTCCTGCCTCCCTCTATTTCAAAGCGACTCTCCACTTCTTTTCCTCCAAAGCTTATTTTTTATCGAAAACGTTTGCCCGTTATCCGTGGCCGACACGTTCGTCAAAAGTCCCGTTGCCGCCAGAAACGCAACCAGACTGCTGCCGCCCGCGCTCATAAACGGCAAAGGAAGTCCCGTCGGCGGTATGCTTCCGCTCACCACCGCGGCGTTCACCAGCACCTGCACCGACACCACCGCCGTTATTCCTATCGCCAGATAACACCCGAAGGCGTTTTTTGCTTTCACCGCCGTTCTCGCCCCTTCCGTCAGGAAGACGACGAACAGCGCCAGCACCGAGGCCACGCCGAAAAGTCCCAGTTCTTCCCCGATAACCGACAAAATGAAGTCGCTTTCCGAAAACGGCAAAAACAGATATTTCTGTCTGCTCCCGAAAAGTCCCACGCCGAAAAGCCCTCCCGAGCCCAAAGCGTAATAGCTTTGAATCAGCTGATATCCCTCGCCTTTAGGCGAACTCCACGGATCGATATACGCCAAAAGTCGTTTCATTCTGTACGGCTCCGCCACGATAAGCGCAGGGAGCGCGAGCGCGGCGCCTCCGCCCAGAGCCGCAAGCGACTTTCCTTTTGCTCCGCCCGCAAAAACCATAACCGCCACCACCGCCGCGGCGCAAACGGTTATGCTCATATTCGGTTCCAGAATTATCAGCACGCATTCCGCCATACCTATCGCCAAAGCCGCAAAAAGATTTTTGGTTTTCCGCATATCTCTTTCGGCCATAAAGTCCGCCAGAAAAAATACCGCCGTAAATTTTGCGTATTCCGACGGTTGAACGGTGGTTATACCGAGATTGAGCCAGCGCTTCGCCCCGTAGCTTTCGACGCCGAGGCCGGGGACGAACACCGCCGCAAGAAGCACCAGTCCCGCGGCGTAGAACACCCGGGAATATTTGCGAAGTTTGTCCAAATCGACAAAAATCAACGCCGTCATGGCGAAAATTCCCAAAATTAATGCAAAAACCTGCTTTTTGACGTAAAAAAACGCGTCGCCGTAGGTCCTTTGCGCCGAATACGAAGAGGCCGAATATATCATAACCACCCCGAAAACCGACAAAACGACGGCCAAAACGGGGATTTTCAGGTTAATTTTGCGCATCGGGCAGCTCCGAAAAGTATTTGTTGAAGGTGTTTCCTCGGTCAACGTAGTCGGAAAATTTGTCAAAACTTGCCGAACTCGGCGAAAAAACGACGTTTTCGCCCGAAAACGACAAGCTTTCCGTAACACATTCCTTAAGCGTCGCCCTATACGACACGTCAAACCTGCCCGCCCGAAGCGCGGCTTCGATGATTTTGTCGCCGTTTGCGCCCGTCACCAAAATTCTTTTGACAGAGTCCGGCATCTTTTCGAAAAGCTCGTCGAAACACTCCCCCTTGTCGCTGCCGCCGAGAATCAGAAGCGTATCTCCCGAAACTGCGGCGAGCGCGGCCAAAGTGGCCGAAACGTTTGTTCCTTTGGAATCGTTGAAATAGTTTTTTCCGCCCTTTCGCCCGATAAACTGCATTCTGAAATCGGGCAATCTTAAATCCGACATCACATTTTCGATGATTTTCGGATTGATGCCCATAATGCACGCCACGGTAATTGCCGCCAGCGCGTTTTCGAGGTTGTGATCGCCAAAAACCGAAAGACGTTCCGTTTCCATTATCCCGATTTTCTGTTCGTCTTCGAAATAAATGACGTTATTTTCGACGAAACAGCCGTGAACTCTCGTTTTTTTGCTGAAATAATAGTTTTTTGCAAAGCTTTTTGACGCCATTGACGCCGCAACCCTGTCGTCGAAGTTAAAAACGGCATGGTCTTTTTTGGTTTGATTTTGCAAAATGCGCGATTTTGCCTGAACGTATTCGCCGAAGGTCTTGTGATAATCCAGGTGATCGGGCTTCACGTTCAGAACCACCGCGATTTCCGGCTCGAAGCTGTCGGTTCGCGAAAGCTGAAAGCTCGACGTTTCCACCACGGCGACTTCTCCGTCCAGAAGCTCCGCCGCTTTTTCGGAAAACGCCACTCCGCTGTTTCCGAGCATATACGCCGCTCTCCCCGAAGCGGCAATCAGTTCTTTTATCATTTTACAAACGGTGGTTTTCCCGTTGGTGCCGGTAACGGCTACGATTTCCGAATCGCAAAAGGCGTAGGCAAGCTCCAATTCTCCGATGACGGGAACCTTCGCCTCCTGCGCCTTTTTAACTATGTAGTTATCCGTCCCCACCGACGGCGAAACGACGAACAGGTCGAACGTGTCCGCCGATTCTTCGGGATTAAGACAAAACGGAAATTCCGTTTCGGTTTTTTTGTCGTCGTAAACGAAGACGCGCGCTCCTTTTTCGTCGAGAAGTTTTGCGGCAGCTTTTCCGCTGACGCCGTAGCCGTAAACCAACACTTTTTTATGCGCAAAGGCACTTATCATTTTACACTCCCAGGCAAGATATTGCCGCAAGCCCGAAGATCAAGGTCAGAATAACGTACCACCAAACGATTTTTTGTTCCTTAACGCCGCACTTTTCCAGATGATGATGGAACGGCGACATTTTGAAAATTCGTTTGCCCGTCAGCTTGAACGCGGCCACTTGCATTATTACAGATATGCAACTTACCACGTACATTATGCCCACCAAAAGGATTAAAAGCGGCGACTTTGAAAAAAGTCCGACCACGGCCACCGCTCCGCCGAGCGCCAGCGAACCCGTGTCGCCCATCATGATTTCTGCGGGGTTTTCGTTGTGCCACAAAAAAGCCGAAACGCCGCCTATCGCCGCGCCGCAAAAGACCGCAAGGTTCGAAAGCTCTTTTGCCTCAAGCGTTTTTCCGAAGCTTTTCAGGGACGCCGCCAAAATCAGGATTATAGCCGAAAATACCGAAAAATACACCAGCGACACGCTTCCCGCAAGGCCGTCGAGGCCGTCCGTGAGGTTGACCGCGTTCGTCGAAGCAATCAGGACCAGCATGGCAAACGGAACGTACCACCCCTTAAGATCCCACGGTTTTTCGGTCAGCGGCAGATTTATTTCGCTTCCGACAAACGGATTTTTGTAGGCGTACAGCGCAACGAGCACCGCGATGCCGAATTGTCCGATAAGTTTTTGGTAGGCGCGAAGCCCCAGATTCTGCTTGAAGCGAACCTTGATAAAGTCGTCCAAAAATCCCAAAACGGCATACGCCACCGTCGTCATCACGGCAACGAGGTTCATTTCGGAATAGCCGAAAATCAAAGTCGAAACGACGATCGGAACGATAAATATAATTCCGCCCATGGTCGGAGTGCCGCTTTTTGCCTTATGCTGTTCGACGTAGCCTAGCACCACCTGCCCCGCCTTAAGCTTTTTCGCAAGCTTTATGACGAGCGGCGCCAAAGCCATTCCGAGTGCAAAAGCCACCGTAACCGCAAGAGTCAGTTTTCTTACCGAGTCTATCATGCCTCCTAACACGTTTTGCTCCTTATTTTTTGCAAAATTTCCTTCATATCGTTGTACGGGTGCTTAACGCCTGCGATTTCCATATAGTTTTCCGCGCCCTTTCCCGCAAACACCGCCACGTCGCCCGGGGCGAGGTTTTCAAGCACGAAATCTATCGCCGCGCGCCTGTCCGTCGTCATCACGCATTTTTTGGGATCCGCTCCCGCCAGAATTTCCTCGATGATTTTCGGCGGCTGTTCGCTTCGCGGATTGTCCGACGTCAGCACGATTCTGTCCGCAAGCTCCGACGCGATTTGCCCCATAACGGGCCGCTTCGTCCTGTCCCGATCTCCGCCGCAGCCGAAAATCGCCCACAGCCTTCCCGTGCAAAGCTCCCTTGCCGACTCCAGAAGGTTTTTGAGTCCGTCGGGCGTGTGTGCAAAATCCACCACGATCTTCGCGCCGCCGCTCACCACTATCTCGAACCTTCCCGAAATGCTCTCCAGCTTGTCAAGCGCCGCAAGCATACATTCTTTTTTCACTCCAAGCACCTTCGCCGCAGTCATTGCTGCCAGCACGTTTCTGACGTTGTGCAAACCGTGCAGATGAGTTTTCACTCTGAATACGTCGTCGAAAAGGTTCACCACAAAATTCGTTCCTTCGTCCGTATGCTCCACGTTTATGGCAAACACGTCCGACGGATTTTCCAGCCCGTACGACACCGACGGCACGTCTGCTTCTTCGATAAGCTCCCGTCCCGTTACGTCGTCAGCGTTCAAAACGGCAAATTTCGTCGTTTTTTTGGAAAAATAACTCTTTTTGACGTCGGCATACGTTTTCATATCCTTAAAATAGTCCAAATGATCGGGCGTAACGTTGGTGAAAATCGCCACGTCCGAAACCACTCCGCTCATTTTTTCCAGACATATCGCGTGCGCCGACACTTCCATAACCACGGTTTCCACGCCCGCCTTCTGCATTTTCGCAAACAAACGGTGCATGTCGTAAGGATCAGGCGTTGTCATGTCGGTTTTGACGGTTTTCCCCGCGTACCTTGCGCCAAGCGTTCCTATCGTCCCGACGGTAACTCCCGCCTCTTCGAGCATCTTTGACAGAATTTCCACGGTGGAAGTTTTGCCGTTCGTGCCCGTAACGGCAACGATTTTCAGTTTGTCGGACGCGTTGTCGAAATAGTTTTTTGAAATTATCGCATACGCGCGTCTGGCGTCCGGCACGATGATTTCAGGCAAACTGCATTCGGTTTTATGCTCCGAAACGACGGCAACCGCGCCAAGCATCTGCGCGTTAAGCGCAAAGTCGTGACCGTCGTACTCGCTGCCCTTCAGGCAGACGAACAAATTTCCGGGTTCGGTTTTTTGAGCTCTGACGGATATTCCCGTCACGTCAACGTCAACGTCGGTGTCTGCGACGCCGACCAGAAGGTCTTTAAGTTTTTTCATAGTCAAACCTCTTTTCAAATTGTCTTTGAAAATATCTTATTATGTAATAATAACCAAGTCAACGGCAAGGCGAAAATCGACCTTTTAAGTCAATTTGTAACCAAAAGCGCAACGGTTTTTCCGTTGCAGGTTGCGCCCGCCGCGGGGATCTGCTCCGTAACCGTTTGACCGTCGCCGTCCGTTTCGAAAAACACGCCCAGTTCCCGCATTTTTCTTTCCGCTTCCGAAATCGAAAGTCCCGTAACGTCGGGCATAACGAAGGTTTTCGTCAAAAGCTTACGGTCGGTTTCGTCGTAAGACGGCTTCTCGCCGTATCTTGCAAAAATTCCTCTGAAGATTTCGCCGACGTAAGGCGCGGCCACTATGCTTCCGTAGTACGGCCCGACAGGTTCGTCCACCATAAACAGCACCAACAAATTTCTTCCTCCGGCTTTAGAGAACCCTATGAAGCTCGAGATATATTTTCCCGACGCTATTTTTCCGTTTTCGTATTTTTGCGCCGTGCCGGTTTTGCCGCCTATATCGTAGCCCGAAACGTACGCGCCCTTGCCTCCGCCCTCGGAAACGACGAGGTAAAGCATGCTTTTGAGTTTGTCGGAGGTTTCCTTTCCAATGATGCGTTCGCCGGTCTTTTCTTTGTGTCTGTACGCTTCCGTCCCCTCGCCGTCCGAAACCGATTGCAGGATATACGGAGTAACCGAAGTGCCGCCGTTTATTGCGGCCGCAACGGCCGCGGCAAGTCCGACGGGAGTCACCGCCACCGCCTGCCCGAAGCCTATTCTCGCAAGGTCCACCGATTTGACGCTTTTTTGCGGCAAAAACAGTCCCGAGGTTTCGCCCACGACGTCGATTCCCGTTTTCTTTTTTAGGCCGAACCTTTCAAGATATTCGTAAAAAGTGTCCGTCCCTATCTGAAGCGCGCTGTCCATAAACACGCAGTTGCAGCTGTTTTTGACGCCTTCGGCGAAAGTCTGACTGCCGTGCCCTCTCGATTTCCAGCATCTGATTTTTTTGCCGTCCACTATTCTCGAACCCGCGCAGTAGAACCGTTTTCCTTCGGGGAACACGTTTTTTTCGAGCGCTATTGCGGACGTCAGAATTTTGAACGTGCTCCCCGGTTCGTACACAGTGGAAACCAGCAGATTTTTGCTGTTTGCAAAAAGAGTCCGAATGTCGTCGCGCGGCACGGCGTTAAGGTCAAAGTCCGGCTTCGAGCTCATTGCAAGCACCGCGCCGGTGTCGGCGTCCATAACCAGACAACTTGCGTTTTTCGCTTTCGTCGCCGCCATTGCCTTTTCCAAAGCGCCCTCGACGATCATCTGAACCTTAAAATCCAAAGTCGTTTGTAAGTTTAGCCCCCGAACGGACGGAATATACTTCTCCTCGCTGCCATCAATCTCCCTTCCCACGAGGTCGGTTTCCGTCAGCACTTCGCCGTCGATACCTTTCAGGTAGTCCTCGTAATAGCTTTCGAGGCCGCTTTGCCCCACCACGTCAACGTTGCAAAACCCAAGAAGCTGCGTCATAAAACTGCCGTAAGGATAATATCTTTTGACCGATTCCGAAAAATAAATCCCCGAAAGTCCCGCTTCTTTTATGGAAACCGTTTTTTCCTTTTCGACGTTTTTCGCCACGGTTATCTCCGAAACGCCGCGCTTGGTGATTTTCTCCAAAAGCTTGGCTTTGTCCGCGCCGAGCTTTTCCGAAAGAAGCTCCGCCACCTCCTCGGGGTCCGTAACGGCGTTCGGTCTGACGTACACGGTGTAAACGGTGGCGGACGCCGCGAGCACCACGCCTTCGGCGTCCCTTATCTCGCCGCGCTCCGCCATAAGCGGCAAATCGCGCATCCACTGATCCTTGGCTTTCGCCGTCAGCTCCTTCCCCCAAAAAATCTGCACGTAACAAAACCTGCCGAGAATCGCCGTAAAAACGAAGATTGCCAGCAGCAAAAACGCCAAAATTCTCTTTTTCGGACTATACAAAAATTCATCTTTCATATCCAAATTTTATGAATTCTCCGCAACCTATATGCAAAAAGAATAAAAAAAGCGACCGCCCCGTTTCCGAGGCGATCGCTTTTTTGGGATTTATACTATGTTCTCGCAAGCATAGTGAAGTTTCAGTTGCTGCCGAAAATGTCGTTAAGTTTGTCGCAGAAGCTGTCGAACCAGTTGGTTTCGACATTGTATTCGACCGGGCTTGCCATAAAGTGCAAACCTTCTTCGGTTGCGACGAACGGATCGGTTACGGTGGTAACAGGCAGCTCGTGCGAATCTTTGCCGTTTATAACTTCGGCGTTGACGATGACGAGCGCGGTGATAAGAAGCACGACGGCAATGTAAACCGCAAGAATAACTTTGCTTTGAGTGTTCAGTTTTCTGCGAGGTTTTGCGGCGGCTTTAGGTTCGGCTCTGGTGTATTCGACAGGTCTGAATTCCTGCTCGGTGCGAGCTGGAGCCGTCGGAGCGTAATAGCTCTGTCTCGGCGCATAGGTCTGCGAAGCTGCGGAACCGTTGAGTTTGTTCCACAAATAGTCGGTGTATTCGTCGTTTCTCTGAGCAGTCCGGGACGCGTAGGAATCGCTTACCTGTTGGCCATAGCCGGAGCGAGGCACGTAGTTGGTGTAAACTTGATAATCGACGTTTTGATTTTGTTGTTGTTCAGTTCTCTCTCTGGTGGCTAACATAGTTTCTATCCTCACTTAAAATTTTATTATCACAATTTTTCCGCTATCCTCAGCTTGGCGCATTCCGCGCGGCTGTTGACCTCGAGTTCTTCTTTCGTGGCCGTAATCGGCTTCGGGGTCAGAATTTTGATTTCCCTTTTCTTTCCGCAGACGCATTTCGGCAAGCTTTTGTCGCAGATGCAGTCGGCTTCGAAATATTTGTAAACGTTTTTGATTATTCGGTCCTCTAAGCTGTGGAAGCTTATGACGCATATCCTGCCTTTCGGGTTAAGCCTTCGGATAAGCTCGGACACCGCTTCGTCAAGACGGTTGAGTTCGCCGTTGACTTCGATTCTTATTGCCTGAAACACTCTTTTCGACGGGTTTCCGTATTTGAAACGGTTTGCCGCCGGAACGCTTTTTTCGATAAGAGCAGCAAGCTCGCCCGTGGTGCTTATCGTTTTTTTGTCGCGTTCTCTGACGATGTTTTCGGCAATTCTTCTGGAGAACTTTTCTTCTCCGTAAACGGTGAATATCCTCGTAAGTTCGTTTAAGGAGTATTCGTTCACGACGTTGAAGGCCGTGAGATACTGACTTTGATCCATGCGCATGTCGAGCGGCGCGTCTTTCATGTAGCTGAAGCCCCTTTCCGCGGTGTCTATCTGATAACTCGACACCCCGAGGTCCATAAGCGCTCCGTCGATTTTTTCTATCCCCAGTTCGTCCAGAATGTTTTTGATATTCTTGAAGTCGTCGTGGACGAAAGTGATTTTGTCCTTATGCTCTTTAAGGCGTTCGGCGGAAGCTAAGATTGCGTCGGCGTCTTTGTCTATGCAAATCAGCCTGCCCGTTTTCAGCTTTTTAGCTATTTCCAAGCTGTGGCCACCGCCCCCGAGCGTGCAGTCGACGTAGATGCCGTCCTCTTTGACGTTAAGTCCGTCGATACACTCCCAAAGCATAACCGGCAAGTGCTTGAATTCCATTTTTATACTCCGTATTTTTCCAGATCGACAAACGCTTCGTCAAACGCTTCAGGATTGTCGAGGTTGTTGTATTCGTTCCAGCGTTCCTCCGACCAAAGCTCGATGCGGTTACCCACGCCCACGAACACGACGCCTTTTTTGATGTCGGCGAATTTTCGTAAGGACGGATCGAGAATGAATCTTCCCTGATTGTCCTCTTCCGGCTGATCGATGGATGCGAAGAAGGTTCTTGCGGTCTTCTGATTCTGTTTGTCGCCAAACGGAATGGAAGCCAGTTTGCGCTGAATTTCTTCGATTTTGTCGGGAGCGAAAATGAACAGGCATCCGCCGACGCCGCGGCTTACGATGAAGTCGCTGCCGAGCGCGCTTTTCAGCTTGCACGGAATGCGAAGTCTGCCTTTTGCATCCATTTGGTGATTGTACTTACCAAAGAAATACATTGCTCCTCTCCTTGTCGAATTATTTTGTAGTTTAATAATATCATAGATATTTTTCAGACGCAACCACTTTTACCCACATTTTTGTAATTTTTCGAAAATTTTTTTGTCATTTTTATTCTGTTTGACCAAATTGCGGCATTATCTGCCGATTTCACACCGTTTCAGGCAGTTTGCGCCAAAAAAGCGTGGTGGTTACGCCTCCCTGACTTTTTCGAAAAATCACCCCATTTTATGCGTTTGACCTGATTTTTGTTACGCCGAAAGCGCACCTCGAAAACAAAATTTCAACCGCCGAAAATCCGCCGTTTTTTGCATAAATTTCATCGCACGAAAAACCGCTCGGATTTTTGTCAAATCCGAGCGGTTATATTATGGTTAATAGGAGCATATAATTATATTTATATTATATAGGCGTTTCTTCGGTTTTTACGTCGGTGTCGTAGAGCAAAATCAGCTTGTTGTCAACCTGATCGCAGCTGGTGATATAATAGTCCACTCCGTCGCGATTGACCACGGGAAGAACTCGGCTGTTTTTTCCGTGCAGGTGGCCGTAAACCACTTTCTTTGCGCCGGAGGCCGAAAAGATTTTCGTCAGCTCCGATTCGTCGAACTTCACGTTGAACGGCGGGTAGTGAATAAGCCCCACCGGAACGTCGCCTTCCGACAGCTGTTTCTTCATATCTTCAACCGACATCGTGAGCCGCAAAATCTCGTGCTCGTAAATTTTTCGGTCGGCCTCCGAAGTGTCTTTCGTCGGAATCACCCAACCGCGCGTTCCGAAAAACACGAAGCCGTCAAGCTTCACCGCGTTGTTCTGAATAGGGTAAACCCCGTATTCCGAAACCATGGATTTCACCTTGCCGAGGCTGGACCACCAGTAGTCGTGATTGCCCTTCACGATGACTTTTCTGCCCTTAAGCTTGCCGATTTGGGCAAAGTCTGCCCTTGCGTCGTCGATTTTCATGCCCCACGACAAATCGCCGGCCAGAAGAACTATGTCTTCGTCGGACACTTTTTCGTTCCAGTCCTTGACGATTTTTTCCCAGTAGCCTTCCCAGGCGTCGCCGAAAACGTTCATAGGTTTGTCGGTTGAAAACGAAAGATGCAAATCGGATATAGAAAAAACTTTCATATTACCTCTTTATTATGATACCACGTTTTTCGATTCTTTTCAAGAAAATGCGCGCGGTTTTTGCGGCAAAGTAACACAAAAACTTCCGTCGTCATAAAATACAGCAAAGCCATATAGGAGGTAAAATATATGTCGTTCAACTGCAACACGAATTCAACAAGAACGCCGGGGCCTATAACGGGAAATCCCGTGAACGGTCTTTGCGAAAAAGCGTGTATACATGTGTCCAGAGTGTTTGACGCTTGCATAAATCAACAATCGCTCGAAGGATATACTCTCACGCTCACAAACCCTAACCCGTCTACATACGTTGCTCCGCTGACGTTTGTAAGCGGCAGATCAACCACCACGACAGGGACGATAACCGCCCTCACCGTAACGCCGCTTGCGGATCAACCGAACTACAGCCGCGTGCAGATAACCGTGGACGTTCCGGTTGCCGTGGCCTACACCGACGCAAACGGCACGGCGGGCACGGCAACGGGCGTTATAACAAGAACGCTCGACATCGTGATGCGCTTCCCTCAGGCAAGCATATTCCCTGCGGCGGTAACTGCAAAGGTGAACGCGGTCATTGCGTCGGGAACTTACGTAAGCGACCTCACCTTCACGGTAACTTGCTGCGTCGTCGTGATGCTGAAGGTGGAAGGCGACGTGGAGCTGGTGGTCCCTACCTACGGCTATTGCCAGATTCCGGAATGTCAGCCTTACACTCAGGAGGTTTGCACGGGCGTATTCGACGCACCGCTTTTCCCGAGAAGCTAATAAAAACACAATATCCCACCGTTTTCGGTGGGATATTGTTCTATTTTAGCCCGTTTTTCAGAGCAATCAGCCCAAAATTTGGTCTATTCTGGCAAAAATTTCTTCCTTGCCCGTCTTTTTCAAGCTGGACACGACGATGACGTTTCCCTCGCCCATACACAGCTCGTTAGCAATCATTTTCTTGCTTTTCTGCTGTTGCATACGGCTGAGTTTGTCGGCCTTGGTGGCGACGACGGTGAACGGAATGTTGAAGTGATAGAGATAACCCAAAAGCATTTTGTCGTCCGCAGACGGCGTGTGGCGAATGTCCAAAAGCACGAAAACGTGCTTAAGCGTCGGGCTTTTCTGAAGATAACCTTCAATCATTTTGCCCCACTTGGCCTTCTCCTCTTTGGACACTCTGGCAAAGCCGTAGCCCGGCAAATCGACAAGCAAAAACTCGCCGCCGTTGATGTCGAAATAGTTCAGAAGCCTCGTTCGTCCCGGCTCCGAGGAGGTTCGTGCGAGCTTGCCGTTTGAAGTTATGAAGTTTATGAAACTGGATTTTCCGACGTTGGATTTCCCCGCAACGGCAATTTCCGCCTTATCGTAAGACGGCAATTTGTCGCTGTCGGCGACGGATATAACGAATTTTGCGTTTTTGATTATCATAAGTTGTTTATCGCAATTTCAAACACTTCGGAAACGTGCTCGACGGGAACTATTTTCAGCTCCGCCCTGACGCTTTCAGGAATGTCCGTGAGATCCTTTTGGTTTTCTTTAGGAATGATGACGGTTTCGATGCCCGCGCGGTTTGCGGCAAGCATTTTTTCTTTCAGTCCGCCGATCGGAAGCACTTTGCCCCTAAGAGTTATTTCGCCCGTCATCGCAACGCTGCTCTTCACGCCCTTTTCCGTCAGCGCCGAAAGCACTGCGGTGGCAATGGTGATGCCTGCCGACGGGCCGTCCTTAGGAATCGCTCCCTCCGGAACGTGGATATGAATGTCGTGAGTTTTGAAAATTTCGTCCGAAAGACCGAATTTTTCTTCATTCGCGCGGATATAGGTTACGCCCGCCCTCGCAGACTCCTTCATAACGTCCCCGAGATGCCCCGTCAGAAGCAATTCGCCTTTTCCCGGAATCAGACTGACTTCGATGGACAGAATTTCGCCGCCGACGCTCGTCCAGGCAAGCCCCGTTGCGGTGCCGATTTCGTCCTTGTCCGCCTTCGGCGTTTCCAAAAACTTCTTCGGCCCAAGGTACGACGAAAGATTTTCGGAGTTCACGAAAATTTGTTTTTCTTTTCCGCTCTCCACAAATTCCCTTGCGGCCTTGCGCATAACTTCGCCTATCGCCTTTTCAAGACCTCTCACGCCGCTCTCTCTGGTGTAGAAACGAATGACGTCCCAAAGCACTTCGTCGGAAAGCTCGAACTTGTCGCTCGGCAAACCGTTGATTTTCAGCTCCTTCGGCACTAGATGTCTTTTGGCAATCTGGAACTTTTCTTCGGGCGTATAGCCGCTCATTTCCACGATTTCCATTCTGTCGTAAAGCGCAGGCGGAATGGTTTCGGCGCTGTTAGCCGTGGTGATGAATATTACGTTCGACAAATCGAACGGGATTTCCAGATAGTTATCTCTGAAGGAATTGTTCTGTTCCGGATCCAGCACCTCCAAAAGCGCGCTTGCGGGATCGCCCCTGTAGTCCGAAGCCAACTTGTCGATTTCGTCAAGCAGGAACACCGGGTTCATGCTGCCCGCTTGCTTTATTCCCGTTACGATACGGCCGGCCATGGCGCCTATGTAAGTTTTTCTGTGACCGCGTATTTCCGCTTCGTCGTGAACGCCGCCCAAACTCATGCGAACGTATTTCCTGCCGATTGCGTCGGCAATGCTTTTCACAACGCTGGTTTTGCCCACGCCCGGAGGCCCCACCAAACACATTATCGGCTCGCGATTGTCGGAGGTAAGCGACTTGACGGCGATGAATTCCATAATTCTGTCCTTCACCTTCTCGAGGCCGTAGTGCGCTTCGTCCAGAACTTCCTTGACGTGTTTAAGGTCAAGCTCCTCTTCGGTTTCGACGCCCCAAGGCAGCTCCAGCACGAAGTCGAGATAGTTTCTCGTCAGCGCATAATCCGGACTGGACGGCGACATATTGTTGCCGCGTTCCAGATCCTTTTTAAGCTTGTCCTTATATTCTTTTGCAAAGGGGAGTTTGTCGATTTTCTTTATGTATGCCGAATCTTCTTCGCCCTCGCCGAGCTCTTCCTCTATCGCGCGCATCTGTTCGCGCAGATAATACTCTTTCTGACTGTCGTCGATGCCGTCCTTGACCTTTTGCATAATCTGACGGTCGATTTCGGCAATCTTCATTTCGTTTATAAGAGTGTCGGTGAGTTTTTCCAACCTTTCTTCCAAGGAAGAAAGCTCCAGAAAAGCCTGCTGCTCCTTCCTCAAAAAGACGTGCGCCGCCTGATAGCAAAACACGTTGGCATTTTCTTCGTCCAAAATGGCTGCAAGCATCTCTTTCGGCATAGCGTCGGTGAGCGGCGAAGGCGCGGAAACTATTTCTTTCGCACGTCTGAAATACGCTTCCGCTTTCGGCGTTACGGCGTTTTTGTCGCGGACGGTCGCAAACGAGGAAACGTAAAAGGGTTCCTCCTGAATGTATCCCGTAAGTTTGATTTTCTTTTCGGCAGTAACGACGATTCGTTTTATTTCGTCCGGCATTGCGGCAACCTGCACCACCTTTGCCAGAACGCCGATTTCGCATATTTCGTTCGGGTTCGGGTTTGGCGTGGCGTTAGATTTCTGACTTGCCAGCAAAACGTAGCCGCCGGTGTTTTCCACCGCATCGGCAAGCGCGGCAAGACTTTTCGGTCTGCCGACGTCAAAATGAACTGTCGTTTGAGGAAAAACCGTTAATCCCCGCAAAGGGATTAACGGCAAAAAGGTGTATTTAGCCATACTTCTCCTAGGCGATTTCCTTCCTGACAACGTCAGGCTGATGCTTGTTAAGCACGGTGTCGCCGTTTACGATAACTTTTTTAATGGTCGGATCGGAAGGGATTTTGTACATAATGTCCAGCATAACGCCTTCCAGAATGCTGCGCAATCCTCTCGCGCCCGTATGCAGGCCGATTGCTTTGTCGGCAACCGCACCCAGTGCGTCGTCGGTTATTTCAAGCTCGACGCCGTCGATGGAGAACAATTTCTGATATTGTTTGACAAGGCTGTTCTTCGGTTCTTTGAGAATTCTGACCAAAGCGTCCCTGTCGAGTTTGTCTATGCCGACGATGATCGGAACACGTCCCACGAATTCCGGAATAAGGCCGAATTTGATGAGATCGTCCGGTTGAATTTCGGCGATAAGTTTGCTGTAGTCCCTGCCTTCTTCGGTTTTGAGGTTGGCTCCGAAACCGAGGCTGCTGTTGTCGCGGCGTTTGTCGATGATTTTTTCAAGGCCGACGAACGCGCCGCCGAGGATAAACAGAATGTTGGTGGTGTCTATCTGATAAAATTCCTGTTGCGGGTGTTTTCTGCCGCCCTGAGGAGGAACGGAAGCCACCGTGCTTTCCAGAATTTTCAGAAGCGCCTGCTGAACGCCCTCGCCCGAAACGTCGCGGGTGATGCTGACGTTTTCGCTCTTTCTTGCGATTTTGTCGATTTCGTCGATATAGATGATGCCCTTTTCCGCTCGTTTGATGTCGCCGTCGGCGGCCTGAATGAGCTTGAGAAGGATATTTTCGACGTCCTCGCCCACGTAGCCCGCTTCGGTAAGCGTGGTAGCGTCGGCCACGGCGAACGGAACGTTCAGAATTCCGGCCAAGGTTTTTGCAAGAAGGGTTTTGCCGCAGCCCGTAGGCCCCAGCACCAGCACGTTGCTTTTGTCGAGAACCACCGAGTCGTCGGAGTCGGCCTTTTGCCCGATGCGTTTATAGTGATTGTAAACGGCGACGGACAGCACTTTTTTGGCCTCGTCCTGACCGATGATGTATTCGTCCAGCTTGCCCTTAAGCTCCTCCGGAGTCAGCAAATTGACTTCGGACGAAAGCCCGTCGGGAGTTTCCTTGAAATAAGAACGCAGGATGTCGTTGCAAGTTTCGATGCAGTCGTTGCAGATGGCAACGCCGTCCGGACCGGAGATAAGTTTTTCCACCTTATCTTCGCTCCGTCCGCAGAATGAACAATAAAGTTTTTCGTCTAACAAGTTACGCTTACCTCTTACTTCCTGCGGTCGAAAACTTCGTCGATAAGGCCGTAGGCCTTAGCCTCGCTTGCGGACAGGAAATTATCTCTGTCGGTGTCGACGATAATCTTGTCCAGAGGCTGACCGGAGTTCTCCGCCAAAATTTTGTTTAGCCTGGATTTGGTTTTCAGAATATGCTCCGCGTGGATAGCGATGTCCGACGCCTGTCCCTGAAAACCGCCCAAAGGCTGGTGAATCATGATTTCGCTGTTAGGAAGCGCGCAGCGTTTGCCTTTTGCGCCCGACGACAGCAAAAACGCGCCCATGGAAGCGGCAAGCCCGATGCAGATGGTTCTGACGTCGCACTTGACGTAGTTCATGGTGTCGTAGATTGCAAGCCCTGCGGTAACGCTGCCGCCCGGGCTGTTGATATACAAACTTATGTCTTTTGAGGAATCTTTCGCTTCGAGGTAAATGAGCTGCGCAACGACGGTGTTGGCCACCGCGTCGTCGATTTCGCCGGTGAGGAAAATAATCCTGTCCTCGAGCATTCTGCTGTACAAATCATAACTGCGTTCGCCTCTGTCGGATTGCTCCACGACGTACGGTATGAGTGCGTTTCGCATATATATGCCTCCTTTTCGGCAAGTTTGCCGTTGATTTAATGTCGTTGTTCGTTATTTAACGATGGTGTTGTTCGCTTTCAGGAAACCGAAGATTTTGTCGGTTGCAAGGTTGTTGACGATGTAGTTGAGTTGACGTTCGTGCATATCCTTGGTGTATTCTTCAACGGTCTTTTTGGCGCCGTCGGCGAATTCCTTGATTTTGACGTCCACTTCTTCTTTGGTCGGTTCGAGATGTTCGGCGCTTATGAGAGCTTCCATAACCAGTCTGGATTTGACGGTTTTTTCGGCCTGTTCCCTGAAGTCTTTTCTGACGGCTTCCATAGTGGTGCCGAGCATTTCGAGATATTTATCCAGCTGCATGCCCTGATACATAAGCTGATATTGCAATTCCTGAAGTCTTTCGTCGATGGCTTCTTCAACCATTTCGTCAGGAACTTCCACTTCGCTGCCGCCCGCAATGAGTTCGACGAGGTCGTTTTCGACTTTTTCGTCCGCGCGCTGATCGGCTTCGTGTTTCAGTTGTTTTTTGATGTCTTTCTTGTATTCGTCCAAAGTGTCGAATTCGGAAACGTCTTTTGCGAATTCGTCGTTGATTTCAGGCATTTCTTTGGCTTTGATAGCTTTCACTTTGCAAGCGAAAACGGCTTCTTTGCCGGCAAGCTCTTTGGAGCCGTAATCTTTAGGGAAAGTAACCTTAACGTCCTTCTCTTCGCCGACTTTGAGGCCTTCGAGTTGCTCTTCGAAACCAGGGATAAAGGTGCCGGTGCCGAGGCCGAGGTCGTAATCTTCGGCGTGGCCGCCGTCGAATTCCACTCCGTCAACGCTTCCGGTGAAGTCGATGGTGACGAAATCGCCCTTACGGCTTGCTCTGTCGTCCTTAACTTCGACGAGGCGGGATTGACGATCCTGCGCGAGCTTGAGTTCGGCTTCGATCATGGCTTCGGTGATGCGGACTTTGTCGCGTTTGACTTCGAGGCCCTTATATTGTCCGAGCTTGACTTCCGGTTTGACGGTTACGGTTACGCTGAAAGTAACGCCGTTGTCCTGGAAATCCATGATGTCGGCTTCCGGACGTCCGACGGGAACGAGTTCGGTTTCTTTAGACAAAACTTCGTCGTAATATTTCGGTAAAATGATATCCAAAGCGTCTTCGTAAAATACGCCTTTTCCGTAGGTTCTTTCCAGAACGCTCTTCGGAACGTGGCCCTTTCTGAAACCTTCGACCTGATACTTATGTTTGTTTTTGGCATAAGCTTCGTCGATGGCGGCGTCAAGTTCTTTTTCGTCGACTTTGATAACGAATTTTACTCTGCTTTTTTCGAGTTTTTCAACTGTGTAGTTCATATTGTCCTCCAAGACGTGTAATCTCATAATAAGTTAGTAAATTATATCATAGCAAAACTTATTTTGCAAACGAATATGACGGCAATTTATTTGCTTTTCGAAAAAAACCGAATTTTTTTGTCGAAACCGTCCTTTGCGGCAAGGTCTGCGGCTTTTTGGTTGCAAAAAAGCAAACGACGTTGTATAATATAAAAAAACTTTTCGAGGTGTTTATGCCGTCGGATCTTATGACCTTAAGGCCGCTCGCTCTGGAGCTGAACGACGTTTTATCGGGCGGAAAAGTGGACAAAGTGAATATGCCCGAAACCGATGAAGTGCGTCTGCAAATCAGAGTCGGGGGCGAAAATCTGGTGCTTACGGCGTCGGCAAACCCGACTTCGCCGAGACTGCATCTGACAAAAACAAAAAAGGAGAACCCTATGGTTCCTCCCGCTTTTTGCATGCACCTTCGAAAATATCTGATTTCCTCAACCGTAACGTCCGTCGAACCGCTCAAGGACCGCGTGGTGAAAATCACTTTTTCGGGACGGAACGAGCTTAAGGACGTCACTTGCTATCACCTCTACGTCGAAATTATGAACCGCTACAGCAACCTCGTTTTCACCGACGAAAACGACGTGGTTACCTCGGCCCTGAAAACCGTCGGCATCGAGGACAGCGTGCGCCCCGTCATGTCCGGGCTTAAATATACGCCACCCGTGCAACAAAAAGTGAATCCCGACGATTTCGAAGCGGTAAAATCTTTGATTTTAAGCTTCTCCGGCGACAGCCTTGCGGGCTTTTTGACAAAGCGCCTTAACGGCGTTGCGAAAATAACCGTGGAGGAAATTTTGAAGCGCGCCGATTTTTCGGGCGAAGTGAACGAACAGACCGCCGAGCGTATAGCTTTATGGGCGCAGAAATTCTGGAACGCGTACGGAACGGAGTTGTTTTGCCCGTCCAAAACCGAGGTTCCCGCTCCCGACTTTTTCTTCACTCCGTACGACGGGTTCGACTGCTCGCCTTGCAAAACCCTTAACGAAGCCGCGGACCTTGCTTTTTCCTACGCCGACAAGTGCGCCCGAACCAAACAAAAAACCAAAAAACTTGTGGACGCCGCAACGAGGTTTAAGGACAAATGCCTGCAAAAAATCGAACTGTCGGACAAAAAACTCTCCGAGTGCGAAAAAGCCGACGAATATAAAGTCAAGGGCGATCTTATCCTCGCAAACGTCTGGAAAGTGAAAAAAGGCGACGAAGTTTTAAGCACCGAAAACTGGTTCAATCCGTCTTCCCCTCTCGTCGAAATCAAGCTGGACGGAAGGCTCACCCCGGGCGCAAACGCAAACAAATATTTTCAAAAATACCAAAAACTGAAACGCGCCAAATCCGTAACCGAAACGCAAAAAGCCGAGGCCGAAGAGCTGTTGGACTACGCAAACGGAATTTTGGAGGCGCTCGGCCGCGCCGAACCGGACAAGAGTCTTTCGGACATCGAGCGCGAGCTTCAGAACGTCGGGGCGATAAAGCTGCCGAAAAATCAGAAAAAGCCCAAAAAAGAACCGCCTTCCAAGCCTTACGTCTACGAGTTCGAGGGCGTGAAAATCATGGCGGGCAAAAACAATTTGCAAAACGAAGCGCTGACCTTCAAAACGGCTTCTCCGTCGGACGTGTGGCTGCACGTCAAAGCGGAACACGGAAGCCACGTAATCGTCTTTTCTTCCGCCCCGCCTGAAAGCGTTCTGACCTTTGCCGCCGAAATTGCCGCCGCGCTGTCGTCGGCTTCGATGTCGGACAAAGTCGAGGTTGACTTCACCAAACGGAAAAACGTCAAAAAAATCCCCGGGAAGCTCCCCGGCAGAGTAACCTACGCCTCTCAAACGACGCTCGTAGTCAAGCCCGACAAACATCAGACCTTTCTCGTTTAGGCCGAATTTCAGAATAGTTTACGCAAAAAAACCGCCGTTTTCGGCGGTTTTTAGATTTCGTCGTTTATTTTTGAGTTTTCCGAAGTTTTTCCAGAACCTTCTCGAAATAATCGGGAAGTGGCGCGGTAAACGTCATCGTTTCTCCTGTCGTAGGATGCGTGAAAGTCAGTTTATAAGCGTGAAGAAGCTGCCCTTTAAGGCCAAACTCGTTGCTCCCGCCGTACACCGGATCGCCCGTTACCGGATGATGCAGAAACTTTGCGTGAACCCTTATCTGATGCGTGCGGCCGGTTTGCAGATTAAACTCCATAAGCGTGTATTTGCCGAAACGCTCCAGCACTTTCCACTCGGTAACCGCCCTTCTGCCGCCCTCTTGAACGGCCATTTTTTTGCGATCCTGCGTTGACCTTGCGATCGGCTTGTCGACGATTCCCTCGTCCTCTTTTATATTGCCGTCCACAAGCGCGACGTATTGCCTTTTTGCGCTCTTTTCCGCAATCTGTTTGGCAAGATTTTTGTGCGCTTCGTCGGTTTTTGCAACCACCAAAAGCCCCGAAGTGTCCTTGTCTATGCGGTGAACTATGCCGGGCCTTGCCACTCCGTTTATGCCGCTTAAAGAGTCGAGCCTGAAAAGCAACGCGTTCACGAGAGTGCCGCTTTCGTTGCCGTTTGCGGGATGCACCACCATGCCCTGCGCTTTGTTTACGACGGCAAGCTGATCGTCCTCGTAAACTATTTCGACGGGAATGTCCTCGGCTTTTGCGTCAAGCGGTTTTGCGTCGGGTATTTCGATTTCCACTTCGTCGTCGTATTTTATGGCGTAGCCCGACTTCGTAACGGTTTTGCCGCCCACTTTGACGAGGCCTTCCTCAAGCATATTTTTTATGCGGCTTCTCGTAAGTCCCGTGACGTTTTCGGCCAGAAACACGTCGACGCGCTTTCCCGCGTCCTCTTTTTCCGCAACGAAAAAAAGCCGCTCCATCAGTCGTTCCCCTCGCTGTCCGAGGTTTTTTCCGCGGTATTTTCGCCAAAATTTTCCGTTTGTTCTTTGATTTTTTCGGCCTTGCCATCGTTAATCAGCGAAATAACGAGCGAAATTATGACGAGCGCCGCGCCCACGGTTATGAAGCTGTCCGCGACGTTGAAAATCGGAAAATCCATAAACACCGTCGAAATGAAATCTCTGACGTAGCCGAAAACTATTCTGTCGTACACGTTTCCCAAGCCGCCCGCCGCGAAAAACACTATGCCCAGCCGCAAAAGCTTGGATTCCTTTTTGATGAAAAACAAATAGACGATAAGCCCCACGGAGCAAATCGCGGAAAACACGGTCAGCAAAACCGTGTTGTCGCTGAGCATGCTCCAAGCGCCGCCCGTATTTTCGGAGTACCGAAATTCCAACACTCCTTTTATGACCGTTATGGTGCGTTCGGCCACCCCGTTCGACACGCCCAAAGCCGAAACAACGGCGTATTTGGAGGCTATGTCTGCCGCAACGATAAGCACCAGAACGATGATTTCATACAAAAACATTATCTTTTGTCCTCTACGTCCCTGCGAATCTGGTCGACCGGAACGGTGATGTTGACGCCTGCCGGCGTGAGAAGGAAAATCGTTTTGCTGATACGCTGCATATTGCCGCTGAGGGCGTAGATTGCGCCGCTCATAAAGTCAACTATCCTCTGCGCGCCGTCGCCGCCGATTTTGCCAAAGTCGATGATGACGGGTTCGTGGCGTTTTAGGTGGTCGATGAGGGTTTGCACGTCGGCGTAGGTTTTAGGACTGTAGATAAGCACGTTAGAGCCGAGGCCCTGCATCGGCACTCCGTTCATGCCGCCCTGCGGCCCTGCGGGGCGTTGCGGTTGCGGCGCATAGCCGCCCGAAACGGGATAGGAAGAAGGAGCCTTCGGCGGAACGTTTGGGTTTGAGTAATACCTCGGCTGCACGGAAGCAGGGTTGCCGATAGGCGGCAAATCGCCCGTCAGATCCTCCCTTATCGGCTGAATGTCGTCCAGCCTTCTGCCGTAGCCTCTGTAGCCGCGATCTCTGCCTCTTTCCCTATCTTCGGAAGAATCGCCGAATTCGCCTCTCGAATAGCGCTCGTCAAAGCTGTTGCCTTCGTTAAAAGAAAAGCCGCCTCGCCTGTCGTTTTGCGACGAGTTGTCATCTTCTCTGCGACGTCTTTCGTCCGAATTTTCGTTCCAGAATGCCATGTTTCCTCCCTTTTTCGCCCGAAACGGCGAACGTTTGTGGTTATTTCTATAATAAAACATGATAACACATTATTTGCCAAAAATCAAGTTTAACTTTCAATTTCTGCCCGAAAAAGACGTCTTTTTTCAAAATACTTTCAAATTGAAAGGGCGAGCCGACTCGGCTCGCCGCTTTCACAGAAGGTAACATATATTAAGGCACCTAAAAACCGACTTCCGCGCTTACTTTCGTCGGTTCCTCGTCCACTGCCTCGATTTTTGCCGCCGAAACCTCGAACGCGGTTTTGAGAACCTGTTCTTCACCCTGCATTTTGGTGTAGTTTCGACTTTGAATGCGGCCCGTAACCGCAACCTTTTGCCCGACCGCAAAATCACCCGCAAAGCGCGCGTTTCTGCCCCAGCAAATCATCGGGATATAATCGCTTTTGTTGTACGCGCGGTTTATCGCAAGCAAAACGTCGCATATTTCACGCCTGAAAGGCGTCGTCCTGTAAACCGGTTTTTTGCAAACGTAACCGACGAGTTCGATGACGTTCGGATTTTTGGAGTAGTCGTTTTCGGGAAGCTCTCTGGCAAAAACCGTAAGCATAAGCTTGCTTCTGCCGTCCTCTGGTTTGTTGTAACTTCTGAACTGCCCCGCAACCGTAACCACCGATCCCACCGACAAATCGGCGTCTTTCATTATCCTTTCGCTTATCGTAACGGGTATCATATCTTCTTCGCCCGACAATCTCGATATTGCCAAAGTGAATTCGTAAAACCCTTCCCCCATAACTTCGTGCGAGAACTGCGGTTTTGCCACCACCGCTCCCCTAAGGTACGCTTTGTTGTTTGCCATCTCGTTGTAGTTCATAAATTCCTCCACTAAACTTTGTTTAACCGCTGCGTTCCGTCGGGGCCTATGACGTAGTTTTCCGTATAGACCAACTCGGACAGCTTGACTAATTTGTAGCCCTTATTTTTCAGCGCGGTAAGCACCAGAGGCAACGCTCCGAGGATGTTGTCGCTGTTGTTGTGAAACAGAATGATCGAGCCGTTTTTCGCGCCTTTAAGCACTCGGGTTGCGATTGCTTCCGCGGAAAGACCTTTCCAGTCCAGACTGTCCACGCTCCACTGCACGGCGATCATACCCTGCTTTTCCACGCCTTCGACCAGTCTGTCGTTGTAGTCGCCGAACGGCGGGCGGAAGAACTTGGGGGTGCAGCCGGTAAGCTCCTCGATCCGGCGGTTGACCGACAGAATTTCTTCCTCGATTTTTTCCGCCGAAAGCTTGCTCATCTCCAGATGGTGGTCGCTGTGATTTCCGATTTCGAAACCGTTTTCCCTTATCATCACCGTTTCCTTCGGAAACGCGTCGATCCAGAACCCTACCAGAAAGAAGGTTGCGTCCGCGCCGAAATCGTTCAGCGTTTTCACGATGCCCGCCGTTTTATCCGCACCCCAAGCCGCGTCGAAAGTCAACGCCACGACTTTTTCGTCCGTTTCCACGCCGTAAACGGGGAGCTTACGCTTCTTTCCCGAAACGGCCTCGACGACTCCTCCGAAAGCGCACGCCGCCGATAGCGCAACCGTCAGCGTCAAAAGCGCAAGCGCCGTCAGAATCTGTCTTTTTTTTATCACCCAAATCATAGCGGTTACCTCAAATTCTACAACCAAAAATTTTGAAAAGCGCATCGGTTGTTGTCGAAAAGAGCGTGTTTTTGCCGCCTTTTGTCGGCCGAGGGCTTTTGTAAATCCTATTCCCGAAAAAACCGAAATATGCAAAAAAAAGCCCGACCGCTTTCGGTCGGGTGAAAAATCGTTGTTATTTGAAATATTTTATGCCGGCTTCGTAAATTTTCGTTTCGAAGCACTCGCCTTTCACGTCAAGATTTGCGGGGATATGGCAAATGCGACCGAGGATCCTTCCGTCGGGCGACGTAAGCCCCTCGACGGCGTTGAAGCTTCCCGTAGGATTGTCGGGATAATCGGAAGCCGCCATGCCGTTTGCGTCCACAAACTGCGTTGCGACGAGTCCGTCGGCCATAAGCGAGGAATAGTCCTCTGCCGACATTTCGACTTTCACGGCGTCTCTGAAAACCGCGGCGGAAAAAACGTCGCCCACCACTTCGCGGTTGAACCACGGCGACAGATTGCCGGAAATTTTCACCTTGGCAAGGCTGTTCTGACATTCTCTTTCGGCCGGCAGAATTTTGATCGGGTTCATTTTAGGAAGCGTCAGCTTTTCAAACGGAAGCAATCCCGACTTAACGAGAGCCGAAAAGCCTCCGCCGACGCCGAGAATCAAACCTCCCGCGTCAAGCATCTGCATAACCGCATCTCGCACGCGTTCGTTGACAAGAAGCGCCGCCACCTTTTCCGACGAAAAACACAATATCTGGCTTGCCTCCACCTGTTTCGCAAAATATTTGAGCGAAGCGGAAAGCTCGGTTTTGTCTAAAGCGGACATTCTGATAAGCTCTGGTTTCCCTTTTGCGGCCAAAAAACCTTCATAAAGATCTTTTACCTCCGACGCGTCCGAAAAATACGGCACGGCAACCTTCGCCTTGACGGGTTTTCCGATATAAACCGATTTGTTGCTGAAGCCCATCCCTTCGGTCCTTAAAACGTCGGCGGAAAAATCGCATTTCGGATAAAACTTTTTCCAGTACAGCTCGTAAGCGGCTTTTGCAATTTCCATGCTGACGACGTCGTCGCCGAAAATCACCTGCGGGTTGTCTATGACCTCGCCGATTTCGATGGCCGCAAAATTCGGTTTTTTAGGCGCGGAGATTATTACGTCTCCGTAAAACGGCGCAAAAAGTTCGGGCGCGGAATTTTTGAAATAAACGCCTTTCCCTTCCGCCATTGCGCCGACTATCGCCGACACCGCGGCGCCGCCGTCCGCAACGCTTCTTGCGGCAAAAATTTCGCCTTTGTCCATTGCTTCGGCAACCGAATTCAAAATCATCGAAAAGCTTTTGAAATCAGGGATTTTGTCTTCGGTTCTCGGAAGATGCAGAAGATAGAGCTTGGAACTTACGAAAAAGCTTTCCGCGCGCTTTTTTTCGGGAGAAGTTTTTGTGACCACTGCGGCAAAATCCGCGCCGATTTCCGAAAAACCTATGCCAAGTTCTTCCGCAAGATTTTTTGCGGCGGGCGATGCGAAAAGTTTTGTTTCACAGTCCAAATCCGCGCCCGCAAATACAGCGTCTTCCAAAGCAAGAACGGCGTTATATTCGGCGTCGTAACGATTGTTCGCCGAAAGCAAAAATTCTCTTCCGCTTTTTTCGAATTTCACTGCGCCAGACGGCACCGTTTGCCCTTTACCGCAAAACGCGGAATATCCCTTCTCGAGCGACGCAAACGATTTTTGAAGCTCCGCGCAAGCACCGGCGTTTTTGTCCGAAAGCGCAAGGATTGCGGCCTTTCTGACGTCGGCCTCCAAAAGCGCTTTGAATTTCGGGTTAACAGAAAAATCTCTTTCTAATTTTGAAGTTCCGAAGTCGGCGGAAAGCGCATCTAAGTCCAAAGAGCCGTCGGACACGAAAACCGAAAAGTCGCAACCTGCCGGACTTGCAATCGCCGGGCACGAAACCGCTTTGGAAAGAGCGTTCGCTTTTGCAAAAGCAGTATCTGTGGATTTTGCGTCAACGTCCAAAATTGCGGCGAGCGCGGAAGAATAACCGGCTTTTCCGCAAGTTACCGTAAACGTCAGGTCTTCGCCTCCGTCCGAGGTCGCCGAAAAACGCACTTCACCAAGCTTTCCCGAGTGTTCGGGAGAAAATTCGATTTGGCCCACAAATTCCGAAAGCAGAGCTTTATGCTCCGTTTTCGTCATATAAACCGTCGTTACCGAAACGTTTGCTTTTGCGTTCTGAAAAGCCAGACGGCAAACGGCGGACAATTCGTCGTCGGTGCCGGCGGCGATTTGTGCCATGTCTTCCGCCCCGAAAAACTGCGAATACTTGGCAAATTCGAACGCCGAAAACATCTTTTCTTCAATTTCCGTCAGCCCCGAAATCTTCACTTCGAAGACTTCGTAAACGGTGGCGTCTTTGTAGGTGTAAACCTTGTTTTTGGTTAAATATTTTTTCATATCGTAAGCTCCGTCCATTTGTCGAAAAGCCGTTCGCATTCGGCCTTAACCGTTTCCGCCTCGGCGCTCAGCTCCATAAGTTTTTTGTAGTCCGACGCGCATTTTTCCATTTCCGAAACGATTTCCTTTTCCCTGTCTTCAAGCTCTTTTATTCGGCCCTCGAGGGCGGCGATTTCCGCTTTTTTCTTAACTTCCAAGGATCTGTCGGCTTTGCTTCTGTAGGCCTTTTCGGGGCGTTCCGAAGCAGCGGTTTTTTGGGTTTTTTCCGCCGATTTTGCGGCGGCTATTTCTTCTTTGGCGCGCTTTTCGGCCTCCGAAAATTCGTCGAAAGTCCCGCGAAAATCAACCAGATTTTTGTCCGAAATCTTAAGATATCGCTTTGCAAGTTTGTCCAGAAAATACCTGTCGTGCGAAACGAATATAAGCGTGCCGTCAAACTCCGAAAGAGCGTCTTCCAAGGCTTCCCTTGCCTGCAAATCCAAGTGGTTCGTCGGCTCGTCCAAAATCAGCACGTTGGCCTTTTCGGCCATCATAACGGCAAACATCAACCGCGCTTTTTCACCGCCCGAAAGGTTTTTGACTTTCTTCTGAACGTCCACGTCGGATCCCATAAGAACCATGCCGAGCAGGTTTCTTACTTCCGTCTGCGACCACGAAATATGGCGCGACCAAAGCTCTGTCAGCACGGTGTTTTCGCCGTCTAAAACGGCCGCTTCCTGATCGTAGTAGGCAACCTTTGTGCCCTGCCCGAAAACGACGCTTCTTTCAGGTTCCGAAAAGCTTTTGACGAGGCGCTTGATAAGCGTCGATTTTCCCGTGCCGTTTGCGCCGACGACGGCCACTCTTTCGCCCTTTTCCACCGTAAACGAACAGTGCTCCAGAAGCGAGTTGCCATCAAATCCCAGAGACAAATCGTCCACCTTAAGCACGAGCTTTGCGGGCTTTTGCGCATAGTCGAACTTGAAACGAGGCGGCTTGACGTAGACGACCGGTTTTTCGATTATGTCCATGTTGGCCATCTGGTGTATGCGACTTTTTGCGCTTTTGGAGGTGGTGGCGCGGACCAGGTTTCTGTCAACGTAGTCCTGCATCCGCCTGAGCTTTTCCTGCTGAATTTTGTATTCTTTTTGCCACCTTTCGTAGCGTTCGGCCTTCAACTGCTTGAATTTCGTGTAGTTTCCGCGATAGGACGACACGGTTTTTTCCGTAAGATCCCAAATTACGTTCACGGTTTTATCCAAAAACCGCCTGTCGTGCGAAACGACGAGAATAGCGCCTTTATAGTCCGAAAGATATTTTTCAAGCCATTCCAAGGTGTCATAGTCCAGATGGTTGGTAGGTTCGTCTAAAACGAGAAGCTCGGGATTTTTCAGCAGAAGCTTTGAAAGCGCAAGCCGCGTTTTTTCGCCGCCCGAAAGCGTGGACACCACCTGATCGTATTTGCCCGAAAAGCCCATGCCATTCAGCACGGTTTTGACTTTTGTCGTAACCAGGTATCCGTCCTTTGCCCTGAAAAAGTCGGAAACTTTTTCGTACTCCGCGCTCTTTATGCGATACTCCGTGCCGTCGTGCGGCAGAGCGGCCATCTCGTTTGCCAAAGCCTCCATTTTATCTCCCGCAGCAAGCACCTCGGAAAAAACGGAATAGGCTTCGCTTTCGACGGTAAGCTCGCTGTCCAAAACGGCGTTTTGCGGCAGATACCCGACCGACAGTTCGCTTTTTTTCAGAACCTCGCCCTCGTCGGCATGCAAAAACCCGAGCATCAGCTTTATAAGCGTGCTCTTTCCCGATCCGTTGACGCCGACGAGGCCTATGCGGTCGTTTTCGTTCACCGTAACGTCGACGTCTTCGAGAACGGTTACATCGTCATAACCGAAGGTTAAGTTGTTAAGCGATATAAGCATATAAAAGATTATACCTCAAAATTTCGGATGTATCAACTAAAAAAGCGTGGCAAAACGCCACGCAAAAAATTTTGACGTTATTTTTCCGAAAAAACGAAATCTTTGATTTCTTCCGGGGTGTCCACCACGGTTTGACCGGTGGCGGAAAGTCTTGTGCGGTCGGAGTGGCCGTAAGTAACAAGCAAAACGTCGGCGCCGATGGCTTTGGCCGTGTCGTAGTCGTGAAGGGTGTCGCCGACGAACAATGTGTCGGAAATGTCGGTTTTGCTGTCAGAAATCCACTCTAATGCGCGTTCAACCTTGCCTTTTGCATAGATGTCGCCGCCACCGAGCACTGCGTCGAAATACTTTCCGAGGCCGAAACGGCATATGTCTTTGTCAAGCATATTCTGCTCGCAGGCGGACAAAATCATCTGTTTTATCCCCGCGTCCTTAAACGCTTCAAGCACTTCTCTTATGCCCTTAACGAGGCCGCTGGAAACCAGCTTTTGATTGTATTTGTCGATGAACTCGTGCGCGAGAACAGGATATGGCTCCTTCGAAAAATCGAAGCCGACGTTTTTATAGTATTTTTCGATCGGAAAACAAAAATGCTTCAGATAGTCTTCCTTGTCCTTGAACTTCGGCATACCGCGCTCCTCGAACATTTCGTTTATGGCGTCGATGCTTATGTCGAAATCGTCCAAAAGCGTGCCGTTCCAATCCCATATCACTCGTTTGTATTTCATTTTTCGCCTCAAAATTTTTTTTGATTATAGCATAATTGCGCTCGCTTTGCAAGCAGAATAAACGGCGGAAGGTCGTTCCGCCGTTCGGTATTTCGATTGTTAAACGTTAAAGCAGCTGCCGCCGATAAACTCGCGCATCAGGGAGTTGCAAGGTATGAGCGATTCGTCCTCGATAGGCTTGAAGTATTTAAGATACTTGATGAGGCGGTTTGCAACCAAATATTGCGGATCGGTGTCCTTGATTTCTTTAAGCGCAGGCAACGCTTGCGTACGGAGTACGCACAGCTCATAGTACAAGCTGGAATTGAAGACGTAGTCCGCGCCTTCCTGATTCGGGTAAATCCACCTGAATTCGCCGCTTCTGACCGATTGCCACATGTCGATGGTGGCTGCGGCAGGGCTACCCCTGAACTTCATATCTCTGACTATTCTTCTTATCAGCCTCAGATCGGTGATGTTCAAAGGAGAATGGTTGTCGATGTTTATTTGTGCCTGTGGCGCAATGAAAATTTTAAATTTTTGATGCTTCGGAATGCTTGCCGTCAGCTTTTCGTTGAGAGCATGGATACCTTCGATGATAATCGGGCTGTGTTCGTCGACTTTTATCGTGCGGCCGACTTCTCTTTTGCCCGCCTTGAAGTTGAAGCACGGAAGTGTGACTTCTTCGCCGTTTATAAGGGCAAAAAGATCTTTGTTGAACTGCTCGATATCCAGGCAATTGAGGTGCTCGAGGTCGATTTCGGACAGAGGCACCTTCTGAATTTCGGCGATTTTGGCCTTTTCGAGGTAATAATCGTCCATGGAAATCATAACGGGGTTTATGCCGCGGCTCAGAAGTTCGATTCTGAGGCGGTTGCAGAAAGTGGTTTTGCCGGAGGAACTTGGCCCCGCAATCCCCACGAGCCTTATGTTTTCGATGTCGCTTTCGATGGCGTCACCGAGTTCTGCGAGCATATCGTTGTGCCTTGCTTCGCACATTTGCACGAATTCCAGCATTTCGCCGTTCTCCACCTTGCGGTTGATGTCGGCTACGGTTTGCAGATTTGCCTTTTTCGACCAGCGGTAAATCTTTTGCAGAGTGCGGCCGTAGGTGCTTTCTTCCACGAATTCAGGGATTTGCGCGCCCAGTTCGTAGCGCGGATACTGAATGATAAGCCCCGGGCTGTACGGCGTGATGCGATAGTTTTTGATGCAACCCGTGGACGGCACCATATAGGCGTTCAGATAGTCGTAAAAACCGCCGCACTTGTAGAGGTGTACGGTGTTTTCGGGACGATATTTCAACATTTCCATTTTGTCGGCGTAGCCGAAACGAGTGTAGATTTCGCGCGCTTCGTCCAGCGACACGGTGATGCGTTCGATAGGCAGGTTTTCCTTGATTATCCGCCTGACTTCCGCCTTAACTTCGTCGGCGATGCGGGACATGTTGACTTCTCCCTCAACCGCCTGGCAGAAAATCGCCCTCGAAACGTTGTAGCTGAACCTGATTTTCACTTCCGGATACAGCTTGTAAAAAGCCATAGCCGTGATAAACCTCAAGCTCGCTTCGTAGGCTTTGCCGCCTTCGATGTTTTCAAGCCCAAGAAGCTCGATGGCGGCACCGTCGTTCTTCGCGGTCAGACGATAATTGAGTTCCTTAACCTGCGCGCCGATGCGGCATACCGAATAATTGCATTTTTCTTCTTCTTTTACAAGGTCGATAACCCTCGTTCCCTCCGGAACGGAAAGCTCCTCGCCTTTAAGTTTGATTTTTAGCATAAACAAATTCCTTATCATTATGTTTTTATTTAACAATATTTCTTGTCACCCTCTATTATACCGCACCTTTTACCCCTTTGTCAACAGGTGCGTTTTGAGCTTAAACGAAAAACTATTACGAATGTATATGACATTTGCGCGAGTTTTTTTCAAAATAGCTTGAAGTTTTTCTGAAAATAGGTTATACTATGCTTGTCACACAAACTAAATATAGAACGTTATCGGCTCTCTTTTGCGGGGTTATTTATCCTTTTGTCTTTACATACGAATTTGGCAAAATGCAAAATCCACATGTAAGGGCAAAGCTTAAATTTGTTCTATATGGTTTGTGTGACAACAATCGGAGTTTGCATTTTCGGTGTGCATAACTTCGGTTGTGCACACTTTTTGTTTTCAGAGGCCAAATGAAAAAGCGAACTGACAACCAGCCGGAACAACTTTCTCCTCCCGTAGCCGGTTACGAACAAACCGCTCCTCCTCCGTGCGCCGAAACGTCTTGCGCATCCGCAGACGAAAATCAGTCAGACGAAACGTCCGACTGTTTAAGCTACGCCGAATACGACCTTGGGGACGATTTCGATTGCACGTCTTTCAAAATCTGAAGTTTACAAAAAAAAGCAAACCCAAAAGTTTGCTTTTAGTTTTTGTTCAGGTTTAACAATAGCGGCCGCTTAGAAAATTCTTGCCCTGACGGGCAAACTTTGGCTTGCTGTCCTCTGCGCACGCTATTGTTTACACGCTTGCCGTCTGCAAAACGATGACCGTTTTGTACCAAAACCGCTACGCTTCAAATGCTCACGCATTTTGTCATTGTTTTGCGTCATCTGCGCACGTCTCCTGAAAGGCCTTCAGCTTTTCGTCGGCTTTGCTTGTTGTCAGCGATACGGCACCGTATCAGCGGCCTTGCCGCTTTGCAAATTGCAAATTTGCAACGGTTCGTCCGTCACGCATCAAAAAAAGACGAGAAACATCTCGTCTTTTTTTTGGTGCCGCTGATCGGACTCGAACCGATACGGTGTCGCCACCGAGGGATTTTAAGTCCCTTGCGTCTGCCATTCCGCCACAGCGGCATATTTTGTTTTGTTTAGCCTTTACCTTGGCGGTTTGGAAGACGCATTGGATGAACATCGTTCATTCGTCTGCCATTCCGCCACAGCGGCATATTGTGGATTTTTTGTCGTCAGACAACGAAAATGATTGTAGCACGACGGACTGTTTTTGTCAACAATTATCGTTTGACTTTTGGGCGCTTTGTTATTTCTTCTTTTTTCTCAGGTCTTCGACGGTGACAGCGGAAATCTGTTTCAAAAAATCCGCGTCGTCCAGATTGTCCACAAGATACATCGTCTTTGCGCCCTCGTTCGGCAAAGCTTCCGAAAACCCGTAGCGCGCGTTGCCGGCGGTCTTTTTAAGCAAAAACCGATTGTCGAAAATGCCGGCGTAGTAAACGCCTTCGGAATAAACCAGCCACTCGCCCATCATAGGTTTTGCCGTAACAGACGGAACCGCCCTCAAAGCTTCCAGCACAAAATCTTTATATTCTTTCGTAGTTGCCATAAAAACCTCCTGCATTTTTATTATTATACCGCTTTTTCCGAAGATACGCAACAAAGTTTCGCCCAAACCGGTTGCAAAACCGACCGCTTGGGGGTATAATTAGGTATCAAAAAAGAAAATGAGGTTTTTTATGAAGAACTATGCTTTCATAAACGCAAACGTTATCACGGAAAACGCCTCGGATGACGTTCTGAAAAACGCAACCGTCGTCGTGAAGGACGGCAAAATCGCCGCCGTCGGAACGAGCGTACCCGTCCCCGAAGGAACCAAAACCATCGACCTTAAGGGCAAATATCTTATGCCGGGCCTTATCAATCTGCACGTTCATCTTCCCGGCTCCGGCATGCCGAAGGACACCAAAAAACAAAACAAAAAAACCGTCCGTAAGCTTATGAGCAATCCGCTCACGAAATATATCGTCTATAAGCTTTGCGCGTCCTACGCAAAAGTCGACCTTATGTCGGGCGTAACCACCATTCGAACCGTCGGCGGTCTGGACGAAATCGACAGCAAAATCCGCGACGCATCCGAAAAAGGCAAGCTTGCAGCTCCGCGCGTCATAGCGTCCAACATGGCCGTGTCCGTCGAGGGCGGCCACATGGCGGGGCTTCTCGCATACGAGGCCAAGGATCCCGAAGACGGCAGAAATTACGTCAGAAAGATTGCCCGAACCAAACCCGACCTTATCAAGCTTATGATAACCGGCGGCGTTCTGGACGCCGAAAAAGAGGGCGAACCGGGCGTTTTGAGAATGAGTCCCGAAATCGTTGCCGCCTGCTGCGACGAAGCGCACAAGCTCGGTTTCAAGGTGGCGGCGCACGTCGAAAGCCCTCTGGGCGTGAAGGTTGCGCTTAAAGGCGGCGTGGACACCATCGAACACGGCGCGGCTTTGGGCGACGAGGACGTCGAACTTTTCAAAGCGCATAAAGCGGCGCACGTTCTGACGATCTCCCCCACCGTTCCTCTCTGCATGTTCGAACCGGAAGTTTCGGGAGGCACCGAGCTTCACCGCAAAAACGGCCTCGTCGTTTTTGAAGGCATGCTTGACTGCGCCAAAAAATGCCTCTCGGCAGGAGTGCCCGTCGGCCTCGGCACCGACACCGCTTGCCCGTTCGTCACGCATTACGATATGTGGCGAGAATTAGGCTATTTCGTCAAATATTTGAGAGTTTCAAACGATTTCGCCTTAAAAACCGCAACGATCGAAAACGCAAAGATTGCGGGTATCGACAACGTAACCGGCAGCGTCGAAGTCGGAAAATCGGCAGACTTTTTGATCGTGGCCGAAAATCCGCTGGAAGATATTTCTGCCCTGCGCCGCCCCGAAACCGTCGTTTTGAGAGGCAAAATTTACAGCAAACCGAAAGTCAAAAAATTCGAATACGTCGAAAACGAACTCGACAAACATCTTTGAAAAAAGGCTCCGCCAAAGCGGAGCTTTTTCGTTCGTAACCATACACATAAAAACAGCGGTCCGTAAAACTAACAGACCGCTGTTTTTTGGAGGCACCACCCAGACTTGAACTGGGGGTCAAGGCTTTGCAGGCCCGTGCCTTACCACTTGGCTATGGTGCCGTAAAAAAAGAAATCGCTTTAACACTGGAGCGGGAGACGGGATTCGGACCCGCGACTTCCACCTTGGCAAGGTGGCATTCTACCACTGAATCACTCCCGCATATATTAAACCGATTTCTTTTGTGCTCGTCGGTTTCCCAACGAATTTGCTATATAATAATACCAAATAATTCCGAAATATGCAAGCTATTTCGCATTATTTTTTGAAAAAGTCCGAAATTTTTAGAAACGCCCAACGTCCTTTATCATCTCGGCATATTTTTGAATGTTAAGCTTGTCGATATTTTGCAGCATAAAGTCGCTGTCGTAAACGTCTTCGGCCACTCTTTTTGCGGTTTTGATGACGTCGGTGTCGATCCTTATTGCGTAATTCGAATCAAAGGTGTCGCCGCACTGACGCGTGCCCAAAAAGTCGCCACCGCCGCGCATGTCAAAGTCTATTTCGGCTATGCGGAAGCCGTCGTCGTTTTCCTTAAGCACGGCAAGGCGTTCGTTTTCGTCCGGAGCTTTAGAGTGCAAAAAGCAATAACCTGCCTTATCTCCTCTGCCGACGCGCCCCCTGAGCTGGTGAAGCGTGGCCAGTCCGAAGCGATCGCTGTCCAAAATCACCATGTTGGTTGCGTTCGGGACGTCGATGCCCACCTCCACAACCGTCGTCGAAACGAGAACGTCGATTTTTCCTTCCGAAAATTCGCGCATAACCTCGTCCTTTTTTGCAGCCGACATTTTGCCGTGCAAAAGCCCCAGCCTGACGCCTGCAAGAGGGCCGTTTTTAAGATCCTCGAAGATGTTTTCGGCAGAATACAAATCCATACCCTCGCTGTCGGTTATCCTCGGGCAAACAACGAACGACTGATTGCCGTCTTTCGCTTCTTTTTTCAGATATGCGTACATATCCGCAAGCTTCTCGTCGGGCACCAAAGCCGTTTTGACAGCCGATTGCGAGCTTCTCTTGTAGATTGTGCTCTGCTTCAGGTCTTCGTAGAGAATAAGCGCCATTGCGCGAGGTATCGGCGTTGCCGAAAGCGTCAGCACGTCGGCAGTTTTTGCGCGCTCGGCAAGCTCGGCTTTTTGTTTGACGCCGAACTTATGCTGTTCGTCGATAACCACGAGGCCGAGGTTAAAAAATTTCACGGTTTTTTGAATGAGGGCGTGAGTTCCGATGACAAAATCCGTTTCGCCGCTTACAAGGCCTTTCAGGACGGCTTTTTTCTCGGCGGCAGGAGTGCTTCCGGACAAATAAGCAATTTTGATTCCAAGCGGCTCAAGAAGTTTTTTTGCCGTTCCGAAATGCTGCGAGGCCAGTATTTCCGTCGGCGCCATCAAAGCCGCCTGATAGCCGCATTTTATCGCAAAGTACACGGCCGCAAACGCCACCACGGTTTTTCCGCTGCCGACGTCGCCCATCAGAATTCTGTTCATATAGTCCTTTCCTTCAAGGTCCGAAAAGATGTCGGAAAGGGCTTTTTTCTGGCTGAAAGTCAGCTCGAAAGGAAGGCTCGACACAAATTCGTTTGCCACCGACGGCGACAAATCGTAGGTAAAATATCGCTTGTTTGCGCCGTTTTTTTGCAAAATTCGGTAGGAAACGATAAGATTTACGGTATCTTCCACCGCCAAACGTCTTTGCGCAGAAAAGCCCTCGGAAACGCTTGTCGGAAAGTGCGCCAAATAGTAGGCCTCCTGCAAATTTTGAAGATTATGGCGCTTTGCCACGTCGTCCGAAACGACGCTTCCCGGTGTGAAGCTTTTAAGCGCGGACTTAATCATATTTCTGAACGTGGACTGCGCGATGCTGCCCCTCGTTTTGTAAACTGGCATTATCCCCACCAGATTTTTTCTGGCGTCCGCTCTTTCGAATTGCGGGTTGGCAAGCTCTGCCTTCGAGCCGTCGAAACGGACCTTGCCGAAGAAATAGTACTCGTCCCCCACCTTCACGTTGCCCCTTTGATAAGGCTGATTGAACCAGGTTATAACGATTTTCAAAGCGGAATTTTTGTTCCACAAACCGCGCTTCCCCTCAGGCTCCGTCAAGCATTCGGCATAGGCCTTGAAAAAGCTCATTCCCTTCACTTTCGCAATGCCCGTTACCTTGACGATTTTGAGGTTAAGCAGTAAAAATTGCCCGTCTTCGGCATCATACACCGAGACGGGCTTTGTTAGGTCTATATAGCTTTTCGGGAGATACCCGATAAGGTCGTCTGCTGTGAAGATGCCGAGCTTATTCAGTTTTTGGAGCGAGGCCTTGCCTACGCCCTTTACATCTTCAAGTAGCATTTTTTATTCCAACGAAACGAGATAATAGTAGTGAGGTTGTCCGCCCGGATATGCCGCAACGTCCTGATCTTCGAAAACTTTCGACAGTTCCTCCACGAGACTCTCCGCTTCTTCGTCGGTTACGTCCTCGCCGTAATAGAGGTTGATGGAAACGATTTCGTCGTCGAGCAGCTTTTCGATGGTTTTCTGAACGGTTTCGTTAACGGTTGCGCCTTTTGCAACCACTTTTTTGTCGTCAAGGCCGATGATATCGCCTTCTTTGAGGCTGAAGCCGTTGATTTTGGTGTTTCTGACTGCGTGAGTGATCTGTCCGCACTTGACGTGATCCGCCGCGGCAGTCATATCACCGAGGTTGTCCTCAACGGAAACCTCCGGATTGTAGGCAACGATTGCGGATATGCCTTGCGGGCAGTTGACGGTCGGGATCATATAAACCTTCTTTTCGGCGAGATCCTTGGCCTGCTCGACGGCAAGAATGATGTTTTTGTTGTTAGGGAAAACGATGACGCTTTCCGCGTTGACCTTGTTTATGGCCGTGAGAATATCGTAAACGCTAGGGTTCATGGTCTGACCGCCTTCGACGATGTAGTCCACGCCCAGATCCTTGAATATCGACGCCATGCCTTCGCCCGCGCATACGCTGACCATGCCGACGGGTTTGACGTGTTTCTTCTCTTCCTCGCGCTTTTTGAGGAGCTGACGGTTCTGTTCCATCATATTTTCGATCTTGAGCCTGTCAAGTTCGCCAAGTTTCAAGGCGGCGTTTAAAGCTCTGTCCGGATTGTTGGTGTGAACGTGAACCTTCACCAGACTCAGATCGCCGATAACCAGAACGCAGTCGCCTATCGTCATAAGATAGTCGCGAAGCTTGTCGATGTCGGACAAAGTAACTTTCTTTTTAAGGTTTGTGATGAAATATTCGGTGCAATAGCCGAAATGGATTTCGTCCAGATCGTCCTCGACCATTCTTTCAAAAGCGTCGAGGCTCGGTTTGTCGTCGGCGTCTTCCACGACGTCCGGCATTTCGATGCCGGCAAGAGCGTTGTAGTAGCCCTGGAATATGCACAAAAGACCTTTTCCGCCCGCGTCCACGACGCCCGCCTTTTTTAGAACCGGGAGCATGTCCGGCGTTTTGTTCAAAATGTCCTCGCCTGCCGCGATAACTTTGGTGAAAAAGTCTTCAAAAGTAACTTCTTTGCGGCGTTTGGAAGTGATTTCCAACGCTTTTTCCGTCATCACGCGGAAAACCGTCAGAATGGTGCCTTCTTTCGGCTTGGTAACGGCGCTGTAGGCGATTTCGGTGCCCACCTTCATGCCCTGAGCAAAGTCTTTTGCGGTGATTTCGGTTTTGTCTTTCGCAGATCCCGCAATGCCCTTCAGAATTTGCGACAAAATAACGCCGCTGTTTCCTCTTGCGCCTTTGAGCGCGCCTTTGCTGTAGGCCGCGGCAAGGTCGGAAATGTCGCCCGACGTAACCTGTTCGGTTTCTTTCACTGCGGTTGAAACCGTGTAGAACATGTTCGTGCCGGTGTCGCCGTCAGGAACGGGAAACACGTTGAGCATGTTTACGGTTTTCTTGTTTATTTCCAAAAATTTTGCGCCGCCACGAATCATGGCCGCAAACTTAGTTCCATCTAATTTACACATATACCCTTTTTAGACCCCAGAATTTTCAGACTCGCAATCCGACGACGTTTACGTTAACGTTCTTGACACGCATACCCGTAAAGGATTCAACCGAGTATTTAACCGTGCTCTTAAGCGACTCCGTAACGGCCTCAACCGACACCCCGAGCTTCAGAACGACGAATATGTCGATGAAAATCATGTTGTCTTCGGTCAGCACCCTGATGCCTTGCCCCGGGTTCTGCTTGTTGAAAAGCCGCGATATATTGTCCGTCAATTTACGGCTCACAAGCTCCACGACGCCATAGCACTCGCTTGCGGCATGCGATGCCACGGTGGCGACTGCTTCGTCGGAAATGGTTATTTTACCGTAAATGTTAGACGTGTTTAATGACATTTTATATTCCTTTATATAATCGAAGATAGATTCGATACGTTGACATTTTACAATAAAATCCGAAATTTTGCAACTGTTAGCGCTTAATAATCTTGAAAATATGCGTTATTTTGCTTGCAATTTTCAAAATATAATGGTAAAATATCAGCGTTGTAACAAACAAAGGAGGATTTTTTCTTATGTCCAGAGTATGCAGCGTTTGTCAAAGAGGCCAAATCAGCGGTAACCAAGTTAGCCACAGCCATCGCAAAACACGTCGCAGCTGGGGCGTAAACGTGCAGAAAGTTTCCGTCGTTAAACCGGACGGCAAAATTTCCAGCGAATACGTTTGCACCAGATGCCTGCGCAGCGGCAAAGTTAACAGAGCCTAGTTTTTTATCATGCTACAAACCGCCGAAATCTTCGGATTTCGGCAGCCTGAAGAGAGCAACGTAAAGTTGCTCGCTTTTTTGTATTCTTTTTTCGGGCCGACAAACCCGAAATGCAAAAACCGCAGCCTACGCTGCGGTTTTTTTGTTTCTCTTCAGAAGCCGAAGAAGCCTTTTAAGAAACTTCGGCGGATTGATGCATACAATTTTCATAGCGGCCTCCTTGCGCCATAATATGCAAGGCGAGTTACGTTTGTTACCGCTATTTTGTTTTTGCCGCTTTAAGCGCAGCGATTGCGGCTTTCGGATCGGCGGCCCTAAACACCGCGCTGCCGGCAACCAGAATGTCCGTGCCCGCGTTAAGGATTTCGGCGGCGTTCTCCTCGGTGGCTCCCCCGTCCATTTCAATTTCCACGTTTCTCCCGGCGATAAGCTTTTTGAGTGCCTTGATTTTTTCGGTGGTTTCGGGGATATACTTCTGCCCTCCGAAGCCTGCGTAAACGCCCATAAGCGTTACGACGTCCACCTTGTCGAGATACGGCTCCACAAGCTCCAGGCCTTTGTCGGGGTTAAGAACGAGGCCGCATTTAAGCCCTGCGGCTTTTATGACGTCCAGCGTGCCGCCGACGTCGTCCGATGCGTCTGGATGAAAGCTTATGACGTCGCTTCCCGCCTTGATAAACTCCGGAACGTATCTTTCGGGTTTAGTTATCATAAGATGCACGTCCAGAACCATGTCTGTGTATTTTCTGAGCGCCGCAACCATAGGCATGCCGAACGTTATGTTCGGGACGAAAACGCCGTCCATAACGTCAACGTGAACGTAATCGGCATTCCAAAGTTTCAGGTTTTTAACGGCCTCGGCCATTTTTGCAAAGTCTGCGCTCAGAATCGACGGCGCAATTTTGACGTCAGTCATAACGTTTCCTCCATTTTTCGTTAAGTTCGTTGTATAGCTCGACGTATCTGTCGTAGCGCGCTTTGGAAATTTTGCCGCTCTCCACCGCTTTTTTCACCTCGCAATCGGGCTCGGTGGTGTGCGAGCAACCGCGGAAACGGCAAGTTGCGGCGTAGTCCGAAAAATCGTCGTAAAAATATTGCAATTTTACCGGATCGAATTTTTGCGGCAGTTCGAGCATACTGAAACCGCAGGTGTCCACGAACCTTGCGTCCCCCACCTTCACGATTTCGGAAACTCTGGTGGTGTGTCTGCCGCGTTCGATTTTCGACAATCCGCCGGTTTTCAGAATATCGCTTTTGAGCACGGCGTTTAACAGGCTGGATTTTCCGACGGCGGACTGGCCCGCAAAGCAAGCGGTTTTGCCTTTGGCAAAAGACACGATTTCGTCCACCCCTTCCCCCGTTTTTGCCGACGCCGCCACCACTTTGGCGACGTTTCTATATTCGGCGGCGATTTCTTCCGTCAGCTTATCGTCCAAGTCCGATTTGTTCACCACGATAATCGGCTCGACTTCTGCCGTAAACGCGTCAACGATAAGCTTGTCCACAAGCGTGAGGTCGGGCTTCGGAACGGGCGCGATGACCGCAAAAACCACGTCCACGTTGGCAACGTAAGGTCTGATGAGGCAATTTTTCCGAGGAAGAACTTCGGTTATGACAAAGCGCGAGCCTTCTTTTGAAAGCTCCACCGTGTCGCCGACGTAAATTTCGCCGCCGCGCTTAAGTTTTCCTCTTGCAAGAGCCGTAACCTTTTCCCCGCTTTGCGTTTCCACGTCGAAAACGGAAGCTACGCCCTTAGTTACTATTCCTCTCATCTATATACCTTCGCCTGAGTTGTCCGCATGCGCCTTCGATGTCGCTGCCCATGCTTCGCCTGAGCGTTGCCGAAACGCCCAAACTTTCCAGCTTCTTCAAAAACCTGTCGCAGTTGTCGCTGCAGGAAAGATTTTTTTCTTTCACCTTGTTCAGCCTTATGAGGTTGACGTGGCACGGGAACCCCCGACAAATCGCCGCAAGCTTCACGGCGCAGTCGTCCGAGTCGTTGACTCCCTTGACCATTGCGTATTCCAGAATAACGCGCCTGCCGGTTTTTTCAAAGTAATAATGCAGCGCGTCTATATCCTCTTTTATGCCGTAAGCCTTGGTTACGGGCATCATTTTCAGGCGGATTTCGTCCGTCGGGGCGTGAAGCGACAGCGTCATCGTAACCGTGAAGCCGTCGTCCGCAAGCTGTTTTATCTTCGGCGCAAGCCCCGATGAAGACAGGCTGACGTTCCTTTCGCTTATGTTGATGCCGTCCGCGTCGCCTAAGAGCCGCAGAAATTTCGTTACGTTGTCGTAGTTGTCCAAAGGCTCACCCGAGCCCATCAGAACGACGTTCGTCACCGCTCTTTTTTCAAGCGTTCCGCCTTCGTCGCGGTTGACGGCGACTATCTGCCCCAAGATTTCGCCGGCAGTCAGATTTCTGACGAGTCCGCCTATCCCCGAAGCGCAGAAAGCGCAGTTCATACGGCAGCCGACCTGCGTCGAAACGCAAAGCGTGTTGCCGTACTTGTAGCGCATAAGCACGCCTTCCACGACGTTGCCGTCGGCAAGCAGATACAAGTATTTGGTCGTCTTGTCCCTGGCCACGATTTTTTCGATAATCTTTACGCCTTCTGCCCTATATCCGTCCGCTTCCAACCGTTCGACGAGGCTTTTAGGCATATTTGTCATACCCGAAAACCCGACTCCCTTGTGGAGCCACGAAAAAAGCTGTTTTACCCTGAAATTCGGTTGCCCGTAGGCGGACAGAATTTCGGCGAGTTCGGTTTTTGAATAATCTAAAAGGCTAGGCATGTTTCACCATTCTCGCAATGAAAAATCCGTCGAGTTTGTCGGTCGGAAGAATTTGAAGCGTCCCGTCGTTATTTGGCGTAAGGCCGATTTTGTCCAAAGAAAAATTCGGATTCTCCCGCAAAAAATTCTCGACCTGGCGTATATTCTCTTCCTTTATGACGGTGCAGGTGCTGTACACGAGCGCGCCGCCGACTTTGAGGTATTTCGCCGCGTTCGACAAAATAGCTTTTTGAATTTCGGTAAGGCCCTGAATGTCCTCGGGCTTTTTGTTCAGCAAAATGTCGGGCCTCGAGGACACAACGCCCAGTCCGCTGCACGGCACGTCGCAAAGCACGTAATCGAAGCGGTTTTCGAAGTTTTTGTAAAACTTTCTTGCGTCCAGCTTAACCGTCTGCACGTTGGTTACGCCCATGCGCTTTGCGTAGGCCTTCACAAGCTCCACTCTGTGTTCGTGAACGTCGCAGGCAAGCACGGCTCCGCCCTTGTCGAGTTCTGCAAGAAGCACCGCTTTTCCGCCCGGCGCGCTGCAAAGGTCGAGAATCATCGAACCTTCTTTCGGTGCAACCGCAAGCGCGGCCATAACGCTGGTTTCCGATTGATAAGTTATCCTTCCGTCCGAAAAAAGCCTCTTAATTTCCGGACAATCCTTGACGTAGTAACCGCCCACGGTTGACTCGGAGTATTCTAAATTGTGCTTTTTTGCATAGCACTCGAAGGAGTTTTTGGTCATTTTCAGGCTGTTCAGCCTTATATGCGCAAATTTTTTGGGTTTTGCGGTGATGATTTTTGCGGCGTCCGCGCGGCCGTAATCGGAAAACAATTTCCGAACCAGCCACTTCGGCTTCGAATACTTAACGCTGAAGTACCCCACGGGATCGGCTTCCTTGTCGGGAAGCGTAACCTTCTCCCTTATGACGGTTTTCAGCGTTGCGTTCAAAAAGCCCGCATACGCCCCCAGTCCTGTTTTTTTTGCAAGGTTGACGTGATTGTTGACGACTGCGTAATCGGGCAGACTGTCCATATATCTGACGCAGTAAATGCCCTGCTTCAAAATGATTTTGACCGCGCTTTTGGGCGGCTTTTGGCAGGTTTTTGCAACTATGTATTCAAGCTCGGTGTCCTTATCCAGAACGCCCAGAACGATCCTCGTAACCAAAGCGGCCTCGTCGGAAGATTCCAGCTCCTTATGCAGTTCGATGTTGCTGTAAGCGCCGTCCTGATAGACCTTGGTTAAAATTTTGTAAGCTGTTTCGGTGTACGTCATTTCAGCCTCCGAACTTGTCGCCGACCGTCAGAGCGTGTCCTAAAAGAAAACTCGAATCGGACATTCTTTTGCCGTTTTCGGGCTGAATTTCCTTAAGCCTTACCGCGCCGCCGCGGCACGCGACCACAAGTCCGCGTTTGCTGTCGGCAAAAATTATCTCGCCCGCGTCGCCCTTTCCTTCCGTTTTTTCGACGGCAAAAACCTTAAACGTCTTGCCGTTTAGCTTTGAAAATGCGCCGGGCCAAGGCGTAACGCCCCTCACGAAACAATCGAGCTCTGAGGCCGTTTTGTCGAAATTTATCTCGCCGTCCTCTTTTTTGAACCTCGGATAATGCGTTGCTTCCGCTTCGTTTTGCGGAGTGAATTTTGCGGTGCCGTTTTCCACTTGGCGTAAAGCCTCGGTCAAGGCCTCGGCGCCGATTTCGGCAAGCTTATCGAACATGGTGCCTGCGGTGTCGGTCGGCAAAACGTCGGTTTCTTTCGTCAAAAGCATATCGCCGCTGTCCACCTTGTAGGCGGTTTTCATGATGGTTACGCCGGTTTTCTTTTCGCCGCTGATTATCGCCCACTGAATCGGCGCGCTGCCCCTGTATTTCGGAAGAAGCGACGCATGGACGTTCAGGACGCCCATCGGCGGTAGGCTCAAAAGCTCCTCCGACAAAATTTGACCGAACGCCGCGGTAACGATGACGTCGGGGCCTATAGCCCTCAGATCGTCCATACCCTCTCGGCTGACTTTTTCGTATTGCAAAACCCTGACGCCTCTCTCCAGCGCCAGTTTTTTTACAGGCGAAAAGCTCTCCGCTTCTCTTCTGCCCCTGACCTTGTCGGGTTGGGTTACGACGGCGACGACGTCAAACTTTTCGTCCAGAAGTTTTTTTAAGCAGCATACGGAAAAATCCGACGTACCCATAAAAACTATTTTCATTTGCTTTCCACCTCGTCTTCGGCGTCAACCTTGTCGTCGTAGAAACGATCGACGAACAAAATCCCGTCCAGATGGTCGATTTCGTGACAGCACGCCCTTGCGACAAAACCTTCGGTTTTGAGCTTAAGGCGTTTGCCGTAACGATCCTGATATTCGACGGTGATTTCGTACGGACGTTTCACTCTGCAATGATAGTTTTCCACCGACAGGCAACCCTCCGGCCCCACTTGTTCGCCTTTGGCTTTGGTTATAACCGGATTTATGAGTTCGACGTAAAAGTCGTCAACCTCCACGACGGCAAGCCTTCTCAAAATGCCAACCTGCGGTGCGGCAAGCCCCACTCCGTCGGCGTAGAGCATGGTTTCGCGCATGTCGTCCAAAAGTTCGCCGAGCTTGTCGTCGAATTTTTCAACGGGTTTGCACTTTTTATGCAGAACGGGATCGGGTTCCTTCACGATAAATCTTCTTGCCATAATTTCTCCTAATTGAGGTTCTGCGGATTGATTTCCACAAAAACCGTGTTCTTTTTGTTTTTATATCGGTCTGCCGCCTCGTAAATTTCGTCGATAACGCCGTCAAAGCGGTCGGCCCCGATACGCATAAGAATCTGGTATCTGAACAAATCCTGCGCGCGTTCTATCGGCGATTTCATGCCCTGAAAATAGATGAATGCGTCGGATTTTTCTTTTTTGAATTTAGTCAGGTCGTCGTATATTCCGCGCGCGGTCTTTTTGGCTTCGGCGTCCTCGGCCGCAGCCACCAGCACCCTGACGATGACGGCGAACGGCGGAAACTTTGCCGTTTCGCGGCTGTTTAATTCTTTGCCGAAAAAGCCCTCGTAGTCGTATGCCGAAGCGTAGCGGAAAACGTAGTGTCTGGGCGTATAGGTCTGAAGATAAACCTTGCCGCCCTTTTCTCCTCTGCCTGCGCGCCCCGCAACCTGCGTAACGAGCTGAAACGTGCGCTCGTTGCTTCTGTAGTCCGAAAGATACAAGCTGTAGTCCGCTTCCAGAATACCCACCACCGTTACGTTTGAAAAGTCGTGGCCTTTTGCGATCATCTGCGTGCCGACAAGCACGTTTGCCTCGCCCGATTTGAAAGCTTCCAGTATGTTTTTGTGCGAATTTTTGGTGCTGGTGGTGTCGTTGTCCATTCTGAGAACTTTTGCGTTCGGGAAGCGTTTTGCAACCTCTTCGGCCACCTGCTCGGTGCCGATATGCCCTTGCCTGATGCGTTCGCTTCCGCAGCTCGGACAACAGCTCATCATTCTGTAAGTCTTCCCGCAGCAATGGCATTTCAGGCGGTTTTCCGTCTTATGATACGTCAGCGACACGTCGCAACTTTCGCATTTTGCGATATAGCCGCAGTCCCTGCACATAAAGTAGCTGAAATAACCGCGCCTGTTCAAAAACAATATGACCTGTTCGCCCCTAAAAAGCGCGTCTTCCATTGCGGTTTTTAAGGGTTTCGACAGAATATCTCGGTTCCCAAGCCTTATTTCGCGGCTCATGTCAACGATTTCGATTTCCGGCATAGCCTTTTGATTGATGCGGTTTTTAAGCTCCACCAAACCGTAGCGACCGGTTTTTGCGGCGTAATAGGTTTCCACCGACGGAGTCGCGCTCCCCAGAACCAGCGGCGCGCCCCATTGCTTTGCGCGGAACTCGGCTATGACTTTTGCGTCGTAGCGCGGGTTCGATTCGGAAACGTAGCTGCCGTCGTGCTCTTCGTCGATTATGACGACGCCTATGTTTTCAACCGGCGCAAAAATTGCGGACCTTGCCCCGATGACGATTTTCGCTTCGCCCTCAAGTATCCTTTTCCACTCGTCGTAGCGTTCGCCGTCCGACAGTCCGCTGTGAAGTATGGCCACGGCGTCCGAAAAACGCGACCTGAAGAGACCGAATATTTGCGGCGTCAGGCTTATTTCGGGAACGAGAACTATCGCCGTTTTTCCCTTTTTGACAACCTCTTCTATGACCGCCATATACACTTCGGTTTTGCCCGAACCCGTAACCCCGTGCAGAACTTCCGTTTTGCCCGACGCCAAAATTCTGTCCACGGCCGCCTGCTGCGCGGCGGTAAGAAGCACCTTTTTGGCCTCAAACGCCGCGGCCTCGGGTTTTCGTTTGACATGCACATCTTCGGTTTTTAAGTAGCCTTTTTCCTTAAGGGCCGAAACTGCGGCCGAACCGAAAAGCTTATTTAGCTCCGCCGAGAAATCGCCTTTATCCTTAAGATACCTGACGCACTCGATTTGTTGTTTTGCCCTTGAAGAAAGTTTTTCTATGATTTTTTCGGCGTCGTCCGTCAGCGTGCAGAACGGAAGCATTATGTCCCTTACTCCTCCGCCACGCATTTTGGACGGAATAAAAAGCCTCAGAGCGTCGATCTTTCTGAGGTGATATTTCCGGCACATAAAGCGCATAAGCTCGAGTCTATCGGGGCTTATTGCGACGAACGGATCGGGAATAGCTTCGATTTCTTTCAGCTTGTCCTCGGGGACGTCCGATTGCTCTTTCAGGCCGATGACGAAGCCTTCCGTGGTTTTGCCGCCGAACGGAACCAGAACTCTGGTGCCGGGCAAAACGTCGGACGGCGCTTTGTAGTCGAACACTCTGTCGATTTCGCTCGACGAGATGTCGACGATTACTTCACAAATCACTTTCCGACCTCTTTTATTTTGTCCAAAATAACGTTTGCGATTTTGCTTTTTTCCATAACGCCGCTGTCCCACCGCTTTCCGTCCGGGGTGATTATGCTGACGACGTTGGTGTCCGAGCCGAAGCCCGCGCCTTTTTGGGTAACGTCGTTTGCAACCACCATGTCGGCGTGTTTCTTTTTGAGTTTTTCGGTTGCGTTTTCGATGAGGTTTTCGGTTTCCGCGGAGAAAACCACCAGCTTCTGCCCGTCGGTTTTCAGTTCGCCGACCATTTTGGCAACGTCGGGATTTTTCTCGAGCGTCAAAGTTATCTTTTCGGCCTTCATCTTGCCGGAAAACTTCTCCGCAATCTTATAGTCGGCCGGAGCCGCCGCCATCACGAAAAGATCGCACTCCTTAGCCCGCGCCTTCACCGCGTTATACATATCGTTCGTGGTTTTCACCTCAACGGTTTCGGAAACGCCGTCCGCCGTAGGCACCGACACTTTCCCTTTGACGATAACCACTTCCGCGCCCCTGTCCGCCGCCGCTTTTGCGATGGCCATACCCATTTTGCCGGAAGAACGATTGGTGATGCACCTTACCTCGTCGATAGGCTCCTCAGTGCCGCCCACGGTGATAAGAACCTTTTTGCCTTTAAAATCCCTGACCGGTTGCAACAGATTTTCAACGTAGTCCGAAATGACTTCGGGTTCCGCCATTCTTCCCTTTCCTACGTCCCCGCAAGCAAGCCTGCCCGATTCGCCGTACAAAACGTGAACGCCTCTTTCTTCAAGATGACGAAGGTTGTTTTCCGTTTCGGCGTTTTCAAGCATATTGGTGTTCATAGCCGGACAAATCACCATAGGGGCCTTGGTTGCAAGCGCCGTGGTGGTGAGCATGTCGTCGGCAATACCTCCCGCAAGTTTGGCAACGAGGTTCGCCGTTGCCGGAGCAACCACGAAAACGTCCGCCGCCTTTGCAACGGAAATATGCTCCGTGCTGAACACGAAGTTCCTGTCGAACATATCAAAAACGACGCGGTTTCCCGACAGCGTTTCAAACGTAAGAGGTGTGACGAATTCGGTGGCGTGCTTCGTCATAAGAACGATGACGTTTGCGCCCAGCTTTTTAAGCCTCGACGCAACCTCGCAGCTCTTATACGCGGCAATGCCTCCCGAAACGCCCAAAACGACGGTTTTGCCTTTAAGCATACTAATCTCTCTGAATCTTTTGTTTGCCTTCGTAAATCTCTTTGCAGGCAATGGAAATAGGCTTTTCGCCGTTGACGAGTTTGTCCTTATCCTGCGCCTGAATGGTGCGGGCGCGTTTGGCGACTGCCACGGTCAGAGCGTAGCGGCATTCTGCCTTGGTGATAAGTTTGTCGATAGGTGGGTCAATTAACATATTAACATCTCCTTTATATCGCGGATTGCTCCGCAGCTTTTAATTTTTATTTTTATTTGGTATTTTGTTTTCTTGCGGCAAGAATCTCAATAATTTCCGCCGCCGCTCTTTGAGGAACGTCGTTAAGCACCTTGAAGTCGTACTCGTCGGAAAGTTCCATTTCTTTGTCGAAATAAGCTATGCGCTTTTTCAGTTGTTCTTCGTTTTCGGTGTGGCGTCCCACGAGGCGCGAAATAAGCTCCTCCCTCGACGGCGGAAGCAAAAACACCAAAAGCGCGTCGGGATAATTCCTCTTCACGTTCACCGCTCCCACGACGTCAAGCTCCAGAATAATATCCTTTCCCTTTTCCAGCTCCGCCATAACGGGCGCGGTCGGGGTGCCGTAGCAGTTTCCGTACGTTTCGGTGTATTCCAAAAATTCGTTGTTGCGCACCATTTCGTCAAACCTTTCTCTGGAAACGAAAAAGTAGTGCTTGCCGTGGATTTCGCCTTCTCTCGGCGCTCTTGTGGTCGCCGAAACGCTGTAGAAGAAGTTGCCCTCCTTCATAACCTCTTTTATTACCGTGCCTTTGCCGCAACCCGACGGGCCGGATATAACCAAAAGTATGCCCTTATTCATCGTCTGTGTTTTCTCCGTTTAACCTGTCCGTTAAGGTTTGGGCGTTGAGGCCTGTGGTAAGAACGCAGCCGTCCTGGTCCAAGACTATGATCGCTCTGGTTTTTCTGCCGCAGGTGCCGTCGATAAGTTTGCCTTGCTCCTCGGCGATTTTAAGCCTGCGTTGCGCCGCATGGCCCGAAACGGAAAGCACCGCCAGAACCCTATCCGAATTCACGACGTTTCCGTAGCCTATGCTGACGAATTTGTTTTTCCTGTCGTTACTCAATGTTCTGCACCTGCTCCCTCAGTTTTTCGATTTCGCTTTTCATGGCAATGACGAGGTTGGTGATGCCGAGGTCGTTCGCCTTGCTGCCCATGGTGTTGGCTTCGCGGTTCATTTCCTGCGTGTAGTAGTTGAGCTGCGAACCGATGGCACCGGGCTCCTCCATGTTGTACTCGAAGTTGTCGATATGCGCTCCGAGGCGTTGCATTTCTTCGTCGATGCAGACCTTGTCGGCATAGGAAGAAATTTCGGAAATAAGCCTGTTTTCGGCGTCTTCGTCAACCCCTTCGAAATATCTCGTTACCCTCGACACCAGTTTTTCGCGATAGTTTTCCATAACGGACGGCGCGCGGTTTCTGACTTCGGCGAGATAATCCCTGAGGTTTTGCAGTTTGACTTTGAAATCGTTGTAAAGCCCCAGTCCCTCTCTGCCGCGTTTTTCCTCCATTCCTTTTGCCGCCTCTTTCGTCGCTGCGACGACCAAAGCTTCCAAAGCGTCTTCGTCGTCCTCGGTTTCAACCGAAGAGATGACGTCCGGGCTTTTCATAAGAGCCGACACCGAAAAGTCGTTGACGAGATTATATTCCGAAGCAAGATATTCGGCAATGCGCACGTATTCGGACGCCAGAGCGTCGTTCACCATAACGCCGGAAGCGTCGTCGGAAGTGTTTTCGTAGGTGATGAAAACGTCTATGCGACCGTGAATAAAAAAGCTTTTGACGGTTTTTCTGACGGCGTCCTCCGCAAAGTACAACGCTTTTGGACTTCTGACGTTCAAATCGAGATTTTTGCTGTTGACGGATTTCATTTCGACGGTGATTTTTCTGCCGTCGGCTTCGGCGAATCCTTTTCCGTAGCCGGTCATACTGTTCATTTTTTACCTACCTTCAAAAGTTCGTCCGCGTCCACCGTAACGGCAACCTTTTCGTTTCCGAACACTGCGAATGCGCCTTCTTTAGTGATTTTCCCGATAACTGCGGCCGAAACGCCCGCTTTTTCCAAAGCCTCGATTGCCTTTTGCGGTTCGGACGTCGTAAAAAGCATACTACCCGACGATATGAACCTGAATTTATCTGCTCCCAAAGCTTTTGTAATTTTGTCCGTAATAGGGAGAAACGGAACTTTGTCCGCATAAATTTCGATTCCGACCTTCGCCGCTTCCGAAATTTCCGCCGCGGCGCCGAATATTCCGCCCTCCGTAACGTCGTGCATACAGTGCACCGACGAAAGCCCCGCAAGCACTTCGCCTTCCTTAAGAACGCTCAGTTTTTCTTTAAGGCTCTCTGCTTCCGCAAGCTCCTCGTTCGTCAATCCTATTTCTCTCCCGCGTTCTGCGGCGAGAATGATCGTCCCCTCTATTCCGAGCGTTTTCGTCACCATAACCGCGTCGCCGACCTTTGCTCCCGAGCTTTTGACCGCTCTTTTGCAGGTGCCGAACATCGTAACGCTGGTTATCGGCCTGACGACGGCGTCCGAAAATTCGGTATGCCCGCCGATGATGTCGATGCCCGCTTCGTCTGCGCGGCGCACGGCGTCCGTCATTATGTCTTTAACGGTCTGAAGCTCCGCGTCCGGCGGGACGATGATGGTGAGCAGACACGCAAACGGTTTGCCTCCCGAGCTTGCGATGTCGTTTGCCGACACGTCCACCGACAGCCTGCCGACGTCGAAAGTTGCGGCGGTTATGGGATCGGTGGTAACGAGAACGATTTGATCCGTTTTCACGGCCGCGCAATCCTCCGCCAGCCCCGCGCCGAACAGCACTTCGGGATTTTTCAGTTTTAACCTGCCGAAAACGATTTCGTCGAGTTCGGCGTTCGTAAGTTTACCTACACGCATACGCACGCACCGCATAAAAAATAATTACATCAATTTTAGCATACTATTTCATATTTTTCAACGATATTTGCGCCGCTTGGCAAAATATTTTCAAAAAACGCAAAAAAATTCGGGCGACAAATTTCGCCCGAATCTTTACAGCATACTCTCAAATTCCGCTTCGTCCACGATTTTTATGCCCGCTTTCAAGGCCTTTTGCAGTTTGCTTCCGGCCTCTTCTCCGGCAACCACCAGATTGACCTTCGAGGAAATCGTCGACAGCACTTCGCCGCCTCTGTCCTCTATAAGCTTCTGCGCTTCGCTGCGCTTAAACTTTGAAAGCGTGCCCGTAAGAACCACCCTAAGCCCCGCAAAGCTTCCGCTGTCGTCAGCCGAATTATCGCTATCGACAAACCGCACTCCTGCCTCTTCCAAAAGCCGCAACTGTTCTGAATTAGCGGGTTTTTCAAAGTAATTTACCACCGATTTGGCCATAATTTCGCCAAAATCGTCGATTTGTTGAATATCTTCCACAGTCGCCGATTTGACGGCGTCAAGCGTTCCGAACTTTTTGGCAAGCTCTTTTGCAGCCTTTTGTCCGATGTTCGGAATGCCCAGCGCGTACAAAAATCTTTGGAGAGTGGTTTCCTTGCTCTTTTCTATTGAATCCAAAAGATTCTGCGCCTTTTTGTCCTTGAATCCGTCAAGCGTCATAAGCTCGTCAAAAGTGAGGCGATAGAGGTCGGAAAACTCCTTGACCTGCAAATCGTTGTAAAGCTGCTCCACGGTTCTGTCCGAAAGGCCCTCGATGTTCATTGCGGCCTTTTCGGCAAAGTGCGTGATTTTGGAAACTATTTGCGGCGCGCAGCTGACGTCGTTGGTGCAATACAAAAACACGTTTTCTTCCCTCACCGGACTGCCGCATTCAGGGCAGAATTTCGGCTTTTCGACGGGTTTCGAATCAGGATAATCCTCCGCCACTCCCAGTATTTCGGGAATTACGTCGTTGGAACGCCTGATGAAAACGCGGCTTCCGATTTTGACTTTCTTTTTCAGAATGTCGCCGTAGTTGTTCAAGGTGGCGCGCCTGACCGTCGTGCCGCAAAGGTCCACCGGCTCAAGCACTGCAAGCGGAGTCAGTTTGCCGGTTCTCGAAACCTGCCACACCACGTCCTTCATAACGGTGGTTGCCTCCTCTGCTTTGAATTTGTAGGCAACGGCCCATCTCGGAAATTTTTCCGTTTCTCCCAAGGTTTCTCTTGCCGAAACGTCGTTGACCTTGAAAACTATTCCGTCAATCAAAAAGTCCAGCGTCGGGCGAGCTTTTTCGATTTCGTCCATCCGTGCGTAAGCGTCTTTCACGGTCTTCACGGTTTTGAAATAATCCACCGTTCCGAAGCCGTTTTTTATGATAAAATCACGCATTTCGGCCTGCGTGGAAAAGTCGGGATCGCCTTCGGCGTTGTAGCACATGACGTCAAGATTTCGTTTGGCGGTAACTTTCGGATCGAGATTTCTGATGGCGCCCGCCGCGGCGTTGCGCGCGTTTTTGAGCCTGTCGTCGGGATACTTTTTGTTGTATTTTTCCAAAACCGACAAGCGCATTATGCCCTCGCCCTGAACTTCGACGTGCCCTTTGTAATCTATCGTTTGCGGAACGTTTTTGATGGTTTTTGCCTGCGCCGTGATGTCCTCGCCCACAAGTCCGTTGCCTCTCGTTGCCGCGGAAATCAGATTGCCTCCTTCGTAAACGAGGTTCACCGTAAGACCGTCGAACTTGTATTCCACGGTAAGCTCCGGCATATATCCCAAAGCTTTTTCGGTGCGGCTTGCCCAAAGAGCAAATTCCTCTTTCGACTGGCACTTGTCCAAGCTGTAAAGCTTGTGGCTGTGGCGATATTCCTTAAATTCCTTAAGCGTTTCGCCGCCGACGCGTCTCGTCGGAGAATTCGGCAAAACCACCCCCGTAAATTCCTCGAGGGCTTTAAGCTCGTCGTAGAGCTTGTCGTACTCGGCGTCGGCGATTATCGGCGCGTCGTAGGTGTAATACATTTCGGCGTAGTGGTTCAGAAGCTCCACCAGCTCTTTCATTCTGTCCATAATTTACTCCACGATTTCGAGGTTTGCGATAAGAAGCAGCAGCTTTTTCACGCCCACCGTCTGAAATTTGATTTGCGCGGCCATATCCATGCCGTCGCCGAACACTGCAATTATTTCCCCTTCCCCAAACTTTTTATGCTTCACCTTAGTTCCCACCTTGAACGCGGAAAAATCGGTGCTTATGGTTTTTGGTTTTGCCGCAAGATCCAGAAGCGGCGTGGTGGCTTTTTGCGTTTTAGGCTGCGGTGCGAAAAGATTTTGCGGACGCGCAGGAATCTGCGGTTTTTCCGCCGACGCGCCCTTCATTTCGTCTATGAAACGGCTTTTTCTGTTGTAAACGACGGAGTTGAACCTGAAACGACGCCCCGCATAAGTGCAGAACAGCTTTTTTCTGGCCCTCGTAACGGCAACGTACATAAGCCGTCTTTCCTCCTCCAGCTCGCCTTTGTCGACGCATCGTTCGAGAGGGAAAATGTTCTCCTCCAGTCCCACGATAAACACGGCGGCAAACTCCAAGCCTTTCACCGCGTGCACGGTGGCCAGCGTTACGAAGTCGTCGTCCAGAATGTCGTCTGTGTCGGACACCAGCGCAACCGATTGCAAAAAGTCGGACATAGTTGCGCCCTCGTTGTCGGAAGCGAAATAGGCAATGGACGACAAAAGCTCGTTGACGTTTTCCAGCCTGTCGGCCTCCTCTTCGGACGATTTGTAGAAATTTTCAAGCCCCGACACTTCCAGCACGCTTTTTGCGTAGTCGGTCATGGACATCGTCTGTTCGTTTTGCATCAGTCGGCACAAAACGTCGCGGAATGCGGAAATCTTTTTCTTCGTTCCCGTCGAAACGGTGGCGGAATCTATCCCCAAAATGCCGTCCACAAGGTCCAGCCCTTCGCTTTTGCAGAAAGCCGAAATTTCGTTTATCGCCCCGTCGCCGATGCCGCGTTTAGGAAAATTGATAATTCGGAGTATGCTCTCCTCATCCTTCGGATTGCTTACGACCTTGAAATAGGCCAGAACGTCCTTGACTTCCTTCCTTTCGTAGAACTTGAAGCCGCCGTAAACCTTGTACGGTATGCCGTAAGCGTTGAATTTTTCTTCGAAGGTGCGGCTGAGCGCGTTTATGCGGGACAAAACCGCAATGTCGCGATATTTATAGCCCGTGCGGCGCAGCATGTCTATCTGTTTGACGACGTAGTCCGCTTCGTCGCGGTCGGAGCCTGCGCTGCAAACGGCAATTTGCTCGCCGTCGGTCTTGTCGGTCCAAAGATTTTTGGCGGCAAGGCGCTGTTTGTTGTTTGCGATAAGGCGGTTTGCGGCGTTAAGAATCTGCGAAGTGGAGCGGTAATTGCGCTCCAGCATATAGGTTTTGACTTCCGGAAACTCCTTTTTGAAGTCCAGAATGTTCTTTATTTCCGCGCCGCGCCAGCTGTATATGCTCTGATCCTCGTCGCCGACGGCAAAAATGTTGCCGTGCTTTCCCGCAAGCAGCTTTATGAGAAGATACTGCGTGGCGTTCGTATCCTGAAATTCGTCGACGTTTATGTAGCGGAAGCGGTTCTGATACCTCTCCAGAACGTCCGGACACGTCAAAAACAAGTTTACGGCGTTCAAAAGCAAATCGTCGAAGTCCATTGCGTTGGACTCTAAAAGCTTTTCCTGATACTGCTCGTAAACGGTGGCGGCAAGGTCGGCGTCCTTGAGGTGCGCGTATTCCAGCCTGAACTTTGGCGGAGTCATTCCGAAGGATTTTGCGTCCGAAATGTAGCATACGATCCTTTCCTTTTGCTTCTGATCCTCGATTTTGAGATCCGCGCACACCCTTTTTATGGTTTTTTCTCTGTCGCTTTCGTCGTAAATCGTGTAGTTAGACGTGTAACCTATCCTGTCCGCGTCGCGGCGCAGAATGCGCGCGCAAAAGCTGTGGAACGTCATTGCCCACACGTTTGCGTTCTCGCCCACCGCGGCGTGAAGCCTCTCCAGCATTTCCTTGGCCGCCTTGTTAGTGAAGGTTATGGCCAGAATTTCGTACGGATCGACGCCGCAATTTTTTATGAGATAGGCTATCCTCGAAATAAGCACGCGGGTTTTGCCGCTGCCTGCACCTGCGATAACCAAAATCTGACCGTCGGTGTCTTCGACGGCCCGTATCTGTTGTTCGTTGAGTTCAATAGATAAATCGTACATAAATATCTCCGTATATATTTTAGCACGTTATAGCCAAATCTCCAAACGCCTGCAACAAAAAAAACGAGCGACCGAGCCTATTTTGGCCCGTCGCCCTAAATCTTTTTCTATTTTACGCCGCGTTTGTCCTCCAGTTGCCGTTTTACGCTTATGTAAGCTTCCGACAATTTGAAAATGTAGCGTTGTTTTTCTTCCTGCCCCAGTCTTTCGAAATAGTCGTAGTCGATAAGCAGCTTCAGCGGACTTTCGACGCTCTTTTCGGCGCGCAGAATGGCGTCGTAAATTCTGTAGCAGTCCACGACGTCCGAGGAAAACACCGTCGTTCTCTCTGCCGAGTAAATCCTTTTCGGATCTATTTTCAAAGCCGCGTTACCCCTGAAACCGTAGCCTTGGCGAATTCTGTTCTTCGCCGTGTTTGCAAGTTGCGATATAGTTGATTTTTGTGCCATCGTAAAAATTTCTCCCCCTTTTTTTTACGAGTTCTACGATAGCAAAAAATAAACTTTCTGTTAATGGCAAAAATTATTGATTTCAAAAGATTATTTTTGATTTTGAGAAATTTTTGGCGATTTTTAAGCAAATTTTGTGATTTTTTTATTTTTTACAAAAAAATCAAATAAATTCAAAAAAATTATTTTTATTCGCCAAAGCGACATTATCCGACCTTTGGTTTTTGTCAGAAAATCTTCAAAAAATTCTTTTTGCCGCCTTCCTCCGTTACCTTGAAAACTCCGATGAATGTCGGAAACCCCGTTTTCAGGAGAGACAAATTGACGTAGCCCGAAGCCTCCGGCCCGCATTTCACCGAAATTCCGCAGCCGACCTTCGCCTCTTTGGGCGTGTTCACCACCCTGCAATTAACCTTGTAGGACCTCAAAAGATCGTAAAATCTCAAAGTATGCGCCCTCGAGCGGAACGCCGTCAGAAGATAAACCATACCCCACCTCGATTTTTTATGTAGAAAACTCGTCTCGGCGGAATATGCCTTAGAATTTATCTCCGAGCTTTTTAATATATTATATTGTAAAAACAAAATTTGCGTTACGGAGGTTATATGATTTATTTCGACAATGCGGCCACTTCGCGTTTTAAGCCAAAATCCGTCCGAAAAGCCGTCGTAAAAGAACTTAAAAACAGCGCAAATCCCGGCCGAGGAGCGCACAGGGACGCTATCCGCGCAAGTATGCTGGTGGAAAACGCGCGCGCCTATCTTTTGTCGGCGCTCGGCGCGGACGACGACTACGAACTGGTTTTCACCAAAAACTGCACCGAGGCCCTGAACCTTGCTATATTCGGAACGGTTATACCCAAAACGCACGTCGTAACCACGGCTCTGGAGCACAACAGCGTTCTCCGCCCGCTCTTTAAGCTTAAGGACGAAAACGTAATCTCCCTATCGGTTCTCAATCCCGACCGCTTCGGAAAAATAAATCCCGCCCACTTCGAACGTATGCTTGGCAACGACACCCGCCTTGCCGTCGTTACCGCACAAAGCAACGTAACGGGCATGACCACGGATCTTGCCGCAATCGGGAAAATATGCGCCGGCCACAACGTTACCCTGCTTGCAGACGGCGCGCAGGCAGTGCCGCTGACGAAAATCAACGTCAAGGAAATGAATATATCCATGCTTGCCGCCCCCGGGCACAAAGGCCTTCACGGCCCGCAAGGAACGGGCTTTCTGATTTTCAAGCGAAATCTGAACGTCAGACCGCTTCTTTTAGGCGGAACGGGTACCGACAGCGACAGCGTTTATATGCCAAAGTCCCCTCCCGAAAGCTTGGAAGCGGGCACCCTTAACGCCGCAGGCATCGCGGGGCTTTTGGAGGGCGCCAAATGGAGCTTCAAGCACGCCGAAGCCTCACGAAAGCACATCGAAAAGCTTTCGGAAAAAATCATATACGGCCTCAAAAAAATCCCCGGCGTAACGCTTTACACGGCAGACGACTGCTTTACGGGCGTCGTAAGCTTCAACGTAAAAGGCGCCGACAGCACGGAGGTCGGCGACATTTTGAACGAAAAATATCACGTTGCCGTTCGTGCGGGGCTTCACTGCGCGCCGCTGGTGCACAACGCAAACGAAACTTTGGACGTGGGCGCCGTGCGCGTGGGAATAGGCGTGGACAACACCGAAAAAGAGGCCGACAAGCTTTTGTCGGCCGTAAAGTCGATTGCGGCAAAATTCCGTTAAATGACGGATAATTCTAAAAAAGCCGCTATTTCATAATACTTTCGGCGATTTTTGACGCGTTAAGCACCCGTACGCCGCCAAATTCGTCAGAAAACGAAAGCAAAAGCTTTTTGATTTGCCAAGGCGTGGCCGTGGGATATTTTTCGTATAAAAGCGCGGCCGCGCCCGCAACGTAAGGCGCGGAAACAGAAGTTCCCGACATCCTGACGTAAAGATCGTTTGCCTGTCCTACGCCCTTTATCTCAACGCCGGGCGCATAGATTTCCGGCTTAAATTTTCCACCAACTTCTCCATAAGACGAAAAGCCAGCAACAATATTATTATCATCGACGCTCCCCACTGTCAAAACTTTTTTTCCGGTCCCGGGCGATTTCACTCCCCCTTGACCGCTGTTCCCCGCCGAGGCAACCACGGTTATGCCGTTTTTTATCAAAACGTCCGCGCCGCGCTCCAACGGATCCGCGTAGTCGACGGGATTTGCCCCGAACGACATACAAACCACTTTGATGCCGTGCCGATCCTTGTTATCGACAACCCACTGCATTGCGTCAAGCACGCTGAAAAGTCCGCACTCGCCGCTCTTTCCTATTGCCTTGACGGCAACGATATCCGCTTCGCTCGCCACGCCCGACACCTCTTTCCCCGAAGCCACTCCTCCGCCCGCCGCAACCCCAGCAACGAACGTGCCGTGGCCGTTGTCGTCGTAAACCTCTTCCTTGCCGCCGTAAACGTCCTTGAAAGCAACGATTCGGTTTCGGGGAATGCAAAAGTCGGGGTGCGCGGATATGCCCGTGTCGATGACGCAAAGGCCCACCCCTTTGCCCGTGAGGTTTCTTCCTACGGTTTTGGGACGAAAATCGCGCATATTTCGCGTTTTTGCGGCAAGCGCAAACACTCTGCCGCCCGTTGCGATATGTTCGACGTAGGGCAAATTTTCCGTTTCAAAATCATCGGCCACGGTCGCTCCTACGGCGCTCAGGAACGGATACACCCTTTTTACGTCGAAAGCGCTCGGAAGATGCCTGACGTAGCCGAGGCTTTTAAGATAAACGATTACGTCCTTCCCCACCTACAACAGAGCCCCCAGAATGTCGTCGAGTTTTTTGCACTGCTCCGGCGTCAGCATAGGCCTGACGTTTTCCGCGGCCTTTTTAAGAGCTTCGGGGTTGAAGGTTCCGTCCGCCTTGCCCTTGGCCGCGCGCTTGAATATTTCGGACATAATTTCGTTTTCGGACATTCCTTTTACGCTGTCCAAGGCTTCTCTGACATTGCTTTCGGTTATTTTTTCACTTTGGGACGCAGAGCTATTCGGGCTTTTTGCGACCTTGTGATCTTCTGAAAAGGTTTTGAAATCCATACTCACCTCCGCACTCATCATTTATATTCGGCATATACTGTGAACGTGATAGGTGAAACCATGAATCTTCAGACAGTGCTTCCTCTTCTTCTTGCCTTAAAGGGCAGCTCAAGCAATCAAAAAACCGCCCCAAGCGGCGGCTTTGACGTTTCCAAGCTCCCCGAAATGATTGAAAAGCTGAAATCGGGCGACGTTTCCGCCCTTTTTAACGGTTTGAATCTGGACGACAAAACCAAAGCTATGTTTCAGATGATTGCGTCTTTCGGCGCGGCAAAAACCGCAAACGTCGAAACGCCTGATGCAGCCGTCCCCGCGCCGCCCTCTGAAAGCGAGACGAAGCCCGCTTCCGCAGTGCCCAACGAAATAAATCAGGCCCTCAAAAAGCTTATGGAGAAAAACACGTAAAAAGCCACGCCGTCCGGCGTGGCTTTGGTTTTACGCTGAATTATAACGCTTGTTTAAGGAAGGCTTCGAAGTCCTCCTCTTTTTTAGGACCGACGAAATAGTCTATCTTTTCGCCGCCCTTAAAGAGCATGATCGTCGGGACGTAGCTGATGCCGAGGCTTACGGCAAGGTCCTCGAATTCGTCGACGTCAACCTTCAAAAATTCGATGTCGGCGTGCTTTTCGGCCGCGGCTTCGAAGGTCGGCGCAAACATTTTGCACGGGCCGCACCAGGTGGCGAAGAAATCGACCACGACGGGTTTGTTCCCTGCCAGAAGCGCGTCAAATTGTTCCTTGGATGAAAGTTTCATACATTATACCTCTCTGTTTTCTTTTTTGGTGACTGCGATGGAAAGATCCGTAAGCTGTTGATCTTCCACGAAGTCCGGAGCGCCGCTCATCAGGCAGCTGGCGTTTTGCACTTTCGGGAAAGCGATGACGTCTTTGATGTTGTCGGTGCCGCCGAGAAGCATAACCAGCCTGTCCAGACCGAAAGCGAGACCGCCGTGAGGAGGCGCGCCGTATTTGAACGCTTCGATGAAGTAACCGAAACGCTCCTTGATTGTTTCTTCGGTAAGTCCCAGAAGCTGGAACATACGATGTTGCAAATCCTGATGGTGGATACGAATGGAACCGCCGCCCGCTTCCTGTCCGTTGATGACGAGGTCGTAGGCCACCGCCCTTGCGTCGCCGATTGTTTCGAACTTGTCAAGAAGCGGCAAGTCGTCGATGTTCGGCATGGTGAACGGGTGGTGAGTTGCGTAGTAGCGGCCGTCTTCGTCGCTGTATTCCATAAGCGGGAAGTCTTTGATCCACAAAATGTCGTATCTGTCCGGAACGAGATCCAAACGTTTAGCAAGCTCCAACCTGAGCGCGCCGAGGCTGTCGTAAACCACTTTGTTCTTCGGAGAAGCAACCACGAAGATGATGTCGCCGGTTTTTGCGCCGAGCTTGGTTTCGATGGCTTTTTGAGTGTCCTCGGAGAGGAACTTGTAGAAGCTGGAGGTGGTGCCGCCTTCCTTAAGAGCCGTCCAGACAAGGCCTTTTGCGCCGTAATCCTTGACGAATTCGGAAAGCTTGTCGATTTCCTTTCTGGTGAACTTGTCCGCGCCGCCCGGAACCACTATTGCCCTGACGCTGCCGCGTTTGCCGTTTTCCAAAGCGGAAGTGAACACGGAAAATCCGCAGTCCTTCACTTCGTCGGAGATGTTTTGAAGTTCGAGGCCGAAACGAGTGTCAGGCTTGTCGCTGCCGAAACGGTCCATACTCTCTTGCCAGGTCATTCTTCTGAACGGTTTGTCCCCAAAGTCTATGCCCTTGACTTCCTTGAAGATACGTTTGATGAGGCCTTCGGCCATTTGCATAACGTCTTCGTCGCGTTCGACGTAGCTCATTTCGATGTCGATTTGCGTGAATTCAGGCTGACGGTTTGCCCTCAGATCCTCGTCGCGGAAGCAACGCGCAATCTGATAATAACGGTCGTAACCCGCCACCATAAGAAGCTGTTTGTAAAGCTGCGGGCTTTGCGGAAGCGCATAGAACGCGCCCGGGTGCACGCGGCTAGGAACGAGATAGTCCCTCGCGCCTTCCGGAGAAGATTTGCCGAGGCACGGAGTTTCGATTTCCAAAAAACCGTTTTCGGCAAGATAGTTTCTGGTGACGTGCGCAATCTGACTTCTGAGCATAAGAAGGTTCTGAAGATACGGACGTCTGAGGTCGAGATAACGATATTGAAGCCTCAGGCTTTCGCGGGTGTTCACGTCGTCCTGAATGAAGAACGGAGGGTTCTCCGCTTCGTTCAGAATTCTGACGTCGGTGGCCAAAATTTCCACTTCGCCGGTCTTCATGTTAGGGTTGACGTTTTTGCCGGTTCTCAGCTGCACGACGCCGGCAACCGCGAGAACGTATTCGTTTCCGACGGCTTCCGCTTTTTCGAAGAGGTCTGCGTTTTTCGAGCCGTCAAACGCAATCTGCACAAGACCGGTTCTGTCCCTCAGGTCGATGAAGATGAGGTTGCCGAGGTTTCTGACTTTTGCGGCAAAGCCCATGACGACCACGTTTTTGCCTTCGTCTTTTGCGGTCAGGTCGCCGCACATGTTTGTTCTTTTCAAACCGTTGATAAATTCTGCCATAGATGTATTCCTCTTGTTAAAATTTGTAAGTTGAAAGGCTTTCGAGGTTCACTTCCGCGCTTTCGCCGGAAAGCATGTTTTTGAGAGTGGCTACCCCGCGCTGTATTTCGTCGTCGCCCAAGCAGAGCGTGTATTTGGCTCCGATTTTGTCGGCGTATTTCATTTGTGCTTTTACGCTTCTTCCCATAAGATCGGTGTCTGCGGATACGCCGGCTTTTCTGAGCTTTGAAACCAGAACTCTCGCCGCGTCCGCCGCCGCTTCGCCTATAGGCGCAACGTAAACCTTGACGCTCTCGTGATTATCCGGCAGCAGATTCAGCGCTTCCAGAACGTTCAAAAGTCGTTCCACGCCCATGCCGAATCCGACCGCCGGCGTAGCTTTTCCGCCCACTTCTTCCACGAGATGATTGTATCTTCCGCCGCCGCATACGGTGCCCTGCGCGCCTATATCCGTGCTGACGAATTCAAACACCGTGCGGGTGTAGTAGTCCAACCCTCTCACTATTTGCGGATTGACTACGTAAGGTATGCCCACTTGGTCCAGACCTTTTTTTACGCCCTCAAAGTGATTTTTGCACTCGTTGCACAAAAAGTCAATGGTTTTCGGCGCATTTAAAGTGATTTTTTTGCATTTTTCTTCTTTGCAGTCCAAAATCCTGAGCGGATTTTTTTCAAAACGCTCTTTGCAGGAAGCGCACATTTCCGAAACGTTGGCGGCAAGATAGTTCCTGAGAGCCGCGTTATAGTCCTTTCTGCAATTTCTGCAACCGATGCTGTTGAGGTTAAGCTCCAGCTTTTTAAGCCCCACCGTATCGAACAGCGTCTTTGCTATGGAGATGGCCTCCACGTCAGCCGCCGAGCTTTCCGCGCCGTAAATTTCAACGCCGAACTGGTGATGCTCCCTATACCTTCCCGCTTGCGGTTTTTCGTAGCGGAAGACCGGAGTTATATAATACATTTTCACCGGCATAGGCAAGTTCGAAAGCCCGTTTTCCACAAAGCTTCTCGCAACGCCCGCCGTGCCTTCGGGCTTAAGGGTTATGCTTCTTCCGCCCTTGTCGTTGAAGGTGTACATTTCTTTGTTGACAATGTCGGTAGTGTCGCCGACGCCGCGCAAAAACAGTTCCGTATGCTCGAAAGTCGGAGTGCGGATTTCGGACAGTCCGAACAGCCCCGCCACCTTTCTGATGTCGTCCTCAACGTAGTGCCACTTGTAGCTTTCCGACGGCAGTACGTCTTTCGTACCTTTTGGAATGTTTATCATTTCCCTCTCCTATAAAATGTATTTCCTGAAGTTGGTGTCGTCCAGACTCGACGCCAGATTTTTGTCGACGTAGTCCTTGTCTATGGTAACCTCGGTGTCGGGCATGTCGCCTCCGGCGTTGAAGCTCAAGTCTTCGATGAGGCGTTCCATAACGGTGTGCAGCCTTCTTGCACCGAGATTTTCCATGGTTTCGTTTTCCGCTTCGGTGATTTTTGCAATTTCGTCCACTGCGTCGTCGGTGAATTTCAGCATGACGTGATCGACCTTCAGAAGCTCGGTGTACTGGCGGATAAGCGCGTTGTCGACCTGCGTCAGAATCTTGACGAAGTCGTCCTTGGTGAGGTTGTCGAGCTCCACCTTCACGGGGAATCTGCCCAAAAGCTCCGGAATGAGGTCGGTTATCTGACTGACGTGGAATGCGCCCGCCGCGATAAACAGCATATAATCGGTTCTGATGTTGCCGTATTTGGTTTTCACGGTGCAGCCTTCGACGATCGGCAGAATATCTCTCTGCACGCCCTCGCGGCTGACGTCCGGGCCTCCGCCCTGACGGCCTGCGCCCGCGATCTTATCGATTTCGTCGATAAAGACGATGCCGTCCTGCTCGGCGCGGCGAAGAGCTTCGGTGTTTATCGCGTCTTCGTCGATAAGCCTGGACGCTTCGTCGGACGAAATGATTTCCATCGCCTGTTTTACGGTAACTTTGCGCTTTTTCTTGCGTTTTCCGCCCATAAAGCCGCCGAAAATGCTGCCGATGTCGATTTCCTGCGTTTCCTGCGCGTTGAGTTGAATAGGCTTCGGTTGCTCCACCACGTCAAGCATAATCTCCAGATTGTCGAGTTTGCCTTGGCGAAGCTCCTGCAAAATTTCTTCCTTCAAAAGTGCGTCCGGAGTTTCCGACGCGTTCTGCTTTCTTATCGGAAGCACCGCTTCGACCACCTTTCTTTCGGCGATTTCGGTAACTTTAGGCTGAACCTCTTTTATCTTTTCTTCCCTGACCATTCTTATGGAGGCTTCCACAAGCTCTCTTATCATGGATTCGACGTCGCGGCCGACGTAGCCCACTTCGGTGAACTTGGTGGCTTCCACCTTGACGAACGGCGCTTTGACGATTTTCGCAAGCCTTCTTGCAATTTCCGTCTTGCCGACGCCGGTAGGGCCTTTCATAATGATGTTTTTCGGGGTTATCTCTTCCCTGAGTTCTTCGGGAAGCTTGCTTCTTCTGTAACGATTTCTGAGAGCTATGGCAACCGCCTTTTTGGCAGACGACTGACCGATGATGTATCTGTCCAGTTCCTGAACCGTTTGTTTAGGTGTCAAATCCATAACTTGCCTCCTATATCTTTTCAACCGTCAGGTTGTGATTTGTGAAAACACAGATGTCGGCCGCGATGTGCATGGCCTTGACTGCGATTTCTTCGGCGGAAAGATCGGTGTTTTCGATGAGCGCTTTCGCCGCGGAATAAGCGTAGTTGCCGCCGCTTCCTATAGCGCAGACGCCGCCGTCGGGTTCGATTACGTCGCCGCCGCCGTTAATTATGAGAAGGTGGTCGTGATCGGCAACGATCATCATTGCCTCCAGTTTTCTCGCTTTGTCGTTGCGCCAAAGCTCCACCAGCTCGACGGCGCTTCTCGTCAGATTGCCGCCGTACTTGTTGAGCATGGCTTCGAATTTTTCGCTGAGCGCAAAAGCGTCCGACACGCTTCCAGCAAAGCCCAAAACGACTTTGCCGTTATAAATACGTTTGACTTTTTTCGCAGTGCCCTTGAAAATCACGCTTTCGCCCATCGTGACCTGTCCGTCGCCGGCAATCACGGTGCTGTCGCCTTTTTTGACTGCGCAGATTGTGGTACCTCTGAATTCCATGTAAATCTCCTTTCAACGCTAAACGTTGACGATGTCCGCAAAAACCCCAATATCGTTTTTGCTGCGTTCGGCGTAAAGCTTTTTTCTAAGCTTTTTGTCGCGAACGGCGATGTCCGGCAATATGCCGAAGTTGCTGTTCATCGGCTGAAAATTTTTGTCCGACGAATGAGCTATGTAGTTGGTAAGCGCGCCGCAAACGGTGCTTTGGGGCGGCAGGACTTTTTCAAGTCCACTCTGCTCCCTGTAAAGGAAAATTGCCGCCAGAAGTCCGCTCATCGCGCTTTCCATATATCCCTCTACCCCGGTGATCTGACCGGCAAAGTAAATATTTTTGCTGTTTTTAAGTTTGAAAGTTTCGTCCAGAACCCTCGGCGAGTCCAGATAGGTGTTGCGATGCATAACGCCGTAACGCAGAAATTCCGCTTCTCTAAGCGCCGGAATCATGCCGAAAACGCGTTTCTGCTCCCCGTACGTCAGGTTGGTCTGAAATCCCACCATATTGAAAGCCGCGCCTTCGTTCGTTTCTTTCCTCAGCTGAACGACCGCATAGTACTTTTCGCCGTTCGATCCGAAAAGCCCCACCGGTTTAAGCGGCCCGAAGCGCATGGTGTCCGCGCCTCGCTTTGCCATAACCTCGATCGGCATACACCCCTCGAAAACCTCCGTGCCCTCGAAGTCCTTAAGCTCGACGGTTTTGGCGGATATAAGCGCGTCGTAAAAAGCGAGATATTCCTCCTTGTTCATAGGAAGATTCAGATAGTCGTCGCCGCCCTTATTGTATCTTCCGCCGTAAAAGGCTTTGCTCATATCGATGCTGTTTTTGTCAACGATAGGTGCGATTGCGTCAAAAAAATGCAAATCTTTGCCGTTTTTCTGAAAAATGCTGTCGCAAAGTCTGTCGGAAGTTAAGGGGCCGGTCGCATAGATGACGGGCATTTCGTCCGAAAGCTCGACTTCTTCTTTGGTGGTTACGGTAAGGTTCGGGAAACTTCTCAGTTCATTTTCCACCGCGGCCGAAAACTTCACCCTGTCCACGGCAAGCGCGCCGCCGGCTTCCACCTTTGCGCTGTATGCGCATCGCAAAATAAGGCTGTCCAGGGCGGCAAGCTCGGTTTTCAAAGCGCCGGACGAGGTATCCGGATCCATGCTTTTAAGGCTGTTGCTGCAAACCAGCTCGGCAAAGCCCGCGGTTTTGTGTGCGGGAGTGAATTTTTCAGGGCGCATTTCCACCAGTTCCACCTCCGCTCCTCTTTTCAGAAGCTGATAGGCGGCTTCACAGCCTGCAAGGCCTGCGCCGACGACTTTTACTTTCAATTATGTTCCTCTTTTTTGACGATAGTTTCGGAGTGCGCGCAGTTTCTGTTTACGCAAGTGTATTTGACTCCGTTTTTAAGCTCGGTAACTTTCATCACTCCGCCGCATTTCGGGCAGAAGTACGGCGCCGGAATCTCCCACGACACGAAGTCGCATTGAGGATAACCGCTGCAGCCGTAAAAAGTTTTTCCGCTGTGAGAAGTGCGTTTCAGAACGTCCTTCCCGCATTTCGGGCATTTGCCGACCACTTCGGAAAGCGACTTGATGTTTTTGCACTTCGGATAGTTCGGGCAAGCGAGGAATTTGCCGTATTTGCCCTCTTTTATCACCATCGTAGCGCCGCATTTTTCGCATTTGACGCCCGATTGTTTTTCTTCCATGTGAACCTTGTTGCCGTTTCTGCCCGCGGCCATAAGCTGCTGGTGGAACTTAGGATAGAAGCTGGCGATGACGCGTTGCCATTCCACTCCGTCCTCGGCCACTCTGTCCAGAGCGCCTTCCATTTTCGCGGTGAACTTGAGGTCCATAATCTGCGGGAAGTGAAGCACCAGATAGTCGCATATAACTTCCCCCAGTTCCGTCGGAACCAAAGCCTTGCTTTCGCGCTTGATGTATGCCTGCTTTTCGAGCTTGGACACGATTTGCGCGTAAGTGGACGGACGGCCGATGCCGTTTTCTTCCATAGCCTTGATGATGGTTGCGTCGTTATATCTTGAAGGCGGTTTGGTGAATTTTTGCTCCGGCAAAACTTCTTTGACCGTAAGCTCGTCGCCCTCTTCGATTTTAGGGAGAGTTTTTGCGGTGTCGTCCTCTTCGTCGCCGGAGGAAGCTTGGTTGTAAAGCACGGTGAAGCCGTCGAATTTGACGGTCCTTCCCGTCAGCTTGAAGCCGTATTCTCTGCCGTCGGCGCCGTCGCCGTTTATATGCACCTTCAAAGTGTCGTAAACCGCGTCGGACATCTGACTTGCGAGATAGCGATCGTAAATAAGCTTGTAGAGGCGCAGAAGGTTTTTGTCGATTTTTCCCGACAGGCTTTCCGGCGTTCTGCCGAGGTGAATAGGCCTTATGGCTTCGTGAGCGTCCTGCGCGTCGGCCTTGGTTTTGTAAACGTTAGGGCGTTTAGGCGCGTAGGCTTCGCCGTAGTTCTCGCGTATAAATTTGAGGGTTGCAAACTGCATTTCCGGATTGATACGAACGCTGTCGGTACGGATATAGGTAACCAGCGCAACGGTGTCGCCGCCGATGTCCACGCCCTCGTAAAGTTGTTGCGCAAGACGCATGGTTACGGTTGCCTGCATATTGAGCTTTTGCGAAGCGTCCTGTTGAAGAGTGGACGTCGTGAACGGAGGCTGCGGACGACCTTTCGCTTCGCTCTTTACGGCGCTGTCCACCCAAAAACGCTTTGCAGAGGCAATCTGCGCCACGATTTTGTCGGTTTGTTCCTTGTTTTGCAGTTTAACTTTTTTGCCGTCAACGTCGTTGAAAGTGGTTTTGACGACGTTCTTTTTGAGGTTTGGAAGGCCGTTTTTCAGCATCATTGCCGAAACCGTCCAGTACTCTTCAGGCTTAAAATCCCTTATTTCGCGTTCTCTGGTGACAATCATTTCCAAAGCCACCGATTGAACCCTGCCCGCAGATTGCGCTTTTTGAGCCGAACTGCCGGTTTTGATTTTGTTTGAAAGAATCGGGGAAATTTTGAACCCCACGAGCCTGTCCAGAACCCTTCTCGCCTGTTGCGCGTCCACCAGTTTCATATCTATCTCGCGCGGATGTTCGATTGCGTCGAGTATGGCTTTTTTGGTGATTTCGTTGTAAGTTATGCGGTTTTTCTGCCCTTCCGGAAGCTCCAGAACCTTCTGAAGATGCCAGCTTATGGCTTCGCCTTCGCGGTCCGGGTCGGTTGCGAGATAAACTTCGGGATACTGCTTGACCGCCGCCTTAAGTTTTTTGATGATTTCCTTTTTGTCGGCGTTGACTTCGTAGATAGGTTTGAAGTTGTTTTCGATTTCCACACTCAAGGCCTTCGGGTTCAGATCCCTCACGTGTCCGCTCGACGCCATAACGACATAGTCGTTCCCGAGGTATTTCTGAATTGTTTTCGCCTTGTTAGGCGACTCGACTATAAAAAGTTTTTTCATTTCTTCTCCATTATCTCAAAGAGTAAAAGTTTCCGTCGGATTTGACGACGAGGTCGTCGATTTCCATCTCCGCAAGGATACTTTGAAGCTCGTTGACGTTAAATTCGCTTTTTTCGAGAATTTCCTCGAAATGCATTTCGCCCTGTTTCAGCACGTCCAGAATCACTTGTTCCGACAAACTTATCTGCACCGCTTTTGATTTTGCGCTTAAGGACAAATCGTAAAAGTCCAGAACGTCCGAGGCCGAAAGCGCCATTCTCGCGCCCTGTTGAAGGCATTTGTTGCTGCCGGAGGCTTCGGGATTGTTGATGTTGGACGGCGTGATAAAAACCTCTTTCCCCTGCTCGGCGGCAAGGTTCAAAGTTATCATCGTTCCGCTTTTCGACGCGGCTTCGGGAACGAACAACGCTTTTGCCAGGCCGCATATAAGTCTGTTTCGTTCGGGGAACTGATAGGCATTCGGTTTTGTCTTTAATTTATACTCCGAAATTATTAAACCATCATTAAGAAGAATGCTCTCCCTAAGTCCCCTGTGCTCCGCCGGATAAACTACGTCCAGTCCGTTGGCAACCACCGCAACGGTTTTTCCGCCCGCGTCGAGCGCGGCCCTGTGCGCCGTGCCGTCTATGCCCGCGGCAAGCCCCGAAACGACGGTAAGCCCCGCTTTTGCAAATTCGGTGCAGAAATCGTAAGTTACCGTTTCGGCATAGCGAGTCGGTTTTCTCGGCCCGGCAACCGCCACGGTTTCCGACTTTAAGAGCGAAACGTTCCCTTTGACGTAAAGCAAAAGCGGCTTCGGATAAACACTTTCGAAAATTTCAGGGTACTCGCCGTCGAGATAAGACACCGCAAAAACTCCCTCTTTTTCCATTTCCTTCGTTCTGTCGGAAACGTAGTCGCTTTTCAGATTTTTCAAAAGAGTCAAAGCGTTTTCTTCGCCCACGGCTTTTTTAAGCTCGAAGAGCGCGGCCTCCGCTTCCGTAAACATGTCGGCAGGCTGCTCGAACAGCGACACCGCGTTATGTTTTCTGGAAAGACCTATTTCCAAGCCGTTCAGCGCGATAAGCGCCTGAACGTTTTTGTTAAATTCCATTTCAGTTTCTGTATTTTCTGTCCAAAGACCGATACTGCACGGCTTCGGCGATATGTTCCGGCCTGATGTTTTCGCTGCCGTCGAGGTCGGCAATGGTCCTTGCAACCTTCAGCACTCTCGAAGTTGCCCTTGCGGAAAGATTGAGCTTCTGAAACGCTTTTTCCAAAAGCTGTTCGCATCTGTCGTCCAAAGCGCAAAATTCCTTTATCTGCCTGTTGGTCATCTGGCTGTTGGTGAGAACGCCCGTACCCTTGAAGCGGCTGCGGCAAAGATTTCTGACGGCGTTGGTGCGGCGTTTTATGTCGGCGGACGACTCCAGCGCGGTTTTGTCCCTAAGTTCGCCGTAGCTGACGCTGTCGACTTCGATTTGCAGATCTATTCTGTCCAGAAGCGGACCGCTGATTTTTGCAAGATAATTGTGAATTTGCGTCGGCGAGCATTTGCACACCGCCGTCTTACTGCCATAATTGCCACACGGACAAGGATTCATACTTGCGATAAGCATAAAGTTCGCAGGATATTCCACCGTTCTTGCGGCGCGCGCGATAGTAACCGTTTTGTCCTCCAGCGGACCTCTCAGACTTTCCAGTTTTTTTCTGTCGTATTCGGGCATTTCGTCCAAAAACAGCACGCCGTTGTGCGCCAGACTGACTTCGCCGGGCATAGCGTTGGAACCTCCACCCACAAGCGACGGCAAGCTTGCCGTATGATGCGGCGCGCGGAACGGCCTGACGGTGATTATCCCCACCTGACTGTCTAAAACGCCTGCAACCGAATGAATCTTCGTAACCTCGATCGCTTCGTCAAAGCTCATATCGGGCATAATCGTCGGCACGCATCTTGAAAGCATGGTTTTGCCCGCGCCCGGCGGCCCTATAAGAAGAACGTTATGCCCTCCCGCAACGGCGATTTCCAAAGCGCGTTTTGCGGTAGTCTGCCCTTTTACGTCGGCAAAGTCCACGGCGTACTGCGTTTCGTTCACCATTTCGTCGTACTTTTTGTGCGAAACGGGAGCCAAAGCCTCGTCCCCGTTCAGAAATTCCACCACGTCCCTGAGGCTTTTCGCCGCATAAACCTTGACGCCTTCGATAAAGCTGGCTTCCGCAGCGTTGTCCGCAGGAAGGATAAATTTCGAATATCCTTGCTGATACGCGCTTATGATAAGCGGCAAAACGCCGTCGATTTTCCTCAGCTCTCCGTTTAGGGAAAGCTCGCCCATGATTATAAATTCCTTATAAACCGAGCGTTCCATCTGTTCGCTGGCGGCAAGTATGCCGACGGCTATCGGAAGGTCGAACGTCGAGCCGTCCTTTCTGGTGTCGGCTGGGGCAAGGTTGACGGTTATCCTTTTTAAGGGATAGGTGTACCCGACGTTTTTTATGGCGCTTCGTATCCTTTCTTTGGCTTCTCGGACGCTGGCGGAGGCAAGCCCTACCATTTCCACGCCCGGCAACCCTTGATTCAAATCGACTTCCACGTCCACCTTGTAGCCTTCGAGGCCGGAAAGAGCGAACGTATTAACTTTTGCAAGCATTTCAAATCTCCGTAGAATAACTATCATTTAGTGTAGCAAACTATGACGGAAAATGCAATATAATTGTATGCGTTTTTTTGAAAAATAAGGCGTTTTTTTGCCGACTTAATAATGTACTTAAATAAGCATATATTATATTTAAGTAATGGTTCCGCACGCCGTGCGTGCGCGAAAAAACAAAAAACCCTCGCAGACTGCGAGGGTAATTTATCGGTTTATCAGAGAGCTTCTTTTCCCATCATTCTCAGAACCCAGTTTTTGAAAGCAACGCCGGTTCTGTCGTAGAGAGGGGTGATTTCCCTGTGATCGTCATTGATTGTGACTTTGTACGCCAACCAGCCGTAAACGCCGGTGAGGACGACCGCCACGATGCTGCCGACGATGAGCAGCGCGTTTTTGGCTCCGAAGCCCACCTCAACGTGTGCCGTGCCGAATGCCGATTGCAGGTTGAGGAGCGAAGCGTAGTTCACAAATCCCAAGGTTGCAAAGGCAACGAACAAGGCGTAGAAGCGTTTGTCGCCGGAAACTATCGCATATACGAGAAGCATAGCGAGGCCCGGAACGAGGCTGACTGCGCTTTGATTTAAGCAGCACGTCGAAACGCCGATCATAAACAAGCCTGCAAGCATCAGAAATTCCGCACGATGACGGTTTTTGAAATACAGGCAAATGACAAGCACGCCGAACGCCACCATAAACAGCGCGTTCAAAACCATAGCTGCGGTGTTCACCGCTCTGCCGTCGTTAAGTCCGAAAATTGCGTAGAGGTTGAAAGCGTTGTCCACGCAAATCTGGCTCGTGAACGTCAAATCCCAGTAAACCTTGAAAACGTTAAGCGGATTTTTGACGTTGAGCGGCAAGCTGAGCAAAAACCAGCCGGCCAAGGAGCAAGCGGCGGATATGCAGACTTTTTTCAGCACTTCCCTGTCCTTCACCGACATATAGACGGCGTAAGTCAGAACGAACGGAACGATGACGATTGCTTTTTCGGTAAGCAAAAACGCCAAGGTGCTGAAAACGAACATACCGACGTACTTTTTGTCCAGAAGCATCACCGCAACCAACACGACGAGCATCGTCAGAACGGAAATTTCGTATCCGCTCTGCGCCGCAACGGTGAACGTGAGCGGCAGAAGCGCGTAAAGCAAAGAATACAGACCCGCGGATTTTTCATTGCCGAACTTTCTGGCCAGAACGAAAATGCAGTAAACGGTTACGACCTCGGCCAGAACGGCAGGCGCGCTTGCGAGAACAGCAATGCCGACGACCGTGTTGACCTTCAGAAGCGCGGCGACTTTTGCGACCGCCCACATAATGAACATGCCGCCCGGAGCCGCGGTTACGTCGGTGGTGTAAACCTTATCCAACGAAACTTTGCCGACTTCCTTTATCGTTTCGACGAGGTGCGCGGAAAGATGACTGTCCGCAAACACGAAGTAGGAAAGCAAAAATCTTACCAAAAACGCCGCAACGAGGCTGATCGTCAAGGTAACGTAGGAGTTTCCGAAAAGCGCTTTGTCTTCGCCCGATTCGCTTTCTTTGGCGTAAAAACGACGCATTGCGACGTAAACGGCCACGCAAAGAACCACGGTGAACACGGCAAGAAGAACGTCGTACCAGACGCCTGCGGTGCTCTTGCCCGCTTCTTCGGCTTTATACTGCTTGATTTTCAGAACGGACGCGCCGGACGGAGCCGATTTGACTCTCTGAACGGAAACGTTGTCGAACATAGCCACGCCGGAAGCTTTCGCCGTTTCACTGCCCAGACAAAGCATCAAATCTGCGGTTTCGCCGTCGGTCACTTTGAAATAAACTTCGTAAGTGTGCCACTGGTTGTCCCCGCTTCCGATGCTGACGAGCGGACTGTGAACGTTGGTGCTGAGCCTTACGGACACAGCGTCTTCTTTGGAAGAAGTTACCGTTGTGACTTTTATGTCGATCGTCAAACGATATATGGCGGAATTGTTGACCGCAATCGTTTGATACATGTAGGCGTAATCCGACTTGGCGGCCGTGATTTTGCCCACGTTTTTGTGAGTGCTGTCGGTGGATTCGCTGAGAGTAACCTTCTGAACCGTTGCGGAAGAATATTTGCTCTTCCAGTGGTTTTCCGCTACGCTCGATTCGAACGAGCCGTATTGAATCAGTTCGCTTTTCTCGCCATACACGACGTCTTTGTCGCATCCGGCAAGCGAAATGATCATGCCCGCTATCACCAACACCAGCAGAACAGCGGTAAATTTTTTCATTTTCGTTATCTCTTGATTTCTTTGACTTTAGCTGCCTTGCCCTTGCGATCACGCAGGTAGTACAACTTGGCGCGACGAACACGACCGCGTCTTACGATTTCGATTCTGTCGATTTTCGGACTGTTCAAAGGAAACGTTCTTTCAACGCCGACGCCGTAGCAGATACGACGAACGGTGAAAGTTTCGCGAATGCCGCCGTTCTTTCTTGCGATGACGGTGCCTTCGTAAGCCTGAAGACGTTCTTTGTTGCCTTCGACGACTTTGACGAAAACTTTGACGGTGTCGCCCACGTTGAAGTTAGGCAGATCCTTGCGAATACCTTCGCTTTCAATTAAATCGATAATGTTGCTCATGTGACTTTACCTCCAAAAATTTACTAAGCGTTCTTGCCCCGCCGGCAGAGGACCGCCCGAAGTCATAATGCAAATATTTTAGCATAAAATATAAAAGCCGACAAGCGTTTTGGCGGCCTGTCGGCAAAAAATAAATATTTTTTTATCAAAAAGCGTCGGGAACGTAGTTTATCGAGTCGCCCACGATGCCCACGGCGTCGAAACGAACGTCTTTGTCGAACAAACGACGTCTGATGATATATTCTTCCGCCATTTTTCTGTACTTTTGCACCTTGCGCCTGTCGATGGCCTCCAACGGATCGCCGAAAGCAAGCGTGCTTCTGGTTTTCACTTCCACAAACACCAGAACGTCCCCGTCGTAGCACACGACGTCTATTTCGCCGACGGTCATTCTGACGTTTTGCTCCACCACTTTAAGCCCTTGTTTTTTGAGATATTCTATGGCAAGCTCCTCGCCCGATACCCCCTCTTTTCTGGAATTCATCTACTCCTCCGAACAAAAGTTTTTAATGAAAGTTTTTCTGTGGATCGGCGTGGGACCGAACTCTTTCAGGGCGGCGATATGCTTTGCGCTGCCGTAACCTTTGTTGGACGAAAACCCGTATTCGGGGAAAATTTTGTCGTAGTCGTCCATCAGTCTGTCGCGGTAAACCTTCGCCAGAATCGACGCCGCGCCTATGGAATAGCTGAGCGCGTCGCCATGGATTATGGAATGTACAAAATAAGGAATTTCCAGCTTCACCGCGTCTACCAAAACGACGTCGGGTTTCACCTTCAAACCGCAAACCGCCTGTTTCATTGCTTCTTTTGTGGCCGCTAAAATGTTGATTCGGTCGATAACGTCGTTGTCAAGACTGACGATTTTGTAGTCGATTGCGGAGGCGATGATTTTGTCGTAGAGCGCCTCTCTTTTCTTTGCCGTCAGCTTTTTGCTGTCGTTCACGCCGTCAACGAGTTTGTCCAAATCCATAATAACCGCGCACACTGTAACGGGGCCTGCAAGAGGCCCTCTTCCGACCTCGTCCACGCCGCAGATATACCTGCAACCTTTTTCGAGGTAATATTTTTCGTAAGTCAGAAGACTTTGAACGTCGGTGTTTTGTTTCATATTCAGTCGGGATATTCCAGTATCAGTTTGCCTAAGCGTTGTTTTCTGAAATCGTCCAAAACGGCGGCCGCGGTGCGGTCGTAATCTATTTGGCCGCCTCTGACGACGTAACCTCTTGCGCGGGCGATCTGCTCGTAAATTTCAATCGGCGTTTCCGAAAGGACAGAAAGATTGTACCTTTCGCAAAGATTTTTCGGATAGTGCTGCTGCATAAAGCCCAAAAAGAACAGACAGATTTCGTTTTTGTCCACGACGTCGTCCTTTATGCTTCCGATGTAAACGAGATGCTTTGCTGTCTCCTGATCCTCGAAGCTCGGCCAAAGCGTGCCCGGAGTGTCCAGCAGGTCTATCCCCTTCGACACGGCAATCCACTGCTGGCCTTTGGTTACGCCCGGCCGGTCGCCCGTTACGGTTTTTTTGCCACTGCACAGGCTGTTGATGAGCGTGGACTTTCCGCCGTTAGGTATCCCCAGAACCATCGCCCTTATCGAAGCGTTTACGCCTTTTTTCCGATAGTTTTCCAGTTTTGCAAAGCAAAGTTCTTTCAGTTTTGCAACAATAAGGCCGCTTTCCTTCCCCGCCACGCTGTTAGCTTTGACGTAGGTTTTGCCTTCTTTTTCGAACTTGTCGCACCAAGGCTTAAGCATAAACGGCTCGACGGTGTCGGCCTTGTTGAAAACGTACAACACGGGTTTGTTTTTTATAATTTGGTCAAATTTCGGGTTTATGCAGGCGGAAATCGCCCTGCTGTCCAGAACATAGACGATGACGTCGCATTTTTTGACGTTTTCCTCCATTTCTCTGGTGGCCTTGGTCATGTGCCCCGGGTACCATTGAATGACGCCCATCACTCGCCCTCCTTTTCCAAAAGATCGGGACGGCGCTTTTTGGTGATTTCCAAAGCTTTTTCATAGCGCCACTTGTCAACCAACCCGTGATTTCCGCTGACGAGAACCTCCGGCACTTCCATGCCCATATAGTTTTGCGGCCTCGTGTATTGCGGATATTCCAGCAAATTCGTGCTGAAGCTCTCTTCCTCGGTGGACTGCTCGCTTCCCAGAACGCCGGGAACGTATCTTACGACGGAATTAAGCGTAACGAGAGCCGCGGGATCGCCGCTCGTCAGAACGTAGTCGCCTATCGACAATTCCTCGTCGATGTCCATGTCCACAACTCGCTGATCGACGCCCTCGTAGCTGCCGCACAAAAACAGAATTTCCTCGCCCGACGAAAGCTCTTTGACCTTCTTTTGCGTAAGCACCTGCCCTCTCGGCGACATAAAAATCCTTCTCGCCTTATGCTCCGGATCCACGGCGCAAATTGCCTTGTGAATAGGATCGGGCGTCATAACCATGCCCGCGCCTCCGCCGAAAGGATAGTCGTCGCAACGCTTGTGCTTGTCCTCGCTGTAGTCGCGGATATTCACTATTTCCACGCCGAAAAGGCCACGCTCGATGGCCTTGCCGATTATGCCGCTTTTCAGGCATGCGTAAAATTCGGGAAACAGAGTTAAAATCTTAAAGGTTATCATACACCGCAAGGCGCGAAAAGGCCTCTTCGTTTAAGGTGATCGTTTTGTTTTCTACGTCCACTTTTTCAAGTACGTTTTCGGCGGACGGGAACATAATTTTGCCGTCGTCAAGAACGTAAACGTCAATCGGCGCATTCTGATTTACGTCGGTAACTTTGCCGATGACCTTGCCGCCGAGTACCGCGTCGCAGCCCACGACGTCCACGATGAAATACCTGCCCTTCGGCAGCTTCACGGCGTCGGCTCTTTCGACGAGAATCTCTTTCCCCGAAAGCGCTTCCGCGTCGTTTCTGTTGTTGCACTCGGCAAATTTGACATAGACGAAACGATCGTCAAAACGCAAAAAATCGATGTTCAGGGGCTTGTTCGGCCCTATAAACACCGTTTTCAGCTTCTTGAATCTTTGAGGGTCGTCGGTAAGAGGAACGATTTTCACTTCCCCCTTTATACCTTGAGCCTTCAAAATTTTGCCAACCGTCAAAAAGTCAGTCATTTTTCGTTGATGGTAACGACGTAACGTTTTCCGGTCTTGCTGCCACCCGCCTTAACAAGCGTTCTGATGGCTTTTGCAATGCGTCCTTGCTTACCGATAATCTTGCCGATTTCCGATTTCGGAGCGGTGATGATTATCTCGGAATTATTGTCGTTTTCGATAAGCTCTACGTCGATGTTTTCCGCGTCGTCAGCAAGGTTTGTTACTATAAATTGAACCAAATCCTGCATTACTTGCTCTGCCTCGAACTATTTGCTTTCGATAACGCCCGCGCTCTTGAGCAAAGAACGTACGGTTTCGGTAGGTTGAGCGCCGTTGTCGAGCCATTTTTTGGCGATTTCGGTGTCGATTTTGACGACTGCCGGTTCTTTGGTCGGATCATAGTAACCGATTTGTTCGATGTACTGACCGTCACGTGCTTTTCTGCCGTCCATAACGACGATGCGATAGAAAGGTGCTTTCTTTGCGCCCATGCGGGTGAGTCTGAGTTTAACTGCCATTGTTTTCTCCTTATTAGGCCTAAGCCTTTGTAATGTATTTTTTAATATGTTTCAACCTAAAGGTTGAGGTTTGCTATTTCATTCCCGGGAAGCCGCCGCGCATAAAACGTTTTGCGCCGCCGCCCGACATTTGCTTCATCATTTCTCTGGACATTTCGAACTGCTTGAGCATCTGGTTGACTTCCTGAATGCTGGTGCCGCTTCCCGCCGCTATTCTCTTTCGTCTGGAAGCCTTCAGTATTTCCGGATGCGCCCTTTCGTACGGCGTCATAGACTGAATGATCGCTTTGGTCCTTGCAATCTTCGATTCGTCGATGTCGGCGTTGGCGAGCTGTTTGCCCATGCCCGGAATCAATTTGAGCATATCTTTGAGGTTGCCCATTTTTTTGACGCTGTCAAGCTGATTGAGATAGTCCTGAAGCGTGAAGGTTTTTTCCTTAAGTTTTTTGGTAAGGGCAAGAGCCTCTTCTTCGGAAAAAGCGTTCTGCGCCTTCTCTATGAGGGTGAGCACGTCGCCCATGCCGAGAATCCTCGACGCCATTCTGTCCGGATAAAACGGCTCCAGATCTTCGGGTTTTTCGCCTATGCCGCAAAACTTGATAGGTTTGCCGGTAACGGCTTTTATCGAAAGCGCCGCACCGCCGCGGGTGTCGCCGTCGAGCTTGGTAAGAATAACGCCCGTTACGTCCAGTTTCTCGTTGAAAGTTTGGGCTACGTTTACCGCGTCCTGGCCCGTCATGCTGTCCACGACCAGCAATATCTCCTGCGGAGATACCGCGGCTTTGACGTTCTGAAGTTCGGTCATCAAGGCTTCGTCGATGTGAAGCCTGCCCGCCGTGTCGACGATAAGCGTGTCGGCGCCCTGCTTCAACGCTTCTTCAACGGCGCATTTCGCAATTTTCACCGGATCTATCTGCCCCATCGTGAAAACCGGAGTTTTGACTTTTTCGCCCACAACCTGCAACTGTTTTATTGCGGCCGGTCTGTAGATATCGCAAGCCGCCAGAAGCACTTTTTTGTTCTGCTTTTTAAGGTGAAGAGCAAGTTTGCCGCACATGGTGGTTTTGCCCGCGCCCTGCAAACCGCACATCATTATGATCGTAGGCGGTTTGGAAGCCACGGAAAGCTTGGCGTTCTGGCTGCCCATAAGAGCTATAAGCTCTTCGTTGACGATTTTTATGATTTGTTGGGCAGGATTCAGGCCTTTTAGGACGTCTTCGCCCACCGCTTTGTCGGAAACCTTTTGGCAAAAGTCCTTTGCGACGGCGTAGTTTACGTCGGCCTCCAGAAGCGCTACTCTGATTTCGCGCATGGTCTGCTTGATTTCCAGCTCCGTAACCTTGCCCTTATTCTTCAGTTTGGAAAAAATGTGGTTGATTTTGTCGCTTAAGCTGTCAAAAGCCATATTATTCCTCCTCGATAAGCGAAGTCAGGATTTCCTTCGCCGATTTTTGATTGTCCGAGTCGATCAGTTCCACCGCTTTTTTCAGTTTATCTGCGGTTTCGGCGCGTCGCTTCAAAAGTCCGAGTTTCGCTTCGAATTCGGAAAGCACTTTTTCTCCTCTGACTATCGCATCCCTCACCGCCTGGCGGGAAATGCCGTATTGCTCGGCAATTTCGTTAAGGGAAACGTCGCAGTCGTAATAAAGTTCCAAAAACTCCCTCTGCTTTTCGGTGAGCAGACTGCCGTAAACGGCGTTCAGGTCAGAATAGGAGAGGTTTTTTTGAAATTCAATCATATCGCACCTCGGTGTAAAGGCCTTAACCTTTACAGATATCTTATCTTTTTTTTCGAATTCTGTCAAGCGATTTTTCTCTATACTTTTATTTTTAACAAAAAAACACGCCTCCGAACGAGAAATCCGAAGGCTGTGTCAAAAAATCGGTTATGTGTGTCAAAAATCCTTATATGTTTTTGCCGTTTTTTCTGATAATGCTCATTTTGAGGTCGTAAAGCTTGTCGGAAAGATCGACTTTGAACTCGGCAGGATACAAGGTTCTTCTGTATTCCTCGTGGAATTCGGCCATGCTTTCGTCTTCGTGACGGCCGATTTCGTGAAGATTCGGAAGATTATAAACCTGTTTGCCCTTTTCAAAAACGGTAACCTGCAATTCCTTTACCGTGAAGTTTTCCAAGGTTTTGGAAATCCAGTGTTTTTCGGGATGATAGATGGTCAGCGGTTTGGCGGTGTCGAAGGTTTCCTCCTTCAAACATATAAGGTCCGCTTCGGCCATGCCGTCTTCGTTATAAAGTCTGACGACTTTTTTAAGCCCCGGATTGGTCATTTTCACCTTGCTGTCCGAAAGCTTCATTTTCGGAACCAGCACGCCGTTTTCGTCTTCCATCGCGGCAAGCTTATAAACGCCGCCGAGGCTCGGTTGACGATAGCTGGTGATAAGCCTCGTGCCGATGCCGTAGATGTCGATTTTCGCGCCCTGAATCTGCAAGCTCAACAAAACATCTTCGTCGATGTCGCCCGACGCGAAAATTTTGCAGTCCTCGTGGCCTGCCGCGTCAAGCATCTTTCTGGCCTGTTTGCTCAGATACGCCAGATCGCCGCTGTCCAGTCTGATGCCGGACGGCTTGTAGCCTTTCGCTTTCAGCTCGTCAAAAACCTTTATGGCGTTTGGAACGCCGCTCTTTAAGGTGTCGTAAGTGTCCACGAGAAGCAGGCAGTTGTCGGGATAAAGCTCCGCGTAAGCCCTGAAAGCCGACAGTTCGTCAGGGAAACTCATAACCCATGCGTGCGCGTGCGTGCCTTTGACGGCTATGTCGAACATTTGTCCCGCAAGAACGTTGCTTGTGCTTCTGCAACCGCCGATATAGGCCGCTCTCGCACCGTAGATGCCTGCGTCAGGGCCTTGCGCGCGTCTTAATCCGAATTCCAAAATGGTGGATTTGGTGGCGTTTGAAAGCCTTGCGGCCTTGGTGGCGATGAGCGTCTGGTGATTCAAAATGCAAAGAATGGCCGTTTCCACCAGTTGCGCCTGAAACAGCGGCGCTTTGACCGTCAGAAGCGGTTCGAACGGGAACATAACCGTGCCTTCCGGAACGGAATAGACGTCGCCCGTGAATTTGAAGTTTTTAAGCGCAGTCAAAAATTCCTCGTCAAAGCATTTAAGACCTCTCAGATATTCGATGTCCGTTTCTTCGAAATGAAGATTTTCGATGTACTCCACAACCTGCTCGAGGCCTGCGGTTACGACGTAGCTGAGTTCGGCTCCGCCGCGATAAAAAACGTCGAAAACGGCCTCTCTGTCGGCAGTGCCGCACTTAAGATAACCGTTCATCATGGTGAGTTGGTAAAAGTCGGTAAGAAGTGTTAAGTTTCTCATAATTTTTTGCCCGCTATCGCCTTTTCTTCGGCTGCGGCAATCTCCTCTTTTATTTCGGCGCGCTTAAGATTGAGAACGCCGTGTTTATAATATAATATACCGCCCACGACGCCGATTAAAGCGCCGATAAGCATTGCTATCTGCGTAACGCCGATTCCGCTGGCCGTTTTAACTGCGTCAAGGCGAATAAATTCCATAAAGAAACGTTTGGTGCAATATATCGTAAGATACATAAACACCGCCAAGCCTTTGACTTTGTTCTTTCTGGTGCAAAGGTAAATCGCCAAAGCGCCCAGAAGATTTATGACGAACGCATAGAAAAAGGTTGCCAGATGCCACTCGCCCACCGCGTCGATATAAACGGCGAAAGGGAACCATTGCCATTTAGGATCGGTTACGACGAGGCCGTAGGCCTCTTGATTCATATAGTTGCCCCAACGGCCGATTGCCTGACACATCAGAAGAACGGGCACGCAAATGTCGGCCAGAGTGCTGAATTTGATTTTGTATTTTCTGCTAAACAGCCAGCCGCCCAGAAGTCCGCCGATTACGCCGCCGACTATCGTGATGCCTCCTTCCCATATTGCAAAAAGATTTATGAGGCTGTTTTCGGGCGTCGGGGTGCCGATGCCGCCGTTTTCTATCCATTCTTTTATGCCGATGGATTTTATCGGGAAATACTCGGGCCTGACGATAACGTACACCAGCCTTGCAAAAATGACGGCCAGCGGTATGATATACAAAAACAAAGTTATCATATCGTCCGACTTGATCTTTTGCTCTTTTCCCAGCAGAATTATGCACACAAGCCCCAGAACCATGGCGGAAGTAAGGATAAGGCCGTACCATTGCACGGTAAGCCTGCCTATTGTGAAAGCCACGTTGTTAGGAGCCGAAAGCAAATAACCTAATAAATTCATTTGACACCTCAGAAGTCGATTTTGGTTGCGCCGACTTTTCTTATTGCAAGATTGAAAATGTTGTTTTCTCCGAAAACGGGTTTTATCGCTTCGATAAAGCGTTCGGAACCCGATTTTTCGACGAAACAAATGATCGTGCCGGCAAAGCCTCCGCCGTGAATACGGCAGGCCTTAACCTCCGGACGGCGTTTCACCACCGCAAGCGCAAGCGGAACCGACTGCACCTTGTCGTTTTCGGGATAGCAGTTCTGAAGCATTTTGTAGCTGGATTCGCCGCTGTCGTTCACCGCTTTCAGAAAAGCCGCTTCGTCGGCTTTTTCCAAAGCCTTCACCGCGTCTTCCACGCGTTTGTTTTCCTCAAAAAAGTGCATTGCGCGAAGTATCGCCCTTCCCGAAACTTTTTGTTTCAGGTCCTTTATCGAAGCGTAGAATTCGTCTTCGTTCACTTCTCTCAAAACCTTTTTGCCAAAAAGCCCCGCGACTTCTTCCATTTCCGAGCGGATTGCAGCGTAGTTTGCGGTGAGGTCGCTGTGGTCGCCGCCGGCGTTTGCGATAACGATGTCCAGATCGTCGAAAGGCAGATCGTAGTTTTTCACCTGCATTTTAAGCGGATCCTTAAAGTCGATATAACTGACGTCGCCCAGTGCAATCGCCGACTGATCCAGCAGTCCGCACGGCTTGCCGAAATAGAAATATTCGGCGTACTGGGAGGCGACGGCTTTTTCTATTGCGGACATTTTGCCGTCGTTATACAAAACGTTGAGAATTTCGGCGATAAGCACCTCGAACGACGCGCTCGACGAAACGCCCGCGCCCTTTATAACGTCGCTCACCATCGTTGCCACGAACCCGCCCACCTTGTAGTCGTTTTCCTTAAACCAGTTGCAGACGCCCTTGACGAGCGCCACGGAAGTGCCGCGCTCCTTTTCGGAAGCGAGAACCTTGTCGACGTTGACGATGAAAATAGGATAACCGCCGGAGAGTATTTTTATGTAGTTGTCGTCGGTTTTGGTCACGCAGGCCAAAGTGTCCAGACTTATCGCCGCGGCAAGAACCTTGCCGTTGTTGTGGTCGGTGTGATTGCCGAGCACTTCTATCCTTCCCGACGAAGAGAAAAAGTCGCAATCCGAAACGGAAAAATTGTTTTTGTGCGAAAGGTAAAGATCGACGTAACGCTTTTGCTGCGCGCCCAGATTATGACGGCTGTAAAGCCCGCCTACGACGGACAAAAATTTGTCGGTGTTTTCAAGTTCTGCGAAGAATTTGATTGCCATTATAGCCTCGCGAGTGTATAATTATTGATAGTAAAAGTATAACACATATATTTTCAAAGAGCAACAATAACGTTGCAAATACTTTAAAAGAGGTTTTTTATGCCAAAACAAACCGACGTCGCCAAAATCGCAAATTGTGTGGCCGAGCTTATGCTTTACGCCGAAAAAAAGCTGTCCCTAAATCCCGACGACGGGGTTTACGTCCGAAACCTTCTGCTTGCCGAGCTTAAAGTGCCCGAGCCTGCGGAAGCGGCCGTAACTTACAGGCCGATTCAGACCGTTCTGGACGAAATCACCGACTACGCCGTCCGAAAAAAGCTTACCACCGAACAGGAAAAACTGCTGTTTGAAACCAAAATCATGGGCATTTTGACGCCGATGCCGAGCGCCGTTATCAAAAATTTCGACGACGTAGCGGCGGAAAGCGGCGTGAAAGCCGCCACCAAATATCTTTTCGACCTTTCCGTGGCAAACAATTATATCCGCAAGGTTGACATCGACAAAAATATAGGCTGGGAAGTTCCGACCGAAAAAGGCAGCGTCAAAATCACCATAAACCTCGCCAAACCCGAAAAAGATCCGAAAGCCGTGCTTGCGGCGTCGAAAGCTCCGCAAACCAACTACCCTAAATGCCCGCTCTGCGTGGAAAACGTCGGCTGGTGGGGCAATCTTCAAAAACCCGCAAGGCAAACCCTCAGGGCCGTTCCGCTGTTTTTGAACGACGAAAAATGGTGGCTGCAATTCAGCCCGTACGTTTATTTCGACAATCACTGCATCTGCTTTTCCGACGAACATCGCCCGATGCATCTGGACGTAAATTCATTTAAGCGTATGGCCGATTTCGTGGACACCTTCCCTCACTATTTCATCGGCAGCAACGCTCCGCTTCCTATCGTCGGCGGCAGCATTCTCGCGCACGATCACTACCAAGGCGGCGCAAAGGTTCTGCCTGAAATGAAAACCGCTTGCCTCAAAAAGTTCCGTCACCCGGACTTTGAAGGCGTAACCGCAGGCATTGCCGACTGGTACAACAGCGTCGTCAGGATCGAAGGCTCCGACGCCGAAAAAGTGATTGCTCTCACAAATCACGTTTTCGAAACCTGGAAGACGTACAGCGACAAAACCGTCGATATTCTGGCGTTCACGGACGAAACTCCACACAACACCGTCACCCCTGTCGCGCAAAAAACCGATGACGGAAACTATCGTTTCGACCTCATTCTGCGCAACAACCGCACCGACGAAAAACACCCTTACGGCATCTTCCACCCGACCGAAGACATGCACAACATCAAAAAGGAAGCAATCGGCATAATCGAAGTTATGGGCTTGTTCATTCTTCCGGGCAGACTTGCCAAAGAAGCCGTGGAAATCAGAAAATACCTTACGGGCGAAACGCCGCTTAATTTCAAGGAACTTTCCGATCCCGAGCACCCGCTCTTCAAGCACGTCGGCATGATTGCGCAGCTTGCAAACGACAACGGCCTTAACCTGTCCGAAGGCGAAGCCGGCGACGTTATCACCGACTATATCAACAAAACCTGCATAAAAATCCTCGAAACCACCGCCGTTTTCAAAGCCGATCAAAAAGGCCGAAAAGCATTCGACCGCTTTATGACTAAATGCGGTTTCGAAGAAGAATAAAAAATCAAAGCCTCCCGTTCGGGAGGCCTTTTTTTAGTCGTCCATGGTGAACATAACTTCGAAGTTATGCGCGCCGCGTTTGATTTTGTATTGTTTTTTGGTCATTGCCAAGGCAGGAACGTCGCCGCCTACGCCGCGCTGTTTGCCGTCGATGTTCACTGTGAGGTTTTTGAGAGGTTTAAGCGCGTGCAAGTGTTTTGCCCCTTCGATTTCCTTCACGGTGTACGGATAAACGCTGGTTTCAAAGCTGCCCGTCACTGCGTTGAAGTTCACGGCGTGCTTGTCGTCGCCGTCCAAGGTAAGGCGTTTGACGAAGGTATGGTTGCCGTTTTCCTGCGGATAGAGATAGTCGTGCCTGAAAAGCTTTTCGTTTCCGACGTACAGCCCGAAATCGGCCGCGCGCTGTCTGTCGCAATAGTTTTCGTGCGGGCCTCTGCCCAAAAGAACCATGTTTTCGTAGCCCTCTGCCAAGCTCATCGTGAAGCCGAAGCGAGGCATGCGGAACAGCGGATTGCGGAAAGTCATCTTGAGATAAGCCCTTCCGTCGCCGTCGAACGTGTACGTGGTGACTAGGTTCTCGACGCACGGCATGCTCCATTTGACTTTAACTACCACGGTGTTGCCCTTTTGTTCGACCTTCACCTTTCTTGCCTTGAGGCGTTTTTCCGCCGAGCGGAAGAGGTACGTCCCTTTTAGATACGCCAAAAATTCAGGCACCTGCGGAGTTCTGTCGTTGTCGGTTGCCGCGCGCCAGAATTGCGGTCTGACTTCGCCGGATATAACTTCTTCGCCGTTTTTGGTCGCCGTAAGTCCGCCGGTTTTTTTGTTTATGCGATAAACCGCGTCGTCCGCCGAAACGGAAACGAAATCGCCCGACTCGTTCACCACCGGAAGCACCGAGCTTTCAGGCTTTCTGAACGAAGAGGTCGTAACCACGAACTGCTCGGACGCCACAGGGAAATTCTCCGGACACCACGAGGTTCGCGCCGCGGTTTTAAGGGTAAGATTGACGCAACATGTTTTCTTTTCGTCCTCGAAGCGGATTTTGAGGTTCACTTTTGCCATTTGTCCCGCTTTTATTTCAGGAAGCTGAACGTACGAAGCCGAAGTTTCCACGCCGTCCTCCGTCAGCGTAACCAACAGTTTGTAGGCCGACAAATCGGAGAACATAAAGTTGTTTATCACGGTAAGGGTTTTGCCGTCAAGGAAGAAATCAACCGGCTGATAAACCTTTTTCACTTCAAAAAGCGCAGGATTAGGGCTTCTGTCCGCGCGGACTATGCCGTTGAAGGCAAAGTTGCCGTCGTTAGGCTTGTCGCCCCAGTCGCCGCCGTAGGTCCATTCGGTTACGCCGTCGCGAACGCGTTTTATGCTCTGATCTGCAAAGTCCCATATATAGCCGCCGTGCAGTCTGTCGTAGCGCTTGAAGTCATCCATATAGTCGCCGAAATTGCCGAGCGAGTTACCCATGCAGTGGGCGTATTCGCACAGAATAAACGGCCTGTCTTTGTAATAGGACGGTTTCATAACGGAACCCATCATGTTGTTCCAGAGCGCGCGGCAATGGATGACCTGCTTGTTCTTGCCGATTTTTTTCATCTTGGTCTGAAGCGTGTACATTTCGCTGTACAAATCGGAGGCTTTGAGGCGGGTGTCAGGCTCGTAGTGGATAGGACGGGAATTGTCTATACCCAAAACCGTCTGACGCATAACGTCGAACGCTCTGCCCGTGCCCGATTCGTTGCCCAGACTCCAGAACACTATGGACGGATGATTTTTGTAGCTTTGAACCATGTTGGTTATGCGATACACGCACGGAGCAATCCACATCGGGTCGGACGACGGAATGTGTTTTGCAAGGCCGTGAGTTTCGAGGTTGTTTTCGCACATAACCAGAATGCCGTAACGGTCGCAGAGGTCGTAGAAACCTCGGGAGTTAGGATAATGGCTGGTTCGGATGCTGTTTATGTTGTTCTGTTTGCACAGAACGATGTCCTTTTCCGTGAGGGAAAGCGGCACTGCGTGGCCGTAGTCCGGATGAAATTCGTGGCGGTTGACGCCCTTTATCATATACGGCCTGCCGTTTAAAAGAATAAACGGACCGCGCCCCGTTTCGTCGTTATACGGAACGATGCGCACGTTTCTGAAGCCGACCTTCAGAATCCTTCTGTCCAGAACCTTCGCCCCGACCGACAAAATGAGGTCGAGAGTGTAAAGATTCGGAAATTCGCCGCTCCAGGCCAGCACTTCTTTGACGGTTTTTGCGTACTCGACCGCCCTTTCGCTGCCGTCCTTCATCGGAGGAATGTCGGCTTTGGTTTCGCCGATAAGATCGCCGTTCGGCGCCTTGAAGCGAATGATAAGTTTAGCCGCAGGAGAATCGGCACCCATTGCTCGAAGGGTTATTTTGCTGTTCAAAACGCCCGTCGAAAAATCGTCGCGAAGATCGGTGCGGTTGTGGACGTCGGCAAATGACAGCTTGGAAACGTAAACAAGGTTTACGTCCCTGAAAATGCCCGCCAGTCGCCACATATCCTGATCCTCGAGGTAGCTCGACGTCGTAAACTGATAGACGGTTACGGCAAGCTTGTTTTTGCCCGGCTTAAGATATTTGGTTATATCGTAGGTAACGCTGTCGAAGGTGTCCTCGCTGTAGCCGACGAAAAAGCCGTTCAGATAGACCTCCCCCGCCTGATTTATGCCGCCGAAATCCAGAAGCACGTTGTCGTCCGACGGCGCGTAATCGAATTCGGTAACGTAAAGTCCGCAAGGAGCGATCTCCTCGTGGATATACGGAATTTTGCTTTTGCGTTTGCTTTCCAGCGCGTAAGGATATCTGACGTTGGTGTACTCCGGCACGCCGTAGCCTTTTATCTGCCACTCGGACGGAACTTCGATGGTGCCGAAATCGTCGTTGGTGTTTTCCGGAAGATAGTAGCCTTCGGGGATATTCAGAACGCTCTCTAAAAACTTAAATTTCCAAAGGCCGTTCAGGCTGACGATTTTTTTGCGCCCCGCCTCGTCGTACGGAAACCCCGCCGCGTTAGGCTTCAAGACGTTTACGGAAAAAACGCTCGGGTCTTTGTAAAAAGGTATCACTCGTTTTGCTTTTGCCATATTTGCCCCCTGAAAGTTTTATTTTATATAAACCAATCTGCCGCAACTCTGACATTCCACCACGTCGCCCGGATTTTGCAGATTTTTAAGAGCGTTGTCCAAAAGCTTGACGCCGCATCTGCACGCCTTGAATTCCGGATTGAGCGGCACGAACGCAGGCATTTTTTTGCCGTTTCTGCGTTTTATATACATCTCCATAACGTCCTCCGGAACGTCCTTTTTGATTTCGGCCAGACGGCGTTTGATGGCGGTAACTTCCTCGCCCTTGCTGTCGATAAGTTGCTTGAAGGCGGCGTTTGCCTCGTCAAGTTTTTTCTTGCAAACGGCGCATTGTTTGACTTTTTCGTCAAAATTTTGCAAAATTTTCTTCATTTGCGCTTCGTTTTCGTCCATAGCGCGTTTGAAAGCGTCGGCTTCGGCGGCAAGCTTTTGCGCTTCCTTTTCGTAAAGCTCAAGTTCCTCTATGCCTGCGTCCTCGATGTTTATGTGAGCCATATCGTCGATTTTCGCTTCCAGCGCGACAAGTTCGTCCGCCTGACGTTTCGCAAGCTTGACGGCCTCGTCCATTTCGGCGTTAGACCTTATAAGCCCGCCGGAATATTCCTTCATAAGCTCTCTGTACTTTGCAACGAGCTTGCTGGCGTCGCTGCCGCTGACTTCTTTTTCCAAAGCGTAAAGACGCATGTCCACGTCCTGATATGCCAAGATGCTGTCAAGTTTCATTCTACAAAATCTCCTTGTTGTACGGATTTTTTTGACTTTTGGCGCAAGCGGTTTCGATGACGCCGTCCAAAAGTCTTTCGAAAATTTTCACGAAGCTGAATTCGCTTGCGTAATGGCTGACTTCGATGATTTTGAAGCCCGCCGATTTTGCCGCCACCGCAACGTGGTGTTTAAGCTCTGCGGTTATATAGACGTCCGCGCTCTTACTTAGCGCTTGTTTAACGTCTTCGGTGTCGCCGGCGGCTCCCGAAACGGTCGCCACCCTTTTGACGGTTTCGTCCAGATTTCCGATGGTTCTGACGTTTTCGTCCAAAATTTTCGCCACTTTCGCCGCAAGATCGCGGTATTTTATTTCCTTAACGTCGCCCACTGCCCCGAAACCGTTGTCGAAAAGCGGTTCTGCCGAGTCGCAACCGAGGTCTTTCAAAAGCTCCCAGCTCATGTTGCCGGCCATTGCGTCGACGTTGGTATGCGCCGCATAGACGTCTATGCCCGCGCGAATCGCCTTAACGACGGGATCTGCCGTCGGATATTCCGGCGTAAGTTTTTTTATGCCCGCCCAGATGACGGGATGGTGACTGAGTATGAAATCACAGCCCTTTTCCACCGCTTCGTCAACCACTTCGGACGTAACGTCCAACGTAACGAGCACTTTTTTCACTTCGTCGTCGGGACTTCCGATCAAAAGCCCCGGATTGTCATACCCCAACGCCGATTCGACGGGAGCCATAGATTCGATAAAGTACGTAAGTTCCCTTACTTTCATTTCAATTCCTCCAAAAGCGCCAGCTCTCTCTGAAGCTGCGCCTTTCTTTCGCCCCGAGCCACTTTTTCGACCGATTGAATCTTTTGTTTTTCGAAGGAAAGGTATTCTTCCCTGTCGCCCTCGTCGGTCTTTCCGAACAAAAGCTCGGCTTCGGTATAGTCGTTTTCGGCTTTTTCGCCTTCGCCGGCAACTATTATGCGGTAAAATTTACCCTTGGAAAACACCGGATAATCGCGCTGAATGACTATTTTTTCGCTTATGATTTTTTCGCGAAGCTCTTCTTCCGAAGAATGCGGACACAAAACGTATTTCTTAAATTCGAGCGTCCCGATCATTCCTGCAATCTCGATGCCGCCCATACCGGCAACGACCAACGTGTCGGCCTCGCCGTTTTTCAGCACGCTAACGCCGTCGCCGACTCTGAAATCTATCATATCCGAAACGCCCGATCTGTCCGCCAGCTCCACCGCCTTTTTCAAACTCGGCGCCGAAATATCCGTGGCAATCACGCGGTTTTCGGTTATTTTCACCGCCGCCACCGCAACTTTTCCGTGGTCGCAGCCGACGTCGGCCACCCTGTCGCCGGGTTTTAGATTAGAGACTATTTCGGAAAGTCTTTTGTCCAAACCGTTCATTATTGATAATCTTTGAGATGCTTGATGCGGTTAGGATGACGGAGCTTTCTGAGCGCTTTCGCCTCGATCTGACGGATACGTTCACGAGTTACGTTAAATTCCTTGCCGACTTCCTCAAGCGTTCTCGGGTGTCCGTCGTCCAGGCCGTAGCGCAGACGAAGAACCTTTTCTTCACGCGGAGTAAGAGTGTTAAGCACTCTGACAAGCTGTTCCTTAAGAAGCTGACTTTCGGTAACTTCCACAGGGCTTAATGCGCCTCTGTCCTCGACGAAATCGCCGAGATGACTGTCTTCCTCTTCGCCGATAGGGGTTTCCAGCGACACGGGATCCTGCGCGATTTTCTGAATTTCACGCACTCTCTCTTCACTGCAACCGAGGTATTCGGCGATTTCCGCAGGGGTCGGTTCGCGGCCGAGCTTTTGCAGAAGCTGTCTGGTTGCGCGAACTTGCTTGTTGATGGTTTCAACCATATGTACCGGAATACGAATGGTTCTGCCCTGATCGGCAATGGCCCTCGTTATCGCCTGACGAATCCACCAAGTGGCGTAGGTGCTGATTTTGAAGCCTTTCGTGTAGTCGAATTTTTCAACCGCCTTCATAAGTCCCATGTTGCCTTCCTGAATGAGATCCAGGAAATGAAGGTTGCGTCCGACGTAGCGTTTGGCAAGGTTGACAACCAGTCTGAGGTTGGCTTCCGACAGTTTTGCTTTTGCCTCTTCGTCGCCGGCTTCCATGCGTTTTGCAAGCTCGATTTCCTCCTCCTTGGTGAGAAGCGGAACCTTTCCTATGTCTTTAAGATAAACCTTCACCGAGTCGTCGACATTTGCCTCGCTCATGATTTTTTCAACCAGCTCGGCGTCGTTGACGGGTTCGTCTTCTTTTATCTTCACTCCCGCCGCTTCCAGGGCTTTGAAGACGGCTTCCATATCTTCGGCAGAGGAATTAAGGTGCTCCAGTCTGGCCATGATTTCGTCTTCTGTCACCATTCCCTTTTGTTTGCCTAAGGTTATCAGCTTGTCTATTTCAACCTGCAACGGCGATGTTTTGTTGTCCATATAAACCTCCTCGGACGTTCAATTTTTTCTCATTAAAATTTGGTATTCTTTGATTTTTTCCGCAATCTCGGCCTTTTTTTCGTCGTCCGCCGACGAATATTCGGTCAAAAGGTCCTTGATTATTTTGTTGTAATATTCTTTTTTGAGTTTTCGGACGCAGTCTGTGTAAACCTTCTTTTGCGACTGCTCGTCCTGCACTCCGAAATCGCCCTGAATGATGCCGAGCACTTCGTCGGTGCTGTCCATAAAGTCAAACAGCATGCCCGGCGACGGCGTTTTGCCGTTTTCGTCCGTCATTTTGAGATACGCGTAAACCTCTTTGTGCGGCGCGTAGGTCAAAAACTCTTCCGCCACGTCCTGAAGCTTCGCAAACGGCTTTGCGTACAGCAGGCATTTTAAGACGTATTCGGCAGAATTCAAGTACGGCGCGGACGGCTTGTCCTCTTTCGTTTCGTCGTTTTCAGGGGCTTTAAGCGGCTTTGGCGGCTCGCTATCGTCGTCTGCCGTCAGTTTCAGCTCGCCCGAAAAATACTTCCTCAGTTGTTCGTCCGGTATCCTGCTCTTTTCCGAAACCACGCCGACGTACACGTCCCTCTCCGCGGGGTTACTGAGTCCTCTCAAAACCTCCATTGCGCCCGTGGCGTATTTCGCCCTGCCGTTGGCAGTCGCCATGTTGCACCTGTCTTCCACAAGCTTCAGTTTGTAATCGGTGAGCGGGAGCGCCTTTTCCATAAGGTCGAAAAAGCCTTTTTGCCCAAGCTTATTTGCCACGTCGTCAGGGTCCATGCCGCCCGTAAGCGTTATGACGAAAATTTCAAGCCCCGCTTTTTCCAGCACTTCCAAACTTTTTGCCGCGGCGTTCTGCCCCGCGCCGTCGCCGTCGTAGCAGACGTAAACCCTGTCGGACAGATACTTAAGCTCTCTGGCTTGTCCGTCGCAAAGAGCCGTCCCCATGCCCGCAACCGCGTTTGCGATGCCCACCTTGTTGAGGCTGATAACGTCCATATATCCTTCGACGATGATAACCTCTGTTATCCCCGCCTTCTGACGTTGTTTTTTGGCGATATTTATACCGAAAAGCGTTTTGTTTTTTTCAAAAACGGGCGTGTTCGTGGTGTTGCGATATTTTGCGACGCCGTCCTTTTTCTCCAGAATTCTGCCGCCGAAAGCAACCACCTTGTCGGCCCTGTTTATAATCGGAACTATAAGCCTGTCCGCAAGCGCGTCGTAAAGCGAACCGTTTTTGTTTTTGGTGCCGACGCCCGAATCCAAAATTTCCTTGTCGGAAAAGCCTTTTTCCCTGAGATAGTCGATAACGGAATTAAAATCCTTGCTGTAGCCAAGCCCGAACCTAACCACCACGTCCGACGGAATCTTGCGCTTTGCCAGATATTCCCTCACTTTTTTCCCGATGACCGGATCTGCGAGGTTTCTGTAATAATGGCCTGCCGCCTCCTTGAGCGCGGCGTAAAGCCTGTCGCGATATTTCTTTTCCGTCTGAAGCGCTTCGCTCTGTTCGGTTTCGGGAACCTGCATACCCGCGGCGTCCGCCAGCAGCTTGATAGCCTCCGGGAACCCCACGTTCTCCATTTCCTGCACGAATTTCACGACGTCGCCCCCTGCGTGGCAACCGAAGCAATAGTAAAAACCCTCCCTCTGATTCACCGTGAACGAAGGAGTTTTTTCGTGATGAAACGGACAACAGCCCCAGTATCTTCCGCCCTTGTAGTCCAACCTGACGTAGCGCGAAACAACCGAAACGATGTCGTTTTTGCTTTTAAGTTCGGTCATCCAGTCGAGAGGATATCCTTCTCTTGCCATTCTTACCTCGAAAATCTTGCTAATATTAACTACGACAAAAAATCAAAAACTCCTACCCGATTTTTCAACTTTTTCGGCGAAATTCGGACATATTTTGCTTTTGCGGCGATTTTCGTGCAAAGTATTCTATTTTACCCGCATTTGTCATAATAGTTTTCTGTCTTTATATAAGGTAACGTATAAATACTATAAAAATAAAGTCAAACTTTCCACACGCAAAAACAGCCGCCCTTTCGGACGGCTGAATTGATTGTTGTTTTGCTTTTTAGGCTTTTATTAACCTCGGGTTTTTGATGTTCGCTTGCGCCTTTATTGCGATATGGTAATATCTCAATCTTGCGTCTCAAGCTCTCTTCAAAACCGATAGTCTTTTAGCCTCTCGGGTTTTTGATGTTCGCTTGCGCCGCTGCGAGCCTTGCGATTGGAACGCGGAACGGAGAGCAAGAAACGTAATCGAGGCCGATGTCGTGGCAGAATTCGATGCTGGAAGGATCGCCGCCGTGTTCGCCGCAGATACCGCAATGCAGGTTCTTACGGGTTGCATGGCCGAGTTCGACGCCCATCTTCATAAGTTTGCCTACGCCGACGGTGTCGAGCCTTGCAAACGGATCGGATTCGTAGATCTTGGCGGCGTAGTAGCTCGGGAGGAACTTGCTTGCGTCGTCACGGCTGAAGCCGAAGGTAAGCTGGGTGAGGTCGTTGGTGCCGAAGCAGAAGAATTCGGCTTCTTTTGCGATTTCGTCCGCGGTGAGCGCTGCCCTTGGAATTTCGATCATGGTGCCGACTTCGTATTTGAGATCGACGCCTGCTTCTTTGATAATTGCGTCTGCGGTTTCGACAACGGTCTTTTTGCAGAACACGAGTTCTTTGATTTCGCCGATAAGCGGGATCATGATTTCAGGAACGATGTTCCAGTCAGGATGACGTTGTTTCACTGCGATGGCGGCCTTGATGATAGCCTTGGTCTGCATAACGGCAATTTCCGGATAGGTAACTGCCAGACGGCAACCGCGGTGGCCCATCATAGGGTTGAATTCGTGCAGACTGTCGCAAAGAAGTTTGATTTCCTGAACGGTTTTTCCCTTTGCTTTTGCAAGTTCTGCGATGTCCTTTTCTTCGGTCGGAACGAATTCGTGAAGAGGCGGATCGAGGAAACGAATGGTAACAGGATGACCTTTCAAAGCTTCCATAAGGCCTTCGAAGTCAGCTTGTTGCATAGGTTCGATTGCGTCCAGAGCCTTAACTCTTTCTTCGACGGTTTCGGAGCAAATCATCTCGCGGAATTTGTCTATTCTGCCCGGTCCGAAGAACATGTGTTCGGTGCGGCAGAGACCGATGCCTTGTGCGCCGAGGTCGGCCGCGCGTTTAGCGTCTTCCGGAGTGTCGGCGTTGGTTCTTACGCCGAGAGCTTTATATTTGTCTGCAAGCTGCATGATGCGTCCGAAGTAGCCGCTGCTTGGGTCTGCCGGAACGGTTTTGATAGCGATGTCGTAGATGTTGCCGGTGCTGCCGTCGAGGGAAAGGTTGTCGCCTTCGTGGAAAACTTTTCCGCCGAGTTCGAACCATTTCTCTTCTTCGTGCATTTTGATGTCGCCGCAACCGGAAACGCAGCAAGTGCCCATGCCTCTTGCGACGACTGCCGCGTGAGAGGTCTGACCGCCGCGAACGGTGAGGATACCTTGAGCGTATTTCATGCCTTCGATATCTTCAGGAGAGGTTTCCAAACGAACGAGGATAACCTTCTTGCCTTCTTTTCCGAGTTTTACGGCGTCTGCCGGAGTGAAGACGATGGTGCCTGCAGCGGCGCCCGGAGAAGCTGCGATACCTTTGCCGACGACGTTTTCTTTGTCGGCGGACTTAAGAGCTTTTGCGTCGAATTGATCGTGCAGAAGCATATCCAGGGTTTTCGCGTCGATTTGGAGAAGAGCTTCTTTTTCGGTGATCATACCTTCGTCGATAAGGTCGCAAGCGATTCTTATAGCGGCAGATGCGGTACGTTTGCCGTTACGGGTTTGAAGCATATAAAGTTTTTTCTGCTGAATGGTGAATTCCATATCCTGCATATCCCTGTAGTGGTTTTCAAGGATTTTGCAAACGTCCTGGAATTGAGCGTAAACTTCCGGCAGAACTTTTGCCATTTCGGAAATAGGCATCGGGGTGCGAACGCCTGCAACGACGTCTTCGCCCTGCGCGTTCATCAAAAATTCGCCCATGAGGCCCGGTTCGCCGGTGGCAGGGTTACGAGTGAACGCAACGCCGGTGCCGCAATCGTCGCCCATGTTGCCGAAAGCCATCATCTGTACGTTGACTGCGGTGCCCCAGCTGTAAGGGATGTCGTGGTCCATACGATAGATGTTTGCGCGCGGGTTATCCCAGCTGCGGAAAACGGCTTTGATGGCTTCGAAGAGTTGTTCTTTCGGATCGGACGGGAACGGTTTGCCGATTTTTGCCTGATATTCCGCTTTGAACTTGCCGGCCAGTTCCTTAAGGTCGTCTGCGGTGAGTTCTACGTCGAAGGTAACGCCCTTCTTTTCTTTGAGTTCGTCGATGAGAGCTTCAAAATATTTCTTGCCGACTTCCATAACGACGTCGCTGAACATTTGAATGAAGCGCCTGTAGCAGTCCCAAGCCCATCTCGGATTGCCGGATTTTTTGGCCAGAACTTCAACCACGTCGTCGTTAAGACCGAGATTCAGAATGGTGTCCATCATGCCTGGCATAGAAGCCCTTGCACCGGAACGGACGGATACGAGAAGTGGGTTTTCTTTATCTCCGAATTTCATGCCGGCTTTTTCTTCCAGCATTTTGACGTTTTCAAGGATTTCCGCTTTGATTTCGTCGTTGATTTGTTTGCCGTCCTCATAGTACTGAGTGCAAGCTTCGGTGGTGATGGTGAAGCCGAACGGAACAGGCAAACCGATATGAGTCATTTCGGCAAGGTTAGCGCCTTTGCCGCCGAGCAGGTTGCGCATATCCTTGTTGCCTTCGGAAAATTTGTAAACAAACTTCTTTGCCATAGAATATAAATCCTCCTAAAAATTGTGTATGTTTTTGTTTTTTGTCGAAAAAAATTATTATACGATGTTTGCTATATATTTATACCGTAAAAATTTTATACTAAAATAAGAAATTTGGCAACTAAATTGCCGCCCTGCCGCAAAATTTGACAAAAATAAATTATGCAACCGTTACAGTCGCATAAATTCGTCGAGATTTGAAATTTTGATGCCGGTTACTCTGGACAAAATGGTGGCCACTGCCCGAAACGCCGCCGACGCTTCCGCTTCGCCGGCGTCCGTTACGTCTTTTATAGCGTGAAAAGCCGCGGCCGACACCGTAACGTTGTCGACAGTCTTGTATTCCCTGTTCACGAAACCGCCCGACACGAGGTCGAAGCCCACGTTCCCCGAAAGCGGTTTTCCGCTCACCGCGCAAACGTCCGTGTTCAGCGCGTAACCCGAAACGGCAAGCACGTCCTTGACGTATTTTATCAAGGTTTTTTCCGGCCTTTCGTCGTCGCCGTAGCAAAGTTCTTTCAGACATTCCACGGCTTTAAGAACCAATTTTGCGGTGCTTTCCACGTCTTCCGACGACAGCTTTTCCGTAACTTCCAGAACGAAAAACCCCGCGTAATATTTGGATATATCCGCAGTCAGTTCCGAAAAGCAATCGTACGCCGAACAGCCCGTCACCGTATAGTGTCCGCTCGGGGAAGAATTAAGTATGTACTCCCCGAAGCAAAAAGGGCTTGCGGCAAAACGAAGTTTGGATTTGGGGGACTTGCAGCCGCGGATTTTGGCCAGAATTTTTCCGCCTTCCACGCTACACAGCGACAGCAGTCTGTCGTTATCCCTATAATCTATCGTTCTGACGCAAAGCGCGTTTAATTTAACTTCCATTATTCGTTAAAGTCGTCTTTCGATTGTTTTTCCACCGCCTTAAAAAGCCGATAGTAGCACGGATTTCCCGTTTTTTCAAAAAGCTTCCAAATAACTTTTTCGGTTTCCATCGTATCACCTCGAAAGTAGCGTCTGCAAAATTTGAAAAGTTATTCAAAAGTTTGAAAAATTTTTACAGATCGGTTGAGTCGTAGCCCAGTTCCTTAAGCATAAAATCGCTGTCGCGCCACTCTTCCTTCACCCTCACCCACAGCGTCAGATAGACCTTGCCGTCGAGCATTTCTTCGATGTCTTTTCTGGCTTCGGTGGCAATGCGTTTGAGCATTTCGCCCTTCTTTCCGATGATGATGGCTTTGTGGCTCTGTTTTTCGCAGATAATGTCGGCGTCCACGTCGGTTACGAGGCCGTCGGGGCGAGTTTCGAACTTGTTGACGTACACGCCGATGCCGTAAGGAATTTCCTTATCCAGCAGTTTAAGCGCCTTTTCTCTGATGATTTCCGCCGCCATAAACCTCACCGAGCGATCGGTGAAAACGTCGTCGGGGTAATACTCTTCTCCCTCCGGCAGCATTTTGACGATGACGTCCCTCAGTTCGTCCACGGCGTCGCCGCGTTTTGCGCTGACGGGAACCACGGAGTAAAGCCCTTCGATTTCTGTGAGCTTGGCAAGAACTGCAAGCACGTTTTCCGGCGCGACCGCGTCGATTTTGTTGACCACGACTATCGTTTTGGTGCCGCTTTTCACGCTTTTTCGAATATAGTCGGCGTCATAGTCGTCCATGCCTTTTTCGGCGTTCACGACGTAGCAAACGGCGTCAACGTCGTTTAACGCCGATTTGACGCTCTTCATCATATAATCGCCGAGGTGGTTTTTGGCGGTATGCAGCCCCGGTGTATCCAAAAAGATAGCCTGATAGCCGTCGCCGTGCATAATGCCCGTAATTTTGTTTCTGGTGGTTTGCGGGCGCCAGGAAACGATTGCCACTTTCTCCCCGACGAGCGCGTTTACAAGCGTGGATTTTCCGGCGTTAGGCTTGCCGACCACTGTGATAAAACCCGATTTCATAATGTCCTCTTAAGTTAGTCTCGCGTTATTCCGAGCGAATTCAAAATTTCTTCTTCGTGTTTGCGCATAACGACTCTGTCCTCGTCCTCGATGTGATCGAAGCCCAGAAGATGCAAAATTCCGTGCAAAGTCAGATACGCCGCTTCCCTTTCCTCCGAATGACCGTATTCGGCGGCCTGCTCCCTGACTTTTTCATAGCAGATTATGATGTCGCCGAGCATAAGCTTGCCGCTTTCGTAGTCGATGTCCGTCGGAAACTGTTTTTTGGTTACGGGCAGGCTTTTTATGACGAGCGTCGGAAACGACAAAACGTCGGTAACCTTGTCCACTCCCCTTTCGTTTTTGTTCACCTCGCGGATTTCGTCCGCCGAAACGATTTCGATTTCAACCGAAAAGATGTCAGGCTGCGAAAAATGTTTGAGGGCGGCTCTATAAACCGCCTTCATAAGCTTTTGTTGTTTTTCAGGTGTGTTGTAGAAATTTATCATACTATTTTTTGTACTCCACTCTGGTGTGGAATGCGCCTGCCAGCACCGACACGATTGCCTCGATGATTTTCGAAAGGTCGCTCATCGTGATGTCGCATTCGTCGAACTGACCGTCGTTTATCCTTTCGTTCACGATTTTCCTTGCAAGATCCTCGATTTCTTCAGGCCTATGCAGATTCATTGCCCTTGCCGCCGCCTCGACCGAGTCGCATATCATGATGATAGCCGCGATTTTGGTGGAAGGTTTAGGCCCGTCGTAACGATACATATCGTCGTCCAGTCCGCCGCCGTCGGTGAGCTTTAAGGCCTTATAATAGAAGGCTTTGATAGGCGTGGTGCCGTGATGCTCCAAAGCGACCTTGGCCAGTTCCTCCGGCAAACGATTTTCTCGAATTATCTGCGCGCCGTTTTTGGTGTGTTTGGAAATAACCGACACGCTGACGTCCGGAATGAGGTCGTCGTGCGGGTTGTGTCCGCCCGCCTGATTTTCGATGAAGAACGCCGGCGATTTCAATTTGCCAACGTCGTGATAGTAGGCCGCCGCCCTTGCCATGTGAGTGTTTTCGCCTATGGCGAGCGCGCATTTTTCGGCCAGATTGCCAACGATTACGCTGTGATTGAAGGTTCCCGGAGCCTCCTCGGAAAGCCTTTTTATGAGCGGACTGGAATAGCTGCAAAGCTCGTCCAGCTTATAATCGGTAACCGCGTTGAAAACGGTTTCAAAAATAGGCACCAGCGGCATCTGCAAAATTATCGCCACCGAGTTCGACACCACGACCCACAAAGCGTTCGACAGAATTTCCGAACCGCGTTGCCCCAAAGCAAGGGTAAGTATCGCCGAGAACGGCGCGAACAAAAAGCCTACGCCCATGCCTGCCCCGATAAATTTCATTCTCGTCAGCCTCAGCGAGCCGAGATACAGCAGCACGAAGCCGCCTATACAGCCGCAGAAAACGCTGGCCACCACGGCGGCCATAGTCTCCGACGAATACGGAGCCTTGACGAAAAATATGATAAGCATCAGCGGCACCAGCGAAATGTTGGCCACCGCGGCAACGCCCGGAGCCACCAGCAGGCACACCATAATCGCGCAAAGCTGAATAGGCATAACGTAAATGTTCAGCATATCCGAGCAAATGCAGCTTATCACTATGGCAAGCACCATGTTGAGATAGACGATGGTCATATTCTTCACGGTGAGGTGCTTTGCTTCGAAATAGTGCATGTAAGCGTACACCGCAACGAATATGAACGCCATTATCGCAAACAGCGCCATGTTTTCGAAAAACTTGTCCGACCCGAACCCTTCCGCCGGCGTCGCCCCGTACCAGGCCGCGACGAAAGTCGTCAGAAGCCCCGCGAAGACGCAGATCAGAAACAGGCTCAGCAAAAACGTTTTGACAAAGTCTTTGCCCGTCGTTTTTAACGAAGTGTTTTCCATTTTTTCTCCTTATGTTTTTTGTCGCTACGAGTCAATGCGCATTTCCGCTTCCACGGTAGCCCTGACGACGTAGCCGTCCATAACTTTTCTAACTTCCGTCCACCCGCCCGAAACGATCGCGGACGGCGGAATTTTTTGCGAGCAAAGGGCCATAGCCTCCTGCTCAAGCCGCTCTCTTACGACCTCGAAATCCGGCGCAGGCAAAACGTATTCCGTTTCGAAGCACTCCACCGTAACGTATTTGTACGGCAAAAATATGCCCGCGGTTTTTTCGGTAATCACCGTTTCGTAAGACTGAAAGCCCGGATCGAAACTCGCCTGCTTTTTGCCGAAAAACGACAGAAAGGTCTTTTTCCTCGACCGCCCCGTGCGCCTTGCGGTTTTGACGTTCGGTCCGTAAAAGGTTTCGGCGGTGAAATAGCACTTGCCGTAAACCTCGCCGGACGCCGCCGTCCCCACTTTTACGTCGCCGACCGTGTAGTAGCCGCCGATGAGGACGTCGCCCTCTTTCACGGCTTTCCCGACGGAGCACTCGGCCGTCCCCGACCAGACTATAACCCTCGTAACCACCGCGCTTTTCGACGCGCGGATCACGCTTTTGTCAAAGTCGAAAAATCGTTCGCCGTCCAGACTTTCCTTCACCGTAACGTTCAGTCTGCAACCCGACTTTTTGACGCTTGCAAACGACACGCCGTCGATATTTTTTATTATGGCGTTTTCCATTTCCGTTTCGGAAACGGTGAGGCGCTTCCCTTCTTCGACGCCGAGGTTTTTCAGAACTTCGACAACCTCCGTCCTCGGAACGGTTTCCGACCTGACGTTGACGTCAAGCACAAGTCCGTTTGCGTAAAGCGCCAGCGCGGCGTAAACGGCCGCGGCGGCAAATATCCCGCCCGATTTGACGCGCCTTAAAAGTCTGCCGACGGAGCTTTCATACTCCACCGATTTATAATTATAACACATTCTGTCAAATAAAGCAATAATATTTGACAACTGTTTTTTTCGACAATAAACCAGCAGACTTCTGCCCTTGGAAACGGCCTTTTCGACGTAAATTCCCTCTGCCCTGATTTTTGACAGAATACGCCCGTGATTAAGCTCGAAAATTTCAAAGCAAACGAGGTTTTTACCTGTCATAAAAAACTCCCGAAATCTTCCCCGACACTATGGCCGCGGTTTTTGAAATTTCTTCGATAACCAGTTTTTCGCCCGACACCTCCAGAGTGCCGTCGGGCATTTTGAATTTCACCGAAACGTCCGAAAAGGACAAAATCCCCTTCTGCCCCTCCACTAGCGCAACGCGATTTCCCGCAAGCGAAACCTTAGACGGGCAAAAATCTTCGCCCGCTCTTTTTAGAATATCCGAAATTTTTACGTCAAACATAGTAAAGCATATTCCGTCAAATTTTTCGGTATGCCAAAAAAATAGCGGCGACACTATGTCGCCGCAAAAATCAGAATTCTATATCGCCGTCGTCAGTCACGGGCTTTAGGTTTTCGTCGTCGAAAACCGAGCCGAACGAAGCTTCGTCGAAGGTGTCGAAGGTTTCCTCCGAAAAGTCGCTGTCGGTCGGGAACGGAACGTCCGCCGCGGCGTCTTCCGCCACGTCGAAAGGCGCGTCGTCCACAACCGGTTTAAGCACGATTTCGGCGTCTGCCGAAATGTCCGCAGAGGTTTGTGGTTTTTGCAAAATCGCCACTTTTTCAGGCATTTTCGGCGTTTCATCCGTGGCTTTCGGTGGTTTATCCTCTTTTTCGGATTGCTTCAAAACAGGCTTGTAGTTGTCCGAATCAGGCACCTCGATAGGCACGAATCTTTGCAGATGTCCCTGCCATTCGAAAGCAAGTTTCCCAAGTTCTCCGTGGCGGTTTTTCTTGACGTACATTTCCACCACGTTCGGCACGCTGTACACCGATTGCACCGCTTTTGCAGCCGGCACGTTTTCGCCGTTTTGCTCGGCAGGATTGTAGCGCTGCAAAAATGCGACGAAGTCGGCGTCCTGCTCGATACTGCCCGATTCTCTAAGATCCGAAAGCTTCGGCTCGCCTCCCCTTACTTCGCCCGCGCGGTTAAGCTGGGACAGCACCAAAAACGGCACGTCCAATTCTTTGGCGTACTTTTTGATGTTGCGGCTCATGTCGGAAACTTCCTGTTGTCTGCCTTCTCTTCTGTCGGCGGCGTTTTCCGAGCTCATAAGCTGCAAATAGTCTATTATGACCAGATCCAGACCGTGCTGAACCTTCATTCTTCTGCACTTGGAAAGTATAGACGCAGGCGTGTTTTCGACGCTGACGTCTATGTAGATTTCGCTGTTTCCCAAAGCGACGTTGACCTCGTAAAGCTTCTTAATCTGCGACGGAGCAAGCGCTCTCGGCGTTTCCTGATATTTTTTAGGTATGCCCGAAAGCTGCGTAAGCATACGTCCGACAAGCTCTTGCTTGCTCATTTCGAGGTTGAAAATGGCGATATGCTTGCCTTCGCCGACGCCGAGGTGGGTGGCCACGCTCAAGGCAAACGCCGTTTTGCCGACGCCCGGACGCGCCGCGATAAGGTTGAAGGTCCCCGGCCTCAGACCGCCGATAAGCTCGTCCACGTTGTCAAAGCCCGTGGAAAGTCCCTTGTCGTCCAGATGCCCTTTCTGAATCCTTTCGATGCGGTCGTAGGCAAGATTGCTGACCGTGGAAATTTGCTCCAGATCGGATTTGTCCAGACTTTCCGAAATGTCGAACACGCATCTTTCGGCGTTTCTCAAAGCGGCTTCGCCGCTTTCCGAACGATAACCGTACTCCGAAATGTCCACGCCGCAACGAATGACGCGCCTAGTCAGATAGTCGCGATAGATGTTGTCAAGGTAGGTTTTTGCGCCGACGGACGAAGCAATGTTTTCGGTGATGTTGTAAAGATATTCCATACCGCCCGATTGCTCCAGCTTGCCCGCTTTTTCCAACCAGTCGCTGACGGTTACGATGTCAACCGGCTTGCCTTCCTTATAGAGCGAAAAACAGGCGTCGTAGATATTTTTGTGCGCCTCGATGAAAAAGTAGTTTGCGTTGATGCCCGAAACGAGGTCGTTGCACACTTCTCCGTCGATTAAAAAGCAACCCAAAAGCGCGGCTTCGTTTGCGCTGTTGTACGGAAGCTGTTTTGCCGTAACCACTTTGTTGGCGTTTGTATTCTTTGGCATTTTGTCCTCCCCTGACGTTTGTCAGATCGATTTTTTAATTTTGGTTTTTTTGATTTTGGCGATGACAATCCACGTCGCGAACGCCACGGAAACCGCGGCAAGCGTGCCGTACCATGCCCACCTGTCGAACCGACGGTATCTGTACGTTACGGCGGCGTCCGAGGACGTGTCGTAACGCAGAACCTTAAGCTCGCCGTCAAAGTATTCCTCGCCGTTTTCGGCAAAGGTCTGACGGAAAATCGTGGCGTATTCGAAATAAATCTTCAATTTGTCGATTTCTATTATATCCTGCCCGCCCGAAATTTGCAAGCTCTTTTGCAGAACGGTGAAATAGACGTAGTTGTAAACTCCGTCCTCCGACGGCGAAAACGCGGTGTGCCCTTCGTGCACGAAATCGGTGTAGAAAAAGCGTTTTTTCTCCGTAACCCTGTCCTCGACGTAGCCCGAACCGACGATGCCTTCGTGGTCTTCGGTCAGCTCCAGTTTTGCGATGACGGTGTCGCTTTTCTCTACGATTTCCGTTTCGTAGCCCTCTTCCGAAAAGGCGTCCGAAACCGCGGAAAGCACTTCCGTTTTGTCGTAGCCGTTCCGTTCGAGATACTCCCCGTCGATTTTAACCGTTACCGTCTGATATTTTTTCACTCCGTCGTCGGTGTAGCGGAAAGTAACTTCCGCGCAGCCCGCGGCCGTGAGCGCAAAAAGCGTCAGCAGCGCCGCAAGCGCGAAAAATTTCAGTTTTTTTGACGTTTTCAATATATTTTGATAAGTTCATTCAAGGTATCCTTGAATTCTTTCATCGCAACCTTAAACGGCTCCTCGGTGGTAAGATCCACGCCCGCAAGTTTCAGAATTTCGATAGGAGGCATGCTGCCGCCTGCGGAAAGGAACTGTTTGTAGCCCTTAAACGCCTTTTCTCCGTTCTTCAGAATGTTGTTTGCAATGGAGATTGCCGCCGTGATGCCGGTTGCGTACTGATAGACGTAGAAGCTGGTGTAGAAGTGCGGAATACGCGCCCATTCGTATCTGATGAGGTCGTTGTGGGTAACCGCTTTGCCGTAGTATTTTTTGTTGAGGTTATAGTAAATCTCGCTCAAAGCGTTTGCGGTGATAGGAGCGTCGGCCTCGGCCAGCTTGTGAGCCTCGAGTTCGAATTCGGCAAACATGGTTTGTCTGAACAGCGTGGTGCGGAACATATCGAGGTAGTAGCTGAGCAGATATTTTTTCATTTCCACGTCTTTGGTTTTGGAAATGAGGTACTTAAGCATCAGAACTTCGTTCACGGTGCTGGCGATTTCGGCAACGAAAATGACGTAGTCGCTCTTTGAAAACGGCTGATTTTCCTGGCTGTAGTGGCTGTGCATAGCGTGGCCGAGTTCGTGAGCGATGGTGAAAATGTCGTGGCTCGTCTGCTGATAGTTAAGCAAAACGAACGGATGGCAACCATAGGTTGAAGTGCTGTAAGCGCCGCTTCTCTTGCCTTTGGTTTCGCAAACGTCTATCCAGCCGTTTTCGTAGGCTTCCGTCAGAAGTCCCTGATATTCTTCGCCAAGCGGCCTCAATGCTTCCTTGACCATTTTGTAAGCCTTTTCGTAAGGAACGGCAATGTCCACGTCCTTGACGATGGAGGTGTGCAAATCCCACATATTCAGCTTCTCTACGCCCAAAGCCTTCTTTCTGAAAGCCATATATTTGTGCATGTATTTGCAGTTTTCGTCCACCGTTTTGATGAGGTTCTCGTATGCCGCAGGATCGACGTCGTTTTGCTCCAACGCCATCGACAGACAGCTGTCGTATTTTTTGGTTTTTGCGTAGAAAGCGTCTTTTTTAACGTGGTTTCCGTAGAGCGCCGCGATGGTGTTGATATGATCCTTATAAGCGCCGAACATGCTTTCGAAAGCCGCCTGACGGGTTGCCTGATCGCCGCTTTGCAAAGCGTAGCCGTACACGCCGTGGCTCATTTCGGTTTCGACGCCGTCGATGGTGATTTTTTTGAATTTAACGTCTGCGTTGTCGAACATCGAGAAAGCTTCCCTGAATCCGCCCGAAAAACTGCCTACGTCCGCCAGAACCTTTTCCACTTCCTCCGAAAGAACGTGTTTTTTGTCCTTGGCGAGTTTTTCGAGCATATAGCTGTAGTCCGAAAATTCCGGCTTTTCGGAAAGTGCCAGAAGCTGCTCTTCCGAGCGCAGGCAGATTTCCGTTTCCACAAAGCTTAAGGAGCTGGAAATCATAACGAGCGCCGACTGAATGCGACGTTGCATCTGCTGATAGTTGTCGTCTCTGGTGTCCGCGTCGGAATTCATGTGCGCGTAGAGGTACAGTTTGATCAATTCGATGGTCAGTTCGTCCTGTTTTTTCAAAAACTCCAGCAAGGTGGCGTCGTCGCCGAGCTTGCCTTTGTAGGTCGGGAGAATCTGAAATTCCGCCACGATTGCCTGAAACTTCTCGTTCCAGACTTCGTCGTTTTCAACAATGTGAGAGACCTTCCATTTGTAGCGGTCGTTGACTTTTTTTCTTTCAAGAACTTTTGCCATAAAAATATCTCCTTTTTTAGTTATCGTATAAATTCTGACTGGTGAACCGAGGCTCCGAGGTAACGTTGATTTTGAGCTTTCTCAAAATGTTTTCGTCGGTCGGATGCAGCATGCGGGACGAGTGCAGTTCCGCCCCCTTAAGTTCCTCCAGCTTTTCGACGGTATCTCTTACGATATCGTTCGTTGCGGCGCAGATGCTGAGCGCGATAAGCACTTCTTCCAGATTCAGGCGGAAGTTTTTGTCGCCCAGAGTGCGCTGTTTAAGCTTTGTGATAGGCTCCAGAACGTTCGGCGCAAGCAGCTTGAAGCGATCGGGGACGTTTGCAAGCGTCTTCACCGCGTTCAATATGCAGCTTGCGGGAGCCGTCATAAGTTTGGTGTTTTTGCCGGTAACGACGGTGCCGTCCTCAAGTTCCAGCGCGCACGCCGCTTCCCCGCACTTTTCTTCCTTTTCAAGCGCCGGCCCCACCACCTTTCTGTCTGTAGGTTTAAGGCCCAGTTCGCCCATCAGAAGCTCCAGTTTTTCAACGGTTTCCTTGTCCACAAGTCCGTTTTTGTGGTCGCAGAGACCTTTATAATAGCGGCGGATAATTTCCTGCGAGGACGCCTCGCGGCAAACCTCGTCGTCGGTTATGGCGTAGCCCGCCATGTTCACGCCCATATCCGTCGGGGACTTATAGTCCAGATTGTTGTCGGAAATTTTGGAGAGAATCGACCTTACCACCGGAAAAACCTCGATGTCGCGGTTGTAGTTGACGGTGGTGACGCCGTAGGCTTCCAGATGGAAGTAGTCGATCATGTTGACGTCTTTTATATCCGCGGTGGCCGCCTCGTAAGCGATGTTCACCGGGTGTTTGAGCGGCAGATTCCACACGGGGAAAGTTTCGAATTTGGCGTAGCCCGCCTTAACTCCCCTCTTGTATTCGTGATAAAGCTGGCACAGACAGGTGGCAAGCTTCCCGCTGTTAGGCCCCGGCGCGTTGACGACGACGAGCGGCCTCGTCGTTTCTATGTAAGCGTTTTTGCCGTAGCCTTCGTCGCTGACTATGGTGTCAACGTCAGTAGGATAGCCTTTGGTGAGAGTGTGAGTGTACACTTTTATGCCGCGGTTTTCAAGTTTTGTCTTGTAAATAACCGCCTGAGGCTGTTCCTTGAATTTGGTGATGACGACGCTGTTCACCATGATGCCCATGTCGCCCATAACGTCGATAAGACGCATGATTTCGGTGCCGTAGGTTATGCCGTAGTCGGCGCGGATTTTGTTGCGTTCGATGTCGTCGGCGGAAATGGCGAAAATGATTTCCGCTTTGTCCTTGAGCTTTTGAAGAAGTTTTATCTTCGCGTTGCAGTCGAAGCCGGGAAGCACCCTCGACGCGTGCAAGTCGTCAAACAGCTTGCCGCCGAATTCGAGGTAAAGCTTGCCGCCCGCCATATCTATGCGTTCCAGAATGTGCTCGTATTGCTTCTTCATGTATAATTTGGAATCGAATCCCGTTTTCATTTGTCCCTCCGAAATTTATCTTAAAACGTCCGCGACGTGTTTGTATGCTTTCACGTTTTTGCCTTTGATCAAAGCCTTGCCTCTTCCCGTCCTGCTGTCCAGAGCGATGTCGTCGGTGGAGAACCCGTAAACGTTCTCGCCCGAAACCAGCATCACGTCGTAAGGGAATTTGACGTAGCTTACCAGCGCAACCTTGGTTTTGTCAGGCAAATCGACCAGTTTCACGCCTTTGTTGTAGCGTTTGGAGGAATCGAAGCTCCACGCCAGAACGCGTTTTGCGTATCCTCCGTCGGTGACGACCACGATTTCGCCCTCGTCGTTTATCTCCATTGCCGCCAGCAACCTGTCGCCGTCGGAAAGCTTGATGCCCTTGACGCCCGAAGCGTTTCTGCCCTGCGTCGGGATTTCGTCGTTTTCGTAAGTTAAGCACATGCCTTGCTCGGTGGCCATAAACACTCTGTATTCGGGCTCCACCGTTTCCACCGACATCAGATTGTCGCCGTCTGCGAGATTGATAACCTTATATACGTTTTTCTGAACGTCAAGCTCCTGCCAAGGGGTGCGCTTCACCATGCCCGAAGCCGTAAACATAACCGCGTCGCCCTCCGGAATAACGTCCACCGCAAACACTTTGACGATTTTTTCGTTCGCTCCCGCGGCCTTATTCAGCTTGCCTATGCTTGCGCCCTGTTCGCGCCACTTCTTTTCCGGAAGCTCGTCGAGGCTCAGTCTGAAGCAGTTTCCGAGGTCGGAAAAAGCAAAAATCTTCTGCTTGTTGTTGGCCGAAACGGCTTGCTTTACGACGGAAGACTGATCGTTGTCCGCCGCCCTCCTCTGTGCGCCGCCGAAACTGCGGTTGGTTACGAATTTAAGTCCGCCGTTTTCGCCCAGAACCAGAACGCCCTCTTTATACGCCACCTCGTCTTCTCTGTGATACGACACTTCGATGTCGGTTCCCTCTGCCTTTATGTCGGTGAGGCGCGGCGATTTGTAGGTTTTTTTGATTTCCAGAAGCTCTTTTTGCATCAAAGAGTTCTGGCGTCTGCGGCTTTGCAAAAGCGCGGTCAGATCCTCTATTCTCTTTTTCAGTTCGACCAGTTCGTCCTCAAGCGATTTGACGTCAAGCCCCGTAAGCCTTCTGAGCTTCATTTCCAAAATGGCCTGCGTCTGACGATCGGTAAGCTCGAAACGTTTTTTCAGCGCTTCCGAGGCCGCCGACGTCGTCGGAGATTTTTTGATGATTCTTATAACTTCGTCGATGTTCTTTATCGCAATCAGCAATCCTTCCACGATCTCCGCGCGGAGCCTGGCCGCCTTAAGATCGTAAGTCGCGCGTCTGACGATGACCTGACGGTGATAATCGACGTAATATTGCAGAATTTCGATAAGCCCCAGCTGGCACGGTTTGCCGCCGGCTATGGCCACCATATTGAAATTATAGTTGATTTCGAGGTCGGTCTGCTTGAAAAGATACCTCAGAATCTGTTCTGCGTTGCCGTCCTTTTTAACCTTGATGACGGCTCTCATACCCGTCCTGTCGCTTTCGTCCACGATGTCGGATATATATTGCAGACAGCTTTCCTTTTTGGCTTCTCTCAGTTTCAGAATTTTGGTGAGAATGTCCGATTTTTTCAGCTGATACGGAATTTCGGTAATGACGATGTTCTTTTTGTCGCCGGTGTCGTCCTCGATAAACGCCTTTGCGCGGACCTTCACCTTGCCTTTGCCCGTTTCGTACGCTTGCACGAGCTCCGGCCCCATCACTATGGTTCCGCCCGTCGGGAAATCCGGCCCCTTGATGTAGGTCATCATTTCCTCGAGCTTCATTTTAGGCTTGTCGATAAGCGCCACGGTGCCGTCGATAACCTCGCCGAGATTGTGCGGCGGAATGTGCGACGAAAGTCCTATCGCTATGCCCTCCACTCCGTTCACCAGAAGGTTCGGGAACCTTGCCGGAAGCGTAACCGGTTCTTTTATGGTGTCGTCGAAGTTCCATTGCATTTCGACGGTGTCTTTGTCCAGATCTTTAAGCATTTCCACGGCAAGCGGCATAAGCCTTGCTTCCGTGTAACGCATAGCCGCAGGTCCGTCGCCGTCCACGCTGCCGAAGTTGCCGTGCCCGTCCACGAGCGGCATTCTCATGCTGAACGATTGCGCCATTCTGACAAGCGCGCCGTAAACGCTGCTGTCGCCGTGAGGGTGATATTTACCCAAACAATCGCCGACTATACGCGCGCACTTTCTGTGCGGCTTGTCGGGGGTTACGTCCAGTTCGTACATGCTGTAAAGCACCCTTCTCTGAACGGGCTTAAGCCCGTCCTCCACGCGAGGCAAAGCGCGTTCGAGAATAACCGATTCCGAATACGGAATCATACTTTCGTGCAAAACCTGCTCGAGAGGTTTTTCGAAAACGACCGAATTATCCGCTTCGATAATTTTTTCTTTAGCCATTATTTGTTACCTCCCGTCGGTTTGTCGAAATTGTCCTCTTTGTTGAAGTTTGCATACTTGAAAATGTATTCCTTTCTCGGCTCCACCTTGTCGCCCATAAGCGTGGTGATACGCTTATCGGCAAGCGCGGCGTCCTGAATGGTAACTCTGACCAGCGAGCGCTTGGTCGGATCCAAAGTGGTTTCCCAAAGCTGCTCCGGGTTCATTTCGCCGAGACCTTTATAGCGTTGCAAATTATAGTTTCTGCCGAAATCTTTTCTGGCTTCTTCAAGTTCCTCGTCGTCGTAGCAATATCTGACGAGGTCTTTCTTCGAAAGCTTATAGAGCGGCGGCATACCCATATAGACGTGCCCGCCAAGCACCAGTTCCTTCATGTGTCTGAAGAAGAAGGTCAAGAGCAAAGCCCTTATGTGCGCGCCGTCGTAGTCCGCGTCGGCCAGGATGATGACTTTGTGGTACCTAAGGTCGTTGATGTCGAAATCGTCGTCGATTCCCGTGCCCAAAGCGGTGATTATGGTCCTTATTTCGTCGTTGTCCAGAATTTTGTCGATAGACTGTTTTTCAACGTTAAGCGGCTTGCCCTTAAGCGGCAGAATCGCCTGCGTTCTCCTGTCGCGTCCCTGTTTTGCGCTGCCTCCTGCAGAATCGCCCTCAACGATGAAAAGCTCGTTAAACTCCGGTTTTCTGCCGCTGCAACTTGCCAGCTTGCCGATAAGCGGCGCGCCGTCCAGACTGTTCTTTTTGCGACTTATTTCCTTGGCCTTTTTCACGCTTTCACGGGTTTTCGCCGCGCCGGAAGCCTTATTCAGAATTTTGTCCACGACGGATTTGGAGGACTTGAGGTTTATATATTCGTCCAGCTTCTGGCTGACGATTTGTTCCGTCAGAAGCTTTGCTTCGGGGTTGCCGAGCTTGGTTTTTGTCTGCCCTTCGAACTGAATGTTCTGCATTTTTATGGACAGAACCGCCGTCATTCCTTCCCTGAAATCCTCACCCAAAAAGTTTGCGTCCTTATCTTTCAGAAAACCGCTCTTTCTGGCGTAGTCGTTAAGCACTCTTGTGATTGCCGACTTGAAGCCGACTTCGTGAGTGCCGCCGTCGGATGTAGGGATGTTGTTGACATAGCTTATTATGTTTTCCGAGTAGGAATCGGTGTGCTGAAACGCCACCGAAACGATAAAGTTGCCGTCCTTGCCCTCAAGCAGAATAGGATTGCGGTAAATTGCGTCCTTTTCCTCGTTGAGGTAGGCCACGAAATCCGAAACGCCGCCCTCGAAGTGGAAGGTGTCGGATTTGCCCGTTCCGCCGAAAAACGGCAGTCTTTCGTCCTTAAGGACGAGGGTAACCTGTTTGTTTAAAAAGGCGATTTCCCTCAGCCTCTCCGCAATGACGTCGTAATCGTATTTTTCCGAGCCGAAAACTCTTTCGTCCGCCTTAAACGTAACGCGCGTTCCCGTTTCCTTGGTTTTTCCCACGACCTTGAGATCGGACAGCTTGACGCCCGACTTGATTTTGCCGTTCACTTCCGGGCTGTGGAAGTCCTGACGATAGTGGTTTCCGTCCTTGAAAACTTCAACGGTCATCCATTCGCTGAGCGCGTTGGTGACCGACGCGCCGACGCCGTGCAAACCTCCCGAAAAACCGTAGCTTTCGTTGTCGAATTTCGCGCCGGCGTGGAGCTGGGTGTAAACCACCTCTACGCCCGAAATCCCGAGCTTGGGGTGCTTGTCCACCGGAACGCCGCGGCCGTTATCCGTAACGCGCATGACGTTGTCGTCCAAAAGTTCCACTTCCACCCTGTTTCCGTGGCCGTTGGTGATTTCGTCGATGCCGTTGTCGATGATTTCCCAAAGTATATGATGAAGGCCCTTGTTTCCCGTAGTACCGATGTACATACCCGGACGCATTCTCACTGCGTCCAGACCTTCCAGAACCTGTATATCTTTCGCCTTATAATCTGCCATGTATAAACCCCCGATGGCTAAAATAAAAATAATAACTTAATCATTGTAACACATTATTTTCCAAAAAGATAGCAGATTATCGGCCAAATTGTTTTTTAGAAAAAATTTTTTCTCGCCATATGGCGGAATTTCTGACACGTTTATCGTGATTTTTGACACACGCCGCCAAAAATCACCCCCAAAAAAGCAGTTTACGCGGCCGAGGTTTTGGAAACAATATAAACGAAAAATCATACCCTGATGCGAGGTAACATTATGAAAACCATAGTACTTACGGGCGGAGGAACGGCGGGGCACGTTCTGCCCGCCCTTGCAATAGTCCCCGAACTTAAAAAAAGATTCGACCGAATTTGTTATATAGGCGGAAGCGGCGTCGAAAAAACTTTGGCTATGGACGCCGAGCTTCCCTATTTTGAAACGGAAACGGCAAAATTCAGGCGAAGTCTGTCGCTTAAGAATTTCGCCATACCGTTCAAACTGATAAAAGGCGTAAAAGAAGCAACCGAACACTTAAAGCGCCTTAAACCTGCCGTAGTTTTCGGAAAAGGCGGCTACGTTTCTCTGCCGTCCGTCATTGCGGCCAAAAAACTGGGCATACCCGTCGTCGTTCACGAAAGCGATTTTTCCTTAGGGCTTGCAAACAAAATAGCCGAAAAGCATTTCGGGGCAAAGGTCCTCACCGCTTATCCGGAAACGGCGGCCGAAAACCCGTCCAGAATTTTCGTGGGATTTCCGCTCCGCGACAGCCTGTTTACGGGGCAAAAGGAACGCGCCGCAAGGTTTTTGGAATTCGACGGCTCGAGGCCCGTGCTTCTCGTCGTGGGCGGCTCGTCGGGTTCCGTCGCTATAAACGAAGCCGTAAAGGCCGCTCTTCCAAAGCTTCTCGAAACCTACGACGTCGTTCACGTTATGGGAAAAAACAGCCTACGCTATTCCGATTCGCCGCACTATAAGCCTATCGCCTACTCCGAGGCCATCGAAAATCTTTACGCCCTTGCCGACGTCGTCGTATCCCGCGCGGGGGCAGGCGCAGTGTCCGAGCTTTCCGCGCTCGAAAAATCCGCGGTTCTCATTCCGCTTCCCGCGGGCGCAAGCCGCGGCGACCAACTCGACAACGCCTATTACGCCAAAAAGTTCGGCGCAGTCGTTTTGGAGCAAGCGGACCTTTCCACCAAAACCCTGCTTGCGGCCATACTCGAGGCAAAATCCGCCAAAATGCGACCGATGTCGCCGCCTGCGAACAAAAAAATCGCCGATATTCTTTTTGCCGTGGCAAACGGAAACGTCCGATAGCTTTTTTTGACTTAATTTGAAAAGCCGCTTTCGCCTCTTTTTCTCCATGCTACAATGTGGAAAAAGGAGGCGTTTTATTATGAAAAACTCTACCGGCAAATGGCTGCTGGTGACCTTTCTTATCGGTCTCAGCGTGCTGTGCTTTGCCCTTTACGATCAATATTTTTCAGGCGACAAGCCGACCGTTCCCGACAATCCCGCGCAGGCCGAACCTGCAGAACCTGCAGGGCCAAAGCCCGACGAACCCGCTACCGACGACGCCGACAAACCCAAAACGGTTTACAACGAATTTCCCCGAAAGCCCAGCGTTTACGAGAACATGGCCGCGCAAAACGTCGGCGGCCTCGGCAAAGAGCAGCTTTTCGAAGTCTATGATTCTTCGGACGGCTACTATCTGTTTTTCGACAGCGCGTCCGACAGCTACGACGTGAACTCCGACGGCGCCAAAAAATCGGCGGTTATGGCAAAGGTATCCTCAAACCTCACTTTGGAATACGTTTCCGTCATCGCAAAATCCGAAAGCTTTTTGTCCGTAAAAATCACGCCGAACGGCTTTTTCGTGGCAACCTCCGGCGACGAATTCGACAGATTCTACGACGTAAGCTTCGACGGCGAAGTGCGCTCCTCCGTCTTTTCCGACAAATCCAAAAGCGTTTTTACGTATCTTTCGGACAGCGAAATACTTTGCTTTCTGGCGCAAAACGACAAACTTGCCGTGAAGGTCTTTTCCTATTCGTTGGACGTGCTTCGAACGACAAGCGTAACGTTTTCAGGCGCGGAAAAAATATTTTCGGTGCTTCCCGAAAAGTCGTCGTTCAACGTCGTAGCCGCCTCAAACGACTGCTTCAAAGTTTTTGATTTCAACCGAACCGACGGTTTCGTCGGCGAAAAGCTGAACGTAAACGCGCGTTTATGCAATTTCGAACCTTTCGTATCCGACGGAAAACAATGCTATTTTTATCAGGCCGAAACCTCCGACGCGCTTCTTCTTTGCACGCTTGACGGCAGTTTCTCCGTCGTCAAAAAAACCACCCTCGACAAACCCGAAAAAGCTTTTTCCGTCCCTGTGGAAAACGGTTTTCTGGTGCTGACCGCTTTGGGCGGCGAAACCAAATGGCTGCTATTTTGCGAGCACCTTGACTTCGTCGTCCGCGCAGACGTCGATATGACGTGCGACGAGCTTTGCTTCCACACCAAGGGCATAGGTGGCGAAACGCTGTGCTTTTCGTCCGGCGACAAACTCGTTTACGGCACGTTTTCGGGCGGCAAGCTCAACGTAACCCATTCGTTCGAAGGAGCGTCAGGCGGAGTTTTGGCAAACGGCGCGTACGCGTTTTGCGGCACGGCCAAAAACGGCTTTTTCCAAAGTTCTTTCGGCGATTCCGACGTATTCGTTCTGCGCCCGTCCGACATGCGGCAATAAGCTACCTAACGTAAAAAACCCACCGAATTTCGGTGGGTTTTTCTTATACTACCTGGGCTTCTCCTTCACTCGGTCCGCCGCCCTTTTTGTCGTCTTTGACGATGCCTAAAACAACCAGCACCGCGCATAGAGCCGTAACGAGTTCGTTGACGTACGGCGCGTCAACCTTAACTCCCGCCGTCTGCAAAAAGACGACCACGGCTCCCGCAAGCGCCAGCCAAAAAGTTTTGCTCTTCATTTTGTCGGGAATTTTCACGTTGCGTTCTCCTTTTTTGCCGCACTCTTTTTCGAGTACCGGTTTTGCGAATAGGTTTTGATCTCGTCCAAGCTGTCCTTTATGTCCTCGATGTCCTCCTTAAGGTCCGTGGACTGCGACAGACTTTTGGACAAGGCCGAAATGGTTTCCGTGTATTTTTGCTCGCGTTGTTTGCCGTCTTTAAGCTGATAAAAGAACAAAAACACAAACAGCGCGGCCCATATTCCGTTGGCGGTGGCCAACTTCAGAATTTCCGTCAAGTTATGCCGTATCTGTCGGTGTTGTTCGCGCGATCGGTGAGCACCGACTTAAGCTTGTCGTAATAGTTTCCCAAATAGTATTTCATGTTTGCGCTCGACTCCAGCGCCTTAAGCGCGATGTCGCTGTCAACGGTGAGGTAATACCTCAAAGCCAGCTCGTAGCGTTTGGCGTAGTTCTGCTGTTTTTCGCCGGAATAGCCGTATTTTTTCTCGTATTCGGCCAGCTGTTTAGCCTCGTCCTCGGCCTTTTTCTTTCGATCCTCTTTGTATTTTTCGATGTCTTTAAGCCTTTCGGCGTCGAGATCCGTCTGCTTCTGGGCGATTTTGTTGTTTTCGGCGATAGCTTCGTTCGACAGCTTCAATCTTTCTTCTTTAAGTTCGGCGATTCTGTCGGAAACCTCTTTTGCATGCGCAAGGTCGAGTTCGTCGAGGCTTTTTTTCTTTTCGTATTCAAGCCCCGAAATTTCCTTTTCCACGTCTGCGATTTTCGAGTCGTACGAATTCATTATTTCCGCGGCTTTTTCAAGCCCAGCTTTGTCGTATTCGCCCAAGATTCCCGCAACGATACTGCTTCGCCCGAGGCCTCTTTTCAGCATATCGTCGGATGCGGTTTCCTTTGCTCTTTCAACCGCCGATTCGGCGTCTGCAAGCGAAGCGGTTTTCTTTTCGGAAAGCTGTTTGTTGTAGTCTGAAAGCTCCTCGCCTTTTTTCTTAGCCGAGTCCAAAAGATTCTGCGTTTTTTTCTGATAGTCGCCTGCCGTTTCGTCCTGCGCTCTTTTCTCGATTTCCTCGTCTGTTGCGGGAGTGTATTCCTTTTTCTCCAGCTTCACCTCGGGAAACAGCTTGTCGTAGTCCGGTTCTTCAACCGTATTTTTTTTGTTAAGCTCGTCCTCGAGATTTTTCAAAGCGTCCACCAGACCGCTCGTGGTTTCGCCCTCGACAGCCGCGCCCGCGCGTTGCGCTTCTTCGTCGGCGATTTCTTCTTTGGTCTTAAATAGATCCTCAATTTTGTCCCAAATTGACATTTTGTACCTCCGTTTGTTCTAAAACTTTAATTCTGTTTTCCAGCAAGGCGATCTGCCTCGCCAGTCTTTCCACGGTGGCGATAAGTTCCCAAATTCTGACGTCCGTCATTTGATATCCACCTCCGCGGTAAGTCCGGAAATAACCGGCGATTTTTTGTCGGTATCGATCATAAATCCCACGGTGCTTCCGCGGCGATTGACGACGACTTTTTTCGGTTCCGAGCCGCCTTTAACCTCGTATGCGAATTTCTTTCCGTCCAAAACGACGGTCAGCGTGCAATCCGTGGCGGTCGTCAGCCAAACCGTCCTGACGGTTTTTTCGGTATCCGGGCGCCCAAGATCCGTTTCGGCGCATTCCCAGTGCTTCGGCGCGAGAATGTCAAACAGCTTGCCGGACTTGGACATCATGCCCATTTGCGTGGAGTATTGCCCTCTGAAAAACAACAGCACTTCGCCGATATGCAAGCTTTCCATCGCGGTCATACCCTTGACGTCCACGCCTCTGAAAATGTCCACCTTGCCGGTTCTTACGTCAACGCGCACGACAGAATTGTTTATAAATCCCGGTTGCTCCTCGCAAAGCACCTTGCCCGTGTCCTGACGAAGTCTGCAGCAAAGATAGTAATTGCCCTTGACGTACGCGCCTTTCGCGGCCGAGCGATCGCGGTGGAAAAGGTTGGTTATTTCTTTTGCAATCATCGTCATGGTGTAGCCGTTGAAGGAAAACAGCCCTTCGTCGGTCAGAAAGATAATTCTGTCGCCGCAGCAGGCAATGGTATCCGGCAGGATTCTGGACGCCGAAACGTAAACCTTCGAAACGGTGTAGTTCTCCTGCGAGCCGTACGCCGTAAGCCTGACGATGCCGTAATCTCTGAAAACGTAAACGTGGTCCAGAAAACTCACGGCCTTAATCACTCTTCCTCCGTCGTCGTCGAAGTTTATGAAGCCGCCCTCCGTAAGCGAAGCGTTCCAGTTTACGGGGTTGAAATCGTCGGAAAACCACAAGCTGTTCGCCTCGCCCGAAACCGTTGCGTAAATTCTTTCGTAATGCACGCACATGCTGGTTATGGTAGGGGCGTTTTTGACGTAGGTGATTTTCGTGCCGTCGTAGATGTAAACGCCGCCGCCCGTGCCCGCAATGATAAGGACGTCGTTCCCGTTGTAGCGGTAGTTCACGCTCGAGTCCAAACTGGAAACGAATATGTTCGGTATCTTTTCAAACGTCCCCGTTTCCCAGAACGGCGCGACGTAGTAATTTCCCGAACTTCCCTTAACCACGATTTTATCGTCGCGTTTTTTGTTGGTAAAGTCGTATTTGCGGTAGAAATGCAGATTTGCCACACTTTCGCCTTCGGGAAGCTCCGGCAGATAGTGCCAGAAATTTTTGTCGGTAAGGATGCCGAGCATCGCCACGTCCACGCCGATTTCCGCCTTAAGCGCACCGCCGGTGAAAGTAAAATTGTAGGTGTCGGGGCTGTATTCGGGGGACAGAAGTTTTTTCTCGGTGGTCGTATCCGTTCCCTTGAATTCGGATATTTTCAGTCTAACTCGTCTTGTGGTCGAACCCTTCACTGCGGCCACCTCCTTGCCAGCACCGTAAGCCTCAGACTTTTGTTTTTCAGATACTTAAGTCCGTCCGTAAACCGTTTGTAAGCCGCGGCAGCCTCGACAGGCATATTCTCCGCGTAGCAGAATTCCGCGACCACTCCGTCCGCAATCAGCCATTTTGCAAGCCTTTTGTCCGCAATTTCGCCGGTGAGCAAAAAGTCGTCGGCGAGATACGCGTATTCTATCTCCGCGTCGCCGTCGAAGGTGGTTTCTATGTAGCTTGCTTTCGTCTTGAAGCTCTTTGCTACGCCGTCTTTTTTTATGCCTACGACGTACAAAAGCGGCTTGGACAGCGTTGAAATTTCAAGCGTCCCTCCCGAAAAGTTTTTGGTTTCTTTTTTGGTCAGCGGCAAGTATTCCGTTTCTATTTGTTGATAAACCAGATTCAGGCACTTCAGCATTTTCTGAACCAACGCGCTTTCTTCGGAGGTCATTTCGTCGAAGTCGACTTCTCCGTAGCCCATCTTGAAAAGCGCGGCGGATATCACTTCTTTTACAGTCATATCGTCCTCCTATAATTCGTCGTATCGAGGAACGTAGGCCCTGTCGTTTTCGAGGTATTTCACAAGGTGTCCGAGCTTGTATTCTCTCTCGTCTTTTTTTGCGCGCTCGATCGATTGTTCTCTTTTCAGGTTTTCCGAGTCTATTTCCTCAATCAGTTCCTCGGCGTTTTCGATTCTGGTTTTTCTAAGATACGTCACGGTTCTTTCGTCCAGTTCGTCAAACGGCAGAACCGCCTGACGTTCTCCTTTTTTGTAAATTTCGAATCGGTTTTTCGCCCTGTTATAATAGATCTCGTACCCTTCGTCTATTTCGCGGATTCTGTCCGCCACGTCCAATGCGTCCTCGGCAATTTTAACGAGTTTGCCGTCCGTCACGTCTTGTATCAAAAACGACACGGGCCAATTCCTCCTTTTGAAATTATTCTGCGGTTATGCCGCTGATTTTGACCTGACCGCTCGGTCTTTCGCAAAGCAGATCTGCGTATTTGACGAGCGTAGCGTAATAATTAGGGGTGCCCGCAAGCTGATGAAGCACGGAGCCGCCTTCGCCTTCGATCCATCTCCAGTCGCAAAGCTGATGCAGTTTGAAGTCGTCGGTGTTAAGCATATACATGGTTCCTGCCGGAACGTATCTGTCCGCAACCATAGGAATTCCGCTGTAGCTTATTGCTTTATAGCCGCCGTCAACGTTCATAACGTCCACGTTGGTTGCTTTTGCGGTAACCGTTGCGACGTAGTTACGTCTTACGTCGTAGCTTGCGGTGATGAAGTTGATTTCGCCGCCGGAAGCGATTTCTGCCTGATCGATTGCGCTTTGCATAGCGTCCACGGTAAGCTTGCCGCAGGAAGATTTGACGTACGGTTTCAAAAAGTCGAAGTTGGCTCTGGTAAGACCGTACAAGGTTTCGCTGTTGCCGAAAATTGCTTCGAGGCCGGTGAGCTCCGCGTCCTTGCTGTTCTGAACGTACACGGTGCTGTTTGCCGCAAACGCGGTGGTCGGGCAAACGGAAATGCGGATAACCTTGTTTGCTCTGTCGATGCCGATGATGCGTTTGTTTTTGCCTGCTGCGGCGATAACGCCCGAGGTGGTAGCGATGTCGATGGTCATGCCCAGAACGAATTTGGAAACGTCGTCCACTTTGATATAGTCGTTTGTGGAAGTGTCGGACGTTTCTTTGGCAACGACGGTTGCAAGCTTACCGCTGCCGTCGCCGTAAAGCATACGGCCGAAGTTCATTTTGCTGGCTTTGAGCAAGCCGTCCATTTCAGCGTTCAAAAGGTTGACGAACGCGCCGCCGTCGGTTTGAGACGCCCTCAGGGCTTTGTCGGAAATTTCGAGCTTTCCGAAGAAGTTCTTAAGAGTCAGTCTGAACTGTTCGTAAGAGTTTTCGCCGGAAGTCGGCAAAGTGCCGGTTTCGCTGCCTGCGCCCACGCCGCCGTTCACGCCGTAAGTGCAAAGCTTGACGATTTCTTTTCCCGCAACGTCCGAAGAAGTTTGTTCGATTTTAGAAAGAAGCGGATTGATTTTGGTGTTAAGTTGTTCGGCAATCACCGAAAGATAAAAAGATTTGAGTGCTTTTTCGGCAGTTTGAAAGTTGATCATGTTTTTCTCCTTTTAATTTTTTATTTGCGGCTATTTGAACAAATGTTCTGCCATTTCCTTGGCTTCCTTAAGGGAAGACGGTTTTTTTGGCAAAGTGATAACGGCTCTGCCGCAAGAGCCGACGGTTCTCGGACTTTTCGCGCCGCTTTTTGCGCCGAAAAATTTTTCCGCGCAGGCGGTCAGCACGTCGTCGTTGGAATAAACGCGTTCGTTCAAAAAATCTTCGTCCGCCATTATGTCGTCGGGGGAACGATAAGCCGAGGCCACAACCTGAAAAGCGATTTTCCAAAGCGACGTTTCGTCCTCCGGATTTATCGCCGCAAGAGCCTCCGCCAGCTCGCTTTTAAGCGGCCTAAGCGACGGATAGTTTTCCACCGCCTGCTCTAAAAATTTTGCGGCCTTTTCTGCGTTTTCCTCTTTCCGAAGGCTTGCTTTATTCAGGTCGTCAATTTGCCTTTCAAGGGTTTTAAGTCGCTGACTGCGACGCGTAAACTCTTTTTCCAGCGCATTGTAGGCCGCATAAAGTTCTTCTTTGTTTGGAAATTTTCCGATGTTTTCTTTCCTTGAATCAGCCGTTTTGACCTCGGTTTTATCCTCGGTTACGGCAGCTTCCGTTTCAGAAATTTGATCTTTCATATTCGTTCCTCCTAAACGTTTTTGATTTGATTTGCCATCTCCTGCGCCTGGCGGTGCAAGGTGATGTGTTCCAGCACGCGGCTCTTAACGTCGCAAGCGCCGTCGTATTCCTGGGACAGAATAAATTTGGTATGTTCGGCAATGTGAATGCTGTGCTCGTCGGTTTCGTCGGGCACGAGAGCTTCGCCGCCGTCTTTTATTTTGAGGTTTTCCCTCATAGCTTTTTTGATGTTCAGTTCTTCGATGTCCTTGCTGCTTTCCCAGTTGCCGAAGCCCAGAATTTCCAGCACTCTCGCCTTATTTCTCGGCGACAGCGTTCCGTTTTCGTCGTTAAGAAGGCCCATCGAAAGTATCTGCATAACCATGCTTCGTCTGGACGCCGCGGTGTCCGACAAATCGTTTTCGGTGTCGAACGCTATGTCGTCGGACGTAAGGTCGTTGCCCGTGAAATACACGAGGTCCACTTCTCCGTTTTCGCCCGCTATGCGCTTTAAGCGTCTGGTGGTTGCAAATTGTTTGTACAGCCTCAGAATCTGTTTTCCTATTTCCAGAATAGCCGCCCTCAGATTGTTTGCGGTTATGCTCATTCTGGTGTCGTCCTGTTCGATGATGAGGCTTATCGCCGTGCCGCTCGTAACGTTTTCGGGCACTCTGCTGTAGCCCATAACCTCCGACACGCCGGAAATCATGGTGAATTCCTGCAAAAGCCTGTCTTCTTCACGTTGGAAATCGGTCGGAACGCTTCCCGCGTTCATCATAACCGGCGGCGTCGAACCCTGGCGATACACCAAAATTTTCCCCGGGCAAAGTCCTTCGTCTGCAAGCTGTTCGGTATCGACGCTTCCGTCCTCGACGGCCAGAACTCCCATTGCGATTCGGTTAAGAAATTCCAGTTTTCGGTTTTTCACGGCGTTGTACGCCCTCTGCACCGGAACACATCTTTCCACCACGCTCGCGCCGAAAAACGCGCCCGTGTTATCCAGCGACACCTGCCTTACGAACGGGAATTTGCGTTTGCCTTCTTCCCCGTTTTCGTACGGCAGCTCGCCCACGTACGCCAGCTTGTCGCCCGCAACGATAACGTGCCTGCCATTAGGGAATTCCGCCGTCGGCAGTTCGAATTTTTCGATAACCACCACCGCGTCGTCCTTGATTTCCTCCGAAACGTTCGGCACCGTCGAATTGTAGCCGAATCCGCCGGAAACTACGGCGTTTTGCATATTGAAAACGTTCACCTTCTGCGGTTTGACGTCCACGCCCCAAAGGTCCTTGACCTCGCTCGCCGAATACGCCTTGACGTGCATAATCGACGACTGACTGTCCAGATCTCCTTCAAGCGATTCGGGATAAATTTCAAACGGCGGCACAACCATAACCGATACGTCGCCGTCTGAGGCGGTTTTGCCGTTAAAGGTGTATTTCGTGCCCTTTTCGCCGTCCCACACCACCTTATAAAACACCGTGCCGCAAATCTCGCTCCAGGCGTTTGCCGTGTTTAAAAGATTCGGCAGTTTGTTTTCGGCGATGATGCTGTTTAGTATGGCCGTGCTGAATTTGGCGGCCGACACGTCCTGCTCGTCGGTGGTAAGCGGCCGCACGGTAACGCCGCTTCTGACTCTGGACAGCTTGGCCAACCTCGTTTCGACGATCGGCGCAATATGGTTAAACACCGATCTTTCCTGCCAATAAAACTGTTTGCAGGTTTCGTCGATGTCGCCTTTTGCGTTGATTTCGCTGAATTGATTGCCGACCATGAAGTTCATATTAAGCCTCCAGGCCTGTTCGATACTAAGTCTTGCCTGACGTCTTTTTTCGAAATCCGCCTTAACGTCCGCCACAAGTTGTTCCTGAAATTGATTTTGTTGTTCTTTCATTTTTTCTCCTTTTTTTCGTCGCCGAGTTTAAGTTCGGCAAGCAGTCTGCTTTTTTCCTCCAAAAGTTGACTTTCCGAGAGGTTGCTCAAATTTTCCTCCGCCTCCCATTGCTCCTGCACCTTGCTTATGGCCGACGTGTCGGGAGGATAATATTTTTTCGTAACCTTTCTTTTCAGAAGCGTAAACTCGCCGTCGGGGTTGATTCCGTATTCCTCAACCACCTCGTCGGCGGTAAAACCCGTAGCTTTTTTGGTCAAAGCAGCCTTGAGTTTTTTTGAAATGTTGTTCATTGTCTGTTCCTTTTTTGTAGTTTGATGAGGCTCTCGATGTCCTTTTGTATTTCGGTTTTTTGCGGCTTCACAGCCTGCGGAAGCGCGCCCGACATCACGAAATATCTGAGCTCGTCCAAAGCGTGGTCGTCGAACTTTTTAGGTCTGTCGCCCTCGGCCCAGGCGTAGCTTTTCAGTTCTCGGATAAGGTTGACGCAGGAAGAGAAAATCAAAATTTTAGGCGGTCTTGCGACCAGCATATTCTTTATTTTTGCAATGCCCGAAAACAAATCCTTGTTGACCTTTGGGTTCACCACGATTCCTTTTTCCACAAAAAGCTCCGTCACGCTTTTCGACGACGCCAGCGTTTTTTGGTTTGCCGCGCTGTCGATAAGCGCATGCAGTCGTCCTCTCGCGTCCCTCTTCCAGCCGATTTTCTCCGCCAGCTCGTTGATTTTTCGGACGTGATAATCCACCTCTTTTCCCGCTTCGAAATGCTCTGCCACCACGTAAACCGTTCCGTCGCCGTCCACCGCGTAAAAATGGCACGACAGCGGATTGTTGAGTCCCGGGTCTATCGAAATGTCCGCCTGCCATTCCTCAGGCACCGAAAACGGCTCGATAACGTGGACGTTTACGTCGAACTCCGGATAAACCAACCCGTTGTAGGTTTTGAATCTTCCGTATCGTCTGGAATCTTTCACGTCGTCCGACAGCGAATTAGACAGCATTTCCACCTCTTTTTCGTCCAGATACGGGTTGTCCGCCCACTCCATCTGCTCGTACCACACTTCGGGGCTTTGTCCCTTGTTCAGATAAATTTCGTCGTAAACCCAGGTTTGCCCCTTAAGCGGCGTCATGGTTCCGAAAATGTCGCCCTTTTTGTCCAGAACGCGCATCTGACATTCCCTGTAAACGTCCTCGGGCGGCTCCTCGTCAAACCAGACGAAGTCCAGGCTTGCGCCCTGAAATTTTTCTCTTCCCTGATCCGCCGACTTAAACCCCAGCCTCGAAAGCCCTCCGAAAACGTTTTTCACCACGATCTGGTCGATAACGCCCGTCTCCGGGCTGTCCTTTTTCCCCGATTGCATAACGATTTCCGCAATCCAGTCCTTCGACAGATACGACAGAATTTTCTGCTGCGCCACGTCCCTTTGCACCTCGTAGCTGACCGACACCGCCCAGCCCGAAACGTTCGGCTTATTTTTTCTGTACGGATGTATTCCCCGCAGCATCCACACCGTTTCCACCGCCCCGCATTCGGTTTTTCCGCTTCTGTTTCCCCCGAAAACCCACCTGTTGCGTTTTTGGCATTTGTGAAACGCCAGCTGTTTTTCGTGCACCTTTTCGCCCGAATTATATGTCTGAAGTCGTTTTTTACCGCGCCGTTTGCCCAGTTCTTTTTCGATTTTTATAAGTTTCAAAATCCTTTCTTTTTCCGAATTGTTCATAATAATCCTAAAAATGCTTTATTTTTACCGAATTTTGGTATATAATTTATTGTGTATAAGTATTTATCGAGGTATATATGAAGCGAATTTTATATTTCTCACTCATTCTTGTCGTGCTGATCGGCTGTTTTTCGTTCCCTGCGGGGGCGACGTTTGCAGACGAAACCGTGACGCTCGTTGCGGGGGAATATCTTAAGGTTACCGAGGACGTAACCCTCATTTCCGCCAGCTTCAACCGAAACGAAATCATGGCCGTTCCCGCCACCTACTACGTCCAGTATCTCGGCTACGACGAAGACGCGGAAGTGAACTTGTTCAGATATATGGACGTCGAAGGGACTCTTTCCGACGCCGACGTCAAGAAGCTTGCAAAGCAAACCGACAGCAACTTTGAAAATGCCGAAACCGACAAAAATCCTAATCTGGATCTCACCGTGGTCACCGACGTGCTCGACGTAAGCGTACTTGCCATAAAGAGCAACAAAAACGGCAAAAAGTCTGCTCCGACCGCCGAAGATTTCACCGCCGGCACCGCCTTCACGTTTTTAGGTTTTCTCACCTATCAGGACGTGAAATACGCATTCGTCAAGGCCGCAGACGGCGCGTTCTGGTACGTTCCGTCAGACGTTCTGCTGGTTACGTCCGTCGAGGGCAAAACCGTGGCTTCCGCCAAGCTTTCGACCTACGTCATTCCTCAGCACTTCTATTCGAGACCTCCCGTTGAAATCGTCGATCCCGAAGATCCGTCAAACGGCGGCGACAAAAAGAACAATCTTCTAAGCGTCGACAACAACGTGCTCCGAATTCTGCTCATAATCGGCATAGTTCTTCCGGCAGTCATCATCATATTTTTGCTGTTCAAGCCTGCCGCAAAAAAGCGCGGCGGCTACGACTACGACCGCAACCGCAACTACGACGTAGGCCCTTCTCCTTACGACGAACCGCGCAGCCGTTATCGCGACGACGACTATTACGATCGCCGTTACCGTCGTGACGACTACTACGATCGACGCGGCTACTCGGACGGGCGAGACCGCAGAAACGACCGCGACTACCCGGGCGACCGCTATTAACTTTCAGCCACGCTTTCGGGCGTGGTTTTTCATTCCCTCGAAAACGCTTCCGCCCTCCTCTCGTCCGACTTTCTTTTTTCCAATACGTAAAGTGGCAGCGCCCTCACCGTCTCTTTCTCGCTTTCGAAAAACTCATCGTTTTTCATAGCCTCGCAAAACGCCCGCGCAGCTCCGTCGTATCTGCGGAAGCAGTTTCTGAGCGACCAACCGAAATAGTCGGCGATGTCTGAAAATTGCATTTTGTTCACAAATCGCATTGTCAGAAATTCACGGTCGCTTGCTTTCAATGTTCCCAAAACTTTTTCCGTTTTTTCCCTGAGCGTCAGGTAGCCTTCTTTGGTTTCGATCATATCGATGATTCTGTTGCACTGATCAAGAGTCGACGAGCCTCTTTTGTAATAAAAACTTCCCAATGCCTCTTTCAGAATCTGTTTTTCGATAGCTCTGACCGCAGAGTTCGATTTCGCATAAACGCGCAATATTATTTTGCAGTCTTCGATTTCCTCTGCCGTGTGGCAATTTTGCGATTTGTTTGTCATAAGTAATTCTCCTTCCCTAAATAATTCACAGCAATTCGATGTAAAAATTCAACCTACCCAAATTCAGGGAAGGTTGAATGTCTCTCAAAAATATGTTTTATCGCTGCGCCGAGAGTATATTAACCCCGCAAAACGCCATTTGTCAAACTTTTATGACGCATTTTCGGGGTATATTTTTTGACATTTTTAGCAAGGTTTTGTCGAAACTTGTCGAGGCCGAAATTATAATGTCTGATTTTGACGATTATCTAAAAATTAACTCAAAAAAAGCAATATTGTTTTGATATTTGCCGATTTTTGGCAAAAAAAACCGCAAACCGACTTATGCCGATTTGCGGAAACCGTTATTTTTCAGAACGAAACGGTGAGCAGCATCTTAAAGCGTTCCTCTCCGAAAACCGCGTGAGGTATGTTCTGCGGCATAACGAGGGTTTCGCCTTCTCTGACGTGATATTCCACGCCGTCCACCGTAAATTTCCCCACGCCTTCAAGCACCGTTACCATGGCGTCGCCGCCCGCCGCGTGAGTGGAAATTTCTTCGCCCTTGTCGAAGCTGAAAACGGTAACGCTGACCTTGTCGTTTTGCACCAAAGTTTTGCTCACCACCTGCCCCGGCATATAGTCCACGAGGCTTTTAAGCGTGATGACTTTTTGTTTTTCGACATTCTTATACATATTCCACCGCTCCTTTTATTTTCTGCCTTCCGACAAAAAAGTATCCACGTTGAAATATTTCCAAGGTTTTTCGTCCTCAGGCGGATACACTCTGAACACCATCTGCGCGTCTTTCACGGGGTGTTTGAACCTCAATTCCGTTGCCCAAAGCGCGAGATTGCAATTTGCTTTCGGCATGGAACCCGCGTACTTGACGTCCCCCACCAGCGGATGCCCGATGTTTGCCATCTGAACTCTGATCTGATGGCTTCTGCCGGTGTCCAGCTTAACCATAACGAGGCTTATCCTGCCTCCTTCGTCGCTGCACAAAAGTTTGTAGTCCAGTTCCGCTCTTTTTGCGCCCTCGGTGAGCATCGGAACCACGGACACCACGTTTGACGCAGGATCTTTTTTCAGATAATTCGACAAATGCGCCTGCCTGTCTTTCGGCACGCCGTAAACCACCGCGAGGTATTTTTTGTCCACTTCGCCGTCGGTTATAGCTTTGCAGAGCCTTGCCGCGGCTTTCGACGTTTTTGCAAAGACCATAACGCCGCCCGTCGGACGGTCCAGCCTCTGCACGAGTCCCAGATATGCCTCTCCAGGTTTGTCGTATTTTTCCTGCAAATATTTTTTCAGCATCGAAAGCATATCGTCGTCGCCGCTGCTGTCCGCCTGAACGGGTACGTTCTGCGGCTTGACCGCCACGAGAATATGATTGTCTTCATATACGACACTTATATCTTTGTAGTCCATATATTTCTCCTTTGTCGTCTAAAACGTTGCGAACGCGCTTGCGCCTGCCGGCAGAACGACGTCTTTTTCTTCGGTCGGGAGGCCGATTTCGTCGGCGTCGATTTTGTCTGCCTCGATGCCGAGCGCCCTTGCGAGGATGTTGGCCATAACGGTCGGTTGAAGACCGGTGGTGTAGCTGTTGATAAGATAAAAGAGCGGCTTATCCGACAGCAGTTCCTTCGTCAGCTTGACCAAACCGAAAATGCTGTCCTCGATTTTCCAGGTTTCGCCGTTCGGGCCTCTTCCGAAGCTCGGCGGATCCATGATGATTGCGTCGTATTTTCTGCCGCGCCTGATTTCGCGTCTGACAAACTTTTCGCAGTCGTCGATTATGTAGCGAACGGGCCTGTCCTCCAGTCCCGAGAGCCTGACGTTTTCGCCCGCTCTTTCCACCATGGCTTTTGCGCTGTCCACGTGGCAGACCTTTGCGCCCGCCGACAGACACGCCACCGTGGCGCCGCCCGTGTACGCAAACAGATTCAGCACTTCAATAGGCCTGCCCGCGTTCGAGATCAGATCTATCATTCTCGCCCAGTTCACGGCTTGCTCCGGAAACAGTCCCGTATGCTTGAACCCCATAAGCTTGAGCTTGAATTTCAGATTTCTCCACCCCACCGTGAAGTCGGACGGCATCTTTTGGTTATAGTGCCAGGCACCTCCGCCCGTTTCGCTTCTGGTGTAGTAGGCCGTCAGCCCCTTATAATCTTTCAGCGGAAACGCCTGAGGCCAGATAACCTGCGGATCCGGTCGAAGCAGCACGTACTTACCCCAGCGTTCCAATTTTTCACCGTCGCCCGTGGCTAAAACGGAATAATCGGTCCATTCGTTGTTAACTTTCATACTATTTGACCTTTTTGACGGAAAGCGTAACCGTTTCGCCGCCGAAATCCCATTCCTTGACGTAGCCGTCAAGTTCGTCCGAAACGGCGTCTGCGAGGGTAACCTTCTTGACGAAGGCGTTATCCTGCACCGCTTTTTTCACTTCGTCCGAAGCTTTAAGGCCGATGACGATATGGTCCACAACCTCGAATCCGGCTTCCTTTCTCATGGTCTGAACTTTCGAAACCACTTCTCTTGCAAGTCCCTCCGAAACGAGTTCCGGCGTAACGTCGGTATTTAAAATAACCGTGATGTCGCCTTCGGTTTCGGCCGCAAATCCCGGTCTGTCTTTCACGGCAACCAGCAAGTCGTCTTTTGCAAATTCAACGGTTTTTCCGTCAATTTCGGTGGTGTAAACGCCGTTTTCCACTGCGTCCACAATTTCAAATCCGTCGGCTTCTGCCAAAAACGCTTTGATTTTTCCAAGCAACGGACCGTATTTCGGGCCGATAGTTTTAAGCTGCGGTTTAAGCTCGTAGGTGATGAAATCCCTGTCCGAAATGCTCTCCGAAACCTTCTTGACGTTAAGTTCGTCTGCAACCAGAGTTTTCAGTTCTTCGGTCAAAGGTTTACCTTTCACGTACAAAACGGAAAGCGGCTGACGGTTTTTGACGTTGGCCTTGTTTCTTGCGGCGCGGCCGAGCGTAACCACGTTGATAACTTCCTTCATTCCGTCCTCAAGTTTTTTGTCTACGGCCTTTTCGTCTGCCGTAGGGAAAGCGCAAAGGTGTACGGAAAGCGGCGCGTTTTCGTCAAAGTTCCTGACGAGATTCTGATAAATCTGTTCTGCCATAAACGGCGTGAACGGCGCGAGAATCTTGGACAGCTCGATGAGAACGTGCGACAAGGTGGTGTAGGCCGCTTCCTTGTCCTCGGTCATATCGCTGCCCCAGAAACGTTCTCTCGAGCGGCGGACGTACCAGTTGGAAAGGTCGTCCACAAACGCTTCGATTGCTCTGGCGCTTTCGGTGATTTTGTATTCGTTCAAAGCCTCGTCAACGTAAGCGATAAGGCTGTTCAAAGCAGACAAAATCCACTTGTCCATTATGGTGAGCTTCTGGTCTTCGAGCTTATGCTCCGCCGGATTGAACTTGTCGATGTCGGCGTACAGCACGTAAAACGCATAGGTGTTCCAGAGTGTGCCCATAAACTTGCGCTGCGCCTCCGAAACGTTGTCCGCCGAGAATCTGGACGGCAGCCAAGGAGCGCTTGCGGTGTAGAAATACCACCTTACCGCGTCTGCGCCCTGCGCGTCAAGCACGCTGAACGGATCGACGACGTTGCCCTTATGCTTGCTCATTTTGATGCCGTTTTTGTCGTTGACGTGGCCAAGCACTATGCAGTTTTCAAACGGGCTCTTGTCGAACAGCAACGTGGAAATTGCCATAAGAGTGTAGAACCAACCTCTCGTCTGATCGACTGCCTCCGAAATGAAGTCTGCAGGGAAAACCTTTTCAAATATGTCCTTATTTTCAAACGGATAGTGCCATTGCGCAAACGGCATACTGCCGCTGTCGTACCAGCAGTCCATAACTTCCGGCGTTCTCTTAAAAGTGCCGCCGCACTCGCAACCCCAGGTGATAGGGTCGAGATACGGTTTATGAAGTTCAGGCGCTTTTTCCAGCCCTGCCAGTTCGCAAAGCTCTTTTCTGCTTCCGACGACGTGTCTTTTCCCGCACTTGTCGCATATCCAGACAGGAAGCGGCGTACCCCAATATCTTTCTCTACTGAAGCCCCAGTCGATGACGTTTTCCAGGAAGTTGCCGAAACGGCCGTTCTTGATGGAAGGCGGCATCCAGTTGACGGTGTCGTTGTTTTTCAGAAGCTTATCTCTGACGGCGGTCATTTTGATGAACCAGCTGCTTCTTGCAAAGTAAATGAGCGGAGTGTCGCATCTCCAGCAGAACGGATAGCTGTGCGTAAATTCGGCCTTTTTGAACAAAAGTCCCTTTTCTTTCAGCTTTCTCAAAACCACTTTGTCGGCGTCCTTGACGAAAAGTCCCTCGAGGTCGCTGCCGCAATCTGCCGACAAGCGCCCTCTTGCGTCGACGAACTGCACAAGCGGCAGATTATACGATCTGCCGACCTGAGTGTCGTCCTCGCCGAACGCAGGCGCGATATGCACCACGCCGGTGCCGTCGGTGGTGGTAACGTATTCGGCGTTCGTAACGAAAAATGCCTTCTTCCCTTCCTTATAGAAGTCGAAAAGCGGTTCGTATTCGACGTATTCGTAGTCTTTGCCTTTTCTGGTGTCGACGATTTCGTAGTCCTCGAACAAGCTGTTCACAAGCGGTTTTGCGAGAATGTAGTATTCTCCGTTCGCTTTGATTTTGACGTAGTCGATTTTTGCGTTCATGCACAAAGCGACGTTGGAAGGGAGCGTCCACGGCGTGGTCGTCCAAGCCAAAAAGTAGGTGTTTTCTTCGCCCTTCACCTTAAATTTGACGAAGGCGGAAGTGTCCTGAACGTCCTTGTAGCCTTGCGCAACCTCGTGGCTCGACAAAGCGGTGCCGCAGCGCGGGCAATACGGAACGACCTTATGTCCCTTGTAAATGAGGCCTTTTTTGTCTATTTCTTTAAGGCTCCACCAGACGGACTCTATGTAGTTGTCGTCGTAGGTGACGTACGGATTGTCCATATCGGCCCAATAGCCGACTCTGTCGGACATAACTTCCCATTCGTGCTTATATTTCCAAACGCTTTCCTTGCACTTTTGAATGAACGGTTCTACGCCGTATTTTTCTATTTCCGGCTTACCGTCGATGCCGAGCATTTTTTCCACTTCCAGTTCAACCGGCAATCCGTGAGTATCCCACCCCGCTTTTCTCAAAACGTGGTAGCCCTTCATAGTTTTGTAGCGCGGAACGATGTCCTTCATAACGCGCGTCAGGATATGTCCGATATGCGGTTTGCCGTTGGCCGTAGGAGGGCCGTCGTAAAAACTGAATTCGGGATGTCCTTCGTTCTTTTCGATGCTTTTCTTGAAGATGTCGTTTTCTTTCCAAAACTCCAGAACCTCTTTTTCTCTTTCCACGAAATCGAGGCCCGTGTCGACTTTTTTATACATAATTGCTCCTCTGTATCTGCCCCGCTTTGGGGCGCGTTGTTATTTAGTTAAGCGGTGATGACGTAAACCACCTCGAGCAGTTTGCCGCCTGCCCAGCCGATGTAAATTTCGTTTTCGCGTTGCGTGGTCATATCGATGCCCGAAACGGTAAGCTTTTTCCTGTCAGGCATCGACAGCAGAATCACCATTCTGCCTTCTTCTTTTTCCAGTTGTTCCTGCAGATTAAATTGCGCTTCGCTGCCGTCGTCGTAAGTCACCAGCACGTAAGCGTCGCCGAAACCGAAGGTATCGCCCGCGCGGTAGGCCAGCGTAACTTTGCCGTCTGCCGCCTGATAGAAGCCCTTCATGCTTTCCGCGTTCTTAATTTCCATTTTTACAACTCTCGCGGTAACGACGTATTCCGTTTCGTTCACGAATTCGGTGCCGTTAGGCGTGGTGTAAATGATTTTCAGCTTATATCTTCCGCCTTTTGAGGTGTCGAAAGTGCTCTCGTCAATCTTCACCGACGGATCGGTGATCGAAATCTCCGCAATAACTCCGCCCGCAAATTTCACGCGCAGTTTGCTTTGCGACAGCTTGATTTCGTCGCCCACGTAATAGTTAAGCTCCCCTGCCGACGCCACGAAATCCACGCTTTCGATGCGGTTTTCGTCGTAAACGGTGTAGCCAAAGGTGATTTCAAAGGTCTTGTCGTCCTCGCTGAGCGTCGGTTTGTAGAACAGCTTCATGGCCTTGTTCTCGCCGACTTCGGAAGTGTCGAAGCCGGAGAACATATCCTTCGTAACTTCAACCTCTGCCGTTTCGCCGGTGCTCGTTTCCGTCATGATTTTGAGGTTCCCCACGTCCAGTTCTTCTCCCATAAGGTAAACGGTTCTCGGAGTTCCCGACAAAGCCACCGATTTCACGAACGAGTGCCCCACCACCTTATATTCCGTTTCGTAAACTTCGGCCATAAAGGTGATTTTCATCTTATATACGCCGGGGATTTCCGTCGAAAAGCCGTCAAGCGAAAAGTTGTAGCCGGATTTTCCCGCCGCGGCCGATGTGCGCACCGTGGTAGTGGACGTCGAACCTCTTTTTTTGATGTCGAACTTCGAAGCGCCCCATGCAACGGAATTGCCCACCGTGTAAACGGTTTGCAGCCCTTCGGTGTCAAACGTAACCTGGTCGTATTTGGTGGAAACCATATACGGCACCGAAGCCGTCGCTCCGTCCAGCGTAACCTTCACAAACCCGACTTTTTCGTCCACGGCGGTGCCTGTCGTTCTGACGGAAAGTCGTTCGTCCGACAACGTAACGTCTTCGGTTTTGCCGTCGGAATAGTTTATGGTAAGCACGCAGCCGTCAAAAAGCACTTGTTCGTTCGGGAGATAGTATTTTTTGGTAAGATAGCTTTTGACCGACAAAGAGCTTACCGAAACCGGCTGAGGCTTGTCCTCAGACCGGAAAATGACCACCATCGCCACGGCCGACGAAACGGCTATGACGGTGATAAGCAACAATACGATAAGTTTTTTGTTTTTCTCTTTCATCAGAACAACGCCTTGCCGGTCATTTCTTCCGGAACCGGCAGCTCCATCATTTTAAGCATAGTCGGGGCAAGATCGGACAATCTTCCGCCGTCCCTGAGTTTTCCGTACTCTTTTTTGTCGTCAACCAGAATAACCGGCACGGGATTTGTGGTATGAGCGGTAAACGGACTGCCGTCTTCCGCGATCATTTTGTCCGCATTGCCGTGGTCTGCGGTAACTATAGCCATGCCGCCCACTTCTCTTATTGCGTCCAGCACGATTTTGAGACAAGCCTCAACCGCCGCCACCGCTTTTTCCGCAGCTTCCAGAACGCCGGTGTGTCCGACCATGTCGCAGTTTGCAAAATTGAGTATCATTGCGCCGTATTTGCCGCTTCTTATTGCCGCGGCGGCCTTTTCGGCCACTTCGTAAGCGCTCATTTCAGGCTTCAGATCGTAGGTTGCCACTTTCGGAGACGGCACCAGAATTCTGTCCTCCCCTTCGTTCGGAGCTTCCACGCCGCCGTTGAAGAAGAAGGTAACGTGCGCGTATTTCTCCGTTTCCGCGATTCTCAGCTGCTTTATGCCGTTTGCCGCAAAGTATTCGCCCAAAGTGTTTTTGAGGCTCTGCGGTTTGAAGGCCACTTCCAGATTGTCGAAGGTGGCGTCGTATTGCGTCATGGAAACGTATTTCACGCCGAGATAGCCGCACTTCCTTTCGAAGCTCGAAAAGTCCTCAAACGTAAACGCTCTGGTGATTTCTCTCGCTCTGTCCGGACGGAAGTTGAAGAAAATCACGCTGTCGCCCTTTTCGATTTTTGCAACCGGTTCGCCGTTTGCCATCACCACCACGCTCGGCACCACGAATTCGTCGGTAACGCCGCGCTTATAGCTGTCTTCGATTGCCTCTTCTGCGCTTGCAAATTTCAGCCCTTCGCCCAAGGTCATTGCGTCGAAGCCTTTTTCCACTCTGTCCCAGCGGTTGTCGCGGTCCATCGGATAATATCTTCCGGCAAGCGTGGCGATTTCGCCGATGCCGATTTCTTTCATATACGCTTCCAGCTCTTTCACGAATCCCAGACCGGAAGTAGGCGGAACGTCCCTGCCGTCCATAAAGCAATGGACGTAAACGTTTTCGAGGCCTTGTTTTTTGGCCATTTCGATAAGCGCTTTCAGATGCGTGATGTGGCTATGCACGCCGCCGTTGCCCAAAAGCCCCATAACGTGCAGTTTTTTGCCGTTTTTCTTGGCGTTTTCCATGGCGTCCAGAAAAGCTTTGTTTTCAAAAAAGTCGCCGTCGGAGATTGCTTTGGTTATTTTCGTCAGTTCCTGATAAACTATGCGGCCGGCGCCCATATTGAGGTGGCCGACTTCGCTGTTGCCCATTTGTCCGTCGGGAAGACCGACGTCCATGCCGCTCGCGCCGATTTGAGTGTGGCTGTAGCGCGAAACGAGTTCTTTGATATAAGGCGTGCCTTCTAGGTAAATGGCGTTTCCTTTGTGCTCAGGGGAAATGCCGAAACCGTCCATAATGATAAGGCCGCAAAATCTGTTGTTCATATATGCCTCCGCCGTCCCTTTCGGAACGGAATTCATTTTCAAAGTAAGGCCGGAAACACCGGCAGATTTTTCCGCTCGGTCTGCCCTTGCAAAGCAAGGGCAACCAAACGAATGATTAATTTAGGTTATGCGTCGTAGTTTACGACGAGGCTGAAGTCAACCGCCTTAAGGCTTGCTCCGCCGATGAGGCCGCCGTCGATTTCAGGCATGGCCATAAGTTCTTTGACGTTTTTAGGATTCATGCTGCCGCCGTACTGAATACGAACCTTGTTTTCGGCGCAGTTTGCGCAGTAAAGATTCCTGACGGTGTCGCGAATGATTTTGATGGTGTCGTTGGCAACTTCTGCGGTTGCGGTTTTGCCGGTGCCGATAGCCCAGACAGGTTCGTAAGCGATAACCACTCTGTCAAGGTCTGCCGAAGCGACGTCTTTCAAAGCCTCGGTGGTTTGGCGAACGAGCACTTCTTCCACCTTGCCGCCTTCTCTTTCTTCCAGAGTTTCTCCGACGCAAACGATAGGTTTGAGGCCTTTTGCGAGAGCGGTTTTAACCCTCATATTTACGGTCTGATCGGTTTCGCCGAAATATTGACGGCGTTCGCTGTGGCCGATGATGACGTATTCGACGCCGAGTTCCAAAAGCATATCTGCGGAAATTTCACCGGTGAAAGCTCCCTTTTCCGCCCAGTGCACGTTTTCGGCGCCCACTTTGACGTTGCTGCCCTTGGTCATTTCGACCGCAGTAGCCAAATCGGTGTACGGAGTGCAGATAACCACGTCGCATTTTGCGTCCTTAACAAGCGGAAGAAGGTCGGTGATAAGAGCCTTGGTGGCCGCTATCGTGTTGTTCATTTTCCAGTTGCCGGCAATTATTGGTTTTCTCATTTTTAATACCTCTTTTATTATTTTTGTAACGCCCTAAGGCGAGAATTTTAAATTTTTTATTCTTTTACCACGATTTTGGTGATGAAAAGACGGTTAAGAAGCTGAACTTTTTTCTTGAAGTTTCTTTGATCGGATTCGAGACGAATGAAGCAGTCGTCGAAATCGGCGATGCGGCCTTTGATTCCGAAATTGTCCATAACGGTAACGGTAATTTCGATACCTTCGTCTTTAAGCTGTTGAAGCAATTTGTTGTCCATAACGTACTCCTTATTATTAATAACGGCCATAATCGTTTGCTGCCTTTGAGCCGCTCGGTTCGCCTCTATCATGGCAAACATCGACATGTTCGTGGCCGCAAACAACGCGGCGCCGGCCGAAGCGCTGTCGTTAGACATAGCCATGGTCTTAGTCCTTGTCGTTAAGGCACGCGATGCCCGGCAGAACCTTGCCCTCGAACAGCTCGAGGCTTGCTCCGCCGCCGGTGGAGATGTGAGTCATCTTGTCGGCAAATCCAAGCTGCAAGGCCGCCGCCGCGCTGTCGCCGCCGCCGATGATGGTGGTTGCGTCCGTAGCTTCCGCAAGCGCTTTGGCAACGGCAATCGTTCCCTTTGCGAGGATAGGATTTTCAAAAACGCCCATAGGTCCGTTCCAGATAACGGATTTTGCGCTCTTGATTTCGTCCGCGTAAAGTTTTGCGGTCTTCGGGCCGATGTCCATACCCATCATGTCCGCAGGGATTTTGTCGATATCCACGGTTGTGGTTTCGATTTCGGCGTCGATAGGATCAGGGAAAACCTTTGTGCAAACGGCGTCAACCGGAAGCAGCAGTTTTTTGCCGAGATCCTTTGCTTTTTTAAGCATTTCTTTGCAGTAGTCGATTTTGCTGTCGTCGCAAAGGGACAGGCCGATTTCGTAGCCCTGCGCTTTTGCGAACGTATAGCTCATGCCGCCGCCGATGATAAGGGTGTCGCACTTGGTGAGCAGGTTGTCGATAACGTTAAGCTTGTCGGCAACTTTCGCGCCGCCGAGGATTGCCACGAACGGACGAACCGGATGTTCCAGCGTGTCTGCCATAACCGACAGTTCTTTTTCGATCAAAAATCCGCAAACGGCGGTTTTGACGAAACCGTATTCGGCGATAGCCGCAGTGGTGGCGTGGCTTCTGTGAGCGGTGCCGAACGCGTCGTTGACGTAGATATCGCAGTAGGAAGCAAGCTTCTTGCAAAGCGCTTCGTCCCTCTTCTCTTCGCCTTTGTCGAAACGGGTGTTTTCAAGCAAAATCACTTCGCCGTCCTTGATGTTTTCCACCAGCTTGTCGCTGCAAGGGCCGACGAAATCGTCGCTCATCTTAACTTCCTGTCCCAGTTTTTCCGACAGTTTTTCGGCAACCGGACGGAGGGAATATTTTTCGCGATCCTTCGCCGCTTTTTTCATCATATCCGCTTTTGCGGCTTCTCTTTCGCCCTCAGGCATAGCTTCGAGCTTTGCTTTTTCTTTTTTATTCAGGCCCCAGCCTTCCGACAAAACGTTGTGCGGTTTGCCCATGTGGGAGCAAAGAATAACTTTCGCGCCGTGTTCGATCAAATATTTGATGGTAGGAAGCGCGCCGTTGATGCGGTTTTCATCGGTGATAACGCCGTCTTTCATAGGCACGTTAAAGTCGCACCTGACCAAGCATCTTTTGCCTTTGACGTCAACGTCTCTAATTGTTTTTTTATTCATAAAAATATCTCCTTATTGATATTCTTTTTAATCTGTCAGCTATTATATCATAGATACTTAAATTTTGCAACAATTCCGCCGCATTTTTCGCATACAAAAACCGCCCCGAAAGGCGGCTTACGTCAATATTTCGTCAGATGACCGATTTCGTTAAGTCCGTCAAAATTTTGCTGGCGCAAAGCCTCGTACAAAATTATGGCCACGCTGTTGGACAAATTCAGGCTTCTGATGCTTCCGATCATCGGAATTCTTATGCAGCTGTCGTAGCTTCCGTGCAGCATTTCCTCGGGAAGTCCGCGCGTTTCCGGCCCGAAAATCACGTAGTCGGACGGCTCGAATTCCACCGCGTCGTAACGCTTTTGCGACTTCGTGCTGGCGTAAAAATACCGTCCCGGATTTTGCGTTTTGAATTCGTCGAAATTTTCGTAAATCTTTATGTCGCAGTCCGCCCAATAGTCCAGCCCCGCGCGCTTAAGATACTTGTCCGACAGCTCGAACCCAAGCGGTTTTATAAGGTGCAATCTCGTGCCCGTCGCCGCGCAGGTTCTGACGATGTTTCCGGTATTTTGCGGTATTTCGGGTTCAAACAAAACCACGTTCATAAAGCTCCCTCCCCGAAAACGGCCTTCACCGCTTCTATTTCTTCCTCAACGTTTTTAAGCGTCATAAACTTGTTCTTGAGGGCGGACACGCCTCGTCTTCCCTTAAGGTAACAGCAGATGTGTTTCTTCATTTCGTTTGCGGCAACATAGTCGCCGTAAATGCTTCTCAAATCCTCGATATGTTGCAAAATAAGGGTTTCAAGGTCGAAAATCGGCTCTTTATCCATAAGTTCTGCAAATATCCACGGCCTGCCGAGCGCGCCTCTCCCTATCGCCACGGCGTCCGCGCCCGTTATCTCCAGACACCTTTTGAGGCTTTTTTTGTCCGTTACGTCGCCGTTAGCGACGACGGGGATATTCACCGCCTTTTTCACTTCGGCGATAAGCTCGTAATTCGCCTCGCCCGAATAAAACTGGCTCCTCGTTCTTCCGTGCACGGTTACGGCCTTTGCTCCCGCTTTTTCGACAATTTCCGCGTTTTTGTCCGCGCAAAAATCACCGTCCGAAAATCCCAGGCGCATCTTTACGGTAACGGGCCTTTTCCCCGCGCCCTCAACCGTTGCGGCCACAACTTCCGACAGCCTTATCGGGTCCTTGAGCAGAGCGCTGCCTTCGCCGTTTCCGACCACCTTCGCCACCGGACAACCCGCGTTTATGTCTATAACGTCAAATCTTTCCAAAAACTCGTGCCTTGCCGCCCGATACATATACTCGGGCTCTGCGCCGAATATCTGCACCGCCACCGTTTTTTCTTCTTCCGACACGGCCAAAAGCGGTTTTGCGGCCTTAGGATTTTTCACCAAGCCCTTCGCGCTGACCATTTCCGTGCACGTTAGTCCTGCGCCGAAAGAAGCGGCAAGCCTTCTGAACCCGACGTCCGTGAACCCTGCAAGCGGCGCCAGAAGAAGATTGTTTTCAAGTTGTACGTCGCCTATTTTCATCTGTAAACCTTTTTTGCTTCGTCCCAATATCTGTCAAAGACCTCGGGATCGTCGATTTTAAGTCCGTCGCGCGTCATGGCCGCCTGCACGTGCTTGAAACGATTTATAAATTTTTGAGTCGCAACTCTCAAGGCAACTTCGGGATTGATGTGCAGATGCCTCAACGGATTCAGCACCGACAGCAGCAAATCCCCCGCTTCCATTTCGGCGTCTTCCGGAGAAGCGGTTCTGAGCTCGTTAAGCTCCTCTGCCACCTTGTCGTAGTAGCTGTCGTCCTGCGTCCACTCGAAGCCGTCCTTTGCGGCGTATTTCAACACTTTTTCGGCGTAACTTAAGCTCGGCAGACTCTTTGCGATTTTGTCGATTTTTTGAGATGCGGTTTCCGTTTTCTTTTCGACGGCCTTGTTCTGTTCCCAGACTTTCAAGGCCTCTTCCCCCGTCGAAACCTTCACGTCGCCGAAAACGTGCGTATGACGGGAAATCAGTTTTTTGCAAAGCACCGTGATGGTGTCGGCAACGTCGAACTCTCCGTCCTTTTCCCCAAGCTTTCCGTGGAAAACCGCCTGCAACATAACGTCGCCGGTCTCCTCTACCATATTTTCCAGATCGTCCTCGGAAATTGCGTCGCAAAGCTCGTACGCTTCCTCGATCAGACTTTTCCTTATGCTCTTATGCGTTTGCGCCCGATCCCACGGGCAACCGTCTTCGGCAAGCAGTCTGTCCATAATCTGAAGCAAATCGTAAAAGCCGTATCTTTCGCTTTTCAAAAGGTCGGTAGGCGGCAGAATAACGGCGGTCGAACAGTCGAACCCGTCGCCCTTGTCTATGTCGTCAACCATGATTTTTTCGGAAACGATTTTTCCGTTTTTCGTTTTAAGTATGTAGCAGGTTTCGCCGTAGCCGTAACAGTCGGCAAGCTTTTCTTTCACTTCGCTCGCCATAAACTTGTCGTCGATTTCCCTGATTGTCAAAGGGACACGTTTGTCTGTCGAAAAATCGGATTTCGCCACAACGTCAGAAGCGGCATACTCCGCCCCCGAAGTGGACGGCGCAAACGCTCTTGCCACCGCCGCAACGGAAATCCCGGGCACCAGCCTGACGCCTTCTCGTCTTTCTAAAAGCTTCGCCGCCGTCCCGTCCGACGCGCCGTCGCCGTTCACGCAGAAAGCAACGTTTTTGCTTTCGCCCTCTTTTACAAGTCTTTCGATGATTTTCTCGTCCAGCTCGTCAAAGTTTTCGGCCGTTTCAAAAACGCCGTCGAAACTTTCCGCCGCAACTCCGTTGTTTTCAAAATATTTATAGGTAGGCGTCAACGCGGTTTTAACGAAAACCTTGTCCGCGGCCTTCACGGCTTCCGCGCCCTCCAGCGTAATCTGATTTTCCAAAATTCCAAGTCCAACTAGGGTTATCATAAGTCTTCCTCTCCAAGTTTTTTCGATCGTTTTCCAAATAGCGGCAACGACGACATTTCCTCTTCGTCAAGCACTTTGAAGGCAAAGACGCAAACGACGTAAAGCGCCCCTGCGGCAAGCGCCGCAAACGCCACCGAAAGAATCGGCCTCTGAAACGCCTTTTGCACGAAATATGCCGCTACGCCTATTATAACACCACTCAGCACGATTTCGTACGCATTTTTCAAAAGTTTTACGCCGTTTCCCAAAAGTTTTCTTATTCGCCACCTGCCAAGCCCCGCGGCAACCGCCGAAAACGCCAGACTTGCCACCGCAAACCCTATTATTCCCGACGTATATATAAGCGCGACGGACAGCAAAATTTTCAGCGCAACCGCAAAAACCATGTTCCACACGGAGTCAAGAGTGCGCCCGAGCGCCTGCAAAATGGAATTGTAAATTTGCAGCAGCGTCAGCGGCGTGGCCGAAAAACACGCCACCGCCAAAAGCCTTACGGCAAGGCCCGATTCTTCCGCGGAAAGGTTCGGATAAAAAAGAGAAATGATGTTTCCGGAAAGTGCAAACAGAAAAGCCGTGGCCGGCACGCCCACAAGGTAAGCAAGCTTAACGGAGGTTTTGCATTTTGATATAACGGCGTCGAGATTCCTTTCTGCCCCCGACGCCGCAACTGCCGGCACCACCGCCACCGAAAACGCGACGGCAAGCGCCACCGGAAGCCCCACCAGACTCGACACCGCGCCCGACATCAATCCGTATTCCGAAGTGGCAATTTCCGTCGTCAAACCCTGCGCTTTTAACACGTTAACAACCAAAAACGTGTCGGTAAACCCCGAAATCGGCAATATGACGCTTCCGAGCATAATCGGAACCACCGTTTTGAAAAGTTCTTTGTAAACGTCTTTTGCACAAGTTTTTCTGTCAAGCTTGGGCAGGCTTTTTGTTTCCTTAAGATAGCGGAACGCGAGATAAACGCAGCCTGCGGCTTCCGAAATCGCCACGCCCGTAAGCGCGCCGAAAACGGCGCCTGCCGTTCCGTACTTTTTGAGGTAAACGGCAAGGCCAAGTCCCGCCACAAGCTTCACCGCCTGCGAAAACACCCCCGAAAAAGCCGTCGGAACAAGATTGAATCTTCCCTGAAACCAACCCTTAAAAACGCTGCCCGCGGCAACGAAAATCACTGCGGGGATTATCGCAAAATATCCCGTTTTCACGGCCGAATTGCCCTGAACGGCCGCAATTTTATCGGAAAACAGCAGCACCGCCGCACCGAGCAAAACGCTTGGCAGCGCGGCAAGCACGATGCCGGGCAAAAGATATTCTCTTCCTATCCCGCCCGACGCCGCCTTTTCCGCCACCAGCCTCGACACCGCAACCGACATACACGTCGCCGTAACGGTTACGAGCAACGAATAAACGGGGAACGCCAGTTGGTAAAGCCCCAACCCTTCCGCTCCCAGAACGTTTGTAAGAGCCAGCCTGAACACCGCGCTCACGACTTTCGCCGCCCCGAGAGCCGCCGCCAAATAGGCCGCGCCGCCCATAACCGATTTTTTTACTGAACGTTTATACATCTGAAAAAGTCCGCCGTGAAATCGCAAAGCTTGACGTCCAAGCCGCCCAGAATTCCGTCCGTTCTGAAGAACATAACGCCGCCCAACAGTTCTCCCATCGAGTTTATCGGGCAGATTATCTGTTCGGTCGCCTCAAAATTTTCGTCCGCCACAAAAACGCACGACGAACCTCTCAGCACCACCTTTTTTCGGTCGGAAATAATTTTCTGAAGCTCGTCCGAAACTTCTTTCCCCAAAAGCGCAGAGCGATATTTTTCCGTTGCCGCCACCACCTTTTGCGTGTCAAAAACCACGGCCTCTGAGTCGGTCGTTTTCTGAACTGCCGAAATGAACGCTTCGGAAATTTCCTTAAGTCCCGCAAACGGCGAATATTTTTTAAGCACCAGATTTTTGTCGTCGTCCACAAAAATTTCCAGTTCCTCGCCTTCTCTGATGCGCATGGTTTTCCTTATTTCTTTGGGTATGACCACTCTCCCCAGTTCGTCAATACGTCTTACGATTCCGCTTTTCATAAGCACCTCCGATTTCAGGTAGTTTTTGCATACGATAGCAATTTATACCTTGGCGTCGTTGACAAACCCCGAAGATTGTGCTATGGTAAAAACGCAAAAACACGGAAGGTGACAAAATGAAAATTTGGGTAAAACTGGTAAAAGACAACGTCGTAACCGAAAGCAGAATTCTTCCCCTTAAAAAATTTCTGAACAGGGAGTATTACGAGGAAACTCTGCACAAAATCTGCATGGATCTTGACGTCGGCACGCCCGTGCCGCACAGCAGCCATTTCAAGCATTTCAATTCTTTCAACCTGACAAAATATCTTCCGCGCGACTTTATGGAAGAAGTGCACTTCGACTATATGCTTGTGGAACTGGTCAAGGACTGACAAACGAAAAAGAGGCTTCCGCCTCTTTTTTTAGTATTCGGCAACCACTTCGCCGAAATAGTATGTGTGATAATCGGGAGTCTTGTAGCAACGCGCGCGGATGTCGTCCGGCAGCTCGTGCGGCATTTCCACCTTCTGAATGACTTTGCACTCAAAATATTTTCCGCACCCGCCCACGACGTAGGTATCGACGTTTTTGGCCTTGATCATCTCAAGGTGCGCCTCGCTTATTTTGTCGGTGTCGCGGCCGGATTTGGTTCCGCAGATATGAAGCGCTTCCTTCATGTCGCCTTCTGTCGGAATGCTGAGCGTAAACTCTCCCGTTTCGTCCACGAACGACTTTGTAAAGCGTGATTCTCTTATCGGCACGATGACGATTTTTTTATGCCACATAACGCCGAAAAAGCCCCACGACGCCGTCATGACGTTTGGTTTTTTGCCCGAGGTAACGAAACTGCCGAAGTTAAGCCCCGAAGTCATACATTTGTCCATATCGTTAAAATTTATCATTTTGCCTCCTTTTGCCGACGTCAAATCGGTTGAAATTTGTTAATAATTGTGTTATATTTTATGCGATGGTTCATTCGGCTACCCATCAAAAAAATACCGGAGATAGTTTTTATGAAAAAAAGCACATTGCGTCTCACGAGGGGCGCGGTCATTGCGGCGCTGTATTTTGCGCTGTCGGCGGCCGTACCCGTCATAACCTACGGACCGGTTCAGTTCCGTGTTGCAGAAGCGTTGACGCTGCTTCCTTTTTTTATGCCCGAAGCTATATGGGGCGTCACGCTCGGCTGCCTGCTGACGAACGCGTTCTCCGCTTTCGGCATCTACGACGTGGTTTTCGGCACCTTGACGACGCTCGTTGCGGCGCTTATAACCTCAAAAATCAAAAACCGCTGGCTCGCGCCGCTTCCGCCCGTTCTTCTTAACGCCGTCGTCCTTCCGACGATGTGGCATTTTATGGGTTCGGACGAAATGTGGATAATCAATTTTTTAAGTATTCTTGCCTCGGAAAGCGTCATACTTTACGCTCTCGGCGAGCCGTTGGTCATTGCTCTCGAAAAACGTCTTAAATGACGATATATTGTGTGCAGTTGTGGCCGATTTCCTTCCTTCCACTATATATAGTGGAGGGGACATTTTTTTTGAAATTCGCTTGTTTTTGTTTTCAATGTATGCTATATTACAAAACAAGCACCTAATTTTTTGGAGGAGTTCCCGTGTCGGTCTGCAAATTTTCAAGCGATTATCTTATGGAAACGTTCACTTTGGTGGACAATCTGTTCATCAACGAATACCTTCCTTCCGCAACCGAAAATCAAATAAAGGTCTATCTTTACGGCCTCTATCTTTGCTCAAATCCGACGTCCGACAGCTCGGAGGAAAACCTCACCGCCGTTTTGGGCCTTAAGCCGGACGAGTTGTATTCCGTTTTCAAATTCTGGGAAGACAACGGCCTACTTCAAATTATATCCCAAAATCCGCTGGAAGTAAAATATTTGTCCTTAAAAGGCGCAAAACAACCGCCGAAAAAATACAAATCGGAAAAATATTACGATTTCAACCTTCAGGCGCAGGATCTGTTTTCCGACCGCGCGCTGGTGCAGAACGAGTTTGTCCTTCTCTACGAAACAATGGATCAGACGGGCATACTTCCCGACGCCATGCTGATGATCATTCAATACTGCATTCAGCTCAAGGGCCAGTCCATACGCCTTCAATACGTTCAGGCCGTGGCGAGAAGCTGGGCGGCCGACGGCGTCCGCACTGCCGCCGACGTCGAAGCCAAGCTCAACGAATACGACGCTCTGAACGAAAGCATGCGCGAAATTTTGAAAGCTCTCGGCCGAAAATCCGGTTCCGTGGATTTGGAAGAAAAGCAAGCCTTCGTCAAATGGACGAAAAACTGGGGCTTCCCCGTGGACGCGGTTATATACGCCGCAAAAAGCGTCAAAGGCAAAGGCGGTTTCAAAAAGCTGGATCAGATTCTGGACGAGTTCTATCGCCTGAGCGTTTTTTCCGAAAAAGAGATGAAAGCGTACAACGCAGAGCGCGAAAAGATGAGGGATCTTGCCATAAAGGTCAACTCCGCAATCGGCGTTTTCTACGAGTCCGTGGACGGCGAAATCGAAACCTATATTGCGCCGTGGCTTGTGTCGGGTTTTGACGAAGAAGCGGTTTTAACCGTCGCAAAGTACTGCTTTATGTCCGGTATCCGCACCTTAAACGGTATGGACTCCTACGTCAAAAAGTTCTTGAAAATGGGGCTTTGGAACACCCGCAGCATAAACGAATACATCGGCAAGCTTCTTGACGACGACCGCTTCTTAAAAAGCGTGCTTGAGCTTTCCGGCTCCTCCCGCTCGGTCACCGAAAAGGATCGCGACTACTACCGCGTGTGGAGCATGGACTGGGGTTTTTCGGACGACGTCATAAAAATTGCGGCGGCGCATTCCGGAGCGTCCAAGTACACCCTCGGCGGCATCAACAAAACCTTGGCCGAGCTTAAGGAAAACAAAATCGAAACAGCCGCAAAAGCGGAAGAATATCTGTCTTCTCCGCGCTTTAATTCTTCTGCCGCCGGCACCGTCTACAAAAACATCGAAAACCGCGAATACACCAAAGAGGAGCTTCGCTCGGTATTTTCCGATCGTCCGACCATCGACGACGTGGAATTTTAGGAGTAACTATGAACAAAGGTCAACTTTTGGAGCAAGTTTTCGCCCACTACGAAAACCTGCAAAAACAGCGTAAAGCCGAATATCTTCTCCGCCTTGACGAAGCAAGGAAGAACGCCGACTTTCGCGCCCTCGACGACAAAATAAGAGATCTGGAATTTGAAATTGCCAAAAAAGAAGTTTCGGGCAAGGACTGCAAGGCGGAAATCTCCTCCCTTGCCACGGCAGAAAAATCCCTCAAAAAGGTTATGGCCGAAATGGGACTTCCTGCGGACTACTTTTCCGTAAAGCCTCAGTGCAGCATTTGCGGCGACACGGGAAGAACCCCGTCCGGCGAGCTTTGCGTCTGCTTCAAGAGGCTTTATTCCGAAAAGCTCAAACAAGCGGCAGGCCTTTTGGTCAACGCCGATTTCAAGTTTTCCGATTGCGATTTTTCGGTTTTCAAAAACCCAGAACACCGCACCTCGATGGAAAAGCTTTACAAGCGCGCTCGCGAATATTCCGACCGTTTCCCGCCTAAAAAATACAAAAACTTTCTGATTCTGGGCAACACCGGCACCGGCAAAACCTGCGTGGCTTCCGCCATTGCAAACGCGGTTCTGGACAAAGGCTACACCGTGATGTTTCTGACGGCCTTCGATTTCACAAGATTGATGACCAAATATCACACCACCCCGATTTCCGATCGCGGGATCTATATCGAAGATATTTTAAGCTCCGACCTTCTCGTTCTTGACGATCTGGGCAGCGAACAACGCATACGAAACGTAACCGTGGAATATCTGTTCCGAGTGCTTTCCACCAGGCAGAATCACGGCAAATGCACCGTTTACACCTCAAATCTTTCCTTGAAAGACGGCAGCCTCAAGGATTTTTACGGCGACAGAGTTTTCAGCCGACTCGTGGACAAAAACAACACTTTCGTTTTCGAATTCGACGGCGAAGACGTCAGACAATAGCGTTTTACGGCAAAAAAAAATACGCGACGGAATTCCGTCGCGTTTTCTATTTCAAATTTTCGTTTATGCTCTTTGCCGCCGCGGCCGCGCTGCTCCAGGCCCATTGCAGATTGAATCCTCCGCAAACGCCGTCCACGTCCAACGCTTCGCCCACGGCGTAAAGCCCTTTTTGCAGTTTCGATTCCATAGTTTTTTCGTCGAAGTCTGTGGTTTTAAGCCCGCCGGACGACACTTGCGCCAAACTGAAATCGCACGGCGCAATCACCTTAACCCTGAAGTCGATCGCCGCTCTCACCAGTTTTGCAATGTTTTTTTCGGAAACCTCCTCGATTCCTGCCGCCGCAAAAATGTTTTTGGCGACGTTTTTGTGGAACACTCCCACAAAAAACTCTTCGGCAGTTTTAAGCCCGAGTTTTTCGTATCGGTCCACAAAGTATTCCGCGACGTCCGAAACGTCCATATCAGGCAAAAAGTTCAGGCCGATTTCGTAGTCGCCCGAAACTCTTGCCACCAAAGCCGACAGATTGAAAATCGCAATGCCCGAAAGTCCGAAGTCCTTAAACAGCACTTCCCCGTTCTCCGATTGAACGAGCGCGCCGTCCTTATAGAGCGTGGCTCTGCATTTTGCTCTGACTCCCCCAAGGCCCCTGATTTTCGACGCATCGCATTTAAGCGGCACAAGCGACGGCGTAAGCGGCCTGACGCCGTGCCCGAAAGAGACCAGCAGCTCCTGACTGTTCAGCCCGAACCCCGCCTTGCTTCCGGTTGCAAGCACAAGCCTTTTCGCCTTAAAAACCTCGTTTCCGCATTTTGCGATAAAGAGGTCTTTATATTCAATTTTGTCAACCTTAACGCCCGTTATCGTCGTAACTTTGTTGTTTTCGAGTTTTTTTCTCAAAACGTCCAGCACGCTCGACGCGGTTTCGCTGTACGGATAAATTCGTCCCGCTTCGTCAACCTTCACCTTAAGTCCGAGGCTCGAAAAAAAACTCAGCGTATCGCGCGTTTCGAAACTTTCCAAAGCGGTTTTGACGAAAAGATTGTTGTACTCGGAAACGTCGATTGCCACGTTTGACAAATTGCATTTTCCGTTGCCGGATGCAAGGATTTTCTTCCCCACCTTTTCGCCGCTCTCCAGCACCAGCACCTTAAGTTTTTCGTCCAATCGCGCCGCAAGGAAAAGCCCCGAAGCTCCCCCGCCGACCACGATGACGTCGTATATCGTGTTACTCATAATGTTAGTATAACAAATATATTTTAAGTTTGCAACGAAAAGCTCGCCAATTTTGTTGACAAGTTTTTTTATGGTGATATAATTATCAATCGTAAATAAACATCGGAGAAATATTATGGATTCCATCTTTTTCAGCTTGGCGCTTATATTGTTTTTGTCAAAAGCGTTGGGGCTTGTTATGCGCAAGCTCAAGCTTCCCGAAGTTATAGGCGCGCTTCTTGCGGGGCTTATTCTGGGGCCTAACCTTTTGGGCTGGGTGCGCGACAGCGATCTGCTTTCCGGCATATCCCAAATCGGCGTGGTTTTCATAATGTTTTCCGCAGGTCTCGAAACCGACCTCAAGCGGATTCGCTCTGCCGGCAAACCGTCCGTCGTCATCACTCTTTTGGGCGTAATCGTGCCTATGGCTCTGGGCTTCGGCGCGGCCTGCCTGTTCAGAGGAGTCGGCGACCGCGAAAAGATGATTCAGAACCTTTACTACGGCGTCATTCTGACGGCCACCAGCGTAGCGCTCACCGTGGCCACCCTCAAAGAACTCGGCAAGCTTAACGGCAAAGTCGGCACTTCCGTTTTGTCTGCGGCGGTTCTGGACGACGTCATCGGCTTGATCATTCTCACCGTCGTCATCGGGCAAAGCGTTCCGGGCGCGCGAGTTGCGGACACAGTTCTCAACACCCTGTTCTTCTTCGTTATTGCGATTGCCGTCGGCATCATCATAAATCAGGTTTTCAAAATCATGGAACACAAATACGAGCATCACCGCCGTCTTCCTATTTTAGGGCTTTGCACGTGCTTGCTGTTTGCGTTTATGGCCGAAAATCTGTTCGGGCTTGCCGAAATCGTCGGCGCGTTCATAGCCGGCGTAATTTTCAGCGACACAAGGGACGCAAAGTATATCGAACGCCGCGTCGATCAAAGCAGTTATATGCTCTTCTCGCCTATCTTCTTTGCGCACATAAGCATTGCGTGCCGCTTCCAGAACTTCGACAGCAAGCTGATTGCTTTCGGCCTTATATGGGTTCTTCTGGGCTTTGCGGGCAAATTTATCGGTTGCTCGGCAGGCGCAAAAATGTGCGGTTTTTCGGGTGAAGACAGCGTCAAAGTGGGCATCGGTATGATGGCGAGGGCGGAAGTTGCGCTCATCACCACTCAAAAAGGCGTGAACGCCGGTTTGATTTCCTCCGACTTTATGCCGTTCGTGATAATTCTCGTTATCGTCGGAAGCATCATGACGCCGATTCTTTTGAAGCTTGCCTACCGCAAGGAACTTAACTCTTCTCCTCTTTCCGAGACCACTCTAACAAAATAATTCAAATTTTTTCGCACAAAAAACCCCGCGCTTTGCGGGGTTTTCGTTTTGATTTTTGTTTTTGATTTAGACTTCGTAGTACACAACCACGTTGTATCCTGCCCAGCCTTCGGTGGATTTGTACGCTTCTTCGTACAGCCATTTGACCGAAAGTTCTGCGTCTTGGTCGAAAGCGTTAGCGTCCAGAATAGGAGCTTTTTCGCCCACGAATTTGACCTTCGCGTTTGCTTTGATTCCTGCGAACGCTCTTGCGCCGATGGAGGTGATACCCTTGCCGAAAACGATGGTTTCAAGCGAGGAGCAACCGCCGAACGCGTCTCTTTCGATGACGGACAGCGTGTCGCCGAATTTAACTTCGGTGATACCTCTGCAGCCGCGGAACGCTTCGTAGCCGATCGTGGTGAGCGCGGAGCCTTCCTGGAAAGTGAGCGTGGACACCGAGCTGCAGCCGCTGAAAGCTTCGCTGCCGATCACGGTAACCTTTTGCGGAATTTCCAAAGCGGTGATGAGCTTGTTGTCGTAGAACGCTTTGTTTCCGATTTCGGTGAGTGCCGTAAGCGAAGAATTGATGTTCTGATCGAACAGGTTCACGCAGTTTTCAAACGCGCTGTCGCCGATGGAAGCAAGGCTTGCGCCGAACTTGTTAAGAACGGCCTTGTCGCCCGGGCCGTAGTAGATGTCGGTGAGCGCTTTGCAGTTATAGAACGCGTAGTCGCCGATTTCGGTAACCTGACCGATTCTGACTTCTTCCAAGGCCTCGCAACCCGCAAACAGATTGTCTGCAAGTTTCTTAAGTCCCGTTGCCGCAAACTCCGCAAGTTTGACGTTGCCTTTGAACGCTCCGTTGCCTACGTTTTCGACTTTTTCAGGAAGTCCCCTGCCGCCGGAAACGGTTTCCGTAACAGGAATAGGATTTCCGTCTGCGTCCTTTTTCGGGGTAACGCCGTCGGCTTCCATTTCATAAACAGGGTTGCCTTCCGCATCCTTTTTTGGTCTGGTATATTCGTTTCTGACAAAGCCCGTAAACTTTTCTGCGTTTTCGAATGCGAATTCGCCGATTTTTGCCAGCGCGCTTTTGTCTTCCTCCTCGGACATGCCGTTGACTGTCACTTTCACGATACCGCTTTCGGCAAACGCTTTGTCGCCGATGGAAACGATGGCTTCGTTTACGGTGAATTCGTTAAGATTCGAGCAGCCTCTGAAGGTGCCGTCAGGGATAGCGGTGAGCGAACCGATGTTTGCGCTTGAAAGGGTTACGACGCCTCTGAACGCTTCGGTGCCGAGCGACCTGACGCTATCAGGCAGCACGATTGCGGAAAGCTTGGAGTAAGCAAACGCTCTGTCGCCAACCACTCTGAGGCCTGTTGCCGCGGCAAGATCTATTGTCTGAAGTCCCGACGATGCAAACGCTTCGTAGCCGATCTGAACTACCGACGTCGGAACGGTGAAGCCGTTAAGCGCCGTGCAGCCGTAGAACGCTCTCGGCAAAATGTATCTTATGCTTGCGGCCGCAGCAAACGTTACGGAAGCAAGGCTCGTGCAGTTTTCAAACGCGCCTTCGCCGATTTCGATGACGGAAGCAGGGATAGCTACGCTTGTTACCGCGAGGCCCTTGAACGCTTGAGGCGCGACGTACAGCACGCCGTCAGGAATAACGGAGCTTGCGTCCGCAGCCTTGTAGAACACCTGACCGATAACGTCCGTTGCTTCGAAAGCTTCGATGCCGATGCTGGCAACCTTCGTAAAGCCGTCGGTTGCGAGGCTCGTTACGCCCTTGAACGCATAGTCGCCGACCGCAACCACGTTGTTGACGGTTGCAAACGAGGTAAGCGCTGTATCCTTGAATGCGGCCTTGCCGACGCGGATAACGCTGTCCACACCCTCAACGCTCGTCAAGGCTTTGCAGCCTTCGAACAGGCTGGACGGGATTTCCGACGGATTATGATTTATAACGACGCTTGTAAGCGCTTCGCAGAAGCTGAACGCGCCGCTGCCCCAAACCTCGAGTTTGTCGGAAAGCGTTGCCGACGAAAGATTTGTGTGGCTAAATGCGTTTGCGCCGATATATATAATGTTTGTAAAGTCAACTGCGGTTATGCCGCTGTTTTCGAACGCCGCGGTACCGATGCTGGTAACGGTGTCCGGATAGGTGATGTTTTCAACCTTCGTAAGATTTGCGAAGCAGTAGTTTGCGATTTTGCTTATGCCCGCGGTAACCTTAATGCTGACCAGAACATTCGGAACGTAGTAGTTCACGCCGTTCTGAATGACCGAGTAGCTGTTTTCGTACGAGTCCGAACCGAAGAGTTTGCCGAACGCCATATTGCCGTTGTAAGACACTTCTTTAAGACCGCTGCAACCCGAAAGCACGCTGTCGCCATAAGCGGAAACCGTAACAGGGAACGCGATAGCTTCCAAAGCCGTAGCGTTTCTGAAAGCGTTGGCGCCGACTTCGGTGAGCTTGGAAAGGCTAACGCCCGCGTTTTCGGTGCCGATAACGAATTCCGCAAGATTAACGCAGCCGTCAAACGCCGCTTCGCCGATAGTCACGATGTCGTTGGACAAGGTAACTTTGGTGAGGAACGCGCAGTTTTCGAAAGCGTTAGCCGCAATTTGCGTAACGGTAACCTTGGAAACCGTCAGTTTTTCTTCGTCGGTAAGTTCGACGACGCTCGGAACGGTGATTTCGGTGTAGTTTGCAATGCCGTAATCGGTAAGCCCAGCAAGGCTGCCGTCCTCGGCGATGTTGTATATCGAGCGCCACACAGGAACGGCTTCGACGCCGGAAAGCACGTGCCATTTTTCCTCGGTGAAAGCGCCGGTTTCGTCGGTCAGACGATAGAAGACGTTGCTGAGCGAGTATTTCCAGCCGATAAATTCATAGAATTCGCGCGCGTCTGCGCCAAGCGTGAACGCTCTGTTTGCCTGAACGTCCTGAACTTTGTCGAGTTCGTCTTCCGCACCGATTTTGAGCAAGTATTCCTTGCCGAAGATAGCAACGTACAGGCTTACTGTGCCATCGTTTTGAGTGACCTTAACCAGATAGCGGTTTGCTTCCCAGACGGCTTCGTAGCTGACGTCGGAGGTGCTCTTCACTTTTTCCACTTCTAAAACGTTGCCGTCCGAAACCTTCTGACGAGTTCCGTTGACGATGCTGAACCAGCCGACGAAGGTGTAGCCCGGGTTGGTTACCGCAGTCAGGGTGTAGAAGCCGTCGTAAACGATTTCGCCGTCATTTCCGGTGCTGGTTTCCAAAATAGCGGTGCCCGCTTCGGTGTCGCTGACGGAAACGTCGATTCTGTAGGTGTTTGCAACGAAGCCAGCTTCAACGACGATGTAGAATTCGCCTTCCACGTTGCTGTCGCTGTTGAACATAAACGCGCCGAGGCCTTCGCCGTTTGCGTCTGTGATGAGTTCACCTGTTGCGGCGTGTTTCCAGCCGACGAAGGTGTAGCCTTCTCTTTCCGGAGCCTTTCTGGTGATACGGAAAGAGCTGCCCTTTTCTGCCTTGTCGATTTCGTTGCCGTCCCAAATGATGCTGTACTGTTCGACGCCGAATTGCGCCTTGATGTGCATATTTTTACCAAGGGAACGAGTGATAGTTGTTTCTTTACTAGCATCCCTTGGATCAAAAACATTAACCCAAGCTTCGAAGCTGTAAACGTCTTTCTGATCTTCAGGAACGGCTACGGTAAGCTCCACGGTCGTGCCGAATTCGAAAGTGTCGGATATTGAACCGATTTCTACGGCATATTTGTATTCTGTCAGAGTGCCTGCCCAAAGCTGTGCGCCGGTGTTGGAAGTAATCTTAACGGTGATCCAGTCTTCGGTTCTCGTTTTGGTAGTAGAAACGGTCAGTTTGTAGCTGTTGATGGAGTAGCCAGCCACAAGTCTTACCGCCTGATCTTCTCCGCTTTGGCCGAGCCTCGGGCTGTAGATTTTGTCGATGTCGATGTTGCCGTTTTCGTCGCCCACTCTGAAGGCTTTGCCGTTCTGGACGTAGTACCAGCCCGCAAACGAATAACCTTCTTTAGTAGCCGCAAACGAGGAAGTTCCGTTTTCGACGCTCATAACGAAGGAAGTCAGATTGTCGATCGTTTCGCCCGCCGCGTTCAGAAGCCTTGCCGAGTTGTCCGGGGTGGCGATAATCGTAACGTTTTCTTTGGTAACGACGTTGCCGCCTTCGTCAGGTTCTTCGACGGTTTCGTATTTGATCCATTCGTTTGCAACGTCAAAGGTCAAAGTGTATTTGACGATTTCCCATTGCGCGTAATAGGTGACGTCTTTTGCCATAACGGTCGTAGGAGGATCCACGAACGTATCGGTATTCTCTGCCGTGGTCCAGCCTTTGAAGCGGTAGCCGTCGTTGGCGCGGACCTCGATGTCGAACAGAGTGCCGTAGTCGAGTTTTGCGGAGGTGCCCAGTTCTTCGCCGTCGGCGTCCACAAGGTAAACGCTGCCTGCCCCGTCGTTGGTGTTGAGGAGGGTAACGTTATATTGATTCATCGTCCATTTTGCAGTCAGAACCACGTTGTCGATGTCGATATCCCAAACTTTAAGCAGTCTGCCGTCCTTGGTGGTCATCTGTCTGTCGCCGTAGTACCAGCCGTCGAACACTGCCTGATATTTTTGCGGCACGGCAAATTCGGCGCCGCCCTGACCGTAGGTTACGGTAGCGGTGGTGCTGAGCAGAACGTCGCAACCTACCGGAGAAAGGTTAACCGTGTAGGATTTTGCCTTCCATTCGGCGTACAGCGTCATATCGCTGTTGATTTCGATGTTGGTTTTGAAAGCGTATTTGTTTTGGTTATCTTCGTAGTAGTACCAATATTCAAAGGTATAGCCCGCCCTTGCTTCGATTTCGGCAGGGACGTCTTCCTCGTACAAAATGCCGTCCCACACGTCGATTTCTTCGCCGTTCGGATCGGTTACGGTATAAGTTTTGCCGGCGTAGCGGCTGTTGTTGATGTCGTTAGGATCGAAAACGGTGCCCTTGAACGGAACTTCAACGCGGTAGTAGTTCTGATCGCTGTTACGGAAAGTAACGGTGTAGCTGCTTCCCTGACGAATGTTGAAGTTGTAGGTTTTGGTGGAGTTGTCTTCGTAGTTGATGAACAGTATGTAGAAATAGTTGTTGCCTTTCGTCAACTCGAAAACAGGATCCTTCCTTGCGCCCGAAGTGGAGCCCGCGCCGAACATCGTCAGCCACTGAGTCTGGTCGCTGACGTACAAAATGCTGCCCTTGTCGAGGTCGGAGGTGCTGTAAATGCCGAAATAGCATTTGCTGCCCTCAACGCCGGCAGGGACGGAAAGCCCTCCGAAGTCATAAGTGGCGACGGTGATATCGACGGTTTTCTGATAATAACCGTTGATGGAATCGCCGAACTCGGAGTTCATATAGTTGTCGATAGCTTCGCTGGTCAGCGGATGCAACGCCCACTTTGCGTACAACGTAACGTTAGCGTTCACCGTAAACGGGAAGCTTACCGCGTTGCCGGTGCAAGCGCTGTCGAGATACCAGCCGACGAACCTATAGCCGATACGGATAGGCTCGGTCGGTGCCTGAATGGTGCCGCCCGGTACGCTGGTTCTGGATTCCACGCTGTTGCCGCCCTGCGTATCGAACTTGACGGTGTACACGGTAGGTTGCGGAGTGACGGGATCGTCGCCGCCGTTGTCGCCGCAAGCAACCAGCGCGGTAGCCATAACCATAGCCACCAACAAAATAGCAAATAATTTGCCGAATTTTCTCATAGTCTGCTTCCTTCCTTTTCAAGGTTAAAGTTTGGGCGTACGCACGCGTATATAGCGCACGCGCCTCTTGTATACAGTACAATTATAAACAGCTTTCGCCGTTTTGTCAATAAAAAGCGCATTTCTCTGCCTCGGCCGCGCCCTAAAATATGCCTCAACCCCCGAAAACTGCCGAAGTTTTAGACACCCGTCCACGTTTTTAGCGACGGAGAAAATTATTTTGCCATATTTTTCCGAGCACGGAAAAAAGCGCTCCTGTCGGAACGCCTTTTCCAAAAACAATAAAAAGTGGAGATACTATTCTAAGCCAAAATGGCAAAGGTTACGTTTTTTCAAAGAGCCTTCTGCTCTTTCATTTTCAGAGCCGTTCTGCGGATTTTTTCACGGTCGATACCCAGCAAAACCGCCACGTCGCGAAGCGAAACGCCGCATCTCGATTGCAATTCGTAAATCGCCGCCTTCAGAATTTCCGGATCCTGCAAAGCGTATTTGTCGGTTATGCGGAACTTTTGGATAAGCTCCATCAGCACGGTGTCGCAATCCTCGTTAGGCTTCTGCTCCAAAAAGTCGTATTTTTCCTTTTGATAACTCGTAAGCTCCGGCACTTCCCCGAAAAGTTTTTTGACGGCTTCGATGTCTGCGATGCCTTCGCCGAACATATAGCTTTTCGCGCTGCTGAACGGATAGTCCGCCGAAAACAGCTCCACGCCCGCCGCACACGGATTGTTGTGCACGAAAGTTATGCAGCTTTCCACCTGCTCCGCCGTAAGCAAAGGCTCGCTGTCGTAACGCCCCTTGAAAACGTAGCCGCTTCTGTTTTTGATGCGGTTGAAGAATTTTGCGTAAGTGGTATTCAGCCTGCGCATAAATTCGGGAACGACGTTTGCGTCCTCGGCCGTAACCACGAGGTGGCTGTGATTGTCCATAACGACGTAGGCCAGCACGCTGACGCCCATATCCGCCGCTTTTTCGGCCATGGCGTTGACGTAAAAACGCTTGAGGTTGTCCTCCTTAAAAACGTTTTCGCGCACCAGTCCGCAGGTCAATATATGAAAGTATTTGCTTTTGTCCAAAATTTCGGTTCTCGGCAATCTGGTCATGTTCTGCTCCAAAAATATAGTATCTTAAGTATATCATGCTCTCTTCAAGCTGTCAAGCAATTTTGTGTCATTTGCGCAGATATTTTCGCCAGAAAATCCGTCCCCGTTTTGCTCTTTTCCAAATTTAATAAAATTATTTATTAAAAGCAAATTGTAAAATTTTTCCGACAGCAAAGCCGTTCACTTTGGCGCGCATTTCAAAACGAAAAAGCCGTGACTTTTCGTCACGGCCTTTTTTTTACTCTTTGATCTCGGCCTCCTCTTTCGTCAGGTCGATAACGTCTCCCGAATCGTCGTTCGGATTTACGAGTTTCGTTTTCCTTAAATTGTTTTTCAGTTTTTCACAGCACGGTTTGAAAGTCAGATACGTCAGGCCGCCTCCAACGACCACCCCGACCACGGGTATGCTTTTCTTAAAAAATCCCGCAAACACGTCTTTCGTCATCTTCACTCCAAACCATTTTGCCGTCTGTTTCACGATAGGATAAATCGTCCCTTTCGTGAGCGCGCGCTTCAAAAGCTGCTTCGGCACTCCCGTGGCAAGCGCCTTTGCCATGGTCTTAACGGCGTTATTCGCTCCTGCCACGCCGTACATAACCCCCAGACAAAGCGTCAGCATATTTATCGTTTCCGAGTCTATGCCGTTTCCTTCGTCCGTAAGATCGATTTGCGGGAACCCGTAAAGATACATGAGTTTTTGGGCCGTACGCAGCATATAGCCGTAATATTGAGCTATATCCGCAGGGATCGTTGCCGGCATAGCAAAGCTATCTTTTGACGCAAGGCTTCTGTTCTATCGGTTTTTCGGCGCAAAAAAACCGCGCGGTTTTTTCCGCGCGGTTTATTTTTTATGATGTTATGATTATTCGGCTGCAGTGAATTTGCCTTCGACGTCCGTCCAACCTTCGGTTAAGGTTTCTGCCTTTTCAGGAGCGGCGTTTTCTTTGCCGTAGAAGAAGACGTAGTAGTAGTCAAACAAACCGTTAACTTCGAAGCCTGCCGCAACGCCGAGCCAGTTTTCTTTCTGACGAATGGATTTGAAGCTGCCGTCTTGCCAGAGAGTCATGTCGTATTTGACGTATTGATATTGAGCGGAAGGGTCTCCTGCGCCGTCTCTGACGCCCACAATGCTGTTTTTGACTGCTTTAGGGGTTTCAGTGCCGGTGCCTTTTGCGTCCAGTTCAAGGTGGATTTTAAACTGTCCGTCAACGTATGCGACGTAAGCGACGGTAACGGTGTCGATATCCAGAATGTTCACGCCGAAGGTGTAGCAGGTTACGTTGTTTCCTTCGTCGGCGTCGCCGTAAGTGAGCTGTTCGGAAGAGCTCGGAATGCGGTTATTCTGAACTGCGTCTGCCCAAGGTACGGAATATTTTCCGCCTTCGATGGTGGCCGCAGAGGTCTTTTGAGCAAGAACTTCGCTCATATCCGCGTCAAGATACTTTCTTTCGCCGTATTCGAGCGGCAGAACGCTCTTAAGAGCCGGCATGGTGTCAACGAGGAAGCTGTTTCTTATGGTGTGGATTTCGGTGAGCGTGAAGTATGCGCCGTTCTTTCTGAATTCCAGAGAAGTCAGGTCAACTGCGTTGTCGATGCCTGCCGCCACGTTGGAGGTTGCGGCGTTCATGAAGTTGCCGCTGTAATCCGCCATAATGTAGTTGTAGTTAGCTCTGTAGTAAAGCGCAAGAGCCAGTTTTCTGAGGTTGTCGTCGGTTGCGGCTATTGCAGCTGCCTGTTCGTCTTCGGTCATATCGTCCCAAGCAACGTTAGGAAGATTCGAAGGAACTTCAACCATCCATTCTTCTCCGCTGTACGGATTGATAACGGTGATGGTGTTTCCGACAAGTGCCGCGTCGGAGAAAGCGGCGCCGCCGATTTTGGCGTCGGTTTCCCAAGGAGCCGCGGTTTCGTACAGATTGAGGTAAGCGTAGCGATTTCCGACGATCTGATTGAGGAGCGGTTGTTTTTCTGCGGTCATATCGGAAAGCAGCGCGTCGGTTATTTCGATTTCAGCGGCGTCCATTTCATCGAGGCTTGCGAAAACGTAAGTTTCGGAGCCGGTGTATTTGACGAATCTGTAAGTGCCGTCTTCGTACAAATCTTCGGAGTCGGTGTAAGCTTCGCCGCCGTCAACGGCAACGTAACCTTCACCGGTAACGTATGCGATAACGTATTCGTCGGAACCGTCGGAATAGATGGTTGCATATCTGCCGTTTGCGGCGTCGTAAGCAACGTCGGCGGTTTTGTTTTCGTAAACCGCAGTCATTTCTTCCAGCGTGAATTTTTGATATTTGCCGGTGTTGTTGTTGGTTCTGACTTCCGTGAGGCCGTTAGGATCCTTTGCATATTCGGAAGCTTTTGCCCAAAGGTAAGTTACGGTGTCGTCGTCGCCGCTTGCGATGGTTTTCAGCTTGCCGCCGTCGTCGATGACGAAGCCGAGTTCGCTTGGGGTTTTGGAAGTGGAATACACTTGGACGAATTGTTCGCCGTCGGAATTTTCAAAGATATAAACGTAGCTGCCGTCGCCGCGGTACATATAAGTGCCGGACGCTTTTTTGTGGCGAGCCTGTTGATAAATCACGTTTCCGTCTGCGTCGAGTTTTTCGGTGGTTTTGTAAACCTTGCCGTTGAGGCCCAGACCCCAAGGGTCACTGCCCGCAACGCTGCCGCCGCCGTCATTGCCGCCCAAAAGGAGCTTCGACGGAACGATACCGATACCCAAAGCAACGATGATAAGAATGATAGAGGCAATAATTCTGCCTGCGCCTAATTTTCTCATACTTTACCTTCCATAAAATATTGCTTGTATTTACATACGCATTTATTATATCTCAATTTGTCGATTTTTGCAAGCGGTAGAGCCGCATAATATTCGGGCGTAGGGATATTTTTTATTATAACTATATACAAAAGTACATTAAATGTCTAAACATAATAGAAGTTCGTCCGCGTTTTAACGTTTTCTGGCATAAAAAATGCTCGCATTTCGCGAGCATTTTCTTTAGTCGTCATCGTCGTCCGGATCGTAATCAGGGACGTCATCGTCGTCCTTCACGATTTTCGGAGCGTTCATCGGAGGCCTTTGCATACCCATGCCTTGAGGAGGCATCGGAGCTGCGGACGGTCTCGGGCCTTGCGGCGCGTTAGGATTTATCGGAGCCTGCGGACGTTGCGACATACCTGCCGTACCTTGCTGCGGCATACCCGCCTGACGCTGAGGCACAGCGTTTGCGTTAGGTCCCGAAATCGGGCCTTGCGGCGCGTTAGGGCTTATCGGAGACTGCGGGCTAGTGCGAGGGCCGAATCCCTGCGGCACGGAAGTGTTCACCGTTGCGCTTGCCGCGGCGTCGGCCATTTCCGTTTTGTATTTTTCGCCTTTCATTTCCGAAATAATCTTTTTGATGCTGTCGTTAGGTTCGGCTTTCATAACCAGAATAACCGCCACCAGGAATGCCAGAAGCAGCAGCGTTACGCCGAGAGCAATCATCCATTCGATTGCGGTGTAACCGGTTTTGTCCACTTCGATATGAACGGCCACGTCGTTGTTGAGAAGCAAATCTTCGGCAAAGGCTTTGCCGTTGACTTCGAGTTCCCATTCGCCGGTGCTTTCGTAGTATTTATACTCTTTTCCGCCCACGATATAGGTCCAAACGCCGTTTTCGTAGGTCGGGGTGCCGTTGTCGTCGGCGAAAGCGCCCGCGCCGAGCCCCTTGATTGTAACCTTCGTGATTCTATAGCCGAGCCTTGCGGTTGCGCTCACCGTTTCCAGACTGCCGACGGAATCGGAGGTTGCGGAAACGCTGATCTTGACCGCTTCGGTGTCAGTGGTGGTGTATGCGAGAGTGCGTTTTGCCGGCTCGAACACGGCCACGATCGTGCAGTTATCCTGAACGTCGGACAGAACGAAAGTTCTTTCCGTGCTGACAGGAACGTTGTTTTGAACCCAATATTTGAATTCGTAATCGTTGCTCTTCGCGTATGCGGTCATCGTAACGGAGCCGCCCTTGATAATCTTCTTCGCGCTGTATTCCACGTAGCCGTAGGTCGCGTCGTTGACGGAAATATCCACGGTGTAAGTGGTTTCAGGGACGATTGTTTGCCCGCCGCCGGAAACTTCGTCCACAACCGCCGAAATGGAAATATCTCTGGAAATGGTGATCGTAAACGTGGTGGTTGCGGCTTCGTAGTCGCCGCCGTTCACCTGCCAGCCTGCAAATTTATAACCTTCTTTTGCGGTAAAGGTGAAGGTAACGGAGTCGCCGAGGTTGTACTCGGTCTTCATCGGCGAGCAGGTAATTTCGCCGCCCGCAATCGTTTTGATGTCGATTTTGAAGGTTTTTTCAACTGCCCTTGCCTCCAAAACGATGTCGGAAGCGATGGTGAAGTCGTAGTTAATGTTTCCGCTGATTTTCGCGCCGGTGGCCACGTTGTACCAGCCTTCGAATTCATAGCCGGCTTTGGTTTCGGCGTAGATGCTGACGGTGTCGCCGTTATAATAGAATTCTTCTTCTCCTCCGACCGTCTTGATACCCTTGCCCGCTCTGAGCGAAACGGTGTAGGTTGTCGTCTGCGATTCGGTGGACACGAACACTGCCACCAATCTGTCGTTCGCGCCGGTGATGGTGTGAACGTAGGTGGAGTTTTTGACGGTTTCGGTGCCCTTATCGGTGGAAACCTGCCAATGGCTGAATCTGTAGCCGGTGTTTGCCGTCGCAACCACGGTGATTTTGTCGCCTATGTAAAGCTGGCTGTTGGCGTTTCTTGCCTCGACGGTGCCGTATTTGGAGTTGTTGGCCTCCAGGCTCGGCACAACCGGACTTCTTCCGATATAAATGGCGATGCCCGTAAACTGGGTGATGTTGTCAAATTCGATGAGATAGACGTTGTAATCTTCGTCGCCCACTCTTTCCACCCTCTGCGTGAGGTTGGACGCCGTGAATTTGGTGAAATCCAAGCTGTAGTTAGGGGCAACCTTGACGTAAACGGCAACTTTGCTTCCGTTTTCGACGTTCACGCTGTCAGGATTTCCGGTGGTTCTCTTGTTATCGACGGAATAGATGTAAGCGTCGCCCACGCCCGCCGGGAAGTTTTTGTTCACCGTAACGCTCCACAAGCTGACGTTGTCTGCGTAAACGGAAGAAACGGTATCCTTTCCGAAAACGTATTTATAAACCACGAAGCGTTTACCCGTGCCGTCAACGTCGACGTCTTCCCAGAAGTTGACGTCTTTTTCAAACGTGCCCGCGCCGAAATCGGAAATCGTCATGCCGTTTTCCGCGGTCAGCCAGCCCTTGAATTTGGAGCTGCCCAGATGGAACGCGACGTAGATTTCTTTGCCCAGCTCGCCGTACAACGTGTTGGAGGAAGACACTTTTGCGTAGGTGCCGTCCAAAGCGTCGCTGTACATAAAGTAGTTGCTGTCGAAGCTCTTGGTGGAAAGGCTCAGCGTGTATTGCACTTTTTCAAACGCGATGCTGAAGTTTTCGCCGTCGGTTTTAGGTTGAATGGAGCCGACGTTGGTGTTGCCTTTCTTGACGACGGTTTTATATCCGTCGAACGGGGTGGCCTCGAAGAACATCGTGCCGCCCTCGATGATTATGGTGTAGGTTTTGCCTTCTTCCCAGACGAAAGAGTCGCCTATGCAGCTGACTTCGTCCTGCTCTACGCCGTCGATAGCGGCTACGACCGCAAATTTGTTGTTTGCGGAGACTTTGAAGGTGCCGCCCTCTAAGCTTCCTATTTTGAGGTTAAGGCTTCTGACGTCCTCGTAGAAAGCCCTCACCAGATAGTCGCTGCCGTTTATTCCGTCAGGAATGATTTTTTCGTAGTAGTAATAACCGTTTTCAAACCAAGCGCCGCTTGCTCTGTCGCCGGAAAGATTGTCGTAAAGCACGTCGTCGATCCAGGAAGTTCCGCCGTTGACGCTGTATTGCCACTTGAACAGACGATACGCGTCGGAAGCGGCTTTGGTTCTGACGGTAACTTTCGTGCCGCAATCGACAGGATTGCTTCTGCCGTAAAGGGTTCTGAAAGCGTCGCCGTCAAGCGAGGTTTCAACCGAGCCGTAGTCGTCGCTGTTCAGAATAACCGCGAGATAAGCCGTTTTCTTAACCCATTCGACGGAAACGGTGGTGTCGCTTCTGACGACGAATTTATAGCTTTCGCCGCGCTTCACTTCGTCGTATTTCACCGATTTGCCGTCCGCGCCGGTGATGGTTATTTTCAAAAATTCGTAATATCTGTCAGGTCTTAAGGTGAATTCGGCCACGCTGCCGTAATCGACGTCGAAGTCGTCCTTGCCGTCTTCCACTCTGCCGCCGACGTTGACGACGCCGTTCGAGCTGTTTGAAATGACCACCTTATATTGCATCGGCATAAACGAGAAGCTGACGACGGTGTCGCCGTCCGGAACGGTCAGATCGTACGAGCCGTCCGTCACTTCCGCCAGGCGGTCCGTGCCGCCGACGAGGAATTCGCCGAGCCTATAGCCGGTCGGATTTGCAAATTTAAGGTTAACGACGTTGCCTTTCACGAATCTCACGCCGCCCTTATAGTTCAATCTGTCGGAGTTGTTGTTTTCGACGCCGCCGACGATTTCCTTAAAGTAAACGATAACCGAATTGCCTTCGTATGCCGAAGTGAAATCGGGATAGCTGCCGAATTCGTCCAAAGCGGCCTTGGAAAGGTCGATAATCCACACGCCGTCGAAATCCCAACCGCACGAAATGACTTCGGACGGGGTTTTCAGCTGCTCTCTCGTCAGACCTTTTGCTTCGGAAACCTTCAGACCTCTGCCGTTCTGATACGGATAGATGACGTCGGAAGCGGATTTGTTCTCCGCCGAATACAAACATCTTCTGAAGCCGACCGTGGCGTCCACGAGGTTGTTGGAGGTGAAACTGCCGTAAATGTCGGAGGTGTTGCCTTCGGAGTCGGCGGAATAATTCACCACGCCCGCAAAGTAGCAGTAATTGAAATCGAATTTTCTGGTAACGGTGCGGCCGTTTTCTTCAAATTCGGTGAAGTCCAGTCTGCCGATGAGGCCGCCGAGGTTGTTTTTGAAAGTAGTGCTTCCGTTGACGTCGGACAGGCTGTAGCAATAGTCCATCGCCCTGTTGTTTCTGTTAACGATAAAGTTGCCCACGATGCCGCCCGCAACGCCTACACCGGAGAGATTGCCGTAGCTGACTTTCACGGTGCTGTCCGTGCGAACGTAGGAAAACGCGCAATCGTTTGCCGCGCCCACGAGGCCGCCGACGTTGGTTTTGCCGGAAACGGAGCCGCCCTTGACGGTTACGTTTTCAAATTTCGTACCGATCGAAACGCCGGACAAAGCTCCGACGTAGGAAACGAGGTAACCTCCCATCGAGTCCGCAGGACTTTCGACGACGACGTTTTCGAGAGAAAGATTTTTGAAGGTAGCGTTTTCGGTTCTGACGAAGAGGCCCGCGCCCGCGTCGCCCGAAGCAACCGAAACGGTCAGATTAAGAACGGAGTGTCCGTTGCCGTCAAAGGTACCGACAAAGGATGCGCCTGTTTTTGCGCCGACAGGATAAAAGCCCGAAACGCCCGAAAAATCGACGTCGGAACCGAGGACGAAATATTTGTCCCCTGCCGCAGAAAGATTTTCGTCGAGCCACTTAAAGTTTTCCGCGCTCGTCAGCACGTACGGATCCCCCGCCGTGCCCGAACCGGTCGGCAAAACCGCGGTCGTCGCGCCGTAGTCGGCGGCCGCAAAAGCAACTTCACGGGTGGTCGTATCCGCGCCTGCCGCAAAAACGGTGGCAACAACCAAGAGTGCGATCACGAAAGTTGTGAGTTTCAAAAGTTTTTCCATAAACGATACCCCTTTGTCTACGCTGATTAAGCGTGTGTGCGCACGCGTAACCGCGTCCACTCCAGCTCTTATACATCATATATTATAATTGTTTACACGCCGAAATGTCAACAGTATATCGGAGCAAAAGCTCAAAAAAAAGGCAAACCCCGAAGGATTTGCCTCGTTTTTTACTTTTTTTCGACTATTTGTCGAGGTTCGCTTTGAGTTTTTCAAGCTCTGCGGAAAGCTCTTTAGGAAGGTGAGTTCCGAACTTTTTGTAGAATTCGGTGATGCCTTCGGCCTCGTTTTTCCAGGTTTCCTTGTCGATAGTGAGCAGGTCTTTGATGGTGTCCACGGTGACGGACGGATCGATGCCTTCGAGGTTGATGTCTTCCGCTTTAGGAACAAAACCGATAGGGCTGACGTCTGCGTCCACGGCGTCTTCGCAACGTTTCAGGATCCAGTCGAGAACGCGCATATTGTCGCCGAAGCCCGGCCAGATGAAGTGACCTTCGTCGTCGGTACGGAACCAGTTGACGTTGAAGATCTTAGGTTGATGTTTGATCTTTTTGCCCATTTCGATCCAGTGCGCGAAATAGTCGCCCATATGGTATCCGCAGAACGGAAGCATAGCCATAGGATCTCTGCGGACGACGCCTACTGCGCCGGATGCCGCCGCGGTGGTTTCGGAAGCCATGATGCTGCCTACGAACACGCCGTTATCCCAGCTGGTGGATTGATAAACGAGCGGAGCGGTTTTTGCTCTGCGGCCGCCGAAGATGATTGCGGAAATAGGAACTCCGTTAGGAGCTTCGAATTCGCTGCTGATGCACGGGCAGTTTTTGGCAGGAGCGGTGAAACGGCTGTTCGGGTGAGCGGCCTTGACGCCTTCTGCGCCTTCAACGTCCCTTCTCCACGGATTGCCTTTCCAGTCGATGAGGTATTCAGGAGCCGGTTTGGAGAGGCCTTCCCACCACACGGTGCCGTTTTCGGGATTGTAAGCGACGTTGGTGAAGATGGTGCCTTTCTTGGTGCTTTCCAAAGCGTTGAAGTTGGATTTTGCGTTGGTGCCAGGAGCGACGCCGAAGAAGCCCGCTTCAGGGTTGATGGCGTAAAGTCTGCCGTCTGCGCCCACTCTGAGCCAAGCGATGTCGTCGCCTACGGTGTAAACTCTGTAGCCTTTTTCGGTGTAGCACTTAGGAGGAATGAGCATAGCCAGGTTGGTTTTGCCGCATGCGCTCGGGAATGCCGCGGTAACGTATTTGGTTTCGCCGTTAGGTTTTTCTACGCCCAAAATGAGCATGTGCTCTGCCATCCAGCCTTCGTTTTTGCCCTGGAAGGAAGCGATACGAAGGGCGAAGCATTTTTTGCCGAGAAGCACGTTGCCGCCGTAAGCGGAGTTAACGGACCAGATAGCGTTGTCTTCAGGGAACTGAACGATGTAACGATCCTGTTCGCTGACGCTGCATTTAGCGTGGAAGCCGCGCACGAAGTCGTCGCTGTCGCCCAGAACGTCCAGAACTTTCTTGCCGACTCTCGTCATGATAGCCATGTTCAGAACGACGTAAATGCTGTCGGTGGTTTCAATACCCACTTTGGCAAACGGGCTGCCCACTGCGCCCATGCTGAAAGGAATAACGTACATGGTACGGCCTTTCATGCTGTCTTTTGCGATGCCACGGAGAAGTTCATACATTTTGGACGGTTCCATCCAGTTGTTGGTAGGGCCTGCGTCCTCTTCCTTTCTGGTGCAGATGAAGGTACGGCCTTCAACGCGCGCAACGTCGTTAGGGAGAGTGCGATGCAGATAGCAATCCGGCAGAAGTTCGTCGTTGAGCTTCAACATTTCGCCGGTTTCGACCGCTTCTTTTCTGAGCGCGTCGAGCTGCTCTTCGCTGCCGTCAATCCAAACGATTTTGTCAGGTTTGGTCAAAGCGGCTGCTTCGTCCACGAATGCCAGAACTTTTTTGTTGTTGGTTAACATAGTCAAAAATCTCCTGTTATATAGTTTTTTATTTTTATCTGTTAAACTGCCCGAAATCACACTTTAACGTGCGATTTTGGCAAATAAAACCGTTGTTATTTCGTTTTGTTGTAATCGAACCTGTCACACTCGGTGAGCACGAAATTGCCGTAGTTCGAGGTTTCGATGCCACCCGTCGTCTTGAATGTTTTTCCCATAAGAGCCTTAACTTCCGACGTTTCAAGCGCGCCGGACAAGGCTGCTTTTCCGTCTGAAGTTTTGGCTCCCGTCAGCATGCTTCCAAGATAGTATTTGCAAATTTCCACGTGCGAATCGATGCCCCAGTTTCCGCCGCCCGTCGGCCATTTTCCGCAGACGACTCCCGCCGCCACTTCCAAAAGCCTGTAAGCTTTCAGCGTGCCCGCTTCGGCAAGGCCGTTCATAACGTATTCGCTTGACGCCGAAAATCTCGACATAGCCGGGACTATTCCGTTCATCGCAAGGTAGGTTTCGATGGCGATGCCGCCCTCTGCCATGTTGTCGATATAAGACAGATATGTATCCGAAGAAGAACCGGAAACAAAGTTTTCGCCGCTCCATTTCACGGTTTCAGTTTCGTACATTTCGTCGTCTTTCAAAAAGCCGATATAGGTGTCCAGAAGCGCGAGCCTCGAAGGCACCTGATTCGTTTTGATCTGTCCTGCTTTTGCAAGTTCGTAGATAAGGTTGGTGCTGACGGTGGACATAATTCCGCCAAGGCTGTGGCCTGCGATGCGGGTTTCGGCCGTTCCGAAATCGTCGCCTACCGCCTTAACCATTCTGATATATTCCGCCGCAAAGAACTGACTTAAACTGTAAGCGCAAATATCGTTGTCGCGATAGGTAGCGCCCTTGCAGAAAGCCTCGCCACCGCCCTCGTCGTAGTCGCTCATGTAAACGTACGGATATTTTTCCGTTCCGCCCGCGTAAATCCACGCTTCGTTGGAAACTATGTCGTGCACCGAGAAGCGGTTATATTCGAACATCATCACGTTGTAGCCGGCGCCTATCAGCACTTCGGTTATTTCCTTGCCCTCGTAGCCGGGGATATTGTCCATTTTGTAGTGTAAAAACGGTCTTATCCTTTGCGGAGCGTAGCCGATATCTTCCTTAAAGTCCGAGCCGAGCCAGCCGTGAACCAGAATGACGGTCGGTTTTTTCGGATCGACCATTGCCGCGCCTTCTGCAGACGAAGCTCTGACGTCAAACACTCCTTTCCCTTCGTCGTATCCCAGAACGAACAACCCCTGATCTTCAAGCTCCGGATATTTTTCGGTGTTGAGGTAAACCTTTTCGGCGTAGTCGATAAAGTCGTATTCGGACTTATTGTCGTCAGGAGCAGGCGGATTGTCGTTATTTCCGCAAGCGGCCGCCGTAACGACCATACACGCCGCAAGCGACAGCGTCAGAAGTATCGTGACAAACTTTTTCATATCTTCCTCCAAATCCACACGGGCAAATCGGCTTTTATCCATTCTGCCCCATTGTAATATATGATACATTTTTTCTTTCCAAAAGTCAACTTTTAGCAATAAAAATCCTTTTCAAACCAAGCATAAACTTGCTTTTTTGAAAACGCGGTTATATAATGTATATAACATTTCCTTTATAGGAGGGCATCATGTTAGCTTTATACATAATTTTGGGCGTTTTTGGCGCGCTTATATTGTTCATGCTTTTAAGAACGATATTCACCAAAAAACCTACTCTCGCCGCGCCTGACGGCAACGACTACGGTCTTGACAAAGACGTTCTGGCTTCGCACCTTCAGCAAGCCGTGCAAATCCCGACCGTGTCCATGGTTGGCAAATACACCGAAAACACACAGGCGTTTTACGATTTCAGGGCTTTTCTCGAAAAGACCTATCCTAACGTAAACCGCATTGCGGAAAGAACGATAATAAACGGTTTTTCCATCGTCTATCACGTCAAGGGCAAAAACCCGGATCTGAAACCGGGCGCGTTTCTTGCTCATCAGGACGTGGTTCCGGCTCCTGCCGAAGGTTGGGATTATCCTCCGTTCGGCGGCGAAATTCACGACGGTTACATCTACGGCCGCGGCGCCGCGGACATGAAAGGTCAGCTTATCGCCACCATCGAAGGTATGGAATACCTTCTCTCCACCGGTTGGACGCCTGAAAGAGACGTTTACATCTGCTTCGGCCACGACGAAGAACCTATGGCAAGCCGCGAAGGCGCGCCTAAGATCGTCGAATGGCTCAAATCTCAAAACATCGAACTGGAATTCGTCATCGACGAAGGCGGCGCGGTTCTTGACGGCAGTCTGCTGGGCATCAACAGCCTCGTCGGCATGGTCGGCACCTGCGAAAAAGGTTACTGCGACTACACCCTCACCTGCGAAAAAGCGGGCGGCCACGCATCTAACCCCGCAAGACCTTCCAACCTCTATCTGCTCAGCAAGGCAATCTGCAATCTCGAAAAGCACCCTATGCCCGCAAAATGGACGCCGGTTACCAAAGAAACCTTCAAGGTTCTTGCTCCGCACATGAAATTCGCGTTCAAGTTCCTCATGGTAAACCGCGATCTTCTGGGCTGGCTCATCAAACCGGTTCTCACGATGATTCCTATCACAAACGCCATTCTGCGCACGACCTTTGCTCCTACGATGGTTCAGGGCAGCGACACCCCAAACGTTTTGCCGCCTAAATCCACCGCCAACGTCAACTGCCGTATTCTGACCGGCGAAACCGTGGAACAAGTCGAAGCGCACATTCAGAAAGTCGTCGGAAAACACGTCAAGGTTTCTCACGATCTTTGCAACAACCCTACCCCGATCAGCCCGACCGACGCCGACAGCTACAAAAAGCTCAAGGGAGCCATCGAAACCACCTTCGACAATATGCTGGTCGCGCCTTATATGTTCGTTGCGGGCGACGACGCAAGGTTCTACGTTCCGGTTTGCAAAAACATCTATCGCTTCACTCCGTTCGTCTACACTCTCGACGATCAGAAACGCATTCACGCGCTTAACGAAAGAAGCGGCGTTGACGATCTTAAAAAAGCCACCGTTTTCTTTATCAACGCCATGAAAGCCATGTGCTAAGGAGAAATATATGAACAACGAACTTTTAAGATCAAAAGCAAAAACCATGCTCGGCGGCAAGCTTTTCGGCGAAACCTGGCTCACCATGGCGCTTATCTGCCTGCTTTACGGCATCATCGTCGGTCTCGGCAGTTCCCTTTCCGTTGGTTTCGGCGACGAAGGTCAGTTCCGCTTCTCCTACGGTTCCATAATCGGTTTCGTGCTCGGCGGCGCAATGAGCTACGGCCTGGCGCGCGTAACCGTCAATCTTGGCCGCGGCGGCGGCGCCAAAATCGAAAACCTTTTCGACGGGTTCAAGGAGAACTTCACCCAAGCCATGATTCTCGGTATGGTAAAATATGTGCTCATAATGCTTTGGAGCTTGCTCCTCATCGTTCCGGGCATAATGAAGGCCTACTCCTATTCCATGGCTCCGTTCATTCAACAAGACGCCGACAACAAGGAATGGAAACATTGCCTCGTAACTTCAAAAGAAGTTATGGACGGCAAACGCAAACAGCTGTTCTGGCTGGACGTCGGCTTCATTCCGTACTATCTTCTTGGGCTTATCTGCCTCGGCGTAGGCGCGTTGTGGGTGACCGCCTGGCACAACACCGCAAGGGCTAATTTCTACATCGAAAACGTCATGCCGTTCATTCCGGAGCTTAAAAAAGACTCCGCCGAAGGTGAAAAATCCGAAGCCGTGGTTCTTCCTCTTCTTAATGAAGAACGTCCCGTTTTCACGGGCGATCCGACCGAAAATCCTCCTGCAAACGACGATAAGGACGATAACGGCGGAAACGACGATTTGAAATTTTAATTAAACCACAAAAAAAGCGGAGCCATCGCTCCGCTTTTTATTTTCTTTTTATCGGTTCAGTCGCCGCTTTTTGCATAGATTTTCAGGCATTTTTCCAGACATTCGGCCGTGTAATCGAGGCCTGTGTAAAGTTCTCCGTCAATGTCCACCACGGTCGTTCCCGCCGAAATTTCAAAGCGTTTCGCGGCGGCATATCTCACCTTGTCGGACTTATTCAACGGTCTGTTCGTCGCAAGCTTCCAAAGCGTTTTCAGAAGTTTCAATTTAGGGGCTTTCTCGACAACCACCAGATCGAGCAGTCCGTCGTCCACTTTTGCAGACGGCGCATAGTTCATTCCGCTTGCCATGCTTTTGCCGTTGACGACGGATGCGATTATGCCCGAAAAGCTCTCTTCTTTGCCGTCGTAACAAACGGTGAAATCGTACGTCGTTCCGCGCAATATGCACTTTATCGCGTTTTTTGCGTAGCTGAAAGTCTTTTTATGCTTTTCTCTGTTGCACATATCCACGACGTCCGCGTCGATGCCGGCGTTTGAAAAGCACACCATTTTCACGCCGCCCACGTCCGCAACATCAACGAGGCGCGTGCTGCCCGCCAGAATAATTTTTGCCGCTTCTTCGGCGTCTGTCGGAAGGCCTGCGCTTCTTATGAAGTCGTTGCCCGTTCCGAGCGGCAAAATGCCCACGGCAACTTCTCCCAAACACTGCTCTCCCAAAACCTCAAAAAGCCCCGCGACCGCTTCGTTCAGCGTTCCGTCCCCGCCGGCCACCACCACGTTGTCTGCGCTCGACAACGCAAGTTTTGCGGCAATCTCCGTCGCGTGGCGGCGATACTCGGTTCTATAAACCCTGTACTCCGCTTTGTGGCTTTCGAAAATTTTCGCCACCGCCTCAAATTTTTTGCCTGCGGTTTTTCCCGCGGCGTTCTCGTTCAGAATGACGTTCAGCATTTTTCCTCCGGCGTTTTTGCCACTTTCAGATTATTTACGGTTTATATTGTAACAAAAAACAAATTTTCTTGCAATTAGATTGAAAATCTTTTTTCGTTGTGGTATAATAAATATTGATTTCGACAGAAATTTTCAAAATTCAACTGCGTTTTGGAGAACAATGACAAGCACTACCGACAAATTAGTTATTCTTTTCGTGTTTGACATCATGGAAATGCAACTCACGGAAGACAGCGTTCTGGACATCTGCTGCAACGAAAACAACTGGATGTTGTATATCGATTGCAAGGAGGCTTTTTCCGAGCTTGTCGACGCCGCGCTTATCAGCATGACTCCAAACAACTCCAACGGCAGGCCGCTCTACGCCATCACCAACGACGGCAGTCAGTGCCTTGCGTCCTTCTACACGCGCATACCGTCCCACCTCAGGGATATGATCACCGACTACGTTCGTTCCAACCGCCTGAGAGTCAGAAAACAGCAGGAATATTTTTCCGACTACTACAAAAATCAGGACGGCAGCTACAGCGTTATTCTGAAAATTTTTGACGGCAATCAAACGATACTCGACCTTAAACTGAACGTCGCCACGCGCCAGACCGCAAAATGGATTTTCAAAAACTGGGGCGACAAGGCTTCGCAGGTTTACGGCAGCATTCACGAATTACTTATGGATTAAAAACGGAGAGGAAAAATGGCAGTTTATCACAACAAAGGCACTTGTAGCAGAGAAATCTTTTTCAGCGTAGAAGACGGCAAAGTCGCAGACGTCAAATTCATCGGCGGTTGCAGCGGCAATCTTCAGGGCATTTCCCGTCTCGTAAAAGGCAGAGACATCGACGAGGTTATCGAAACCTTAAAAGGCATCAAATGCCGCAACAACACTTCTTGCCCTGATCAGCTTGCGCAAGCGCTCATCGAGTACAAAATCAAAAACAATCTGTAGCGTTATGTCAAAATAACGGTTTTCGCTGTCAGATTTGACAATTCAGTTTGCCAAGGAAAACTTTTTGATGTGTAACAAAACTCCGCCAAACGGCGGAGTTTTTCATTTAAAAAAGGCTTGATACACGGCGTTCACCGCTCTTTTGTAGTCGCAGGTGTCCACGCCCAGAATTATGTTTATCTCGCTTGCGCCCTGATCTATCATTCTCACGCTTATTCCTGCGTCCGCAAGCGCCGTCAGGGCTTTTGCTCCCGTTCCTCTTGTGTTTTTCATATTTTTTCCCACGACGGCCACAAGCGACAGCTCCCCTTGCACCGAAATGCTGTCGGGGTTCACGGCCGAGCGGATTCTGTTTATCACCTTTTCCATCTTTCCGCCAATCTCGCTTCCCGAAATCACCAGACTCAGGCTGTCAACCCCCGAAGGCAAATGTTCGTAGGATATTCCGCATTGCTCCAGCACCGACAGCAGTTTTCTTGAAAAGCCCACTTCCGCGTTCATCATCTGCTTCGAAATGTTCAGGGCAACGAGGCCCGTTTTCCCCGCAATGCCGGTTACCACCGCCGATTGCGCGTCCGCTTTGTCATCGGGCACAATCATCGTCCCCGGAGAATCCGGATTGAAGGTGTTTTTGATGTTTATAGGTATCCCCGCAAGCCGCACGGGGAAAATGCTCTCGGGATGCAAAACGTTCGCACCCATATACGCAAGCTCCCGAAGTTCGGTGTACGTCAGCGATTTCATCAGCTTCGGATGCTCGACAATCCGCGGATCTGCCGACAAAAATCCGTCGACGTCCGTCCAGTTTTCATAGACGTCCGCGCCGACTGCCCGCGCAACTATTGCCCCCGTAATGTCGCTGCCGCCCCTCGAGAAGGTTTTGACGTTGCCGTCGTCGTCCGAGCCGTAAAACCCCGGGATAACCGCGCCGCCTGAAATCCGTTTCAAAATTTTAGATGCAAGGTCGTTTGAAAATTCGGGGTTGAAGCTACCGTCCATCGAAAATTTTACGAAGTCCGCGGGATCCACAAACTCGAATCCCAGATATTTCGCAAGGATTTTCGCCGACAGAAATTCGCCGCGGCTTGCGCAATAATCGGGATTTTCCGACACTCTGATTCTTTCTTCGATGTCAGCCAAAAACTCGCCTACGTCTGCGTTTATGCCAAGTTCTTTTTCCAAACAAAGAAAGCGCTCGCAAACTTTCGAAAAGCTTTTCTTCTCGTCGTTTGCTTGCGCCTCGCCAAAACTTTTATACAAAAGGTCGGTTATCTTTTCGTCGCCCGAAAATCGCTTCCCGGGCGCGCTGACAACCACAAATTTTCTGTCCGGATCGGACAACACAATTTTTGCCACTTGCCTGACGCTCGAAGCGTCTGCCATGCTCGTACCGCCGAACTTACAAACCTTTATACCCAATTCTACCTCAACTAGTCCTTTACTATTTTTTTGGCCTCCATATAATATCTTTTTTCTTCTGCTTCTCCCATGCTGAACGCTTTTCTCGGAAGTATGCCTTTCTCCAAAACGAATCTGAACAGTTCTTCTTTTGGGAACTTCGGCATCACCACGCCGACGCCCTCATATCTTGCGGCCGTTTCCTTGAGATGGTCGATGCCGTGCACGAAATCCAACTCAATTTGCGGTTTATCCTCAAGATATTTGTCGATAAACTGCTGAATTTGCGAAATTGCCTCAGCTCCGTTTTCGGGCGCGGCAAACTTTCTGAATTCGCCGTTTACGAAAATTTCCACGCTTCCCGTGCCTTTAACTTCTTTTTCAAACTCGGACAAAAAGTCCTCGCCCGCGCCTTTAAGCAGTCTGTGTATCGGTTCAAACGACAAACTTTTCTGGTGAATGTTCTGCACCTCCACCAAACAGTACCTTGCAGGGTGATTTTCCGCCTCGCCCGCAGGCAGCCTTTTTTTCAGATCTTCGTAATGCGCCTTTGCGGTCGCAAGCGAATGGTTTCCGTCGCCCACGGCGAACAAAAAGTTGGTCGCTTTTCCGTATTTGGCCGTTTGAACGTCCACGTCAAGCAGCTTTTGCAGTCTATCCAGAACCTTCTCCGGTTCAGGGATTTTGTAGCCCTTAAGGTGTCCGCCGCCCATATTGAGGTCGGTATCGTACATAACCTCGTAGCCGCCGCGTTTCTCAAATTCCGGTTCCACGACATCGAACTTGTCGTCGTCGATCAAAAGCATTATATGCGGAAGCTCCACCGACGCGTTCCGTCTTATTTCCTTTCTAGGCGGAATTCTTTCCAAAATGGTTTTTTCGGTAGCTTTTATGTATGCGTCCGAAAACGGCGTGAAGTCGTACGCCTCCAGATCTACTGCAAGCATAATGCCCGCGCGGCCTTTGGTTTCGGCGGTATCTCGCTCCACCAGAATCATGGTGTCGGGGTGGTTTTCGAAAACGCCGTCCGACACGTACTTTCGCATCGTGCGGTTGATGTTTTCTATACGCGCCGAATTATCTGCCGACAGATATACCTCCGGAAAAGTTATTCGCAGCGTTGACGGCTCTCCGCCCACGATTTCGTCAAGTTTTTCCCAGTATTTCGGTTCCGAAGTAAACTGGTCGCACGCAACGGTTGCCCATTTATACAAATCGACACCCTTAGGCAAAAGGATGTCGGTTGTTTTTGCTATTTCAGGTTTCATACAAAGCTCCTATTTTTTGCGGAATCTGAATTTCTTTTTCTTTGTCGGCGCCACACCGACGCCGTAGCAATTTTTGATTTCTTCCTTAAGTTTTTCGGTGGTCATGTATCTGGTCAGCTTGCCTTGCTTGGCAATGGAGATGATACCTGTTTCTTCGGAAACGACGATTGCCAGCACGCCGCTCTCTTCCGTTATTCCTATTGCCGCGCGATGTCTGGTGCCGAGCTCTTTCGGAAGCGTCGTATCCTGCGTAAGCGGCAGAAAGCAGCCTGCGGAAATGATTTTGTTACCTTTTATAACAACCGCGCCGTCGTGAAGCGGAGTTTTGTCGTGGAAAAGCGTTTCGATAAGCGGAGCCGTGAGCGTTGCGTTTATCACCGTGCCCGAGTCCAGAATGTGCTGATCGATGGTGCCCGGAGTGATGATGATGAGCGCGCCGATGTCCTGTTTTGCCATATTCTGAACGGCAGTGATAAGCTCGTCGGCGGCTTCCATAAGTTCGTCATCGCTGCCGTAGCCTTCGCTGAACAGCGTTTTTCCGTTAGCGTTTGCGACACTTTGGAAGAAGATTTTGACGTCCTGCTGATAGACGATCGCCATGCAAAACACCGAGAACAGAATTAGAAGTTTCAGCATTTTGACGGTGAAGATCAACGAATTGCCCGCGCTTCTCACGTTGAAAATCGACGCGACGCAATAAGCCGCGCAAAGAACCGCGAACAGCACGAACACCTTAAAGCTGCGTTTATGCACGAAAAACGCGCCGATAAGCACCAAAATCACAACAAACAATACCAAATCGACGTAGTTTAAGGCATTCCAATTTTTGATGTATTCAACGAGATTCATCTAATCGTCCCACTTCCCGAATATATTCTCTGTAAATTTATTATATCACACTCTCAAAAATCTTCAAACACTTTTTCGGATTGTTTTTGAAAATCGTCCGATTTATCCTCGGCTTTTTTGGAGTTTTTCTGAATTTTGTCGAGCTTAACGTAAACAAGCGCCGCCGCTGCGGCCAAAGCTGCCAGAATTCCCAGCGAAACGCCTATCCTCACTTTGTCCGAAACCAACCAGGAATAGTCGAATTTTTCCTTCTTCGACTCCTTCATAACGGCCGAAAAATCCTCTGCGGTGACAGCGGCCTTCACCAGCGCGGTTGCGGTTTCCATTTTTTTCTGGCCGCTTTCCGAGTAGTACGCAAGATAATTCGACAACGTATCTCTTTTGGTTCCCACGATGTCCGGGTGATTTTCCGATTCGCCGCCGTAGCCCTCGCCCGTCCAGTTATAACCGAACAGATTCAGCGTGTTGACGCCGTAATCCAAAAACAAGCTGTTTTCCGAGAGCAAGCCTTTGTGATGATACGGAAGCTTGGAATCGTCCCTGATTTTTGCCGCGACGATTTTTTTGTCTTTAGGCGGCTTTCTGACGTCGAGGTCCAGTTTTTCGGACAAGTCATAAACGAAATCCTCGTGTTTTGTGGAAACTTCGTCCGCATACATATACAGATAATCCCCCACGCCCACACTGTCGAGGTTTAGCATCAAAAGCGTGTTATCCACGATAGATTGATTTGCGCCGATAAATTTCTCCGCGCCGTAAAGTCCCAACTGATTGCCTCCGAACGCCACGAAAACGACGTTGAACGGCAAAGTTTCGTATCTTAAATCGTACGCAAGCTTAAGCATAACGGCCACGCCCGTCGCCTCTCCCGCGCCTTCTCCTCCGACCTTTTCGCCGTTAAGCTCGTAGGAAGTGAGGTTGTCGTAATGGCAGCCTATGATCACGAATTCCGTTGCGCCCGAAACGTCCTTTCTTGCCACGATGTTATATCCGACGTTCGCGTCGCCGTTTATCGAATCGACGTAGTCGAAACGTTGCTTTGCGGAAGTCAGGCCGTTGTCCTTTCTGGTGGTGTAGCCCATTTTCTCAAGGACCGAAAGCACGTAGTCGCCGGCTTTTTCTTCGCCGGCGGTCGCAACCGTGCGATCGAGGTTATTGCTTACGAAATCCTTCAAAAAATCCGTTTCGTTCCAACTTTCAAAGCGATCGGCCTCGCCTTCCGCCACTGCTATAGGAGTCGCCGAAACACACGAACAAATAACGAGCGTCAAAACGAACAATGCAATAGTTTTTCTCATTCAGACCTCCTAAAACATCAGCGCGGCAGACACCGCAAAATACGGAACGGCCATCGTCATAAAGGCCCTTGCCACCATATATTCCGGAATCACGTCGGTTTTACTCATACGCCAGAACATCACTCCGTAAGCCGCAGTATAAATTATTATGCTCGCGATTTTCGGCACGAAAACGTAGATTATCGGACTTATAAAATAGGTTAAACCCACGATTCCGAGAACGACGTTAGCCAACGCCGTATATACGCATACGCTTAGCACAAAGTTTTTCCTTGCCATAAACGCCCTTCCCGTGCGCTCGAGCAAAAATTGCACGCCGTAAGCCGCCACCACGCACGACAAGGTTTCCGACAGACACATCGCCAAAAACACAGTCGTTTTCAGGGCCGATCCCGAAACGCTGACCATGCCGCTGCCTGACGCGGTCGGCATATAGTTTGCCATCAGGCCGTAGGCATAAACGCCCTTAAAAAGATAACTTGCCGCAAGCGCCAGATACACGACCCACGCTTTCGACAATATTTTTTTCAGTTTCTCAGGCATCAATTTTTCTCCTTTTTGATAAGATAGGAAACGGCGTAGTCCACCGCCTCGGTATCCGTCATTTTTCCGCTTTTGAAGGAATATTCCAATTCCGTCAGCATATCGACGATTTTTTTTAAGGACTGTTGAGTGTATCTTGCGGCGACGTCCCTTGCCACCTTCACCGAATACGGTTTCACCCCGAAATACGCCGCGATTTCCTCGTCGCGTTTGCCCTGATTCAGGGCCGTGTGAAACACTCTTCTGTATTGATTTTCCAAAAGCGACAACAACGTTGCGCCCTTTTCGCCTCTTGCAAGAAGCGCGTTGTAAACGGCAAGCACTTTTTTGTTGTCGCCGCGACTAAGCGCGTTGGTAAGCTCGTAAATCTGAAATTCGGTGTCCGGCGCAACCAACGCTTTCACGTCTGCGTCGGTGATTTTTTTGTTTTCCGAAAAAGCGTACAGTTTTTGGAGCTCCGAATTTGCCCGCGCCAGATCTCTTGCGGTGTATTCCACCAGAAGTCTTACCGCCGGCGGAGTGATTTCGAAGCCGTTTTTCAAAGCCTCGCTCACCACGAATCTTGAAGCTTCGGGCGCGTCCGGGTGATTGCACACGACCTGCTCCCCCGCCTTATACAGCGATTTGAAGCTGTCGTCCGAAACGACCACCGCCAAAACCGACGACGGATTCGGATCCGAAAGATACGCCCCAAGCCTTTCTATCAGCTTATCGTTTGCTTTCGAGGCCTCTTTCACCAAAACCAGTTTCAATTCGGAAAAGAACGACGGCGTATCCAAAACGGCCAAAATTTCATCGGGTTCCGAAAAATCCTCAAAAACCTCCACGGCAAACTCCTCGTCCGCGCCGCCCGTCACAAGCGACTTAAGAACGGACTTTACGTAGTCCACGAGGTAAAGGTCGTCGCCCTTAATAAAGTATGCGGCTTTAAGCCCCTTTTTAACACTGCTCTCAAGCTCCGATACGTTAATCATAGTTTACTTACCTTAAAATATTCTAAAATCTAAGTCAAAACCGCCACCAAAAGCGACGAAACGATCATCGCCGCCGCGGTCGGCATTTTAACTTTTTTGCTCACGTTCAAAAATCTGCTTCCGACAGCGATGCCCAGATAATACAGCGCCATTCCGTATCCGAACGCAGGCACGGCAATCTGCCCGAAGTTAAGCTGTCCGACGATCGTCACCAAAATCTTTATCGGCATAACCGCCAGCGCGCTGAGATAAAGCGTCGGCCGCAGAAACGGCATCAGCAGCACCAAAAAGCTGTTTACGAAAACAAATACGTACATAAACGACGCAATCGGCAAAATCAGCACGTTTGACAAAAGTCCAAACGGCGACACCTTCGAAAACGCGGAGGCAATCACCGGAAACATCGTAACGTTGACGGCAAGGCTCGTCGAAAGCGTTTCCGCAAACGGATTGCGCTTTTTGACTTTTCTTCCTCTCGTGTAAAAACACAATCCCGCAACTGCCAGCATCGACATATGATACCCGACTCTCAGCAGATCTTCCGGAAATAGCGTCAGCACCACGATACCTGCCACCGCAAGTGACGACAGCGGATCGTTTTTTACTCCCATAAGCTTCCCCGCTGCATAAACGTCGAACATCACGATTGCTCTTATTATCGAAGACGACCAGCAGCATAATCCTGCGTAAAACAGAAGAACGGCGTTCGTAACCAGAACGTTCGTAAGATAGCCGGTCCTGAGCTTCTTCATCACTCGGCTGACGACGCCCGCCAGAAATCCGATATGCAAACCGGACACCGCAAACAAGTGCGCAAGTTCCGCCGCACTTACGTCGTGGCGCAAATTGTCGTTTATCACTCTGGTGTCGCCCAGAAGAAGCGGCGTTATAATGTCCGCCGTATCGCTCCTCAGCGTCGTGTAAAGATTTTTCTTGATTTTGTAACGTACCTTGTCGTAAATCGGCACGGAGGTTATTTCCGCTATTTCCACGCTGTCGGTGGTTGCGGAATAATATTCCTTCTTCCTGAAATTGTTCACCGAATTCCAGTGCGTCGAAAATTTGCGGCTTTTGACGTCTGCGGAAAATTTGACCACTGCGCCGAGCGGCAGATTGCCCTCCGTATATGAAACGACGATTTTGCCCTTCACCTTTTTGCCGTTCACGTAAACGTTGTCGGCAACGTAGTGATAGCGCGACTGCGCCATATCGTAATCGCTCACTATCCTTGCGGTAACTTCCGCGCCTTCGGCGTCGAAGGTTCTCGACTCGTACACGTCCGCAGTCCCCGCAAACAGCAGTTCGCCGAGAAGAAAGAAGCCGCAAAGCACTGCAAGTCCTTTCTTTTTCAGCGCAAGCATTGCCGCAGAAACAACGAGCGCGACCAAAGCCATAATCGTTCTTACCCTATAGTTCCACAGCGCGGCGCTTGCCGCCCATATACCCGCGGCCAGAAACGCGTACGCCAGCACGGCGGGTCTTTGGTTGAAAAGCCTTTCTCCTCTTTTGTTTTTCAGTTCAAGTTTCACCTTAAAGTTTTTCGCCCGTCGCAACCACGTCCACGCCCGTACCTAAAGCGTCTTTCACGATAACGTCGCCGATGTGAATCGGTTTCTTAACTTCCACGGTTTTCAGCAAATCCAAAACGTCGAAAATGCGGTTTTTGTCCACGAGGTCTGAAGTTTTCACGCTGACCACTCCGCCGCCCGCGATTCTGACGAGGCTGGTAACCACGCGTTTAGGCGCGACGAATTCCTGTTTGCCGTACATTTCTCCGCGCTTGCAGGTATTTCCGGTTACGACGACTTCGTCGCCCGTTTTTTCCACCTTCAGACTGCAACCCATCGGGCACATTATGCAAGTAAATTCCATACTACGCCTCCAAACCTACGGTAACGTCGCCCGTAACGTCCTTTTTGTCGATTTCAACGCTTCCCATTTCGCCGGGAGCCAGAATCTGACATTTTCTCGTGTAAATGATTTTGTCGCCGCACCTGACGTTCAGACGAACGTTTTTATACACGGCGCCCACTCTGAAGTAAATTTTGACCTTTTCTTCGCCCGTGCCGATCTTTTGCGGAAGCGCGTAACGCACTCCGTTTTCGGTGCCGACCTTGACGTAAGCGGTTTTTTGGAGATTTCCCAAAGCGTATTTTGCGGCGCTCTCGCCTGCGATTTCCGCTTCCATGCTGACGTTGTCCACCAGATCGTGAACGTGCAGAACGTTTCCGCAAGCGAAAATGCCCTCGACGGAGGTCTGCCTGTGTTCGTCCACGACTGCGCCGGAGGTAATGCGGTCAAAATCGATGCCCATGTCCTGAACCAAATCGTTTTCTGGGATAAGCCCTACCGACAGGAGCAGCGTGTCGCATTCGATGAACTGTTCTTTCTCGAGGTTCGGTTTGCCGTTCTCGACGGGCGCATAGTAAAGGCCTTCGAGTCTGGTTTTCCCGACCACTCGCGTAACGGTGCGGTTGAATTCCAAAGGAATGTCGTAGTCGTTTAAGCATTGCACGATGTTACGTTTGAGGCCGCTCGAATACGGCATCAATTCCAAAACCTTCAGCACTTTTGCGCCTTCGTACGTCATACGGCGCGCCATAATAAGTCCGATGTCGCCGCTGCCCAGAATAACCACTTTTTTGCCGACCTTATAGCCTTCGATGTTCATAATGCGCTGAGCCATGCCTGCGGTGTAGATGCCGGCAGGTCTGGATCCCGGCATCTGAATAGCTCCGGCGGTTCTTTCTCTGCAGCCCATTGCGAGCACCACTGCGCCGCCCTCTGCGGTAAACAGTCCTCTCGACGGGCAGATAGCCGTAACCTTTTTGTCAGGCGTAACCGAAAGCACCATAGCCTCAAGCACCACTTCGACGTTCCGGTCCTTTTCGACCTCGGATCTGAACCTGTAAGCGTATTCGGGGCCTGTCAATTCGGTTTTGAAGTAATGCAAGCCGAAGCCGTTATGTATGCACTGATTGAGGATGCCGCCGAGGCGGTAATCTCTTTCCAGAATAAGCACTTTAGCGCCCTGTTTCGAAGCTGCGAGCGCGGCAGCCATACCGGCAGGACCTCCGCCGATGACGATGACGTCGTATTTATTTTGCACAGCGTTAGTCCTCCTTGATTTTTCCTATGGCGATAAAGCTGTTTTTGCCGCCTTTTTTGACTTCGGTAACCGGGATATTCAGCTCTCTTGCGAGAATTTCCATAACTCTCGGCGCGCAGAAGCCGCCCTGACATCTGCCCATACCCGCTCTTACGCGGCGCTTGACGGCGTCGACGGTGGTAGCCGGGACGGGAGCGTGTATAGCTTCGACGATTTCGCCCTCGGTGATTTTTTCACAGCGGCAAATGATTCTGCCGTATCTTGAATCCGCCTTGACGAGTTCGTTGATTTTGTCCTCAGGTAGCTCTTTGAGGCGGTTATGATTGAGTTTCACGGTTTTCTCAATGGTATTTTTAGCAAAGCCTTTTTGCTCCGCCACCGATTCCACCCATTCGGCGATGGCAGGCGCGGAGGAAAGTCCCGGCGAGCAAATGCCGACGAGGTTGACGAAATTGTTCACCTTTTTGCTTTCTTCCACAACGAAGTCGTCGCCGCAGATAGCCCTTACTCCGGCAAATAGCCTGATGACTTTTCTGTAGTTCGGGCATTTATAGGTTTTTTCGACGCCCTTTCTTATGGCGTCCAGCCCTTCCGAGGTTACGTCGGTGGACGGAATCTGTTCTTTAATGGAAGTCGGTCCGTAGATGACGTTGCCGTCTGCGGTAGGCGCAACCAAAATACCTTTGCCCTTTTCGTCCGGCAGCGGAAAGATGACGGTGCTGACGTTTTTACCTTCGGTAACGTCCAGCACGAAATAGTCGCCTCTTGCAAAAGCTACGTCGAAGTGCTCCGCCCCTGCGAGGTCTGAAATATCCGCCGCGCCTGCGCCTGCCGAGTTGACAACCATTTTCGCCTCAAACTTTTCGCCCGACTCCGTTTCGAGCACGAACTTGCCGTCCGCTTTCTCGATTTTAACGACCTTTCGGTTCAAAAAGACCTTTGCGCCGTTTGTTGCCGCGCGATCCGCCAACGCAATAGTCAGCTTATAAGGCGAAATTATTCCCGCAGTCGGCGCGTACAGCGCAAAACGAACCGCGTCCGAAACGTTCGGTTCGATTTTCAAAATCGCTTCTCTGTCCAAAATTTCCGCCTGCACTCCGTTTTCGGCGGCCCTGACCATAAGTTCCTCAAGTCCCGCCATGCCGTTTTCGCCCGCAACAACCAAACTTCCTGTGTTCTTATACGGAACGTCCAGTTCTTTCGCAAGGCTCGGCATAAGATATGCTCCGCGAACGTTGTATTTTGCTTTTTTCGTGCCGGGGACGGCGTCGTAGCCGGCGTGCACTATGCCGCTGTTAGCCCTCGAAGCACCCACGGCGACGTCGTCGTCCGCTTCCAGAAGCGCGCAGCTGAATCCTTTCATTGCAAGCTTGTCCAAAACGGCGCAACCCACCACGCCGCCACCGACAACAATGATGTCAAACATATTTCTTCCTCTTTGTTCTATTTCGCAAATTTTTCTTTGTAAGCTATGATGTTTTGCTCTATGATGTCCTCTGCGGTCTGGCGATCGAAAACGTCCAGCGCGGTGGTATTTTTGTATTCCAGCTGCTTATAGACGTTCAGAAAGTGAACCATTTCCTGCATGATGTGCGGCGGCAGCTCGGCGATGTGCTTGTATGAGTTCCACATCGGGTCCTTAAACGGAATGGCGATGATCTTATGGTCAACCATGCCCTCGTCCTGCATGCTGATAGCGCCGATAGGATAGCACCTGACGAGGCTCATCGAACTTATAACCTCGCTGCACAGCACAAAGACGTCCAACGGATCCCCGTCGTCGCTGTACGTACGCGGCAAAAAGCCGTAGTTTGCAGGATAGTGCGTGGACGTGTAAAGGATACGGTCCAAAATCAAAAGTCCCGTTTCCTTGTCCATTTCGTACTTGTTTTTGCTGCCCTTAGGGATTTCGATGCACGCCAAAAAGTCGTCCTTTTTGATACGGTCGGGGTTGCAGTCGTGCCAAATGTTCATAAAAAGCCTCCGAAACAATATATATCTATACATAGTATATTATATATCTATACCCGAAAAAAAGCAAGAAAAATCATCAAAACAAGCACTTTGCCTTATAGAAAAATGAGGTCACGCCGCCGTCCACGTTTAAGGCTTACACAGGCGGCGTGTAAACGAGTGTCGAGCAGTTGCAGGCAGTACGAAGTTTTCGGGAATGTTGCATGGCGCAGTGCGCCGCCCCGAAAACGAGTGACACAATCAAAAAAAGCTCCCGACTGCGAGACCGAGAGGTGCCCCCTGCCGGTGGCAGTCGCCGTGGGGCCCGCTTGCGGGGGAACGGCGATAGGGGAACCTCCTTGAGGGAGGGGGTAAGCTTTACTCCGCCGCTCGGCGGGTTATATTTTTATGCCTTTCCAGGAGATTCCTCGGCGAGCTCGGAATGACAACAAGCAAAGCCGAAAAAGCGCTTGCATTTTTTCGGCGTGCGCAGAGGACAGCAAGCCAAAGCTTGACCGTCAGGGCAAGAATTGCAAAGCGATAGCCGTTAGGCGTCTTTGGCGAAGATGACAACAAGCAAAGCCGAAAAAGCGCTTGCATTTTTTCGGCGTGCGCAGAAAAAACGCCCTTGAGGGCGTTTTCTGTTTCTCTGTTTGTTTTGTTTCCTTAAATGCTGAAAATCAATCTGTAGAACTCGGACATGCTCGTCACGCCTTCTTCGATGTACTCGGCGCAGCTGTCCGCCAAAAACGTGAAGCCTTTTTTGTGCGCGAAGTCCCTGAGCTCCTCGGTGGTGGCGTTTTTGGTGACCATTTGCCTGATTTCAGGGGTAAGTTCGACGAGTTCGTAGATAGCGGTACGGCCTTTGTAGCCGGTGTTGCCGCAGCGAGGGCAACCTTTTGCATCGTAAACGTATTTGATGTTGTCGCGATTCAAAGCGGCGGCTTCTTCAGGGCGGATTTCCCTTTTTACCTTGCAGTCCGGGCAGAGCTTACGAACGAGCCTCTGCGCGATAACGCAGTTGACGGCGGAAGCGACCATGTAGTTAGGGATGCCGATGTCCACCAGACGCACGATTGACGAAACGGAGTCGTTGGTGTGGAGCGTTGACAAAACCAAGTGGCCGGTGATAGCGGCGCGGATGGCTATGGAGCCGGTTTCCTCGTCACGAATTTCACCGATCATGACGATGTCCGGGTCCTGACGCAAAATACTTCTGAGGCCTGCCGCGAAGGTGAGGCCGGCTTTTGCGTTGGTCTGCACCTGGTTTACGCCGAAAATCTGTTTTTCGACAGGGTCTTCGACGGTGGTGATGTTGACGTTAGGCTGGTTGAGCTCGGCAAGAACCGCGTAAAGCGTGGTGGATTTACCCGAACCCGTAGGGCCGGTAACCAGAATGATGCCGTTCGGCGCGTGGATTTGTTTTTCAAATTCCTTCAGAAGCGCCGGTTTCATACCCAGCTCGTTGAGGCGAATGGACTTTGCCTCGCCCGTTGCCAAAAGACGCATGTTGACTTTTTCGCCGTAAACGGTCGGAAGCGTGCTGACACGCATATCCACTTTGATGCCGTCCACGTCGTAGTCGAAACGACCGTCCTGCGGGATACGTTTTTCTGCAATGTTGATGCCCGACAGAATCTTCACGCGGGAAACGATTGCGCTGTGGCTCTCGATGCCCATACGCATAACTTCCACCAGGTCGCCGTCGATACGCATACGAACGAGCACCTGCTCCGCAAACGGCTCGATGTGAATATCGGAAGCCTGCCTTGCGTAGGCCTGCTGAACCAAGCTGTTGATGAGCTTAACGACAGGGGTGTTGTCAACGCGGCTTTCGATTTCGGACATTTTCTTTTGCGTTTCAGCCGAAACCGATTGAATGGTTTTTTGCGCGGCGTCGTCGGAAATGAAGAAGCTGCCCGCGTTGGTGTAGTATTTTTCAATGGCGTTTTCGATGTTCTGCTTCGTGCAAAGGACGATTTCGACGTCCTTTTTGGAAACCATCTTGATGTCTTCGGTGGCCGCCATGTCGTGAGGGTCGGAAACGGCAATGATAATTTTGTTGCCCCTGACTTCCATAGGCATAACGCCGTGCTTTTTGACGACTGCCTCCGGAATGGTTTTCAAAATTTCAGGGCGCAGAACGACGATTTCGTTCTCCAAAAACCTAAGCCCCAAAGCCTCGGCGTAGCACCTTAAAACCTGATATTCGTCCACGATACCGCGGGACATAAGAATGTCTGCGATTTTCTCGTTAGGGTGAGTGCGCTGCCACCTGACGGCGTCGTCGAGTTGCGCTTGGGTGACGAAGTTTTTCTGCAACAAAATTTCGTTTATGGATTGATTTCTTGCCATCTGAGCCTCCCGCCGGCGGAAGAAAACTGCCCGCCGATATGTAGAATAAAAAATTTCCGGTCAATTTGAAAACAGTACTTAACTATTTAATTATATATTAAACGAAAAGTGCTGTCAATAATTTTTGACAGCCACCTTGCGCCTTACGGCCGAATTTGAAACCGTTTTTTTTGCATATACGGCCAAATTTACATTTAAGTTCAGTTTTTTTTCGTTTCGGCCTAAAAGCCCATCGCCGACAAATACCATGCTATAAGGTCGTTCCCGAAATATCCCGCAAGGATAACTCCGAGCGCGATATAAGGCCCGAACGGCATCTCGCTGCCCTTTTTCGCCTTCTTCAAAACTATCAGCAAAACCGCCCCTATGCCGCCGAGAACAATCGCAATAAGCACGGAAACAAGCGTCAGTTTCCACCCCAAAAGCAGACCTATCGCAACGTAAAGTTTCACGTCGCCGCCGCCCATACCGCCCGTTATAAGCGCAAGGATAAGCATCGGCACGCTGACAACCGCCATGCCCAGAAGCCTCTCCCACCACACGACGGGCACTTCCTGCGGCACGAAAAAGCTTGCCGCTCCGCACAGCGCGATAACAATCATAAACGTATACAAAATCTCTTTGGTGTCAATGTCCACAAACGCCATGGCCACCAGCGCCGAAACCGCCACGTCCCATATAAGAAGGTTCCAGCTCAGGCCGAAAACGAAATAGTTCGCCACCCAAAGCCCCGCGTTCAGAAGCTCCACCAAAGGATATCTCGGACTGATTTTCTCCTTGCAAAAAGCGCAGCGTCCTCTCAAAAAAACGTAGCTGAAAACGGGTATGTTGTGATACCACTTAAGCTCTGCTCCGCACTTCGGGCAGTAGGAGCGCGATTTCTCGAAAAACTTGCCCTTCACCGGAAGTCTGTAGATGACGACGTTCAGAAAGCTGCCCACCACGAGGCCGAACGCCGCCGACAAAATTGCGTATAACCAGTCCATAATTTGTCCTCTATTAAATAATTAAGTATATTATACAATAAACCGATAATTAAGTCAAGGCCGCGCCGTTTCCGTTTATCTCGGGCGGCAAATAAAAAAGCGAGGCAAAACGCCTCGCTTTCGATTTTAACGTCAGCTTCTCGTTGCGATTTCCACTCTCAAGGTCAAGGAGCCGGTGAGCGCCACTTCGTCGCCTTCTACGGAAGCGACGGAGATGTTGACAAGCGTAAGGCTCATTTCCGCGTCAACCGCGTCCACAAATTCCTCCAGTCTGCTCATACCGTTGTAGCAAACGTAGTCCGAAACGGTGTACATTGCGTACTTTGTAACGCCGGTCTGGTTGTCCTGAAAAACGGTGATGGAAACGTTGCAGCCTTCGTTCAGGCTGATGCCAAGTTCCGGAAGGTAAGTGTTTCTGAGGTAGTCCAAAGTGCGGTAGTTGGTCGGATAATCGGTTTCCGTCCAGAACAGATTTTTGCCGTCGGAGGCTTGGCCGCCGGTGGTGAGATAGCTGTCGCGAATCTTTGTCTGCTCGGTGATCTGTTTGTTGATGTCGTTTATGCCGCCGACGCCGCTGACCAGATTGTAGGTGGATTCCGCCTCTTTCAGGTCCTTGTCTGCGGTTTTGAAGTATTCCTTGTTGGCTGCAAGTTCTTTGTCCTTAGGCGAGTAAATGTACATATAGAATCCGCCGCCGACCATAACGACAACCAAAAGCATGATAAGAATTTTCTCTTTCTTACTTAAATTCATATTTACCTCCTATTCAACGGTAACGGTTTGGGTAAGCCTGTTGTAGCCGCCCTCGCTTTGAATTTCAAACGCTTCCAGGGTGAAGGTGATATTGTGGCCTTCATTGTTGACGGAAACGATGCCGACGGAATACTTGACGCCGCCTATTGTAACCACGTTGTTTTCGGCGACTGCGCCTTCGTACTGCCCTGCCAAAGCCGAAGCAATTTTCTTGCTGTCGGTAACGCCGCTTCTCATGATGTCGGCAACCTTGTCGCCAAGCTCTTTAAGGTCGTTGATGACAGGAATCATCGCGATGTAGTCTGCCGTCAATTCGTTTTTAGCCGACGGGAAGTACGCGCTGTGCGCTTTATAGTAGGACGAATCCTTGTAAACGGTGGAAGTCAGCAGATAGTTTCCGCTTTCGTCAACCGTCAAAGCCACGTCGTACAGGCAGCCGAATTTGCCGACTATAACGTTCTCCAGCCCTTCTTCGGCGCTGAATCCGAACCTCGGATCGGCTTCCACGTAACCTCTGAGCGCCGCTCTTATATCGTCAGGCGAGGTTACTCCCGAAGCGATGGTGTCCAGCACGAACGCCCTGATGTCGGAAAGCTCGTCGAACAGAATTTCTTTTATCTCTTTAGGGCTGAGCTTGTTTCTGATAACCGCCTTGATTTCCTCAACGCCCTCGACGTTCGAAGACACGGTGATTTCGCATTTTTGAGTGTTCGTCGCCGCGGCGTAAGTCAAGGTATATTCTCCGAAGCTGCCGGAAATGACTTTCGCGTTCAGCTTGTAGAAGTATTGCAAAGCAAGTTTTTCGATAATTTCCGCTTCTCCCGTTATACCGAGGTCGGCAATGTCCAGAAGCGCGTTGCGGATTTCTTCGGATTCCAAAGTAGCCATCGTCCTTGCCGTGGCGGAATCTATTTTGTCGGATACGACTGCCACAAGCGCCGCGTCGCCTTTTGCGCCTTCGTCGCGGCTTTCGATCTTAACGCCGCCGCCGACTTCTGCGGTAGGAGCGGTGTAAACGACGTCGTAGTCGGAATAAAGGCCCGTTATTTTGCTGCCTTCCACTGTGAAGAAGTTGCTGCGCAGATATTGTTTGATGCCCGCTTCGGTGTAGATTTTTTTGGAAACGGCGTCGTCTATAACAGCTTTTACGTTTTCTGCTTCTGCCCTGACGAGAGCCACGCGTTGTTCCGCGTTGATGCGGCCGTTCACAACCACCTTGATTGCGTCGTCGCCTTTCGCGCCGGTGTCGGAGGATTCGACGGTAACCACGCTTTCGGTAAGTGTGCCGGAGGCGGTGAAGTGAAGCTTATAGGAGCTGTAGGAACCTGCGATCGTGCCGAACTCGTCGCCCACGGTGATGATTTCATAGCCGAGGTCTCTGAGCGCCTGCATGATAGCGGCAGGAGTTTTCACTGCGTTTGCGTTTTTGGAATCGGAAAGCTCTTTGATGGCTTCGCCGATTTTCACGGCTTCGGCGTGGGTGTTTTCCACCTGTTGTTTTGCAAAGTCGTTGACGTTGACGCTCTTCATTCTGAGCGTGATGTCCACGGTGATGCCTTCTGCGCCTTCAGGCACGTTGAACGGCATGTCGATATACTCGAACCAGCTTTTTCCGGAAAGTCCCAGATTCGTTACGCCGGAAGCGCGGAAAATGTCGATGTAGTTTTGAATATACGCAAATTCCGCCGCCGTGCAATTGACGGTAACGGTTTCGCCGGAAACGGTAAGGCCGTTCACCGTAACTTGCGCCGTGTCCGCCGCCGTATAGATTATACGAAGATGCTCTTTCGTCAGTTCGACGTTCGAGTTAGCTTCTTCGTTCGCTCTTTTGAGGGTTTCGATTTCGGCGAGCAAACTTTCCAGCTGCGCTTTCAGAGCCGTGTACATTTCGACGTCCGCGTTCTTTTTGTAGTAAGCCAGTTTGTTGGTGGACAGGCTGGCATTTTCGGACGGATCGAAGTCGGCCGCGTTAGGGTTAGGCTCGATTTTTTTACCGTCGGAGTTGACGATATACGCGTCGTCGCCGTAGATAGCGATAATTTTGTTTCTGAGGTCGAGGTTTTCGGTGTAGATGTTAAAGTACATATAGCCGAACACGACAAACAGAACGATACACGCCACGACCATAAAGAATTCCACGGAAGTGGACTGGTTCTGTTTTTGTCCCAGTTTCTGGCTGACGATGAAGTTGACGTCGTTTTTCGGCTTCATCGTAAGCTTGTCGAAAAAGCCCGGCCCTTTCTTTTTGGCGACTTTTTCTTTCTTTTCTTTTTTCGGAGCGCCCGAACCGCCCGTAAGTTTGAATTCCATAAACTTACCTCCTTATCAAGCTGCCGATGAGACCGCTGAAATCGTTGAATTCGTGCAAAGCAACGCCTTCCACGCTGTCCGGTTTAGGCAAAATCTGGATGTTGGTGTTCAAAAGACCTGCGATGTGACTGATGCAAGGTTCCAGAAGGAAGGTGCTTCCCGTAAGGTAAACGGTGTCGAAATGCACGCCTTCGTAACGGCTCATAAAGAAGCTGAGCGCGTCGGAAATCTGCACGGAAAAGTCGTTGATGAAAAATGCGGTTTCGTTGGCAAAGCCTTCGCTCGGCACGCTGAAAATGGATTTCGTCATGCTGAATTCGTGCTTATGTTTGAGGAAGAGATAGGTGGTCGCGTAAGTGATGTGATAGTCCACCAGCATGAAATTTTCCGGCAGCATATCGCGCATAAACCAAACGAGCTTGGACAACGCGTTCTGCTGAATGTCCAGCGAAGTGATATTTATGCTGACGTCCTTGCCGCATTTTTTGATGTTGTCGATTATGGAGTTTTCGAGATACGTAACCATCACTCTGTTCTGATGATCTTCGTTGATGTCGCGTTCGATTTCCACGTAATCGACGGTGTTCCTTTCCGCTTGGCGAGGGTCGTTGAAAAGTTCCGACTTGATGATCGGAGCCAGTTGCAACGGCTTGCCCTGCGGCAAAATCATTTCTCTGAAGCTTATTTTGCTGTCGTCGATAACGAAGCCGGCGCTGTGAGTTTTGATATCGCCCGCTCTGATGATGTTAAGCATAGCTTCGGTGAGTTTGACGTTAAGCTTGTCGGCGTCGGGTTCGCTGAGGAACTCGTTAGGAAAATCCAGATCGTAAATTCTGTTCACTCTGATTTTCTTCGCCGAGGCCGTCGCGGAGATGGCTTTCAGCTTGTCGCTGTTTAAGTAAAAATTAATCATAATCTTTTATTCCTTAATCATAAATTTCCGTTGTTTCGCCCTCTTAATACGCATTGTACAGTGCGAATTCAGGAGCCAGTATGCCGATAAGCACCACGCCGATGACCACAGCCATAATAACCGTCATCGCAGGGTTGATAAGCGACGTCATACCCTTAATCGCTTCCGCCGCTTCGCCTTCGAAGTAGTTTGCGGTCTGATCCAGAATGTCTTCCAGCGAGCCGGATTCTTCGCCGACGAATATCATCGTCATAAGCATCGGATCGAAGCCGTCGACGTTCTGGAGCGAGGCTGAAATGGATTCGCCGCGGCGGATAGCTTCTATACTGCTCTCCAGCTGCTTCTGAACGTAACGGTTGCCCACCATTTCGCTGCTCATCGAGATAGCTTCCAGAAGATGCACGCCCGAAGCGCACAGCGTGGACAGGTTGGACGCAAAGCGCGAGGTGTAAATCATGCGGTTCATGCTTCCGACTGCCGGAAGCTTAAGTTTAAGCTGTTCCAGAAACAAATCGATTTTCGGACTTCTCCTCAAAATCGGCAGCATAACGTAAACAAGCATGACGAACGCGATGATGATAAAGAAGTTTTTCACCACGAAGTTTTTGATATCCAGCAAAAACTGAGTGATTTTCGGGACCTCCGTTCCCTCCGGAAGCACCGCGACCATCTTCGGCAAAATGAACTGAATGAGCGCGGCTGCAACGATGATAAGAATCGCGCCGAGCATTTTCGGGTAGCTGAGCGCGGACTTGATCTGCGACTCCTGCTTCCTCTGCTTTTCGTAGTAGATAGCCATTCTGTCCAGAGTCTGTTCCAGCTGACCGCTCATTTCGCCGGATTTTATCATGCTGATAAGAAGCGACGGGAACGTCGAGCCCATGGTGATCATGGATTCGGCAAGCGAGTTACCTTTCTGAACGCCCTCAAAAAGCGCGGCTAAAGCGTTTTTCATCTTTGGTTTGTCGCTTCTTTCGTAAAGCATTTCGATTGATTTTGAAAGCGGAAGGCCGGCCGTAAGCATAGACGAAAGCTGACGGCAGAACGTCATCAGAGTAACGAGATCCAGAGGTTTCGATTTGGATTTATCCTTCTTGCCCGTAGTGTTGAACCAATAGACCTGCAAACCCTTGTCGGCAATAACTTTGCTGAAATCTTCGTCGTCCGTCGCGGCAAGAGTACCTTTCACGACGCGACCGTCCCGAGTCAACGCTTTGTAGGAATATTTTTGCATAGCACCTCTCATACCTGCGAGCATGCGCCCGCAATATATATTTAGTCAGCTAATATTATACCATTTTCAAAACCGCTTAGCAATAGTTCTTGTCCTTTTTTTTGACGTTTTTCCTTTTTTGTCGGGTTTTTTGTCGGTATTTAACCGTTTTTTACACCTCCGTCCAACTCGCAAGGCCGGAGTTTTTTCCGAAAACCCGCCGTTTTGCCACATTTTGGCGGCAAATTTAACGTATCGGCCGTTACGCGGGCAAATTATTTTTCGAAAAATCTTGACTTGAAAAATATTTTAGTTTATACTGAAACTACAATTTGCACGGCCAAATCGGCCGTTTTGACAGTTTTCAATCTTGGGAGGATACGATAATGAAAAAACAAAGCAACGTAAAAGGCGCATTCTTCAGTCTTTTGGTTTTGCTCTTCACCGCGGCGGGCGTGGTATGGATTATGCCTGACAGCCCTCTTGCCGACGTCCTGCAAAACGCGCTGAAAAGCCTGCCTGAAGCAGTGGTCGGATATCTTCCGCTCGTTCCGTTCGTTCTTGCCGCGATTTTCGGCATAGCGGGCAGCTTGTCCGGAGGGACCAAAGCGGCAAAATCCGAAAAAACCGCCGAAAAAACCGAAGTCAAAGTCGACGAAAGCAAAGAAGAAGAGGATTCCACCGGCGTTCTCGTGCCGCTGCCTGAAAGCTACAAGGCTCCCGAAGAACAGGTTGACCTGACTCCGATAAACTTTGACAAATACAACAGCACCAAGGTCGAAGAAATCGACGGCCAGCACTACACCGAAGTGGAAAGCTACAGCGAACGTATCCGCGTGCTTAACAAGCTCGGCGCAACCGACCTCGACATCATTCAGACCAACATGCTCGGCAACACCGAATTTTCGGAGATTCTCAAAACTCCGCGCGCCCAGAAGACCATGACTTCACAGGAAATCTGCGAATACGTTATGACCAAAAAAGGCGTCGTAACCATCAAAAAACGCGGCGCGATAAACTGGACGTTCAAATACGGCATGAAATCCTTCCTCATGATCCGCGAAGGCAAAGACGGCACCTACAAAGTTTCCATCAAGTGCTTCCCTGACATGGCGGTTCGCCTGAACGAAGTGTTCAAAGCGCTCGAAGACAGCAACTTCCCTGCCGGCCCTATCTGGTTCAGCTTCTCGGAGCTCAGGAACCTGCCTCCTAAAGTCATCGAATACCTCATCGACACCGCATATCAGATCGGTGTCATGCAGCAAAAGAAAACCGATATGCTCAAGGACAGCAAACCGCTTTCCGCCTACGACATCGACGGCAACGCCATCAAAAACAAATATCTTGCCGGCGAAAGCGTCATGGAATTTCCTAAGTTCACTCTCGTGTTCCAGCGCGGTCCGAAGGCAGACATGAACACCCTGCTCATCAATCCGCCGAAGGATCTAGACACCTCCAAATTCATCAAGGAATTCTACTTCAAATTTGCTTTCAACAGCGAGCTCAGCCTCACCATGCTTCCGCAGAAAGGCTTTTCCGACGAAGCGGCAACCGTGTTCTTCGACAACATCGAACAGGTGCTTCTGAAAGCTTCCAAATCCGCACAATAACTACTTAAACGCAAAAAAAGCACGGCCTAAACCGTGCTTTTTTGTTTTTCAAATCATTTGACGTAGCTTTTGTCCACGTTCACGATATAATAATAGTTGTGCCCCTCTTCGCCTATTTTGCCGCCCTCCAGAAGCTTCACTATGTCCCCTGCGGTCATATCCAACCCGTACGGCAAAACGACGTCGAACAGCACGTTCGTGTGCGTAACTCCCCTCACCAGTCTGAAGTCGTGAACGGTAACGTCGCCCCTCACGTTGTCCTTAAGATACGACGAAATTTTCTCCTTAAGCGCCAACGCTTCCTCGTCGTCGCATCTCACGGGGTCCATGTGAATGACCACGAAATAGCCGTCCTCTTTCATAAAGTCCCGCTCGATGTTGTCCACCAGATCGTGCGACACCGTAACGTCCACCTTTGCGTCCACCTCGGCGTGCAGAGTAACGTAAACGTTTGCGGGGCCGTAGTTATGAATCACCATATCGTGCACACCCAGAATTCCGTCGTATGAAAGCACCTTCGATTTGATTTTTTCCACCAGCTCCTTCGTCGGCAGAGTGCCCAAAAGCGGATCCACCGTTTCTCTCACGAGCTTCACGCCCGACGCCACAATAAGCGCCGACACCGCAAGGCCGAATATCGCGTCGAACGGCACCGTCGGCCATATTTTTGCAAGCACCAGCCCCAAAAGCACTGCGACCGTGGACAAAACGTCGTTTCTGCTGTCGGCGGCAGAGGCCAGAAGCGCCTCGCTATCAATGCTCTTTCCGAAATTTTTATAAAGTCCCGCCTGCCATATTTTTGCAATCACGGCAAGCCCCAGCACCGCAAACGTAGCCGCTCCCGCGTCCACTTTTTCAGGGGTTATGATTTTAAGAACCGCCTTGTATCCCAGCACCAAGCCTATGGCAAGCACCATAAAGCTGACTACGAGCGCCGTGATATATTCGTATCTGGCGTGGCCGAACGGATGCTTTTCGTCCGCGCTTTTCCCCGACATCTTAAACCCGAACACCGTAACCACGCTGCTTCCCGCGTCGGACAAATTGTTCACCGCGTCCGCAACCATCGAAATGCTGCCGGATATTATGCCGAAAACAGCCTTCAGCGCGCACAGCAAAAGGTTCGACAAAATGCCGCAAGCGCCCGCCGTAAGCCCGTAGGAAAGCCTGACGTTTTTGTCGGCGACGTTTTTATAATCCCTGATAAATTTTTTCTTTATAAACTCATACATAAACTTTTATCGTTCCTTTTTTCAATCTTAAAGCGCCGCTTCGGTCAAAAAAAAGGCAAGGCCAAAACACCCTGCCTTTCCGGATAACCGTTATTTGGTTTTCAAAATCGTTACGATTTCGGTAAGCAATTCTTCCGTCGTAGGTTTCGGAGGTTCCTCCGGAGCCGGAGCTTCTTCCACCACGGGTTCCGCTTTTTTAGGAGCAAGATCCGGATGTTTTTTGGAGTATTTTTCCAGCCATTCTTTTTCTACGGAAGTAAGTTCTTCGTCTGCGTCCAGTTTCTTTTGGACGATTTTTTTCATATTTTCGGTGAAGTCGGTCAGCTCTTTGAATTTGTTTATCAGCTTAACCATCGAGAACACCACGAACGCAATGATCAAAAAGTTGATGACGGCGTTGATGAAGGTACCCCAGTCGATATAAATGGAGTTTGCCAGATCGACGGTGCCGGTGGTCATACCGGTGGTTGCGTCGACGACGTATGCTTTTTTGAGGAAAGTGTAAACTCCCTCCAACGAACCGGTTCCGAGGCACAGAGCCAGAATCCAGTTGATGATAGGTTTCAAGATGTTGTTGGACAGCGCAGTAACTATTGCGGTAAATGCGGAGCCGACGATGACGCCCACGGCCATGTCAAGGACGTTGCCACGGGTGATAAAGGCTTTGAATTCGCCAAAAAACTTTTTCATTTTTGTCCCTCGCATATTAGATTCTTAAAGAGTATAGCACCATATATTTTTTTTGGCAACCGATTAGAGCAAAAATCTTGTTTTACGACGCCTGCCCCTCTGCCGCTCCGCCGCGCTCGGGCAAATTTCCTTTTTCCGGCGCATTGCCGCTCTCCGGCGCGTTTCCTTCCTCGGGGGCCTTCTCTCCCGTTATCGCACCGGCCGCCTCCTCTTTTGCTCTTTGTTCGTCGTCTCTGAGTATTCTGCCCCGAAACGCCACGGTGTCCATTCGGTATTTTTTCAGGTAATCCTTTACTTTGTAATACTTTCTTACCCTTAGCAAAATCGCGATAAGGAGCGTAAATCCCAAAAATATAACGGTATATTCGTCCACGTCGCCGGGGATAAGAAGCAGCAAATATCCCAGCGAAACGACCTCTTTGTTCAGTCTTTTCGCAACCGCTGCCGAGGCTTTCGATTTCACGAAGTCGGCAAGCAGAGTGAAATCCATCACTACGAACACCAAATACAGCACGGATTTAAGCGGGCGATATTTTTCTATGTACATCGGCAAAAACCCAAAAAGCGACGGCACCTTGACTCTTGCCAGAAATCCGCAGATTATCATCTGCAAAACTCCGCCCAGCAAAGCGATGACGAATCTTTTCATCATGGTTTGCCGAAATTCCAGAATATCCGCCCTTTCCTTGTTTTCTGCGCAGTCCACGCACTTGCCCATAAAACTGCGCGTATAATTTATCGGCATAAGCGCGCCGCACCTGATGCACTTTGCGGCGTAGTCGTAGCCGCTCTCCTCGCGAAGCTGCACATAACGCGGTTTTACCTTGCCCGTTTCCTCGTCGATTTCGGCTCTTCTTTCCAAACGCCGCTTGACGAGAGTGTTCTGCGCACCCTCTTCGATCATTTCACGCGTTTGATCCAGTTCCTTTCTTCGGCGTTTTCTTTCAACCGCTCGTCTGATGTCTTTCCCGAACGGCACGAAACTCCACTTATCCATTTTTCTCCCCCAAAAATGCTAAATAGCCTCGCCTGCGGCCACGTCGTCGAACTTCGGATATTCGGTATCCGAAAGCGCTTCGTCGCAGCCCTTTGAAAATTCGGCGTAGTCGTCAAAGATAAATTTCTTGTCTTCTCTCGCCGCACAGCCCTCCGCAAGCACAAGCTCGCCGTAGTGCTTTTTACTCTCCTTTGCGGCCTCTTTCGCAGTTGCGGCCGCGTCCGTTTTGATTTTTAATATCGCCGCGTTTCGGGTTTTATCTTCCGAAACGTCCGTTTTAACTTCGGTTTTCAGCATTTTGGCATTTAGCTCGACGGAAGCGAATTTGAAAGCGCGCACCTTTTCCCACTCGACCCTCTGCCTCCACGCCACCGCAAACGCCAACGCCAGCAGCACGAAAAGCAACGCAAAATCGGCAATCATAAGTCCCTTGCCCTTAAACAGCAACGCCGTCAGCAGCAGCCCCACCGACAGCATAACCGCCGTCGCCGCCACCACTCTCTGGTCCTCTTTCGAGCCGCGCGCCTTAAAATACGACGTAACTATGTATATAATCGAAAACGCCTCGAAAACGTAATATATAAACTGATTTTTGAACAGGTTGCCGAAGATTTTATGCTCCGCAAGCGGCGCTATTTTTTCACCTAAAAGCGGCCTTATCAAAAGATAGTTTGCAGCCACGACGATCAAAAACACCATAGCCACCGCAAACGCGCTTTTGACGATTTTCGTCAGCTTTTCCGAAAACTCCTTTTCCGCGCACGCGGCGCACTTGCCGTGAAACTCTCTGGCAAATTCCTCCGGATAAAGCTTTTTGCACTCTATACACCTCAAAGCCCCCTCCTCGTTTTCGTCGGAGGTGGTTTTTTTGAGTTCCTCAAAAAGCTTTTCGTCGATTTCGTCGTCGCCCTTCAAGAGAAACTTTCTGACCTTTTCAAGGTTTTTTCCGAAGTTTTTTGCGTCCATAGTCAAATTATAACATAATTTATTTGCATTTTCAATATATTTGACGAAAAATGTGGTTGTGCTTTGCCTCCCTTATGTGTTAGAATATATTTATTAACGTTTGGAGGGACAACAAATGAAGGTTTCGTACCTTGCGGCAGGCCTCGACGTAAACAGCGGATGGCTATATCTTCTGTACGTAGGCGTTGCCGTGTTCGTTTTGGGGCAAGCGGCGTTCTATCTCGTGCGCGCCTTGAAAAGAGCGAAAGTTTTGAACATTGACAAAGAAAAAATCAAGACGGCCATAACGTCGTCCGTAAGCTTCACGATACTGCCTGCCATCGGCATTTTTATAGGTCTCGTAACGCTCGTCGGTTTTTTGGGGATACCTATTCCTGCAATCCGTCTCAGCGTCGTCGGCGCGCTTCAATACGAAACGCTTGCCGCAAGCATGGTGGCCGAAGGTATGGCGGAAGGCGGCATCGCGGAGCTCAGCAAAAATATGACTCCGACGCAGTTCGTCACCATCGTAAGCGCAATGACCTTCGGTATAGTCTGGGGCCCGCTCATCTGCCTTATCGCATTCAAAAAGATTTTCGGCAAAATGTCCGCCCTCAGCAAAAAGTCGTCTTCCGGCAAATGGCAGGAATATATGACCGCCAGCATTTTCGTCGGCATGGTCGTCGCCTTCTTTGCGGTTTCGGTATCCAACATCCTTAACCCAAGCAAAGCGACGCTCGAGGCAAACGGCGGCAACCTTATGGCGTCCGTAAAGCAAACCGCCTCCTTAATTTCCAGCTACTACTACCTCATCGCCGTGGTCGTAAGCTGCCTGACGATGTGGGGTTGCGACGTGCTCGTCAAAAAATGCAATCAGAAATGGCTGGAAAGCTTCAGCCTTGCCCTGTCGATGATTGTCGGAATGACAATCGTTGCTGTCATAAGTTACTTCACGCACAAAAACGCCGCGGCGGATCCCGAAACGTCGTCCGAGCTCGTGAAGCTACTGCAATTTACTCTTTTGAGATAGGAGGCCAAAGATGAACGATAAAAATATGACTATACTTGACAAAGATCATCGGATAGGTCGCATCTGGACGGCCGCCGCTCTCATAATGATGGTTATGATTCCTGTCTTCACGGGCATCATAGTCGGCAGCGCGCCCGACTGGAAAACATTTTTCAAGGTGTTCATTCCTCTTGCCCTCATCTATCTTCCGACAGCAATCGGCGAAGTGGTCGTTTTCAGCCCGATGATCGGGGCGAACGGTTGCTATCTTTCCTTTATAACCGGCAACCTTTCCAACCTCAAAGTTCCTTGCGCCGTCAACGCGGTGAACAGAACCGGTGCCAAAGCCGGCACCGAAGAAGCCGAAGTCATCGGCGTCATCGCCATCGCCGTCAGCACGATAGTGACCACTCTCATCATCGGCATCGGCGTGTTCATTCTGGCCATTTCCGGCCTGACCGAATTTTTGAGCTCTCCGAAAGCCGCATTCCTTTCGGATGCGTTCGGCATCGTGGCGTTTGCGCTTTTCGGCGCGCTCGGCGGGCAATATCTCGTCAAATATCCGAAGATGGCGGTTCTGCCGCTCGTCGGCATCGTAGCAATCTGCGTTGCAATGATCTTTTTGGGGCTCGGCAACAACGCCTCCACCAGCGTTATGCTGTTCGTCGGCATCATCTTCTGCTACCTTAACGCCAGAAGGCTTTACTACAAAAAGTGCAAAGCCGAAGCCGCCGAGGCCGCAGTCGCAATGACCGCCGAACCCGAAATCAAAAATTCCGAAACCGACGAATAACGTCATACAAAACAACAAAAAACGAGCCTCTCGGCTCGTTTTTTGTTGTTATCTATTACGTTTTTACGTTCATTATATTCTCTCGACGTGATCGATAACCACGGGTTCGTTCGGAATGTCGTTATACCAGCCGTAGGAATGAGTTTTCACGTTGGAAATGTCCACCACCACTTTGTTACTTTCGGCGTCGATCGTACGGCCGAATGCGGCGTAGTTCTTATCCAAAAAGTCGCAATCTGCGGCGCAGATGAAAAACTGACTGGTCGCGCTGTTCGGCTCGTTCGTTCTCGCCATGCTTATGACGCCAAGCTCGTGCTTGATGTCGTTTTTGAAGCCGTTATTCAAAAATTCGCCCTTAATAGGTTTCAGGCCTCGTTTTTCGATGAGCACGCCTTTTTCCTGCACCATGCCGCCGCCCTGAATCATAAATCCGCTTATAACCCTGTGAAAGCACAAGCCGTTATAAAAGCCGTTGTCCACCAATTTTAAAAAGTTTTCGACGGTGATAGGGGCGGACGCTCTGTCCAGCTCCAGATTGATTTTTCTTCCGTCTTTTAAAACAATCGACACTTTATCCATCAAATTTTACCTCCAAAGTCTTTGTTCTGATTTATTTTGCCGTATTCGCATCCGCAATAATTCTGCCGATACAGGTTGTACTCTTTGCTCAGCTCCACGCTGTGCGCGTACCCGCCGTTCTTTTTGAAGTCGGATGGCAGCCACTTCACTTTCGTTTTTTCCGCCAGCCTAAAGCCTATCTCGTTCAGCGTTTCCGCGCTCTTGAGCGGGCTTATCGTCAGAGTCGTCGTTACGAAATCGAATCCGCCGTCTTCGGCTTCTTGCACTGCGGCGGAGAGCCTGAGCGCGTAGCACGCCTTGCATCTTTTGCCGCCCTCGGGTTCCTCTTCGAGCCCGTTTGCAAGCCGCAAAAATCTTTCGGTGTCCCATTTCCCCTCCGAAAATTTCACTCCTGCCGCCTCGGGCATTTCCGAAAGCAGCCTTTTTACTTCCGCTTTTCGCTCCTCGTATTCGGCCCTCGAGGTGATATTCGGATTGTAGTAAAAAACCGTAACGTCAAAATACTTCACCGCCACGGTAAGCGAGTGCGAAGCGCACGGCGCGCAGCAGACGTGAAGCAGCAGCTTCGGTTTTTCGCCCGAAAATCCGGACACGATTTTTTCAAATTCTTTTTGATAGTTTTTTGCCATACGTCGATTATAAACCGTTTTTTCGAATTTTTCCACTATTTCGCGAGATAAATGACAAAACGTCGCAAAAAACTTTTCATTTTAATTTCTTTTTAAGCCTCAAGCTGTTATAATTAGGTAGTAACTAACAGCGGAGGCACCTTATGCGTATCTTGCTTATCGAAGACGAAGTGCAACTTTCGGACGCTCTCGTAGCGGTATTCAAAAAACAACATTATTCCACCGACGCCGTCTACAGCGGCGACGAAGGCTACGAATATGCCCGCACCGGCATTTACGACGTCATACTTCTGGACGTCATGCTTCCGGGGACGGACGGCTTCACCGTGCTCAAAAAGCTTCGGGCGCAGAAAGTGAAAACGCCTGTCATAATGATGACGGCCCTCGGCGAAACCGAGGACAGAATAAAAGGTCTCGACTACGGCGCGGACGACTATATCCCTAAGCCTTTCGACACCAACGAGCTTCTTGCCCGCATCCGAGCCGTCGCCAGACGCAAGGACAACGATCTCGTCGACGAATACACCTTAAAATTCGGCGATCTGTCGCTCGATCTCAAGGCCTACACCCTCACGTCGGGTTCGGACAGCATCAAGGTTTCCGTCAAGGAATACGAAATTCTGAAGTATCTTATGGAGCACCCGCAGTTTATCGCCACCCGCGACGACATGATAACCAAAATCTGGGGCTTCGACAACGAACTCGAATCCAACAACATCGAAGTTTACATCAGCTTCATACGCAAAAAGCTTGCGCACATAAAATCTAACGTAACCGTGGTAACCGTCCGCGGCGTCGGCTACAAACTGGAGGACAAATGTTCAAAGACCTGAAACGCAAACTGACGGCCACCTTCGTGCTGACGGGTTTTATGTTCATAGCGTTGCTGTTCGTGGTGGTGTATCTGGTAACGTCCTACAACACCACGCAAAAAATCGACGACATTCTGGATCAGGTTTTAGACAGCGAGTTGAATCTTCAAAGCGCGGGCGGCACCGTTTTGCCGTCGGGGTGCATAATCGTCGAAAGCTATTATAACGGCGACGTTTTCTACGCCGGCCTCGAGGAGTACCCCGCCGAAGTCAAAGCCGAAATTCTGACCTTTGCCACCACGCCTAAAAAAGCAAAATCCGAAGGCACCTTCGACGTCGACGACTACTACTTTCGCTACAAAAAGTCCACGGCTTTCGAAGGAGGCGGCGCGCAGAGGGTGGCGTTTTTCGACACATCCTTCACCGACGAGCTTAAACTCCACCTCGGCAACAACCTCGTCATAATTCTGCTCTGCTCCATGGCGATCGTCGTGTTCGTATCCGTAAAGCTGGCCGATCGTATCGTACAGCCGACACAGCGCGCTTGGAAAAAGCAGACCGAGCTTGTGGCCAACGCCTCGCACGAACTCAAAACGCCGATAGCCATCATCAACGCAAACGCGGGCGCGCTCGAGAACGCAACCGATCCCGCCGACTGCAAAAAGTGGATAAAGAACATCACCGACCAGTCCGAGCGTATGAGCGCACTGATTTCCGACATGGTCAAGCTCGCAAAATACGAAGCCGACACCGGCGAAATCGCCACAGAACCCGTGTGTATCTCTGAAATTTTGGACGGTTTGGGGCTCACCTACGAAGCCAACGCCTTCGAAAAAAACATCGACTTCGAGTGCACTATAAAGCCTGACGTCGTCATAAAATCAAACGCCAAGCTGTTTGAGGAGCTTGCCTACATTCTTCTGGACAACGCTTTTAAGTACACGAATGAGGGCGGTAAAATCGAACTTCTGCTGAAAACCGACAAAAAACACGTCGTTTTCACCGTGCAGAACACCTGCTCCGGCATAAAGGAAGAAGACCTTCCTAAAATCTTCGACCGCTTCTACAAGTGCGACCTCTCGCATGAAAACAGCGGCAAAAGCTTCGGCCTCGGCCTTTCAATCGCAAAGACCATAGCAACCAAACTAAACGGCGTCATTTCCGCGGTTTCCGACGGCAAAAGCTATCTTGCCATGAACGTTTCCTTCAAACAAACCGCAAAGGACGCAAAATACGTCAAGGACGCAAAATCCAACTGACAAAAAACGGGCTTGTTGCCCGTTTTTATATTGCAATTTGCCGCTATTTATGCTATAATTTGAAAAAACCCGTTTCGAGGCAGCTATGAATGAAATTTCCAAAATAGAAAAAGTCAGAAAAATCATGATTGCGTTTGCGGTCATGCTTTCCCTTATGCTCGTTGGCGGAATTCCGATGATAATCTTCGGCGCCACACGTCATCTCACCGCGCTTTTGGTTTTCGGCATAATCTTCGTCGTCGCAGGCTTTTACGGCGCGCCTATGGTATGGGTTGCCGTCGGCTCGACGTACGAATCCAAAAAGCTGTTTTCGCAAATTCACGACGGTTCCGTCACCAGCATTTCCGATCTTGCCCGCCTCAACGACAAGTCCGAAAATCAGGTGCATCAGGAAGTCAAAAAACTTATCGACAAAAAGTACCTCACCGGAGTTGCCGTCGTCGGCGACGAAATCGTGCGGCTTTCCGCTGACGGCAAAACCGTCGTCAACGTGTCTGCGGCAATAACCTATCGTTGCCCTTACTGCACTGGGCCGGTAACGATGGTCGGCGGCCGCGGCAAGTGCGAATATTGCGGAAGCCTCGTTTCCACGGCCGATTTCACGAAAGAAGAAATTCAAGGCATCGAAGACGCCTTCAAAAAATTCCCGCCTAAAAAAACCGATGTCTGAATTCCGCGCGGCAAAACACAATTTTTCGCCCGTTATCGAGAAGGATTCCCGAATGCTCTTTTTGGGGAGCGTTCCCAGCGTCGCTTCCGAAAAAGCGGGCTTTTTCTATATGCACAAAACCAACAGGTTCTGGCGGATTCTGGGCGAAATCTTCGGCGAAAATTTCTATGACGCAAGCATAGAGCAAAAAATTTCGCTTCTCAAAAAGCACCGCGTCGCGCTTTACGACTCCATCGAAAGCTGTGAAATTTCCGGCAGCTCGGACAGCACCATAAAAAACGTCGTCCCCGCCGATATTCCCGCGCTTCTATCCTTAAGCGAAATCAAACGTATTTTCTGCGTAGGGACCGCAAGCCGCAAATATCTTCTGGAATTCTATCCCGAGCTTTCTCCTCTTGTGTCCGTTCTTCCGTCGCCGTCCGCCGCAAACGCCAAATATTCTCTCGCCCTATTGACCGAAATATGGCGCGCGGAAATAGCAAAACACTTCGACGTTTTATAATCAAAAACAAAAACAGACGCACTTTAGCGGGGTGTTCGTAAGACAGTTAAATAGGCAAAAGGCGTGACGAAAGTGATCACGCCTTTTTTCATGTAAGGATAGCCGCATAGCGGCGCAAGGGATGGATCCCCTTGTACGGAACGCAGTGACGCACCCCAGATATTCAGGGGGCCGAGCTGTTCGGTCTCGCAGAGCGCACATACGGGTTTAACCCGTATAGAAGTGCGCCCTTAGTATCAGTTCGACAAATCTTAATTTGACTTACTTCTTCACTCTTTTTGATAAATGAAGTTCATTATCATCTACATATCCAAGTTTATTATATACAGTTTGTGCAACAAGATTTTCTTGTCCTGTTAGAAGTT
>JABLTK010006794.1_pt1 | contig 222945 bp, 195 predicted proteins | sample 7160131 | NCBI WGS metagenome assembly JABLTK01 (sample SAMN14651221, study PRJNA627086) | human gut metagenome | isolation source: feces | host: Homo sapiens | reverse complement strand
TATAAGGAGAATGCCTTGTATGAGCGGAACCATAGAGAGAGGGATCACCCGATCCCATTCCGAACTCGGTAGTTAAGCCTCTCATCGCCAAAAGTACTGCGGTGTAGTCCGTGGGAGGATAGGACGTTCTGCTCATACAGGGCATTTTTTATTCATTCTGATAGGCATCTAACCTTTCAAACTTTCAGTCATTGCACATAAGGCAACTCCTTCATGTTTTCAAGGTAATCTGCTCTATCAGAATGAATAAAAGAAGACAACCTAACCACTTCAGTCGTTGGGCATATAAGCCAACTCCTTCATGTTTTCAAGGCAGTCTGCTCTATCAGAATGAATAAAGTAAGGGTTAGAGTCACCCCTCCACTTCTTCAGCTGTCGTACATAAGGTGTGCTCACTCATCGTTCGTATAGGTAGGTAGATATCTTGATGTTTAGGCCGGAGAGGGTCTTCGTAGTGTTTGTATTTAATCTAAAACATCAGAATGCCTTTTTGCTCATGCTGGTGTATTCTTGCATCAAACAAAGAAAGGTAATGGGCATGATAATTAAGAAAACTCCTGAACAAATTGAACAGATGGCAAAAGCAGGTGAGTTGAGCGCTAAGGTTTTAAGGGAAGTCGGAGCACGTGTTAAGCCTGGCATGACCACACTTGATCTTGATCGCATGGCTGAAATGATTATTCGTATGGAAGGTGGAATTCCTGCTTTTAAGGGCTACGGTGGATTCCCTGGTTCAATTTGCGCTTCGATCAATGAACAGATTGTTCATGGTATTCCTTCTGAAGCTGTAGTTCTGCAAGAGGGTGACATTATTTCGATTGATACTGGTGCAACCGTTAACGGCTGGGTTGGGGATAATGCTTGGACTTTTCCTGTGGGAAAGATTTCCCCCGAAAAGAAACGCTTGCTTGAAGTAACGGAAAAGTGCATGTGGGCAGGCTTAGATGCTGCGCGTCCGGGTAATCATCTTGGTGATATCGGCGCTGCTATCCAAGAAATTGCCGAAGCTGAAGGATATGGCGTTGTTCGAGAATATGTAGGCCATGGTATTGGTAGAAATATGCATGAAGATCCTAATGTTCCTAACTATGGACGTCGACATTCAGGAATTAAGCTTGAACCAGGAATGGTTTTAGCTATTGAGCCCATGATTAATATGGGAACTTACAAAACCAAGCAGATGCCTGATGGTTGGTTGGTTTGCACTCGCGATGGAAAACCATCTGCACATTTTGAAAAGACGGTTGCTATCACCGAAGACGGACCTCGTATTTTGACTACTGAGCCTAATTTCCGCCGTCCCGTTAATGCATAGAGTAACTTTTAAGAATTAGTCCTATTGGGTTTGTAGGTTAATCTGCAAACCCTTTTCTTTCTATAATTATGAGTTGTAGATTAGAGTTGTATTGACTATTCTCACGGCTCATTTAGATATGATTGAGATTTGCTGACGTCAATATTTATTTTCCTACATCCTTTTTGTTAGATATGGTTAGGTTTAACCACAGCACCATTCTCTGTTCCTTGTTTCAGGTATATCACAAGATTCTATTATTGAAATTGATAGTCAAGGCAGGGTGATTCAGTTGAGTTCTTATTATCCTTCTGTGTTTGATCCTCTTCGGAACATACCAAGAACCTTTCTGCCTATTCTAGAAAGTATTTCAAACTCTGATATTTTAAAGAGTTTACAAAGGGCAAATGAAACAACTAAGCCAACGCTTCCTGCCACCGCAATAATTAAGAGAGCAAAAAGAATCACCGAAGCTCCTGAACTTGGCATTAGTTGCTGAGCGAAGGTAGAGAGGGTGACTACAATTGCTCCTCCAATGATGCTTGCTATAGATACTTTAAAGAACAGGCTAATGGTTCCGCCAATTCCAAAATCCCCGACATGTTTTTTAACGAGCAGAACACACACGGCAAACATGATTACATAGAAGAAAATATCTGCAACGGGAATACCGGCAACACCTAAAGCATCAGGCTGGCAGAGAAGATAATAGAAAAACACCTGTACAATGCGGAGTGCAATATCGATAAGTGCGAATTGTGTGAACTTACGAAGGGCGGCAAATACGCGATACATGTACATATAGCCAGCATAGAAGGGCAAACTCAAAGTCCAAACCGAAAGAACCATGCTTACCGTTAAGGTATCTTCTGAGGAAAATGCGCCCGCCTGGAAAAGCTGCATGAGAGGAAGTGCCAAGCCGCCAACCATAGCAGCAAGGGGAATAATCAAGAAAAATGTTGAACGCAGACCCGTTTTGACAAAGTGCTTAAAACCCCGCCAATCTTCTCGGGCGGCACAGTCGGAAAGCTCAGTAAGCATGGTGGTCGAAACTGATACCGCGATAATTCCATAAGGTAGCTGATACCAGGTCCATGCGTAATTAAGGGTTGAGGGCCCGTTTGCTGCTGCGTCGAGCGAGAATGCATTTCGGCAACTAAAGGTAATCATCGTTCCTGCGATATAGATGAACATAGGTAAAGCAACCTTCAGTGCTTCTTTAAGCATAGGGTCGTGCAAATTGACATGAGGGCTGTATTTAAATCCACGTTTTATGAGGGCTGGAATCTGGATTCCGAACTGGACCAGAACTCCTAAAGAGGTTCCAATGGCTAGCCACCACATAGCGAAGTCTGCATTCCATGCGGAAAGAGGAACAAAACCAAACATCGTTACGATTACGACAACGTTATTCATGACAGGAGCAAGGGAGGGGATTAGGAAAACACGTTCTGCGTTCAGTATTCCCGTGATAACAGCACCAAGACCATAGAATAAAATTTGTATAGCAAAAACGCGGAAGAAAAAGATCGAAAGATCTTTACTTGATCCGCTTTCAACAGTGAATGTTTGAGTCTCAATAACTGCTGGGGCGAAAATGGAACAGAAAAGAGCTAGTACGCCCAAAATAATCAATGTGATACTTAAAATATTGGAAGAGAATTTTTGCGCGCCCTTATCTCCTTCCTTTTCTTTTTGGAGTAAGTAAAGAGGGAGAAAGGCGGTTGCTAAAACGCCACCTACGGCAAGATCATAGATCATTGAAGGAAGGTTGTAGGCAATTTGGTAAGCCGAAGTAAGAAGAGTGTTGCCCAACGCAAAAGCCATAGCCCAGGTGCGAAGAAGCCCGGTTACGCGTGAACCGAGGGTCGCAAGTGTGATAAGACTTGTGTTCTTTAAGATGGAGCTGCTAGAGTCGTTCGCCATAGATCCTCACGTTTTGACTATAATCAGGTTGTTTAACTACTAATAGTAAGGAAAAACACATGCGTGTTTTGATAGTTCGCAATAATTACAACACAAAAGCAATTGAAGCTGCTTTGGTTCTCGAAGCATTTCTTGCTTCTCAGGGCATTGAATATGTGGTTTATGACACGGACGATCTTCGTTCTTCTACTGAAATTACAAAACAGGAAAAGGTCAGCGATATCGATTCTTTTGATTTGGCGGTGGTCTTAGGGGGCGATGGAACCATTCTAAGGACGGCGGCGCAAATCAAGTATCGTCGCATTCCAATATTAGGAATCAACTTTGGAAATTTGGGATTTATGGCGAATTCAAATGCTGAAGGGGTAGTTCCTATTGTTGCCGCTGCACTTTCGGGTGAAATAATAGAAGAGCATCGAACCAATTTAGTCATTGACGTTTTCCTCGAAGGGGAAGAGGGCGGTGGTATTGATGATGAAATTCCTTCGCATAGCTCCCATCGTTTCTTTGCTTTGAATGAAATGGTTCTTGCCCGTGGAGCACAGGGCAGAATTATCGACTGTTCATACTCGGTGGATGGGGCTAAAGTTGCTGACGTTCGCGGAGATGGTTTGGTTGTTGCCACCGCGACAGGCTCAACGGCCTATGCCCTTTCGTTGGGAGGTCCTTTGGTAACGCCAATGTATGGAGGGTTAATTATTGTCCCTATTGCGCCACATTCGCTTCATTCTCGCCCTATTCTTACGGCTCCTTCCGATGTTGCGGAAGTTTTTCTTTGTGCATCAAGCGCCAACAGACAAGCGAGCATGTTTATTGATGGTGAATTAATAGAAATGGAAAAGCCAATATGTAGGGTTGTCGTTTCTACGGGCGAAGATCCGACCGTTCTTCTGCGTTATAAACCTGAGACATTCTACGCACATGCCTCGCAGGTGTTCTTTAGGTAAAGGATAGTCAGTGAAGGCATTTCGAAACATAGAATTAACGCAGCAAAAAGAAGGATTGCGGTAGAATTGACAAGCGTTTGAAAGCGAGGTTTCGTTTTTGAGCGCTTTTTTATTGTTTGAGCTACCCTCTTGAGATACGGAGTAAAGGAGAATTATGGCAAAGCATATTTTTGTTACCGGCGGCGTTGTTTCCTCTCTCGGTAAAGGTATTACCGCTGCTTCGTTGGGTCATTTGCTTAAGGCTCGCGGATATAAGGTAACAATGCAAAAAATGGATCCATATCTCAACGTTGATCCTGGAACAATGTCTCCTTTTCAACATGGAGAAGTTTTCGTAACCGAAGATGGGCATGAGGGTGATCTTGACCTTGGGCATTACGAGCGATTCATCGATGAGAATCTTTCTCGTGAATCAAACTTTACTCAGGGTTCTATCTATAAAAGCTTGATTGCGCGTGAGCGCCGTGGCGATTTTTTGGGGGGAACCGTACAGGTTATTCCTCATGTAACCGAAGCTATTAAAGAGCGGTTGCGTCGTATTGCAGATCAGTCAGGTGCTGATATCGTGATTTCGGAAATCGGTGGCACCATCGGTGACATTGAATCACTTCCTTTTATTGAGGCAGCTCGTCAATTCAATAAAGAGCGCCCCAATGAAGATGTCTGTTTTGTTCATGTAACCTTAGTTCCGTATATTGCTGCTGCTCACGAAGTTAAGACGAAGCCAACCCAGCATAGCGTAAAGGAATTGCGTTCTTTGGGTGTTCAGCCGGACTTCATCGTATGTCGTTCTGATCATGATATTTCAGATGGAGTTCGTGAAAAAATAGCCCTCTTTTGCGATGTTGCTCCTGAAGATGTCCTTTCTTGTATCGATGCCCCTTCAATTTATGAAGTTCCACTCTCGCTTTTTGACCAGAAATTTGATGTTCAGGTTCTGAATCGTCTTGGTCTTGATACTCCTCAGATTGATTTAGCTCCAATCAAAACATTCTTAAAAGAAGCGGACGAATGTGAAGGGGAAGTATCTATTGCAGTTGTTGGGAAATATGTTAGCCTTCCCGATGCATACCTTTCCATTATTGAAGCATTGGGTCATGCCGGTGTAGCTAATGGTGTCCATGTCAATGTGTGTTTAGTTGATGGTGAAGAGCTTAATGCTGACAATGCCGAAGAAATGCTTGGAAAAATGGACGGAATCTTAGTTCCTGGTGGATTTGGTCAGCGCGCTTTCGAAGGGAAAATAGAGGCTGCACATTACGCCCGTGTGAACAACGTTCCCTTTTTGGGCATTTGTTTGGGACTTCAGGCGGCGGTGTGTGAATATGCACGCAATGTTGCTCATTTAACAGGAGCAACATCGGCTGAGTTTGATGAAAATGCCGACTATACGGTAATTGATCTTATGCCAGAGCAGGAAGACATTGAAGACAAGGGCGGAACGATGCGTTTAGGCGCCTACCCCTGCAAACTTGATAAGGATTCTTTGGCATATCAGGTTTATGGTGAAGAAATTATCTACGAGCGTCATAGGCATCGTTATGAAGTTAACAATGCCTATCGTGACACGCTAACTTCTGTCGGCCTTCGTGTTTCGGGGCTTTCTCCCGATGGCCGTTTAACGGAAATGATTGAGATTCCCGACCATTCGTGGTTTTTGGCAAGTCAAGGTCATCCTGAGTTTAAGAGTCGTCCCACTAATCCGCATCCTCTTTTCATAGGGTTTGTTAAGGCGGCAGCAAACAATCAAAAGAAGTAGTTCTGGGCTAAAAGATGGCTCACTACTACAAAGAGTATCTTGCCTTTATGGCGGTTGAGCGGGGAGCTTCCCCGCTTACCGTTGCTGCCTATAAGCGCGATCTTCTGGATTATCAAGAATTTCTTTCTGCACGATCAATAACCAGTCCTGAAGAAATAACGCGTGAAGACGTTGTTGCTTTTGAGGAGTATTTGCTCAATGACAAGAAACTTTCTTCATCGACTATAGAGCGCAAGGTTTCTTCTCTTAAGGGGTACCATTGCTTTTTGGTGAGGGAGGGATATTGCTCGAACAATCCGACCGAAACAATCATTCTCCCTAAAAAGCTCCAACTTCTTCCCGATGTTTTATCTATAGAACAAATAAACACAGTGCTTGATTCCATGAAAGAATCAACTGTTCTGCAGAAACGTGATGCCACTATTGTGGAAGTCCTTTATGGATGCGGTCTGCGTGTGAGCGAGCTTGTTGGACTTGATATCGATAAAGTGAATGTCGACGAAGGCTATTTATTTATTCGGGGAAAGGGCGGGAAAGAGCGCCTTGTTCCACTTTCGGGTTGTGCGCTTCTAAGGCTTGGTCGTTATTTGGGAGAAGTGCGCTCTCAGCTACTAAAACCTTACAGCGGCGCAACTAATGCTGTTTTTCTCAATGCTCGAGGTGCACGACTTTCGCGTCAAAGCGTTCATTCGATAGTCGCGAAGGCGGGGTTAACTATCGGGGTGAAGAACCTTCATCCTCATACGCTGCGTCATTCGTTCGCCACTCATCTCATTGAGGGTGGGGCGGATTTGCGTGCTATCCAAGAAATGCTGGGACACTCCGATATATCAACGACTCAGATGTATACGCATATACAAATGATTCATGTAAAAGAGGAATATCTTGCGGCACATCCTCGTGGAAAGTAACGTCGTGGCTTTTTATATTGCCTAAATCATTTTCAGTCATTTGTGCGGGGGCATTCTTGCTCTTGAACTTCTTCTCGGTTCTCCCCCCCTTTTTTTTGCGCAGCCTCCTGTCTTATTAGGTAGGGAGAGCTCTATTGGCTAGGGAATATTTTGCGTACACCCTCAAGGAACTTAAAGCTGAGGAGAAACTAATGCAGAGGTTTCAGTGCTAAATCGAAATTTCTTCGCTTTGTGAAGACTCCTTCATTTTCTCCCCACTTCCTCCCACCTTGCTCTAAATCAATATATAGACCATTCCTTTTCTGAAATTCTATATCTTGTGGAAATGGTTTTGTGCGGTTTTGGGAGGTGGGGCAAAATGGGGGAGAAGGGGGGATGAAGTGGGAGAAAAACCCATATTTTGTTGCAATGTGGGATGCGATGCCATACAATGACAGAACGCGAGACGTGGTTTGAAGAAAGGAGCAGCGTGAGTGAGCTTTTAGGCGAATACCGCCATAAGCTTGATGCGAAAGGTCGCTTATCTCTGCCTGCCGATTTCCGAAAAGCCCTCTCAACCAATTTGAAGGTGACTCCTGATCCAAAAAATCAGTGCCTTTATGTGTTCGAAACCGAAGCTTTTAATGCTTGGGTAAACAGCTTATTTGAAAGTGATGGAGGTTGGTCTTCATCGAAGTCAAAGATGGTTGCTCAGCGTAAGGTTTTGAACTCGCGTGCGAAGAAATGCGAAGTAGATAACTCGGGTCGCATTCATCTTTCGCAGGCTCAGCGTGATTTGGTTTCGCTGGATAAGTCGGTGGTAATTATTGGTGACGAAGATCATTTTGAGATTTGGGATGAGCAGCGTTGGGATGAGTTCTGTGCAGATGTCGATTTGGCGTCTTTGGTGAGCTAGTCCCGAGGTGAGCACAGTGACAAATGAATATCGGCATATTCCCGTTCTACTTTCTGAATGCTTACGCTACTTAGAATTAGATAAAGGGGATAGGTATGTTGACGCAACGCTGGGAGGTGCTGGTCACTCGTTAGAGGCAGCTCGCCTTATCGGAAATACTGGTCATTTGATTGGTATTGATCAAGACGAGGTCGCACTTGCTGCCGCAACCGAGAGACTTGGAGCTCTTCCTGATGATGTTCGTCCGGAACTTGACATTCTCTATGGCAACTTTGGGGAGCTTGATTCGCTTCTTGTTCAAGCTGAGGTTCCCTCGATAGATGCTATTCTTTTCGACTTGGGAGTGTCTTCCGTTCAGATAGACACGCCTTCTCGTGGCTTTTCCTTTAAGGAAAGTGGCCCTCTTGATATGCGGATGGATCCGAGTAATCAAACTTTAACCGCAGCAGAGATCATCAACACTTATAACGCAGCAGATCTCGCTCGGGTCATCCGACAATATTCAGATGAGAAATGGGCAAGTCGCATTGCGGAGTTCGTGGTTAAAATGCGCGAAAACGCTCCTATCACAGAAAGCGAACAGCTTGTTGAGGTCATTAAGGCGGCGGTTCCTGCTTCGGCTCGTCGAAGCGGAGGACATCCTGCTAAACGAACTTTTCAAGCGTTGCGCATAGAGGTGAATGGCGAACTCAATGTTTTGCGCAGTGGTTTAGAAGCTGCTATTCGTTGGCTCGCGCCTGGTGGTCGTATTGCAGTTATTAGCTATCACTCACTTGAGGATAGAATCGTGAAAGATCTCTTCAAACAGTATTCAACAGGGTGCACCTGTCCGCCTGAGTTACCTGTGTGTGTCTGTGGAAATAAGCCGATACTCAAAGTGATTACGCGCAAACCTGTTCTGCCGTCAAAGGAAGAAATTGAGAGAAATCCTCGTTCGCGTAGTGCAAAATTAAGGGTCGCTCAGCGACTGGACGATAGTAAATAAACTTCTCTTCAGAAGGAAGGTCTTAAAGAATGGCTGGAGCCCCTGCATATCGGTTTGATTATGCTGGTGGGTCGCAGGCAGCAAGAGCTTATCCACGTCCTAATGTTTCGCAGAGCCCTTCAGTCCGTGTTGTTCCTGGAAGAAAAAATATAGTTGATCCTGTTCTCTCTGATGCTTGGGTTACGGGTATCAAGGTAGTAATTGCCGTTATGGCGGTATTTCTTGTTATCGGTTTTGTTCGTGTTGGTCTTGCTTCGGCTGCTTACAGCACCGCATCGGCTTCAAGTGAGCTTTCGTCTGAGATTGCCGATGCTCGTTCAACGGGCGAATCTTTGGCTGTGCAAAAAAGCCTCGTTGCAAGTCCGAGCAATCTTCGTCATGCTGCTGAAGAAAAGTTAAAGATGGTTTCTCCCTCAAGCTCATATACCATGACGCTGCCTGTTGATGTTGTTGCTACTGATAGCTCAGGGAATCTCTCTTTTTCCCAAAGCATTGAACGCCTTGCGTCTTTAGGCTAAGTTCTATGGCCACTCGGTCTTATCGACAAGATTCACGCTCGAGTTCTCGTTCTAGAGGAACAAATCCTTCTGGTTCTTCCCGTGCTCAGCGAGGAGGAGCGCCTAATGGCCTTGCATCGCGCTTATCGGGAGGGCGACTCGCTGCCATTTTTTTGTTGTTTGTTGCTATTGCTGTAGTGATTTTTGGTCGTTTAGTGTGGCTTCAGGTGATTGATGCGCAGAACATCAGTGACGGTGGCGATTCTGGCAGAACAGTAACCGTTGACGTTACTCCCCGGAGAGGAACAATATACGATCGCAATGGTGTGGTGCTTGCAACAACAGTTGATGCCACTAATGTATACTGCCATCCTCATCTCGTTCCTGACGATAAAAAAGATGAGCTTGCAAAAACGCTTGCGCAGGTTTTTGGCGATGATGAAAAGAAGTATCGCGAGAAAATAGATCAAGATACTAATTTCGCATATCTCTTTAAAAGTGCAGACACAGACAAGGCTCAAATAATTAAGGATCTTGCTATTGATGGAGTGGGTTTTGAAGATACTTCAAAACGAGTGTATCCGTGTGGCGCTATAGGTAGTCAGATAATAGGCATATTGAATTCAGAAGGTCAGGGCTTAACGGGTCTCGAGCTCTACTATGACGATATTCTTGGCGGAGAACCTGGAAAGAAAACGACCGAATACAGTAAAGAAGGCGTTCCTGTTCCTGGAAGTACAATTGTTGAAAGTGAAGTCAAAAACGGTCAGGATATCGTTTTGTCTATTGATGTTGCTCTGCAGGAGCACCTTGAAACGGCGCTTGCTCTTCGAGTGGAAGAAGTACAAGGTGGCGGAGGATCCGGTATTGTGATGGATTCGTCAACGGGCGAGATTTATGCGTGTGCCTCAGTTCCGCTTTTTGATATTACTGATTTGACTGAGGTGAAAGAAGGCGCCACTAATTTAGCGGGCATTTCTTCTGCCTTTGAGCCTGGGTCAATTTTTAAACCTGTAACCATGCTTGCTGCATTGGAAGAGGGCACCACACAAGCAGGACAAGTTTATACCTGTCCCGAGGTTGTTTATGCTGATGAATACACTATTTCTGATGCTCATGAACGTCCGACTGAAGATATGGATACGCGTCAAATCATGGCAGAGTCTTCCAATGTTGGCATGTCGCTTATTGCCCATGATTTAACCTTTGAAAAGCTCTATGCCTATATTCAGCGCTATCAAATCACCGAAAATCCCAATACGGATTATCCTGGTTGTGTAAGTGGTTACGTGAGCGATTGGACTGACTGGAGTGATGTTCAAGGGTATAACATTAGCTTTGGTCAGGGTATTGAAGTGACGCCAATGGAGATAGTTCGTTTCTATGGAGCTCTTGCCAATAACGGCTATGCCAACACGCCACATTTCTTGCTTGATGTTCCAACAAATACCGATAAGAAAACATTTGATTCGAGTGAAATCATTTCAAACAAACAGGCTATTAGTGACTTGACGTACATGATGGAAGGTGTTGTTGAAGAGGGAACGGCAACTGATGCTCAGATTGAGGGATATACTGTTGCGGGTAAAACGGGCACGGCGGAATTCGCCTCTGCTTCTGGAGGATACGAGAAAGGTGTCTACGACATTTCCTTTATTGGTTTTCTCCCCAATACTTCCTTGAATTTAGTATGTTTTGTGGGAGCAACCGATGTTCCTGGAGACAGAAAAACAGTTCCTGCTTTTCAGGATATAATGTCATTTGCAATTGATCGCTATAACATTACCCAGAAATGAGGCTTTCATGACAAAGACATGTAAAGAACTATTTGAAGGGTTAGACTGCACCATAATTGGTAACGAAAATGAACCAATTGAAGGTATTGCTTACCGCAGCGACTCCGTAAAACCCCACGATGCTTTTTGTTGTATTGTTGGGTTGAAATCAGACGGACACTCATATGCTCAAGATGCTATTGATCGTGGAGCGCGAGTTTTGGTGGTGGAACGTAAGATATATCTGGCTGATGCCACCGACGTAACTGAAGTAGTAGTGAGTGATTCACGAAAAGCCATGGCTCATCTTGCTGCTCATTTTTATGACTGTCCTTCTAACGATTTTAGCCTAGTGGGTATTACAGGAACAAATGGTAAAACCACTTCAACGTATCTGGTTGAGCATATTGCTTCTGTTCTTGGAAAACGTACAGGAATTATCGGAACAGTGGGCATTACTATTGCGGGTAAGACTGAAAAATCCTCAAGAACCACTCCCGAGTCTCCAGATTTGCAGCACCTTTTTGCGCAGATGAGGGATGAAAAATGCGATGTGGTTGCCATGGAGGTAAGCTCTCATGCGCTTGACTTAGAGCGTACATGGGACACACAATTTGCCGTTACTGCGTTTACCAATCTCACGCAAGATCATCTTGATTATCACAAGACCTTTGAATCGTATTTCGCTGCTAAGGCACGACTCTTTTCTTCGGATTATCCGGCGAAGCGCGTTATCAATATTGATAGCAAATGGGGCAAAGAACTCTTAAAAACGTGCTCGGCAAAAGGGGATGCTGTTATAACAACGGGTTTTGACTCTTCGGCTCAGATCCATCCTCTTTCAATTGAATATCATTCAGGGCATACCGATGTGGAGCTTGAAGTAAGGGGTAGTACTTATTTTTGTTCCTATCCGCTTGTAGGAAAGTTCAATGTTGAAAATATCATGACGGCGTTTGGTATTGCCTTGCAACTTGGATATGCTCCTGCTGCTGTCATTGAAGCATTGAAAGACGCCCCTGCAATTCCTGGCAGAATTCAGCGTGTTAACACTGAGCATGATGGCGGAATTTCTGTTTATGTCGACTATGCGCATACTCCTGATGCGCTAGCTAAGGCTCTTGATTCTGTTTCTGATCTCACTAAAGGTCGCACCATTGTAGTGTTTGGTTGCGGTGGAGATCGTGATTCAAGTAAGCGTCCATTGATGGGCAAGGCTGCTCTTGCGGCAGATTTTGCTGTTGTGACATCCGACAACCCGCGCACCGAAGACCCCCAAGTTATCATTGCAAACATCATTGATGGTATGAAGTCAGGCGAGGATCGCTTCGTTGTTGAGGCCGACCGCAGAGAGGCCATTGCCAAAGCAATTAGTCTTGCTAAGGCGGGAGATGCGATTCTGGTTGCTGGAAAAGGACATGAAGATTATCAGCTCGTTGGCGACAAAGTTCTTTCTTTTGATGATGTTGTCGTTGCTGCCGAGGAGCTCGAGAAGGTGTTTGGATAAGTTATGCGTTTAAACGCTAAGCAAATTGCAGAATACACGGCTGCAAACGTGCTTGTTGAATCGATGGAACCCTCAAGGTTGGCTACGGGCATTACGTGGGACTCGCGCACCGTTAAATCGGGAGACGTTTATCTTGCTTTGCCTGGAGAGCGCGTCGATGGGCATGATTTTGTTGAATCGGCTCTTTGTGCGGGGGCAATAATTGCACTTGTTATGCGTCCTGTTGCTGAAAGTGTTCGTCTTCGAGCGAAGGAGATGGGAGCGGCAATTTTGGAGGTTAGTTCCACTGCGGCCGCCCTTACCGATCTAGCGCGCGCTTGGCGCAAACATCTTAAAGGTCGCGTTATTGTTTTAACGGGTTCAACAGGAAAAACTACTACGAAAAACCTTGTTCGTGATGTTTTTTCGACCACATATAAAACAGTGGCTACCCATGGAAATCAAAACAACGAACTCGGTGTTCCTAAAACGCTTCTTGAGGCAGACCCAGAAACCGATTACGTTGTGATTGAAATGGGAATGCGTGGAAAAGGCCAGCTAAAAAGCCTGTGCGAGTTTGTTAAGCCAGATTATGCTCTAGTAACCAATACGGGCGAAAGCCACATTGAGCTTCTGGGGTCTAAAGACGCTATTATTCAGGCTAAAGCTGAAGTAGTTGAAGCTTTAACTCCTGGCGTTGGCGTTGCAGTTCTAAACCGTGCACTTGCTGACAGTTCGCATCGTATAGAGGAAATCGCTCGCGTTCAAGAGCGAGATGTTACCGTTGTTGGCTTTGATGGCTCTGGATTGTGCCGAGGCGATGCTCAGGTATATGCAAAAGACATATCTATCGATGCGGAAGGAAAGCCATCCTTTACGCTTTGTACACCTAAAGGTGAGCAAGCTTGCTCTTTGGTGTTGCGAGGGGAGCATAATGTTCACAATGCGTGTGCTGCAGCGGCTCTTGGACATGTCTGCGGTATTTCGCTTGAAAAAACCATTGAGGGTCTAGAAGCTTCGCTTCCTGAAGTGGGACGTCAAGAAATTAACACCAATACCGAAGGTGTTTTGGTAATCAACGATGCCTACAACGCCAATCCTGATTCTATGCGTGCGTCACTATCAACCTTTGCTTCGATGGATGTTTCGGGCAGGCGTATCGCCGTTTTGGGGGATATGGGTGAGTTGGGTGATTTTGCTCAAGCTTGTCACGAAGGCATTGGAAAGGTAATCGCTGAGCTACCTATTGACTATCTTCTCTGTATTGGAGAGCTGGCTGGGTACATTGCCTCTGCTGCTCTTGAGAGTGGTTTTCCTCGTGATAGGATAGAGACCACGCTCTCTAGAGGCGAGGCGCTTGGCATTTTAGAACCGCTTGTCGAAGAAGGCGACGCGGTGCTCGTGAAAGCATCGCACTCTATGGAGCTTGAAAGAATTGTCAGGGGGCTCTTGAGCTAATTATGATTTCTATTTTTGAACAGTATCCGACCTTCACGGTTTTTATCGCAATTGCTTTAGGAACGCTCGTAACTATGATCCTTATGCCTTTCTGGATTAAGTTTCTTCGTTCTCATCTTATTGGTCAGCAAGTTCGTGCTGATGGACCAGAAAGTCATTTGGTAAAACAAGGAACACCTACTATGGGTGGCGTAATTATGCTGCTCGCAATGGTTTTGGTTATTTTGTTTATGGCTCGTCCGAGCGCTGAAACAGTTCTCATTACGCTGGCCGTTGTATTAACGGGTGGTCTTGGTTTATTTGATGACGTTTCGAAAGTTGTCAAAGAGCGTTCTCTTGGCCTTACTCCAAAAGCAAAACTTATTGGCCAGTTTCTTATCTCAACGTTTTTTGTTTTAGCGGCTGTTAACTGGATTGGAATTCCTCCCACGGTAGAAATTCCGTTTATCTATACCTTTGATTTGGGTGTTTGGACTACGACGCTCCCGTTTGAAACCCCAATGGGCGACTTTTCTATTCCTTGGTTGTATGTCTTGTTTGTTGATATTTTACTCATGGGTATGAGCAATGCAACGAACCTTACTGATGGGTTAGATGGTTTAGCTGCTGGTACGGTAATGATCGTCATGCTCGTTATGGCGGCAATTGCGTATCGCAGTAATCTTTTGGATTCGTCAATTATTGCTGCTGCTTTGGCTGGCTGTTGTATTGGCTTTCTTTGGTTTAATTCTTATCCTGCTGATATTTTTATGGGAGACACGGGGTCTTTGGCATTAGGTACCGCGCTTGGTTGTATTGCAGTTGTGACAAAAACTGAAGTTTGCTCCCTTGTTATTGGAGGCTTGTTCGTTATTGAGGCTTTGTCGGTAATGATTCAGGTGTTCTATTACAAAAGAACAAAAAAGAGAATCTTTCTTATGGCTCCGCTCCATCATCATTTTGAAAAGAAGGGCTGGAGTGAAGTAAAGGTAGTAGTGCGTTTTTGGATTATTTCTGCTGCGTTTGCTGCCGTAGGATTCTGCATCTATTTTGCGTTGTCGATGGCGGGTTAACATGATTGAAGTAGCTCTTGATACATCAAAAAAATATGCGCCAATTAATCTTGGGCGGGTGCTGATTTTAGGCCTCGGAAAAACGGGACAGGCGGTAAGTAAGTACTGCGCAGAATTGGTTGGTAGCCGTATTGAGTCGTTGACTATTGCGGCGGGAGCTTTTTCCGAACCGGCTCAATCTTTTGTTGACGAACTTCCCCATGAAGGCATAACAACACTTTTTGACACCTATTCTTTCGAAGAGTCTTACGATGTATGCATTGCAAGTCCTGGTATTTCTCAGTTTTCTGAGTTTTATCAGGCGGCTCTTGCGCACTGTACTGAACTTATCAGTGAAGTTGAGTTTGCGTGGAGAGAGAGTAGCGCTGACTCTGAATGGGTTGCCATTACGGGAACTAATGGTAAAACAACGACTACGGCTTTGGTGGCTCACTTGCTTTCATCGTGCGGAAAGCGTGCGCAGGCTGTTGGAAACATTGGGGATACATGCTTAGAGGCGGTGGCTTCAGGTGCTGTTGATTGCTATGTAGCGGAAGTCTCTTCTTATCAGCTTGCTTCTACTTCTCGCTTCGCCCCCGATGTGGCGGTTTTACTCAACATTACCCCCGATCATATTAAGTGGCACAAGTCGTTTGAGGCATACTGCGAGGCAAAACGTAAAGTGTTTGCCAATTGCGCTGCTGGTTCAACCATCATATTAGATGCAACGAATGATATCGTTCGCGAATACGTAAAAGAACTGCGCAAACAATTCGATGTACTTGATTCGAGTGTTGTAGTTCCTTTGGGAACCAAAGAGGGTATCGCAAGCAGCATGATTGAGCGTTGCGGTGCATCAAGTGCAGCTTATAGTGATAAGGGCACTCTTGTAGTTGAGCGTAGCGGCAAGCGCGTCGAGCTTATCAATCAGACGGAACTCAACATTAAGGGTGAACATAATGTACTCAACGCATTGGCAGCTGCCGCTGCTACTCTTTCTTTAGTTGATGTAAGTTGCTATGGTGATTTACGAAAAGCTCTCGCTTCTTTTCAGCCTCTTGAGCACCGTATTGAACCCTGTGGAACAGTGAAGGGTGTTCGCTGTTATAACGACTCTAAAGCTACCAATGTGGATGCTACACTTAAAGCTCTGGCAGCGTTCGGCAAAGAAAAACCCTTTGTTCTTCTTGGTGGAGACGATAAGGGAACTGATCTTACCGAGTTGGTTCGGGCGGCAAATAAACATACCTTAGGTGTGGTTTGTTTTGGCGCGGCAGGCCCTCGCTTCTTTGAAGCATTTTCTGAGGCGGAGGTACCTGTATTTTCGGCTGAACATCTTGAAGACGCTTTTGACACGGCGCTTGAACAGGTAAAACCTGGAGATATTGTTATTCTTTCTCCCGCTTGTGCTTCGTTTGATGAATTTAGCTGCTTCGAAGAACGGGGAGAAGTTTTCAAAAATCTAGTAGTCAAACGAGCAAGCGAAAGGGGAGTATAGTCAAGATATGAATAGGGCGAATAACGCACAACAAAAACGAACCAAAACGCCCTCACGATCATTTTTCCAAAGCGCCCCTGCTTCTGTTATGAAGCCGCGCTTGATGGTCATACTTTCTGCCGCAGCGCTTTTGGTGCTCGGGCTTGTTATGGTTTATTCCGCTTCCTCTATCACGGGTTATGTGGAAGAGGGAAGCTCTGTTAGTGAAACTATCAAACAGGTTCTCTATGCTGCAATAGGACTTGTTTTTTGCTTTGCCGCAATCATTTTTGGCAATGAGAATGCTCTTAGGGGAAACCTTGGACTTATCTTTTGCGGCGTATGCGCATTTCTTATTTTGCTTACTGCAGCTATGGGTACGGTAGGTTTAGGAGCTAAGCGCTGGTTGTTCATCGGGCCAATTGGTATTCAGCCTTCTGAGTTTGCAAAAATCGCTATTGTGATTATGGCAGCTCGTGTTATCTGTTCGCGCAATGAGGGATTGATCTCAGATCGTTCCTTCCTCTATCGAATCTTAGGCGTTGTGGTTTTGCCCATCGTTTTTATCCTTTTTGCGCAAAGCGATTTAGGGACCACCATTATTTGCTTCATTGCGTTTCTTACGGCACTTTGGCTTGGTGGGGCTAACGTGCGTCTTGTTGGTGGTATTTTTGGGGCGATTGTTGTTCTTGCGGTAATAATGACGCTTGCTCAAGGATATCGCTCAGATCGTATGAGTTTTCTTGATCCATGGGCAGATCCTGATGATACGGGATATCAGCTCATTCATTCGTTTAAAGCGTTTGCTGCAGGTGGGTTATTTGGTTTAGGAATCGGTAACTCCTACGAAAAGCTTCTTTATTTACCTGAAGCAGAAACGGACTTCATTTTTTCCATTGTTGGTGAAGAGTTGGGCTTGCTCGGTGCTACCTTGGTGGTTGTTCTTTTCTTGGTTTTCATGCGAGGCGGCCTTTCTATTGCTCGTCAAGCCTCGAGTGATTTTGGTCTTATTTTGGCGGGGTCACTTACGACCATGTTGGTATTTCAGGCTTTCTTAAATATTTTGTGCGTCATTGGAATGGCTCCAACAACAGGAAAGCCCTTACCCTTTATTTCTTCTGGTGGATCTTCTTTGATTTCTTCTCTCTTGATTGTTGGTATTATTTTGTCGGTCTCGCTTAATTCAAACAGCAAGAGGGAATTTAAAGAAAGGCGCGATAATCTTCGTGTGGTGTCTTCTTATTCAAAACCAGCGAACACAAGAAGGGGAAGACAGGGTGACTCATTATCTGGACGCTTCTATTCTGTTGGTTCAGATTCGAGCCAAGCTGCAAAAAGAGTGATTCCATTACGATCTCAAGATTTTAGGTCGGTCTATATTCCGAACCAAACGAGAAATAACTACTCAAGAAGGAGATAGATTATGCGCATCGTGTTATCAGGCGGTGGAACAGCGGGCCATATCAATCCAGCTCTTGCCTTGGCGGAAAGTCTCATTGAGCAAGGACACGAAGTTTTTTATGCAGGAACACCTCAAGGTGTAGAAGCTCGCCTAGTTAAAGAGGCGAATCTGCCCTTTACGCCTTTTGAGGCTAAGGGGTTCAATCGCAATCACCCAAAGACGATTTTTTCTGCAGTGCGCATTATCATCAAAAGTACAAAACTGGCTTGTGCGTGGTTTGAAGAAATCAAACCGGACGTAGTGGTTGCGTTTGGAGGATATGTTTGTATTCCTGTAGGTAGAGCAGCAAAAAAGATGGGCGTTCCCTTGGTTATCCATGAACAAAACTCGGTGATGGGTATGGCGAATAAGTACCTTGCAAAAACCGCACGTGCTGTTGCTTTGACCTATGAGGTTGCAGGAGCACCTGTCGCCGATAAAGAAAAACTTGTTGTTACGGGAAATCCCGTGCGCTCTTCCGTTTTAACTTCGACACGCGAAGAAGGTCGAAGCATGCTCGGTATTCCGGAAGAGGCATCTATGCTGCTTGTCTTTGGTGGAAGTTTGGGGGCAAGGCATTTAAATGCCGCTATTTCTTCAATGAAGAAAGATTTGCTCGCAATTGATAATCTCTACGTTGTTCATATTACGGGTCCAAAGGAATTGGAAGCTGTTGAAGCCGTTCTTGCTTTGACTGAAGAAGAGAAAAAGCGCTATTTGGTAATGGGTTATCAAAACCGAATGGGCGAAACTATGGCAGCGTGTGACATGGTAGTTTCTCGTGCGGGGGCAACATCTTTAGCAGAAATTTCAGCTCGTTGTATTCCGGCAATTCTGGTTCCTTTCCCCTTCGCAACGGCGGATCACCAAACAACAAACGCGCGTTCTTATGTTCAGGCGGGTGCAGCGTGGATGATGGCAGATGACATGGTTGAGACGCCTGAGTTTAAAGAACTGGTTCTAACGTTTGTTGATGATGAAAAAGCTCGTTTGAAAATGAGCGAAGCGGCTCGAGGTTTTGAAACGGGAAATGCTGCATCTAAATTGGCAGATGTTGTGTTAAATGCTGCACGGTAACGTGTGGATGTCTACAATGTGATGCGGCCTTAGGAGGACTTATCGTGGTTCAAGATCAGATTAAAAAAATACATTTTATCGGCATTGGTGGCGTTGGAATGAGCGGAATTGCTCGCGTTGCCTTTGAACAGGGAATGGAAGTTTCTGGTTCTGATCTTAAAGAAAGTCGCTACACTAAGCAGCTCCGTGAAGTAGGAATTAAGATTTTTATCGGGCAGAGCGCTAACAATATTCTTGAGGTTTCACCTGATGTTGTAGTGGTTTCAACGGCCATCTTGGAAAACAACCCAGAGCTCATCCAGGCGAAGGAGAGCGGTATTGTTATTTGGCATAGAGCAAAAATGCTTGCTGCTCTTGGCAAGGGCAAAAAAACCCTCGCCGTTGCGGGAACTCACGGTAAAACCACCACTTCATCTATGCTTGCTTCTGTCATTGATGAGATGGGTTTTGATCCGACTTTTTTGATTGGCGGAATCGTGCGCGCTTATAACTCAAATGCGCATTCAGGAACGGGCGAATACTACGTCGTGGAAGCAGACGAAAGTGATAAATCATTCACCTATCTTGATCCAGCTTCGGTTTTGGTAACCAATATTGAAGCTGATCATCTTGATCATTATAAAAATCTCGAAGAGATCTATTCTCTGTTTTCTGATTTTATGTCTTCCGTACCTGAAGACGGATGCTGTGTTGTATGCGGGGAAGATGAAGCCCTTGTTGAAGTTGCACGCAAAACAGGAAAGAAAGTGTATACCTACGGCGCTCATGAAGGTTGCGATGCGATAGTTTCCCAGTATGAAACGGAAGGCGTTTCCACTAAGTTTGTAGTAACACTTCCAGATGGTGTTTCTTGCGAGTGTCGCATTAAGCAAAATCCTGGATTTCATAATGCCCTTAATGCAACGGGTGTTCTAACCCTTCTGTGGTCTCAAGGCTTTGACATTTTGCTTGCGGCCCAGAAGCTTGGCGAGTTTTTGGGTGTACGCAGAAGGTTTGACTTGGTTGGAAAAGCGGGAGGAATCACCATTGTTGATGATTATGCTCACCACCCAACTGAAATTGCTGCAACTATAAAGGCTGCAAAAGCGCTTGATTTTAATCATGTTCATGTTATTTTTCAGCCTCATCGGTATTCTCGCGTAAAGCTTTTTACCGAAGTGCTGAAAGATGAGTTTTCTTGTGCCTTTAATGATGCTGATCGCGTCACGTTTATGGATGTCTATCCTGCTGGAGAAATGCCCGTACCCGGTGTTTCGGGCGCTACCTTTTTACAGACAGTGCTCGATAACCCTGAACATCCAGCGCAAACAGAATATGTTGCTCGTCGTATGGAAGTTGTGGAGCACGTAGCAAGTCAGCTTGAAGATAACGATCTTGTTATCACGATGGGCGCAGGCGATGTTACCGCAATTGGCCCCGAGCTCCTTGCTTTTCTCAATGACCAGAATGGAACCAGATAATGTCTGCTCGTCATGCATCTGATTTGGAGTTGCTCCAATTCGACGACACTTTTGAAGGTGATGTGCGTCTTGACGAGCCCATGGCTCGTCATACTACCTATCGTATTGGTGGCCCTGCTCGTGCGTTTGCGGAAGTTTATTCTGTGGCGGCGCTGAGGACCATCCTTGATATCTGTAATTCGGAAGGACTTCAGTGGTGTGCGGTGGGAAAAGGATCGAACCTGCTCGTTTCCGATGAAGGCTATGATGGAGTCGCTATTGCACTTTCAGGAGATTTCAGAAAGTGGCAGTTTGATGAAGAGTCTTGCCGAGTTGTTGTGGGCGCGGGCACTATCTTGTCGCGTTTAGTTCAAGAGGTTTTTCATCGCGGATATTCTGGCATGGAGTTTGCGGTTGGAACTCCTGGAACCGTTGGTGGAGCCTTGCGTATGAACGCGGGGACCAAGGATGACTGGATTGGATCTCGTGTTGTTTCGGTAACAACTCTGCGTGCAAATCAGGGGCTAGTGCGTTATGCGGCAGGGGATATTGCCTGGAATTACCGTTCCACCTCATTTGATCCAGATGAGATTATTGTAGAGGTTGAACTCCAACTTCAGCCTTCACTTTCTGGGGCCGTGCATGAGAAGATGAATACCCTGCTTGTACGCCGTAAAGAAAGCCAGCCTCTTAATTTTCCTTCATGCGGAAGCGTATTTCGTAACCCTGAAGGACATTCTGCTGGTGCACTCATTGATGGTGCAGGTTTAAAAGGAATAGTGCACGGGGGAGCGCAGATTTCTGAAAAGCATGCCAACTTCATTGTGAATAAAGACAAAGCAAGCGCAGAAGATGTACTCGCTCTTATTAAGCTTGCTCAAGATAAAGTAAAGGAACGCTATGGCGTCGAACTCCAGACAGAGGTCCGTTTCCTCGGATTCTAGGAAACGATCGTCGCGAAACAAAAACGCTTCGGCTCGACCCTCTTCTATCAAGGGGCGCCCGAGTCAGACTCGTTCGGTGAGGATGCCGCAGGGCTCTTCATATTCGCGGGTACGTTCTAGCTCTTATTCTCAGACTAACAGGGTTGCTCACGATGCTTATCGTAGAGCGGGAGCAAGTCGTGGTTATAACGAACCTATTCGCTCTGTGAGTGTTTCTCAGGTTCGTGATTCTTCGCGAAGAGTGAAAAAAAAGTCTTCTTCACGCGCTAAGGGTATCGTAATTGTGCTGCTAGTTTTAGCGGCGATCTTAGGTGTTGCTGGAATAGTTGTTTACAACTTGAACTTATTTCCTGTAAAAAAAGTCACGGTCTCTGGCGTTGAGCATTTGACGGCCGAAGAAATGACTGACTTAGCAGCGGTGCCACAAGACACAACGCTAATTCGGGTAGATACCGCAGGAATTGAATCACGTCTAGAGTCTAATCCTTGGGTTAAGGACGCAACAGCGGAACGTATATTCCCTGATACGATCAATCTGAAAATAAATGAGCGAAAAATTACTGCCATAGTCGAGGTGCTTATCGATGATTCGAAGACAACGCAAACCTGGGCTTTGGCTTCAGATGGAATGTGGTTGATGCAGATCCCTGATCGCTCAAGTGGTGAAGGCAAGAAGCTTGCAAGCAAGATTTACGAAGACGTCGATAGCACGCTGAAAATCTCTCAGGTTCCGTATGGTTCTACGCCTGAAGCGGGAACAATTTGTAAGAATGCAAATATTTCCAATGCTCTTTCAATTATCGATGGCATGACAACTGATCTTGCTGGTCAAGTGAAACAGGTGAGCGCTTCAAGCAGTGAATCAACCACGTTAATTTTGGATAATGGGGTTGAAATTGCCTTTGGCGATTCGTCGGATATTCGTGATAAAGAGCGCGTTTGCTTGCAATTGATGGAAGAATACCCGAATCAAATTTCTTATATAAATGTAAGAGTTGTGAACAAACCGGTATGGCGTATGGTTTAAGTCGTAAATCATATGCCTTGGTTTTGCAAACAATTTTCCATTGTGTAAAATGAGAACGATGTTCACAAAAGGGTTTTCCCGCAGAACAAAACGAATAACAGAATTGAAAGCGAGTTAATATGCAACAGATTCTCGGCTCAGATAATCTCGCAGTAATCAAGGTTGTCGGTGTCGGCGGCGGCGGAACAAATGCCGTTAACCGAATGGTTGAGGCAGGCGTTAAAGGTGTTGAATTTATCGCAGTAAACACCGACCGTCAGGCACTCCTTCTTTCCGATGCTGATAAAACCATTCATATTGGCGAAGAAATTACCCGCGGTTTGGGCGCAGGCGCAAATCCAGAGGTAGGCTGTCAGGCAGCTGAAGAATCCCGTGACGAAATTCGTGAAGCTCTTGCAGATGCAGATATGGTTTTTGTTACGGCAGGCGAAGGTGGCGGCACAGGCACTGGAGCTGCTCCTATCGTTGCAGAAATTGCTCGTGAAGAAATCGGTGCGCTTACTGTAGGCATCGTCACAAAACCTTTCAGTTTTGAAGGACGTCTCCGTCGTAATCAAGCTGAGCAGGGTATCGATTTTCTTTCTCAGAAAGTTGATACGCTCATTGTTATTCCTAACGACCGACTGCTTGAGATTGTTGATAAGAAAACCAGCATGCTTGATGCATTCCGCATCGCAGATGACACGCTTCGTCAGGGTATTCAAGGGGTTACCGATCTTATCACCATCCCTGGCTTAATCAATCTCGACTTTGCAGACATTCGCACCGTAATGAAAGATGCTGGTACCGCAATGATGGGTATTGGTATTGCGACGGGTGATTCTCGTGCATTAGATGCCGCACAGCAGGCTATTAACTCGAATCTTCTTGAGGCTTCAATTGCAGGTGCATCACGTATTTTGTTCTCTATTGCTGGTGGCCCCGAGTTGGCTCTTTCTGAAGTTGACGAGGCTGCTCGGGTTGTTGAAGCCTGCGCGGACGAAAACGCAAACATTATCTACGGTCAGATCGTTGACCCTGAGATGGGTGATACCATTCGCATCACGGTTATCGCAACCGGCTTTAAGGCAAACAATAACCAAGCAGCGATGGATTTCTCGCGCAAAGATAATATGTTTGCGCCAACCACTAATTCCTATACTGCAAGCCAGCATAATGCACCACAGCAGTCCGTTCCGCTGTATTCAACCGCTACTGAACCCCGTTTTGCGGATGAAGACTACATCCCGGATTTTCTGAAGCGTCAGTAGCTCTTGAAAGATCAAACAATGGCAACCCTCGACTTACCACTTCCAACGTTAGTCGAGGGTTGTTTTGCATCTATAACTGCCTTTACTGACGAAGCGCTCTATAAGACATGCGGGGTTCGAGTTGCTTTTACAGAACGTAATGGTGGAGTGAGTAAAGGTCCTTATGATTCGCTAAATTTTGGGTCACATGTGGAAGATGATCCGTCTTCGGTTAAACAGAATAGATCGCTTCTCATGAAGGCGTTTGCTGATTCATCGTGTGATTTAATCGTACCAAAGCAGGTTCATGGTGACGATGTATTAACAATTGCTTCCGTAGATGAGGTTGCAGAGGTTTCTCGTCTTGCCTCTTTGGGGGCAGATGCTATAACCGTGGAAGAAAAACGCGTTGCAGCACTTCTTTGTTTTGCAGATTGCGTTCCTGTGATTGCGGTTGCACCAATGGGTGTATTTTCTGTCATTCATGCAGGTTGGCGTGGTGTTGAAAACGGCATTGCTCAAAAAGCTATTAAACAGATGGCTGAACGCGTTGCTTTTCTGTCGGGATTTTCTGAAGAGGAAGTACTTGCTCATACCAATGTCTACCTCGGGCCTTATATTCATGCTGAGTGCTTTGAGACAGGCGAAGAGGTTCATCGGCTTTTTGTTGAAAAATATGGCGAGGAATGCGCTTTTGACCAAACGCATATTAATCTAGGCAAGGCTCTTCGTGTTCAATTTGAAAGAATTGGTATTTCTTCTGAACGCATTGCTGACGTGGATTATTGCACGGTATGTAATAACGACAAGTTCTTCTCTTTCCGCGCACAGCTTGGCATTGCGGGAAGACACGGGGCATTTGCTATTCGCCTTTAATTACTTTAATTGCATAGGTTTAGGAGTGAAAAATGACAACGGCTACGCGTTATAAACGGTTGCGTTCTCGACTCGATGATGCCTGTAAGGCAGCTGGTCGAAAACCTGAAGATGTTTTATTGCTTGCTGTTTCTAAGACGGTTGATCTTGATCAGGTTGAAGTGGCTATCAGTGCTGGAGCTCACAGTTTTGGGGAAAATCGACCCGATGAATTACTGAGGAAAAAGCAAGCATTTCCAGAGGAGAGCTGGCATTTCATTGGGAATATCCAATCTCGTCGTATTCATGACATTGTTTCTGCTGCCGATCTTATTCATTCAGTGACGAAGGTTGAGCATTTAAAGCGCATTGATTCTGCCGCAGCTGATTGCGATAAAGTACAGCGCATTTTGCTTGAAGTGAATGTTTCGGGCGAAGAGAGTAAAAGTGGGTTTACTCCACAAGAAGTGTATGATGCGCTTGTTACTTCTACTTCTTTTGAAAACATTAAGGTTTGTGGTCTTATGACTATGGCCCCCCGTGCCGATGAGGAGGCGGTTCTTTCGACCTTTACAGGTTTGAGAGATTTACGCGACGAGCTGCAAAACCGTCTTGCAGCTCAGGGTTTTCAGATTTTATTATCTGAACTTTCTATGGGAATGACCGAAGACTGGGAAGCTGCTGTCCCGTTGGGCACTACTATAGTACGTGTTGGTCGTGCCATTTTTGACGACACGTTTGAATAACTGAAGGGATTAACAGATGGATTTTTCACGCCCCTCAAAGTCTGCAGGAGAACTTTTCAATAGTCTCAAAGAAAAGATTTCCTTTCAGGGACGTAATAACGAGCGTGATGAATATTATGAAGATGAGTTTTACGACGAGCCACAAGGAAACTATGGCGAAGTAATGGTTGACGGTATGGGTGATTATGGTCCTTATGGCTACGATGCCCCCTATAACGATTACGAATACACTACACGCAGTGCTTCTTCAAGGGGCCGTTATCATTCTTCTTCTGCAAACCTTGTTTCTTCTGAGGTTGCTCGAGCTTCAGCCTCAACGTTAGGTTTGGGAAGTGCTCGCTTAACAGATAATTCTTCCGTTTTGGCTTCTTCTGCTTCTCAAGCGGGAACTACTGAGCGTTTTGCGCCTATCAAGAAGGAAGAGCAAGTCAATGGAGGTATTTCAGGTTACGATGTGCCTGCTACTTCGTATGGAGATTTCGTTTCTCCTTACAAAGAGCTGTCCCAATCAACTTTCCAAAATTCTTTTGCTGCTTCGGCTTCTCGAGTCACTGGCGAAAAGCAGACAGGACTTGACAAACTGTTTTCTCCAACAACTTCTGAGGTCGCTAAGACACCTTCTTCGCAGGTTCAGCATGGTTCGATAGATCCTTATCAAGCATATGAAAACAATACTCCTTACGCACATGTTCCTACGCGTAGTGTTGTGGTGATAAAACCTGTAACTTATGAAGATGTTGAAGGGATAGCAAGTGCGGTTCGTGCAGGCGAAATTGTTGCCTTAGTATTACGAATTACCAACGACTCTCTTTCTAAGCGAGTTCTTGATTTTTCTTTCGGAGTTGCTTCGGCGCTCGATGCTCGTGTTGAATGTATTACGGATAAAGTTTTTGTGGTAATGCGTGGCACTGAGCTTACGCTTGAAGAAAAGCACGAATTGAGAAAGCAGGGTATTAACTAGCGTGAATAGAACGCGAAAGGATAATTTAAAGTGAGCATTGTTTCCCTTATTATTGCGCTTGCCGATACGTATTGTTTTTTGATTTTCGTTTACGTGATGATGTCTTGGTTTCCTATTGGGGAGGGCATTCTTGCGGATGTGTATCGCACTTTAGGGAAATTGTGTGATCCTTACTTGGATCTTTTTAAGCGCTTTATTCCGCCTATTGGAGGAATGGTTGACATTAGCCCTATTATTGCCTTCTTTGTGTTACAGTTTGGTGTGCGATTAATAGTATCGTTGTTTTAGCTCATTAGCCCATGTTATAGAGGGGATTTACAAATGGCAATTACTTCTACTGATATTCAAAATCAGAGCTTTAAGATTGAACGTCGCGGCTATGATGTTGACGAAGTCGATGTTTTTCTTGAGCGTGTTTCAACTGAAATTGATGCTCTCAACAATGAAGTTGCCCAGTTGCGTTCACAGCTGAAAGAAGCAAGAAGTTCCGCTCAGCAGCCTGCTTCGCGTCAGGTTCCTTCTTCAAAGGGTTCTGATTCTGCTGCGCTTGCTCGCAAGGATGCTCGTATCGCAGAACTTGAAGCTAAGGTTCGCGAGCGAAAGAATGAAGATTCAGCTATTGCGCAAGCTCTCATTGTCGCTCAGCGTACAGGAGACGAAATAGTTTCTAAGGCTAAGGCTGAAGCGGAGCAAACTCGTCAAAATGGTGAAGAGGAAGCTCGTCGTATTCTGGATAAGGCAAATGCCGAAAAAGAGCGCATAATCGAGCATATTAATGAGCTCAATGCAAGCCGTGAGCAGATTCGTGAACAGTATCAAGATCTGTTGAAGGAGTTTATCGGTTCTGCAACTAAGCGTCTTTCTGAAATTGGTGGAGATATTACCGAGGGCTTTGTTTTACCTGAAAGTGCTTCGTCGTCACCTTCTGTCAAATGGGAACCGAGTCCAAGTACGGCAACATATACTACGCCAACTGTTTCGTCCGCAGTGTCTGCTCCTGCGACCCCAAAGCCTTCTGCTGCTTCTAAAGATCTTTCTGGCTATGGTGATGCGGATGATTCTTTCGCATTCGATGAAATCGACTAAAAGTTTGCTTGTATAGACAACATCAAACGACCAGCCCTATGCTGGTCGTTTTTTTGCTTTTGAGTTGCAAGAAAAAAGCACCTAGGTATTGAGTGCTTGAAAAGATAAATATCAGTGGGTCTATAAGCCGGGTTCTGTAATAAGCAACCATTTATCTCGATTGCATGTCGCCATGCAACTCTAGCACGCAACCCGAACGCACGGAAAGGCGGCCGTATAGCGTTCCTATTTGCGCTTGCTTCGGATGGGGTTTACCAAGCCGCATTGTTACCAATACGCTGGTGCGCTCTTACCGCACCGTTTCAGCTTTTCTCTCGCTAAGCGAGGGAGTTTTCTTTTCTGTGGCACTAATCCGTCGAGTCGCCTCGCCCAGCCGTTAACTGGCATCCTGCCTTTCGAAGCCCGGACTTTCCTCACGTTAAACGCGCGGTTGCCCGACCCACTGGTGTGCTATTCTAGCAAACATCGTCAATAATCGATAATGGTCTTTTGAGAGAGGAAGTAAAGCAATGTCAAAGTGCTTGATTGTAGGAGCTGCCCCTTCTTCTCATAAGGCGCTCGATTATGTCTTGAAGACATTTTCTTTCGATGCGATTATTGCAGCGGATGGAGGCTATGCCGCTTTGGTGGAGCGAGGTATTGATCCCTTTGCTGTGTTTGGAGACTTTGACTCGCTTGGTTATGTTCCAAGCCATCCGCACATCACTCAGTTTGACACGCATAAAGATTTCACCGATCTTGATTTAGCGCTTCAGTACGCCTTTGATGAAGGTTTTGATGAGATGGTGGTGTGTGATGCGCTCGTGGGAAGACTTGATCATACCCTTGGTAATCTTCAGCTGCTTATCAAATATGCCAACAAAGGACAATGTATTTGGGGTACCACCGAAGAAGAAGTGGTCGTTCCGCTTGTTGCTCCTGGAGTATTTTCTGCCCTTTCTTTTACTGAGGGGGCATATGGAACGCTTTCGGTTATTTCTCACAGTAATAAGGCTTACGGAGTTACCGAAACTGGCCTTGAATACGGAATAGTAGATGCGCTTTGTTTCAATCATATTCTATGGGGCGTATCTAATGAGCTTATTGGTAAGCCTGCTCGTGTTTCTTTAACCGAGGGTTCGCTTTGGGTGCTTTTCCCCCTTAAAGAAGTAATGCGTTTTGCCTATTGTTAGCATCTTCTTTGGAACCTCTTGCTATTATTAGCCTGTTAACTACATATCAGGGGAGCTTTAAGGCCGCGATTAAAGGTATTGGGGTCCGAAAGGCTGAGAGGAAGCATATGCTTCGACCCATTGAACCTGTATGGATAATGCCAACGAAGGGAGTTCTATGACGCAGATTGATACAGCACGCGCTGGCATAATTACCCCACAGATGGAGGTTGTTGCCGCTAAGGAGCACAAAACCCCCGAAGAAATTCGCGCAGGGGTGGCAAGGGGATGTATCGCTATTCCTGCTAATATCAACCACAAAAATCTTGCTCCTGAAGGGGTGGGCGAAGGATTAAGAACCAAAGTTAATGTTAATTTGGGCATTTCAGGCGACTTGATTGATCCTGAAGTTGAGCTCGAAAAAGTTCGAGTAGCTCTTGAACTAGGAGCAGAAGGAATAATGGATCTTTCCAATCATGGTAAGACCAAGGAGTTTCGAAAGAAGCTTATTGAGATGTCACCTGCAATGATTGGCACTGTCCCTATGTATGATGCTATCGGGTACTTGGAAAAGCCCCTGATTGGTATTACGGCACAGGATTTCTTAGATGTTGTTCGTGCTCATGCTGAAGATGGTGTTGACTTTGTAACTATTCATGCGGGAATGAATCGTCGCACAATTGAATCGTTTAAAGAAACGGGACGTTTGACCAATATTGTGAGCAGAGGAGGTTCGCTTATCTTTGCATGGATGGAAGCAACAGGAAACGAAAACCCCTTCTATGAACACTATGACGAAGTTCTTGAGATTCTTCATGAATATGATGTCACTATCAGCATTGGTGACGCCATGCGTCCAGGTTGCACGTATGACGCAACCGATGCTGGTCAAATTTCCGAGCTTATTGAGATCGGTAAACTCACTAAACGAGCATGGGATGCTGGAGTTCAGGTTATGGTTGAGGGGCCAGGTCATATGGCTCTTGATGAAATTGCGGCAAACATGAAAATACAAAAACGATTGTGTCACAATGCTCCATTTTATGTTTTGGGACCGTTGGTTACCGATATTGCTCCGGGCTATGATCACATCACGGCAGCTATTGGTGGAGCGGTTGCTGCTTCGAGTGGTGCAGACTTTTTATGTTATGTAACGCCTGCAGAACACTTGCGTTTGCCTGATGTGAATGATGTGCGTGAAGGACTCGTTGCAACAAAGATTGCCGCTCATGCTGCTGATATTGCTAAGGGAATTCCTCATGCACGAGATGTTGATAATAAAATGAGCGATGCGCGCAGAAGGGTTGATTGGGAAGAAATGTTTTCTCTTGCCATTGATCCCGTTAAACCTCGCAAATATTTCGAAAGCGCGCCACCTTCAACAGAGGGGACCTGTACGATGTGCGGAAAAATGTGTGCAGTCCGAACCGTTAATACCATTATGGATGGCTTAACCATTGATCTTGGCGACGAAATGCGCCACGAGTAAGCAGCATAATCTCCCCGCTTCTGCGGGGAGATTCGTATAAGGGGAATGGTATGAAAAGCGCGCTCACTATTGCTGGCTCCGACTCGAGCGGGGGAGCAGGAATTCAAGCTGACATTAAAACCATGACAGCACTAGGTGTTTTTGCTCAATCGGCAATCACGGCTCTTACGGCTCAAAATACTTTGGGCGTAAGTGGAGTTGAAGTTGTTTCTGCGTCTTTTGTTCGCGAACAAATCGACAGGGTTTTTGAAGATATTCGTCCCGATGCGGTAAAGATAGGCATGATTCCTTCTGCTGAGCTGGTTGAAGGTATTGCTGAGGGGCTTTTGGCTCATAAGGCTTGCCATATTGTTCTAGATCCCGTTATGGTGGCAACGAGTGGAGCTTCTCTTTCCTCGAATGAGGCAGTTCAAGCGATGGTCGATCGCTTGTTTCCTTTGGCAGAAGTTGTTACTCCTAATGTTCCAGAAGCTGAAGTACTTGCGGGTCTTAGCATTTCTTCTGCTGACGATATGAATGAAGCCGCTCAAATTATTTTAAAAAAAGGAGCTTCGGCGGTTTTGATTAAAGGGGGTCATTCTATCAACGGGGCGAACGATTTTCTCCTTAAGGAGGACGGTCGTCACGTCTGGTTTAAGCAAGAACGGGTCAACACCAACAATACGCACGGAACAGGATGCACTCTTTCTTCGGCGATAGCGTCCTTCCTTGCTTTGGGTTTTGATGTTGAGCAGTCGGTTGCTCGTGCAAAAGAGTATCTTACGCAAGCGTTAAAAAACGATCCGCACCTTGGAAAAGGGTCAGGTCCGTTGAATCATATGTGGATGAACGAACGCGGCTACAACGGCTGACGGTATTGATTTGCTCTTTTCTTTTCAAAAAGGCTCCGTGCTTTTTTTTGGAGCGCCTCTTTTTCTGCAGGAATGTCACCTGCGAGTACAGCGTTCAGTAAAATGGTGAGCGTTCTACCAATCTGTGGTCCTTGCGCAAAGCCTATTTCAAGGAGGTCTTTCCCGGAAATTGGTAAATCTTTAACGCTAAAACAGGCACTTTCAGCAAGTAGGTCATTGAATAATTCTTCAATCTCATTGGTTAGCGCTACTCTTTCATGACAAAAGGGTGCCTGTGAAAGAGCATCTGCCCTCATGAGATCGCACATGGCATGAAAGAGATATTCTTTTTCTTCCATGCGCAAAAACAGCTTTCTCACACTCTTTTTGGTGGGTGCTGGTCGTGTATCGTGGTAACGAACGAGAAGAGCCAAATCGTGAGCAAGTTTTTTAGGAAACCTGAGACGCTTAGCAATGATCCACATGTGCTCAACGCTGACTCGAGGATGTCCGTACATGTGTCCAATTCCGTTAGTATCAGTAAAGAAGGTATCGGGCTTTCCCATGTCATGAAAAAGACCAGCCCATCTACCGAGAGGATAAGGCGGCATGTTTTGAACGACATGGGCTGTGTGCTCTAAGACGTCATAAATGTGGTACTTAGTTTTTTGATCAAGGCCCTTCATGGGAAGAAGTTCAGGTAAATAAACACCCAAAACGTCAACGTAGGTAACAAGAATGTTTCTGCACGATGTTCCGCAGAGTAGTTTTTCCGTTTCAACAAAAAGACGCTCTCCCGCAATCGACTTTAAAAGGTGCGCGTAAGTGAAAAGAGCTTTTTCGGTTTCGGGTTCAAGGAAGAAGTTGAGCTCGGAGGCAAAACGAAGCGCCCGTACAATGCGAAGAGCATCTTCGGAAAAACGCTGACTTGCCTTGCCAACACAACGGATGGTTTTATTGCTCAAATCTTTTTGTCCGCCAAAGGGGTCGATAAGACCTCGCTCAGGATGAACAGCAATTGCATTGATGGTGAAATCTCTCCGGGCAAGATCCTCTTCGATGGTGGAAACAAAGGTTACTTGGTCGGGATGACGCTTGTCGGAATATGAGCCATCGTTTCGATATGTTGTAATTTCAAAAGGTATTCCATTAAGAATTGCGGTAATAGTTCCGTGTTTGATACCTGTTTCATGGACGGCAAATCCCTTTTGTGCAAGGATGTTCTTACTTTGTTTTGGCAGGGCATTTGTTGCAATATCAAAGTCATGAGAAGGTTTTCCCAAAAGGGTATCACGAACGAATCCGCCTACAAGCCACGCTTCATATCCAGCCTCTTCGAGTATCTTCAGAGTGATGAGTACTTCTTCAGATACGGTAAAAGTTGATCCCTGACAAACAAAAGACGCACTTGTTCCCAAGGTTTTGTGGGATTTTTGAAAACAAGTGCGTTTTTCGGTCATGAATCTTTCCCTCCGTAGTTAACGGCCTTTCCAAATGGGTTTTCTTTTTTCAGCGAAAGCAGAAGATCCTTCGTGAGCATCTTCGCTTCCGCGAGTTATTTTTTCGTACTTCTCTACAACATCCCAGCCGTAGGAAGGATAGAGACAGCTTTCGCTCATGGTTTCGTAAGCAGTTCTCTTTGAATATTTGATAGAGAGTGGTGCTCCTAAAGAAATCTTCTGCGCTAATTCTATCGCCTTATCAAGAACTTCGTCATCAGGAACTGCATAATTGATAAGACCCCATTCTAGAGCTTTTTCGGCCGATATTGGTTCAGCAACGAGCAAGAGCTCGTTGGCGAGCTTTGTTGGGATTTGTTGTGCAAGGCGCAGCAGCGTTCCTCCGCCAGCTGCCGTAAGGCCAACGCGTGGTTCAGGAAGACCGAAAATAGAATCAGTCGCCGCGACACAAAGATCACTTGAAACAACAATTTCTACCCCGCCACCTAAGGCCTTGCCGTGAACGGCGGAAATGATTGGCTTATCGAAGTAGCGTTTCGTCATGCCTGCGAACCCCCATTTTTCTTTTCCTTCAGGCATGCGATGTGTTCCGTTGGCTATTTCTTTCAAGTCAGATCCAGCGCAAAAAACATCTCCTTTGTTGGTGAGAATACAAACGCGCAAGGCGTCGTTTTTATCCCAATAGTCAAGTGCATTGCTAAGATCTTCTTGCATCTGATTGTTGATGGCATTTTTTGCCTCGAGCCTGTTGAACGTGATGATGAAAATAGAATCACGTTCATCAGTGATAATGGTTTCGTAGTCCATAAAACCCCCTCTTTATGAATTAACCCCTGAAGAGAGTATAGTCTTTAGGGAGCTAGATTAAGAGGAGATGCCTTGTAGCATTTCTTTAATCAATGTATGGTTTCCGCCATGATTGCTCAGTTTTTAATCAGTTTCGAATTTTTTATAGATCCTTAGGCTACAATTCCAGATTATTCGAACGCCGGCTGTTAGTGAGAGGTCCTTATGCTGGATGAACTTCACATTTCCAATGTTGCTCTTATCCGTGACGCATGGTTTGCACCAGCGGAATCGTTTACAGTTATAACGGGCGAAACGGGTTCTGGCAAAACGGCCCTTCTTAATGCCTTTAAGCTCCTTGTTGGCGCACGAGCGGAATCAGGTATAGTGCGCGAAGGAGAAGATGAGCTCACTGTTGAGGGAAGGTTTTTTTCTCGGGGTTCAGACGAAGAGGATCTGGTGGTTCGCAGGATTAGCTCACAGGGACGTTCCCGTGTTTCAATTAATGGGTCTATGTCTTCGGTCAAAGAGCTCGCCTCAGGAATCGGCGCTTCGGTAGACTTGTGCGGCCAGCATGAACATCAGCGCCTTATGGATGCTAATCATCAGCGAGAGTTGTTGGATTCTTGGGGAGGAGAAGTGATTGCTTCTGCCTTGGAGGCTTATCGAATTGCCTTTGCTGAGGTGCACGAAGCGAAAAGGAATCTTGATCGTTGCCAAGAGGAAATGAATTCTGATGCGCACAGTTTTGAAGATGCAAGCTTTGTGGTAAGACGTATTGAGGAAATAAACCCGCAGCCAGGAGAATATGAGAGTCTTCTCGCAGATTTGCCACGGTTTGAGCACGCGGAGTCGTTATTGATGTCTGCTGCTTCTATTCGTGAGTGCCTTTCGGGGGATAGCTCTGTTTTGGAAAAGACAGATGAGGTTATAGCTTCGCTTGAAACCATAACCCGCATAGATCCTTCGTTGTCATCTTCGCTGCAAATGGCGCGTGATGCTTATTATTCTTTGGAAGATGTTTTGCAAGAAGTATCCTCCTATGCTGCGTCAATTGATTTTTCTCAAGAAGAACTGGAAAGCAAACAGGAGCGTGTCGCGCAGTTTCAGGGATTGATGCGCTCTTATGGTCCTCGTATGGATGACGTATTTGAGTGTCTTGGCCAAAGCAAGGCTTTTCTTGCTCGCTTTGAATCACGTGATGAACTATTGTCACAGGCGCAGATACGCCTCGATGAAGCATGGCGCAATCTTTCTCGTGCGGCACATGATCTTGCGCGGGTACGACGAGAGATTCTGCCTGAGTTTCTCGGGGCAGTGAACGCTCAGCTTGAACGGCTCGAGATGGGTTCTGCTCGCATAGAGGGAGAGTTCATTGATTTGGAGCAAGAAAAATGGACCAAGGATGGTTCCCAATCTTTTGAACTCCTCTTTGTTCCTGGGCAAGAACTTAAACCTCAAAAGCTGAACCATGTTGCCTCGGGTGGCGAGCTAAGCCGCGTAATGCTTGCTATCAAGGTTGTTCTTGGTGAACGAGATGAGGTAGACACGCTTGTTTTTGATGAAATTGATTCTGGAGTTGGTGGCCAAACGGCTCTTGCTTTGGCTTCAGTTTTAAAAGACCTTTCGAAGACGCATCAAATAATTGTAGTCACTCATTTGGCTCAGGTGGCAGCTTGTGCAGATAAGCATTTTTGTGTCAGAAAGCTTGAGGATGAAACTCTTCAAACCGAAGTGAAAAAGCTATCAGAGGCAGATCGGATAAAAGAAATTGCTCGTATGCTTTCGGGCGAGGTGACGCAGACTTCTCTCGCTCATGCCGAAGAGCTTCTTGGGCGAAATACTAATAGCTAAAACAAAAGAGATACTTTTCTTTTTGCGCTCAGGATTTTTATTGCGCAAGGAAAAAAGTTTGGATAGTATAAACACATCTTATTAATTTCCCCTCAACAGCATAGGCGTGGCAGCACTGTTTTATTTTGTCGTTTTGGGCTGCTCGTGTGCTTATTAGTCTAAGGAGGACTTAGGTGAAATTCTTTCTTGATACTGCTGATCTTGCAGAAATCGAAGAAGCGGCGAGCTGGGGAGCTCTTGCCGGCGTAACCACTAACCCAACGTTATATTCTCGTATTGGCGGCAAGCTTGATGATTTTCATGATCATATCAAGCGTATTTGCGAACTTGTTGATGGTCCTGTTTCTGCTGAATCAGTTGCCATGACACGCGATGAGATTATTGCCGATGGTCGCAAGTTGGCATCTATTGCTGATAATGTTGTTGTTAAGATTCCTACCATGGTTGAAGGCCTTGCGGCAACTAAGGTTCTTGCTTCTGAGGGCATTGCTGTCAATATGACGCTTTGTTTCAGTGTTCCTCAAGCAATTCTTGCTGCGCGTTCAGGAGCTCGCTATATTTCACCTTTTGTTGGACGCTTTGATGATATTTCCGAAGATGGTCTTACTCAGCTTGAAAATGTTGTAGCTGCAGTAAATAACTACAATTTCGGTCATGATGTTGAAATCATTGCCGCTTCTATTCGCAGCGCAAATCATGTAACTCAGGCAGCGCTTATGGGTGCCGATATTGCAACGGTTCCCTTTGCTGTCCTCAAGAAATGCGTTGAGCATCCTCTTACTGATCGTGGTCTCGAGGCATTTCTTAAGGATTGGGAGAAGGTTCAGAACGCATGAGTGTAACTGAGACTGAAGAAAAGCCGGTTAATGTAACTGATACTACTTCGTCTGATGCTGCTTCAGCTGGGAGTTCTCCAGCTGAAGATTCCTCGGAAAAAAAGACACGTACCACTGCGCGAAAAAAAGCTTCCTCTAAAGAGGAAGGAGCCGTGGCAGAAGAAAAACCAAAAAGGCAGCGCAGAGTAAGATCTTCCGCAAAAACTATCGAAGAAACTCCTTCTGAAGAAGCCAAGAAATCCACTTTTAAAACAGGGGAAAAGGCAGAAGCATCTAAAGATGCTTCTGCAGAGGGTACGAAGGCTGAAGAGTCCGAAACTGATTCTTCCCAGAAGAATCAGCAACGTAAACAACGTTCATCCAAAAAAAGTGGAACTTCCCAAAAAAATAGTTCATCTCAAAAAAATAGTCATCGTCGTTCTCGTAGGCAGCACGGAGGATCTTCAAGAAGAGAGCCCGTTGTTCCTCAGACGAATCGCGAAGATCTTGAAAAACTCAAAGTGGTTGAGCTTCGCGCAAAAGCTGCTGAATTAGGTGTTGAATCTAAGGGACTCAAAAAAGCTGAACTTGTAGAGGTTGTTTTAGGTGCAGCGGTAAAGGCTGAAGGCTTCGTTGAGACGGAAGGAATTCTTGATATTCTTTCCGATGGATACGGTTTCTTGCGCACTAAAGGTTATCTTCCGAGTGAAGGTGACGTATATGTTGGTCTTTCGACTATTCGTCGCAATGGCTTACGTAAGGGCGACTTCATCACGGGTCAGGTTCGTCCTCCTCGCGACAACGAAAAGTATGCAGCTTTACAAAGAATTGATACGGTTAACGGTATTGCGCTTGAGGAGCTCGGAAAACGAGTTCGGTTTGCTGATCTTACCCCTGTTTTCCCTGATGAGCGTCTTGTCTTGGAACATGGCAAAAATACCATTACTGCGCGCGTTATAGATTTATGCGCTCCTATTGGTAAAGGCCAGCGTGGTTTGATTGTCTCACCTCCAAAGGCGGGAAAAACGACCATCTTAAAAGATATTGCTGCCGCTATTACTGCTAATAATCCTGAAGTTCACTTGATGTGCTTACTTGTTGATGAGCGTCCTGAAGAAGTAACTGATATGGAGCGTTCGATTCGTGGCGAGGTCATTTCTTCCACATTCGATATGCCTTGTGAAAACCATGTAGCCGTTTCCGAGATGGTCATTGAACGCGCAAAACGTTTGGTGGAAACAGGAAAAGACGTTGTAATTCTTCTCGACTCTCTTACACGTTTGGCACGTGCCTATAATTTAGCCCAGCCTGCGTCGGGTCGCATTTTATCTGGTGGTGTTGATTCAACTGCGCTGTATCCTCCCAAGAAGTTCTTAGGTGCTGCTCGCAACATTGAGGGCGGGGGAAGCTTAACTATTCTTGCTTCAGCCCTTATTGAGACGGGTTCAAAGATGGATGAGGTTATTTTTGAAGAGTTTAAGGGAACGGGCAATATGGAAGTGAAGCTCGATCGTTCTTTGGCCGATCGTCGAATTTTCCCTGCTATTGATCCCGTTGCTTCCGGTACCCGTCGTGAAGATTTACTCCTTGACCCTCAGGAAGCTCCTTTGATTTGGGCAGTTCGTCGTATTTTGGCAAACCGCAACAACACCGAACGTTCGATGGATTCGCTTATTAAATCGTTGCAGCAAACAAGAAATAATCAGGAGTTTTTGTTGCGTGCGGCAAAAAAGGCCCAGGGTCGTCAATTAGAGGATAATATCGAACTTTAGTGGGCAACATAAACACGTTTGCATGATCGCGCCCGTCTAAACGGGCGCGCACTATTTAGGAAGAGGTTGCTGATATGACGGAATATGGAAATACTCCTTCAGGAGGAGCTCCCGTGCCGCCTGTTGGAGCAGACCCGAGGTTTACCCCAAACCCCTATGGATATCCTTTGCCGCAGCAAAAGAAATCAAAAGCCCCCTGGGTTATCTTGATTATTCTTGCTGTTTTGTTGTTGTTTGGCGGAATTAGCTGGATTGTTTCTCAAACTCCCCTTGCTCCTAAAAATATTGCCCTCATTCACCTAGAGGGAACTATTGGAGAAGATTCGGGCGCCTGTAATTCTGAAGGCTTGCTCTCTCTTCTGAATGAGGCGGAACAAGATAGCTCCGTCGCTGCGGTTGTTTTGCGCGTTGACTCGGGCGGTGGTTATTCTGCCGAAGGAGAGGAAATGGCAAAATACGTCAAAGATTTCTCTAAGCCTCTTGTGGTTTCATCGGGTTCTACGAACGCTTCGGCAGCATACTTCATTTCTTCCCAAGCAGACTACATCTATGCGAATGCTTCAAGTTCTGTTGGCTCGATTGGAACGATTATTCAACTTATGGATTATTCCGAATTGCTCGACATGCTTGGCATTGATGCCGTTTCTATCGAATCAAGCCCCAATAAGGATTCTTCTTACGGAACTCGTCCTTTAACTGATGAAGAAATTGCTCATTATCAAAATCAGGTAAATCAAATCAATCAAGTTTTCATTAATGCGGTAAGTGAAGGAAGAAACATGAGCGTCGATGACGTTAAGAAACTTGCCACAGGGCTAACCTTTACGGGCTCTGATGGAGTCCAGAATGGGCTTATTGACGAAATTGGAACGCTTTCCGATGCATGCGATAAGGCTGCTTCCCTTGCTGGTCTTTCGCATTATGGTATTGTGAGCCTTGATAGCTCGTCGTCTTATGATGAGCTATCAAGGCTTTTGGATAATTAGAAACAGTTTAATCACTTTTCACTAATAAGAAAGAACGATTGCAATGCATGGTTTTCCAAAAAAACAGGTTGTGTGGCCAAAGCGAGCGATTGTTACTGCGGGGATGCCCTACGGTAATAAGTCTTTGCATTTTGGGCATGTGGGGGGCGTTTTTGTTCCGGCAGATTGTTTTGCTCGCTTTTTGCGAGACAGGATTGGAGCGGAAAATGTCTGTTTTGTATCAGGTACTGATTGCTTCGGCTCTCCAATCGAAGAAGGCTATCGTAAAGAGGTAGAAGCGGGAACATTTTCGGGAACTATCGAAGAATACGTTCAGCGCAACCACGATCGTCAAAAAGCTACACTCGATAGCTACGATATTAGCTTAGATATATATGAAGGTAGCGGAATTGGTCACTGTGGCGAAGTTCATCAGGCGGTTTCTGCGGGCTTTATCGAGCGTCTGTACGAAAATGGTTTGCTGCATTTGGAGTCAACTCTGCAGTTTTTTGACACCCAAGAGCAGATGTTTCTGAATGGTCGTCAGGTTGAAGGTCATTGTCCTGTTCAGGGTTGTAAGAGCCAGAAAGCCTATGCTGATGAATGCGATTTAGGTCACCAGTATGACCCAGCAGATCTTATCAATCCTATATCTACGGTTTCGGGTACGGTTCCCGAAATGCGCGAGGTGAAAAACTGGTATTTCGATTTGCCTAAGCTTTCATATGTGGTAAAAGAATATGCTGAGCGTTTAGAGAATGATCCTCAAATTCGCCCTGTAGTCACAAAGACTATTAAGGAGTTTCTTGCTCCCCCTATTGTCTATATCAAAAATGAGCTTTACGAAGACTATCTTAAGATTGCTGATAGTCTAGGCGTCCACGTATACCGTGGTGCCGAAAAGGGTAAGCAGAGTTTTGAAATTGAGTTTGAAACTATTGAAGCACGTGATGCGGCGCGTGACGTGCTTACAAAAGAGGGGATTCGTTTTAGAACAGGCAAAACGCTTGTTCCTTTCCGTATTTCAGGTAATGCGGGTTGGGGCGTTTGTGCTCCAGAAATGGAAGGCGTCGATGGTCTTACGGTTTGGGTGTGGCCTGAAAGTCTTTGGGCTCCTCTTTCGTTTACTATCGCAAGGAACGACAAGTGTGGTCTTTCGCGTTCGCTGTGGCGTAAATTCTGGTGTAATAAAAACGCTCAGGTGTATCAGTTTATTGGGCAAGATAATCTTTATTTCTACGGCGTTGCTCAACCTGCTCTTTTTGCTGCTCAGCAAATTGGCGGGCATATTGCCTCCGACCCAGCGGAAGGGGAGCTTCAGCAAACAAAACTAATAGCCAATCATCATATTTTATTTGGTGACAAAAAGGCATCTTCATCAAGCGAGGTTAAGCCTCCTACGGCAGATGAATTGCTTGATCATTATACAGCCGAACAACTTCGTGCTCATTTTCTTGCGTTGGCGCTTGATCAGAAGTCGGTTGGCTTTAAGCCTAAGATGTTTGAGACAGATCCCGAAAAGCGAAATGACCCTCGTGTGGCAGATCCTGCCCTTAAAGAAGGAGCTCTTCTTACCAAGGTGTTTAATCGCTTGGCGAGAAGTTGTTTGTATGAGGCGAATAATAACTTTGAGGGTTATATGCCTTTAGGTAAGGTTTCCTCAGAGGTGCTTGCTGAGGTATATAAGGTAATGAGTACCTACGATGAAACCATGTATAAGGTTGATTTGCATACCATCATGTCATTGATGGATGAGTTTATTCGCTACGCTAACAAATATTGGTCAAGCAATATTAAAGTTGCTCAGCAAAAAGAAGATGACGAATTACGCAGGCAAGTTCTGATTGATTCATTCTTCCTGCTGCGTGTGGCTACGCTTTTGATGCATCCGATTGTTCCACGAGGAACTGAAAAGATATGTGACTACCTTAATTTTGAGTTCGAGGATTTCTTCAGCTGGAACTATGATTTTGACAGCATGGAAGAACTCTGCAACGCAATCGAGCTTGATGAAAAGCGTCATCGTGTGCGCGATTTGCCCCCACGTACTGACTTTTTTAAATTTCATCCGTCACAGATAAAAGAGAAGAAAAAGTAAGTAAGGTAACGCTCAGATTAAGCTTAAAGATAGTCCCGTCTAAGGACCGAGAGCTTGCACTCAGATCTCTTTTGTGTAGAGATCTTGTATATGTGTATAACTATGGTAAACTCAAAAAGCTTGTCTTCATCTTGGTCGGAAACCAAGGTATTAGTGAGGAGAATCAATGAAAAAAGACATCCACCCAAATTACGTAGATTGCACTGTTACTTGCACCTGTGGCAACTCATTCCAGACTCGTTCTACTAAGCCTGAAATTCGTGTTGATATCTGCAGTGCATGCCATCCATTCTTTACGGGCACTCAGAAGCTTATTGACTCTGGCGGACGCGTACAGCGCTTTGCTGACAAGTTTGGTGCTGCTAAAGAAACCGTTGCTGCTCGCGAAGCTGCAAAGAAGGCAGAACGCGCAGCTGCTGTAGAGGCCGCGGAAGCTAAGAAGCGTGAAGAGCGTGAGGCAAAGGCTGCTGCAAAGGCAGAGCGTGCTGCTCAGTATGCAAAAAAGGCTGCAGAGGCTGCTGCTAAGGCGGAAGCAGAAGCTCCTGCTGCAGAAGAGGCTGAAGCTGTGACTGCCGAGGCTGAGGCTGTAGAGGCTCCAGCTGAAGAAACTGCTGCTGAATAGTTTCTATCTCAATAAAAAAGAATGAACCCGGGGCGTATATTCGTCTCGGGTTTTCTTTTGTCTTGTTGCTCTGCGATATACTTATTCTAGGTTTTGACATTAGGAGGGGAATAATGATTGATCGCAAAGCATTTAGAAGCCTATCGTATGGACTCTATATTATTTCTTCGGAAAAAGAGGGGAAAGCGGTAGGGTGCGTAGTGAATACATTTGCCCAGGTTACTTCTTCGCCTGCTCAAGTAAGCGTTGCTGTGAATAAAGAGAATGTCACTTCATCCGCAATTACTGAAACGGGCAAATATGAGGTTGCCGTGCTTGATGAAAGTGCTCCCATGGAACTCATTGGTACCTTTGGTTTTCACTCAAGCGCAGAGGTAGACAAGTTCGCCGAATTTGAAACAGGCTCCTCATCGTTGGGGCTTACTTATGTCAAACAAAACGCAAGCGCGCATTTTTCGATTAAGGTAACCAAGCAGCTTGATTTGGGAACCCATGTTTTGTTTATTGGCGAAGTTGTAAACGCCGATGTTCTTTCGGATGTTCCGAGTATGACATATTCTTACTACCATCAGGTAAAAGGTGGAAAAACGCCTCCTAAAGCCTCAAGCTACAATGGGGAAGACATCGCGGAGGGTGTCGAAGAAAAGGGTGTCTCTGAGGTTAAATACGCCTGGCGTTGTAAAGTGTGTGGGCATATTGAGTACGTTGATGAGCTCCCTGAAGATTTCGTATGTCCGGTTTGTGGGGTAGGCAAAGACCAATTTGAACGTATCGCTCTTTAGAGTAAGATATCGCTACTAAAGAAGTACTGAACTTTTGAAAGGCACACTATGAACGTTGAGCTTTTGCAATACCCCGATAACCCTGAAAGAGCTGTCGCAACGGCTGCCCGCCTTTGTTATGCTCCGGTGGGTGCAAAAGAACTCATGGAAACTATGCCGCCTGAAAGAGTTCAGAGCGTTTTGTCTACCATTATGAAGTCGGGGCATTTTTCAACTCTCGAACATGTAAGTTACACCTTTGCAGTCGACGGCGTCTCGCGTGCTCTAACTCATCAACTGGTACGTCATAGATTGGCAAGTTTTAACCAGCAATCTCAGCGGTATGTAAAGTTTACTGAGGGCGTTGAAACGGTTAAGCCAGATACTGTTTCTCGCGATGAGGAAGCGAATCGTATTTTTGATGAGGCCATCAATGCAGTTTTGGAGGGATATCAAAAGCTTCTTGATGTAGGTATTCCCGCAGAAGATGCTCGTTATCTTTTACCCAATGCTGCGGAGACTAAGATTGTTATCACGATGAATATCCGCGAGCTGCTTCATTTCTTCAGTCTTCGTTGCTGCAATCGCGCTCAGTGGGAAATTCGTGAGATGGCTCATCGTATGCTTGCATTGGTAAAACCAACCGCTCCCTATATTTTTATGGATGCAGGTGCTCCGTGCGTGCGAGGCACCTGCCCCGAAGGGAAGATGACCTGTGGAAATCCCTATCCCCACATTGTGCGTGAGTAATTTGGTTCGGTGAATATATACATTTCTATGACGAAATCTGATGTAAAAAGAGCCTTTAAGGAAGACGGGAACATCAAAACTCACATTGGCGGTCAAGCTTTAATTGAAGGTGTTATGATGCGCGGAAAATCGTGCTGGGCTGTTGCCGTGCGAGAACCCAGCGGTGTAGTTTACACCGAAGAGCACGATTTGCGAAAGAGTCGCGGTAAGGGGTGGCTTTCTTGGCCTCTTATCCGGGGATGTGTTGCGTTGATCGATTCACTTACCATCGGGCTTAAAGCCTTAGAAATTGCTGCTAATCATGCTATCGCTGATGAATACGAAGATAGTGATAAGGAAGAAGCCAGAGAGGGTATTTTTTCCGATAAAACCATTCATCCAACAAGCATGGAGCGCTCTTCTAGTGATGTCGAGAGCGATTCATTTGGCAAGGGGGCTATGGCCTTGTCGATAATTTTAGGTATTGCGCTCGGACTGGCTCTCTTCATTTTCTTACCTGCTTTAGTCTCGAATGTGCTGGTAGGAGACTATGACACGAATACTCTTGCGTGGAACATCATTGACGGTTTGGCGCGTGTAGCGATTTTCGTTTTTTATGTTTGGCTCATTGGTCGTATGAAAGACATAAAGCGAATGTTTGCCTATCATGGGGCCGAACATAAAACCATCCATTGCTATGAACATGGTTTAGCGCTGACGCCTGAAAACGCTCGTTCATTTCCGCGGCTACATATTCGCTGTGGCACTGCCTTTCTTATTATGGTGATGATCATTGCTATTTTGGTTTATACCATCATTCCGCTCGATAAAGTGATTGTTGGTTTTGGAATAGCTGATAGTGCTGCAAAGTTTCTTCTTGTTCTTCTCGCAAGAGTAATCCTTCTGCCTTTCATTGCGGGCTTGTCGTATGAAATAACGGTAAAGTGGGCAGGTTCTCATCCTGATAATGCTCTTGTAAAAGTAATTCTATGGCCTGGTATGCAGATGCAGCGCCTTACTACCAACGAGCCTGACAATGATCAGCTTGAGTGCGCTATTGTGGCAATGAAGAGTGTTCTCGAGAAAGAAAAACAGGTCGAATAAATTAGAAATATTCTAAAAAAACTTTTGTTTGTCCCAATCTTTTATTTCCTCTTCTTCTTGAGTTCGTGTATTCTTACGACCCGAGTACCTGCAAAAAGGGAATTATCCCCACGCACGTAAAATCATGAGAGGGGTATCGTGTGAAACTGGTTGTTACAGAGAAGAATATTGCAGCCCAGAAAATCGCGGAGCTGCTTGGAGTGACAAAAGCGAAAGCAGACAAGGTATATTCCACGCCTGTTTATCGTTTTGAGCGCGACGGAGAAGAATGGGTGACGATTGGCATGAGAGGCCACATCTTGGAACCCAATTTTGTTCCGCAGCTTATATATAAAAAAAGAGGGGGATGGGTTGGTGTTGATGCTGATGGCGTTGCAATTCCCGCATCAATTCCTGACGATTTACCAAAACCTCCTTTCAAGAAAAAGAAGCCTTTTATTCCTGAAGGCGTAGAGCTCGGTGCTTGGAAAATGGATGCGCTCCCATATTTGGTGTATGCGCCTATCGAGAAACTTCCTAAAGAGAAGGATATTATTCGCTCGCTTAAAAATCTCGCCAAGAAGGCTGATTCGATTATTATCGCCACTGACTTCGACCGCGAAGGTGAGCTTATTGGTTCTGATGTGTTAACTTGCGTGAAAGAGGCGAACGATACGGCTCCTATTGCTCGTGCTCGTTATTCGGCTATTACTAAAGAGGAAATCACGCGTGCATTTACTAATTTGGTAGATCTCGACACCAATCTTGCTCAAGCGGGAGAATCGCGTCAGGATATCGACTTAATTTGGGGCGCTGTTTTAACGCGTTTTTTGACAATTGTTAAGTTTGCAGGATACGGTAATGTGCGCTCATCGGGCCGTGTTCAAACACCAACCCTTGCCCTGATTGTTGCGCGCGAACGCGAGCGAATGGCTTTTGTTCCTGAAGACTATTGGGTAATTAAGGGCGACTTTAATCATGGTGAGATGGATTTTTCTGCCCCTCATGCAACGGCGCGTTTCAAAAAAGAAGAGCTCGCTGATGTTGTTATGGAACACGTTGCTGGCGCTCAGGAAGCCACTGTTGCTTCTGTTGAGAAGAAGAAGCGCAAGGTTCAGCCTCCTGTTCCTTTTAACACCACCTCTTTGATGGCGGCGGCCAGTGCGGAAGGGTTGAGTCCTGCACGCACCATGCGTCTGGCCGAAAGTCTTTATATGGATGGTTATATTTCTTATCCCCGTGTTGATAACACGGTGTATCCATCCTCGCTTGATTTGGTGGATATCCTAAAAAGGATTTCGGGTAATCCCGCTTACCGTCCTTATGCAGAAGAGCTACTGAAAAAAGGCAAGCTTACGGCAACGCGCGGTAAGACGGAAACCACCGATCATCCGCCTATTCATCCTACAAACATGGCAACGCCTGAGCAGCTCGCTCCTGCCGAATATAAGCTGTATAACCTTATCGCTCGTCGTTTTATGGCAACCCTTTCAGATGCGGCCGTTGTTGAGGGAACTAAGGTTACCCTTGAAGTTAACCAGGAGCCTTTTGTAGTTAAGGGAGATGTTCTTGCTGTTCCAGGATTTAGAGCAATTTATCCCTACGGTCTTAAGAAAGACGAGCAGCTTCCTGCCCTTTCTGAAGGCGAGACGGTCACTTTCAAGGGTGCGATAAAAACTAAGAAACAAACCGAGCCTCCCGCTCGTTATTCTCAAGGCAAACTCATTCAAGAAATGGAAAAGCTTGGTTTGGGAACTAAGTCAACAAGACATTCCATTATTGAGCGTCTGTATACCGTAAAATACGTTCAGAACGACCCTATTGAACCTTCGCAGCTTGGTATTGCAGTTATCGATGCGCTGGGTAAATTTGCCCCGCATGTTACAAGTCCTGATATGACGGCTAACTTAGAAGAAGAAATGACTTCAATTGCCGCAGGCTCTTCGGCAAAGGAGGAAGTGGTAACGCACTCGCGTGATCTGCTTGCTAAAGAGCTTGCAAATCTTATTCCACACTCCGAAGAGGTGAAGGAGGCTTTGGCGGATGCGGTTGCAGCGGATGCGTATGTTGGACCTTGCCCTAAGTGCGGCAAAGATCTTCAGCTGCGCACTTCGCAAAAAACACGATCAATGTTTATTGGATGCGCTGGGTGGCCCGATTGTGATGTAACGTATCCACTTCCTAAGGGAAAAATCGAAGCCTTACAGGAAAAATGTTCAACGTGCGGAATGCCTCAGATAAAGGTGACCGCGTTTCGCTCTAAGCCTCGTGTGCTGTGTATTGACCCTGAATGTGAAACCAACAAGGAACCTGATTTGGTGGTGGGGATGTGCCCGACATGTGCTGAGCAGGGAAAGAAAGCGCAGTTAATTGCGCGCAAAAATCCCCGCACGCTTAAGCGCTTCATTCGTTGTGAAAACTACGATGAGTGCAAAACGGGATATCCGCTTCCTCAATACGGTGCCTTGACCGCAACGGAAGAGGTATGCGAGCACTGCGGAGCTCCGATGGTTATTGTTACAACTAATCGTGGGCCATGGAAGCTTTGTCCTAACTTTAGCTGTCCGGGAAAAGCTGAAGAGGCAAAGAAAAAGGAAGCAAAAGCCGCCGCGAAGAAATCAGGTAAAAAAACTCCTACCAAGAAAAAAACAACATCAAAAAAGAGTGCCTCATAAGATCTGCCTGAAGGATGCCTATGATAAAAATCCCTGTGACTCAGTTGAGTAAAGTTGCAGGGATTTTTTTGTTGCAATGTTTTTAATGCAGCGTTTGCGAGGGTATGTATGAGGATACGTTTTCTTGAGCTTTTGTGTTCGTTCCTTGCTCTATTCTCCTGGTATCAAAGAAGTGAGGGCTTTTGACCTAGGGTTACGATTTAGTTGCGAATGAGATAACGGCACTTGGGTTTCTTGTACACTTCGGAAAAGAAGATAAGGAGGCGCAATGAAAAACGACAACAATTCCTCAAGTAAGAATTCATCGGAAGAGCCCGTAGTTGTTATTCCTGAAGTTTTGCCCGTAGATGGCTGTTCCGCTCCTAAACATAAAATTAAGGGAGCAGCACAAATGGCGGCAGGTGCAGCTTTAACTACTGCAGGCGTTCCTATGCTTGTTTTGCCTGGTCCTGGAGCTGCGGCAATTGCAGGTGGCGCAGCTTTGATAAGTAAAGGGCAGAGAAACTATACGGGACGCGTTGCCACTCCTTTAGAAGAGAAGCTTGATGATGTTGCGGAAAAAGCAGCGGTTGCGGTTAAAAATTCAGCAAAGAAAACCGCTTACAAAACCGCCGAATCGGCTCCGAAAGTTGCAAAAAAAGTTATTCATGAGGTTCCTGAAGTTGCAGGTGCGATTTTTGAAACAGCAAAACCCATTGCTGTTAATACGGCGACAAAAGCAGTAAAGACAGGAGGTCAATTGACTGAAAAGGGTCTGAAGTTTATCAGGGAAAAGAAAAATAAAAAGGGCTGATTATACCCTTCCTACTTTTAGGAACGATCTAGCACCCGTTGACGAGTGCTTTTTTTATGCCGAAAGGGTAAGATAGTCTATGTGATTGCTAAGTTTTAGCATGCATCAGAAACGTACTATTCAGGAGGAATAATGAGTAAAGTCACTATCGTAGGTGCAGGCAACGTTGGCGCAACGGCAGCGCATATTATCGCGTCCAAAAATTTGGCGGATGTTGTTCTTGTTGATGTTGCAGAGGGTCTTCCTCAGGGGAAAGCGCTCGATATGATGCACATGCGTTCAGTTGAGAAGTTTACTGTTTCAGTAACGGGCACCAACGATTATGAAGCAACAAAAGATTCTGACATTGTTGTTATTACCGCTGGCATTGCTCGTAAACCTGGTATGACGCGTGAAGATTTACTCGGTGTTAATTCCGGAATCATGTCATCGGTTATCGATGCGGCTATGGAGGCTTCTCCTAATGCAATCTATATCTGTGTCACCAATCCTCTTGATGTTATGACCTATCTTGCCTTTAGGAAGTCGGGTCTTCCTTCAAATCGTTTGATGGGTATGGGTGGCGTGCTTGATTCTTCACGTCTTTCATTTGCGGTATGTGAAAAATTGGGCTGTGAACCTGCTGATGTCGTGGCTTGGGCTTTAGGCGCTCATGGAGAAGGTATGGTTTGCTGGCCTCGCTATACCACAGTAAAAGGAACTCCAATCACCGAGCTTCTTTCCGCTGAAGAAGTTGAGGAAGTGGTGAAGCGCTGCGTTAAAGGTGGTGCAGAAGTTGTTGCTCATTTGAAGACGGGTTCCGCTTACTATGCTCCCGGTGCTTCTATTGCAAAGATGGTCGAGGCTATTTTGACTGACTCTAAAGAGGTAATGAGCGTTTGCGCTTATATTGATGGTCCTTATGGCTTACATGATCTCTATATGAATATTCCTGTTCGTCTTGGTAAAGAGGGCGTAGAAGAAATCGTTGAGTTTGATTTAACTGACGACGAAATGGCTGCTTTGCATGAGTCTGCAGCAAGTGTGGCAAAGGGCTTGGAGAATTTACCCGAGTAAGAAAGTTTGAAGCGAGTTGGGTATATGGTTATGAAAACTATTTCGTCTAACACCGTAGCAGATGCGCTTCTGGTTCATATTCCTCGTTTAGCAACAGTGCTTCCTTCCGATATTAAGGAAGCACTCATTGCTGCACGAAATAAAGAAACGCATGAACGTGCGCGCATTGTGCTTGAACAATTGGTTGAGAACTCAGAAATTGCTGAAACTGACCGCGTTCCTCTTTGTCAAGACACGGGTACTGTTTGGGTGTGCTTAGAAATTGGCCCAGGCATTCAAATGGATGGAAATGTTTTTGCCAATGTCGATAAGGCAGTTGCTTCTGCCTTTACCAACTCACGATTGCGCATGTCGGTAGTGAAAAATGCCTTGTTTGATCGAACAAATACCGGAACTAATACCCCTGCTTTTTGTGAGTGGCGTTTCATCCCTGAACCAGGTGTTGCTCGCCTAAGAATCATGCTTAAGGGTGGCGGCTCCGACAATGCGAGCCGTGTTGTTATGCTTACCCCTTCGGCGGGTCGTCAGGGGGTAATTGACGCTGTTGTCGAATGCGTTCGAGAAAAGGCAGCTAATGCTTGTCCTCCCTTAGTTATTGGCGTGGGTGTTGGCTCAACGTTTGACAAGGTTCCCAATTTAGCTAAACGTGCCCTTATGCGCCCACTCGATGAGCTTGCGTCCGATGCGGAAACTCAAGAGTTTGAAGAAGAACTTCTTGCTGCTGTTAACGCAACGGGAATTGGTGCGGGTGCTCTCGGTGGAGACACGACAGCATTAGGAGTAAGGGTGATGACAGCACCTTGTCATATTGCTGCTTTGCCTGTGGCAATTAATATGGGCTGCTCGGCAATGAGGAGGGTTACCGTTGAACTATAAAACTATCAATCTTCCACTCTCTAAAGTTGATGCGCGCTCTCTTGAAGCTGGAGAAGCCTGTTTGCTGAATGGAGCCATGTACACGTTGCGCGATGCGGGGCATATACGACTTTTAGGCGAACTCGATAAATCGGGTATGTTGCCCTACGGCTTAAGTGGTCAGGTCATTTTTTATGCGGGTCCTACGCCATCTGCTGCGGGTAGACCTTTTGGGGCTATTGGACCAACTACGGCTTCTCGTATGGATTTTGCTGCCCCCGAACTGTATAAACGAGGGCTGACGGCAACTATTGGTAAAGGCACCCGTTCTGAAGAAGTGCGTCAAGCATGCATAGAGTACTCATCGGTGTACTTCGTTGCTACCGGCGGTGCTGCTGCTTTTCTCGCCAAGCACATAGATTCGTGTGAAACCTTGGCGTATGATGATTTAGGCACGGAAGCGCTTCGTGAAATCACCGTGCATGATTTTCCTGTCTTTGTTGGGATTGACACAAAGGGAAATTCTATTTATTCGCTTGATAACGAGGAAACCAGTGAGCAATAGTCAAGAGGAAACTAAGGGTCCTGGCGTCTTGATCACCTTCGAGGGTGGTGAAGGTGCAGGCAAAACAACGCATATTACTTTTTTGGCTTCTTGTCTTCGGGTGATGGGCCGAGAGGTTTTATGTTTGAGAGAACCTGGCGGAACGTCTATTGGTGAAGCGGTTCGTTCTCTTGTGCTTGATCCTAATAACGCCAATATGTCTGATCAAACTGAACTCCTTCTCTATGAAGCTGCTCGTGCGCAGATTGTTCGAGAAGTGCTCATTCCCGCCCTTGCGCGTGGCGCGGTTGTTCTGCTTGATCGTTTCTATGATTCGACTATTGCCTATCAGGTTTATGGCCGTGGCTTGCCTGAGAGCTTCGTGCGTCAGGCAAATGGATTTGCTTGCCAAGGAGTCCATCCTTGTCGCACTATTTTGCTTACCACCGACGCTTCTGCCGAAGAAGGGCTGCGGCGTGCTACGCACCATGGGAATGCTGATAGGCTAGAGCTCGAAGGCGCCGATTTCCATACGCGTGTTAATCAGGGATTCTTCCGTATTGCTGCCGAAAACCCAGAGCGGGTAAGAGTGGTTTCTTCTTCTGGTCCTAAAGCTCAAACGGCTCGGAAAATTTTCTTTGAGCTAAAGGATGTTTTTGGCTGGAGTGAATCATCGGAAATCTTAAAACCAGAGTTTTTTGAAGCAATTAACAACCGTAATACCGATCATAAAGCCCAAATTTCTGATGGAGATTGATCGGCTTGGGAGATGTTTTCGAGAGTATTTTTGGCCAATCTAAGGTTCGCGAGTTTTTTAGAGCGATCATTTCTTCAGGGCGTGTAACTCACGCCTATCTTTTTACTGGCCCTGCGGGTTCTAATAAAACCGCAGCAGCTTATGCTTTTGCCCAAGCAATTATTTGCGAGAAAAAAGGCTGCCGCACGTGTGACGACTGTCGTCGCGTAGAAAGAAAAAAGCATCCCGACGTTCGCTATTATGCGCCAGAGGGCGTTCATGGCTATCTTGTTGATCAGGTGCGCGACATCGTTGCAGATTCCATGCTCGCTCCAATTCGCGCAAAGCGTAAAGTATATATACTTGATAGGGTTGATCTTTTAGGGGTGCAAGCAGCAAATGCTTTCTTGAAAACTCTTGAAGAACCACCTCAAGGTGTTGTGTTTATTCTTTTGGGCAGAACGCGTGAAGCGGTTTTGCCGACAATTGTTTCGCGTTGTCAGGTTGTTCCTTTTAGGCATATTCCCGCAACGCAGGCTGCGGGTATTGTGTCGCAGAATACGGGGGTTTCTCCTGAATATGCGCGCATTGCTATTGAAGCTTGTGACGGCTCTATTACCAATGCTTTTTCTTTCGCTCGCAGTGCTGAGCGAAAAGAGTTTCGCCGAAGAGTCATAGAGATTCTTGAAAGCTTAGAGCACGCCGACAATCGCGATGTATTGGAATATGCGGCTGAAATACTGGAGCGTTCGAAGGCCCCCCTTGATAATGTTCGTTCGGAGCATGAGGCAGAATTAAATGAGTCGGCGGACTTTTTAGCTCGTTCGGCTATTAAGCAGATAGAGGCGCGCCAAAAAAGGGCACTTAGTGCGGCAACTATGCGCTGTCTCAAGCAGCTCACAGCCATTATCCGTTCTTGGCTGCGAGATCTCATGATTATTTCGGCGCAAACTCCTGAACTCATTGTTAATGTTGATTGTCGGGAGTATTTGTTGCAGATTGCCCCTCGGATAGACGCTTCTTCACTCGTGGGAGTATTGCGTGAAGCGTATCGCTGTGATGAGGCAATCGCTTATAATGTTTCTCCAGAGACGTGCCTCGATGTACTTCTCTTTGAGATAAGAAAGGTTTTACATGGTTCGGGTAGCACCAATTAAAATGCAAGTCGGACCAAAGGTTCTTTGGTTTGATCCCGCTGATATAGAAGTTCACGCTGATGATAAAGTAATTGTTTCGACAGAGCGCGGTACAGAGTTTGCAACTGCAACTGCCGATATCATGGAGGTAAGCGATGAACTGGTTGAACAATTAAAAAGCCCTCTTAAGCCTGTTTTGCGCTTGGCAACAGAGGAAGACATTGCCCGCGCAGAGGAGCTTTCCGCCCAAAGTGAAGAAGCCCTCAGTGTTTTCAAGGAATTTGCTGCACAAACAAACGAGGATATGCATCCAGTTTTAGTGGAGTTTCTTTTTGATGGCGATAAGGCCGTTTTCTATTTTGAGGCGGAAGATAGAGTAGATTTTCGCGAGCTCGTAAGAAGGCTCGCCGCTCATTTTCATGTGCGTGTTGATATGCGCCAAATTGGTGTTCGTGATGGAGCACGTATTATTGGCGGTCTTGGACATTGTGGACAAGAGCTGTGCTGCAAGCGTTTGGGCGGAGAGTTCTCTCCCGTTTCCATTCGTATGGCAAAGGAGCAAAATTTATCCCTCAATCCTCAAAAGATTTCGGGTGTTTGTGGACGCTTGATGTGCTGTTTGCGTTACGAGTATGAGGTATATAAAGAGGTCAATTCTCGTGCGCCAAAACTTAACAGCAAGGTTGAGGTTGAAGGCATGGGAGACGCTAAGGTGACAGAAATTAATGTTCCTTGTGAGCGTGTTACCTTGCTTTTAGAAGACGGAAAAACGGTCAAAATTCCCTTGAGTGAAATGGAAATTATTGGTGAGGGAAAGCGTCCTAACCGAGTAAGTGCTGATGTAATCGAAGCATATTCCAACGTAAATAAGTATTCAATTCTTGAGTCTTCAACCACTTTAGAAGTTACTACCTTTACGGCAGAAGATAAGTTGGCTGATGCTGTGAGTTGCGCAAATTGTAAAATGCGAAATGAAGAGAAAGAGCAATCGCGTCCTTCTCGTCGTCCGCGTCGCAGGCAGCGTAACAAAACTGGTGCAGACACTACACAAGATCGAGGCACGAAAGAGGAAAAAACCGCTTCGCCTAATAGAAAAGCGGGAACAGACAAACAGCGACAAGCTGTAAATAAAAAGAATGGACCTAAGACAAATAATCGCAACAAGGCAGAACGCAATAAGCAGTCAGGCGATTCTTCTCGCAAGAGCGGAAAGAAATCTAACAATGCCGCTAAGCGTCCTGGACAAAAGTCGTCTGGTCTCAGAAGTGGGGGAGCGGTAAAGAAACAGCAGTCTCAAAATTCGACATCAAAAGAAAAGCTCAGATCTGAGACTATGCCGCATAGAAAATCGCGTCGTCGCCGCCATACCGCAGGAGGGGAACAACATGAAAACGGATAACTATGCGCTGTTAACTGATCTGTATCAGTTAACGATGGCTCAAGGGTATTGGGAGTGCAATAAGTTCGATGAACAAGCGTGTTTCCATGCTTTTTTTAGAGATAATCCCTTCAATGGTGGCTTCGCAATTGCCTGCGGAATGTCTCATATTGCCGAAATGATTGAAGAGTTTTCGTTCAGCGGTGAGGATATTGCATATCTTGCTTCGCTCAATGCTCCTGGTGGTGGCAAGCTTTTCAACCCTGATTTTTTGGCATATCTCAAAAACCTTAAGCTTGAAATTGATATTGAGGCAGTGCGTGAGGGAACGGTTGTTTTCCCTAATGATCCTTTGGTGCGGGTAACAGGCCCAATTCTTCAATGCCAGCTTATTGAAACAGCACTTCTTAACTGCATTAACTTTGAAACGCTGATTGCCACTAAGGCAGCTCGTGTTTGTTTGGCTGCAGAGACGCCCGTTGCGGAATTTGGTCTGCGTCGTGCTCAGGGTGAGTCGGGCGGCGTTCGCGCTTCTCGTGCTGCAATTGTGGGTGGATGTGCTTCAACGTCAAATGTGTTGGCGGGCCAGCTTTTTAATATTCCTGTTTCGGGCACACATGCTCATTCATGGGTTATGTCTTTTGATTCTGAGATAGAAGCGTTTAGAGCCTATGCTGAAATCATGCCTAAAAACTGCGTTTTACTTGTCGATACTTACGATATTACGCAGGGAATTAAGAATGCCATTACTGTTGGCCTAGAGATGAAGGAACGCGGCGAACATCTTGCTGCTATTCGCATCGATTCAGGTGACCTATCGTGGCGTGCAATTGAAGCGCGAAAAATGCTCGATGAGGCAGGCCTTTTCGATACGGGTATCGTGCTTTCGAATGATTTGGATGAGTACACTATTAAGTCAATTAAAGATTCAGGGGCTAAGGTAACGTCATGGGGTGTGGGAACCAAGCTCGCAACTGCCTATGATCAGCCTGCATTGGGTGGCGTGTATAAACTCGCAGCGAAGCGCAAAGGGGATGGCCCTTGGGAGGACTGCGTTAAGGTTTCTGGTCAGGCCGCTAAACTCACCGTGCCTGGTGTTCTTGATGTTCGTCGTTACTACCATGAATCGGGTTTGCTTGCGGGTGATATGGTGTTTGATATCAACAAGGGTGTTGCTCTGGAGTATATTGTCGATCCTGCAGACGAATTGCGCCAAAAAGACCTTAAAGGTAAGAGGTTTGTTACGCTGCTGGAGCCCTTGGCGCGTGGTGGCAAAGTTGTTCTCAAAGAAGAATATCGCGATGCTATGATTGCGCAGGCATATTGTAAAGAGCAACTTGCAACTCTTGATGAAAGTCAAAAACGTATCTTGAACCCACATTCCTATCCAGTTGGTCTTGAGTATGGTTTGTTCCATCGTCGACGCAAGCTCGTTTCTGAACTGCTTGGTCTTTCTAAATAGTGAGTTAACAAAGAGAGGTCTTTATGGATTCCAAATGCAACCTTATTATTGATTCGTGTTGCGACTTGCCCCATGAGGTTATTGATAGGGAGGGTGTTTATCTTCTCAAATATCCCTACACCGATAGCTCGGGCGAACATCTTGATGATTTGTATCAGTCGGTCAGTGATCATGATTTTTATGAAGGCATGCGTAAAGGCGAAAAGCCTCAAACCGCACAGGTACCCATCGTTGCTTTCAATGAAGCTTTTGATTGGGCTTACGAACAGGGTAAGCCGACGGTTTATTTGAGTTTTTCAAGCGGTCTTACGGGAACGTTCGACACAGCTCAAATTATTCTCGAACAGGCAAGGGCAGCCCATCCTGACTTAGAAATATATGCGGTTGATACCAAACTTGCTTCGATTGCAGAAGCACTCCTCGTCTACGAAGCGCTTCGTCAGCGCGAACGGGGATTGAGTGCAAAAGAGCTTGCCGATTGGGCAGAAGAGGCACACTTTTTCATCGATGAGGAATTCATGGTTGATGACCTTGAAGCACTTCGTCGCGGGGGTCGTATCCCTTCTTCGGTTGCCTATGCTGGCTCAAAGCTTGACGTTAAGCCTCTTCTCACTATTGATGACGAAGGAAAGCTTGCGTTGACAGGTGTTGCGCGCGGCAGGAAAAAGGGCATTAAAGCGCTAGTTGATTATTATGAAAAACGCAAGGCTGAAGATGCGTTTGGCCATAACATCACTATTGGGCATAGTGATTGTCCAAAAGATGCAGAACGTCTTGTGGAGCTTTTGCATAAAGCGGATGAGTCAGCCATCATTTTAGAATCTCGTATTGGACCAGTTATCGGTAGCCATGTTGGTCCAGGTATGCTTGCTGTTGCTTTCTGGGGAAAAGATTCTCGCTCTACTATGTCTGTTGCAGATCGAATCGCTCATAAAGTGAAGGGTAAGTAAAATGGCTGAAGAAAAGCAAACATTTATTTTTGCTGGTGATACTGAAGTTGGGCAAAGGTTGAGCACTCTTTTGATACAGGGTGGTTTTCTTCCTGCATCAGATTTGAATGACGCTGATGTGGTATTAACTTATCACGAAAACCAATCAAAGCTTGAAGATATTTACTTTGGATCTCCGGGTCTTTTGTCAGATACCAAAGAGGGAGTAATTCTTGTTGACTTAAGTCCTACAACTCCCGTTTTCGCGCAAGAACTCAACGCTCTTGCTTTGGTGAACGATCGTCAAGCACTTGATGCACCTTTGGTTGTTCGTGATATGGTGGCACAAGATGCTTTCGCTCTTTCGAGTAATTTGATGATTGTCGCTGGTGGAGCGTCTGATAGTTACGATGCTGTTTATCCCATGCTCCGCGCCATAGCAGACCGTGTTTTATTTATGGGTAAATCGGGTTCAGGTCAGGCTTCTAAAGTTGCTCTTACTCTCTATAACGCAGCAGCGGTCATTGGTCTTATTGAAGCAGATTCTTTCCATGGGCTTTCAGGAAAGTTATTTGATGCAGAAGACCTTCTCGAAGAAGCACTTTCAGCAAACTACATTGCTCCTGTTCATGCGGCATTTTTGGACGCATTGAGAAATCGCAGCTACAAAGGAACCTATACTGTTGAGATGATGATGGGTGAATTGGCTGCTGCGTTAAGTGCTGCTGATGACAAAGATATGATTTTTCCTCAGGCGGAAGCAGGGTTTCACTTATTAGAGCTTTTGGCTGTTGTGGGTGGAAGTTCGCTTTCTCCGGCTGCTTTGACACTTGTGTTTGGAAGCGAAGAAAAGGCACGAGAGTTTGGTCTTGATTGGTCTCGTGCTGAAGAGGTGTATGAACATCATCATGATGATGAATGCTGTGGTGGCCACGATGACCCCGACCATGAATGCTGTGGTCGTCATGATCACCATCATCACGAGGAAGATGAGTATTTAAACGATGATTACCCAAATGATTTTATGGGTTTTTCTTCTAACTAGAGTTAAGGAGCTGTTGGCGTGCGCACCGGATGGTGTGCACGTTTTTTTGTTGAGGGTGAGAAAAAAGAATGATCGTATCTGATGTTGCCCTAGAACACTATCAAGCTTGCGATTTATGCCCCCGCGTCTGTGGCGTGAATCGAGCGAACGGTGAGGTGGGTATATGTGGAGCTACGGATAAATTAGTTCTTGGAAGGGCAGCTCTTCACTGGTGGGAGGAACCCTGCTTGGTAGGCGAACAGGGAAGCGGAGCTGTTTTCTTTTCGTACTGTCCGATGAAGTGTGTGTATTGTCAAAACTATGATTTGGCCCATGGCGCGGGTGTCGAAATAACAAGCGACAGACTTCGTGATATTTTTCTTGAATTACAAAATGAACAGCATGCAGCTAACATTAATCTGGTTACTCCCACTCATTATCTCCCTCATATTGCACAAGTTCTTACACAATTGCGCACGGAAGCAGGGGATTGTTCGAACGATGGTTGTTTAACTATTCCCGTGGTATATAACACCTCTGGGTTTGAAAGAGTCCAAGCGCTCTCGTTGATAGATGGTCTTGTGGATGTGTACCTCACTGATTTTAAATACAGTTCAGTGGATACTGCTCAAAAATTATCACGGGCAAAAGCCTATCCCGAGACGGCTTTGTTGGCAGTTTCTGAAATGCTGCGACAAACAGGTGCTCCTGTATTTGATGAAGAAACAGGTCTTATGCGCAAGGGGGTAATCGTGCGTCATCTGGTGCTTCCGGGGTGCATTGAGGAATCGTTTGAGGCTGTAAAATGTTTATGGGAACATTTTGGAAACGATGTAGTTTTGAGCATTATGGGGCAGTATACGCCGCTTACTACAAATGGCGAACTTGAGCAGTATCATCTTAACGAAGTGGTAACCCCCGAGCAGTATGAGCGGGTTTTAGAATATGCCGATTCCCTCGGAGTGGAAGATTATTTTTGGCAAGAAGGGGGATCTTGTGAAGAGAGTTTTATTCCTGCTTTCGATGGAACGGGAGTTATGGCATAATAGTCGGCGTCGCTTTTCTGCCAGTGTGGCGCAACGGTAGCGCAACTGATTTGTAATCAGTGGGTTGCAGGTTCGATTCCTGTCACTGGCTCCAGTCGATAATACGCCGTTCGTTACGAACGGCGTATTTTTGCATAAAGGGTGGTTACTTTACTTAGCTTAATTTGATGGGCTGAGGGAATAGCTGTTCCTGTTTGAATGAAGTAGCTCAGCTTTTCAGCCTTAGCCCCGCGAGCGTTACCTACGCTTTTCTACTTTTGGATGAGGGCAACAAATTTTGCAGGAGAATCAGTGTGATTTTTGATTGCGTGTGAGTCTCCTTTTTCGCAGAACATCACATCTCCTACATGCACTTCTGTTTCTTCTCCATTGTCGTTGTAGAGAGCATTGCCTTCGATAAGAAAATACATTTCAGTGTCTTCCGCGTGAACATGCGGACCAATTTCGCATCCTGGTTCAAGTGTTATGCATGCCGCAAAGGTGCAAATCCCGTTTAGCTGATTGTCTTGAAGAAGCACATCACGCAAAATGTACCCGTTTCCTCCGTGGACGTTTTCTGCTTTTACCGCTTCGCGATTTTGAACAACACTCATGGTGTCCCCCTTCGGATGAGTTGTTATAAAAACACGGTACCACAAGAGTGATACCGTGTTTTGGCCACTTTATTAAGGGCGGGAGAAAAAGCTTAAACTGTTCCCATTTGCCAAGAGTTAAGGTATTGGATTTGCTCGGGAGTAAGGGTGTCGATGGTTACACCAAGCGTTTCAAGCTTTACGCGAGCAATAGCGTTATCAATGTCTTCAGGAACGTCGTAGCAATCTGGTTTAAGTTCTTGTGCGTGCTTGATCATATACTCCGCGCAAAGGGCCTGGTTTGCAAAGCTCATATCCATAACGGAAGCGGGGTGACCTTCAGCGCAACTCAGATTTACTAAGCGGCCATCGGCGAGCAAAACAACAGTTCTGCCATCCTCGAGGGTGTACTCTTCAACCAATGGACGACGGGTTACATGGCTTACGGCGTGCTCTTCAAGCCAGGGGATGTTGATTTCGGAATTGAAATGACCCGAGTTGCACACGATGGCTCCATCTTTCATGTTTTCAAACATAGGACCATCGATAACGTTAAGGTCGCCCGTAACGGTAATCCATACGTCGCACAGAGCAGCTGCTTCTACAGCAGGCATAACTCGATAGCCATCCATGATAGCTTCAAGCGCTTTAAGAGGGTTGACTTCACAAACGATAACTTGAGCACCCATACCACGTGCTCTCATAGCGACGCCGCGGCCGCACCATCCATAACCCGAGACGACAAGCGTACGTCCGGAAAGAAGGCGGTTGGTTGCGCGGATGATTCCGTCTAGGGTTGACTGACCCGTTCCGTAGCGATTATCAAAGAAATGCTTCGTTTTAGCTTCGTTAACTGCAATGATGGGATATTTCAACTCATTTTGGTGTGCCATTGCAGCCAAGCGAACAACGCCCGTAGTGGTTTCTTCGGTGCCGCCAACGATAGTTTCAAGGGCGTCGGTTCGTGTGTCGTGAATGCGTCCGACAACGTCTGCTCCATCGTCCATGGTGATTTGAGGGAGCGAATCAATTACGGCATCAATATGTCGGTAATAGGTCGGGGTGTCTTCTCCTTTAATGGCATAGACAGGTATTTCGAAGTGTTTTACTAAAGCGGCAGCGGTGTCATCTTGGGTAGAAAGAGGGTTTGAAGCGCAAAGGACAATTTCCGCCCCACCTGCTTTGAGGGTTCGCATAAGGTTTGCAGTTTCGGTTGTTACATGTAGACATGCACCAATTCTGATGCCCTGAAGAGGCTTCTCTTTTTCAAATCGCTCACGAATAGAAGCAAGGACGGGCATATCGCGGTCTGCCCATAAAATACGATCAAGGCCTTCATCGGCGAGCGATAAATCTTTTACGTCATAGTTCATAAGAACCTCCTTTATCTAATACATGAGAATACCACGCACCGTAGCGAGTGAGGTTTATAAAGTGGTTCTATCAAGCTAATTTAAGCTGGTAGGTAACTAAATAGCTTACGAATTGTATACAAACTGCGCAGATATCTTACCTAGTTGTTTCATCTCATTAAAAATGACTATAATCATGTTCGATTTTCTTACCGTTATGTATAGGTAGGAAAGAAGTGCTACGCAAGGGGACATAATATAGTGAGCACTTACCGTTAAGGAGCATATTCTGTGATTGATCAAGTACTTGAATCAGTTTCACTTTCTTTTGTTGATATTTTCAATTTCTGCGTTTTTATTGCGTTTACCTGCTGCTATGCCTATCAGCTGTTCTATGTGTTCGTAACGCTTACGCATAAGCCTCCTGTTCGTGAGGCGAAAAAAAACCATCGTTATGCGGTGGTTATTTCGGCGCGAAACGAAAATGCGGTTATCGGAGACTTAATCCATAGCATTCGTGTACAGAACTATCCGCAGGAGTTGATTGATATCTTTGTTATCGCGGATAACTGTACCGACAATACTGCCGCCGTTGCCCAAGAGGCGGGTGCAATCGTTTTCCCTCGCTTTAATACGGAAGAAATTGGCAAGGGATATGCTCTTGATTACGGTATTACCTGCATCCGCGAACATTACTCCCAGAATAAATATGAAGCGTATTTTGTGTTTGATGCGGACAATGTTTTAGATGTGAACTATTTCCGTGAAATGAATAAAGTATTTGATGGTGGCGCTATTGCTTCTACGAGTTATCGCAATTCCAAAAACTATGGTTCTAACTGGATTACGGCAGGTTATGCAGTTTGGTTTATGCGTGAGGCGAAATATCTCAGTCAAGCTCGTCTCACATTAGGAACAAGTTGTGCTGTTTCGGGAACAGGTTTTTTTGTTAGTGCGAAGATTATCGAGGAAATGGGGGGATGGAAATTCCATCTTCTTACTGAAGATATTGAGTTTTCTACGTATTCAATACTTAACGGTCGTCGTATTAGCTACTGTCCAACGGCAATGCTCTATGATGAACAACCTTTAACGTTTAAAGATTCTTGGAATCAGCGATTCCGTTGGGCTAAAGGCTTTTATCAGGTTTTCTTCCATTATGGGGCCGGCCTGGTAAAAGGCATCTTTAAGAACAAAAAAGGATATCGTTTTGCGTGTTATGACATGCTGATGACCATTGCTCCTGCAATGCTACTTACTATTATTACTATCATTTTCAATGCGGTTATTATTACGCTCGGTGTTACGGGGGTAATGTCTACAGGAGCAATGGTTACTTCATCGCTTTCTTCGATTTTCTTCTGTCTGTTCAACTATACCGTGTTCATGTTTATGTTTGGCGCTCTTACAACGTTTACTGAATGGGATAACATTCATTCAACTACGGGTAAGAAAATCCGTTACATGTTCACCTTTCCTTTCTTTATGCTTACCTACATTCCTATCGCTTTGGTTGCTCTGGTTAAGAAGGCTTCGTGGAAGCCTATTCAGCACAGTATTTCGGTTGATGTTCAGGAGTTTGCTCAGGCAAATTCTGAGTCTTCTGAAAGGATTTAACCCTTTCGCCTTTCGAAGAAGTTGTTGTCCTGAAAAGATTCTCAAGAACGGGCTCTGCTTTTTTAGAGTTAGTTTGCGTTTTTGCTTCGGTTACATAAGTGGCTTAGACGCGTGCAAGTGTAAGTCCTCCAACCCATGTGCTTCCAGACTCTTTTAGGGTAGCGGCTGCAGAGTAGAGGGTTGATCCCGTAGTAAAAACATCATCAATAAGAAGAACCGAAGGAGCAATTCGTTCTTCTTTCACGAAAAAGGTATTCTTCTTGTTTTCTACGCGTTGTTTTGCCTTTAGTTTTCTTTGATCGCGGCTTTCTTTTTGTCCAAGGAGCGAGACTAGAGGAATAGCAGTTAAAGCAGAAAGCTCTTTACCTATGCACATCATGTGATCAAATCCACGTTCTTTGAGCGCTTTGTTTCGGGCGGGAATTGTGGTGAGTATGAGGTCTTTGGGCCACGCGGGATTTATGAGAGGTTTCATCAGAAGCGCAAGGATAGGGGCGAGTTGTTGTTCACCTCTATCCTTGTAAGTAGTAATTAGCTTAAGCGTTTCGGGGGTGGCTTGAAAAACTGAAGCACAGGCATCAAGGGGAATGCTCTTAAGACCTTTTAACTCAAGTGATACCGAATTACATTCGCAGCAGATTGCTTTCCCAAAAGCTGCTCCGCAGGTGGGGCAGGTGCGGTATTGGTCAATAAAAGGGAGGTTTTGCCAACAGTTGGGGCAGAGAAGCGTGTCTAGAGCATCGCAGAGCGCGCAGCGTGTTGGCCAGAGCGTTTCGCCAAGAATAAGATTCAGTATTGAGAGGTAGGTATTCATCCTTTGAGGGTAAAAGACGAGTCTAATTAATAATTCGAAATCGATTCAACGCAAACGTAAAAACTAATGAAACGTATGCGGATTTGCTTTTATGGCAGGAGTGTGCTTGTTAGTATCTGCTACACTAGGAGGGCTTCTTTTAGGTCTGTGGTTGCGGTTTATCCAAGTCCAAGGCAGATGCGGTCAAAAGGATCCACGTAAGTTATCGATTTTTCGAAACGAGCATGGCGCATCCTAGAGGTAAGACGTACCGCTCGAAATTGCAGCATGGGGCTGCACGGGCGAGAGGGCGATGTATTAAAGCTTAGTCCCAGTGCGCGAGTGTGGGGTCAAAAACCAGGTCAGCTGAAAGAAGCAACGATTTTCCAGAAGGGATTCTTTATATGAAGCGAACGATAACAGTAGTTCTGACGTTAATTACGGCGTTGTGTGTTTGTATGGTGCTTTCCGGGTGTTCCTCAACTGAGTACACTCCCGAAAAGAAGCAGCAAACGGTTAAGGATTCCGCCCTAAATTCTTCAGGAACCTTACGTGTTGGAGTTGATGCTTCAAGTGCTCCTTATGCTGCTGAGTCATCAGGCCAAATCGTGGGCATTGAAGTTGATGTTGCTGCCGCGCTCGCTGATGAACTTGGTCTCAAGCTCGAACTTGTTGATGTTGGAACGAATTCCGCAAAGGCATTTACCAATGAAAATGTAGATATTGTTATGGGCGTTGAATCGCAAAACTCCGCTTATTGGTTAAGCGATGCTTATATGACGTCTGCAGTTGCGTTGTTTTCCACTGATAAAAACGCCAAGGTTCCGACAGAGGCGGGTTCATTTAAAATTGCTGCTCAATCTTCCTCTATGAGCGCTTGGGAGGTAACCGATACCTACGGCGAGAGTGTTTTAAGCTCATCTCCAGACCTTCAAACTGCTTTCACTTCTTTACAGAATAAGTCAGTGAATTTTGTCGCCGCCGATAGCACTATTGGTGCCTATGTTGCTCATTCTTCAGGAGCTTCTGTTTATCCTGTTGCTTTGCTTCAAGACACCATTACGTATGGTATTGCGGTTAAATCGTCAAATATCGAACTGCAATCGGCGGTTAAGCAAGCTCTTTCTACTATCAATAAAAACGGAATTGTGACAGTGGTTATGAATAAATGGCTTGGTGAATCGGTAGACATTTCCTCTTTGCCAACCGTGAAGAAACCGGAAAGTACTACTACTGACGAGGCAAAAGAAGAAGATTTAACAGGTGGCAATACGGAAACGAATAATACAAGGGCTGCGTAAATAAATACATATATTGCAAAAAAGCTGCTTGTTCTGCGGTTTTGCTAAGATATATGACGTCATTAAAGAGAAATGTTTTCGTTAAGGTTACAAATGGAAGAAGAGTGAATCTCGCGTTCACTCTTCTTTTTTATTATGGAGTTAAAAGAAAGCACTTAGACTGTTTTCTTAGGTTTGTTGGTTTGATTGGAGTTGTGTAATGAACGAGAAAATCCCTCGCAAAACAGGAGTTAAAATATTTCTCCTTGGGTTTTTAGGGGCGGTAGTTGCGTGCGCACTTGCTTTTGGAGTCTATTCCGCTCTCGGGAAAAACTCTTCTTCGGTAACGCTTGGGAGTGATGGGTCTGGCACCAATATAACGGTTACGGGTGATGATGCTACGTTGGCAGAAGCGGTGGCGCAAAAAGCGCTTCCTTCGGTGGTTAATATCAACGTTTATACTGCCTCACAGTCACAAGCTCAAGGGTTTATGAGGTCAAGCTCTACTCAGGAATACACACAATCATCTCTTGGTTCGGGCGTTATTCTTTCTGATGATGGATACATTCTTACTAACTACCATGTAATTGAAGGTGCCGATAAACTGCAGGTTGTTGCTTCGGGCGGCGAGTATGAAGCAAAGGTTGTAGGCACCGATCCTTCGAGCGACTTAGCAGTAATAAAGATTGAAGCTTCTGGTTTACCTGCTGTAGAAATCGGAAGTTCGTCTGATCTTGTTACCGGTGAATGGGTTATGGCCGTAGGCAGCCCGTTTGGTCTTGAGCAGTCGGTTTCAACGGGTATTGTTTCGGCAGTAAGCCGCTCTTCTTCATCTTTGTATAGTTCTGAATCTGAAGCAATTTATACCAACATGATTCAGACGGACGCAGCAATTAATCCTGGTAATTCTGGTGGCGCGCTTGTTGACAAGAATGGCAAGTTGATTGGTATTAATACGCTTATTGCTTCTACGTCCGGTTCAAGTTCTGGAGTAGGTTTTGCAATTCCTGTTGATTACGCCATGAAGATTGCAGAACAAATCATAGCGGGTCAAACTCCTTCTCATGCCCAGCTTGGCGTTTCGCTTACTACGGTTAACTCTTCGGTAGCTGCTCGTTACAATTTGCCTGTTAGTGAAGGTGCGTATGTAACACGTGTTACTTCAAACTCTGGAGCTAGCAAGGCTGGAATAGCTGAAGGGGACATCATCACGAAGGTTGGGGACAGTAAAGTAACTTCCGCAAGTGATCTAATCATTGCTGTTCGTTCTCATAATCCAGGTGATACGGTGAGCGTAACCTTTAATCGCTCTGGCTCTGAACAGACGGTTGATGTCGTTTTGGGAACAGATTCATAGACTAAATGTAGAAGCCTTGGCTTTGCGAAGAAATCCTCTGTCTTGGGCAGAGGATTTCTCTTTTTACGGTAAGATGAAGAGCGGTATCGAACAACGGAAGGATACGAATGGGCTCAGACTATAAATATAGACGAGTACTCCTCAAGCTATCAGGCGAAGCTTTAATGGGCGAAACAGGCTATGGTATTGACCCAAAGGTTGTTGAAGAGCTCGCTATTCAGATTAAAGAAATTGTTGATGACGGCATCGAGCTTGCTATTACCGTAGGTGGTGGCAATATTTTTAGAGGTCTTGCGGGTTCGGCTGAAGGCATGGATCGTGCACAGGCGGATTATATTGGAATGCTGGCAACATGCATGAACGCTCTTGCTCTTCAGGATGCGTTTGAGCGTCATGGAATTCTTACACGTGTCATGAGCGCTATTGAAATGCGTCAGGTTTCTGAGCCTTACATCCGTCGTCGTGCTATTCATCATCTTGAAAAAGGGTACGTAGTTATTTTTGCGGCAGGTACGGGTAATCCTTACTTCACTACCGACACCACGGCAGCTTTGCGCGCTTGCGAAATTAACGCCGAATGCCTCATGAAAGCAACAAAGGTTGACGGCATCTATGATGATGATCCAATGAAAAATCCAGAGGCAAAGAGGTTTGAAACCATTAGTTATCTCGATGTTCTTTCCAAGGAACTTCACGTTATGGATTCAACAGCTACTTCTCTGTGCATGGATAACAATCTTCCAATTCTTGTTTTCGATCTCACGGTTCCAGGAAACATTTCTCGTATTCTTAAGGGTGAAAACATCGGAACAACAGTTGTTTCCGATCGCTAGAGTGATTTGTTAGTCCAGTTCATCTCAGGTGATAGATGAATCCTGTTAGCCAACGAAAGGGATATCAATGATTAAAGATACAATGGATAAAACCAAAGGGCGTATGGAAGGCGTTCTAGGTCAGCTTTCTGATAATTTTGCTTCTGTTCGCACTGGCCGTGCTAACGCGATGATCCTTGATCGTGTTAAGGCAGAATACTACGGAACGCTTACGCCTGTTAATCAGATGGCAGCTATTAAGACTCCCGATGCCCATACTTTGGTTATTGAACCTTGGGATAAATCTGCTCTCGGTGCAATTGAACAGGCGATCATGAAGTCCGATCTTGGTGTAACACCCAATAATGATGGTTCGGTTATTCGTCTTCCTTTCCCTCCTTTGACTGAAGAGCGTCGTCGTGAGCTGGTAAAGCAGTGCAAAACATATGCTGAAGAAGCTCGTATTGCTGTTCGTAACGCTCGTCGTGACGCGAATTCAGAAATTGATAAGCTGGTTAAAAATGAAAACCTTCCTGAAGACGAAAAACGTCGAGCCGAAGACGAAATTCAGAAAATCACTGATGGGTACGTTGCTTCAATTGACGAAGCCTTCAAGGCTAAAGAAGCTGAGGTAATGGCTATCTAGCCTTGCGGTGATGTTGTTATGAGAAAACCTCTGACTACTATTTTTCCTTGTGTCCCTAACGATATCGATCTAGCGACTTTTGACGAGGCTTCCGTGCCTTGTCATGTTGCTATTATTATGGATGGCAATGGTCGCTGGGCAAAGAAACGAGCACTCAATCGTCTTAAAGGGCATAAGGCTGGCATTGAAGCGGTCCGCGAGGCAATTCGCTGCGCGAACGATATTGGTGTTGACTATCTTACCATCTATTCATTCTCTACCGAAAACTGGAAGCGTCCTCAAGAAGAAGTTTCGGGGCTTATGGAGCTTTTTGCTAAGACTATGTTGGCAGAAGTTGATGGTCTTCATGAAGAGCAGGTTCGTGTTAGAACCATTGGTGACCTTTCAATGCTCCCAGAAGAAACAAGACAGGCCTTTGATCGCGCTTGGGAAAAAACAAAAAACAATTCCGGTATGACACTCGTTGTGGCGGTGAATTATGGATCGCGCCAAGAAATTATTCAAGCAGTAGAGAAAACAGCTGTTCAGCTTGCTGAAAAAAGAGATCAGGGTAGCGCTACTCTTACCGAAGAGCTTTTCAAGGGCAATTTGTATACCGTAGATATTCCTGACCCCGATTTGCTTATTCGTACGAGTGGAGAAATGAGAATTTCGAATTTCTTGCTATGGCAAATTGCGTACACTGAGCTGTATTGCACCGATGTGCTTTGGCCTGATTTTACGCGATATGATTTCCTTCGTGCAGTATTGGCATATCAAAAGCGTGAGCGTCGGTATGGGGCTCTGTGATATGACTGAAGTTCGCGTGCGAAAAGCTTTCAGAAGATCTTCAGATGGACTCGAAGAAGAGGCGTCTATTCAGGACAAAGAAGCCGCTTTAAAGGGTCAGGCCTATGAAGCGGGTGGATCAACGGAGGTTCTTGATGAGATTCCTCTTAAAACAACGAAGTCGCAAAAAAGAACAACGGCATTAAAACAAAAAGCCCTCGATAAGACTCCAAAAAAACTCAAGAATCCCTCTGAGCTTCAGGTTCGTATTCGTACGGGGGCTATCTATATTTTTCTTACGGTGGTGTGCGTGCTTGCTTCCGATGTCACCACTGCGCTTTATTTAGCTTTACTTTCTGCAATCTGTGCGGGGGAGTTTTATCTCATGCTTCGCTCAGATGCCAAGTTGCCAAACGAGCTTTTAGGAGTAATTGCTGCAGCGCTTTTTCCTATTGCTATGTGGCTTTTTGGAATACCGGGTGTTGCGGTTACCTTAGTGGTATTCATTATCGTGCTGCTGGTGTGGTATGTGTTTTGGCTGCCGGCTCGCGTAGGCGATGTCGCAGTTAGCTTGTTCGGCGCGCTCTACACGGGTCTTACCATGTCTGCTGCTATGTTGCTTCGAATGGTTTTGCCTGAGTTTTGGGGTGGCGTATTAATTTTAGGTATCTTCCTAAGTGTTTGGGCGAATGACGCCTTTGCGTATCTGGTTGGTTCAGCTATCGGAAAGCATAAGCTTGCACCGAGCGTGTCTCCTAAGAAAAGCTGGGAAGGCTTTATTGCTGGTCTCATTACTTGCATGGGCTTCTGGTGTTTGCTTACGCTTATTCCTGGTGTTGATATGTCAATTGCTCAGGCGCTCATTTTTGGGTTTGCCTGTGGCTTGGCAGGTGTTTTGGGAGATTTGGTCGAGAGTAGAATCAAGCGTAATTCTGGCGTGAAGGATTCGGGAACTATTATGCCAGGCCATGGTGGTTTATTGGATCGTTGTGATTCGCAATTCTTGGTCACTATGCTTGCGGCGCTTCTTTTAGCGTTATTTCATTGTATTCCGTACGTATTCTAAAAATAGAGCCTATTCTATTAACAGGGCTAATGGATAGGAGTTCTTTTCGTGACTTCACAGGAGACAAAACCAAAACGTATTGCGGTTCTTGGTTCGACAGGTTCAATAGGTGCTCAAACGCTTGATGTCGCGCGTCAGCATCCTGAAGAAATAACCATTGTTGCTCTTGCGGTGTATAGCCGTGTTGATGAGCTAAAAAAACAACTTACCGAATTTGATGTTGCTCATGTAGTAGTGGGAAATGAAGACTTTTCTCATGAAATAGTAGCGGATGAGCTCAATGTGCTTACTTCCGCTTCTTCTCATGCAAAAGAATGGGGGTTTTCGGCAACTTTTGGCGCTGAGGCCGTTGTTGATTTGTGTCGTTTGCCTGAAGTGGATATGGTGGTAAATGCGCTGGTTGGTGCCGCAGGCCTTCGTGCAAGTTATGAGACGCTGAAAGCGGGAAAAAAGCTTGCACTCGCCAATAAAGAATCGCTTGTGGTGGGCGGGGATATTATTATGCCCATGTCTACTCATGAAACGCTCCTCCCTATCGATTCTGAACATGGTGCAATTTATCAGTGTCTTTTAGGGGAAGATCCTAGAGAAGTGTCAAAGCTTTGGGTTACCGCCTCTGGTGGACCATTCCGCGGTAAAAAACGAGAGGATCTTTTATCGATTACTCCTGAGCAAGCTCTTGCTCATCCTACATGGAATATGGGGAAAAAAATCTCGATCGATTCCTCGACGCTTATGAACAAGGGTCTTGAAGTTATTGAGGCTCATCATCTGTTTTCTATGGATTACGATCGTATTGAGGTGGTTGTTCAGCCTCAGAGTGCTATTCATTCTATGGTTGAATTCTCTGACGGTTCCGTAAAAGCACATTTAGGTACAACTGATATGCGTATTCCGATTCAGTTTGCCCTCAGTTATCCAGAGCGCTGGTCGGCTCCTGTCAAGCCGCTCGATTTCAGGACTTTGGGATCATTGGAATTCGAGGCACCAGACACCGAAACATTCAAGTGTCTTGCTCTTGCGAAACATGCTGGATCAACAGGCGGAACGCTTCCTTGTGCAATGAATGCTGCAAACGAAATCGCGGTAGCAGCCTTTCTTAATCGTGAGTGCTCCTATCTAGGCATTGCTGAAGTGGTCGAGAAAACAATGGAGCACACCGCTTCTGTTGTGGTTGAGAGCATCGAGCAACTTCTAGAGGTTGATGCGCAAGCGCGTGACTATGCTCGTACTTTGGTAAGGATTGGTTTCTAGGTTCTATGCAGGTTCTTGAAACATTACTTATTGCTACGCTTCTTCTTGGTTTTCTGGTTTTTATCCATGAAGGAGGACACTTTTTAGTGGCACGTGCTTTTAAGGTTCGTGTTACCGAATTTATGATTGGCTTCCCAGGTCCTCATATCGGGTTTACTCGAAAGGGAACCAAATTTGGCATTACCGCGATTCCCTTGGGAGGGTATGCAAAAGTTTGCGGCATGCTCCCTGCGCCAAATAACCCAATTTTCAAAGATATTTTAGGGTTTGTATATGATCGCGGAGAAGTTACTTATGAGGAAGTCGCTAAGGTTTTTTCTCTTGAAATAAAAGAAGCTTTTGACTTACTGGAGGTATTGGTTGATTGGGGCTCTCTGGAGCATCCCACACAAAAACGAACAGATAACACGTATCGCACTCCTGCACGGAAAGGGCTTCCTGCTGGAACAGCTTATGAAGTGAATGATCTTGAAGCATTTTACAAAGAAGAAGAATCGCAGCAGTATTGTTCGATTTCTTTTTGGAAGCGGGCTTGCATTTTAGCAGCTGGTCCAATCATGAATTTGCTCTATGCCATGCTGATGTTCGTGATTATTTATTCGATATTGGGCATAGATCTACAAAACACCGCAACAGGTGAAGTAAAGCATATTGTTCTTAATCCTATTGATTCTATTGTTGCGGGGTTTCGTTATATCGGCACGGTTGTGGTAGCCATCTTGGGTTTATTTAATCCTGCTACTGCTGCTGAGACGGTATCTAATTCAACGTCAATTATCGGAATCGCAGTGCTTTCTCGCGATGCTTTTGAAGCTGGTTTGGTAAATATCCTTTCGTTTTCGGCTATCATTTCTGTTTCGCTCGGCTTGATGAACCTGCTTCCCATCCCTCCACTTGATGGAGGCCGCTTGCTTATTGAGATAATCCAGAAGATAGCAAGAAGGCCTGTGCCTGTGCGCGTTCAGAACTATCTCAGTACGGCAGGATTTGTGCTGTTTATGGTCTTTTTTATTGTTATGGTTAACCAAGATATCCAGAGATTTATTTTTGGAAATTGGGGATAGATATGTGTGGAAAAGCAGAAAAACCCAATCAGAAAACACGACAAGTTTTCGTGGGGGAAGTTCCTGTGGGTGGGGGCGCCCCCTGCGCCGTTCAGTCTATGCTTAATTATGCGCTTAATGATGTTGCGGCTAATGTTGAGCAAATTAAACGCTTACGTGAAGCAGGATGCGAAATCATCCGCATTGCTATTCCGTCGAAAAAAGATCTTGATTTTTTCGAATCTATTTGCGAGCAATCGCCCCTTCCTGTCGTGGCAGATATTCATTTTAGTGCAGAAATTGCCATAGAAGCGGCTCGTCGGGGTGCGGCAAAGCTGCGTATCAATCCTGGCAATATTGGTGGTCTTGAAAAAACGAAGCTCGTAATCGAGGCGGCAAAGGCGGCGGGAATTCCAATCAGGATTGGAGTTAATGCGGGATCTCTTGATTCATCGATTGCTCAAAGGGAAGATCTTTCTCTAGCGGAAAAGCTTACCCTTTCGGCAAAAGGATATGTTGACTTCTGCTTTGAACAGGGTTTTTATGATGTTATTGTTTCAGCAAAAGCCCATGATGTTCCTACAACAGTTGCAACCTATCGACTGCTTTCAGAAGAAATCCCTGAAGTTCCTCTTCATATTGGAGTCACCGAAGCGGGCACGCTGTTTCAGGGGTTAATAAAGTCCGCGAGTGGCTTAGGTATTTTGCTTGAAGAGGGAATTGGCGATACGATGAGAATCTCGCTTACCGATGATCCGATAGAAGAGATTCGTGCCTGTTGGACGCTTTTGGCGGCTCTTGGTTTGCGTCGTAGAAATCCGGAACTAATTAGTTGTCCAACCTGCGGTCGCTGTAAGGTTGATTTGATTGGTCTTGCTAAGCAAGTTGAAAGGCGGCTTTCTGAAGTTAATCGCCCCCTTCAAGTTGCTGTGATGGGTTGTGTGGTTAATGGGCCAGGTGAAGCGGCAAGCGCTGACATTGGCGTAGCGTGCGGGGATGGCTCTGGAGTTATTTTCTCTCAAGGTAAAACCTTGCGCCGCGTTGAAGAGGCGGCTATTGTTGATGTGCTTATGGAAGAGATAGGAAAACTATGACAGATATTATGCGTTTGAGTGAGCAATATGTTCCTACGTTGAAAGAAGATCCTGCTGATGCTGAAATCGCCAGTCATCGTTTGTTGGTTCGCGCAGGCATGATTCGCAAGATTGCTTCAGGGGTATATGCTTTTTTGCCTTTAGGTATGAAAGTTCTTTCAAAAATTGAGCAGATTGTTCGCGAAGAAATGAACGCGATTGGCGCAAGAGAAATTCTAATGCCCGCTCTTCAACCTTCAGAGTTGTGGCATGAGAGTGGCCGCTGGGATGATTATGGTCCTGAACTCATGCGTTTGAACGACCGCCATGATCATGGTTTTTGTCTTGGGCCAACACACGAAGAACTCATCACCGCTTTGGTGCGCAATGAACTTCGCTCGTATCGTCAACTCCCCACAACACTGTATCAGATTCAGTCCAAATTCCGTGACGAAATTCGCCCTCGTTTTGGTTTACTAAGAAGTCGCGAATTCATCATGAAAGACGCTTATAGCTTTCATGATAGCCAGGAGTCTCTGCAGAAAACTTATGACGAGATGAGCAGTGCCTATGGAAGAATTTGTGAGCGCGTTGGTCTTGACTATCGTCCCGTTGAAGCTGACTCTGGGCAGATTGGTGGTAGTGTAACGTGTGAGTTTATGGCTTTAGCAGAAGCGGGTGAGGCCGAGCTGGTATATTGCCCTTCCTGCGACTTTGCAGCTAACACCGAAGCGGGCGCTTGTGTTACTCGTCCCGAAGAACACAAGGTTGATGCTTGTGAAAAAATTGCAACTCCTGGGGTAACCACAATTGCTTCGTTGGCAGAATTCCTTCATGTCAGCGAGCGCGCAACGGTTAAGGCTATGGTCGGCAAAAACGTTCAGGGCGAAGTGGTTGCTTTGTTTATTCCGGGCGATCACGAACTCAACGAACTTAAAGCTCAGCGTGTTATTGAAGGTTTTGAGCTTCTTGATGATGAAGAAATAAAGCAGGCAAAGCTTCCTAAAGGATCTATTGGTCCTGTTAATCTTCCAGAAGGCATTAAGGTATATGCTGATGAATCCTTGAAATCAATAGAGCGTTGGGTTGTTGGAGCCAACGAAGACGGATTCCATTTTGTTGGCGCAAAACAAGGGGAAGATTTTACTGTTAACGTATGGGCAGATCTCTCCACAGTAACGGCAGGGGATCTTTGTCCTCATTGCGGTGAGGTATTGGAAGGTGCACGCGGCATAGAGGTTTCGCAGGTCTTCCAGCTTGGAGACAAGTATTCAAAAGCTATGGGAGCTGTTTATTCTGCAGAAGATGGCACCGATCAACCATTCATCATGGGGTGCTATGGCGTTGGTGTAACCAGAACGCTTGCTGCTGTAGTTGAACAGCACAACGACGAGCAGGGTATTATCTGGCCATTCTCCATTGCTCCTGCCCATGTATGCATTATTCCTTTGACCGTTGGCGACAATGAGGTATATCCCGTCGCTGAACAAATTGCACGAGAGCTTTCAAATGATGGTTTTGAGGTCGCGCTTGACGACAGAAAAGAGCGACCTGGTGTTAAGTTTGCTGACGCGGATTTAATTGGATGGCCCGTTCAGATTGTTGTTGGAAAGCGTGGTTTGTCCGAAGGCAACGTTGAGATCAAATATCGCACAAAGGGCGAAAAGAAAAGCATTCCGTTAGAGCAAGTACGAGAAGCTCTTGCTTTTGCGCGTCGCATTAAGCGTAAGAAACCTGTTCTCTAAAGAATTTTGCAAAAGAGGTATCCAGTGAAAAAACCTGAGCTTTTGGCGCCTGCCGGCGGGATGGAACAGTTGTCATACGCACTCTATTTCGGTGCGGATGCGATATATCTTGCTTGCGATAAGTTTGGCTTGCGCCAACGCGCTCAGAATTTCTCTTTGGAAGAACTTCCAGGGGCGGTAAAGCTTGCCCATGAGTGGAATGCTCGTGTGTTCGTTACCTGCAACGCCTATGCTCATGATAAAGATCTGGAAGAACTTCCCGCCTATGCGCGTGCTTTAGAAGAGGCGGGAGTAGATGCAGTTATCGTGAGTGATTTAGGAGTTTTGAGCATTATTAAGCAGTACGCCCCTTCGGTAGCTCTTCATATTTCAACACAGGCTTCCGTTTCCAATACTGAGGCCGCTAAAGTTCTCTACGGGCTTGGTGCGCGTCGTATCGTGTGTGCTCGTGAGATGTCTCTAGAAGAAATAGCTCAACTTAAACGTAGTATTCCTGAAGACATGGAAGTTGAAGTTTTTGTTCATGGTGCTATGTGTATGGCTATTTCGGGGCGTTGCTTGATAAGCGACTATCTTACGGGAAGGCCAGCCAATCAGGGGCACTGCGTTCAGCCGTGTCGCTGGGAGTATGTTCTGGAAGAAACTTCGCGTCCTGGGCAGTATTTTCCTATTGAGGAAGACGAATCAGGTACGTATCTCATGAATTCAAAAGACCTCAATATGCTTGAGCATCTCGATAAGCTTATTGAGGCGGGGATTGATTCGATAAAAATAGAGGGTCGCGTTAAAAAGGCGTTCTATGTAGCAACAGTTGTTAATGCGTACCGTCATGTTCTTGACGGAGAGAATCCTGAATTATGGGCGAGCGAACTCGAAACCATTTCACATCGCCCCTATTCGACTGGATTCTTTTTTGGCGAAGCAGAGCAATCATGTTCTGCTGACATTTACACACAACTCTATGATTGGGTAGGGGAGGTTAAAACTTCCGCGCCACGCAACGATGGTCGTTTTGATGTTGAAGTGTATTGTCGAAACAGGTTTTATCTTGGTGATGTCCTCGAAGTTTTGAGCCCTCATGCTTCGCTTTTTTCTCTTACAGTCGAAGGTCTTTGTGAGGTCTTTGCAGATGATGTTCATGTTCCCTGCGAAATTGCCAATAAGGCAATGGGTGTTTATTCGATTATCTCCGATACTGAACTTCATCCTCATGATATTTTGCGCGTCATGCGAAAAGATCCCTCGCAAAAAAACTAGCGGTATTTCAATATGGGCAATAGATCTATATTGACCGTATTGGGCGTTCTTTTTTCTTGAAGAAAGTGTTTCATTGCTATTATCAACTCAACGCTTAACTCGTTGAGAGGAGTATGTATGGGTAGACAGTCTGAGGAAGCTCTAAAGGTTGTATCAGTTGAAGAGCTTATGGGGTATCTGTCCAAGGAGCATTCGGTTTATATGCAGCATGGAGCTCAAACGTATTACATTACCGATGCAAATGATATTTATTGGAGGGCTCAAGACACCAATCGGCTTAACGAAAAGGGTCATTTTGTTGATTGCAGTGAGCTCATCCCAATTCTCAGAGAATTTGTTGAGCTTCCTTTTCTTGAGGGACAATCTATCAAAGATGTTTTTGATTCATCAACGTTCTATCCATCAATCAAAATCGAAGGACAAGGAACCCCTGTTCCGATTATCTAGGAAAAAATCTTGACCGTATGAGGAAGAGAGCTTTATACTAGTCAACGCACTTCGGGGCATTAGCTCAGCTGGGAGAGCGCATGGCTGGCAGCCATGAGGTCAGGGGTTCGATCCCCCTATGCTCCACCATACTTTATCAGGCCAGGCGTTTGCTTGGCCTGTTTTGTTTTGTAGGGGGTATGTGATGAAAATTGCTGTAAGCGCTTGTTTGTTGGGTGCGGCTTGTCGCTATGATGGAAAATCGAAACCCTGTAGTGAGGTGATTTCGTTTTTGCAGCACCATGAAAGTATTCCAGTATGCCCAGAAATTATGGGAGGACTTTCTATTCCTCATCCTCCGAGTGAAATTCAAACCTTATCTTCAGATCTTTTGGTTAAGGATGTTAACGGTAAAGACACCACTGCTTTTTTTGAAAAGGGTGCTCAGGTGGCACTGAAAAAAGCACTTGAAAAAGGGGTAACGCATGCCATTTTTAAGGCCAAATCTCCCTCTTGCGGTGTTGATGAAATATATGATGGAACATTTACTCGAACTCTCGTTCCTGGGGACGGTGTCGCTGTTCTTCTTTTTAAAGAAGCGGGAATACGGGTGGCAACCGAGAATACATTCAAGAAAGTGTTTCGCACGTCGTAGAAATGAGGAAGGGGCGGGCGTTGAGTTATATCCTTAATCTGGTTTTTCATTGAGCTCAGGGTTAAGGCTTGAGTCTTGTACTGCTTACGGCAAAAAAATAAGCCCGAAGGCTCAGGCAAACCACTCTTTAGATGTGTGCTAATTATGAACAACGAGTTGTTCGGCATTTCCCTGGAGATATTCCTCAACTGCCTGAAGAGCATTTCCTGAGGCCCCCGAAACAACGGTAATTCCAGCCTTATTCATAGATTCAATGTCATTTTGCGAAATAGTTCCGCAAAGAAGAACGCGAACTTCAATCTGGCGCAAGAAATTAGCCTGTGATCCACATAGGTGTCCATGACTGGGGAGATTTCGGGAATCAACCAGCTGATTATCTATGACTTTGTAATAATTGAAATTAGTGCAACAACCGAAGTGGTTGCTTACGTCTAATCCCTCACTTGCTACCGCAATCCTCATCATTCTCGTTTCTTACGTAAACACTCCACTATCACGATAAAGCCTCCTTGAGTATGCAAAGTTCTCATATCGCCTAACGGAATAATTTAATGGTTGGACTGGTAATAAAAAAAATTTGAATTTCACTCTTGCAAAAAAAGAAAAGCTTTGTGATAATAGGCAAGCTGCATTTAGCAGGTGCCGTCCCCATCGTCTAGCGGTTAGGACGCCGCCCTTTCAAGGCGGAAACACGGGTTCGAGTCCCGTTGGGGGCACCATTTGATTGTTTACCCGAACCTCTATGAGGTTCGGGTTTTTTTGTATCAGCAGAAGGAGACTCTGTGAAAAAACTCATTGCGCAATTTATGAAGTTTGGTGTTGTTGGTGTTATAGCTTTCATTATCGATTTTGGTGTAATGGTATTTTTGACGGAAGTGTTTGCTGTTCCGTATCTCATTAGTACTACTATTGCTTTTACTGTTTCGGTTATTTTCAATTACGTTGCCTCAATGCGTTACGTTTTTGTGCGTAAAGATGACATGAGTCGCCGACGTGAGTTTATTATCTTTGTGTTACTCTCTGTCATCGGTCTTGTTCTAAATGATGTATTTATGTGGCTTCTCGTTGACTTCTTTTTTATTGATTATCGAATTTCAAAAATTATCACTACGGTCTTAGTTGCTATTTGGAACTTTGTTTCTAGGAAAATCTTTCTGGAAGACCATAGCAACACTGAGAATGCGTAAGCTAAAACGAGGGCTTAGTCTCAAAGCTACGTGCTTTTTTCAGACTTTTTGCCGCTATTAGCTTCATAATTTTTTCGGGTAGACATCCATTTCTTCTTCGATAGAACCTCAATTGCAACGATAATAAAGACATTGCGAATTTGAAGGAGGACTTTGCGTGAACGTTCAGTTTAAAGTTATGCGCAGATCGGGTGATAAAGCCTATATTCTTTCTGAGATAACAGGCTATGATGAACGTTTGCCAGTAGTCCTCGCAACATCAACTGAATCGGGAGTTCACATCCCTTCGGACGCTTTTCCCTATTGCAACGATCAAGATCCTATTGCGGTTGAGTCGGTTTTAGCCGATGCTGCTCTGGCGTGTTACGGAGATGGCTCCTCTGCTCCTCATACTAAAAATACGGCAGGGGTACGCTTTTTTGTCGTTGTATTGCCTTGGATGAAAATTCGTCGATGGATTCTTGAATTTAAAGCAATCGATTCGTCGGGTACTGTTGTTGAGCGTTGCACTAAGAAGCTTGATTTGGAATCAGTAAAATGGTTTTCGCGTCTTGATTCTCGTATTAATCAAACGCAGAGCAGCTTGATTGAACAGCTTGACGGTAGATTTATTCATGATCGAATTCACATTTCGTTTGTTCGTGCTTTTGAGCTTGAGGACAAATATATGGTTTCCGCTCTGTTGGAAATGCCCTATCACGAAGAGAGCATCATTGAGCTAGATTATCTTGGCGATAAGGGTCAAGCACTTCTCCTCGATTCATATTTGATCGAAGATAGCGTTGCTCATGTTGTTGATTATGGCTTTTTGGAGCGTCGTTACATGATGGTTTCGTTTTTGGTTGACGAAGACCATCCTGAGGTATGTCTTTGTGCGACTGATACGGCAGGTAGTGTTGCTCCTGGTTTTGCCATGTTAGGACAAAGCAGTCTTGAAGAGCTCTTGGAGGGGTTTAAGGAAGTAACCACGAGCGCTTATGACGATAAGCGCTACGACGAGTGGTTTAAGTGTTTTTGCGAACCAGATTTTCCTACGTTGCTAGAGCAAGTGTCTATACGTTTTGACCATGCGCCGCTTATCAGTATTGTTTGCCCGCTAATTAATACACCAACCCATCATCTTTATGATGTGGTGAGTTCAATGCTTACACAAAGCTATGGGAAGTGGGAGCTCATTTTAGTGAACGCTTCTCCTGATAGTAGTCTTATTTCTGATTTGATCTCATCATTTGATGACGAGCGTGTGTATATGCTCGATGTTGACAGTAGCCTCTCTCTGGCAGAGCAAATAAATGCAGGGTTGCTTGCTGCAGAAGGAGAATTTGTTGGGGTCGTTCGTTCGTGCAACAAAATGGCGCCCAATGCGCTCTTTGAGTTTGTTCGCACTATCAACGAATATCCTGATTGTGATTTTATCTATAGTGATTCTGATACGTTTGATGCAGAAGGTGTTCACTCGGCGCCAGTCTTTAGACCCTCTTTTTCGCCGGAGCTTTTACGCTCTTGCTACTATCTTGAGGGGTTTTATCTCATTCGTTCAGTACTCCTTTTGCATGTTGGGTTGCTTGATAAGAGGTTTAATGGAGCACTTGGATACGACTTGGCACTTCGGTGTACCGAAGCAGCTCGAAGGGTATGTCGTGTTCCTCGGGTGCTATATCACGTGCGCTATTCGTATTCAATTGGAAAAAGTACTGTATTAACTGATTCTGTGAGGGAGTCGGGAAGACGTGCGTTGGTTGAGCACTGCAAGCGAGTTGGCATCAAGGCCGAAATAATGGCCCTCGATAAAAACAATTGTTATCAGATTCGTCATGTGCTGGTGGAAGATCCTCATGTTGTTATCGTTATTCCAACCGAGAACAATCCTGAGGTGCTAATCGCTTGCATACGTTCGATTTATTCAAAAATTCAGTACTGCAATTTCGAAGTAGTAGTTGTTTCGGTCGGAGAAGCTGAAAGGCAAACACAGAAGGCCTATGATGAACTTTCATCGCGTTATGAAAACTTCTCGATTTTGAACTGGAATGAAGAATTCAACCACGCGCGAATCGCAAACTTTGCGGCAGAGCAAACAGAAGGAGAATTCCTGTTGTTCTTGCGCGATGACACGAGAGTAATCACGCAAGATGCGCTGCAGATACTGCTGGGGTATTTCCAGTCGAGCAATGTTGGTGTAGTGGGCCCTCGTCAACTTTTTGTTGATGGCACCATCGAGCATGCGGGCATTGTAGTGGGTGGTTCAAGGGTAATAACGCCTCTTTCCCGTTATTTGCCTGTTCGAGCAAAAGCTCATCCTGATCGTTCTGATGTTGCCCAGAATGTTTCTGCGGTAACGGGAGATTGTATGATGGTCCGCCGTTCGGTGTTTGATCAGGTGAATGGTTTTACTGAGAGTTTTACCATGTATTACTCCGACGTTGATTTCTGCCTTAAAGCTCAAGAGAAGGGTTATTACACGGTATATACCCCTCATGTTGATCTGAGTCATTTTAGAAGTGTTTCTCGTATCAGGAATTATTCAAAGGCGCTTCGTATCAGGAAACGTCGCGAGGCGGCACTGTTGCAGTATTACTGGCCTCATTATTTTGTAGAAGGCGACGCCTTCTACAATCCCAATCTTGATCCTGATAGTTCATATTCTGCGCTTAAACGTTTGCCCGAATAAGCGTACAAGAAGGTATTTACATGAATGTTCGTTTGGAAAGCATGTGCCATGGCGATGGAAAAATCTATCTCCAAATGGCTATTGAACGTATGTCTGCGGGCTCTTTGTTGTTGCTTGATGCCCGCTTAAAGGATGGCTCCGCTGTTCCTGCCCATCTGTTTCCTTTTGTGCCACAAAGCAGTGAATCGAAAGCTAATTTTGTGGTGGTGCTGCCTCATTTTGAGGTAAGAGAAATAGATCTCAATTTCACTGAATTTAATGGAACAAATGAGCCGCTTGGTCAAAGTAGGCTTACGGTTGAAACGAGTACGCTTCGTTGGAAAACGCGTTTTAATGCTCTGGTAAGAAATGAACTTACTCTTCAGATGTTTTCCATAGAGCGTGAGTATTCCATTGATCGTATGAATGTTTTCTTTACCGACGCTGTTGATGACGGGGAAGAAATCGTGGTAAAAGCCCTTATCGATATGCCTCATATTGAAGGCGTTGATGTTATGGTGCGTTTTATGGATGAGACGGGCCAAGAGCTCGATTTGCCTGTTTACCCGTTAATTGATGAGGTTGTACCTGCTCAGCGTTTAGGTGATGAAGATCGCCTTCATATCGGGTTTTCAGTGAGAGTTAACCGTACTCATAAAGATTTTTGCGTAAGCGTGTATGACGAAAACGATGTTTTGCCAGGAAGTTTTGGTGTTTTTTCGGATGAAACATATGAGCCACTTCACGAAAACTATGTAGCGGCAACGATTGATGCAGGTCGTGATGAGCGCTATGACGATTGGTATCATTATCATTGCGCAACGCTCGCCGAATTAGCACATCAGAGAATTGCCCGTTTTCCCTTTGAGCCAACCATTTCTCTTGTTATGCCGTTTTTTCCGCGGGACTATCCTTATATATCATCGTGTTTGGAAGCTCTTTCTCGGCAGACCTATCGTTCATTTGAGCTTGTGGTAATGGATGCGTGTGGAAACGAGAATATGTTTGCAAGCTTCTTCAAAGAATGGGAAACGGACGCTCGTCTTGTTCATGTGATACTTGAGGAAAAAACCGAAAGCCCCGTTGCTTCTTTGACGGGAATCATGCAGTCAAAGGGTGAGTGGTGTGCGATTCTCGAACCGCGCGTCATGCTCGCTCCCGAGGCTTTGTATGAATTCGTTCGTGCAATAAATGAAGCTGAAAAAGAAACGGAGAACAAAAAAGAAACCACTCAAACTATTACAGCGATTTACAGTCATCATGATCATGTTTCTGAACAGGCAATGTATTCTAAAGCATGCATAAAGCCTGAGTTCTCTCTTGATTTGCTTTATTCATATAATTACCTTGGTCCTCTCGTTGTGTATTCAAGGGAAATTATCGATAAGATCGCTAAAGGTCCGGGCTATTCAACGGAGTCATTCTCTTACGACATGGCGCTGAAAGCAGTTGAGTGCCAAGGGAAATTTAAGCGCATCGAAGGTGTGCTTTATCATGTTGCCGACCTTACAGCGCCTGTTGAAGCCAATTCTATGACATATGCAGAGCAGGAAGAGTTTGCCTTCAGGGAGGGAAGAAGGGCCCTTGCGCAGCATCTGCGACGTCAGGGCGTTTCGGCGGTTGTTCTGTCGGAAGCTGAGCAGCAGCGCTACCGTGTTAAGTATCAGCTTCCCGAAAAACATCCAACACTTTCGGTGGTTATTCCAAATAAAGACCAAATGGCTCTTTTGGATTCGTGTATTGCTTCAATCTTGCAGAACGAAATAGATGTTTCGTATGAAATAGTTATTGTTGACAACATGAGCGTTTTGCCTGAGACGAACGCTTATTATCAGGGTCTCGTTTCTTGCCAGCCCAATGTTCGCATTATTTCATATGAGGGTGAATTCAGCATTTCTTCAATGGCTAATTATGCGTTTAAAAACGCCACTTCGGAGTATCTTTTGCTTCTTCATAACGATACCGAATTTATTGGCAAGGACGGCATGAACGATCTTTTAGCATATGCCACAAGAGCTGATGTGGGTATTGTGGGCGCGAAGCTGTTGTTTTCGGATGATACCGTTCAGCATGCGGGACTTGCTGTGGGTCCTCGTGGGGCTACGGGGAATTTAGGATGGAATCTTCCCCGTTCTGCCCAAGGCTATATGAAACGATTGATGTGCCCGAGTAACGTGTCTGCTGTGTCGAGCGCCTGTCAACTCATCAAGCGTTCGGTGTTTGAGGCTGTTGGTGGATATAACGAAAAGTTTAAGCTTGCCTATTACGATGCCGACCTTTGTTTGAAGCTTAAAAAAGTGGGATACAGGGTAGTGTTTGATGCCGATGTTGAACTCTACCACCACGAACGTGCGACGCGTGGGCACTCTATCACTCACAAAGATAGGGTGCGTCTTGAAAGGGAGCGTGCCTATCTTCATTATTTGTGGCCGCATTACTTTATTGAAGGAGATCCGTATCTCAGTTCGTTTTTTGACAGTGACTCCCTCTACGGCCAACTGGCATTTTAGTTTTATCTTTGGAGGTTGTATCAATTTAATCGTCGGCTAAGGTTTGGAATCTTGACACGTTGATGGGTTGGCTTATAGTTGAAAGCTGCTAGATTCGAGGAACTGTATACATGATTCAGATAGAACACCTTAATAAAACATATGAAAGCATTCATGGTGAAGCCCATGTAGCGCTTAAAGATATCAATCTCACCATTGAGGATGGCAGTATTTTTGGCATCATCGGTCAATCGGGTGCAGGTAAATCGACGCTTGTTCGTTGTATCAATCTGCTTGAGCGTCCCACTTCGGGAAATATCATCATTGATGGCCGTGATGTTACAAATTTGTCTGGCAAAGAACTTCTTGAATTCCGCAGCTCTGTTGGAATGATTTTCCAAAACTTTAGTTTGTTTCAGCAGCGCAGCGTTCTTCGCAATGTTATGTTTCCTCTTGAGCTTCGAAAGGAAAACAAGAAAGAAGCAGAAAAGCGCGCGCGTGAGTTGCTTGAATTGGTAGGGCTTATTGATAAATGCGACAAATATCCTTCGCAACTTTCGGGTGGCCAGCAGCAGCGTGTGGCTATTGCCCGAGCCTTGGTTAACAGCCCTTCGATCATGCTTTGCGATGAAGCCACAAGCGCTCTTGATTCTATGACTACGCATTCCATTCTGGGACTATTGAAGTCAATCAATGAAGAGCTTGGGGTAACCATTGTTTTGATTACTCATTCGTTGACGGTTGCAGAGATGATCTGCGACAACATTGTAGTAGTTGACCAGGGTGTTATTGTTGAGTCGGGCAAAACCGAAGAGGTTTTTGCTAACCCTCAAAGTGCTATCACTAAAAAATTATTAGAAAAGAGGCTCTAGGTGGATTTTCAGGCCTTCTTTGATCAATATGGTGCCCTTTTAGCAATGGGTACGTGGGAAACCATCGTTATGAGTGTTGTTTCAACACTTGGCGCCTATGTTTTGGGTATCCCTTTAGGCGTGGCGTTGGTTCTAACGAATCCTGATGGCCTTAAGCCTCATCGTGTTCTCAACACGGTGTTGGGCTGGATTGTTAATATGGGTCGTTCTATTCCTTTTATTATTTTATTGGTTGTTCTTATTCCCGTTACCCGTTTGGTGATGGGTACGTCATTGGGTGTTCCCGGTGCGGTATTTCCTTTGATTGTTGCTGCAGCACCTTTTGTAGCTCGTATGGTTGAACAAAGTATTGCTGAAGTTGATGCTGGTTTAATTGAAGCGGCTCAAAGTTTTGGTGCTTCAACCTGGCAGATTGTTTGCAAGGTTTTTTTAACGGAAAGCCTCCCATCCCTTATTAGGGGTTTCGCTATCACCTTCATTACGCTCTTCGGTTACACCGCAATGGCTGGCGTGGTAGGCGCTGGTGGTTTGGGCGATATTGCTATTCGTTATGGATACCAGCGCTATCAAGATGACGTTATGGTTGCAACGCTTATCATTACGGTTATTTTGGTGCAGGTTGTTCAAAGCAGTTGCAACTTTGCGGTTCGCAAGATTGATAAACGCAAATAGTCGCTTTTCAAATAAGGTTGCTAAAAGCTCTCGAGGCTGCCTCGGGAGCTTTTTTGTTTTTCTCTATCAATTCTCACGTTTTTAGTTTTCCTTGTGTGAGCACCCCTAAGCGTACTTGAGTATGGGGAACCTCTTCTTTTGCAGGGAGTTAGAGCCTACTTGGATTAAGAAAACTCATTCGAGCAAAAGAAGGCGGTAATGGTAGCTAACAAAGATTGTTTCTTTAGCAGTTTGTCGCCAAGGTCGTTTTTGAATTTTCTATTGCGTAATAACGCTGAAACATAGCTCGGTATAATAGATACGTTCTAGATAGAAAGGGTTAATCATGACGGGGAGTCCAGACCAAGATTTCGTTTTGGAGACTATCAAAAGCCGTGATGTCCATTTTGTTCGTTTTTGGTTTTGCGATGTATTGGGCCGCATGAAGTCATTTGCTGTTATACCGAGCGAACTCGAAAATGCATTTGAAGAAGGAATGGGTTTTGATGGAAGCTGTGTTCAGGGCTTTTCGATGGAGAGTGAGTCCGACATGCTTGCCTACCCCGAAGCATCAACCTTCCAGATTTTACCGTGGCGCCCTGAGCGTAACGCAGTTGCACGCATGTTTTGCTCAATTCGTACACCCGAGGGAGAACCGTTTGAAGGCGATTCTCGTGATGTGCTTAAGCGTATTACAGCTCGTGTTGAGCAGATGGGTTACGTTATGAATGTTGGCCCCGAACTCGAGTACTTTTACTTCAAAGATGCTGAGCATACAGAAGTTCTTGATCGAGGCGGATATTTTGATTTAACTTCACTCGATTCTGCAAGCGACCTTCGTCGTGATACGGTTTTAACTCTTGAAAAAATGGGTATACCCGTTGAGTATTCGCATCACGAAAGTGGTCCTTCTCAGCAAGAGATCGATCTTCGTTTTGCTGATGCTCTCACCATGGCTGACAACGTTATGACCTATAAGCAGATTGTTAAAGAGATTGCTATGAAGTACGGGGTATACGCTTCGTTTATGCCGAAGCCGCTCTCTGATGCTCCCGGCTCTGGCATGCATGTTCATCAGAGCTTGTTTGATGAAAAGGGTAATAATGCGTTCTTTGACGAAAATGATCCCGACGGATTCAACTTATCAAAAACGGCAAAGCACTACATTGCTGGCTTACTTAAGTATGCCCCAGAATATTGCTTGGTGACAAATCCTTCCGTTAACTCTTATAAGCGCTTAGTCCCTGGTGGGGAAGCACCTGTTCATGTTACTTGGGCACGCAGGAATCGTTCGGCTTTGGTTCGCATTCCGGGATATAAACCCAACAAGGAAGAAGCTTGCAGAGTTGAGTTGCGCAATCCTGATCCGTCAGCGAATCCCTACTTGGTATTTGCGGTAACTTTGGCTGCTGGTCTTAAGGGCATGGAAGAGGAGCTTTCTTTGCCCGATCCTATTGAAGACGGCAACTTACATCTTGCAACGCGTCAGCAGCTAAAAGAGAAGGGAATCCAGACGCTTCCCGACACGCTTGGAGAAGCGGTTGAATTGTTTGCTCAGTCTGAGTTGATGAAAGAGACGCTGGGTGAGCACATTCATTCGTTCTTGGTTGAGAAGAAGCGCGAAGAATGGAATGAGTTTCAGCGCCATGTAACCGATTGGGAACTCGAACGCTATCTTTCGGTGCTGTAAACGGAGGCAAATATGCAACGCAAGCAAGTGATTTTTATTGCGGATAGTCTTGATAATGCTCATAAGTTTCAAGCTGTTTTGAGTGGTCTTGATGTTGGTGTCTCAGCGGGCTCTTCTTTGCAATTCAGAAAACTGTTGAGCGAACACGAGACATGTGATTTGGTAGTTTACGAGGCTACGAATGATTCGCAGCAAAGTATTGCTGCGATAGAACAGCTTCTTGTTGATGATGGTGCCGGAACGGCGGTTCTGGTTATCGTTCGTGAAGATATGCTCTCTGGTTTCAGATTGCCCGTTCAGCTCAATAGTGACTTTGTTGTCGATGGGGCATCAGCCGATGAATGCTCACTGCGTATTCGTCAGCTTTTGTGGCCAGGAAATGAAAGTTCGACAAATGATTTTATTTCTATCGATGGCATGACCATCAACTTGGCAACCTATCAGGTTACGGTTAGTGGGGAGCCAGTTGACTTCACCTATTTAGAGTATGCTCTTCTTGCTTTTTTGGTAACGCATCCAGGTCGCACCTATTCACGTGATGCTCTTTTACGTCGTGTGTGGGGCTTTGATTATTTTGGCGGTTCTCGAACAGTTGATGTTCATGTTCGTCGCGTTCGTGCAAAGCTTGGTCCTGAACTCGCACAGCGTCTAGAAACCGTGCGTGGCGTTGGCTATCTTTGGAGCAACTAGCAGAATGTAAGATACTACCCTTTTTTAGTACGTAAAGCCGTCTTTTGAATAAAGGCGGCTTTTGTTTCTTGTTGCGGTGCATTTGAGGCATTCTTGCTGGGCAAATTGTCTCAGCGAAAGGGGCAGGAAAGAATATTAACTTTGGCTGTGAGGATGCAGGTTTTTGTCTGAGTCATTTTGCCCAAAAAGAAATGTTTCGAATTGAATGCGCGCTTCGAGTAGAATGGGTTCGAAAAATAAAAAGAATCGAGGAATACGTGGCTCAGTCTGAAACGAAAACAATTGCAGTAATAGACGGAAATTCGTTAATGCATCGTGCCTTTCATGCGGTTCCTCCTGCAATGACAGCCCCTGATGGAACTCCCACTAATGCCGCGTTCGGTTTTTTATCTATGCTCATCAAGTTTATCGAAGAGGCGCATCCTGATGCTGTTATTTGCGCTTTTGATCGAGGGAGACCTGCGTTTCGAATGGAAGCGCTCGAGCAGTACAAGGCACAGCGTCCGCCGATGGACCCTAGCTTGAAGGCTCAATTTCCTATTATCGAAGACCTGCTTCGTTCTATGAACATTCCCGTTGTTACGCTTGCTGGTTGGGAAGGCGATGACATCCTAGGAACTATTGCAGCGCGCGACGAAAAGCTTGGATTTAGAACACTTTTGGTGACGGGTGATAAAGATGCGTATCAACTTGCGAGCGAGCTTACGCATATTGTCACGACAAAAAAAGGCATTTCTGACGTGGCAATCTACGGTCCTGATGAAGTGATTGAGCGCTACGGGGTTACCCCCGCGCAAGTACCTGATTTTCTTGGTCTTAAAGGTGATAAATCAGATAACATTCCGGGAGTTCCTGGTATTGGTGAAAAGAAAGCCGCTTCGATGCTCAAGGAGTATGGAACGCTTGAAGGAATCTACGAAAACCTCGATAAGTTCAAGGGCAAACAGCTAGAAAACCTTGTAAACAACCGAGACGAGGCCTTTCTCTCGCGTAAGGTGGCAACCATCATGCGCGATATCGATATTGATGTAGATCTTGAAAACATATCCTTTCCATGCTTTGATTCTCAGACTGTTACCGAGGCTTTTCAAAAGGTGCGCTTTGCTTCTCATCTTTCTAAGGTCCTAGGCTTTCTTGGTTCTGCTGCAAAGCAGGCAACAGAAGCGAACTTTGAAGGTATGGAACCTTTTTGCGAGGGTGAAAAAGCCCACGATCTGTTAGATAACGTACTCAAAAAGAGCGAAACTCAACTGGCGCTTTCGTGGGAGAGAGATCCCCAGGCTTCCCTGTTTTCCTCGGGGCTAACCTTGGCGGTTTTTACTGGAGAAGGAACCGCCTTTTTTACTGATGATGACGCAAAAGAGGTACTTTCTCGGCTTGTAATGCTTGATAGGTGTGCGGCATACGATGTAAAAACACTGGTGGAGAACATCTATCCCTCCGACACTTCTCAAGAGGCATTTATAAGCGCTAAGGAGCTTTTGGAAATACGTGCGTTTGATGTCGCTCTTGCTAATTACGTTTTGCACTCATCGCAGGGTCATTATAGTGTTGCTGAAATGTATGAGCAGTATGTAGGTGCTCTCATACCAGAATGTAAGGAAGAGGAAAAGGCTGGCCTGGCTTGTGTTGCTGCTGCTATTGCTTCCTTAGCTTCTCTATTTAAAAAAGAATTAGCGGAATCTGAAGCAAAAACGGTCTACGAGGAAATTGATTACCCTCTTATTTCTGTTCTGGCAGGCATGGAACGAACGGGTGCTGCGCTCGACTCTGATACGCTTAAGCGAATTTCGGAAACAACACAGGATGAACTTGATGGTCTTCGCAAAGAAATTATTGATCTTGCAGGAGAGGAATTTAACATTGATTCTCCGAAGCAGCTTTCACATATTCTGTTTGACGTCCTTGGCTTGAAGCCTATAAAAAAGACTCAGCGAGGATATTCAACTGATGCTCGCGTTTTGAAAGAGCTTTCAAAAGTCCATGAGTTGCCTCAGCTCATTTTGAAGTATCGGGAATACGCTAAGATTAAGTCAACATATATTGATGCTCTTCCTCGTATGAAAAAAGATGATGATCGAATTCATACTTCATTTAATGAAATGGTTACGACCACAGGACGTCTTTCTTCCTCAGATCCTAATTTACAAAATATTCCCGTGCGAACAGAGTTTGGTCGTCATATTAGAGAGTGTTTTATCCCCCTCAAGGAAGGCGAAGTGTTTCTTTCTGCTGATTATTCGCAGATTGAATTGCGTTTGCTCGCTCATTTGTCGGGAGATGAACACTTAATTAGAGCATTTATCTCAGGTGCAGATTTCCATGCGCAAACTGCTTCAAGGGTGTTCGATGTTCCGGTGGAAGAGGTTACGCCTCTGTTGCGTAGTCGAGCTAAGGCAGTTAACTTTGGAATTGTGTATGGCCAACAAGCGTTTGGTTTATCTCAGTCGCTCGATATTCCGTTTTATGAAGCAAAACAAATGATTGATCGCTATTTTGAGGTATATTCGGGCGTTAGAACTTATCTTGATGATGTTGTTGTTTCTGCGAAAGAAAATGGATATGTATCCACACTGTATGGTCGAAGACGCTATATTCCTGAGCTGCATTCATCAAATGCAAACCAGCGTGGCTTTGGCGAACGAACTGCAATGAATCATCCTATGCAAGGCACTGCGGCCGATATCATCAAGATTGCTATGCGGCGCGTTCAAGAAGAGCTTCTTAATCGAGGGTACCAATCAAAGCTTATGTTGCAGGTTCACGACGAATTGGATTTTTCCGTTCCCGAAAACGAAGTGGAAGAAATAACGAGACTCGTAAAAGAAATAATGGAAAACGTTGTCGAACTTAAGGTTCCTCTTGTGGTTGATGTTTCGGCGGGGGGCAACTGGGCGCAGGCTCACTAGTAAAGAGTGTACTGCTAGCAAAGAGCAAGCTTTTAGCAAGTAGTGCATTTTATGTGCCGAAGGAAAACTTTCGTTCATAATGGCGCAGAGTAATGATACTATCTTTAGGCTCAAATTTTGGTAGTTACCTTCGAGAAGTCAGAAAGATGCTTTATAAAAAGATTTATAAGGTATTTGTTGACTTCCTCTTCGCACGCTGATAATATATCGGCTTGCGTTTTGACACATTTATAGGAGTTATTCATGTACGCAATTGTTAAAACAGGCGGAAAGCAGTACAAAGTATCCGCTGGGGATTTTTTGAATGTAGAAAAGCTTAATGCAGAAGCTGGAGACACGGTTGCTCTTGATGTAATCGCTGTTGTTGATGGTGACAAGATCGAAGCAGATCCTGCTAAAGCTTCTAAAACTAAGGTTGAAGCTGTCGTTGTCGAACAGTTCAAGGGCGAGAAGCAGCTCATCTTTAAATTTAAGAAACGCAAGAACTACAAGCGTACTCGTGGTCATCGTCAGAATTTGACACGTATCCAGATCACCGCTGTTGGTTCTGAAAAAGCTGCTCAGTAATCGTAAGGAGGGAATAGAATGGCACACAAAAAAGGTCAAGGTTCCATCCGTAACGGTCGCGATTCTCAGTCAAAGCGTCTTGGTTGTAAGCGCTTTGCAGGCGAAACGGTAGGAGCTGGCAACATTCTTGTACGTCAGCGTGGTACTCGTATTCATCCCGGTGAGAACGTTGGTCGTGGCAAGGATGACACGTTGTTTGCTATGTGTGACGGCGTTGTCGAGTACACCCGTGGTGCACGTCGCAAGGTTCATGTTCGCCCACAGGCTTAACTAAACCTTACACATCGTAATCTGAAAGCCCTCTGCGCCGCAGGGGGCTTTTCGTTTAGAATTGAGCGTATTATGTTTATCGATAAAGTTCGTATATTCGTCAAGGCTGGCGATGGTGGTGCGGGATGCATGTCGTTTCGCCGAGAAGCGCACGTGCCTAAAGGCGGCCCCGATGGCGGCGATGGTGGCAAGGGCGGAGATGTAATCGTCCAGGCAGATCGCGGCTGTTCTTCTTTGATTGACTATCGTTTCAAGCACCATTTTAAAGCAACGCGTGGTACTCATGGTAAGGGTTCGAAGATGCATGGTGCCAATGGGGAAGACTTAATTTTGAAGGTTCCTGTCGGTACTGTGGTGCGCGAATATTCTGAAGAAACTAAAGAAACGGGCGAGATAATTGCTGATCTTATTCATGATGGTGAATCTATTATCGTTGCGCGTGGTGGCGTTGGTGGAAGAGGGAATACGCACTTCGTTACCCCTACCCGTAGAGCCCCCGCTTTTGCGGAGCTTGGCGTTCCTGCTGAAGAATGCTGGATTGAGCTTGAGATGAAGCTTATGGCAGATGCTGCACTGGTAGGTGTCCCTTCTGCGGGTAAGTCCTCTCTCATTGCACGCATGTCCGCCGCTAAACCCAAGATTGCCGATTATCCGTTTACCACTCTCGTTCCTAATTTAGGTGTCGTTAAAACAGCTGATTATAACTATGTTATTGCCGATGTTCCTGGTCTTATTGAAGGTGCACATGAAGGTAAAGGCTTAGGTCATGAGTTTTTGCGCCATATCGAGCGTACGGCTCTTATCCTTCACGTTGTTGATTTATCGGGTGGCTTTGAAGGTCGTGATCCTGTTGAGGACTACCAAATAATTAAAAACGAACTGAAGTTGTACGCGAGTGAACTCGCTGATCGTCCTTGCATTGTAGTTGGCAACAAAATTGATGCACCAGGTGCCGAACAGGCAGCTCAGCGTTTGGCTGAGGTCGTCAAGGCTGACTCTTTGGCCTTAGTGGATGGAAACGAGTTTGTAGAAAGCCCTCTTAATCCACGTTTGTTTTTGACGAGCGCTGTTACCGGTCAGGGTCTTGATGCTTTAATGGCTGCAACGGGTCAAAAAGTTCGCCAGCTGCGTGAAGAGGCTCGTGCGGCACTTGACTCTCAAGAGCAGTATGAGCAGGTTTGGCAGCACTTACGCGATGAGCGCGACAAGAAATTTAAAGTTACTAAAATCGGCGAAGGTGAGTTCAGAGTTTCCGGTAAGCAAATTGAGCGCATGGTTATTCAGACCGACTGGGAAAATGATGAAGCTATCGCATTTCTTCAGCATCGCTTTAAGCGTCTTGGTCTCGACGCGGCACTTGAGGCTGCAGGGGCATATGATGGAGACGAGGTTCACATCCTAGGCAGAACGTTTGAGTTTGAATCTGCGCGAATGCATGAGGATATGTTTGGGGGATTGGATATCTAAATGGCTCAATCAAAAGACAAGGTAATGGTGATAAAAATTGGGTCCTCGACGCTTGTTGATGCTGAAGGACACCTTGATAGATCGTACCTTGCTGGGTTAGCCAAGCAAATCAATGAAGTTAAACAATGCGGCTGGAAGCCAGTTATTGTTTCAAGTGCGGCCATTGCCTGCGGGCTTGAAGAATTGGGAATCAAAGAGCGACCGCAAGACATGCCATCACTTCAGGCGGCAGCTTCGGTTGGCCAAAATACTTTGATTTCCGCCTATGCTGCAGAGTTTGCTCGCTATGGTATACATACGTCCATTATCTTGATGACGCGTCAAACTACCGCTGATAGAGAATCATATCTTCACGCGCGTGACACTCTTGAGCGTCTTCTTGAGCTTGATGTTGTGCCTATTATCAACGAAAACGACACTATTTCTGTTGAACAGATTCGTTTCGGTGATAACGATACGCTTGCTGCTTTGGTTTCGTGCCTCATTAAGGCAGATCTGTGCGTAATTTTTTCAGATATTGAGGGACTCTATACAGTCAATCCTTTCGTTGATCCTTCAGCACGCCTTATTTCTGAGGTTGAAAAGATTACTCCTGAAGTTATGGCGATTGCGGGGGGTGTTACTTCTAAAGTTGGTAGTGGAGGAATGATTACAAAAATCCGTGCAGCTCGTGTTCTCATGGTTGCAGGAATTGAAATGATTATTTGCCATGGTCGTTTAGAAAACAACCTTATAAAGATAATCTCTGGACAACCTGTTGGTACCGTTTTTACCCCTTTGAGTACTCACGATATTACCCCACGAAAACTTTGGATCGCCTTAGGCGATACAGCCAAGGGATCATTGGTGGTTGATAATGGGGCAAAGCAGGCTCTCATATCAAAAGGTTCTTCCCTTCTTGCGGTGGGTGTCTGCGGTCTTGAAGGGTCTTTTGTTCCTGGTGATATTGTTGATATTAAAGATAAAAACGACCACCTCTTTGCTCGTGGCAAGGCAGGAGCGTCTTCTTCTGAAATAATGCTTGCATGCGGTCGTTCGCAGCAAGAGATTAAAAATAATGAACTGCTTGTTAATTTAGCAGTTCGTCCAGTGGTCCATCGTGATGAATTGGTGGTGTTTGAATGAGTGAGGCAAAACAAGCAGCCCTTCGTGCACGAGAAGCTTCTCGCGTGCTTTCTCAAAAGACCGAGGAAGAACGCAATAAGGCTCTGTTCGCTATGGCAGAAGGATTGCGTGAAAAGAGCGCACATATCTGTGAGCAGAATGCGCTTGATATGAGTACTGCACGCGAAAAGGGAACCGATGAACCTCTTCTGGATCGTTTATTTCTTGATGAATCAAGAATTAATGCCATGGCAGATGCCCTTGAAGATTTGGCTTCACTGCAGGATCCTATTGGGCGCGTTCAGGAAGAGCGAGAACTCTATAACGGTTTGTTTTTGAAGCGCGTGTCGGTTCCTTTAGGTGTTGTGGCGATGGTGTACGAAGCGCGTCCTAATGTTACGGCCGACGCTGCTGGTATTTGTATTAAATCGGGGAATGCGTGTATTTTACGCGGGGGTTCCCTAGCTGTTCATTCCAATATTGCTATTGCTCAAACCTTGCGTGGAGCTTTAGAGTCGGTTGGCTTTCCTGCTGATGGTATTGTTGCCATCGAATCAACGGATCGTGCGGTTACCGATGAACTTTTGAAACTTCATGGGTTGATCGATGTTCTTATTCCGCGTGGTGGAGCAGGTCTCATTCAGCATTGTGTTGAAGAAGCAACGGTTCCTGTAATTGAAACGGGAGTTGGGAACTGTCACGTATACGTGCATGAAAGTGCAGATTTCCCTATGGCGCTGAGCATTATCGTTAATGCTAAAACGCAACGCCCTGGTGTTTGTAATGCGTGTGAATCGGTGTTGGTTGATCGATCAATTGCCCCAAGTTTTGTTGCTCCACTAGTTTCTGCTCTTCGCTCACGTGGAGTAACCTTCCATATCGATGGTGAACTCGTCGATATTTTGCGCGAAGAAGAAGTCTGGGGCGACGATTGCGTTGTGGCAACCGAAAACGATTGGGGAAAAGAATACCTCGATCTTGAAATTAGCATTAAAGTTGTTGAAGGAGTAGAGGAAGCAATCGCTCATATTAACCATTACGGAACAAGCCATTCTGAGGCTATCGTGGCTTGTGATGAAGAGGTAATCAATGCGTTCTATCAAGGCGTTGATGCTGCGGCAGTATACGCAAATGCTTCCACTCGCTTTACTGATGGTGGAGAGTTTGGTCTAGGTGCGGAAATTGGCATTTCAACCCAAAAACTGCATGTTCGTGGACCCTTTGCGCTTGAGGCATTAACAACTTATAAATATCTCATTAAAGGCTCTGGCCAGGTGCGAGGATAATGGCAATAGTATGTGACCGATTTGACAGTTTAGGATTTCAAGATCGAACAACTACTTACCGTTTAGGAATAATGGGAGGAACGTTCGATCCTATACATTTTGGACATCTTGCTTGTGCCGAACAGGTAAGAGAATTGTTTAGTTTAGATGCGGTAGTGTTTATCCCTACGGCGCAACCTGTTTTTAAGCGCGATCGGCAAATTGCTCCGGCAACTGATCGCTTTAAAATGTGCTATCTGGCAACTCGAAGTAATCCTCATTTTGACGTAAGTGCACTTGAAATCAGCCGTGGGGGAGATACGTATACGGTTGATACTTTGCGTCAGTTGCGTGATTATTATCCTAGCAATGTTGAGTTGTGCTTTATTGCAGGCGCAGACGCAATTGCAACCATTACTAAGTGGAAGGATAGTTCCCTTCTTGGTGGTATGGCGAAGTTTATCGGCGTAACACGCCCGGGATTCTCAATAAAGCCTAATGAAGATGAGCAGCGTGCGCTCAAAGAGGCGGGGATTTCGGTTGAACAGGTAGAAGTTACTGCTTTGGCAATTTCGTCGAGTGATTTACGTCAGCGTATTGGTGAGGGGAAATCGATTCGCTATTTAGTTTCGCGTGAGGTGGGGGATTACATTCATGCGGAAAAGCTGTATCGCTATGACGACGGAGGAAAGAATGGCTCATTCAAAAAATAAGCCTCAAGAAATAGACAAGAAAGCACTTTCGGAGTTCGCCTATAAGAAAACCGCGTTTGATGAAAACGATATTCCTGAAAAACCTTTTGGTAATCGAAATTACAAACGCATGAAGCATTTGTTGATGAAAAGGGTTTCACCTTCGCGCTACGTTCATTCGCTTTCGGTGGCAAAAACTGCTCGTTCGCTTGCAAAAGTGTATGGGTATGACGAAAGAGTTGCAAGAATGGCAGGGCTTTTGCACGATTGGGATAAAGGTCTTTTGCCCGCGCAACTCAAACAGCGTGTTTCTGACTATGATCTTTCCATTTCTGAAGAGGTAGTTGATACCATGCCTTGGGTATTGCATGGTCCAACTGCTGCGGCTGTTTTGGCGGATCAGTTCCCCGAGTTTGGCGAGGAAGTGTTCGCGGCAATTAAGCATCACACGGTAGCTACTCCTCAGATGACAGTCCTTGATATGATTGTATTTGTTGCGGATAAAATTGAGCCTACTCATGAGGTTGATGCTTATAAACGTCTTGCGAAACAGGTTGGAAAAATTTCTTTAGAAGATTTGTTTTTCGAGGTGCAGAAAGCAGGTTTATCGTATCTTATTGCTACTAATCGTCCGCTTTCGAATGAAACTATCGTGGCCTGGAATTTTTACAGTGCGCGTAAAAGAAACTACAAAGGAGAATGACAGGTGGAAACCCCTTCAAAAACGTCTCGCGAATGTGCTCTGATTGCTGCGCGTGCGGCTGATGAACGAAAAGCAACCGATATCGTTGTGGTAAAGGTTGGAGACGTGGTAGATGTAACTGATTATTTTGTTATTGTCACGGCAGCTAATACCCCTCACGTTGAAGCTGTCTTGGATTCTATTGAGGAAAAGGTTCGTATAGAAGCTCATGTTAAACCCATTTCACGTGAGGAAACGCGCGACCATTCTTGGGAGCTGCTTGACTATGGCAACTTTGTTGTTAATGTTTTTCAGCCAGAGGCTCGCGAATACTATCGCTTAGAAACGCTTTGGAGCGATGCTCCTCTGATTGATTTAGCCGAGGCAGGCATTGAATATCCTGAATATTCAGAGCGCATTGCTAAACTTGTTGGTCGTGTTGAAGAGGCGCGTGCATAACTAATTAACGCTTACGAGGTTTAGAACAGATGCGTTCAGCTGTAAAAGGACAGTCTTTAGGCAGCTGAACGTTTTGTTTGGTGGTTAGCGGGTATGTATTGCTTGTAGTAACTCGAGAGACAAACTCACGTGTTAAAAGACTAACAACGTGAAAGGAAGCTCACCGTTTCGATGTGATAGGTTTGAGGGAAGAGGTCATACGGAATTGCGCGTTTAAGCTCATATCCCACTGCCTTAAAGCGCGCAATATCGCGAGCCCAAGTTGCAGGGTCGCAGCTTACGTAGGCAACTTGTTCAGGTGCAGCTTTTGCGATGTCTTGCGTAACACCTTTGGAAAGTCCTGCACGTGGGGGGTCAACAATGAGGGCATCAAGGTTGCCTAAACGGGGAAGTTCCCGCGCACTATCTCCGCCGATTACGTCTATTGAAACGTTGTTTTCTTGAGCATTTCTTCGCAGGTCTCTAACCGATGAGGCTGCAGATTCAACCGCAAAAACATGCTTGCTTCTTTTTGCTAAGGGGAGCGTAAAGCTACCCACTCCGCAATAGAGATCAGCTACTCGGCTTTCTTTGGTTATGTTGAGCCCTTCGATAACGGTTTGAATCATCTTTTCGGCTTGAGCAGTGTTTACCTGAAAAAAGCTCGGGGCGCTTACTTTGAATGTGGTTTCAGCAAGCGTTTCACTCCAAAAACCTTTCCCATAAAGAGATTCAACGCCTTTAATTTTGCGTGCTTTTCCAGGGTCAGCCATAACGCGAACAATGCTCGTGCATCCAAGAGCGCTTGAGAGAGTATCGGCAACTGCTTTGCGCGGGAAGGACCCCGGTTTGGTCCAAAGAGCAATTTCGGTGTCTTTAGTACGCAGACTATGACGAACGCCTACACGAAAAAGCCCGAGGTCGCGTGTTCCTTGGAGATAGCGAAGAGCGCCTTGGAGCGCAACAGGTGCTTTGATAATTCCCTTTGCTGCAAGCGGGCAGGTTTTTGGTGTTACAACATCTCCGCTTTGCGCGCTATGGAAACCAAGGGAAAAGCCGTTGTTGGTGTAGCGTGCACTGAGTTCAAGTTTGTTTCGATATCCCACTTGGCGCTTCGAGGCTTGACAGACATCAACTAGTTCCTCAGCTTTATCTTTAGGGAATCCGCCAATGCGATTCAGCTGTGAAACTACGTGGTTTCGTTTGGCCTCAAGCTGGGTTTGATAGTTGATATGCATCCATGAGCATCCTCCACAGCTTTGAGCAAAGGGGCAGACCGGAGGCACTCTTTGAGCACTTGGCTCAATAAGAGAAGTAATAACTCCCTCACAAAACGATGAGGTTTCCTTAGTTATTTCAACTTCGGCAACATCTCCTGGGCAGCCATTGCTTACAAAAACGATTTTTCCCGATGAAGCTCGTCCAATTGCTTTAGCTCCGTAGGATAAGCTGGTGAGCGTGATGCGTTCGGTCATAATGGATTCCTTTAGGTTTTCATGAGGAGAAATGAACGTTTCACATGATAGCGTATAATATATTCTTTCAAGCCCTCTTAGCTCAGGGGATAGAGCGTCTGCCTCCGGAGCAGAAAGCCGCAGGTTCGAATCCTGTAGAGGGCACCATTTACAAAAACAAAACAGATAGGGGATACCGTGGCCTTATATGTACCTTCATATCAGCCTAATGGCAATGAAATAGCTATTATCAAAACATCCAAAGGTGACATTCGCGTTGAACTGCACGGAAACGATGCACCTATTCATGTTGGTAATTTTGTTGAGCTTGCTCAAAAGGGTTTTTATGACAACCTTAAATTCCACCGCTATGTTCCAGGATTTGTAATTCAGGGTGGCTGCCCTAATACGCGTCCTCTTGATTCTGAACAGGTTAAAGCAGCTGAGGGTAATCCTTTTGCCGGTTTGGGCACGGGCGGTCCTGGCTACACCATCAAAGAAGAGTTCTCTACTAATCCCAACAACAAACACCTTGATGGCACAGTCGCTATGGCTCGTTCTCAAGACCCAAATTCTGCTGGTTCGCAGTTTTACATTTGCTTAGGGGCGCAGCCTTTCTTGGATGATGGCTACACAGTATTTGGCCAAACCGTTGAAGGGTTAGACGTTGTCGGCAACTTGCGTGTTGGTGATGTAATCGAAACGATTATTATTGAAGGAGCAAACGAATAGCCTAATCAGGAAGCGATTAGTCTAAACCATTAGTTCCGTGAAGTCTTTTTGCGCTGATGGTGAAGTTCTTCTTGTCGGGTAAAATAGATTCATTCCCATTTTTATAAGAGAGGACCATGCGTCGATGAATAACGATTTATTTCAGCAGGCACGAAGCGCGTACGTTTCAAAGGATTACGAAACAGCTCTTGCGCAATTCACAAATTGTCTGCAGGATACTTCGGCTGCCCTCGCTCCTGGTGAACTTGGTATGCTTTATCACCAGATTGGCAACTGCTTGGTGAAACTTCATGATCCCAATGAAGCAATCCATGCCTATTCGCAGGCGAAGATAGATACGTCATATGATGCTCAAGGTTCAGTTAATTACAACCTCGGTATGGTCTATGCATCGCAGCATGATTATGACGATGCGGTTACCTATTTCCAGATAGCCATTGATGATCCTAAGTATCAGACTCCCCATAAGGCCTATATGGGGCTTGGTAATTCGTTGCTGAAAATTGGCAAATCTGCAGAGGCGGGCGCGGCATTTCGTTCTGCTGCCCTCGACGAAACCAACCCCGATCCAACAAAAGCGCTGTTAAATCTTGGTGTTTGCTTTATGGCGCTTGATCGTCCGATGGATGCAATCGCTTCCTATGAAAGTGCTCTCCAGTTTGACATGGCTCCTGCTATTCGCAACAAAATGTTTGCCAATATGGGTCAGGCGTATGTTGCTGCAGGAAAAATGAACAAGGCGGTTCGTGCTTTCGAATCTGCTCTTGCTGACAAAACATATGTGTTTAACGATGCGGCAAATGTTGACTATCAGCGGGCAGTTTCTGCAGTTGCTGCTGGTGCAACTGATGAGGTCGAGCAAACCCTAGATTCGCTTAATGATCTTTCGGGTTTGGATGTGTCAGGTGATGGTGTTCCCGTTGCCTATAACGATGCTTCTGATGTTCAGCCTTCCAGTGCCATGCAACTTTCTGAAACCAATGTTATGCGTGAAATTGGTCCGAACGACTTACAGCAGACTGATTTTTTCGCTGTTCAGGATTCTGGTTTTGAGGACTGGGGCAAAACGGCAGCGAAGAAAAAGCATCGCAACCGTGGCCTAAAGGTTGCTCTTGTGCTTGTACTCCTTATTATCATTGTGCTGGGTGCAGGTTTGTTTGGCTATACGCAAGGGTATGGTTTCCCTTCTAAAAACGACGTTGTTTCTCAGTTGTTTGCCGATCCTGAAAATGCGGATGTGTTTGCTGCGAGTGCTGATGATACTAAGAAGGCACGCATCGCTGATATGCTTGTTGCTGATTCAAGTGTTGAGGTTAAAGGTGAAACGAACGATCTCACTACTGCTCATATGTATGTAACAGCAACTGCCGAAGGTGGCGGTGAGGTTCCCTATGACATCACTCTTGTTCGGGACGGCATTGGCTGGAAGGTCAGTGGTGTTTCGCTCTACTTTACTAGTCAGCAAAACTAAGACAATTACACAAAATCATTAGTTGATACTTAGGTTAAGAGCCGTAAAATCTAAAATGCTTTTACGGTGTGATTTTTGAAAGGATAAAACGTATGGCAATGGAAAAGACCTACAGCATGATCAAACCTGACGGTGTTGCAAATGGTCATATCGGTGAGATCGTAAACCGTTTTGAGCGTGCTGGCCTCAAGATCGAGCGCATGGAAATGGGTATGGTTACCCCTGAGCAGGCTGCTGCTAACTACAAAGAACACGAGGGTAAGCCTTTCTACAATGGTCTTATTGAGTACATCACTTCCGGCCCTGTAGTAAAAATGGTTGTTTCAGGTGAAGGTGCAGTATTAAAGTGCCGCTCTCTTATGGGTGCTACTAATCCAGCAGAAGCTGCTCCTGGTACCATTCGTGGTGATTTTGGTCTGATCATGGATGAGAATGTAATTCATGGTTCTGACTCAGTTGAGTCCGCAGAACGTGAAATCGGTATCTTTTTTGCTTAATGATTTTCGTTTGTCTGTGTTTTAAGACGAGGAATTGTTATCCAATACATAAGAGGAAAATATGACATATCGAGTGATCGATAAATGCGAGTTTTCTTTACTCTATGGATTCGTAAATGATTATGAACTTATAGCTCCGGTCCAAAAAGGCCGGAGCTATGTTTTTGGTATGGCACCTGCTCTCTGCGCCCTTGGCGCGAGAGGCGATAACCCACCCGCTATGCGGGTGGACGGCAACCTGCTTTGCAAAACCACCCTTCCGATGGATATTGACGATTGTTCAGGCCGTCAAAATCCGAGTCGGAAAGGTGGTGGTGGCTATGGTTAAGAAGGCCTATAGCCTGTCGAACACGAAGTGGATGCACAAGTATCACATCGTGTTTACGCTGAAGTGTAGGCGCAAAATCATCTACAACCAAATTAGGGACGATATATGTTTGTTTTTAGAAATTGAGAAACATATGCGCTCTTACAATCCTTGTTTATCTTGCAGTGTTCATTAAGAGGAAGTGCGATACAATAAAAAATTGGATTCTTCCATTTTTGATGCCACTATGGATTTCCTGTTTGCTGATAAAGCGTATGGTAGAATCGTTACTCGCACTTTCAGACTGTAAGGAATTTGCATGTCGATTTTAGATTTTATACAGAATGCTACTTCGTCATCGTCTTACGACATGGCGATTGACTTGGGTACTGCTAATACCCTGGTAGGTATCACGGGTCAGGGCATTGTGATTAACGAACCTTCAGTTGTAGCTATAGAACGCAGCACGCATCGTGTTTTGGCAGTTGGTCATGAAGCTAAAAATATGATCAACCACACACCCGATACGTTTTCGGCAGAGCACCCTCTTCATGATGGTGTTATTGCTGACTATGATGTAACCGAGGCAATGATATCTGCTTTCATCAATAAAGCGGCTCCTCGTCGTTATCCTTGGCAGCCAAAGCCTCGTATTGTCGTTTGCATCCCCTGTGGCGCAACTTCGGTTGAGAAACGTGCGGTTTTTGAGGCCACCATTCAAGCTGGTGCGCGTCAGGCTTACTTAATTGAAGAGCCCATGGCTGCTGCTATGGGTGCTGATCTTCCAGTAACTGAACCAACCGGATCGATGGTTGTAGATATCGGTGGTGGCACAACGGAAGTTGCTGTTATTTCTCTTGGTGGTATCGTCACTTCTTCTTCGTTGCGTCTTGCGGGAAACCGTATGGATGAAGCGATTGCTATCCATTTGCGTGACCTTTTAGGTATCAAGATTGGTGAACGCACGGCAGAGGTTATCAAGATCAAAATTGGCTCCATTCTTCCTTTTGAAGACGGACGCGAACGCGACATGATTATTTCTGGCCAGGACGTTCTTACTGAACAGCCCAAAGAGGTAACCATCCAGTCTGAAGATGTGCGTGATGCTCTTCAAGCTCCAATTGATGAAATGGTTGTTCATATTAAGGAAACGTTCAAGAAAACAAATCCAGACCTTGCTTCTGATATTATCTCTAACGGCATTTTGCTTACGGGAGGTGGCGGGCTGCTTTCGGGTCTTGACCGTTATCTTACTAACAAGCTTGAAATACCTGTTTGGACGAGCGAAACAGCACTTACCAATGTTGTGAATGGTTGTTTGAAGGTTCTGGAAACTCCAACCGCTCTTAAACAGATTCTTATGAGATCAAAATAGGAGATCACCTAAGTAATGGCCCTGAAGATAAAAAATAAAACGATGCAGTTCGGTGGCCAGCTTGGAGGAAAAACTCTTCTTATTGTCTTCCTAGTTGTTTCGCTGGTTTTAGTGATTGCGTATTCTCGCGAAGGCGAGGATGGGCCGCTGCATTCTTTGCAAAATACCACATCGGCCGTTACTTCTCCTTTGAGTGGAGCGGGTGCAACGGTAGGTTCCTTAGCAGCTTCTGCTTCAATGTCGGTTGAAGATTTAACGGCAAGTGATGCCTCTCTCAATCAGCTTAGAGAGAACAATGAACGGTTGGCGCAGATGGTTGTTGAGCTTGAGGAATACCGTCTTGAAGCGCAGCGTCTTGAAGCACTTGTTAATCTTTCAGATGCCTATGCATTTTCATCGGTTTCTGCACGCGTCGTTGGATATTCGGCAGACTCGTATAACAAGGTAATTACCCTCGATGTTGGCTCTAATGCGGGTGTTGTTTCTGGGTTACCTGTTATGGGGTCAACAGGGGTGATCGGTCAGGTAATTTCCGTTACGCCCCTAACGTGTCAAGTACGCTTGCTAACAGATGCACAAAGTGGAGTATCGGTACTTATCCAATCTTCTCGCGCAGAAGGAATTCTTACCGGTTCAGTTGAAGGTGTTCTTTATCTTGAAGGAATTGATTCTTCGGTTGAGGTTAAACAGGGTGATGCGATTATTACTTCCGGTTTAGGCGGCGGGTATTATCGTGGCTTAGTTGTTGGCTTAGTATCGCACGTTGAACAGTATCCTGGAGATGCTACGCGCACTATTATCGTTACACCTAACGCTTCTTTTAATAATCTAAGTGAAGTACTTGTTGTTTTGGGAATGAGTAACGAAGGAGCTGCTTCTTCTGATTCGGCTTCTGCGAGCGCTGTTTTGAATGCGGTAAATCCTGACAAACTCAACAACGCAAAATCGTCTTCAAATCAATCAAATGGCAATTCATCTGACGCGCAGACGGATACTTCACAGTCAAACGATTCTTCTTCGGGAGGAGAGCAATAATGGCTCCACGTTTGGTTCCTCTTATTTCGGCAGCTATTGCTATTGTTTTACAAATTGTAGTTGCTCCACTGATTTCTTTTTCATCGGTGGTGCCTAATTTTTTGGTGGCACTGGTGTTGGTTCTTTCGATTGTCAGAAGGGCTGATACTACCTATGTTTATGCATTTGTGTTGGGTCTACTCTCTGACCTTCTCTCTCAAACACCTGTTGGATTAACTCCGTTGCTGCTTCTGATTGCCTCCTTTGCGCTTTCTCGAGCCTTTGAAGTTATGGATAAAACGTCGTATTCTATGCCGCTTATTGCCTGTTTAGTCAGCGTTTTGTTGTATGAATTGCTTATTGCAATTGTTCTTTTGCTGCTTGGTTATCAGGCAGGGTTTTTTGATTTGCTTTTGTATCGAGTTTTTCCAGGGGCGCTTTACAACCTTGTTTTCTGTGCGCTCTTCTTTGTTTTGTCGCGCAAGTTTTCCTTTGGCGACGATACCGCCGATGTTTGGTCTGTATCTCGAAGCGATCGTTTTCGGTAGGAGCTTTTTATGCTGCTGGCGATTATCGTAATTCTTGCAACCATTGTTGTTCTTGCAGTTGTTGCTCTCATTATTTTTAGAGTGCGATCGCAGTCGAACAAGGTGGGATCGAGTAAGAAAATGAGAGTGAATTCCATAAGTTCGGTGGGTGTTTCTTCTCACATGCCTAAGGTTACTTCAGGTTCCCCCACGGTGGTTTCTCATTCTCCCTATGCTGGATCGAGTTCTGCGGGGGCTGGAGATCGTTCGCGTTTTCTTGCAATCGGTGTTTTGGTTGCAGGTGTTTTTGCAGCACTTACTGCCAAGCTTTTTAGCTTGCAGATTGTTTCGAGCGCGCAATACAGAGAAGAAGCAACTGAAAATCTGTATACCACCGTTAAAACCCCTGCGCCGCGAGGTGTAATTTACGATGCCGATGGAATTGCTCTTGTTACTAACAGGCAGGTTCAAACAGTTTTAGCAGATGCTGAGGTGGCAAATAATCACGACGTATTACTTCGTCTTTCTGCTTTGTTAGGTCTTCCATATGATGTTGTTCGTAATCGTGTGCTCGACTCTTCTTCGGGAGCTCAGTCACAACGCGTGGTGGCAAGTGATGTTTCCTTGCGCGAAACAGCATTTATTGCTGAGCACATTGATGCCTTTCCGGGTGTTACTACACAAATGCGTACTACGCGCTCCTATCCGTATGGTGCCCTTGCTGCTCATCTTTTGGGTTACACCGGAACAGCTTCAGAAGAAGATCTTTCCAACGCTTCAGAAGGACAGGATATTGAAAGCGGAGATGCGGTTGGTAAAAGTGGTGTAGAACAAACCTATAACTCTGTTTTGTCGGGCGATCATGGTCAGCGAGTACTCATTACTGATGCTTCGGGTACGGTACAGCAGGTGGTAAGTGAAACTGCTCCAAGTAAAGGAAGCGATGTTTATCTTACGGTGAGTGCTAAGGTTCAGCATATAGCTGATCTCGCGCTCAAAGATTTAATTGATAACAAAAAAGGAACTGCTGCTTCGCTTGTTTGTATGGATGTTGAAACGGGGGGGATTGTTGCGCTTTCGAATTATCCCACCTATGAACCAGAACACTTCATCGGCGGTATTTCTCAGGAAGTATGGGATGAATATCAAACAGAGGAATCGCATTATCCTCTTATGAATCGAGCAATTGCTGGCACGTATCCTGCTGCGTCGTGTTTTAAGGCGTTTACGGGTTTGGCTGGCTTGACCTACGGGTTTGCAGACTCGGAGAAAACCTGGCTTTGCTCAGGTACTTGGACTGGTTTTGGTGAAGAATATCCTCAAAACTGCTGGGAGCTTAATGGCCATGGGTACTTAGGTATTCGACAGGGCATTGTTGTTTCGTGTGACGTTGTGTTCTATGAAATTGCACGTGATTTCTATAATGCTCGTCAAAGTATCGGAAACGATGCCATGCAGGACTTTATTAAAGAGTTTGGTTATGCAAAGGTAACGGGAATTGATTTATCAGGCGAGGCAGAGGGCCGTATTCCCACACCCGAATGGAAGGCAAACTATTTCCGCGATGTTCCCGCTGAAGCTCAGTGGCTTCCAGGTGATATGTCAAACATGTCAATTGGTCAGGGGTATGTTTTGGTAACCCCCATTCAGGTTGTACGTGCTTATGCGGCTGTTGCAACGGGAAGGCTTTTGAAGCCCCATTTGTTGCGTGAGGTAAGAAATTCTCAGGGAGATATTGCCATTACCGCCCAAACCGCTGAAGATTCAAGACCTGATGTTGATGAAGCGAACTATAAGATCATGCGAGATGCACTTAACGGTGTGACGCTTGAAAGTGCCGATGTTGCCGAAGATTTTGGTGGGCTTGATTTTACCGCAGCAGCCAAAACGGGTACTGCTGAGGTTGCAGGCAAGCAGGATTTGGCATGGTTTGCCTGTTATGCTCCCTATGAAAAGCCTCGTTTTGCTATTGCGATGTGTGTTGAAGAAGGTGGCAGTGGTGGTTCTGTTGCATCTCCTGTTGCCGCTAAGGTTATGGATGCCGCAATAAAATTTGACAACAAAGCCCTCGATGAGGAATTGAGCAAAATAACTACTGGGGAGGAGGAAGCAAGCGATGCCTCGAATGAATGAGATCAGCTCGGTTAAACCGCAAGATCCAGATTTAGCCAAGGCGTATAAGCCAAAACGTTTTAAGTATCTTAACCCTTCCTTTTTAGCAGTAGCCTGTGCGCTCGTGCTTGTTGGATTGCTTGTTCAGCTTTCTGCCACCTCTGCCAATTCAGAGTATAGCTTTAGTCGTCAGGCTATGGGCGTAGCCGTTGGTATTGTGCTTTTTATTGTGGTTTCAAGGATTGATTATCACGTTCTAGGTGGTCTTACCACGCTCTTCCTTGTTATCAACGTGGTGCTGCTTCTTTCACCTCACTTGCCTGTCATTGGCGTGGAAGTAAAAGGTGCTCAGTCGTGGGTCAATATCGGTATCCAAATTCAGCCAGGTGAATTCGCTAAAATCACGGTTGTTCTTCTGGCGGCAAGTATTATGGCTCGCTACGGGGGGCGTCTTGACGATTTACGTGAATATCTCAAGGCATTGGGTATCTTAGCCATTCCCTTCATCTGCGTTATGACGCAGCCCGATACGGGTACGGGCATGGTGTATTTAGCCATTTCTCTTTTTGCTCTTATCGCAGGTGGGGCTAACTGGAAGTTCATTGCGGGAACCGTTGGTATTGTAGCTGCTTTGGTTGTGGGACTGTTCATGATTGACCCTGTGATCGATAGTTTGGTGGGTAGCGATGTTCTCCTAAAGGAATACCAGCGTTCGCGTTTGTTGGTATTTATGGACTCAAGTTACGACCTTTCGGGTGAGGGTTATAACCTTCAGCAGGCAAAAATTGCCATTGGCTCAGGTGGGCTGTTCGGAAAAGGCTTTATGCAGGCAACCCAATCTTCCTTGGGCTTTTTACCTGAGGCTCCGACAGACTTTGTTTTCTGCGTTTTCGCAGAAGAGTTCGGTTTTGTTGGGGCTTTGGTCTTGATGGCTCTTTATATAGCGTTGATTGTTGTGAGTTTGCGTATAGCACGAAACTCTAATGATCTTTTCGGTAGTATCATCGTTTGTTGTATTGTTGGAATGTGGTTATTCCAAGTTCTTGAGAATATTGGTATGACGTGCGGGCTTATGCCTATTACTGGTATTCCATTGCCTTTTATGAGTTACGGATCGTCGTTTATGCTGGTAAACTTTGTAATGCTGGGACTTATTAATTCAGTTTGGGCTCATAACGGACGTTAGTGATTGGGGATGCGTCATGAAATTGCCAAGCAATATTGGAGAATTGTTTAGTGCGGCACTCGATATCGAGAAGGCAAAAAAAACTGTTGTTGCCGTTAATCTTTTTATCGATGAGTGTTCATCTTCTGATTTTCAGGTTTTTGTGCGTTCGGGCTTCAATTCTGAATCGCCTAATTCCCGTGTCATGATCAGTTATTTTCCAACTCAAACGCCTGATGTTGAAGCTCCCTGTGATATTGCCATAATCGTTGCTGGAAACAGCGTTGAGTCGGTCGCTTTGGCGGCGAGCCTTAAATCGATTGAGGTGCCAACTCTTGTTGTGACCGAACAGCGCACAGAGCTTATGCAGCGTGCGGAAGATATGGGGTATTCGCTCGATTCTGAAAATGTTATTGCGCCAAAAGAGGAGCATGGTTTTAGCGAAGAGGGTAAAGAGGAGCTCGCTCGTGCAATTGGCAAGTGGATTGTAAGGGTTTCTCCAGACAAACGTCTTGCGTTTTCTATCGCATATCCTTTTGTGCGTCGCCCTCTTTCAGAAGAGGCTGTGTTTGCTACGGCGGCGCAGAATGCCGGTGTAGGTCTTGTAGTGTTCGTTCCTGGTGCCGATATGCCCATCATGACAATCAATCAAGCAAAGATGGTTTTGCAGATTGCAGCTGCGTATGGGCAGCCTTTGGGGGCTGATCGCATCAAGGAGCTTGCAGCAACTTTAGGAAGCGCTTTCGTGTTTAGAACGGTAGCACGTCAGGCGGTTGGTCTTGTTCCAGCACTTGGTTGGGCAATTAAAGCGACTGTGGGCTATGCAGGTACGGTGGCTATTGGGAACACCGCCATTGACTATTTTGAGAATGGTGGCAATATGGCAGGTCTTGCTTCGGTGGTAGGTAAGGCTCGCGATTCTGTTTTTGGTGCTGTACTTGCGTTGAAAAAGAAGCCTTCTTTGAAAAATGCTGCTGAGATGGTTTCAAACAAGGCGTACCAATTTGCTGACACTTCATTAAAACAGACAGCTCCTGTAGTCGAAAGCGCTGCAAAAACCGTTATTTCTTCTTTTAAATCGGGAACGCTTCTCAAGAAGAAGAAAAAGTAGTCAAAGCTTTGATTTTGCAAATTTCAAAAAATAGTTGAAATTTTTTGAAATTGTCGCTTGCAGCACTTTGTTTTATGGGTATAATAATCGAGCTGCTGAAGCACGGGGTGTTAGCTCAGTTGGTTAGAGCGCCGGCCTGTCACGTCGGAGGTCGCGGGTTCGAGTCCCGTACATCCCGCCATTCTGAATGCAAAAGCGAGAAGTTTTTCTTCTCGCTTTTTTCTTTCGTGGGTTTTTTATAGCCTAGTTTGTTTCGGAATTGTTGTTAAACAGATGTTAGGTAACTGACCATATTCCTGTACTGCGGGGTGGTGCTATAGTGAAGTGCGGAATATCCAAGGTGCTATTCAGATGTATTTAGTCAGCACAAGCATCTATGGTGCTTATTTGCTGATTGTATGAATGAAAGAGTATTAATGACGAAAGTCTCTAAAGATCACCCAGTTGAACTTGTGGTGTTCGACTTTGATGGAACTTCCATTTCGGGTAATTCTCCCGTTTTGTTAGTGCGCCATTTGTGGCAGTGTGGCATGCTGCAAAAACGCATTCTTACACGAATTGCTGCTTGGGGTATCGCCTATAAGTTTCGCCTTCCCCAAAACGAAAGCTGGGTAAGAGGGTTGGTATTTTCCGCCTTCGAAGGAATCCCTAAAGAGCGAGCCGATCAGTTTTTAGCTGATTTTTATGACAAGAAGATTAACTATCGTTTTCGTGAAGCTGCCGATAAAGAAATTAACTATCATCTCTCGCGTGGACGTGAGGTGTGGGCAGTGTCGGCAACATTTGAACCTATCATTCGTCAAGCCATGAAAACTCATGGTTATACGCGGCAGTTCTCTACACGCATGAAGGTTGATGATCAAGGTTGTTATACCCGTACGGTTGACGGAGCTCCTGTAGAGGGAAAAGAGAAGTTGCGTATCGTAACCGAAAAGGCAAATCAAATGTATGGTGAGGGCAATTGGGTTTTGCTTTATGCCTATGGTGACCACCATTCTGATAGGGATTTGCTTGCGGCGGCTGAAAACCCCTGTGCTGTTACTCCAGATAACCCCCTGCGTCGTACGGCAAAGGAACATGGTTGGAATATTTTGGACTGGAAGTAACGACCCTGTGACTTTTTAGCGAAAAAGCTACCTCTTTTATATGCTAGCTTTATAGTAATAATTAAAAATGTCATGTTTACTATTGTGAATGTTTTGGAGGTGTTTTACGAATGGAAAATAATATCAACAATCGTAATGTTCCCTCTCGAGATAACCGCTCAAACTCTTCTGAAGACTACCTGATGCGTGCTTCTTCTGCTGTTGATGCGGGAGATAAAACGCTCGGAATCCATCTTTATATGGCAGCGTTCGAGCGTGCTAAAAACGAAAATCTTGTTCCAAGCGATAAAGCGCTTGAAGGTATGGAGAAGGCTTGGATGTTGGCCGTTGATACGGGCCAGCGTTCTTTGGCGGAGTATATCTTTGAAAAGCTTGAACCCTTTTGGTCGGCTGAAGAAATGGCTCGTCATGCAGATCAACTTCAAAAACTTGCGCTTGATAAGCTTGAAGAGTTCGGTTTGTCTCGTGAGGCCCTTGAGGATATGGCTGAAATGGTCAACCAGGACATCTTAGGTATTACCCCTGATGTTTTATGTCGCTTTGAGGAAACTGATGATTTTTCGAACGAATCCGAACAGGTTGACGAAGTAAGCGATGCTCCTTCGGATGCCCTCAACGCTTCTGTGGATGCTACTTCAAAAAACGAAGCACCAAAGATTGCATCGTTTAACGTTCCTGCTCCTCATGCGATAGAACTCCCTCAAATTATTGTTCCTTCTCGCAAAGAAAAATCTAAGAAGAAGGAAAAGGAAGCACACGGCTCTGTTCGTTTTAACTATGATTCCATTGCTGGCTTTGATTCTGTGATTGAGCAGATGGGCAAGCTCGGTATAGGTAAAGACCGCGATCCCGAATTCCGTAAGTTTGTTGCTATGCTCAATACGCGCCACGGCTTGAGTCAGGCGCCTGGCGTTGGCACGCTGATTTTCCGTTCGCCTTCTCGTGAAGATGCAAACTATTTTATGGTTGCAACGGTAGGGGAGATGAAAATCCCCGCTATTCGCATGCGCCTTGATCAGAATGCTCAGGGTCAACCCGTACTCTGCGTAATGGCTTCGGCTGACTTTAAAACACGCATTACGAATCTTTCACGTATTGGATTTACGTCTCCAACGGTTTTGATTCTTGAAGATTTGGATCTCTGGAACCTGCCCTTTAACGAATATTCTTTCGAAGATCCGAAAGATATTTTCCAGGCACAAATGTCGCGCGGAGCACGTGAAGCAATCTCTCTTATTCGTTCTGCTGTTGAGAGTCCTGAAGTTACGGTATTTATTTCGGCTTCAGATCCTGAAGAGATTGAAGATTTCTTCCTTGAAGGAATAGAGCATCACCGCATTGTCGATATCGATCTTCCGAACGAACAAGAGCGTAAGGCGGTGTGGCGTTCTGCTCAGTCTGCCCATCCTTCGCTTCGCGGTTTAGGTGTGACGCAGATGGTCGAGTTTTCTGCTTCGATGTCTCGCTTTGAAATTTTTGCTGTGTGTGCGGAATCGGTTGAGCATGCCTATCGTAAGAGCCTAGAGGAAGAGCGTTTTGTTGCCGTTCATACCGATGACATTGTTGCTCGTCTTTCAAATTTTCAGCCTCTTGATTCTCCTGAATATCAGGAAATGGAAGATTTGGTTGTTCGAGATTTTCGAAAAACAATCGACTCTATTGATGATTTGCTGAGGGGCTAATCATGGAGATTACACACCGTTGCGATTATGCCTGTCGAATTATTCGTGCAGCGTATCAACAGAAGGATTCTTTTTGCTCTATTGCCCAAGTAGCACAAGAAGAGGATATTCCGTATTCTTTTGCTCGGAGCATTCAGCACGAACTTGTGAAAGCAGGAATTCTTAAAACGAGTCGTGGTGTTCGTGGCGGCTTGATGCTTAATTGTGATCCCACTCAAACAACCCTTAAAGAAGTTGTCGAAGCGGTGCAGGGGCCCGTTAATATTGCCCCCTGTTCCCTCGATCCCGAATACTGTCTTCGTTCAAACAGCTGCAGTTTTAATGTGGCTTGGTGTGGTTTAGATGCGCTAATCGATTCGTATCTTTCATCCATTACATTGTTTGATCTATTTGAACTCAAGGAAAATCATCCCGTAATTTGTGAGGCCTTGCACAAGAAAAAGCTATCGTAAGAATTCTGTTTTAGGTATTTCACGCATGGGTTTAGTAGACGAAAAAGCCTTCATTGACAAAGTGTGGCAAGCGGGAGGGCGCCTGTATCGTGATCTGCCTTGGCGGGGTATCAATGATCCGTATGCGGTATTGGTGTCCGAAGTAATGCTTCAGCAGACGCAGGTGGTGCGTGTTGAGCGTTTTTGGCCAGCATTTCTAAAATTGTTTCCTACCCTTGATGCGCTTGCGAGTGCAGAAACCTCTCTTGTTTTGGAGGCTTGGCAAGGTTTGGGGTACAACCGTCGTGCCCTTGCGCTTAAGCGCTGTGCGGAGCAATGCTCAGTGCAATTCAGTGGGCAGCTTCCGAACACAAGAGAAGAGCTTATGAGCTTACCAGGAATTGGGAGCGCAACAGCGGGTGGCGTGATGGCCTTTGCCCACAATGAGGCCGGACTCTATTTGGAAACTAATGTCCGAACAGTTTTCCTGCATGAGTTTTTCCCTGAGGAAGATCAGGTGCCCGATAAAGTGCTTGAACCGTATGTTCTCAGGACTTGCTCAAAGGATAATCCGCGAGATTGGTATTATGCGCTTCTAGATTACGGGAACTATCTCAAAAAGACACTTCCGAATCCTTCGCGTCGTTCAAAACATCACAGCAAACAATCTACCTTTGAAGGCTCGAGAAGACAAAAGCGCGCAGAATTGGTAAGGATTGTTCTTGCTGCTCCTCGTATCAAGCGTGCCGCCTTATTGGTAGAACTCAACGATTTTGAGCGAAGGAATGGACGTGAAGCGGTTTTACTCGATGAATTCGAGAGTATCATGGCTGATCTTTTACGCGAAGGATTCTTTTCTGAAGATTCCGAAGATGGTTTTTTCTGTAGGTAACCCTTTTTGCCGTTTGACTACGCTATCGATAAATCACGGATAGTTTTGTGCGGTACTCCACAAGTAAACCGACCCGCTGTTTTAGGGAACTGCAACCTAGTCTATAGGATAGGTGCCGAGTACCTTAACTTCCTGAAGCTTTAAACGTAAGCAATCAAGGGCAGTTTTGACTTTTGGGTCATTTTGGCTTCCATCGATATCAACGAAGAACATATAGCTTCCCAGGCCCTGTTTGGTGGGGCGTGATTGAATTCTAGTTAAGTTGATGTCTGCATAGGCAAATTCGGAGAGAATCATAAGCAAAGATCCAGGGCGGTCAGCGCCAAGGAACAGTGCTAATGAAGTTTTATATTTGTCACCTTTGATGGCGTCAGGATGACCTTGTCGTGCAATCAGAACAAACTGTGTTTGGTTTCCGAAATGATCCTCAATACCTACTTCGGCAAACTTGCATCCGAAGAGCTCTCCTGCAAATGTGCTTGCAATGGCAGCAATATTTTTGTTTTTTGCTGCCATTTTTGCGGCAGTAGCGCTTGAAGCGGCGGTAACTCTGTCTTTGGAAGGAAAGTGTTCATTGAGATAACGACGGCACTGTGCCAATGCTTGGGGGTGGCTTGAAATAGTGGTTACATCATCAAGAGAAGCTTCGGGGTTTAAGAGTAAACAATGGTGGATATCAATAACCGTTGAGCCAACGATGGAAATTCCGCCACGAAACGCAAAGATATCAAGGGTTCCTGTTACCGCACCTTCAAGGGAGTTTTCGATAGGAAGAACACCATATTCACACTTGCCTCGTTCGACCGCTTCATATATTTCGTTAAATGAAGGGCATTCAACGAACTCGGGATTCGCGCAACCCATCTTTTTCGCAAAAACTCGAGCAGCCTCATCAGAGTACGTGCCTACGGGTGCTAAAAAGGCGAATGTTGCTGAATCTGGCATGGTTTTCCTTTCTCGTAACTGAATAAACTCATTATAGGAGAGTTTATTTTAATAGCTATAAGCCTGGTAATTTCTCGTTTTTTCTTTTTCAGAGCTTTCGAAAACGTATAATTAAAGACACGAGGGACAGACAAGAAAAGGGGTTGAAAATGGACCTTAAAGGATCTCAGACTGAGAAAAACTTATGGACGGCTTTTGCGGGTGAATCTCAGGCGCACACTAAGTATGCCTACTACGCAAGCCAAGCAAAAAAAGATGGCTATGTCCAAATTCAGAACATCTTTGAAGAAACATCTAAAAACGAGAAAGAACATGCAAAGCTTTGGTTTAAGGCGCTTCATGGTGGTGCAATTCCTACTACGCTCGATAATTTGGCAGATGCTGCAGAAGGTGAAAATTACGAGTGGACAGACATGTATGCGGAATTTGCTAAAACAGCCCGCGAGGAAGGTTTCGCTGATTTAGCTGAGCTCTTCGATGGAGTTGCTGGAGTAGAAAAAGAGCATGAGGCTCGCTATCGTAAGCTTATTGAGCGCATCAATAATGGTGAAGTGTTTAAGCGCGGCGAAGTATATGCATGGAAATGTAATAACTGTGGCCATATACACATTGGCAAAGAAGCACCTATGGTATGTCCTGTTTGTGCACATCCCCGCTCGTATTTCGAAATTCGCTCTGAAAACTACTAATACACTCAGACACTCTTTTTCATTGATATTCAAAAGGTATTGGAGTTTAAAGCTAGTTGTATTGGCATTCGTTTTTTACTCATATGGAAACTTTTGAGTAATTTTTGAGAGCCTTCTTTTTGATGTTAGTCAAGAAAAAGGCTCTTTTTTTGATTATTACTCCCCAATTTGATCCAAAACTGGCAGACAATTCATGCTTTGTGTTACTAAGCAAAACGCGGGTAACATTTTCATGCCACTGGCGGAAAATACCCCGAGCAAATTTAAATTCCTCGCGAAATTATTATAGAGATTCCGCGAAAATAGGTTCAGAAGTTTTACTGGACAAGGACACCTTAAGGAGGTGTGCACATGGTAACAGAGGCTACCAAATCAGGGTTTCTCGAGAGTCTTGAAGCGCGTGGCGTTTCTCGTCGTTCTTTTATGAAACTCTGTGGCTCTCTCGCGGTTGCAGCAGGTCTCTCTGAACTAGCTGCTCCTCGTGTTGCTAAGGCAATCGAGAATTCCGTGATTGGTAAAGAGTCTGGCGCTCTTGCACCTGTGATTTGGATCGAAGGCGCATCCTGCACTGGTTGTACAGAGTCGTTCGCTCAGGTAGATTCTCCTGATCCTGCAACTGTTGTTCTCGACATGATTTCTTTGAACTACTGCGAGACACTTTCTGCAGCAGCAGGTTGGTCTATGGAAGAAGCCAAGGCACAGACGATCGAGGCAAGCAAAGGTAAATACATCCTCATTTACGAAGGTGCAGTATTGGAAGGATGGGGAGGTCAAGCACTTCGCGTGGCTGACGCTCCCGGAACGCACCATTTGGCAGAAGCGGCTGAAAACGCTTTCGCAGTTGTTGCGCTTGGTTCTTGTGCTGTTAATGGCGGTTGGATGGGTGCTAATCCAAACTCTTCAGGTGCTTTGGGTGTTCAGGCATTCCTCAAAAAAGAAGGCATCAAAACTCCTGTAGTTAACGTGCCGGGTTGTCCCGCAAACCCAGAGTGGGTAGAGGCAGTTCTCGTTGATGCTATCCTCATTGGTCAGCTTCCTGAATTAACTTCAGAGAACAAGCCAAAGGTTATCTTCAACCAAACCATTCATGACAACTGCGAGCGTCGTGGTCACTTCGAGAATGGTGAGTTTGTTTACGCATTCGGTACCAAAGAAGAAGCAATGGGATATTGCTTGTATCCAATGGGATGCCGTGGTCCTCAGACCAAAGCAAACTGTGGTGTTGTTCGTTGGAACCACCGTCGTTCATGGTGTGTAGCATCTGGCGGTCCATGCATTGGCTGCTGTACAGCGAATCCTGATGATCCAGGACATAACTGGGTTGAAACTAACACTCCATTCCGCGCTCGTTTCCGCGATTTGCGCATCGGTGGGGCAACCATTCAGCCTGAGGCTATTGCTTGGACTGTTACTGGTATCATTGCAGCAGCACTTGTTGTTCATGGTTTCGGCATGAAGAAGACTGGTCGTTGTGATGGCGGCGCAGACTTCGAGACCGTTCGTGAATGGGACGCAAAGCATCCTGATGAAGCAATCGGCAAGTATGACGAAGGCGTTCTGAAGGGAGGCAAGTAAATTATGACTCGTTCTATTATCGATCCCGTTACTCGTATCGAAGGTCATCTTCGTGTAGAAATGGAAGTCGAGGGCGGCGTTGTAACTGATGCTTGGGTTTCTGGCGGTTGTTTCCGCGGTATGGAACTTGTAGTTGAAAACCGCACGCCAGAAGATGCTGCTCATATTGTTCAGCGTATCTGCGGTGTTTGCCCTGTTTCTCATGCTCACGCATCTGCTATCGCAGCTGAAAAGGCATACGGCATTACTATTCCTAATAATGCGCGTATCATTCGTAACCTCATTGAGGGCGGTCAGTTCTTGCATAGCCACATTTTGTGGTTCTACACTCTGGCAGCACTTGACTATGTAAATCCAATCAATGCTCTCAACGCTAATGTTGGCGATGCACTTGACTTGGTTGAGGCAGCAGGAACTTCTTGTCAGTCTGACCTCAAGGCACTGAAAGAAAAGCTTCAGACGTTTGCAAATAACGGTCAGCTTTCCATCTTCAGTGGTGGTTGGTTCCTGGATCCAGAAGTAGCTAAAGAGTTTACTCTTGGTGCTGAACTTGACCTTATCTGCACTGCTCACTATATTGAGGCTTTGACCATGCAGTCAAAGGCATCAGAGATCTGTGCTCTCTTAGGTGGCAAGATGCCACACGTTATGACGCTTGTTCCTGGTGGTACTTCCTTTGTTCCAACCGAGGAAAAGCTTGACGATCTTTGGTCTTTGGTTCGCGAAGTTCGCGACTGGGTAAAAGCAACCATGATTCCTGACACCAAGGCCATTGCACCTGCTTACAAAGCAGCTCTTGACTTTGGTAAAGGTTGCGGCCGTTATATTGCTTGGGGTGTTTTCGAGGATCCTTCTTTCGAAATGAGCAAGCGTTATCTTCCTTCTGGTGTTATTGACGAGAACCTTAAACTTTCTGAGGTTAACGAAGATCTCATTAAGGAATACGTTGGTCACTCTTGGTATGTTGGTGATTCTGATCTCAACCCACGCGAAGGCGTTACTGAGCCAGAGTACACCGAATACTACAAGGGCGACACTGATGTAATCAGCGATCGCTACACTTGGTCGAAGGCTCCAAGTTATGACGGTAAGCCAATGGAAGCTGGTCCATTCTCTCGTGTTCTCGCTGCTTATTTGCGCGGTAACAAGTTTGTTAAGACTACGCTCGATGGCCTTATGACAGACCTCGGCCTTTCTCTTGGACAGTTACAGTCAACCCTTGGTCGTGTTGCTGCTCGTCAGGTTGAAAGCCTCTATGTTGCTGAATTGATGGTTGAATGGGTTGATGAACTCATTGAAGCTATCAAGGGTGGCGACAGCGAGTACTTCCGTGCTCCTGAGACCATTACTGGTTCAGGCACGGGCTTCTGGGAGGCTCCTCGTGGCGCTCTCTACCACACCGAGCACGTTGATAACGGTAAAATTACCGGTTATCAGATCATCATTCCTACTACGTGGAATATTGCTCCTCGTAACAAGGAAGGTGTTCGTGGTCCAATGGAGCAGGCTCTTATTGGTACTCCTGTTTCTAATGTTGAAATGCCTATCAATGCTTTGCGTACGGTTCATAGCTTCGACCCATGTACTGCTTGTGCTGTTCATGTTTCAGAGCCTGCAACCGGAAAGCACTTTGAGACGGTAACCAGCCCTTGGGGGGTGAAGTAAATGGCACATTTGGCTCACTATCGCGAGGCGCACCCATTGCCATTTGTAATCACGCACTGGGTTAACCTTGTTTGCATGATTTTTTTGATCTTTTCTGGTTTCTTGATTCATTTCCCATTTTGGGCAGCACTTACGGGCGTAGCTCGTGGTTTACACGTTGCTGTTGCGATGATCTGGGTTCTTAACTGTATTGTTCGCGTTGTTATGGCCTTCTTGGTGTATTCTGCACCAACGGGTGGTACGCGCAACACGGTTCGTGACGTTAAAACCTGGCTTCCTCAGGAAGATAGCCGTCACCAGCTCGGTCCTTGGATTAAGTACTATCTCTTCTTTAAGAAGACCCATCCTTTGGGAGCTAAGCTTGGTGTTCCTCAGAAGATCACCTACGTACTTATCCCAGTTCTCATTTTGGTAATGGCTTACACTGGCTTCTGCCTCTGGATTCCTACCTCTGAGTGGACCTTCTTTGCAGCTGGCACTGCTTTGGTAGGCGGAGCAATGTCTATGCGCATCATTCACTACTTCATGATGTTCGTATTCATCTGCTTTGCAATGCTTCACATTTACCTCTCTAATATCGAGGGTGCAGCACCTACCAAGCTTATGTTGTTCCGCAAAGAGCATGGTGGTTTGGTTTATGACCCAGAGCGTCATGTTATCGTTGGTGAAGATCACTCAGTCGATCAGCACTAAATCATAGCTCGCAAAGAGCTTTGAATTTACGGACCCGGGATTATCCTGGGTCCGTTTTGTGTCTAAGGGTGGTTGTGCATTTACCGATTAGGCGGTGCGCTTAGCAGGGTAACATTTCGTTTTTCGGCAATACAAGATAGCATCTGCTTAAAAGAGTATTTAATAAGGATTAGAGAGTATGAGCAAGCAAAACAAGCAGGTTCAGGAAGAGAACAAAAACGAAGTGCGCGCCTATAAAAATGCCTTGGTGGAAGGGTTGCCTCCTATTAATTTAGGTGCACTTTTTATGCCGCCGATTTGGGGTCCCGCTCATGGGATTTGGGTTACCATTCTGTTTTATCCTATATGGCTTTTTGCTGACAATCTCTTGTACGCAGCCTATTCAAATCCTGAGCCTCTTTCCATAACGCTCGCTGTTCTTATGGTGGTAATTCTTGCCGCAGTAACAATCATTTTTGCGAGAGCCTCTCAGGGATATGCGTGTCAACGTGCTCTTAAGCGAGGGAAAACCAAAGAAACATATCTTAAGGAGCAGCGCATTTGGGCGGTTGTTTCTGCTCTTATTGCTATTGTGTTTCTTGCGGCTGCAACGTATTACAACGTGTTTTTTCGTGCTCTGGTCGGTGCATAAATGAAAACGGCAGTATTTTGTGTGGGTAACAAGCTTATGCTTGATGATGGCATTGGTCCTGCCGTTTATGAAGAGCTTGTCAATCAATACGAGTTTCCCGAAGAGGTTGCTCTTTTTGATGTGGGCTGTATGAGTATGGATATGATTTCGTTTGTTGATTCTTACGATTTCATTATCACGGTTGATGCGGTTGATGGAACAGAGGCAGAACCAGGAACGGTTTTTCGCTATAAACCCTACGATATCGCACGTCATCAAAGTGCGATGACTTCACTGCATGATCTTAAACTCGCAGATTTATTTGATGCTGCGAGTTTGATGGGATATTCCGCCGAAGGAATATGCTATGGAATGCAGGTTGAAAACATGAGTCCTGCAGAGTTTGTTGTAGGACTAACTCCAAAGGTTCATAGCAAGTTACCCTTGTTGGTAGAGTCGGTTGTTGCTGAACTTACTCGTGCGGGGCATGCTATAACCAAAAAATAACCAGTGTTATAGGCAACGTAGTATTGTCATAGTTTTGGAGCCGAAGGGCAAAGATCGGCGATAAAACAGTCGGCACATTTTGGTTTTCGCACAATGCAGGTTTCTCTTCCGAACAGCACCCACTGATGATTAATTGGCCCCCAATACTCCTTGGGGTAGAGTTTTAAAAGATCTGCTTCTGTTTTGCTGGGAGTATCAGACGAAGCGGATGAAAAATTCAATCGATGTGCGATACGGAAGACATGGGTGTCTACTGCAATCCCCTCAACAATACCAAAGGCTTCATTGAGCACAACGTTGGCAGTTTTTCGGCCAACGCCAGGGAGTTTTTGCATCTCTTCCATAGTACGAGGTACCTCCCCGCCAAACTCGCTCATGATCATCTGCGCACAGGCAACGCAGTTTTTGGCTTTGTTTCGGTAGAACCCGATAGAATGAATAATGTTAGCCACGTCAGTGGGGTTGGCTTGCGCCATAGCTTCAGGGGTTTCATATCGCTCAAAAAGAAGAGGAGTAACCTTGTTTACCCCCGCGTCAGTGGTTTGTGCCGAAAGTAAAACGGCAATGGTGAGCGTAAATGGCGTGGTATAGTGAAGTGCACATTCCGCTTCTGGATAGTGTTCGTTCATGCGCTGCGCTACAGCTATAGCGCGGATTTGTTTGTCGGCTTTCTTTTCGCGAGGCATTGCGTACTTCTCTCCTTGAGGGTTTTTTAGTAGACTAACTGAATCCTTAGGTAGCCGCAAATGCGGCTTGTCGTGTTTGTGTTTGAAAAAGTTCAAGAAAGAAGCGCGTTCTATGCTTATTGATTCTTTAGTATCAACGCTCAACAAAACTGAAGCTCTCGAGGCTTTTTGGGGAAAGCTTGATGAGGGAAGCGATGCTACGCTGGGAGTTGCTTCTTCTGCGCGCCCCTTTTTGGTTGCTGCGCGGTTTGCTCGTAATCCTCAAACCACTCTTGTGGTTACGGCGGGCGAAGAGGCAGCGGATGTCTTTGCTCGAAATGTGGGAGCCTATATTGGTGAGGAAAAAGTACTCCGTTTCCCCGAACGCAGCGATAATTTGTTTTTGCTTGAATATCATGCGTCTGCAATAGAGATTGCACAACGTCTTGAGGCGCTGTGGGCGCTTCAAGAGGGAAGGGAATGTGTTGTTGTATCTTCGGCTCGTGCCTTGTTAAAGCGTCTAGCTCCCGCACGTGAACTTTTGGCTAAACCCTTGATGCTTGAAGCTGAGCGCGATTACGACAGTAGTCCTACGAGTGACGTTTCGGGGTATGAGGATGTTATAGAGCAGTTAGTAAAACGAGGCTATGAAAACACGGGAAAGCTTGAAGGTCCCGGTAGTTTTAGCGCGCAGGGTGGAACAATTGATGTGTTTCCTGGAAACTTGCCTTATCCGGTTCGTCTCGATTTCTTCGGAGATGAGTTAGAGGAAATTCGTCGATTTTTGCCTTCAACAGGACAAACCATTTCTTCGCTCAAAGCAGTGGAAGTATATCCTGTTCGGGAATTTGAAGTAACCCCAAAAGGCAAAGCTCATGCGCGCAAAAAACTTGCACGTCCTGCGGGAACGAACCAGGTACTCCGTGAATTACTGGTGAGTCTTGAAGATGACTCTATTGAATGCCCCGATGCTCTTATGCCCTTCATATACGAAAAAACTGAAAGTGTAGGAGACTATCTTTCGCCTAAGGCCTTGACGGTTCTTGTTGAACCTCGTTCTTTGGTCGATGATGCTATTCATTCTTTAAATGAACTTGCGAAAAAAGCCGAGGGTACCTCGGTTACAGTTGAGAGCCTGTATCTTTCTGCTAATGGATTGAATTTTGGAACAAATACGCGTGCTACCTATGTTTCTATCATGCGTATTGGTGTTGAACTTGATGGGGAGTTGGTGGTTAAGCGAGTTGATGTTGCAGGTGATCCTGAAAAGCTTTTTGGACGCTTGCGTTCCCTAGTTGATGCTGGTTTTACCGTTGTTTTTTCGGTTCCTCACTTTAGGGCACGCAACGAAATGAAACTTTCGCTTGTTGATTTAGGTATTCCCATTAAAGAAGTACTCGATGTGCTCGGATCTTCAACAGATGATGCCTTAGAAGAGCAGGAAGGGGAAACTCCAACAAAAGAGGAAGGCCACGCTTCTCTTGAAAAAGGAAACGTAGCCCATACCACTCTCACTCCGGCAGGGAATATGCGGCCAAGCTTTGGTTTATCTAAAGCGCTTAAGCGTGGCGTGGTGAATATTGTCGATGTTGAAATACCTTTGGGTATGATTTTCCCGGCAGCTAAGCTGGCGCTCATTTCGCTTGCTGATACCCAAGGGTCAATGACGGTTCGCAAACGTCGTCGTGTAGATATTACTGAGATTACATTTCCTTACAAGCCAGGAGATTACGTTGTTCATGCAGCTCACGGCGTGGCCTTTTTTAGGGAAATTGTTCGGCAGGAAGTAGGCGGGGTTGAGCGCGACTACTTGTTGCTTGAATATGCCGAAGGGGACAAACTCTATGTTCCTGTTGAACAGCTTGATCGTATTACGCGCTATGTTGGCCCCGAGGGAGCAAGCCCACGTTTAACCCGTCTTAATACTTCAGACTGGTCGCGTGCGATTGGTAAGGCGCGCAAAGCAACGAAAAAGCTTGCGTTTGATTTGGTTGATGTGTATACGCGTCGCGCGGCAACAAAGGGGTATCAGTACGGTAAAGATACCGTATGGCAAACGCAGATGGAAAGTGAGTTTCCTTACCAGGAAACACCCGATCAGCTTGCAGCAATTGCCGATATTAAGGCTGATATGCAATCGGCGCATCCTATGGATAGGCTCGTTTGTGGCGATGTTGGTTTTGGAAAGACCGAGGTAGCGTTGCGCGCTGCTTTTAAGGCAACGCAGGATAATAAACAGGTTATGGTTTTATGTCCAACCACCATTTTGGCTCAACAGCACTACAGTACGTTTTATGAGCGGTTTTCTCCTTACAACATAAGAGTTGAGGTTCTTTCGCGCTTTAGAACTCCCGCCCAGCAAAAAGAAGCACTTGCAGGGTTTGCAAACGGAGAGGTTGCAGTACTTGTTGGAACTCATCGTTTGTTGTCGCGTGATGTGAATCCGCATGATCTTGGTCTTGTTATTATTGATGAAGAGCAGCGTTTCGGTGTTGCTCATAAAGAGCAGCTCAAAAATATGCGTGAATCCATTGATGTCCTAACGCTTTCTGCAACACCAATTCCACGAACCATGCAGATGGGTCTTTCGGGTGTGCGTGATATGAGCCTGATTATGACGCCTCCTGATGATCGTCGGCCTGTTAAGGTGCATGTGGGCGAGTGGGATCCCGATGTGGTTTCCGATGCAATTCGTCACGAGCTAGCACGAAAAGGTCAAGTGTATTACGTAAGTAATCGAGTCCGTTCGATTGAGGAAGCAGTGCGTCGCGTTCAGGCTGCCGCAGGAGAGGCACGCATCGGAGTTGCGCATGGAAAGATGACCAAAGATCAGCTCGAGCATGTTATGGAAGATTTTTCTGCAGGTGAGCTCGATGTGTTAGTGGCTACAACTATTATTGAGAGCGGTATTGATAATCCTCATACGAACACGCTGATCATTGAGGATTCTCAGCGTTTGGGACTCGCTCAGTTATATCAGCTTAAGGGTCGCGTAGGGCGTTCATCCACTCAAGCGTATGCATATTTCTTATTCCCTGATCATATTGCGCTTACCGAAGAAGCTCAAGCTCGACTAACGGCGCTCAATGAGAATACCGAACTCGGAAGTGGTATGCGAGTTGCTATGCGAGATTTGGAAATTCGTGGTGCAGGAAGCATTTTAGGAGCGGAACAAAGCGGCAATATGTCAGCGGTGGGTTTTGATTTATTTGCGCAAATGCTTTCTCAGGCGGTAGTAAATACACGTGAAGGCGCGCCTTCGAGCGCGGAGTATTTGCCTCCTGCTCTTTCAGATATCGTGGTCAATACGCCCGATCATACCTATATTCCCGAGGAATATATTCCCGATGCCGACGAGCGGGTATTGTATTATCGGAAGATAGCGAGTGCAGATTCCCTTGATGCGGTAGATGAGATATATGAAGAGTTGCTTAGGAAACGACCAGAAATGCCAAAGGCAACGCATAACCAGTTTGACAAGGCACGTCTAAAAGCATTTGCTTACGAGAACAATATCAAAATGATTTCCATGACGGCGGGCAAGTTGGTGGTCGAACCCATCGCACTCACCCGTGATCAGGCAAGTGCTTTGCGTAGAAAAGCAGGTCGTTATCTGTCAGACAAAAAGAAGATGACGGTTCCTATGAGAGTTATTTGGGGAAAAAATGCCACGGAGGCATCTGAAGAAGACGCAAGTAACCTTGCAAGTATATTTGTCTATCTCAAGTCGCTTTTCGAGGAAAAAGAAGCCGCCGCCGAAAAAAAGCAGCGCAAAATTCGCTCGCACGCACAGGCTCAAAAGTGAGACTCTTTGAAACTTCCAGGGGAAGCGAAAAGAGAGCGCTGCCTATAGCTGCTAACGGGCTGTAACTTGGTGCGAGATGTCTTAGGCGGTGACGTTTGCTGGCTTCATCGTTAAATTGTAGAGCTCAATATAGGTGTCCTCTTCAAGGGTGACGGTTGGATGCTCATTTACATTCATGAAGTAGCCCTGATCAAGATAGCTGTCTTTGTTATAGGAAAGATCTTTCATAACGTAGTAGCCATAGTAGTCATCTGCTTTTCCTGCAGACAATGTATAGGTCCCAGCGGGTATATCGGCTCCCACGCGATAGACACCACTTTTGTAAGGAGAGGCGAATTTCTCGTTCATTTGATCAAGGGGGAGCGCTTCCTCTTCAATGATAAGGACATCACCTTCTGCTACGTCTACAATGTTATGGCCGTAGTAGCTATTTCCATGAGAAACAGTATAGGTGGTTTGAGCTGAGCCATCTTGCGTGGGCTTAAGTTTGAAGTAATAGGTTAATTCGGTTTCATCTCCGTCAACCCAATATAATCCTGCGGGTATATCCTTGCCAACGTAATAAACGCCAGGTTGATGTTCTTCGTCTGTTGAATAGAGGTCATCTCCCTTAAGAAGAGTGTCAATCTTTGATAGCTCGTCGGTAGTGAGCGCATCGTAATTGTTGTCTTCAAGCAAATAGCGATAACGAAGACCGCTGTTCATGGTTTCATCGTCTGTATGGGGCGAGTTGCTATAAGAAGGATGTTGTTCGATGTTTGATAAAGGAAGAGTGGTTGATGCGTTGTTGACTAAACCCCAAAGAGCCGCGCATCCTCCTATGCTTGCAAGCAAAACCGCAAGCACGATAACCGTAACAAGAACTCCTGTTGAAAGCCCTCGTTTTTTTTGTGGGGTAACGGGTGCTGCTGGGGGAGGTGTTTGGGTGTAGGTAGACTGCGGAATAGATTGTTCTGCTACTTGCTCTGCAGGCTGTCGAAAAGACGGCTGTTCTTGCTGTTGGGTAGGTTGCCATACTGGTGGTTCGCTCGGCTGCTGATTTGGTTGAGTGTAGGGTGCTGTCGTTTGGGCGGGCTGTACGTAAGGATTTGCTCCTTGATTGGGTTGTTGTGGATTAGGCGCGGGTGCAGCAGCGGAAAGGTGAACAGGACGGGGAGCCTGGTATGGGGGGTATGAGCCAGGTTGCCCAGGCATTCTGTTAGGAAGCGGTGTTTGGGGAGGGTTTCCCCAGTAGCCATCCTGTGGCGCGGTGTTGGGCGCTGATGCGGGAGTGCCCTGTGTTTGCGATTCGTTATTTTGAGAGAAAGAATCTGTCATAGCTTCATCCTGTAACGCTTGGTTTCTCCCATACTACGACAGGGATAGATTGCAGTATGGGAGAAGAAGCATTAGTTACGAATCTGTAGAACAAACATACAGGGAAATACGCTTAAAGAAGGATCTTTTATGAACGATGAGCGGTTGCATTGAACTGCGCAACGTAGGTTCCTAGATCATCTTTGATATCAACGGTATAAAAACCAATGCGATGTCCCGCTTTGTCTGCTTCGCACGTTGCAATAAGCTTTGTTCCTTTTGCGGGGCTAAAGAAACGAATATTGCAGTTAATGGCAACGGTTGGTTTTTCGTCTAGGTTGGCAGCTACTGCCATAGCGAAATCGGCGAGGGTAAACATTGCCCCACCCATTACGGTGCCATTTGCATTAAGATGATCAGGTGTTATTGGCATTTCACATACGGCATAGCCTGCACGTCCTTCAATGATGCTGCACTGAGCACGGGTGGCATATCGGTCGTGTGTGAAGTGTTCGCGAATTGTTTCAAGTGAATCGTTTTCAGTAACCATTACTCCTCATTTCCTTCGGTCGTTATTAATTCTTCAGCGTTTATTTGTTGATAATCACAGGCATCCTCGGGGCATTCTGCAATGCAGATTCCACAGATAACGCATAGTTTTGGGTCGGTTTCAATGATTTGTTTTTCTTTATTATATGAGCGAGCGCCAGTAGGACATTGTGCGATGCAAGTTTTGCAGAGTGTACAACGCTCATGTTCAGTGAACGAGCAGTATTGAATAAGAGAATTTGCAATGCTTGGTTTATTGCTGAGCGCTTTGAGCAGGAGTTTTCTGCGAGGCCAAAGGCGCTGTTCTTTTAAATCAGGGAAAGCAATACTTTCAAGAGAGGCTTCGTTTTCCCTTCGGATGTTTCCTTCTGCTCTCATGCGCTCTTTTCGCTCAAGGAATTCTTGAACGGCGCGAGAGTTCTTCTTTCGATGCTTGCCGCTTGCAATGTCGGTTACTTCGTGGGCGAAAGAGCTGATCATTTTGCGACGGTCGTAGTCGTCTTCTTGCCCAAGTGCAGCATATTTGTTGATGAGTGATTCTTTTTCCGGAATAAAATCCGAGAAAGTAAACGCTTCACCTGTCCAGGTTTGTGCAGTGTCAAGGGCGTGAGTATAGAGGTTTTGAGCGAGAGGTCCTGCTGTGGGGCAGTTGTTGCAATACATGGGATCGCAATACAAATAGGCTTTTTTTGTGGCGGTTAAGACGCAGGTCCAAAATTCGGGAGGCACTGCTGCAAGGCAAGGCAGAACAACAACATTAGTGTGAGGTTCAAATCCGGGAAAAAGATGATCATTGCAGGTGAAATACACAGGATCATTCATGCCAATAATGCTTTCGATGCGCTCAATAAGATCACTTAAAGTTACACGCTTCGAAGCATATGCGTCACATATGCCAACACATATTCCACAGCGCGTGCAGGCATCCTTATTTATTTCAACGGTGGTTTCAGTGAGAGCTATCGCACCTTGAGGACACGCAAGAGTGCAGCGATTGCAGTCTCCTCCCGCAAGATGGGTGCAGTACTTTTTTAAGAAAAGCACTTCTTCCCGTTCATTGCTGCTCTTTGGTGTTTCTTCTGCAGTTGTTTCGTCTGAAATGCCATCAAGAACGATCTCGGAAGATAAAGGCGTATCGTTTTGTGTTGCAGGGTTTTCAGTGTTTGTGGTACCTGCAACGCCTGCAGTGTTCGTGGCATCAGCGCTATCTGAGACATTTTTAAGCAAAGAAGAGCGCTCCTCTAGATGCCCTGACGATTCATATAGAGGAGCTTCGTTTTGCTGATATGTCTCTTCGGTTGCCATAGGTTTATTTGTTAAAAACTGTTTTCAGTGTGTAGTCTATGCGCGCAACAACATCGTTGCGATCCATCAACTCAATGCTCTCAAAGAGCGGAGGGGAAACCTGCGAACCCGTTACAGCAACGCGAATGGGCTGGAAGATAAACTTAGCCTTTAAATCAAGCGTTTCTGTAAGAGCGCGGCAGGCATCTTGGAGTGGATCGCATTCCCATGGATTGGATTCATTGGCAAGAATTGCACGTACAGCAACAAGTACCTCGTCTGCACGCGCACCTTCTTTGGTGAGCACCTTGGCTACTGACTTTTCGTCTAAGGTAACGTTTGGTCCATCAAACATAAAGGAGAGTTTTTCGGGTGCTTCATCTAAACGCTTTAAGCGTTCTGACAAAAGGGGATAGAGCTTTTCGAACCACGCGTGCTTTTCTTTGATATCCGTTTCAGTGCAAAGGCCAGCCTTAATAAGGAAGGGAGCAGTTGCGTCAACCCAGTCAGAGGCAGACATGTTCTGGATATACATGCCATTCATCCAATCGAGTTTAGCTTCATCAAAGATGGCATCCTTTTTGGTAATACGGTCAAGCGAAAATGCCGTTTTGAGGGTTTCGCGATCGATGAGCGTTGTTTCGCCATCTAAAGACCAGCCTAATAATGCCAAGAAGTTGACGAGCGTGTCAGGCAGGTAGCCCATATCGCGATACTGTTCAACAGAAGTTGCGTTGCGTCGCTTGGAAAGCTTCTTGCCATCCGAGCCTAAGATCATGGAAAGATGTGCGAAGGTGGGAACGTCGTAGCCTAATGCCTCATAGATTAAAATCTGGCGAGGGGTGTTGGAGAGATGATCGTCTCCTCGTATTACGTGACTAATTTGCATGTTGACATCGTCGCACACAACCGCAAAGTTATAGGTTGGTGTGCCATCAGTGCGTACGAGAATCATGTCATCCATAACATCTGAAGGAAAGCTCATAGGGCCATAAACAGCATCTTCGAATTCAATGGCACCGTGATTATCGGGAACTTTGAGACGCCAAACATGAGGTTCGCCCGCATCAATGCGCTTTTGGGCTTCTTCGGGGCTAATATCGCGACAAGTGCGATCGTAGCCTGAATAGCCACCTTGTGTTTTTTCCGCGAGAGCACGTTTTTCGTCAAGTTCTTCTTTGGTGCAGAAGCAGGGATACACCGCGCCGCGTTCTTTAAGGCGCTCGAGAGCTGCCCTGTAGGTGTCAAAGCGCTCTGTTTGAAGATAGGGGCCAAAATCTCCACCAACTTCAGGTCCTTCGTCCCAGTCAAGGCCAAGCCACTTCATGGCGCGAAGGATAACCTGTTTGTTTTCTTCGGTTGAACGCTCGGGATCAGTATCTTCAATGCGCAACACAAAGGTACCGCCCATGGCACGGGCGAATGCCCAATTGTAGAGCGCGGTACGCGCGCCGCCGATGTGGAGCTCACCTGTTGGAGAGGGAGCAAAGCGAACGCGAATAGAGGGGTTTTGTGGTGTTTGCGTCATAGATTAGTCCTTCCTTTTACCGTAGCTTTTCATGATACGACAAAGTTGTGATAAGAGCGTGGCAATTGGGGGTATTATGGGTAGGAAAGAACGGAGGAATGAACCTATGCAATATCTTGAACTGCAGCAGGAAATCAAAAATGCTATGAAGGCCAAGGATAAGGATCGCTTGAGTATTCTTCGCCAGGTTCATGGTGAAATTAAAAATATCGAGGTAAATGAGCGGAGAGAAATCACTGAGGCTGATGTTGATGCCATGTTAAAGCGTGTCATTAAACAAACCAAGGAAACGCTCGAAGGGTCTATCAAGGCAGCTAACGACCAAGAACGTACCGATCGCTTAGCAAATCAGGTCGAAATTCTCGAAGGCTATTTACCTAAACAGGTTTCAGGAGAAGAACTCTTCGCTCTTATTGATACTGTTTTAGCGGAAACAGGTGCGGCTTCCAAAAAAGAAATGGGTCGAGTTATGGGCGAACTTACTAAGCGTACAGGCGGAAACTTTGATAAGGCAGCTGCGGCAGCCGAGGTAGGAAAGCGCCTCGCTTAGTTTGTTTGTCGCACCGAGCGTGACAGCGAAGGAATGTTTGGATTCCTCTACGTTGCGTTTCGGTGCGACTTTTTAATGCTTGATTATTTTGCCAGCTATGAGTACGACGATTGAAAGTCCGATGCTCGTGAGTGCCCAAAGGCTTGCCATGGCAATCCAAAATGCTTCAGGGAACAGTTGGATAAGGAGTGACCTCGAATCAAAAAGCCACGTTCCCTTTGCAAAAAGAACAGAATGCATGGCGGTGAAAAGGCTATCGAAATCAACAACCGCCCACACAATAAGTCCCACAATACAGAGGAACACCAAGGTGGCAGAAAGCATAAGTACGCTCCCTATGCGTTTTCTTCCTCGCAGCAAACCAAGAGCAACCAACCCTGCAATGCCAACTGCGCAAAGTACTCCGATAGATATTTTTCCTGTGGTGAAAATAGGGGTGCAATCGCTTAAATGGGAGAGTGCATCTTGAGGAAGAGAGTAGCGCTCAGAGAGTGTGCTTAAACTGCTCGTTCCGAAGAGTGAAGCATACTCTGATTTTTGTGCCTCATCGGAAAGGCTCCCTGTTTTGAAGGCCTCAAAAACTGCTGGGTAGTTCTTTTGAATGATGTTCTCGATTTCTGAATACAGCTCTTCGCTCGAGGTGCCTTCGACGGAAAATTCTCGAACACTTTCAGCGATAGCTGCCATATCTTCTTCAGGAAAAACCGCTCTATCCCAATTTGAAAACGATGATCCGATCGTTTTGGTAGCTTCGGGTGTGGTGCAAATATACAGACCTGCTCCGAAAATGCTGTAGGCAAGACAAAGGCAGGTGAGCACGCTGAGTATACTCACCAGAAGGTTATTGAGAAACGAGTGACGCATGGTAAACCGAGCCCTTTTAGTCGCAAACGTGAATGGTTGCTGCAGTGATACCCTCGTTATCTTTACTGATAGTGGGATGGGGTCCGAGACGCGAGAAAATGCCCTGATAGGTTCCATTGTAAAGATAAAGACCGCTTAGATTGTTATACATTGAACCTTCTGATGAAACGGGAGCGTTTTTATCTTCAAGGGAAACGTCGGGTGGAAGCGTGCGAGTTTTGAAGGGCTTGATATAGGTTTGCACAATAAAGGGCGCTCCAGAGGCGCCATTGGCAAAGGTATCGATAAGCTCATTCCACTTTTCTTGCGTACAGGCCATGCCAGAATAAACATCTTTGGCTCCGTAATTATCGGTTGGCTTGATGATCCATGTATCTTTATTGTTGCGAACTTCGTTAAGGTCTATTTCAGAATCGTCTAAGAACAGGGTTTGAGGTACATGTCTTTCGACGAAGGCGTTTTCTTCATTGGTTAAAAAGGCTTTGGTGAGCGGATGACGCAGCGCTTCGAAGATCTGTTTATCGTGAACAAGGTGTCCTGCAAAGCTGCCGATAAGAGCTACCGCTCCTGCCTTAACCGCTTCGATTAAATCTTGTGATTCATCCCAGTATTCCAAAACATCGTTAGTAACGCTGCGCCGCCAAATGGCATCGATTCTCTCGCCTTTATCATTGGTAAGGGTAGTTCCGTCAAAGTGAAGGTTGCGAACATCGCAAACGCAGCAGGAGTATCCTTTTTGAGCAAAGTAATCGCAATATACATAGAATTCGTCGACCACACCGCATTCAAGATAGTCGCAGATAGCAAAATGGGGGGTTTCAACCTTGTTTTCGAATGTTTGATAGATGGAAATAAACTCATTCGCCCATGATTCGAACAGTTCGCAGGTTTCAATGCGGTGTGTGGCTGAAAAGCGTTTGAATGTTTCGGATTGTTCAATACTGTGGGTAATTTCACGGTTTTCGTTCATCCCCGCAGATCCGTCGCCGTTAAACTCACAGAACCCACATTCAAGGGTGTCTTCATCAAGGAAGACATCAATGCGTGCAAACGGTAAAACTGCCTCATATCGACGGGGAATCAAGATAAGCTCTTCTAGGCGTTTATCAAAAGAAAACACCGAACGATAGTCTTCGTTTTCAAGATAGCGAGTAATTACCTTACAAAGAATTGCGTGGGTTGTTTCAGAAATGGTTTTAAAAGTTTCCCAGCTTTCGTTATTAAACAAGCGGGGGATAAAGGAGCAGGCAACCACGCGCTCATGAACAATGGCTGTTGAGTTTTTCATGTACGAGAAGGCTTTTTTTCTTCCTTCAATATCACCATCGAATGAAGTTAGTAACTCAAAATACTCTTCAGTGAGGGCTGTATTGCTTTTCATTTGCGCTCCTTGCTGTTTGAGGTAATGCGTTTAGTATCTCAAACTATTTGTTGCAAAGTGCTTTTTTGAAACAAAGATCATGAATCGTTTACGGGTTTCTTTCTTTTATAGCGATACAGAGGCACGGTATCGCAGGCGTGTTGTGATACATTGGTGACTGAGGATTTTATCCAGAAGAGATAATCAATTAGTTTGCAACACAAAGGGAGTGCGCGCAGGAAGAGGCAGTTTGGGCGCACCGTATAGGAGTCACTCTATGTCTTCTCGTTCTTATTTGTTTACATCTGAGTCGGTAACCGAAGGTCATCCTGACAAAGTTTGTGACCAAATCTCAGATGCAGTTCTTGATGCAATTTTAGAAAAGGAAATCAAACTGCAAAAACAGGGCTACATTGCTCCTAACGGAGAGCCTGCAGACCCCTCTGGATTGCGCTGTGCCTGCGAAACCATGGCAACAACGGGTATGGTTATTGTTACGGGTGAAATTCGTACGCAGGCATACGTTGACGTTCCTGCAATTGTTCGTGATGTTTTGCGTGACATTGGTTATGACCGTGCAAAGTACGGTTTTGACGCAGATACGTGTGGTGTTTTGAATGCTATTCATGAACAGTCTCCTGATATTGCCCAGGGCGTTGATGCTTCTTGGGAAGTACAACAAGGTGTTGCAAGTGATGAGCTTTCAGAGACTGGTGCGGGTGACCAGGGCATGATGTTTGGCTATGCCTGCAACGAAACTGATACGCTCATGCCTTTGCCAATCTATGCTGCACATCGTTTATCCGAGCGTCTTTCCGAGGTGCGTAAAGATGGTACGTTGCCTTATCTTCGTCCTGATGGAAAAACTCAGGTGAGTGTTCGTTATATCGACGATAAGCCAACGGCTATTGAAAAGATTGTTCTTTCAACGCAGCACGCAGAAAGCATTACCCACGATCAGCTCGAAAAAGACATTATTGATGAGGTTATAAATCCGGTCTTGAACGCTTTATCTGTTGATTTTTCTAATGCAGAAATCTACATCAATCCAACCGGACGTTTTGTGCTGGGTGGCCCTATGGGTGATGCTGGCTTAACCGGTCGTAAAATTATTGTTGATACCTATGGAGGAATGGGTCGTCACGGTGGTGGTGCCTTTTCGGGTAAAGACTGCACCAAGGTCGATCGTTCGGGTGCGTATGCCGCTCGCTGGGTTGCAAAGAATGTGGTTGCCGCTGGTTTGGCAGATCGCTGTGAGGTTCAGATTGCTTACGCTATTGGTGTAGCGCATCCTGTGTCGCTGATGGTGGAAACATTTGGAACGAATAAGGTTGATCAGGCTTTGATTGAAAAGGCGATTGAAGAAGTTTTTGACCTTCGTCCAGCTGCCATTATTAAAGAGCTTGACCTTCGTCGTCCTATCTATCGCAAAACTGCTGCCTATGGTCACTTCGGTCGTGAGCTTCCTGAGTTTACGTGGGAGCATACCACCAAGGTTGATGAGCTTAAAAAGGTCGTTGAGAGGCTTGCTTCTTAATGCGCGTTGCAACCGTTGTTTTAGACATACCAACCCAAGCTTTCGAGCAGGGGTTTTCCTACGAAGTACCTTCCGATTTGGAGGGTATTTCCGTAGGGTGCGCCGTTTTGGTGACATTTGGTCGTCGTGATGCGGTTGGTTTTGTGACGGCGCTTGAGGAACGAGACGAACAAGAGTTTTCTTTCAGGGTAAAGCCTATAAAACGTGTTTTGACGGAGTCCTTTTTTACCCAAGTAGGCGCAAAATGCGCACAGTTTTTGGCGGATAGATATGTGGCACCTCTTTCTTCGTGTGTGCGTCTGTTTGTTCCTCCTGGAGGAGCGCCTCGTGTTGAGCGTGTTGCCGGACGCTGGCAACTTACTAATCCGCTTACGCATCGGATAGACGAACGATGGGTGGTGCGCCAACCTGCTGCTGAAAACTATAAGCCGCGCAAAGGTGCGGTAAAACAGATTGCTGTTCTAAAAGCGCTTTCTCAAGGTGATTTGCGTGTGAGTGATTTACGAGCCGAATATGGCTCAATCGACTCGGTGCTTTCCGCGCTTGCATCACGTGGAGTAATCAAGGTCGAAAAACGCCGCCGCATTCGCAAGGGTGAAGAGATAAGTGAGGTTTTTGCTGCACGCGTTCAAAACAATCTTGATCTTACGTCTGACCAGGAAAAAGCTGTTGAGATAATTCGAACATCATACGCTTCAAAAGAGGGTAGGGTTGTTCTGGTTGATGGTGTTACGGGTTCAGGAAAAACCGAAGTGTATTTGTGTGCCATTGAAGAGGTATTGCGGTGTGGGCAGAGCGCCATTGTTTTGGTGCCTGAGATTTCACTTACGCCTCAAACGGTGGCACGCTTTAGAGGTCGGTTCGGTGATACCGTTGCAGTTTTGCATTCTCGTATGAGTAACGGAGAGCGCTTTGACCAGTGGGACCGCATCAGAAGTGGGCAAGCTTGCGTGGTGGTTGGTGCACGAAGCGCGCTTTTCGCTCCCGTGCAAAGCTTAGGAATCGTGATTATTGATGAGGAGCACGAGTTTAGTTATAAGCAGGATCAAGCTCCTCGCTATGTAACGCGCGATGTTGCCGCTTGGCTTGCTTGTGAGTTGGGCGCCGTGTTGGTGTTGGGTTCTGCAACCCCTTCAATAGAGTCGCTCTATCAGTGCAAAACAAATTCGCTGTGGCAGCGGGTAGAGATGCCTACGCGCGCAAATGGAAAGCCCTTGCCTGAAATTCAGGTGGTTGATATGGGCAGGGAGTTTGGCGGAGGAAATAGAAAGATGTTTTCCCGCGCTTTGCAAGAGGCATTGTTTGGCGTGTTGGATAAGGGGCAAAAGGCGGTTCTTTTGCTTAATCAACGAGGGTTCGCGCAGTTCCTCTTGTGTCGCGATTGCGGTTTTGTGCCTGAATGTGAAGATTGCTCAACTTCTCTTACCTATCATGAGGCAGAAGCGTGCTTGAAGTGTCACCATTGCGGAAACGAGCGGCCAGTTCCTGCGGTATGTCCTAAATGCGGAAGTCCTTACCTCAAGCGTTTTGGGGCAGGAACGCAGCGGGTGGAAGCGGAATTGCGTGTTCTTTTATCAGAAAAACCCTGTGAAATCATTCGAATGGATGCTGACACCACTTCAAAAAAAGGCGCGCATCAGCACTTGCTCGAACAGTTCGCTCGTGCCGATGCTGCGGTATTACTGGGAACGCAAATGATTGCAAAGGGCTTGGACTTTGATGAAGTAACGCTGGTGGGAGTTATAAATGCTGATACCATGCTCCACTTGCCCGATTTCCGTAGTTCAGAACGTACATTCGATCTTATTGAGCAGGTTGCAGGCCGCTCGGGTCGTGCGCATTTGGCAGGTAAGGTTATCGTGCAAACTTATAGTGCCTCCGATACCGCGATTCAAAGTGCCGCTCATTATGATCGAGAACGCTTCTTAAAAGAAGAACTCAAGTTGCGTCAAGAAATGGAATATCCTCCCTTTGTTCGTTTGGCGAACGTGCTTATATGGGGTAGGGATGAACGGGCAATTAAGTCGCTTGGTAATGAATTCTTTTCCGACATTAAAAAAGAGGTTGAGAAAGGGGGATGTAAGGGTTGGACGATCTTTCCTCTTACGGCTTGCGTGCTTTCAAGGCTGAAGGGTGTTTGGCGCTATCATCTTTTAATCAAAGCGCCGGTGGGGGATGATATTTCTTCTGTACTTGCTCCTCTCTTTCGCGCACGAAAGAGCATTGAGGGCGTTCAGGTTTCTTTGGATATTGACCCTATTTCTCTTTTGTAGGGGTTTGAAAGAACGCTACGGTAAAACGCCTGATGAAATGCGATCTTTTAAGTAGTCATCAAAAAAAGAGCGAAAAAAAGAAAAGATTTAAAATACTTTAGCTAATTCGTTTATAATAGCTTGTTCTGGTATATAATTGTTCGATGTCTCTATTTACGTTTAGAGTAACTCGTAAAGACGAATGGAAAGGAAAAAACGTGGCAAAAGCCTCCTCTACATCGTCCACCTCCGACGCACAATCGATCGAAGCAGAAGAAAAGAAAACTAAAAAAGCAACCAGTGCAAAAAAAGCTTCTGCAAAAACTGCATCGAAAACCGCCGATAAAGGTGCAACAACCAAGAAAAGCACTGCAAAGAAGAGCGGTACTTCTACTAAAAAAACCACTGCAAAAAAAGAAAAAGATCTTTCGTTAGAAGAAGATGAATTTAGTGAACAGGAAGATATTCTTGAAACCGAGGACGTATCTCCTGATTTAACTGATAATTCAGATGACGAAGAAACTCACGATGCTGCTTCGCTTACCGATGATGCTCTTTTGGAGGGAATCCCTGAGGAAGAGCTAAAAGCTTCTGTTGAAATTTCCGTTCCAAAGGTTTCAAACAAGGCAAAGTCTTCTCGAACAGCACGTACTCGCAAGCATGCAGCCGATACCTCAGTAACCATGCTTACGGGCGATCCTGTTCGTATGTATCTTAAAGAAATTGGCCGCGTTTCTCTTTTGACCGCAGCCGAAGAAATTGACCTTGCCATGAAAATTGAGGCTGGTGTTGAAGCAACTGAAACGCTCGACAAAGCCGAAGAAGAGGGTGTAGAGCTTGAGCGCCGTGAGCGCCGTCGCCTCTCACGCATTGAGCAGGTTGGCCTTGATGCTAAGCAACAACTCATTGAAGCAAACCTTCGTTTGGTTGTTTCTATCGCAAAGCGCTACGTTGGTCGAGGAATGCTTTTCTTGGACTTAATCCAGGAAGGAAATCTTGGTCTCATTCGTGCGGTTGAAAAGTTCGACTATACCAAGGGCTTTAAGTTCTCCACGTATGCAACATGGTGGATTCGCCAGGCTATTACGCGCGCCATTGCTGACCAGGCTCGTACGATTCGTATTCCTGTCCATATGGTTGAAACTATCAATAAGCTTGTTCGCATTCAGCGCCAGCTCTTACAAACGCTCGGTCGCGAACCTACCCCCGAAGAAATTGCAGAGGAAATGGGTCTTACGCCTGAGCGCGTTCGTGAGATTCAGAAGATTTCGCAGGAACCCGTGAGCCTCGAAACACCTATTGGCGAAGAGGAAGATTCTCAGCTTGGTGACTTCATCGAAGATGACGCCGCAGTTGTTCCTCCCGATGCTGCAAGTTTTTCAATGCTTCAAGAACAGCTTGCCAAAACGCTTGAGGGTCTCGCAGAACGTGAGCGCAAGGTTATTTCGCTTCGTTTTGGTTTGGAAGATGGTCATCCTCGTACCCTTGAAGAAGTTGGTCGCGAATTTGGTGTTACGCGTGAGCGTATTCGTCAAATTGAGTCAAAAACTTTGGCTAAATTGCGCCATCCTTCAAGGTCTCAGAAACTTAAGGATTACTTAGAAGATTAAAGATGTGGCGCCGGCTTCTAGGAGTCGGCGCACTTTTATTTAATCAGGACAACGTAGCTTGACTGCGTTGTCCTGATTAAATGCCTGACATGACATTGTGTGCCAGCCGAGTGCCTTATTGAGGCTCTGCGCGAGTATGAATATGCAAAAACACGTTTATTTCTCTTGCGTTTGTCTAAGGCATTTGACTGGCGTTTTTTATTTCATCAACGTGTATCAGGGTAAACTTTGAAACCCGTAAAGGATTTTTCATGGAAGAGCAGTATGAATTTTTCGCAACATGTCCCAAAGGGTTTGAGCGCCTACTGGCTGATGAGATCAAGCGTTTAAAAGCTCATCGTGTTCGTCCTCTTAAAGGAGGCGTCGCTTTTTTTGGTGGGAAAGCGGAAGGCTATCGGGTGTGTTTATGGTCTCGAATTGCTTCACGCGTCACTCGTGTTCTTGCGCGTGTTGATGCACATGATTCGGATGCTCTTTATGCGGGTGTTAAGGCTATTCATTGGGAAACTTATGTGGCGAAGGGTTCTACCATTGCGGTTTCGGCTCGTGGGGGAAACGAAGCGCTTCGCAACACGCAGTTTGTTGCCTTGAAAGTCAAGGATGCTGTTTGCGATAGGTTGCGTGTGATGAATGGTGAGCGTCCCGACGTTTCTTCTCATAGACCAAACGTTCCTATCTGGGTTTCCATCCATGGGGAAAGGGCCACAATCGCGCTTGATTATGCAGGGGAGTCGCTTCATCGTCGCGGCTATCGTGTTCAGGGTGAAACGGTGGAAGCTCCTTTGAAGGAAGCGTTAGCAGCGGGCATGTTGGTGTGGGGTGGCTGGGATAAGGCTGCTTCTCCAGCCTTGCGTCGTGCTGCGCAGAAACGCAAGGGAAAAAGTGGAATGGCGGACGCGCCCGTGTTCATTGATCCCGTATGCGGAAGTGGAACCTTAGTGCTTGAGGCTGCTATGATGGCAACAGATCGAGCTCCAGGGTTATCAAGGGACTATTGGGGCTTTGAAGGTTGTGCCGATTTCGAACTCGAGCAATTTGACGATCTGCTCACTGATGCTGATGAGCGCTTTGAGAAGGGATTGGAAAATATCCCCGTAATGGTTGGTGCTGACATAGACGGAAAAGCAGTTGAACTTGCCCAGGAAAACGCAAAGCGCTTAGGGCTTGCAAATAAACTTACGTTTGTGCTGGCGGATTGTATCAATCTTGAGGAAACCTTAGCTCATGTGGGAATTGACACGCGTCAGTCAGGGTTTGTTGCGATGAATCCGCCCTATGGTATTCGTTTGCTTTCGGATGAATTGGAATCGTTTTATAAAAAGCTCTCAACTGGATTGCGCTGCCTGAGCGATGCTTGGAACATGATTGTAATTACCCCTGATTCTACCTTTGATTCTTCTATTGGTTATGACGCTAAAGAAACGCAAGGGGTTTATAACGGGGCTATTGAGGCAACACTGCGAAAATACCAGATGGGTGACACGTTTTTGGTGGAGGCTCCTCTTGTTACGCTTGAAGGAAAAGAACAGCTGGTAGAGGTTTCTTCTGATCATGCCATGCAGTTTGCGGGTCGTTTGCGTAAGATGGCAAAGGCTCGTCGTAAATGGGCACGTAAAAACGACATTCATGCTTACCGAATCTACGATGCCGATTTGCCTGACTATGCCGTTGCGGTAGATGTTTTTGAAGAAGATGAAACTGAAGATATATTTCTTTTAGTAACGGAGTATCAGGCTCCCAAAGAAATCGATACTCAAAAAGCTGCGCGCAGATTCAATGATGCATGTGCAGTGGCTTCTGCGCTTCTCGAAATACCATCAGACCATCTTTTTACACGGGTTAGAAGACAGGACAAGGGTGGTTCGCAGTACCGCAGGAAAGAACACCATTCGCATCGAATTGTGGTGCGTGAGGCGGGATATCCGTTTGAATTGGATTTATCAGGCTATTTGGATACGGGGTTGTTCTTAGATCATCGAATTACTCGAGCGCTGGTAGGAAAACTCGCTTGTGATACGAGCTTCTTGAATTTGTTTGCCTATACGGGAACGGCAAGTGTGTATGCTGCAAGTGGTGGGGCGCAAACCACCACAACGGTGGATATGAGCCAAACGTATTTGGACTGGGCAAAAAGAAACATGGAGCGTGCGGATTTTACAGGAAGTAATCATAGCTTTGTTCGTGCTGATGTTTTGAGCTGGGTTGAGGAAGCGGTGACAGAAAATAAAACGTACGATTTAGTGTTTTTGGATCCCCCAACATTCTCTAACTCCAAAACCATGGGCGAGCGTACATGGGATATTCAACGTGATCATGCGAGTTTAATTGAAAAGGTCGCGCGGCTTTTAAACCCTGGAGCAACGATCATTTTTTCTGGGAACTTACGTTCGTTTAAGCTGGATAACGAACGAATTGAGAGCTTGGGATTAAGCATAGAGAACATTACCGCGCAAACTATTCCAGAAGATTTTTCACGCAACCCTAAAATACACTTCTGTTATGTGCTTAAAGCGCAATAGGCTTCCGTTTATGAACAAGGGGCCTTTAGGTGACTTTAAGCAAGGCGGAAGGGCTGTGCAAAATAGAGTACGATTCAAAAGGAGTGTCTAGGGATGGCTTTTAAGAAAGAGCTTAAGACCCTTAAGGCTTAAGCTCTAAGAGTTTTAAGGCAGTTAAATGCAACCAGCTTATCGCCAAAGACTTGAACGCTTCAGGTGTTCGAGCAGTGCGGTACAACCCGCATCAACATCTTGGTAGGTTGTTTCAAAGTCTCCCGTATACCAGGGGTCAGCAACATCTCGTGATAGTCCTACCCAATCCATAAGCAAACTCAGTTTTCCTGCTGGATCATTTCTGAAGAGTGTACGCATGTCACGCATGTTGTATTTATCCATTCCAATGATGTAATCAAAACGGGAGTAGTCGTTCCTCTTAGCTAAGCGGGCTTTACGGGGTGTGTAGGAAATGCCATAGCGGTCCAAGACTTCTTTTGTTCCGTAATGCGTGTCTGAACCAATCTCGTCGGTATGTAGAGCAGCGGATTCTATGTGAACGCAATCCTCTAATCCCGCAGAGCGAAGTTTATTGTTCATAACAAACTCAGCCATAGGGGAGCGGCAGATATTGCCGTGGCAGACAAAGAGAACGCGGTGGACGGGCTTTGAGCTATTCATGACCAACTCTCTCTCCAAACGAAGCCAAGTACGACGCATTATCGAACGGCGTCCCTAGGCCCTGACGATGCCAGCGAGCGCGACAGGTTCATGCTGGGAACCTCGATTATGCGCCAGAACACAACGGAGACGAGCATGCTTGCGGGCAGCGAGACCGCGGCAATCGTGAGCGGGTCGACAATCCCGAGCCTGGGCAGCAGGGCAACGAGCGCACCGATGACCATGGCGTGGGTGAGGTAGAGGCTGTACGACACCTTTCCCAAAAAGACCATGGGGGCCGCAGAGAGCGCACGGCGCGTGAACCCGTCGGCGATCGCGACGACAACCACCACCAGGCAGGCCGCGTTCATGGCGGTGGACTTCAACGCCTCGAGAACCCCACCGGGATGCCACACGAGCGAGAGCTCGATAACACCAACGGAGGCCACAAGCAGCGCCAGCTCGGCCAGCATTGAAAGCTTGACAGCCTTGATTTTGTCGAATCGCCGGGCCACCATGACGCCAAGCCAGAACATCAGACAAAGGCGCAGCGGAAAGTAGCCCGTCCAGTACGAGACAAGCACCGCAATAAAGGTCGCAACAACCGCCAGACCCGTCCGGCGAATCCTTGATATGCATCAGATGGCCAGCGGAAGCGTCAGGCTAAACCAGAGCTCCCAGCTCATGGACCAGACGGGAGAGTCAACGCGGACGAGCTGCGCGCCAAAGAGGTTGTTGACGCCATCGGACACGTTGAACAGCACGTCGAACTGCATGAGGATGTCATGAACCGCAGTGGGAAGGCCCGCGTCGTAGGCGACGGCAAGCGCGGAGCGCGACGTGGACCCCAGGCGCCAGGCCACGTAGCCCATAGGAAGGGCCAGCGCAATCGCCGCAAACAGCGGCCCGCAAAGGCGGACGACCCTCCTTGGGTAATAGCCAAGCCAGTCGTACCCGCCGTTTCCCATGTGCTTAAAGGGAACAAGAGACAGCACTATGCCAGACAGGATGAAGAACACCATAACCGACGCGGTGCCAGGGAAGAGGCTCGGACCCCCCGCGCCAAACGGCTTGACCATGATGTCGACGTGATACAGGAACACCATCAGCGCCCCGAGCCCTCGCAGGCCGTCAAGCGACAAGACGCGCTTCTCGTGACCAGGCATCATCAATCCTTCCTTCGTGCATTCGAGCAGAGTGTCCCATTATATACCCTCATGGATTTAGCGTACATAAAGATGAGCCAGACCCCCAAATCGGGCGGATTCGGGGGTCTGGCTCATCTTTATGTACGCTGTCCGGAGCCACGACCGCCGGCAGCAAGGGCGCCGGCACCCGCCCTACTCGGCCTCGGCCGCCTCCTCGCGGCGGACGACCTCGTCAATGAGGATGGCGTCGCCGTGCTTGGCACCGGCCACGGAGAGGCCCATGAGCACACCCATGCCCGTGATGTAGGCAAAAAGCATGGCAGGGTTGACGTCCATGACCACGCCGGAGAGGGTCGGGGTGATGACCTGCGCGGCCATGCTCACCGTGTAGTAGTAGCCGGAGTAGCGGCCCACGGAGTTGGAGCTGCAGCACTCGAGGATCATGGTGTAGACGCACATGTCCACGCCGCCCAGAGAGACGCCCATGAGCAAGAAGACCAGGTACAGCACGGGAGAAAAGCCCGGCACCAGCCACAGCACCAGCGGGCACGACACCATGACGACGGAGCTGGCCAGCGCGACCTTCTTGTGGCCCACCTTGAGCGAGAGGTTGGCCAGCGGCACGTAGCTCGCCAGTGCACCCACGATGGTCACGATGTTGATGATTGCGTAGGACCCGCCGGCCATGCCGTAGAAGATGTCCGCATAGCGGCTGATGTTGGTGGTCATGGCGTTGTAGCTCATGTAGTAGAAGAACGTGGCGGCAAGCAGCATGGCACTGGAGAGCCTCATGGAGCGGTCGGCCACGCGCTCCTTGCCACCGGCCTCCGGGGAGTCGTCCTTCTCGACCTCGTCCTCGCGGATGCCCATCTCGAGACTCTTCTGGTGCATCTTCTGCACCAGCGCCGGCTCCTTGACCAGAAGGCCGTACACCACGGCAGACACCAGCACAAAGGCGGCCTGCAGCAGGAAGAGCGGCAGGTAGTCGGGGCGCTCCACGTTGGGGACCATGACCGAGATGGCAACCAGCATGACGCCCGTGCCGGCGTAGCCCACGATCTTCTGCACGGAGTCGGCCTTGGTGCGCAGCGGGCGCGGCGTGATGTCAGCCACGATGGCCACCGTCATGGTGAGGTACGTGCAGATGGCAAGCAGCGTGATCAGGATGGTGCAGATAAGCAGCGGCAGGCTTCCCGCGTTGTTTGCGATTGCGATGAGCGGCAGATGTTCCCATGCCTTACACGCAGCTTCTCAACGCAATCACGCTGTTTGGCGGTAGCGCGCGACATATCGAACCATTTGACAGTCATTCGGCGTTGTTCCAAAGCTCCGTTTGCTGTTAAGTATGGGGTTAGACCCGTTGTGTCATCAGGATTCTCCACAACAAGGCTGCGAGAGTTCCACCTTGGTCCCATATAGATGTGAATGTCTTTATCGAGCTGACCAATTGTGGTAACCGACCATCCTTCTTTTTCGTCAAACTCGTTTACGCGCTCTAAGGTAGCGTTCAATTCTGGTGAATAATGCTGGGGATTCAGATTAAGATTGTCGTCCAATTCGCTACGTTTTGCACTGAAGCACGTTTCGGACTCGATAAATGTACCGTTAGCCTTGAACGTTTCATAACTATCCGAGATTTGGGTCAGATCTTCATCCAATACGTCTGTAGCGTGCCCCTTTTCATCAAGGGAGAAGACTGGTTCACCCTTTGAGTCTCTACCAACTCGCCTAGACTGAGCCATGAAGATGGTGTAGTCGCTGGGAACCTCTTCACCTTCCGAGGGTTTGGAGAGGAACAGAATACACGTACGCACCCCGGTGTCTGGCTCGAAGGTATTTTTATGAAGCGTCACAACGGCATCAACCTTGCAATTGGAGAGCACCCATTTTCGGTAGTTGACATAGGTTTGATTATCTAGGATGCCCTTTGGCAAGACGATGCCGATACGCCCACCAGGTTTGAGCCAGTCAATGCAGCGCTCCAGGAATAGCAGCTCTGGCGCCTGCCGAGAGAGTATTGTGCTCCTGTTGGCCTCCCAGTCATCCTTTCCGCCGATTTCGGGGAAGATTCCGTCCGAAGTGGGCTTGTGGCCGAAGCTGAATAGTTTAAGTATTTCCGGGTCCATCATCATAGACTCGGTTTTCTGACCCGAGAAAGGTGGATTAGTGACTATAACGTCAGGGGTGTGCCTAGGACAGTGACTTGTAATCCACCCATCAAGATTGGAATATTCATCGAGCGAATTGCCTTGCGTCATTCCGCTATTGCCGTCACCGCTGAGCAACATGGCCGTTTTGGCGATTTTGACAAGACGCTGAGATTTTGACAAGACGCTGAGAAATCTCGACTAAAAAGACCGTGTTTTTGGAACGTTTAAGTTGCCTTTCCCTCTGCGCAGTGCCCTCAATCGTGTTCTCGATGACTTTACGGCGTTTGTGGCGAAATACTTCGGTAGCAAAACCACCACTACCGCCCGCCGGATCAAGAACGGCGTCCGTGATACTCGGATTAAGCATATGAACCATTGCTCTTACGACTAAACGGTTCGTGAAGAACTGGCCTTGTTGCCTTTTAAGCGTAGAATGTGTGAACTGCTCATAAGCGGCACCCATAAGATCCCACTCATCAGCATCATCACCGCGGCTGATGAACGTATAGCGTTGCAAAACCGAGGCAGCCTCGATCAGAGTTGAGTCACCTACGGATATATCTTCATGAGCGTCAAACACATTCGGATAGGAATCAGCATATTCGCGAAAAAGAGCACGGATCTTTTTCGCAACCTGTTTTCTTCCATCTTCAGATGCATATTGTTTTGCCGTAATCCAAAACTTTGGATACTTGTCAGGGGAGGTATTGGACTCGTCCTGAATTTTCGCAAGGAGGATGCGAACCATATCTATAGTCAGATCAGAGTCGGCATTCTCCATACCCCTACCATAAAGACGATTGTGACAGAGCGCAAAAATGCGACGAACATTACGCGGTTTTTCTAGTTCACTGAGAGTGGGCTGCCTGTCTTCATCCCAACCTTGTCCATGTCGAGGCAGTTCAGGAATTTCGTCAAGTCTTTGAGAACCCCCCTGGGTCTTTCTGCGATAAAAAACCGTGCTGTCTCCGTTGGTCCAAATGCCACCGTTAGCGCTTGTATTGAAAATGTAGGAAACAAGCTGTGCATAGCCTTCTTTGATTTTATCCTTCTTGCACTCAACCACGAAATCAATTAGAACTGGTTTGTCATACAAGAATGATCACATCGGGGCCTAAATTCGTAAAGCATCGTGCTTTACTAAATTGCGGCAAGCATTCAGCTTGTTTACGGGGCAATTTGTCCTTGCTGTCGGATGTTTCCATGGTAGCGCTAGAGAAATTCGAAAGAAGTTATCGCGCTTTTCCCTGCTGTTTCCTCCATTCGTAAGTCTCCCATAAGTATTCAACGAGAGTCACGGCGCTACCGACCGCCAGCTTTGCATGCCGCACAGGAAGGCCCTCAAAGGATGCACTCTTTCCATGGCCGGCCCCATAACGATTTCTGAATTCCGTAATGCTCGAAGCAACGCCTTGCAATCCGCCAAGAATCTGCTTGACGATTTTCCCTACCCCGTTTGGGTCTATGCTATTCCCGTCAACATCAAGGACTTTAGATGTCTCTTTTACAAGTTGAGCAACCGTCCAGCTCTTGTCGTATGCAACACCCTGTGACTCAAGAATAGTCTTGCAGCAACTCTCAATCAGGTCCTTAGATTTGCCGATTGCATCAGTTGGATTCTCGGTTCTCATGCGCATGAGCAGATCGATCTGCTCAGTCATATAATCGCTGTCAAACGAGGCCTTTAAATAAGCGGCTGAGGCGGCAATCGGAGCATTTGATGATTGCTCCCTATCGGCGATGGCACGGCATTTTAAGTAGTTCGAGCGCATGCCTTTTTTATGAGCATAGGACTGGAAGTCGTCCTTCTGATCGGAGTCATATTCAGGTCCATAGTAAGTCTCGTAATACTCAAGCAAATCAAACAGGAGTTTTTGAGCATCTGCATTATTGGCATCGTTGATGTAGGCGGTCAGAGACTTCCCTTTGGATAGGCCATAATGAGCGCAAAGCGGGACGCCGACACTTTGCATTGTGAAAATATCAAAATCAGCAGTAGAAAAGTTTAAAACGTATCCGCCACGATTAAACGGAGTTAGAAAGCATCCCTTTTCGATATTGCTAAGCATCTTTTCTTCCTGATAAGGCCCGGCCTAGGTTCTCCGAAACAAATTACCGCATCGAGGCTCAAAGTCGTAAAAAAGTCGTAAACCGCTATATCGCGGTAGGTGTTCTGCTCATTTACGAGGCCGTTTGTCCTTACTGTCAGATGTTGCCATGGCACACGAAGAGAACGGAAAGCATGGGATGTCCTTAAGCAACAAAAAACCCGCTCAAAGGCGGGTTCGAATTTCTATGGCTCCCCGGGTAGGACTCGAACCTACAACCCTCCGGTTAACAGCCGGATGCTCTGCCATTGAGCTACCGAGGAATACGGTCGTATTTTTCAACGCGAGTAAGTAGTATACCCGTTTATGAAATCTATGCAAGATGTTTTTCGTATTTTTGAAAACGATTTTTTTTGAGCGATGAGAGCAGGGAGCTTTATACTAAATGCCATGACAACTACATTTAAAATGCTTAACCTCACAAAACCATGTTTAGAAGCTGTTGCTGACTTAGGTTTTAGTGAGCCAACACCCATTCAGGAACAAGCAATTCCTTCTGGTTTAAAAAACGAAGACATTTTGGCCGCTGCTCAAACGGGCACGGGAAAAACACTTGCATATCTGCTCCCTATTTTTGATCAGATGGTGAGCTTTTGGGGCTCAAAGCGCCCTAAGAAAAATAGAGGGCCTTATGCCCTCATTCTTTCTCCAACGCGTGAGCTTGCTCAACAAATTGCCCAATGCGCACAAACTATTGCCAAGGTAACTAACTTTCGCGTGGCAACGGTTATTGGTGGAAAAAAGTATTCGAGTCAAATAAATAAACTCAAGCAGGGCTGCGATATCTTAATTGCTACTCCTGGAAGGCTAATTGATCTTCTTGATCAGCATGCGTTAACACTCAATGCTGTTCATTACCTCGTTCTTGATGAAGTTGACCGTATGCTCGATATGGGTTTTTGGCCTCCCGTTTATTCTATCGTTAAGAAAACGCCTGTTAAGCGTCAGACGTTTTTCTTCAGTGCAACGCTTACTCCTGTTGTTTTAGAGAAAGCACGCTTGCTTCAGAAGAATCCGCAGCGAATAGAAATTTCTCATTGTGGTGACACGGCAGATACCGTTGAAGAGTATGTTATGCCAGTGATGACTGCGCAAAAGCAAAGCCTTTTGGTTGCGTTACTTGAGGAGAAGAAGCCGTCGCGCGCTATTGTGTTCACGCATACCAAGCAGGAAGCAGACACCTGCGCCCATCTTCTCCAGAAAACCGGCTTGAAGGCAGACAGTATCCATTCTGATAAAACTCAGGCCAAACGCGACAGAGCACTTAAGTATTTTAAAAACGGAAATCTTGAAGTGCTTGTTGCAACGGATGTCCTTGCGCGCGGTATTGATGTTTCTGATGTTGAGATGGTTGTTAATCTTTCGGTTCCCGATAACCCTGAAGATTATGTGCATCGCATTGGCCGAACGGGCCGTGCGGGCGTTTCAGGGGAGGCGTACACAATGCTTGCTCCCGAGCAACTGCTTGAATTGCGTGAGATTGAATATTTCACGGAAAGCTTGCTTTCAACCTTTGATTTGGAGGGGTTTGAATATGCGAGCGGACGTCTTATTCCTGATCCGAAGCGCCCAACGAAGAAGGGAATGCGACCTAAAGGGCGTGGGGGACGAAGGTTATCTTTTCGTCGCAGGTGATAAACTCTGCCAAGAAAGGCGCTTCAACCTGTACGTGGTGCTGTAATCATTTACTGTTTCACGAAAAAGGCTTTCAGTGAAACTGGTGATCGGTTAGTCTGTCGCGTGCTTTTAGAGGCAGCGTGTGGGCAGCTTATAAAATGATTGAATTCTATTTGTTTAGCCTTTCTATGGGTGATCTATTCATTTAATTGATCCTAACCGTTTACCGCGAAGTCTTTTCAGTAAATAGTCGTGATGATAAGCTGAAAAAGAATTCTTGGTGCTGACAAAAACACATATGTTATGGATACGCCCCAGATGAAGCGTGAAAAAGACATTGTGAAGTGGGCAGATGAAATTGCAGACTTTGCAAAAATGGTAGAGGATTTTACAGGCAAAACCCTTACTGTCGAAAACCTCGATGCTGCAATTAAGACCATCAATGCGAAGCGCCGCGCTCTTGCTCGCGTGTACGAGGCACGTAAAGCTACGAATTGTATTCCAATAAGTGGTAAAGATGCTCTGCTTGTGACACAGATTGCATTCTTCGATGATCCTGCTCGCTGCGCCGAAATGGCAAACAAGCTTGCTGAGGAATTAGAACAGCGTGTTGCTGATGGTGTAAGTGTATTCCCAGCGGGAACTAAGCGTATCTTGCTTACAGGAACGCCTCTTGCTATTCCAAACTGGAAGCTTCATCACGTTATTGAGACGAGTGGCGCAGCGGTCGTGTGCGAGGAAATGTGCACAGGAACGCGTTACTTTGAAAATGAGGTCGATGAAAGTCAGACTACACTTGAAGGTCAGTTTATGGCTTTATCTGAGCGTTATATGAAAAACAATTGTGCGTGCTTTACTCCGAATCCTGGTCGAATTGAGGACATCATTCGTCTTGCGAAGGTTTATCAGGTTGACGGTGTTATCGACGTGAACTTGAAGTTCTGTACTCTCTATGACATTGAGAAATCTTCAGTAGCTCAAGCACTTGAAGCAGAAGGTATTCCTTGTTTAGGTACGGTATTTGCTGAGTCAGAAGTTATTTCGTTAGTGGGTAAGGGTGATCCCCGCGAAAATATCGCTAATGGGGTCATTGCTTCCGTCGTAAAACGCGTTGCTACGCTTGTTGGACAGGTGTCGGCTGATCAGTATCTTCTTACAGGTGGCCTGTGTGAAAACGATTATGTGCGAGAACAACTTTCCCAGATACTTAAAGCACCCATAACCTCTACACCTGAGGCGCGTTATGCTGGAGCCCTTGGTGCTGCGCTTACAGCGTGTGAACTAACGGTGAAAAAAGACAACGCGATAACCGCTTAGGCGTTAAGCAATTTGATGACTTTCTTAATCAAGGTTTTTTCAATACTCTTCTTTTCGGTAAGATTTAATACCGCCTTTCTTGCTCCTTCAATCATGATCACGATTGTTTGCGCTTAGGAGTTGTAAAGACGGTATTGGACATCTTACATAAGCGTAATAAGCTTCAAATGGTATACTTGAACGCGCTGTTTTACGTGTTTTGGCTAAAACGTGCCAAGGGAAAAAGGGTGAATGTATGAGTAGCGATAGTTTTGAAGCCAGTCGCAAACGAAGCGATGATATCTCTGCAGATTTAAAGGTCAATCCCGAAAAATACACTATGCTTACAGGTGATCGCCCAACGGGCAGGCTTCATCTGGGTCACTATTTTGGCACCATTAAAGAGCGTGTTGTCTTGCAGGAACTTGGTATTACAACACGTGTAGTAATTGCTGATTATCAGGTTATTACCGACCGCGATACTACTGAGCATATTCAAGATAATGTTTACAACATGGTTATTGACTATTTAGCTTGTGGTCTTGACCCTGAAAAAACGCTCATTTTCACTCATTCGGCTGTTCCAGCATTAAACCAGCTTATGCTTCCTTTCCTTTCACTTGTTTCAGAGGCAGAATTGTTGCGTAACCCTACTGTTAAGTCTGAGATGGAAGCATCGGGTCATGTCCTTTCAGGTTTGTTGTTAACGTATCCCGTTCATCAGGCATGTGACATTTTGTTCTGCAAGGGCAATATTGTTCCTGTTGGAAAAGACCAGCTCCCTCATATCGAGCAAACTCGCCAGATTGCACGTCGTTTTAACGAGCGTTATGCTCATGTTTTTCCTGAACCAGAAGGCATCCTGAATGACGCTCCAGAAATTCCAGGCTTGGATGGACGCAAGATGTCTAAGAGTTACGGAAATGCAATTAGTCTTTCGTTCACTGACGAGGAAACGGCTAAACTCATTAAGAAATCAAAGACCGATTCCGAGCGTTTTATCACTTTTGATAAGGAAGAGCGTCCGGGCGTTTCCGCTTTGCTCACCACGGCTGCCCTTTGTACGGGTCGTTCAGAGGTTGAGATTGCTGAAGAAATTGGCAACGGCGGTTCTGGAACCCTGAAAAAGTACGTAACAGAAAGCGTCAATACCTATCTTGCTCCCATTCGAGAGCGTCGTCGTGAACTTGAAGGCAAGATGGACTATATCAAGGAAGTTCTTCATGAGGGCAATCGCAAGGCTAATGAGATCGCAGATGCAACGCTCAATGAAGTTCGTGAAGCAATGGGTATGGTGTACTAACGCAAGATTTGTTTGTGGTAGGACTGTTGAATAAGAGCTTTCTCCGAACTGTAAATTAACTGCATCAGCGGGGTATGTTTGAACTGGTGCTTTTTTCGTGGTATGACTTTTATGTTTTTGATACGCGATTCGAAAACAATACGGTAAAATAGCACGGCGTCGATAAGAGAAGGCTTTTCTTTAGCTTCTTTTTTTGCGCGATTGTTGCTTAGCGGGTAAAGCAGAGCAACTTTTCTTGCGGGCCCGTAGCTCAACGGTGGAGCAGGGGACTCATAATCCTTTGGTTCTCGGTTCGAATCCGGGCGGGCCCACCATTTTACAACCTTATGACCTGGGCTTTTGCTCAGGTCATTTTTATTTGTCCATAAGTTTTTATGAAGATTGTCCATATCTTGGTCACAAGCGTTTTCAAGAATTGATCGAATTAAGCAAAAAGGGTTTTGATTTGCAGATTTGGTTGAGTAGTATTAGCAGTGTTGATGGAATTAGCGATTATCTCGCTAATGGTTATTGGATTAGAGCCTCTGAAGCGAACAACGAAGAGGCTGGAGGCAATATACAGGGTGAATAGCGCCATACAAATACAGAGCAAACTTAAACTAGTTTCTTGTATAGCCTTTTCGCTGTTTTTTCTTTCCTATTTAAGTATTGAATACTACTTTGATGAGTGTACTGCTTTGTATGTCAGCGCAGATGAAGTTGCTCTTTTTGAATCTGTTGTTGTAGCGGTAAGTGTTGTGGGGTTCTTGCTCTACGCTTTATTTTCAAAATACCCTTTTTCTTCACGCGTGTTGCTTTGCGTGGGAATATGTGCGGTTGTCTCACTCGTTGGAGTAACATTCAGTGCCGTTTTTGGACAATCTTTGATAGGTGTACTCTTATTTGGAGTAGCTACCTTTCTTTTTTGGGTGTTCTAGGAGGCGCGGCTCATTATTTACTTGCACATTTGTTTGGCTTGAGTTCTAATCTTGCGCGGGTGGTGGGTTTATTTTATGCCCTTGGTGTTGGGCTGCAATTTTTGCTTCACGCATTCACCTTGTCAGCGTTACTACAAACAGGCATATTCTGCGTGATTGTATTGGTGCTCTCATGCATGCTCTTTAAAGCTAATCAGCCTAATGGATGCCTTTATTTTCGTATTTCTAATAGTTCTTCAACAGGCGAGAACGACAAGATTATCGAGAATGCGTATGCAAAAGAAGTTTCAAGAGTAATTTCTGATTCTGATTCTGTCTTACGGAAAAGAGCACTCAAACTTATTTTTGCAACGGTGCTTCTCACTGCTGTTTACGCAACATTAAATGTTTTGCTAACTGCTCATCATGCTGCAGGAGACTTTGATCTTGGAGCAGGGGGAAGATTGTTTTTAATTGGAGGGGCTGTAGCTGCCGGATTTTTATTTGATTCCAAAGCAAGAAGCAATATGAATCTTTATATGGTTTGCATTGCGATTCTTTCAGGGTTTGCCCTTTTCGCTACCGTTTTTGAGGCACCTTTATGGCTTATAGCGATAGTGTTCTATCTTGGTTCAGGGTCATTTGTGGTGTTCTTTTCCGTGCGCTTTATAGAGCTTTCTTGCGAAATGAAAAATCAGGCTTTATGGGCAGGGATGGGTCGTGTCGTAAATAATGGAGCGGGGCTAGCTCTTGCTCCTATTGTGTTGTCATTTGTTTCTTATAGCAACGCGTTGTTTGTCGTTGCCTTTTCATTGGCAATTTTGGTCGGCATTGTTTTATTACTGAGGGAAGACTATCAAAAACCGCCTATATATGAGGAGCAGGAAGAGGCCTCTATCAAATGTTCCCTCTCCGATGTTTGTAGCAGCAAACAATCTTTTTTGCGTTTGGAAGAGCGTATTGATTTGTTTTCTAGGGCATGGAAATTAACCGAACGCGAATGCGAAGTTTTGCAAATCCTTGTTTCCTCTGATGCTGCTGTTCAAGATATTGCTAAACAACTGTATCTCTCACGTACGGCACTCTATCGTCATATTGCCTCGATTAACGAAAAAACAGAAACTAATTCTCGTATGGGTATTGTTCAATTTTTTTACTCATGGGAACCAAGTGAGCTTAAAAGTGAGCTCAAACAGGGTAAAAATAATTCAAATACCTAAATTGGAACAAATGTAAACTGGCTTTTAACCTGGGTTTATCTTATTCTTTCTGAATTCTATTTACAAATCACTTAAACAAAACGAAACGCATACTACCCGGTAAGGGGAGTACTTTTCGTTGAGAAGTGCGGGTGAAAGAAAAGGGTGTGGCCAAAATGGCGAACGGGATCCTCACAGGCGAAGCCATAAAAACAAGCTGGAATAAATATCGAAAGTATTTTTTAGCGGGAGCTATACCAACGTTGATATTTTTTATTGCATTGGTGATTTTTCTCAAGGTCACCGCTGCTCCTTACACAGATTCAGATATTTATGTTGGATTTGACGCCAAGGAAGTTAGTAAGCTTGAAGTAGTCCTTGACGGCGAGTCCCGCGTTTGTGCAGCCTCGGAAGACGAAGATGAAATTGCTGCAGTAATAGACGGTATGAGGGAAATCAAACTTAAGAAAAATAAGGACGTTACTGCTTCAGATGGATCATTGACGGTGATATTCAATCTGAAAAATGGCGATAGTGAAAGCTATTTTTTTGAAAATGGTTCATATGTAAAAGATAACAAGTATTATCTTGCAAGTAATACAGCAGCATTTTCCGATGCAATCGGTAATTTGAGTGTTGTTGATGAGACAGACACCACAACTACCTCCACGCAAAATGGTTCATCAACAACCACTGCTCCAAAGAACACAGGAAGCAATTCTTCTTTTGATACATGGGGCGAAGCTTGTGTTGATCAGTATGGCAATGTGACAGTTGCGGCAATTTTGGGGTTACGCGGCTGGCAGCTCCAGACTCTTCTTTCTCAAAAAGGGTATGTTTGGGATTCGTCAGTAAACCAATACCTTGGGAGCGATTCGCGTTCGTTGGGGGTTGCGAAGGTTAATCGCAATGGTGATGTTAACTGGCTTTCTGAAGATGAAATAGGAGAGTTATACAAAGGGGGAACAGGCTCTCCTGTTGCCTACATGGATACCGTTGTTGGCTACAACGATCCCCTTTTGGCGATTAAAGGCAATGGCGGCTTGTCGGTTGAAGACTACGAACAAGGAAATGGTGCTTTTTGTGCTGTGGTCTACGATGAATCTCTGACACGTTTTTTGGTTATGGCGGCACCTAACGACGATGGTAGTTTTGATATTGCGGTTTACAACGATGATGCAGTCAAAACGGGAGCCTTAGGTTATGGGGGAGGTTCTCCAACCATTAAGGATATATGGCCTAGCATTTCTGGCCGTGAGCTGTAAGTGTAGCTAAAAGAGCACCTGCGGGTGCTCTTTTAGTTTTTACGCTTCAAACAAAACAGCTCCGCTGGTAAAACCGCCGCCAAAAGCAACCAGAATTACCTTGTCTCCTGGTTGAATGCGACCGCTCTCATACGCGTCTGCTAAAGCCATAGGTACGCATGCCGAAGAAGAGTTACCTCTGTTTGCAATAGAAACCTGAAAACAATCCAGGGGTAAACCGCAGCGTTTAGCCGCAAACTTAATAATGCGCTCATTTGCCTGATGGGGCACAATGCATTTAATCTCGGAAACTGAAACACCACAACGTTCGCATACCGCATCAATGGCCCGCCCCATTGCTTTGGACGCAAATTTAAATACCTTCTGTCCGTGCATATAGAGAAGTTGACGAGAACGTCCCTGTTCAACGTCTTCTTTTATGCCAATTTCATCGTCGATCAAAGAAAGACTGGGATCTAAGGCCGCTATAACCTCTTTCGATACCCCGTCTTCGTCAAAGGGAGGTTTGGAATCAAAGGACATAGGGCAGGAAAGTGCATTGTCGAAATCATCATCATTAACAAGATAGGTTGCCAAAATGCCCGGACGGTCTTCACGCCATTCAACTACAGCGGCACCTGCACCATCGCCAAGAAGAACGCAGGTGGCACGATCTTCCCAGTTGGTGATACGAGTAAGGCGCTCGGAACCAACAACCAAAGCGCGATGGTACGTATTGCGGCTTTTTGCTCTGGGTACTCCAGGGGCGGAGGCAGCAAGCATTGATTCCACAACACTCATACCGTATACAAAACCCGTGCAGGCCGCATTGATATCAAATGCTGTTGCGTTAACGAGTCCAAGGCGGCGTCGCAGCAGCGAGGCACTTGAAGGAACAATAGTGTCAGGCGTTACCGAAGAGTAGATGATGAGATCGATATCTTCAGGCGCAAAGGTTTTTTCGGAATAGCCGCCTTTGCTCCACCCAAGAGCTTGGCGAGCGGCAGTTTCTGCTAAATCGACATTAGTTTCTGTTGCTGCGATACGGCGTGTTTTGATGCCAGTTCGTTTAGTGATCCATTCATCGTTGGTATCGACAAGCTGAATAAAATCGTTGTTTGCTATTTCGAGGGCAGGAAGTGCTTTTCCGCAACCGATGATCGCGCAACCCATTAATCATTAGCTCCTTGAGGAAAATACGCAACATAATGCTGTGTTCTGTTCATTATTTCAAGTTCGAAATTATAGCACTCTCGCTGGTTTGTTTTATTGCCTCACATAGGAACGATAAAGACATTTTGGGTTCTATGTTGCATGCGCATTTCTTGTTGATACCCTAGATTAAAGTTGGAAATGGTTTTTAAGTACGTGTAGTGTGCAGTATTGCGTATTGTTAGTGTTGTAAGGGATGTAGTTTGCGCGATAACACAGGAATATCGGGAATACCTAGGATATCAGAGGCATCAGGGATGCTGGAAATGTCAGGGATATCATTGCTCAACAAACTCGCGAGAACGCATGCTCTTTCGGTTGAAGAATACGAAACTCTTCTTTCCTGTTTTTATTCCGAACTCATCGAAGAGAATACTCTACCGTGTTCTTTGTCCGAAAATACTGCACGGCATTCTAATCTTGCTGAAGAAGCGGCCCGAAAAGCGGTTGAGGTTCGACAGGTATACTACGGAACTGCTGTTTTCACGCGTGGCTTAATCGAGGTTTCAAACTATTGTAAAAATGATTGTCTCTATTGTGGAATTCGCAAGAGCAATAAAGAGTGTTCGCGCTATCGTTTGTCTTTGGATGATATTTATGCCTGTGCTACTGAGGGTTACGATCTGGGCTTTCGAACCTTTGTCTTGCAAGGTGGGGAAGATCCTTGGTTTAGCGATGAGCGCCTGCGTGAAATTGTCTCAACAATAAAAAACGCTCATCCAGATTGCGCAATTACGCTTTCGATGGGCGAAAGAACACGCGACAGTTATCAACGCCTTTTTGAAACGGGCGCGGATCGGTATTTATTGCGGCATGAAACGGCTTCGTTCAAACTCTATAAAATGCTTCATCCTGAAGAAATGTCGTTTGAAAATCGCATGCGTTGTTTGCAAGATTTGAAGGAGATCGGTTACGCCGTTGGCTGTGGTTTTATGGTGGGAGCACCCTTTCAAACTACACATGACCTTGCGCTTGATTTGAAGTTTATCGAGGAGTTTCAGCCTGAAATGTGCGGAATTGGGCCTTTTGTTCCGCATCACGCAACACCATTTTCTCATGCGCCTGCAGGAAGTGTTGAGTTAACGTGTTTTCTCCTTTCTCTTATTCGTCTTATTCGTCCGAGTGTGTTGCTTCCTGCAACAACGGCTTTAGGAACGCTTGACTCTAAAGGGAGAGAAAAGGGAATATTGGCGGGCGCCAATGTGGTGATGCCTAATCTTTCTCCCGTGGCGGTGCGAAAAGATTATGAGCTATACGACAACAAGATATGTACAGGTGAAGAAGCTGCAGAATGTCGTTGGTGCTTGCATGCGCGCATGAAATCTATTGGATATGAGGTAGTTGTTGACCGTGGAGATCCTGCTTTAAGAGTGCGAGGCAATAAAAGCTAAGCCATAGTATAAAGATGGGTGACTTATGTGGGTACAAGTGCCTTGAGCGCACGCAATACCTTTTGCGAAAAAAGATTTTGCACATTCAAAGTGTCTTACGCATAAAGAAAGTAATTAAAACCCCAGTTAAAATGCATAGAATATTGCTATCAGCTAAATTTTGAACTGGTTATAGCTATAACGTCTTACCATTTGGGTTTCATTATGTTGCGTTTCATAGATAATGAATCTCATGCAAAAACTTTACTTCGCATACGGATCAAACATGGACTTCGACCAAATGGAGTTTCGCTGCCCAGGAGCGGAATATTTGGGCGTTGCCACTCTACCTAATCATGAACTTAAGATGGACGCTGCAGGGTATGCAACGGTTGTTCCTTCTTGGGGCAAGCACGTTCAGGGTGCGTTATGGGATTTGAGCAATGTCAACGAATCTAAAATGGATGGTTTTGAGGGTGTTTCTACTCAGTGCTATGAAAAATCATTTGTTGAAGTTCAGTATGCGGGAAACAGAACCGAAGGCAAGGTTATTTCTGGGGCGTTCGGATTTAACACATACGAGCCTGCAGCAAGGGGAGCGTATACCCTTGAAGCGTTAATCTATCTTTCCCTTCGCGGCCCTTTCATTGATTCTTCTTTCCGTGAAGACTATGTAATAAAGGTTCGTAATGGCGCACAAGGAATTGGCGTTGATGCTCACACGCTAGAACAACTTCAAAATATCAGTATTGCACCTCAAACAAATGTTGCATAAGCTCTATAAGATGTTCTTCATCAGATGAATGATGCCTTTTGGAGATGATAAGAGTGCAAATTCCTTTGGGAATTAAGTCTCACTACGAGAAAATAATTTGTGCTTGTTGTTTTTTGATCTTGTTCACTAATATCGGACTTCCTTCAACTTCTTTCTCGGTTTATCAGCCCTACTTGGTTGAGATACCAGGAGTTGGACACGCGGGTGGTTCAATTATTGTTTCCATCAGAACGTTTATTTCTCTTTTGGCAATGTTTTTTGTTGCGAAATTCTATCGGCTTCTTGATTGTCGGCTCGGTGTTTTGGTTTCCTCGCTTTGTGTTGGCGCGGGCTTCGCGCTCTATTCTTTTTTTGCCGAATCGTTTGTAGGGCTTTGTGTGGCATCTGTTTTTACGGGTCTAGGTTATGGTCTTGGTGGCATGGTAGCTTCAACGATGCTTATAAGCCGTTGGTTTTCTGCGAATATGGCAACTGCTGCAGGTATTGCAGCGGTTGGTTCGGGTGTTGCGGCTATGGTGCTGCCTTCGTTAGTTGTTCAGATAATTAATGCCACTTCGCTTTCTGCAGCGTTCGCTTTTGAGTCGGGCTTGGCGTGTTTTATGGGTGTGCTTGTTTTTGTCTTGCTGAGAAATCGTCCTGAAGATATCGACAGAGAACCCTTTTCGGGTTCAGAAAAGCGCATCAAAAAAGGTAGAGCGAAACGTTCTAATCGGGTGCGCGTGAATAGAGGTTTACCTCATTCGTTGTTACCTATAGTTTTTATTGCTATGGTTTTTGTGGGTTGCATTTCTGTCGGAGGCTCAAATTATTTGGCAGTTTTGTTTACCTCCGAAGGCTTTTCAACCGAGTTTGCAGCGCTGTTGGTAGCAATTTCGGGAGCATGCCTTACGTTTTCAAAGCTGTTTAGCGGCATTGTGTTTGATAAGGCGGGAACAAAACTTGGCTCACTTATCTTCTTTGTGTTATTTATTGCAGGAACCGCCTTGCTTTGTTTGACAGATATGGGAAAAACAGGCTTGGCGGGTATTGCCGTTGTATTGTACGGTCTTGGTCTTTCGCTTGGGACAGTGGGAATTTCGATTTGGTCCATCGAGCTTTCTCCTGCAGGCAATCAGATGCAAACCATTAGAAACTTTCAGATCGCTTATGCACTGGGCGGGTTTATATTTACCTTCTTACCAGGTTTTTTAACGGAATTATTCGGCACATATTTGGTTTCTTATTCCATTTTGTTGGGTATGGTAGTAGCTTCTGGTGTCATTATTGTGACCATTTACGCCATACTTGATAGGCGCACCTTGTAACGCTCCAATTAGATTTGTGGCGCTTTTGCCGTTTCATGCGCTCCGCTAAAAGAGTTTCTAAGCTGCTTTTTAGGAAATATCATGCAAAAGGTATAAGATACCGATTCGTGCCTTACACAAAAATTACTTTGGATGGTAAATATGGATTTTGTTGAACTGCTTAATGCTGTCGATGCTGCGGTGTGGGGTCCTCCCATGATTATCCTGCTTCTAGGCTGTCACATTTACACGACGATTCGTACCAAAGGAATCCAACGTAAACTTCCTTTAGCTTTGAAGCTTTCTGTTACGAAAGACGATGGGGCAGAAGGCGACGTAAGCAACTTTGGAGCTATGGCAACATCGCTTGCCTCCACGCTTGGAACAGGTTCCATTATCGGTGTTGCAACGGCAGTTCTTTCAGGTGGCCCCGGTGCTGTTTTATGGATGTGGCTTACGGGAATTTTAGGTATGGCCACCAAATATACCGAGGTTTTTGCTGCCATGAAATATCGTGTGAAAGATTGGCGCGGCCAGATGATGGGCGGTGCTATGCACGTGTGGGAGCAGCGCTTTAAGCGCCCCGATGGAACGGTGCCTTGGTGGGCAAAGCTGGCAGCTATTTGGTTTGCGGTTATGGCCTGCTTTACTATTTTTGGTATTGGTTCTGCGGTGCAGACGAGCGCTATCACGAGTGTTGTTCGGGCAAACTTCGGCATTGAGCCCTGGATTCCCGCCGCTATTGTATGCGGATCTGCTCTGTTGGTTATTGTGGGCGGCCTGAAAAACGTTTCCAAGATTTGCGAGAAGCTCGTTCCCTTCATGGGTGGAGCGTATATTCTTGGATGTCTTTATATTCTTGCTTGCAATCATGCATTCTTAATCGATGCGGTCATTACTATTTTTGAATGTGCCTTTACTCCTAAGGCTGCGTTTGGTGGAGCTGTGGGTTCAGGTATTATGGTTGCGCTTCAGTTCGGTTGTGCACGCGGTTTGTTTTCTAATGAATCTGGTTTGGGTACTGCTCCTTTGATTTCCTCAGCTGCTGCTTCCAAAAACCCTGCACGTCAGGCTTTGGTTGGTATGACGGGGGCCTTTTGGTGTACCGTTGTTATCTGTTTAATGAGTGGCTTGGTAATTGTGAGTACGTTGCTCGCAAACCCAACCCTTATTGCTGACACGGGGGTTACCGATGGCGCAACACTCGCTAATTCTGTTTTCGGAACCATTCCCGTTGTTGGTACACCCGTTTTGATGCTCGGTATTATTTGCTTTGCGTATTCAACTATTCTTGGATGGAGTTACTACGGTGAGCGCGTTACCACCTATTTGTTTGGTCGCCGTTGGGTTCCTCTCTACATTGGCTTATATATTTGCATGGGATTTTTAGGTGGCATTGGTGTAGGAGATGTTGCTTGGACGGCGACTGACATTGCTAATGCCCTTATGGCTATTCCTAATATCATTATGGTGTTTGTCATGACGGGTATGGTGGCAAAAGAAACGCAGCATTATGTTTATGACGGGAATATCGATGAAGAATATAAGGAAGAAATTCATACCCTTGAAGAAAAGAGCGCTTTCTTGAGAAAGAAAGCCTAGCTTCAAGAGCTAGTTTTCCGGTAAATAGAACCACAACGAACAATAAAGCATGGAGTAAAGGTATTCGCTTTGCTTCATGCTTTCTTTGTTGCCTGCCTGCTTTTCGCAGCGCTCCATCATTTATTTTCCTGTAACCCTATTTTGAGTAAGTGTATCTTCGCATCTGCTCTCAATTGCTTTTGGGCTGGTTTTTGGGCTATAGGTCGAAGGCATTTGTTAGACGGGGCCTATATATCAAAAGAGTCAGCAAGAAAAGATGAAAGTGTTGCATAAAAGCAGACAAGAATCACGAGCGATTGCCGTTGGCATAAAGATAACAAAAGCTAATCAAGCAGTTTTTCGTAGTCCTCTTTAAGGAAACGATGGTAAATCATATGACCCATTTCTTTTTTGAAGCAGTAATAATGCGAATCAATGCTTTTGTCTTCAAAATGAACACCAAAGTCGAAGTCTGACCCTTCGGGCATATCCTGTAAAACGTATGTAGGGGAGTATTTGACAAAGAGAGAAACAATTTCTTCTTTGGTGGGGGCATGCTTTGTGAGGAACAACTCAATTAAATCAACCAAAAAGCGAGGTTCGGGCACCTGTTCATGAACATACTGTGCTCCCTTAGGCGGAATAGTGATTTCCACGCGGTCTTGATGGGTAGCAAACGTAACATCACCAAGAGGTGAACCTTTCAAAGCTTCAGAGTGGGTAAGCTCTAAACAAAGGTGATCTGCGGTTTCCGCGTTTGAATTTACAAGGGAGGCAAGGGATGAAGCCTTGTAGTAAAAACGAGTAGATTCATAGGCGTAACCTAGTTTTATCTGTAGCTCTTTAATTTGATCTTCTAAGTCTTTTTCTAAGCGTTCTGTATCCATACCGCGCTTCTTCTTTCTTTGATTCTGTTTTTCGTTTCTCAGAGTAGCATGAGTTTATTTTGACAAGTATTAAAAAGATAGTTTTCATACTTGACAAAACCTAGGGAATTAGTAGGATTTAGAGTCAACAAACGAAAACGAGAAAACAAAACCTTAAAACAACCAACAGAAAGAAGGAACAATGGCAGTCTACAAAAGCGTTTCCGAACTCATCGGCAACACTCCACTCGTTGAACTTACTAACTACGAAAAGAATCATGGTCTTAACGCAACCATCATTGGCAAAGTTGAATACTTCAACCCAGCTGGCTCTATTAAGGATCGTATTGCTAAAGCAATGGTCGATCAGGCTGAAAAAGATGGCAAAATTGATGCAGAGACGGTATTCATTGAGCCAACTTCTGGCAATACGGGTATCGGCTTAGCGGCGATTGCAGCTGCGCGCGGCAATCGCATCATCATCACTATGCCCGAAACCATGAGTGTTGAACGTCGTAATCTTATGAAGGCGTATGGCGCTGAGCTTGTTCTTACCGATGGAGCAAAGGGTATGAAAGGCGCCATTGCTCGTGCAGAAGAGCTTTCGAAAGAAATTCCAAACTCCTTTATTCCTAGCCAATTCACCAATCCTGCAAATCCTGCAATTCATGAAGCAACTACCGGTCCTGAAATTTGGGAAGCAACTGATGGCAACGTTGATATTTTGGTTGCAGGTGTTGGAACAGGTGGCACGGTTTCCGGTACGGGCGCTTATCTTAAAAAGCAGAATCCTGATGTTAAGGTTGTAGCCGTGGAGCCTGCTGGTTCACCTGTTCTTTCAGAGGGTCATCCTGGCGCCCATAAAATTCAGGGTATTGGTGCTGGCTTTGTCCCCGATACACTGAACACTGAAATCTATGATGAAGTAATTACTATTGCAGATGAAGAGGCCTTTGAAGCGGGTCGCGAGCTTGCAGGAAAAGATGGCCTTTTGGTGGGTATTTCTTCTGGTGCTGCTGTTGCCGCTGCAACAAAACTCGCTCAGCGTCCCGAAAACGCTGGTAAGACTATCGTTGCTATTCTTCCTGATACTGGCGAGCGTTATCTCTCAACGGCAATGTTCAATTTTGAATAACCGATAGTATTAGTTGCGCAGTAGTAAAGGTGGTGCAAGCGAGCAGTATTTTCTGCGCTGGAGTTCTTTGGCGTAGCTACATTGTGGGGTAACCCTAGAAGGGGGTGGGTCACAAAGCTCACTCCCTTTTTTGTATGAATGTTATCTCAAAGGTAGCAGATGCCTTGTATCATGAGGGGAAATAATCTTCCTGAGGTAATACTTGCAAGAAGCATTACCTCGATTGCAGCAAAACGTAATGAACGAGGTAGTGATGGCTTACTACGAAGAAAATCGCCAGGCGATCATTTCATATTTTCAGCAAGGCTCTCGCGGAGATGCGCTTTCGCGGAATCTTGGGGTAGAAGTAGAACACTTTGTGGTGCATGCTGAAAACAACAAGCCCGTTCCTTATAGGGGAGCAAGCGAAGAGGGCTTCTTTGGTGTAGCGGATTTACTGCAGAATCTCTCGGCGTTGTATCCCAAAAAAACCTATGGGCTAGAAGGTGACCTTATTGGTCTAGCTTCTTCTGAGGCTTCTATCACCCTTGAACCTGCCGCTCAAATTGAAATCAGTATTGCGCCGTACGAATCCATTGAAACAATTCTTTCGGTGTATGAAGCGTTTCGTGAGCAAGTTGATCCGTTTCTTGCTCGTCACGGCTGCAAGCTCGTAGCAAAAGGCTATCACCCCAGTGCAAAGGCCCTCGATCTTCCGCTTATTCCTAAAAAACGCTACCAGTTTATGAATGATTATTTTCAGCTCATCGGAACACATGGCGAGCGCATGATGCGCGCTTCGGCATCCACACAGGTTTCGGTTGACTTCAAAGATGAAGCCGATGCCATTCGCAAGATGCGCCTTGCGCAGGCATTGGCACCCATTCTTTCTTTGATTACTGATAACAGTCCAGTGTTTGAAGGTACTTCAACCACAAAGCCTCTTGAGCGTTTTAACTTGTGGCGTGATGTAGATAATGATCGCTGTGGTTCAGTCCCTGGGTTGTTTAACGAGGGGTATGGTTTTGCACAGTATACAGATTGGCTCTTGGAAACCTCTCCAATTTTTGTAACGCGTCCTGCGGCAAATGATATCCAGGGCAGTAAGCTTCGCTGGGTAGGGAAAACTTCCGCTGCTGAGGCGTATGCTGATGCTCCTATGAGCGAATCAGACATCGAGCATGTGTTGTCCATGTTTTGGCCTGATGTACGTCTTAAGCGCTTTGTTGAAATTCGCCCCGCGGATTCTCTTCCTGCGGCTCAGGTTGCAGGATACGCTGCTCTTATCAAAGGTATCTTTTATTCCGATGAAGCTATGGATTTTCTCGAGGAAAAGCTTGGTGTAAAGAATAACCAGTGGCCCTTCAACGATGAAACAGTCAATCACATGCTCGAAGCTATTCGGTTGCAGGGCGTTCAGGCAGTTTTTGCGGGATATGCTATTTCAGAATGGGTGAGCATGTTATTCGAAACGGCAAAAAGCCATTTAAGCGAAAAAGACCAGACATTCCTTGAGCAACTTTCCGGTTGGTTTTATACCCGTCAGGTACAATAGGCACGGGTGATGTAAGGGATGAAGATATCAACAAAAGGACTTTATGCTGTTCGGTTTATGATTTTTCTTGCTCGTCGTGGCGGAAACGACCCTGTTCCTCTGAAAGAAGTTGCCGATGCTACGGGTATTTCACGCAAGTATTTAGAACAGATAGTTTCGAGCTTAACGGCTGCTCGGTTGGTCCGTTCAAATCGTGGGTCTTCAGGCGGATATCGTCTTACTAAAAGCGCAGCAAACATTTCTATGCTTGATATTTTGACAGCAACGGAGGGTTCTCTTGCTCCTGTTGACTATCTTGATGAGTTACCTGAAGAACCTTCTCCTGGTGAAGCATGTTTTGAAGTGTTTGTTTGGCGTGAACTTCATGATCTTATCAAAAACTATTTAGGCAGTGTTTCACTTCAAGATATTATCGATCGATCTTCGCAGCTAGAAATCGATAGCTACTCAATTTAAGGAACGCAATTAAAGGAAGGCGCATTGTGGCAAGTACTGCTACTCAATCACAACAACAAGGAAATAAGCTTCCGGTTATTGGAATTGTGCCTTCACAAAACTCAACGGAAAAAATGGTGAGCTTTCCCGAGCGATATGCTCAGGCGATTGTTCGTGCGGGTGGAGCCCCCCTTTTACTTCCGCTTTCAGGAGACCCGCGCGTGTACGAAACGCTTTTTCCTCTTATTGACGGCTTCGTTCTCACGGGCGGAAACGATATTGACCCCGCTCGTTATGGTGCTATTCGTGATAGTGGAAAAATTTCCGAACATTCTCCCGAGCGTGAGGAGCTTGAGTATCTCATTTTGAGTTATGCCCACCGTTTCGATTTGCCCTTATTGGGGATATGTCGCGGTATGCAGATGATCAATGTGTGTTTTGGTGGGACACTTTATCGCGATTTAACGGATCAATTTCCGGGTATCAGACGCAAAGGGTATTCGAGTGATTGTGACGTTTTGCCAAAGATTGTTCATTGGCAAGAGCTTCCTTATGATCGACCGACCCACGCGGTAGAGATTAAGGCAGATTCGCATTTGGGGCGCTTGCTTGGCGTTGAGCGCATCAATGTAAACTCCATGCATCATCAGGGAATATGTGATCTGTCTTCCATGGTAGATTCGGTTGCGTATGGCCCTGATGGTCTTGTTGAGGCTATTGAGGTGCGCGATAGGAGCTTTATGATGGGCGTTCAGTGGCATCCTGAGTTTTTTGGCCCTGAAGAGCATCGCATGGAGCGTGTGTTTGAAGCTCTTATTGCGGCGGCGCAACAGTCTGAACAGCCGAAGCGCGGCGGGGTGGTAATTTCTCGCTCAGAGAATCCTGATGCTTCGGCGCATTGGCCTAATATCACCTTTGCGGATTGTATTTAGTGTGATGGATTGCGCGAAACGATGCGTCGTATTGTGTTAAGGAGAGCAAACCGTTCAGGGTATTTTGTGTGATTAAAACCACTAAACTTTTAGTTTCAACAAAAACGTTCCAATCCTTCTTTGAAGAGCCTTTGAGAAAGATTCTTTTATGAATTCTGTTGAAGAAAAATATCAAGCATTACAGAACATTCTTGCTTCGTATAAGGCTGTGGCTGTTGCATATTCGGGCGGGGTCGACTCGAGCCTTTTGGTATATGTTGCGCATGAAGTGTTAGGCGAGAAGGCTCTTGCGGTTACTGCTATTGCTTCCATGGTGCCTGATCAAGAGCTTGATGATGCGCGAAATTTCTGCAAGCACTATGGCATTCACCAAGTTTTTTGTAAGCCTGAGGTCATGGAACTTGAAGAAGTGCGCCATAACGCGCCTGATCGTTGTTATGTGTGCAAAAAGGGAATCTTTGCCGAACTGTTTTCCCTTGCGCGCAATCACGGCATCAATCTTATTGCAGACGGCTCTAATCTTGATGATTTGGGCGACTATCGTCCTGGAAGAAAGGCTCTTAAAGAGCTGGGAGTAAAAAGCCCTCTTCAAGAGGCGGGTTTCACCAAGGCAGACATTCGAACCCTTTCGCAGCAATTGGGCCTACCCACTTGGAATAAGCAATCCAATGCCTGCTTGGCAACGCGCTTTCCGTATGGAACAGAGCTTACCGAAGAAAAGCTCACGCTGGTTGATAGGGCGGAAACCATTCTGACGAATTTGGGGTTTTCGCAACTTCGCGTTCGTGTTCATGGTGATGTTGCCCGCATCGAAGTTTCGACTGATCAATTTAACAGGGTAGTCCAAAATCCAGTGCGTGAAGTAATTGTTAAGGAATTAAAGGCGCTTGGGTTTGTATATGTTGCGCTTGATTTGGCGGGATATTCTAGTGGTAGCATGAATGCGACTATTGACACGAGCCAGGCGTAAATCGCTCCAGTAAAAAGGGTTAGCATGAAAGATTCTATAACTCAACGAACCAAAACCCCAACTGAACCACTTACTCAAGACCAAGAGCGTGTTTTGTGTGCGATGAGCGGTGGAGTGGATAGTTCCGTGGCGGCTCAGCTTTTGGTTGATGCGGGCTATGACGTCATGGGAGCAACCATGAAACTCTTTGACAGCGATGGCGTTATTTTAGAAGAGGGAAGTAGAACCTGCTGTTCGCTCGAAGATGTTGAAGATGCGCGCAGTGTGGCTTTTCGACTGGGAATTCCCTATCACGTGTTTAACTACAAAGGAACGTTTGACGAGTGCGTAATCAGTCGTTTTTGTGGAGGGTACCTAAAAGGAGAAACACCTAATCCCTGTATCGATTGTAATCGTTTCCTCAAGTTTGATGCGCTGCAAAAACGTCGCAAAGAACTAGGGTATGACTATGTGGCAACGGGGCACTATGCTCGTCGCGTTTTTAACGAACGGCTTGAAAAATATGAGCTGCATCGCGGTCTTGACCCTAAAAAAGACCAAAGCTACGTTTTGTATCATCTTTCACAGGAACAGCTCGCCCATATGCTATTTCCGCTCGGAGAACTCTCAAAAGAAGAAGTGCGCGAACTCGCCCATAAGGCAGGTTTGCGTACGGCAGACAAGCTTGAAAGCCAAGACATTTGCTTTGTGCCCGATGGTAATTACGCTGCTTTCATTGAAGACTATACAGGGAAAAAGCTTGAGCCCGGTCCTATCCTTGATGAACAGGGCAAAGAGCTAGGAACCCATCATGGGCTTGCCCGATATACCTTAGGGCAACGAAAGGGTTTAGGCGTTGCTGTAGGTGAACCGCTCTTCGTTCTAGAAAAAGATATTGAACGCAATGCGCTTATTGTGGGACCTACTTCTTCGATGGGTGTGCAAGAAGTTATTGCCGATGACATTAATCTCATCACGCTTGATTCAATCGATGAGCCGCTTACCGTTGAGGCAAAGGTGAACTATCGTGCTAAGCCACAAAAGGCTACGGCTGAAATAGTAGATAACATATTGCACGTGCACTTTGATGAACCTATTCGTTCTGCAGCGCCTGGTCAGGCTGTGGTGTTGTATTGCGGGGATGTCGTGGTGGGTGGAGCTACCATTAAATCTTCCTGCTAGCGACTAAGAAGTAGGCAGTGGTATGAATAACAGTGTGGTTTATCTAGATAATGCGGCAACAACGCCGCTGAGTCCAAGCGTTTTTAAGGCTATGGAGCCATTTTTGGGCGCGGAGTACTTCAACGCTTCCTCTTCGTATCAGCCTGCTCAAAACTGCCGTGCTGCTATAGAGGATGCGCGTTCGTTTCTTGCACGCACGCTTGGTGCGAGACCTGCTGAAGTTATGTTCACTTCGGGCGGAACCGAAGCCGATAACTGGGCACTTAAAGGTTTGGCTCTCGCTCATAAAAAACGGGGGAAACACCTTATTGTTTCTTCGATTGAGCACCATGCTGTTCTTGAGTCTGCTCATTGGCTTGAACAACAGGGGTTTGAGGTAACGTATTTGCCGGTAACCTCTGGTGGGACAGTGTCAGCTGCCGCGCTCGAATCAGCCTTGCGCGCCGATACTGTTTTGGTTTCGATTATGGCAGCAAACAACGAAGTGGGCACGCTTGAACCTATCAAAGAGCTTGCCGCATGCGCGCATAAGCAGGGTGCGCTTTTTCATACCGATGCAGTTCAGGCTTACGGGCGTATTCCTTTGTGTGTTTCTGAACTCGATGTGGACGCGCTCGCAATTTCGGCGCATAAAATCCACGGTCCTAAAGGAGTGGGATTGCTCTATCGGCGCCGAGGGGTGTCGATAGAGCCATTGCTGCATGGGGGTGCACAGGAGCGCGGCTATCGTGCAGGTACAGAAAATGTTGCAGGTATTGTGGGTTTTGCCAATGCGGCAAAAGCGCTCTTCGAAACAGAGGGTACCAAAGACTCTCAAGCACTCGCTTTTTCTAGCACCACCATTCAAGCAATTAAGATGCAGGCACAATTGCGGAATTACCTCATTGAGCAGCTTCAAGCTATTCCTGATGTGTACATCAATGCTCTCAGCGCTCAACGGCTGCCAGGTATTGTGAGTGCTTCATTTCGAGGGCTTTCTGCAGAGACTTTGCTCATGTGCCTCGATCAGGTGGGAATATGCGTTTCAGCGGGTTCTGCCTGTGCCTCAGGTTCGCTTGAACCGAGCCATGTTCTCGTTGCAATGGGGCTTGACCCGCATTGGGCTCAGGGTACTATTCGGTTTTCTTTCTCGGAGCAGACAACAAAAGAAGAGCTTGATTACGCGCTTGTTCACCTTAAAGAAATAGTTGAACGCTTGCGCGGTGTTTGATTGGGTTGTGATTAATTGTGCGCTATCTAATCAATATCAAAACGCTATTAGTAATGCTTAAATTGATATTGGACAGGTATGATTTATCCTCTTACAATCGGTCAGTGCTACAGGAGAAGCTGAGCGTTTTTTTATTGGCGTATCGCCCTTCCCACGCGACGCTCATGCTTCTTCCTGTAATAAACAATCAATTCGACAGGAGTGTATATGACCGCACAAATCCTTGAAGCCGCAATGCTTATCTGCTTTGGTCTTTCTTGGCCAATGAATGCTTACAAAAGTTATAAAGCAGCAACCGCAGTAAGTACCAGTTGGCAATTTATCACCCTCATTACTGCTGGTTATCTTGCCGGTATTGCCGCAAAGTTTTTCTCGGGTGACATCAATTGGGTTTTGATAGTGTACTTCCTTAACTTAGCTTGTTTGGCTCTTAATTGGGCGGTATATTTCCGCAACAAAAAACTTGATCGAGAGCGGGTTGAACAGCAGAAGATTGCAACCGTCAATACCTCAAAAGCCACCGTTCAGGTTGTGTCAAGTAAAGCGGAAGTTGCCGCCTCTCCTGTTTTAGGAAATGTTTTGATTGCAAGTGATGGCTCTGAGGGTTCTCTTAATGCTATTCGTTATGCGATAAAACTCATTGATCCTGCAAAAACCAAGTCGGTTCAGGTGATTTCAGCAAGTGAAGATTCTTCAAATGCAGCAGCAAAACGCGCTGAACATGCCGCTTCTCAGGCACATGATATTTTGGCAGAAGCAGGAATAGATAGCAGCACCTCGGTTATTTATGGCGCTCCCGCTGAAGCGATTGTCAAAGAAACCGACAAGCAAGACGCAAGCCTTGTAATTATGGGTTCACGTGGCTTAGGTGGGCTGCAGGGTTTCATCCTTGGCAGTGTAAGCCGAAGCGTTTGCAATAACGTTGGTTGTCCTGTACTGGTTGTTAAATAGCGCAAAGAATCATTCGAGCTTTACGTGGTTTACCCTTGTTCTTTTTCGTTGTGCTCGTTTTTTGGCTGAAGATCATTTTCGATAAAGCGTTTGGTTAAGCCTGCGCGTGTTTGGGTATTTGTTTTCTTGTAGATTGATGTTAAATGGTGTTGTACGGTTCGAAGCGAAATACCTAAATTGCTTGCCGTGTGTTTTAGGGTTTGCTCTCCCGAAGTGACAGCACTCAATATTTCTGTTTCGCGAGGAGTTAATTCGTAGTGTGCGGCAAACTGCTCAACTTTCTCTTCATGTGTAAGAAGAGTAGCTTCGGGGTTAAAAAAGCTTTGCTTGGCGCTTTTTTTGGTCTCAAATGCTTTGATGTTCGATGTAGCAAGAGTATGATCGGGTGATCTTTCACCTTCATTGCTTGTATTGTTTGGCGTTACAGTTTGATTGATTCCAGTCGAGTCAAATACGTAACCGCCATCTGCTGCATGGTGGTGAAAGTTGAGCAGCCCTGTTTTTACCGAAAAGAAAAGTATTACCGCAAACAGAGGAAAAATAATCGATAGTAAGGCGAGCGCATTTCCAGATTCTAAAAAGATAACAGCCGGAATTGTTGCTGGGATAGCACAGAAATTCGCTACGGTTCTGCCCATGCCAGCCCAGAAATCAGGGTTGTCCATTTGGGGCGCAAGACTGAGGAAAGATGAAGTGTAGAAAACAACAAAGAAACCGTTAGCAATAAAAAACACGGTGGAACCAAGATGAGGATCCATTCCTCCCTCAACACCCAGAATGGTTGCGGTTGCGATTAAGCCCATGGTAATCATGATTAAGCCCGCATATCGGCTGAATTTTAAGTCGAATAATAAACCTGCAATTATTCCACTTATCGCCATAACAAGACGAGGTGGCAAAGGGATAAAAGGGCTATAGCTTTGGCTGCTGAAAGAAGAAAGACCATAGAGTGAATTGAAGAGAAGGGAAAAAAGAGCCATAAGTGCAACAAGGTAAAGAGCAAGTTTAATTGGCTGCTTTTGAGGTGCGTATTTTCGTACTAAGTCTTGTGTGACCGTTTGATTAAAATTGCCTCCATAGCGCAAGGTGGACGAAGGATGCGTTACGTTTTTATTCTTGTGGGGCGTACTCGTTTCCTGAAGTACCCTGATTTCCCTCACGCTATACGGGCGAACGATATGCCAAGCATGGTATGCAAAAAAAACAAGAAGTGAAGTGGCACCTGCAAGAAGAATCGCCTTAAGGATACCAAAGGGTACAAAGGTATAGGTAAGGAATTGGAGGCTAAGCCCCAATGCATAAGCAAGTGCCACAAAGAGACAAAGATGGTCACTCTGAGCAAAGAATTTTGATACTAAGCTATGAATTCCTGCACCAACGAATCCTAAAAGATAAAAGGCAACAACTTTAAAGAGTTCAATGACATAGGGATTATCAACAATAAGAGTTCCAGCGATACAGAGAAACCCCACAATGCCACCCATAGTGGATATAAGGCGTCTTGCTGTTTTTGTCGTTCTATTGATTATGAATGAAAAAGAAAGAAACCCTATGCCACTTGCTGTGAGTGAAGGAATTTGCGTTGCAAGACCAAGATCCAATCCGAAGTTGTTGATGCCAAGACAAAAAAATGACGAGTTTTCAAGGAATACGAAAAAGAAGAGAGCGAGCGCGAGCAAGGCTTCGTATCGATGTGGGTTTGATAGTGCCATGTCTCCCTCCCTTGTTGTTTGCCTTGAGATAGTAATCGCTTTATAGCTACCAAATGTAGCCTTGCAAATAAAGCGATTGACGCCTTCCAAGCTATTTTTACCGACAGGTAATGACTGTCTATTCTAAACAAAACATAATCGGGGGGGTTAAGTTTCTGTAAATGGATACGTTTCTTTATTTGTTTCTCTTCGGCGATTGTAACACTGTTCTTTTGAGCGCGATCGTCTAATTGCGTATGTTTTATCTGCAGTTTGTATATGACTTACGTATATACGCAACTACCAAATTCGCATATACGAACTTGGGCACGTGCCCCTAAAACCTGATTATTAATAACAAGGAAAACGCGAAATTCTTGCAGTATACTTTTGCCGTGCGCGGTGGAGCTGCGAATTCGGTAACAACCAAAAAACAGCTTGGGTTTTGTTAGCGTTTTTCGTGTGGGGACAAGGGGAGGAAGCGTGCTGAAATGAAATATCAGAGCATTTGCTACAAGAGGGGGCTTTACGGGACACAGTCCATCAAGCCTGTTTCTAGGAAAAAGCAATTAGGCTCTACTTCCTTCTTTTCCGAGAGAGGAAGGGGTGTCTAATGAAGAAGAAGTTTCAGGTAGTACTCGCGGCGTTGTTTGCCGTGTTACTCGTTCCTGCGTTTGCGTTCGCCGATGTTGAGGGAGGTGTCGGTGCGCGCAAGGCAGGAGATAGTACCGCTGTGGCGGATCCCAACACCACGAGGAATTGGGAAGCGGAAGCCGGTTACAATAACACGAAGAATCTCGGTCGTATTTGGACCGATAAAACGGTTTCAGATAGTGATCTAACCTTTTTCAGTGATGCGCAAGATCAATCAACTGTCATTAGTAAGGGCGATTCGAATTTCCTTACCGTGCTTTCTGCAATCTCCTCTGCATCAAATACTTCTACTACGGTAACCAAGCCTTTAGACATTGTGCTTGTGCTTGATGTTTCGGGGTCGATGGATAACCCAATGGGAGGTCAAAAGAAACTTGATGCGTTGAAGAAGGCGGTTAATTCCTTCTTGGGTTCAATCGAAACGCAAAATGGAAAGGTTACCGATCAGGCAAAGAAACATAAGGTTTCAATTGTTAAGTTTGCAGGCGATTCTTCTAACGATGTTGGCAATGATATGTATTGGGAGGGCTGGATTGATCCACATAGATACAATTACAGTCAAATCGTTAGGAATCTTACGGTGTGCGAAGGCGCCGATAGAGCTTCCTTGGAGAGTGCAGTTAATGGCTTGCAAGCGGCAGGTGCAACACGGGCTGATTATGGCTTAAACCATGCACGCCGCGCTTTGGCGGATGAGTCTGCGCGTCCTGATGCCAAAAAGGTCGTTGTTTTCTTTACCGATGGAGTGCCTACTACGTATTCAGAATTTGATGACGGAGTAGCAAATGCCGCGGTTCAACATGCGCTTGCGTTGAAAAATGCTGGTTCTGAAATCTATACCGTTGGCGTTATGGATGACGCCAACCCGCAAGATTATTCAAAGAAGATTAATCAGTATATGCATGCGGTTTCAAGCAATTTCCCTAATGCGACCTCTTACACCAACAGAGGAAACCAGATTGATAATCCTCATTACTATATGGCAGCAACCGATCCTTCGGGCTTAGAGAAAGTTTTTGAGGATATTGCTTCAAGCATTAGTGAAGAAACGGGATATCCAACGCATGTTGAAGAGGGATTTGAGCCCGATGAGGCGGGGTATGTCACCTTTAACGATGAACTGGGTGACTACATGCAAGTCGACGGTTTTAATACCATCCTATTTGGTGAAAAAAGATTTGATAACCCCGTGAAAACTACCAGTGGAAATGTTGATACCTATACGTTTGAAGGCAGTGTAGATACACCTATTTATCCAAAGGGTAATCTTAATAAGGTTGTTATTGCGGTGACAAGATCTGAAGAAGCGAAAGTAGGAGATAAGGTAGAGGTCAAGGTTCCTGCTGCTCTTATTCCTGTACGCTATTTCAAGATCAATGACACTACGGAGGAAATGAGCGTAACGGAAACGTACCCTATTTGCGTCATCTACGGCTCGAGCATTAAGCCAGCAGTGCTTGATACTTGGGGTAATCCTGATGCAAATTTAGCTACCTACATTCAAAACCATACCGGTGAGAACGGTAAGGTTGAGTTTTTGGCCAACAAGTGGAGCGGAAATGAGTTGGGGGATGTAACCTCTACCTTTAAGCCCGCAAAAACCAATACATATTATTTCTTTACGCAAGATACGCCAATCTACACCGATGAGGCTTGCATCTATCCCGCGAAGGGCAAACTCGATGTTAATACCACCTATTACTACAAGCACACCTACTGTGAACTTGCCCTTGGAAAGAAGGTTGAAATAACGGAAGGAATACCTTTCTCTGGTGGAGCGGCCGAGGCGCTTGAAGGGGCAGTAGCTCAAGATTCGCAGGGTAATTCGTACTTTGTAAAAGGAACTTCACGTCATACCTATATCAATGAGCTCCATACGGCTAAAACAGACAACGTTACTAAAACGGCAAAGGATGTCCTTGATCCAGAATGGAGTGAGGCTTCCGTAGCCGCTGCTTCGACCATTATTAACAGCTTAGGTAATAATGGTAAGCTTCAGGTTGAAAAGCCAGGTACCCTTGCGCTTTCTAAGACGGTTGAAGTTGGTGAAGGCTTTGATCTGAACAACTACACCAATACAGAGTTCTCGTTTGAAATTACGGTTGCCAACCAAGCTAACAAAACCTTGAAGGCCGAGGTAAAAAATGAAAGTGGTGTCTCAGTTTCCACGTTCGATCTTGTTTTTAATGCAGAAGGTAAAGCCACACAGAGCATAAAGCATGGCGAAACCCTCTATATCTATGGATTAACGAATGGAGATACCTATTCGATAACTGAAAACGAGGTTGCAGGTTTTACCACAACTGCAACAGGCGATACGGGCACTATCGTTGCTGGTGAACTAACAGTAGCCGCCTTCACGAATACCTATTCTGCAACGGGAACGCTTGAAGGTAACACTGCTTTGAAGGGTTCGAAGGTCCTTACAGGCAGAAGCTGGAATGAGACGGATTCCTTTGTTTTCAACATTGAGGCAGCTGCAGGTACTCCAATGCCTGAAGAAACCACGGTAACCTTGAGTAATCGTGCGGGTACGCTCGAAAATGAAGAAGTACCATTCAGTTTTGGCGATATCACGTATACCAAGCCTGGTACCTATGTCTATGACATGCACGAAGACGAAGACGCCTCTGTTATCAATAAGGGCGTGACGTATTCAAAGGCGGTATATCAGGTAACTGTTACCGTGACAGATAACGGCGATGGAACGCTTGAAGTAACAAGCGCTATGGTACAGCGCATAAGCGATGCGGGGGCTTCTCTTGATCCTGCCGTGCAAGCCGAGGTAGCAAAGTTCACCAATGTGTTTAAAGCCGATGCTGAAAGTTGGTCTCCTCGAGGGGTAAAACACTACACGGATTATTCAGGTACAAAGCCAATCGCTGAAAATATGTTCTTCTTCCAGGTTGTACCTGGAGAAGGCGCTCCTGGTGAGGCAGGTGTTAAAACAACGGATGGTATAAGCCCCATCACGTTCGATGAAATCACTTTTAATCATGAACACATTGGTAAGGAGTATATCTATACCGTCAACGAAGTAATTAAAGTTAACAACGAATGGAAAACAGTCAAAGAGCTTGCTGGTGGCGCATCAACCTATACGCAAGAGGGCATCACTTATGATGCAAGTGAGTGGACCATTGAGGTTAGCGTGACGCTTGAAAATGACGTAATCGTGCTTACGCCAACCTACAAGAAGAATGGTGAAGTAGTTACGGGTACAGATACGTTCGAATTCAGTAATAGCTATAAAGCGAATGCAGCTGGATATGCTTCCGCAGAAGCAGGATTCACTAAGGTTATTACTGGTAAAGATTGGGACGACAAGGATACGTTTACGTTTACTATTGGCAAAGTTTCTTTCAATGGTAAAACCGATGACGAATCCTTAGCAAACATGCCTTATCCAGAGCGAACAACCGTTGAAGTGACGAAAGGTAACGCAGAGGGCAAATTTGATTTTGGAACCATTACCTTTGATACCGTAGGAACCTATGTATACAAGGTAACTGAGACTCCTGATACTGCCGGTACTGGCTATGAATACGATACGCACGAAGCCGTCATTACGGTAGTAGTTACCGATAATGGACAGGGTCAGCTTATTGCAACGGCTACCGTGAAAGCTCCTATTTTTACCAACGCTTTCACGGCAGATCTGAATTATTCTGCTGCGGGAGATATTGATCTTACTAAGGTGCTCAATGGTCACAACATGGCTGAAGGTCAGTTCACTTTTATCGTCGCAAATGCAGACGCTAGGTTTGGATTGAAAACTACACAGGTAGCTTCTCCAGCTGCTGGCGAAGGTGAAACAGTAACCTTTGCAGCTCTTTTGAAGCAACTTCGTGGCGGTGACGATCTTATCTTTACGCGCGACGACGCAGGTAATACATACTCCTTTACGGTGTACGAGCAAAAGGGTAATGCTGCTGGGTATACCTACGATACCACCGAGTGGAATGTAAGCATTGCGGTGAGCATTGAAGAGGCGAAGGTTAAAGCGGTGACTACCGTTTCGGCTGAAGGCAAGCCAACACAAACCTATACCTATCTTGCAGGCGAGCAGGCTCTTCATGCGGCAACGGTTGATTTCGTGAATGCCTATAATGCACAAGGATCGGTAGCAGTTGCTGCTACAAAAGACCTTACGGGTCGTCCGCTAACTGAAGGTGAGTTTAACTTCAGCATGCACTACGCTGATGGAACATTAATTCAGGATGGGGTAACCAATACTGCGGGTGGAACGATTGCTTTTGCTCCGTTTGACTATGATGTCAAGACGCTCAATGAGCTTGTTGAGGCTGGCCATGCTACGGTTACTGTTGGCAGCGATGGAAATAAAACATGGACTATTCCATATGCTGCTAAAGAAAACATCGATAGTCTTCCTGGTGGTGTGAGCGCAACAAAGTCCGAAGTTGCTTTCACGGTTGCTGTTACTGATAAGGGTAATGGCAAGCTTGAGGCTGTTGCTCAGGCAGGTGAAGACGGTTTCGTATTCAAGAATACTTACAGCACTGGTGACCCTGTCCCTATGGATTTGATGGGCAGGAAGGTTCTCAACTTTGCTCAGGGCTTTAACCCACCAAGCATTGAAGGTAAATACACCTTCGCTATTACCTCTGACAATCCTAACGCTCCTATGCCTAAGGATGCACAGGGTAACTTGGTGACGCAAGCAACCAATGATGCCAACGGAAACGTTGATTTTGGAACCGTTACCTTCTCGCTTGAAGATCTTAATAAGGCTCTTAAAGACGAAATGGGTGATGTGAGTCCAGTAGCGCTTGATGAGGCTGATGGTGCGGTGGTAGAGAGCGCTGAGAATAACGTTGAAAAGAGCGTTGAAAATGATGATCTTGTCAGCGATCTCGCCGACGATCTTACTGATGAACATGCCGATGATCATACTGATGGTAACGCTGTAAGCGAAGACGATGAATCAGCTTCTCGTCAGGGCCAGATGCGCACCTATACGTTTACCTATCAGATTACCGAGACTGGTGCGGTATCTGGTGTGACAAACGATACAGACAATCCCAAGACGGTCCAGTTTAAGCTAACTGATGATGGTAATGGGCACTTTAGCGTTGAGAGAATTGGTGGTACGGATTTGGCCTTCCAATTCACCAATACCTATTCGGTTGACCCTAAGCCATCGAGTGTGACCGACCAGCTTTCTATTGTGAAAGTTCTTGAAGGCAGAAGCATGCAGGCGGGCGAATTTACCTTCCAGCTTCTTGAAAACCGCGAGGTTGTTGCCACGGGAACTAATGCGGCTGATGGAACAGTAACATTTACTCCTATTACCTATAGCGAACCAGGCACTCATACCTATTGGGTGATGGAGGACAAGGCCGGTACGACCGAAGCGGGCGTTACGTATGACAGCGCAAGGCACCAAATTGAAACCGTGGTCAGTGATAACGGGGACGGAACATTACGTGTTAAGCATGATCTTATTGACGCGCATGAAGCTACCTTCGTCAACAGTTACAAAGTTGATCCAACAACGGTTAAGTTAGGTGCGGGCAAGGAGCTTACGGGCGCAACGCTTGCCGACAAGCAGTTCACGTTCGTTTTGAAAGATTACAACGGCAAGGAATTCACAAAGGCTCAGAACAATGCTGCTGGTCAGGTGGTATTCCCTGAAATCGAATTCGTTGAACCAGGTCAGTATACCTTCACCATGACCGAGGTAAATGATGGTCAAGGTGGCGTTACATATGACGAAAAGGCCTACACGGTAGTGGTGAATGTGACCGATGACATGAAGGGACACTTGGTAGCACAGGTTACCTACGATGGCCAAGTACAGCCGCCGGTATTTAAGAACACGTTTACTCCTGGAAAGCCAGGGTCGACCACTAAAACAGGCGATAACGCAGGCGTGTTGTTGGGAGTTATTGTGGCGGTTGTTGTGGTAGCTGGGGTAACGTGTGGCATTGCCTATAAGCGAAGCCGGACGCGTCAGAGTGCAAGTCAAAACACTTCACGTAGACGTCACTAGCAAGCAAGTTTTCTGCGGGGCGCTTAAGCGAAAGCGAGTCTCGCAGAAATGAGACCTCAGACTATGGTGTTATTCTCTGGCTTCTTTTGAGCTCCGAGAGGGAGGAGTGATAACTGCCAGTAAGAAGGTTTTATTTACCAGACGGCAGTTGTTAGGAGCTCAAAAAGGAGCATTTAATCACCCTCCGCGCAGATGACGCGGTGCGGTACGAGGCCCAACCTATGGCACGCGGGTTTGGGCGAAGGAAAGGGCGAGATTTTCTCGCCCTTTCCGTATTCATGAACATGATTTATTAGCTTATTGTTTTTAGTTTGCGCTGTACGTTGCTGGGGTTGTGTTTGTTGTTGGCTTCGAGCGTTGCTCGTGTTGTGCATTGCGCGTGTTACTGGTGCATATTTCTTAACATGGATGCCTTTGCCGTATGCCATGACCGTTCTTGTGCAGTATAGGACAGTTCAAAGACGTTACTGTCGTGATGAGAATTAAGAATGAAAGTCATTACTGTGTTGTTGGTTGGCTTTTAGTTCAGTGAGTGTCTCGCATATTTCATTGGCACGTCGTTCGGCTTCCCTAAACTCAACAGAGTTTCTTTCTTCAATAAGGTAGTCATGTACCTTAAAGGTTATTTCTTTGAAATAAGGAGAATCTATACGAAGAGAAAGATATATTTCATAGTTGGTTTGTTGGCTTGGTTGGGAAAAACTCTGTTCCTTTGTTTGGTTTGTCTGGTAGAACTCAGTTTTAGTTTCCCGTACTTCAACATCAAATCCAATGATTTGAGAAAAGTCCAGAATATCAGGGTTTGTTTCTTTCCAAAATGGTGATGAGGAAACAAAAAATTGATGTGAATTTTCATCGAGGTATATCTTTGTTTCTGATCCTAAGACGCGAGTAGTTGTAAACCTGACTACTTTATCCTTATTAGCTTTTCGGTAGGCAAGTTGGTTTTGGATGTCGGCTATGCTGTTATGAGAAATGTTTTCAGAAAAAGGAGAAAGCTTTCGCGCGCATTTGCCGCAAAGAACTCCATCCTTAAGAGGTATGTTTGCTTCAGGTCCCAAGTTGTTCCCGCAAATATCGCAGGTTTTCTTTTCGAATAGTTTATCGAAGAGCCCCATTGGTCACGCTCCTCTCTTTACATGATGTATTGCCTTCAATAATGAAGAAAGGAAAACGAATATGGTAGTGCTCTGTGTCTAAGCTAATTGCAAAGGAAAGAACTCGATGGCTCTAATCGTGTTACCTAAAGGGATTGTTATTCGTTCTTTTGGTCGTTTGCGGCATTGTTCATGCGGGGCACAATAAGACCATTAGAAACGGCGTGAACTGCAAGACGCAATACGTTATCATACCCTGTTTTTGCAAGAATTTCTGAGATATGGCGTTTTACCGTGCCTTCGCTCATGTAGAGTTCTGCGGCAATTTCTTTGCGTGTTTTGGTTTCACATACCAGACGCAAGATGTTTATTTCGGTTTCAGAAAGCGAGGCAGCATCCGAGAACAAGTTGTCTTGAGCGTGAGGGTACGTGGAGTAGCCGTCCATGGTTGAGCGAACAATGTAGAGGAGTTCTTCTGTACTCACGTTCTTGTAGACAAAACTGTCAACATGAGCTGCTCGAGCTTGTTCAATAAAAGTTATTTCTGGCATGCCGGTCATAATAATGATGCGCACGTTGTTTATAGTTTGCTTTATTTTTGCTGCTGCAACAATCCCGCTTGAATCGTTTTCAGTACAAACATCCATAAGAACAAGATCTGCTAGTTCTCTTTACTGCTTCGAGAGCATCGGCGGCATCTGAAAGGGAAGCAACAACTCTCATATTGTTCTGGGAGTTGATGGTGAAGGTAAGTGAATCGCGAAGCATGTTTTGATCTTCAACAATGACAATCTTAATCATGTATATCCCCTTTGCTTGGTACGACCACCTTGATGGTAAAAGGTGCATTGCTGCTTACGGTAAAACTTCCTCCGACGGACTGTGCTGCCTTACGCATGCTAGGAAAACCAGTTCCCTCTTGAATATTGTGTTTTGGTATTAACCCATTATTCGAAATGGTGAGCACGTGCCTGTCTGTTTGCTCACCAAACACAAGAGATACCACGCTTGCTTGGGCATGTTTTACCGCATTGGTTATAGCTTCGCGAATAATGCGAACGTATACACCTGCAAGCTCTGGGTTTTCAGGAAGTGCTCCACTAATATCTATTGTAACGTCAATTAGGTGGAAGGTATCGATGATCGAATCAAGCTCCGCTTGTTTTTCAGGGTTTTCTTCGTGGTTCAAATCATCAATAACGTGGTTTAAAAGTTGGATTATTTCTTCAAGTGTATCGGAGTCAGGGTTTTCGTCTTCAAGGTAGCGATGAAGGATAGAAAGACGCTGACCGATAATGTCGTGAACGCGGGCCTTCATGGTAAGGAGAGCTTCGTTCTCTGCAACTATTTGAAGCTGATGGATAGAGTGTTCAAGTTCTTTGTTTGCAGCCGCTAAAAGTCGGTTAGTGTGTTCGATGTTTGTATTGAGTTGTTCTTCTTCGGTGACATCGAGAGCAATAATGCATTCGCAGTTTTGTCGATGAAGTGTTATGTCGTTTTGTATAAAAAGACGTGTTTCGAAAGGTGATATCGGTAGACGAATTCCTTCGGATGAAACTCCATTAACAAGATTCGTCTCTGCTTGTTCTTTCGTTTTGAGTTCGGACCACAGACTGTGTGCCTTAATGTGGTCAGTTGCAAATCCGAGCGACACCAAACAGTTACGCATAGTATCGTTCATGATAAGGACATTTCCTCTTTTGTTGGCACAGAGAAATCCTTCAGGGAGTTTGTTCACGGTTTCAATAAGCGAAAGGCGCGAGATGCTGTTTGTTTGATGGCGGAAATCAAAGATGAGAGTTGAGGTGATTCGTGTAAGAAAAAAGCCTGCATCAACACTGAGTAAAAGCCAGCTAAAACCATCAAGAAGGTCGATGCAAGCGGGGGTGCATGCTGCTATAACTATGAGCTCAAAAATCATATGAGGACGCTTGAGTTTAATGGTGAGCATGAGTCCCCAGAGGGCCGTAAAAAGGTTAATCCAAAGATAGGGCTCTAACGCAATCGTTATGCTCTTGAGCCTGAAGAAAATTTCGCCATTATTTTGAAGCGCAGAGGCTGCTGTATTACAGCCCAAAAGTAAGTGAATCAAAATAAGCACTTCGTAGAGGAGTAACGCCGCAAAAAGGCGTGATTCTTTTTGTGTGCTTTGCATGAGCGTGTGAATGGTTTGCCCAACGGAAAGTAAAAAGAAAATTGCCGTCAATACGATGAGTATAGGTTCTTTAATAAGGAAAAGATGCTCCATCAGATCTCACCGTCTTTTATGATGGCGAAAAGAGTTAGACAATCTTTTGATTCATTAATACTGAAGTTTTTTGTTCGTTTGCGTAGGTTGTTACTTAGGTTTGTTGCAGGATCAATGTTGGGGTCATAGGTGTTGATCTTTTTCGCCTGTAATTGGGCACGTAATTCAACTCCTTCATCAGTATTGCGCACGAAGAGCATAAGAATAGGATCAACGGAGGCAAAAGCTGAAGCAGCAAAATCATAAAGACAGTCGTACAAAACGCTCACGGTTTGCACGGGTAAACGAGTGGAGGTTTCTACTAAGGCCGCACAATCAATTCCTAAAGAACGAAGGTCTGCTGCAGTTTCATTGAATACGAGCTGTACGCGGTTTCGGTCAAGGTCGGGATCGCTTTTTTGGGTTAATACTAAGCTGCCTTTGCGCTTGCAATACGCAACAAGCAGTTTAACTTTCATGAGGTTTTCTCTGCGTTTTTCAAGCGATTCCGTATCGTTTTCTTTGGGCAGTGTTTTAAGGAGAGATCTGATGCGGTGAACCTTGCTTTCAAGTGTTTGCTCTATCTCCTGAAAGAGAGCTTGTTCGCTTTCGAGTTGATAAAGGTACGCTGCCACTTCGTGATTGTGGCGAAGGAGGGCGTTTTGTTTACGAAGTTCTTCTTGATGTTCATTCAAGATCTTTCTTTGTTCATTAATAGCTGATATCTCCTCAGAAAGAAGAGCTGTTCCCCCTCCCGTTACGCTATATGCTTTGAAAAGCATGGAGGGATCGGTGCTGGTATGAAAAGAGACTGTTTCGTCTTTTTTTGGGCTAATAGTTGAAAAGGAAGAAAGAACCGAAGCAGAAAGAGGAGCTGCGCAGTTTGTTTCATAGACTATTGAGTGATTGCTGTTAAACAGTTTGATGTCGAAGGGCAGCTTGGAAAAAACTTCTCCATACCATGAATATGAAGGAAGGATTTTGAAATCTAACAGCAATTCAAGTGAAATAAGAACAAGCAGGGTATAGACAAGCGAGATGTTTGTTCCGATAGTGCTTACGTGTCGTAGTGCATAGAGAAGGCAATACGTTAAGCCAAGACAAAGAAGAATAAATACAGGTATGAACGCGCTTCGTTTTTGTTTTTGTGCAGCGGGGAACAGTAAGGCGAAAAAGGCAAGGTATTGCAAAAGCGACCAGGAAACTTGAATGTAATACCCAATGTTGTAGTGGTAATCGCGGTTCCAGCGTGGATCGGAAAAATCGAATACAAATACTGCATGGTGAAAGTTGTTTGTAATAACGATAACCACAAGTACGGTGTCAACTATCAAGATGATTCGTTTGATTAGGGATGCGTATTTTCTTTTATCAAGGGTTGCAGCGCGTGCAGCACTAAAGAGACAAAGGGACGGAATAAACGTCATGGGAATATAGAAGCAGTACCACAGCAAGCTTACGATGATATCGTTATTCGTGGGGTATTTAATTATTACCACGAAGAGCCAAAAAATGAGCAAAGCAGCAATAATTTGAAGATTTCGTTTAATGGTACCGTCAGAACAGCGCACGCGGGCATAGAAACCCCAGGCAGCAATAAGCGGGGCGAGTAAAACCATAATCCCTATGGTGCTGAAAGCTCCAAAGCTAAGGACGCTTGGTTTTGGAGGCTCAGCATTTAGGAAAAACTGTAAACAAATTATGCCTGCAACAAGGAGTATCCCTGCGGAAGTGCAGCCAATAAGGACACGACGTTTGAATGTTTTTTCGTCTGAGTTTTCCATTGGTTAAGTATAGCGTCTAAGAATTTAAAATGCGATGAGACCACCATAGTCTTCGGTAGTGAAGAGAAGCGCAAATCATATAACAGGAAGCCATCTAAGAGGGCTTCCAATAAGAAACGCACTGGTATTTACTATGGCTCCAATCGTTATGTCTCTCGTTAACTCAGTCCCAACCAGAACGAAATTTTAGGAGCATATCCCATAATAAAAATAATGATGATGAGGATGGGAATTCCGTAAGAAACCCAAAGACGGCTCCATGCAGGAAACGCTAAGCCCTTGCCTGCATCGGCTTCTTTTTTGAATGCTTTCCAGCCCCAACCATAGCGCCTGGTACAGAAAAGAACAAAGATTAACGAACCCAAAGGAAGCATATTGTTAGAGACGATGAAATCTTCGATGGATTGAATATCGCCAATGCCAGGGAGAGTTATATCAGATAATACGTTAAAACCAAGGGCGCAGGGGAGGCTTAACACCACGACAAGAATGCCATTAACAACAACAGCTTTCCCGCGCTTCATATTCCATTTGTCCATGGTAAAACTGATGAGGTTTTCAAATACGGCAATTACGGTTGAAAGAGCTGCAAAGCTCATAAAAACAAAGAAAAGTGCTCCCCATAAGCTTCCCAAAGGCATTTGCGCAAATACCAAAGGAAGCGTAACAAATACTAAGGAAGGGCCTGAATCGGGGGTAACGTTATAGGCAAAACAAGCGGGGAAAATGATAAGACCTGCCAATATGGCTACAACGGTATTAAGGGCAGTAACAGAAATAGCTTCGCCAGTCAGGCTGCGTTTTTTGTCAATGTAGGAGCCAAAAATTTCCATAGCGGCAATACCGAGCGAAAGCGAGAAAAAGGCTTGACCCATTGCTGCATACACCGCTTCGCCAAAGGTTGTCCAGCCACCTTCGAACACACGACTGAAGTCAGGGATGAGATAAAAGGCGATGCCTTCTGCTCCTCCTGGAAGAGTCGTAGTGCGAATGCAGAGCACAATCATTACCACGAAAAGGATAGCCATGAGCCATTTGGTAATGCGCTCTACTCCTTTTTGTAGACCAAGGCTACAGATGGCAAAGCCGATAGCAATAGCAGCAAGCATCCAGCCTATAATTTCGCTTGGGTTACTCAAGAGGGCAGAAAACGTAGTTGCGGCAACGTCGCTGCTTGCTCCATCAAAGGTTCCTACCGCCATTTTTGGAACGTAGGCAAGCATCCAGCCAGCGACTGAGGTATAGAACATCATAAGAATCATGCAGCCGATGTAACCCCACCATGAAAACCAATGAAAGCGACGTTTTGGTTCAAGAATATCGAAGGCGTGTGCGGCACTTCTTTGGCTTGCGCGACCTACGGCAAATTCCATAACCATAACGGGTAAACCTAAGATAACCAGAAAAATTAAATACAGCAAAACAAAGGCTCCACCACCATATTCGCCCGTGATGTATGGGAAGCGCCAAACATTTCCGATACCAATGGCGCAGCCTGCGGCAATAAGAATAAAACCGATACGTGAGGCAAAGTGCTCGCGCGGCTCCTTCGTATCGTTTGCTTGGTTGATAGATTTTGTTGTCATAGCAGAGGCCTCTTTAGTGTTTAAGCTTGTAATTTACAAACCACCGAATTGTAGCATTGAGACGGTCGAAAAGCTGTACGCACACGCTATTGAGTGCTAACGCGTAGAGATAAACAGGCGAATGACAGGGTTCAAGTGGAAGTGCTTTGTTTGTGTTTACGAGGTGGCGTTTGTAGTACGGAACTTTGGGATAAGTTTTGGATCAAAATAGGCCAGAGGGAATATCCATATATCGTGCAGTGCAGCGAATTATTTAACCAAGAATAACAGGAAGGATAAAGAAGGGAGCATTTAGAAGATTAACCATCGACCGTTCTATAGAGCTCTTTATGTAAAATTACTTTTTGGTGTTGGTGCTTCTTGATACGATGATCGTTGTGTCTAAACACGAAAGTATAGTCGATTTATTATTTACGGAAGGTTGATATGCCTGAGTACAACAAGCTTACTCCTGAATTAATTCAGGAGCTCGCGGCAGTTGTTGGAGAGGAAAACTGCCATTTTGGGGAAGCTATTAGCGATGATTACTCTCATGATGAGATGCCTATTTACGGCACTCAAATGCCGGAGGTAGTTTGCTTTCCAAGCAACACTGAAGAGGTATCTGCCATTATGAAGATCTGTAACGAGAACATAATTCCCGTAACAGTTCGTGGTGCCGGAACGGGACTTGTGGGTGGAAGCACTCCTCTTGAAGGTGGTCTTGTTCTTTGCACAATGCATATGAATCAAATTCTGTCATACGACATGAATAATCTTACCGTTCGTATTCAACCTGGCGTTCGTTTGTGTGATTTGGCAGCAGATGCTCTCACGCACGGCTTGATGTATCCACCTGATCCGGGTGAGAAAACAGGTTCTGTTGGCGGTAACGTGAGCACTAATGCTGGTGGCATGCGTGCTGTTAAGTATGGCACCACCCGCGATTACGTTTTAGCTATGACTACTGTTTTGCCTAATGGCGAAATACTTGATCTCGGGCGTTCCGTTACGAAATCCAGCTCTGGTTACAGCTTGCTTCATCTCATGATTGGTTCTGAGGGAACGTTGGGGGTAATTACTGAGCTCACTATGAAGCTTATTCCTAACCCCCAGGAAGACATAAGCTTTATTCTTCCTTTTGAAGATATCGAAAAAGCAATCAGCGCAGTACCAAAGATTAAGCTAGCAGGACTTGACCCACAGTCTATTGAATTCATGGAACGCGACATCGTTGATTCTTCTGCTGAATACACGGGCAACAAGGTTATTCCAACTGTTGTTAATGGTAAAGAAGCTGGAGCGTATATTTTGGTTACGCTTGATGGCAACGATGAAGATGAAATTTTTCAGCGCGCAGAAACGTTGGCTGAAATTGGTGATGAGCTTGGAGCATATGATACGTTGATGCTTCGTGACGCTGCTGATAAGGCTGCTGTTTGGGCAGCGCGCAGTGCATTTCTTACCGTTATTGAAGCAGAAACCGATCTTCTAGATGAAATGGACGTTGTTGTTCCTGTTGATAGAATTGCTGAGTTCTTAAGCTTTGTGCATGATGTGGGTGTAAAGAATGATGTTCGTATTCGTTCTTTTGGTCATGCAGGCGACGGTAACTTGCATATTTATTGCTGTGGCAACGATATTGAACAGGAAGAGTTCTTGGTTAAATCAAGGATGGTAATGAAGGAGGCATACGCTAAGTGTGCTGATCTTGGTGGTCAGGTTTCTGGCGAGCATGGTATTGGACATGCTAAGAAGCATTATTTGCGTGCTTCGGTTGGAGATACGGCTCATAATATGATGGCGGGCATCAAGCAAGTTTTTGATCCCAATTTCATTCTTAATCCTGGAAAGGTTTGTAGTTAAACAATTCTGGGATATAAAGGATGGATCGCGGTTTAGTAGTTACGGAAACTAAAAACTGGGGTTAAGATCTAAAACCGTCCTAAACATATTTTGATAGAGGTGTGGCACAAGCTGCACCTCTTTTATGTCTATAACTCAAAAGCCTTATAGCGCAAGAATCCAGACAAAGTAAAAGGGAGGAAGCATTTCGCTTCCTCCCTCCGGAATCTGACCAAGAAAAACCTTGGCTAAAAGCTCTAGTTCGAAAACTAGTCGAGAGCAGTACCTGCAAGCCAGGTCTTGTACTCGATATGACCGTTGTGGTCTTCAACACCCTTAGCGATGGTGATGCGCTGTACAGTAGGAGCGCCTTCCTCGAGCCACATAGCGCGGCAGTCGCGATAGAGAAGCTCGGTAGGACCATAAGGAGAATCCTCAAAGTAGCCGTCGCCACCGAAGATCTCGAGCATTTCGTCAGATACGAGACGAACAGTGTCGATAGAGAAGAGCTTACAAATTGCAGCCTTTTCAGAGATGTACTCGCCCATAGGATCTACGTCGTAGTCATCGCAGAAGTCGATGATGGTACAACGAAGAGCATGGAGCATCATCTGCATGTTAGCAAGCTTCATACGGATAGCCTGGCGCTTGATGATTGGCTTACCGAAGGTAACGCGGTCGCGAGCACGAGCGATAGACATCTCAAACATGCGCTGAGCGATACCAAGGTTAGAAGTAGCGATGTGAACACGGGATACAGCGAGAGAGTGCATAGCAACCTTCATGCCTTCGCCGCGCTGGCCGAGCATAAATTCTGGCTTGATCTCAACGTTGGTGAACTTAAGACCGGTGTGTCCTGAACCACGGCAACCCATCATGTGAGGCATTGGAACAAGCTCGAAGCCAGGGAGGCTCATGTCAACGAAGAATGCGGAGAGACGCTCGTCGCCTTCTTTGTCAGGATCGGTTACGCAGATTACGTAAGAGAACTGTGAGCAGTCGGTGTGGGAGATGAGCCATTTCTCACCATTGAGTACCCAAACACCCTTTTCTTCGTTCCATACTGCGGTGGAGTGCAAGTCAGCACCAGTACCACCAGTCTTCTCAGTAAGAGCGAAGTTGGTGAAGATGGTCTTGTCCTGGAACAAAGGCATGTACTTTGCCTTAACCTCAGGCGTACCGAAGTCGTCGAGGATGCGCCAGTTCAAGTCAGATGCATAGTGCATGTGCATACGCATACCCGAAGGTCCACGAGAGAACTCTTCCTGAACCTGAAGGATTTCCTTCTCATTGAGACCCCATCCACCGTACTCTACAGGGAGAGAGTAACGATAAATGTCGTTGTCAATGTTTGACTGGTAGAACTTCTCTGGGAAAGAGTTGGTTACTTCGATTTCCTTTTGCCACTCAGTGTAAGGACCTTCGACCATGTCGCGTACCTTTTTGAGGTATGCCTTAAACTGCTCGTCGGTGATAGTTGCATTCGGATTCATAAACCCTCCTAATCGGTTTCTGATTGAGGCCATTTGGCCTTCTGACCCTTATGCGGCAGATTCCGGATTTTCCGCTTGTCCAAAATTATCATTTCGTCGTTATGTACTGTCCAATAGGTAATTTCTTTCTGAAATTTCGCTTTTCATAGGTTTGATCTATCAATTGTCTTTTCCCACGCCAGAGACCAATTTATTGACTCTTTACTTATTGATTAAATGAATGATTTAGATGCGTTTATGTGATTGATTAGGAGGTTAAAAATAGGGGTTTTATGTTCATATATATTAGTAATAAGGGGTGGTTTCTCTCTGGTTCCGTATCAATAGAATGAACCTATGAATATCCCCTCAATATCACGAAAATTACCTATTGGACACTTTTCGTTCAGAACCTCAAACTTTTAACCAGCAGAAAGTCCGAATTCTGGCGCAGTGCGTGCTGGAACCGTGTTCGCCGATATATGGGTAGCGGCGAGGAGTAGGAGAAGACTATGGATTTTAGCTTTACCGAAGATCAGGAGCTAATGATCGACAGTATTAAAGAATTTGCTGCGACTTACTTTACTGATGAAGCAGTAAGGGAGATGTACGAAGTACATCATGGAGTTCCTGATGAGATTCAGGACGCATATCGCGACCTCGGTTTTGCTTTCATGGGTTTGCCTGAAGAAGTTGGCGGAATCCCAGCAGATCGTTTTACGCTTGGTATTTTGACCGAAACTCTCTATCGTGCAACGGGCTGCATGACTCCATTTATGACTGGCATGTTGGCTGCTTATGACGTTGCTGAGTTTGGCTCACCAGAGCAGTGCCAGCTCATCGTTGATCACTATGAGAAGTCTGGTCGCAGTTTCGCTGCTATGTGTCTTTCTGAGCCAGGTGCTGGTTCTGACAATATGGGCATGACCACCACCACCAAAAAACAGGCTGATGGTACCTTCATTTTGAGCGGTCAGAAAACTTGGGTAACCAATGGCGCAGTAGTACCTTACTTGGTTGTTATTGCTAAGGATGAAGATCCTGCTCGCGAAAACAAGAGCATGTCTCTTTGGCTTGTTCCTTCTGATACCCCAGGTGTTTCCACTGCTGCTCTTACTAAGCTCGGTCAGCAGACGGTTCCTTTTGTTGACGTATTCTTTGACGATGTTGTTCTCACTGAGGAGAATCGTCTTGGCGGCCAGGGTGAAGGCTGGTTGCTTCTTATGAAGAACTTTGAGTTCGAGCGCTGCCTCGTTGTTGCTCAGGGTCTTGGCCTCGCCGAAGCTGCTCTTGATGATGCAATCGATTATGCTCTTGATCGTGTTGCATTTGGTAAGCCAATTGCTGATAACCCACGCGTACAGGATCTCATCACAGATTCAAAGCGCACCATTCTCTACACTCGCATGATGCTCTACTTATGCCTCTGGATGCTCGACAACGGTATGTCTTGCAACGCTGAGGTTGCAATGCTCAAGTCCGAGTCTACTAAGACCTGCTTAAAGGTTGCCGATAACGCAATCGAGATCTTCGGTGGTCTTGGTTACACCGAAGAAGTTCGCGTTGGTCGTATTTGGAAAGACCTTCGTGGTAACGCTCTCGCTGGTGGTACTTGCGAGGTTATGGACTACATCGCTGGTCGTGCAATTGTTGCTAAATACCGCGCTCGTAAAGGTCAGTAGGTTATAGATACATCGTCTGTGACGTGTGTCACAGACGATGTATTAGTTTTAGTTCAATCTCAAATTTGTAGGTAATACAAACGAGAATAGGAGCAAGAAAGTTATGAAAATTGTTGTTGCTGTAAAGGTGGTTCCAGACGATCAGGACATTTTCGTTTCTGCAGATCGTACTCTGGACTATTCAAAGGCTAAACCAAAGGTTTCTGAATACGACAAGAATGCAATCGAAGCTGCAGCTCAGTTGGCTGCTGCAAATGATGGCTCTTCCGTTGTTGCTGTTAGCGCCGTTTCTTCTAAGTGCAACGATAACAAGGCTAAGCAGGAGCTTCTCGCTCGTGGCGTTGACGAGCTCTTCTTGGTTGCAGACGACGCTATGGAAACTGCAGATTCCTACGCTACCGCTCAGGTACTTAAGGGTCTCGTAGATGCTAACGCCGCTGATTATGACCTCATCATTTGTGGTGACGGTTCTGCTGACTTCTATGCTGGCCAGGTAAACGTTCAGCTCGCTGCTGCACTCGGTGTTCCAACCATTAATGCTGTCACCTCTATTACTGCTGAGGGCGACAAGGTTGTTGTTGAGCGTACTCTCGACAATGAAGTTGAGGAAATCGAAGTTCCTCTTCCTGCTGTTATCTCTGTTTCTCCTGAAGCTGCTGAGCCTCGCATTCCTGGTATGCGTGACATCCTTGCTGCAAAGAAGAAGCCACAGGCTGTTACCGAGGGCGCTTCTGTTGACGCAAAGGTTGCTATTGAGGACATCAAGGCTCCTGAGCTTGCTCCTCGTAAGATGCAGATCTTCGAAGAGGGCGACATCGACGCATTTGCTGCTGCTGTTGCTGAAGCAATTAAATAAAGAGAAGGCGGTATTAAAGAATGAAAGCATTAGTATTAGCAGAAACTATTGACGGTCAGAAGGCTCTTTGCGCTGGTGCTCGCACTATCGCTGGCGAAGTAGCTTTGGCTGTTGTTAAGGGCGCACCTGAGACTGGTGTTGCTGATAAGGCATATGATATTGAGCTTCCTGCAGGTGAGCCTGTAGAGAACGCTGCTGCTGGCGTTAAGGCTGCTTATGACGCTGCTGCTCCAGACGTAGTTTTAGTTGAGCCAACTCCTCGTAACAAGATTCTTGCTGGTCTTTTGGCTGCTCAGCTTGGCACAGCTGTTGTATCTGACATCACTGCTATTGATGGCGATACGGTAACCACTATGTATTTCGGTGGTTTGGCAGAGAGTAAGCAGAAGGCATCTGCTGCAAAGATTTATACCGTTGCTGCTACTTGCTTTGATGCTGCAGAGGCTACTGGCTCTGATGCAGTGGAGGTCATTGCTTATACTGCACCAGCTAAGCCACTCGTACTTCGTGGTACCAAAGAAGTTCCTGCTCAGGGTGCAGACCTCACCAAGTGCGACGTTGTTGTTGGCGCTGGTCGTGGCTTTGCCGAGGAAGCTGACCTTCAGATGGCTCGTGACTTGGCAGCTAAGGTTAACGGTGAAGTAGGATGCTCTCGTCCTCTTGCAGAGAATGTAACTTGGATGCCTCGCAACCTCTACATTGGCGTTTCTGGCCTTCAGCTTGCTCCTAAGGCATACATCGCTTTGGGTATCTCTGGTCAGATGCAGCACATGGTTGGTGTTACCGGTGCAGACACTGTTATCGCTGTTAATAAGGATGCAAATGCTCCTATCTTCAAGCAGTGCGACTACGGTATCGTTGGTGACATCTACAAAGTTATCCCTGCTTTGATCGAGAAGCTGTAAATTGTTTTAATTAGAGCGCAGTGTCTAACTGCGCTCTCTTTTTAGTAACTCTCTGAAAGGAAAAGCATGTCTGATTTTGACGCGATTGTTGTTGGTGGTGGCTTAGCGGGTTCCGTTGCGGCTTACACCTTAGCGTCTGCCGAAAAGTCAGTTCTTGTTGTCGAGCGCGGTAATTACTGTGGCGCAAAGAACATGACAGGTGGTCGTATTTACACCCATTCGCTCGCAAAGATTTTCCCTGATTACCAGGATGCTCCTTTGCAGCGTAAGGTAACCCATGAGCGTATTTCTCTCATGTCTCCTGACTCTAATTTCACGATTGACTATTCTGCACGTGAGCTTGAGCAGGCTGGCAAAGAGTCTTACACCGTTTTGCGTGGTCCTTTTGATCAGTGGCTTGCTGAGAAAGCAGAAGACGCTGGGGCAGAGTATATCTGCGGTATTGCTGTAGAAGATCTCATGATTGAAAACGGCAAAGTATGTGGCGTTATTGCTGGCGAAGATGAAATTACTGCTGATGTGGTAATTCTTGCTGATGGCGTTAATTCACTCCTCACTTCTAAAGCAGGTCTTTCCAAGAAGGCTCCAGCAATTCATCAAGTTGCTGTTGGTGCTAAAGAGACCATTGAACTTCCTGCTGATGTAATCGAGAGCCGCTTCTTGTGCAATCCTGGAGAAGGCGCTTCTTGGCTTTTTGCTGGTGACTGCTCTAACGGTATCATTGGTGGTGCTTTTGTTTACGCAAACGAAGAATCAGTTTCTGTTGGTATCGTTGCTACTATGAGTGAAGTTCTCAAGCAGGATATTCCTGTTTATCAGATGCTTGAAAACTTCAAGAATCGTCCAGAGATCAAACCTTTGATCGCAGGCGGTAAGCTTGTTGAGTATTCAGGTCATGTTGTTCCTGAAGGCGGTATTCACATGATGCCAGAAATCATCGGTGACGGTGTTTTGGTGGCTGGCGATGCTGCTATGCTCTGTATGAACCTTGGCTATACGGTTCGTGGTATGGATTTGGCTGTTGAATCTGGTTCTATTGCTGCTAAGGCTGCCATTAAAGCACTTGATGCAGGAGATACTTCTAAGGCTGGTCTTGGTGTTTACAAGAGCATGCTCGATAACTCCTTCATTATGCGTGATATGAACATGTACGCTGAAGCACCTGAATTCCTTGAGAATTGCCCTGGTATGTTCCGTGGTTATCCTGAAATGATCCGCGACATTATGACTCCACTCTTTATGGTTGATGGCGAGCCTCGCCAGCATGTTATGAAGCTTGCAATGCCTCAGGTTAAAAAGCAGGGTCTGTTTAAACTCGGCAAGGTGGCTATGAAGGGAGTGAAAGTTCTATGATCGATATTACGGTTAATGTTGACGAGAAACTTTCTATCAATAAGTTCAACGTTGATGAAGAGTGTCCACACATTGTTATCAAAGAGGGCGTTAAGGCATCTGATCCTGAGTTTTTGAAACTTGTTAAGTGCTGTCCAGCTGCTCTTTACAAGATTCCAGCAGAAGGTGACGAGCCAATCTTTGATTACGCTGGTTGTTTAGAGTGCGGTACCTGTCGAATGATTTGCGGTGAGACCATTCTTGAGAAGTGGGAGTATCCACAGCCAACCATGGGTGTTGAGTACCGATTCGGCTAGGATTTCTTATCCTCTTTGATTAAAAGACATACTTTTGTTGTAAACGAACCCGTTCAGCGCGGGTTCGTTAATTTTTTTCGATAGATAACTCTTTTATCCATTGATTTACGCTATAATTCCAACCGATTACTATATTGAGCTGGAGTGATGGAATGAATCTTTCGCAGTTATATTATTTTCGCAAATTAGCTGAGCTGCAGCACTATACCCGTTCGGCTAAGGAATTGTTTATTACTCAACCAACTCTTTCTGGCTCTATTTCCTCTTTGGAGCAGGAGTTGGGGGTGTCGCTGTTTCAGAAAACAGGTCGTAACGTTGAACTCACAAAATACGGTGCTGAGTTTTTAGTTTATGTTAATGCGGCTCTTGAGCAGCTCGATAAAGGTGTTGCTATTATGAAGGGCTATTCTGGTGAAAGTGATGGCGGAACTATTGATCTTGGCTGCATTATTACGGTGCAGACTGATTACATTCCTCAGTTGTTGAATATGTATCGTCAAGATAGCGACCATGAGTATGAATTTAACATCAGCCAAAAACCATCCCAGGTATTACTTGAAAATCTTGTTAAAGGGGAAAATGACGTTATTTTCTGTGCTAAAGATGATATTTCTAGCGACATTACCTATGTCCCTGTTGTCGCTCAAGAGTTTATTGTTGCGATGAGTGAAAGATCTCCTTTGGCTCAGAAAGACTACATTCTTCCTGAAGACTTGTTAGGAAGTAACCTTATTTCATATCGTGAGCAAATTCCTTTGGGCAAGTCTGTTAAGTCGCTTCTGGATAGTCTTGGTGTTGATAACGTTAAGTATTCATTTGATGATGAATCTATCCTTGCAGGTTTCGCGGTTAATGGCGTTGATGTTGCTTTGATGATTGATACGTTCTTCTTGCGCAATGTTGAAGGAATGGTACTTAAACCTTTTTACAATAACGAAGTCGAAAAGAAGAAGTTCTATCACTGTATTTATATGGCCTATAGCAATAAACGCTATCACCCTTATTGCGTTGATCATTTCATTGAGTATGTTACAGAGCATCAACTTGACAAAAATGATCAATCGATGATCTTCTTTGATTAACGTTTTTCTATACGAGTGTTGTGGAAACAGCTTTCCCAAGGAATGGGGGAAAGCTGTTTTCTTTTGTTTGCAGCCTTGCATTTACGAGGATTTTTAATAAGAGCATTAAACTTGCTATACAATTAATCGTCATGATTATTCAACTAGAACATATTTCAAAATCATTCGGTTCGCGCGTGCTGTTCTCGGATGTATCATTTAAGCTTGAAAACCACGACCGTCTTGCTTTGGTTGGACCAAATGGTGCGGGAAAAACAACGCTTCTAAACATTATCTCTGGTGAAGAAGATGCTGATCAAGGTCGAATTCTTCTTGCGAAGGGGTGTCAAATTGGATACTTGGAACAAGAAGCAATCGAAATGGGCGAAGCTCCTATTTTCGAAGAAGTTCTTTCGGCTCAAGAGGAGATTTGCAGGCAAGAGGAACGGGTAAAAACGCTTGAAGCAGCATTAGGCTCCAACCCAACCGATGAGCAATTACATGCCTACGGAAAAGCCCGTGATTTGTATGAATCCATGGGGGGCTATTCGCTTGAGGCACGTGTCCGTGCAGTCTTGTTTGGCCTTGGCTTTGGTGAAGATGATATGACACGTCTGACAACGGAGTTTTCGGGTGGTTGGCAGATGCGCATTGCCCTTGCTAAGTTGCTTACACGAAACCCCGAAGTGCTTTTATTGGACGAACCTACCAATCATCTTGATCTTGAAAGCGTTAAGTGGCTCGAGGGGTTCTTGCGAAGCTACCAGGGCAGTGTGATTGTAGTAAGTCACGACCGCGCATTCTTGGACAATATGGTCGATCGTGTGGCGGAAATCGACAATGAAATAGTCAAGCTGTATAAGGGGAATTATTCCGCCTATCTAAAGCAGCGCGAAGAGTATCTTGCCCTTCTTCGTGAGCGTGCTGCCAAGCAGGCTGAGGAAATTGCACATATGGAAGCGTTTATTGAACGGTTCCGTTATAAGGCAACTAAGGCCAAGCAGGTTCAGGATCGAGTTAGAAAGCTTGAGAAAATTGAGCGTATTAAGATTCCTGAAGAAAAGAAAAAAGTCCATTTTAACTTTCAGCAGCCTCCTCGTACGGGTGATTTGGTCGTGAATGTTGAAGGTGTTAAAAAAGCTTTTGGATCAAAAACGGTATACGACAGATTGGATCTTTCATTTTATCGCGGTGAAAAAATCGCGCTCGTGGGACCTAATGGAGCGGGTAAATCTACCCTTCTTAAAATGGTTGCAGGGGTACTTTCGCCTGATGAAGGAACTATTTCTTATGGTACGAAAGTGAGCAAAACCTATTTTGCTCAGCATCAGCTTGAGGAGCTCAATCCTTCCAATACGGTTTTTGAAGAGCTTGATGGCGTCGCTCCTGGTTGGAGTATTTCCCAGGTAAGAACCCTGTTGGGGTCGTTTCTTTTCAGCGCCGATGACGTGGATAAGAAAGTGTCGGTGCTTTCGGGTGGAGAAAAATGCCGCCTTGCATTAGCAAAGATGCTCGTTGCTCCAAGACCTCTTCTGTGCTTGGACGAGCCAACGAACCATCTCGATATTGCCAGTGCTGATATTCTTGAGCAGGCTCTTTCGCAATTTGAAGGTACGATTGTATTTATCACTCACGATCGTCATCTTATCAAGTCTGTCGCTAACCGTATCATCGAAATAAAGCCTGGTTCTGTGAAATCGTATGAGGGTGACTACGATTACTATCTCTTTAAAAGCGAGCAGCTTGCTTTTGAGGAGGCATTGGAAAAAGAGGCTGCGGATAAAAAGAAAAGCCAGAGAGCCGTTGAAATTTCACCTAAAGAAAAAGCACGCACGAAACCGTCTTCCGGTTCAGCTCCTAAAACTAAAGAGCAAAAACGTCGTGAAGCTCAGGCAAGAAACCGTGTCTATGCTGCCTTAAAAAAACAACGCAAGCGCGTACAAGAGCTTGAAGTTCTTATCGAAAAAGAAACAGCGCGAATGGATAAAATCTTAGCGTTACTTGCCGATCCAAGTTTTTACACCAATGAGGACATGTCGAGTGATGTGATTGCTGAGCACGCAGAACTGAAAAAAACGCTATCTGCACACGAAGAGGAATGGATGCTTCTTTCGGAAGAGATCGAGGAAGAAATTCGCAAGCAACAAGAAGAAGCCACGCGGTAGAGAAGTGTAGTGAGGATAGCAGATGACTGAACTAAAGGATGCTACTAACATTCAAGACGTGAAGAATGAAGGATTGTCCTTACATGTGGTGCTATTTGAGCCTGAAATTCCACAAAATGCAGGAAACATTGCTCGTACGTGCGCCTGCTGCGGGGCAACGCTTCATCTTGTTGAGCCTATGGGATTTCGTCTTACGCAGAAAAACCTTACACGTGCTGGACTTGATTATTGGGATAAGGTTGATATTGTTCGCCATTCTTGTACGAGTGCATTTTTGGAAGAATATGGCCATAGGAAACTGTTGTTTTTTACGGGACAAACTAACAATAATTTCTACGATCAAGAGATATCCGGAGAAGTGTTTTTGATTTTTGGCCGGGAAAGCCGCGGTATTGATCCTGAAATTCTCGAAAAATTTCCTGAACAGTGCGTGAGAATTCCAATGAAGGAGTCGTTGCGTTCGCTCAATTTGTCCAATTCAGTAGCAATTGGGGTTTATGAGGCATTACGGCAAAATTCTTTTGCAAATCTGGTGTAATAAGAAGTGAATAAAAGTATTGTTAAGCCTTCTCGGTTAGGTTTGAAGCTATGAGTTCTTATCAAATAATACTGATTGTTTGTAGTGTGTTGGCGTTTATTCCTGCCATTATTTTGCATGAGATTGCTCATGGTTACGTTGCTTATAAATTGGGTGACTCCACTGCAAAAAATCAGGGAAGGCTTAGTCTTAACCCCCTTAAACACGTTGATCCTTTTGGAACGGTGATTTTACCGGCAATTCTTATTCTTTCCGGAGGTCCAGTGTTTGGATATGCGAAGCCCGTTCCCTATAACCCGAACAATTTCAAGAATAAAAAAACAGGAGATTTGCTGGTGGGGCTTGCTGGACCCTGCGCTAATTTGCTTATGGCGTTGCTGGGTGCCTTACTACTCTATGTTATGGGGTTGTTTCTAGGTCCATTGACAAGTGTAGGTGATGGCGTAACTTTTATCGTCTCTTGCATCTATGCAGCCTTTCTTCCTGTGTTCATTATGGTCAATTTGTACCTGATGTTTTTCAATCTGTTACCCATTCCGCCTCTTGACGGTTCATCAATTATTGGCTTTTTGCTGCCTTCAAAGTATCTTCCGCAGTATTACAAGGTTCAACAGTATGCGCTCCCTATATTTTTGGTTGTGATATTTGCTTTGCCGTATTTCTTCCACGTGGATATTATTGGATGGTATTTGAACGTTACTGCCGGTAACCTCGCATCACTTTTGATGTAGGGTTGGCATGAAAGAAGTACTCTGTGTCATACCGTGTTCGCATAGAAAGCTTTGAGGGTCCGTTCGACCTGTTGCTCTATTTGGTTAACAGGCAAAAGGTTGATATTGGTTCAATCTCCATTACAGAAATCACCGATCAGTATTTAGCTGAAGTCCAGCGCATGAGTAGGGTTGATCTTGATGTAGCAAGTGACTTTTTATTGGTTGCTGCAACATTGCTCGAGATCAAGGCTGCAAGTCTTATTCCCTCAGAAAATGAGGAAGAGGTACAGGAATACGAAGATCTTTCTCCTTACGAAATGCGCGATATGCTTGTGGCTCACTTGTTTGAGTACAAAAAGTTTAAGAACGCGGCAAGCGCATTGCAGATGCGTTACGAGGCAGAAGGTCGGATGCATGTACGCACCTTTGGCCCTGATCGCTCTTTTTTAAAAGTCATGCCTGATTATCTCAAGAATGTAACACTTGAAAAACTCGGTGCAATTTGCGCAAGCATTTTTTCTCGTCAGGATGTTTTTCTTCTTGAGTCAGAGCATATTGCAGCACGGGTAATCCCTGTTGAAGAGCAAATTGAAATGCTCTATACGCGCGTAAAAAAAGAAAAACGCGTACGGTTTTCGGATGTTGTGAGTGCGGGTGATTCATCTGCGGTAATTGTAGTCACCTTCTTGGCAACGCTCGAGTTGTATAAACGTTCAATGGTGTCGTTGAGCCAAGATGAGTTGTTTGGCGATATTGTTATAACGTTTCTTGAGGGTTCCCCTGAGTTGATTATCCATAATGAAACCTTTGATTCGGTTGAAGAATAGGTAAGAAAATGAATAACACCGACAATCGTGATAAGTTAGACACGGTACATGAAGCAGGAATTGATGAAGCTGCGGTCAGCGATAGGGCAGCTGTTCAAGGGTTCGGTTTTAGTGATACCGAGATCAAAGGGGCAATTGAGGCATTGCTCTTTGTAACCGATGAGCCTGTGAATATTCTTACGCTTGCTGATGCTATTCAGATTGATCCTCGTAAAGTTGAAGAAGCTCTTGTTTCATTACAAGATGAACTTCTTCATGCAAATCGAGGTATACAGCTGAGGGAAGTTGCAGGCGGATGGCGTTTGGTCACTCATCCGGTTTATCACGAACTTATCGAACGTTATGTTACTTCATGGGATACGCGAAAGCTCAGCCAAGCTGCCTTGGAAACTTTGGCCATTGTCGCCTATTGCCAGCCTGTTACCCGCAATGAGATTTCTTCAATCAGAGGCGTTAGCTCAGATAGCTCAGTTAACTCCTTGTTAGAAAAAGGCCTTTTGAGAGAAGCGGGAGTGCAAGATAGTCCTGGAAATCCCGCACTCTACGGAACCAGTAAGGCTTTTTTGGAAAAATTTGGACTAAAGAATGTTTCAGAACTGCCTCCCCTAGAAGGCTTCGCGCCAGATGATGAAACCAAGGCGCTCATTGCTGAGCGCTTGCGCGTTGTTCGAATTACCGAAGACGAGGTACCTATGCCTTCTGAGGGCGCTACTGCATCTCTTGCATCATCAGCTCATGGTGTTTCTTTCGAGGAGGGTTCTGAAGAGAGCGAGCGTCTTGCCCAAAATGCCATGCATACCATGCTCAATGATGCTCTTGCTTCTACGGCAGGAGTGGTGGACAAAATCAACTTTGACGAGTTAGTTTTTGAGGAAGACTAACCATGGACTATTCCCAGGAATCCATGCGTTTACAAAAATATCTTGCACGCGCAGGGGTAGCGAGTAGACGTGCCTGTGAAGCTATTATTTTGGCGGGAAGAGTGTCGGTCAACGGAGCTGTAGTAACGGAGCTCGGCACAAAGGTCGTTCCCGAACGTGATACTGTTGAAGTTGATGGTAAGGTAGTTTTGCTTGGTGATTCTCAGGTTATTCTTATGCTCAACAAGCCGAAAGGGTATCTCACCTCTATGAGTGATCCTTTTTCCCGCGCTTGCGTTTCTGATCTTATTCCCACCGATAGGTATCCGGGTATTTTTCCTGTTGGAAGGCTTGACTGTAACACCACGGGGCTTTTGCTCTTCACTACCGATGGTGAATTGGGAAATAAGCTTTTGCATCCTCGTGAGCATGTGGATAAAACCTATCATGCCTTAGTTGCTGGTCATGTAAGCTCTGATGCTCTTCACCAACTGGAGTCGGGCGTTGTGTTGGAAGATGGAATTACGAGTCCTGCTAAGGCTGAAGTGATCAAGAAAACGAAAAAGAATACGTGGCTTTCTCTTACTATTCATGAGGGTCGTAAGCGGCAGGTTCGTCGTATGTGTGATGCGGTAGGGTTTCCAGTAAAAGAACTACAGCGTGTTTCCTTTGGTCCGCTTTCTTTGGGGGACTTAAAACAGGGTTCCTATCGGGAACTTACCGCTGTGGAATGCCGTGAGCTTTGCGGCGATAAGTAAGTATCATAATAAGCTAGAATAAAGGTAATGCCTGAAAGGTTTTCAGGTGGTTTATATTGGCGATCTGTGTAAAAAGGGACAGTATTTATGAGTACGAGATTTACTTCAGTTGTGGTTATTGGGCTTGGTTTGATTGGTGCTTCATTTGCAGGAGCCTATCATCGTGCCTATCCCGATGCCCATATAACAGGAGTGGATACTTCCTCTGAATCGCTCGAAGAAGGGTTGCGCCGTAAGTGGATTCAGGAAGCGGTACTTGCAGATGATAAAAAAATGTTTGAAGCAATTAAGCATGCTGATCTCGTTATGATTTCAACGCCTGTTTCTGCGATAGCTCAGTATTTTAAGGTTATCGCTGATGCTGACTACAAAGGAATTGTTACCGACACTTGCTCAACAAAAGCCATCATTTCAAAACAGGCACAAGAAATTCTTACTTACCCTAATAATTACATCCCAGGGCATCCTATGGCGGGTTCCGAAAAGAGCGGCATTGAAGGTTCAAGCGAAGATTTGTTTCAAGGCGCACACTGGGTATTGTGTCCTGACGAAAACACTCCTGCAGAGCACTTTGCCGCATTGCACGACATGCTCACGCACTTAGGAGCACGTGTTGTATCGCTTTCACGTGAATCCCATGATGAGGCTGTTGCCATTGTGAGTCATGTTCCTCATTTCGTTGCTTCTTCCTTGGTGGAACTTGCTGTTCGTCATGCGGGAGACCAAGAAGCACTTTTTAGGTTAGCGGCTGGTGGATTTAAAGATTCCACGCGCATTGCGGCGGGTTCTCCAGCACTTTGGACAGGAATTGCTTTTGATAATGCTACTGCCATTACGGAAGGGCTTGAGGAAGTTCAGGCTATTTTGGCTGAGTTCTCCTCTGCGCTTGCCAAGCAGGATAAACAACAATTCATTCAGTTGTTAGATAGGGCAGCTAAAGCTCGTCGTTCTTTGCCTGCAAAATGGGTTCCCAATACTGAAGACTTGCTTGAGGTGCGTATACCTCTTACTGATCGCAAAGGAATTATTGCCGAGGTTACTACCATTGCAAGTCAGGTTGGATGCAATATTCAGTCAATCGATATCGACCATATCACATCATCAAGTGCTGTTTTGAGTATGGTTTTGACTGATGAGGGTGATATCGGAAAACTCTCAACATCGTTACTTAAGGCAGGATTTAGCATTTCGTTTAATCCTCTTTTTTCAAAGGAGACTAATCATGGATAAAGCCAACACTTCCCGTATTAATCCTCTTGGAGGCGCGCTTGACGGCACTACAACCGTACCAGGAGATAAGTCTATTTCGCACCGCGCTGTTTTGTTTTCCGCTATGGCGCAAGGCACTTCTCGTCTTACTGGCGTGCTCGATTCTGCCGATGTACGTGCTTCAATCGCTGCGGTAAAAGCTCTTGGAGCAGAGGTTTCTATGGAACGCCAAATTGACGGATCTCTTGCTGGTGGCATAACAGGATGGGGTGAAAAAGGCCCAAAGCAACCTGAAGCACCTATCGATTGTGCCAATTCAGGTACTACCGCACGCTTACTGATGGGCATTTTGGCTCCTTGGGATATTCGTGTTGAAATAACGGGTGATGAGTCATTGATTAAACGTCCCATGAGGCGCATTATTGCTCCTTTAATGAAGATGGGCATTCGCTTTGAGCCTGACGCGAAAGAGAATCTTCCTATAACAGAAATTGGTAATCCTTCTCTTAAAGCCATAACCTACGATTCCCCTATGGCTTCCGCTCAACTTAAAACAGCGGTGTTGCTTGCTGGTCTTTTTGCAAAGGGAACAACGACCATCAACGAGCCTGCTATTTCGCGCAACCACACTGAACTTATGCTTCCCGAATATGGGGTAGAAGTTGGCTCAGCGTTTCGTCGTGCGAGTGTGGAAGGTCCCGTTGTTCTGAAGGCATCCGAAGTTAATGTTCCGGGTGATCCTTCCTCTGCAGCATTTCTTATTTGTGCTGCGCTTTTGAAGAAAGGCAGCTCTGTTCAGATCGAAAACGTGAGCCTAAATCCTGGTCGCGTTGGCTTTATTCGTACGCTTGAGCGTATGGGAGCTTCCATTGAAGTGCGCCATATAGGAACTGAAGGAAAAGAGCCTTACGGTGTTATAGAGGCTGCTTATACTGATTCGCTTGTTGGGTGTGAAATTCCCAGTCAGCATATTGCAAGTGAAATTGACGAAATCCCTGTTTTGTCGCTAGTTGCTGCCTTTGCATCTGGTGTTACGGTATTTAGGCAGGTAAGCGAACTTACTAAGAAAGAGTCTAATAGGCTTGAAGCAATCATTGAGGGTCTTTCTTCGCTTGGTGTTAATGCTTGGACAGAAAATGACGATCTTTTTATTGAAGGACAGCCTGATTTGGTTGTTCCTGAAGGCTTGGTTTTTGACTCTCGAAAAGATCACCGCCTTGCTATGACATGGGCATTGGTTGGCTTGTGCAAGGATTGTCCTGTTGATGTCGTTAACTTTGACTCGGTGAAGGTAAGTTTCCCTCAGTTCCTTGCAAGTCTTGAAAAGCTTGCCCAGTAATTCGATGGTTCGGTAGAAAACGAGACGAAAGATTCTTCATGATTATTGCGATTGATGGTCCTTCTGGGGCGGGAAAATCCACTATTGCAAAAGCGGTGGCAAAAAAATTAGGGTTTTCATGTTTGGATACGGGAGCAATGTATAGAGCTGTTGCCTATCGTGCTCTAAAAGATGGTGTTGCGCTTGATGATGCTGAACGCTTAGGGGCACTCGCTCAAGATCACATAATTTCGTTCGGTCATGACGTGGGGGATCCTGTTCCTCGTAAGGTGTATATTGATGGGGAAGACATCACTGATCTCATCAGAACAGCCGAAATAGACAAGGCGGTTTCTCCTGTGTCGGCAACTTCTCAGGTTCGTGAAGCCCTAGTTATGCAGCAACAAACAATTGGAGCTCAGGGTAATTACGTTGTCGAAGGGCGAGATATCGGAACGGTCGTTTTTCCTGAAGCTGAACTGAAAATCTTCCTTACGGCTTCACCCGAAGAACGTGCTCACAGAAGGGTTCGTCAAAACGTTGATCGCGGCATTGGGTCAATTAACTACGAAGAGGTTTTGGCTGATATCATCAGGCGTGATGAGATTGATTCCAATCGCACAACTTCTCCTTTGAAGCCAGCAGAAGATTCAATTCATATTGATTCAACCAATGAGTATATTGAAGCAATTATTGAAAAGATAATCACACTCGCTAAGGCAAGGATGTCATAGTATGGCTCAAAAACAGGGCTTTGAACGTTTCTGGGATATGTCGTTTGGAGGCAATGATACTTCAAATGACATACCGCGCGGTTTCGCTGTTTTCCTAGCGGGGCTCGTGCAGGCTCTCTGCAAGATTCTGTTTAGAATCAGCGTAAAAAACCAAGAAATCATCAGTGCGTTTAAAGGTAAGGAGCGTGGAGCGGTTATTGTTGCGCCTCATGTTTCTTATCTTGATGTCGCCATCATGTTTTTATCGGTGCGCCCAACCAAACAATGGGTTCGTTTAATTGGGCGCGATACTCTTTTTAAGGGTATATTGGGGTGGATTCTTTCTCGCGTGGGAGCGTTTCCTATCAAACGCGATACCGCTGACAGAACCGCTATTAAACGTGCAACGAAAATGCTCAAGAACGGTGAGCTTATTGGGGTGTTTCCCGAAGGAACACGTCGTGGAAAAGGGAGCAAAACCCCCGACATCCATGGTGGTGCCGCTTTAATTGCTCGAATGGGAAAGGCTCCTCTTGTTCCCTTAGGGCTAAAAAATCTTGAGTTGGTAAAACAAAAGGGTAAGCGGGTGCGTTTTCCTCGTATCACGGCCGTGTTTGGTGAGCCAATTTCTGTTGACGCCTTCAATTTTCTTCCAAAGGACGAACGCCTTGATGCTTGTATGTGGTATGTGCTTCGTGAATCTTTTGCTTTAAGTCACGATATTTCAGCTGAAGAAGTTGATATGGTGACACTGTTCCCTGAGTCAAAAGATTACACGGATGTTTTTTGTGGCCATACAATTGAACGCGTGAATATGAATGAACTTAAAGAGTATTCCAAAGGGTAGGCGCAATGGGAAACCTAACAGTAAAACGAGCTAAACACGCAGGGGCTTGCTATGGTGTGCAGCGTGCTTTAGATATGACTTACAATGTTGCCCATGAGGGAGGAAGAGTTTGGACACTTGGTCCACTTATTCATAATCCTCGTGTGGTAAGTGAGTTAGAAGAGGAAGGTATTATTGCTGCTAATTCCGTTGATGATATTACGGAAGGCTCGGTGGTAATTCGTTCTCACGGGGTAATTCCTGAAACTATTGAAGAGCTTAAGCGTCGTGGATATAGTGTGGTAGATGCAACGTGTCCTCATGTCATGAGAGCACAGCAGGCGGCAGCAAAGCTTGCGCGTGAAGGATACTATGTGCTTGTTATTGGCGAAGCAGGACACCCTGAGGTTGAAGGAATTTCTGCTCATGCTAGAGCTGCTGGTGGGGAGTGTGCCATCGTAGGAACTCCTGGTGATATTCCCGTTCAGCTTCCTGAACGCGTTGGTGTTGTTGTGCAAACGACGCAATCAAGAAAAGCGCTCAATGCGGTGCTTGGTGCTCTTGAGGAGCGGGGGATAGAGCCACTCGTTAAAGACACAATTTGTTTTGCGACAACCCAGCGTCAAGAAGCAGCGGTTCAGCTTGCGCAAGATGCTCAGGTGATGATTGTTATTGGGGGAAGAAACTCTTCCAATACCACACGCTTGTTTGAACTTTGCGAGCAGCACTGCGCTCATGCGTATCACATTGAAACAGTTGGGGAAATTGACCCTTCATGGTTTGAAAAGGGCATGATAGTAGGGGTGAGCGCAGGTGCTTCTACCCCTGAAAATCAAATTGATGCAGTTGTTTCGTTTTTGGAGTCCCTGTAATAAGATCGATGAAAACCCGTGGTATTCTGGCTTTAATCGCTGAGTATATATAACAAGGAATGGTTGTATGGCTTTACCTATAGTTGCTGTTGTGGGGCGTCCAAATGTGGGAAAATCTACATTTGTTAACCGCATTGCAGAAAATAATGAGGCAATCGTCCATGAGATGCGTGGTGTCACGCGCGATCGCTCGTATCATGAGGCTGATTGGAATGGTCGCGCTTTTACCCTGATTGATACGGGTGGTATCGAAATGGGTACCGATGACGCATTTCAGGGCTCCATTCGAGCTCAAGCTATTCTTGCCACCGATGAGGCCGATGTCATTGTTTTTTTGGTCGATGGTCGAGCTGGAATCAATGCTGACGATGAAGCGGTAGCAAGAATTTTGCGTAAAACAAAAAAGCCTGTTTTGTTGGTTGTCAACAAACTTGATAATCCCAAAGATAACAATGCCATGTGGGAATTTATGCAGCTCGGACTTGGTGAACCGTGGCCTGTTTCTTCTTTGCACGGTACGGGTACGGGTGATCTTCTTGATGAAGTAGTTGGCTATTTTCCTGATGAAATAACAGAAGAAGAAGTTGATCTTGGAGCTATCAACGTTGCTATTATTGGTCGTCCTAATGCGGGTAAATCTTCGCTTACCAATAAGCTAACCAACAACGATCGTTCTATTGTTTCTGATGTTGCGGGTACTACACGTGATGCCATCGATACTACTATCTGTCATGAAGGTACGTATTACACTATCGTCGATACTGCCGGTCTACGTCGCAAGAGTGTTATTGATGAAGATGTTGAATACTATGGCTTTGTTCGCGCAATGCGCGCGATTGATCGCGCCGAAGTGGTTCTTCTGGTGATTGACTCCACGCTTGGCTTAACTGACCAAGATCAGCGTGTTGCTGGCATGGCGGCTGAACGTGGTTGTGCGATGGTTATCATTTTGAATAAGTGGGATCTTGTTGAAGGTCCTGATAAAAAGGCAGAGATTCGAGAGCGTATTGAAGACAGGCTTACCTATGTTGGATATGCTCCGGTAATTGCCATTTCCGCGCTTTCCGGAAAAAACGTTCATCGTATTTGGAATGCGATTGATCAGGCGTATGCTAATTATTGTTGCAGTATTTCTACCAGCAAACTTAATAATTGGTTACAGGAAATTCGTGATTTTGGTCACACTATTTCTAAGGGTAAGAAAATCCTGAAGATGAAATATGTAACGCAAACATCCACGATGCCTCCGCAGTTTACTTTCTTCTGCAATCATCCCGATATTATCGAACCATCGTTTGAGCGGTATCTCGAAAATCGCTTACGCTCCCATTTCGATTTAACGGGAACACCTATCCGTTTAAAGTTCAAGCGAAAGGACTAATCTAACATGGCACTGGCGCCTGCCCTTATTCTTCTTTTTCTCGTGACGTTTTTATCGGGCTCTGTTCCATGGGGTTTGGTTATATCCCGTGTGGTTTTCCATAAAGACATTCGCAAAGAAGGATCGGGAAACATTGGAACCACTAACGCGATGCGCTCTTTGGGTAAAGTGGGGGGTGCAAGTGTGTTCGTTCTTGATTTTGGTAAAGGTGTACTCTCGGGATTTCTCGCTACCGTTTGTTCTACGTATGTTCTTGTTGATGTAACTGATGCTCTTGCGGGAATTTGTCTTGCAATTTCATTTATGGGCTGCACGCTTGGTCACATTTACTCTCCTTGGCTTAAATTTCATGGAGGAAAGGGCATTGCGGTTGCGGTGGGTGCCCTGTTTTTCATGTACGGAATTCCAGGGGCAGTCATTGAGCTCGGGCTTTTTGCCATTCTGGTTGTTGTCACGCGTTATGTTTCGGTCGGTTCTATTGCGGCAGCTCTTTTGTGCCCATTTCTCTCGCTTTATTTTTACAGCGGAAATTGGGTGGCAATTGTAATAATCACCTTCACCGCCCTTAATGTTGTGTTTGCTCATCGTGAAAATATTTCACGTCTGCTCAATCATTGTGAAAACAAAATTGGTTCCAAGAAGGAGAAAGCGTCATGAAAGTAGCAGTGGTAGGTGCTGGTTCGTGGGGTACTGCTCTTGCTCAGAATCTTGCTCTTGCTGGTAACGAAGTTGTTATGTGGGCGCGCAAGAAAGAAGTCGCTCAAACGATAACGCAGAAGCATTTCAATCCGCGCTATCTCAGTAACGTCGAGTTATCTCACTCCATTTCTGCGACTGATTGCCTAGCGGAATGCATGCAGGGCGTTCAGGCTGTTGTTATCGTTGTTCCTTCCCGATTGGTTCGTCAATTTGCCGGCGACTTAAAGCCATATCTTTGTGACGAGATACCTATCGTTATTTGTTCTAAGGGTGTTGAAGATAATACAGGTCTTTTACCGCTTGAAGTTTTTTCTGAGGTAGTGGGTTCTGTTGAAAGGTTAGCCGCACTCTCTGGTCCTAACCATGCCGAAGAGGTCATCCTCGGTCTTCCTGCTGCAACGGTTATAGCATCGCTTTCACAAGAAACTGCCGAGTTTTTTAGGGATTTGTTTTCTGCTCCCTATTTTCGTTGTTACGTTTCAGATGATTATGTGGGCGTTGAACTATGCGCCGCTTTCAAGAATGTTATCGCTATCGCTGTTGGAGCAGCGTACGGCATCGGATATGGTGACAACACGGCTGCTATGATTATGACGCGCGGAATGGCGGAAATGAGCCGCCTCGTTCAGGCGTGTGGAGGCAAAGCTATCACGGTTATGGGCCTTGCAGGAGCTGGCGATTTAATTGCTACCTGCACTTCTGAGCATTCTCGCAATCGCGCTTTTGGCAAAGAACTTGCTAAAGGTGTATCGCTTAAAGCGTATGAGGAACAAACTCACATGGTTGTTGAAGGGGCAGTTGCTTGTAAGACCATTTGCCCTTTAGCTGCCCGTTATAAGGTTGAGCTGCCAATTACAACGATTGTTCGTGCGGTAGTTTGGGAAAATGCTTCACCTCATAAGGCGGCTAAGGAATTGTTCGATCGCCCTCTTACCACTGAATTTTGGGGGATTGTCGATAAATAGGAGGTTCGCATGGCTTCATCTTTAGAAACCTTCTTCGTTTACCCAACACCATTAGGAAGGATAACCCTTGCTTCTGATGGTAAGGCGCTCACTCATATGGCCTTTGGGGTACAACAATTTCCTGGTACTTATACCGCAACTGCGCTAACTAACAGGGCTTCTACTGAGATTCAGGAATATCTTGCAGGAAAGCGCACAGTCTTTGATATCCCCTTAAATCCTTACGGCACTCAGTATCAGCAAAAGGTTTGGCGGGCACTTTGCAGTATCTCTTACGGTGAAACACGTTCCTATAAAGAAGTCGCGCGGATGACGGGAAAGCCCAACGCTATGCGTGCTGTTGGTATGGCGAATAATAAAAATCCTCTTCCTGTTTTTATTCCCTGTCATCGTGTTATTGGGGCAAGGGGAGATTTAGTGGGCTACGCTTACGGGCTGAAGATAAAACAGTTTCTTTTAGATCTTGAAAAGAAAGCTACGAAAAACGGTCATCTGCGTTAGTATGGTGCTCGTATGCAGGGCGTGAAGAGGGCGAGAAAGGATCTTCTGTGTTTGGTGAGGTTAAAATTGCTCCATCAATTTTGTCAGCCGATTTTATGAATCTTGAAAGAGATATTCATATGCTTGAAGAGGCGGGCGCTGATTTTGTTCATGTTGATGTGATGGATGGTCATTTTGTTCCAAATCTAACCATCGGAGTTCCGCTGGTTTCTCAGCTTAAGAAAATCACCGACCTTCCCCTCGATGTTCACCTGATGATTTCTAATCCGCTCGAGCAGCTTGATTGGTATCTTTCAGCGGGTGCCGATATTGTAACGGCTCATATTGAAGCTTTTGCCAGCGATGCTGAAGTCCGTGAGTTTATCGAGCGTGTTCGTGATGCAGGAAAAAAACCTGCTCTCACGCTTAAGCCAGACTGTACGATTGAATCACTTGATGCGTATATTGCAGATCTTGATATGGTGCTCGTTATGAGCGTTTTTCCTGGTTTTTCGGGGCAGTCCTATATCGAAGGAAGTGAAGATCGTGTTGCTCATGTGGCTCATGTCGCATCTAAAGAAAACCCTTTGCTTCTTATAGAGGTTGATGGTGGTATAAGTGCTTCTCGAACTGCTGGTTTGGTTTGCGCGAAGGGCGCAGATGTTCTTGTTGCAGGCTCGGGCGTTTTTGCTGCACCAAACCCTAAAGACGCGGTGCATGAAATTCGCCAGAGCGGAATAAATGCTCAGAAATAATAGCTAAAAGAAAGTGTACTGGTATGGTCTATCTTGATTGGGCTGCAACTGCCCCGTTGTCTTTTGCTGCATGTGAAGCCATGAAGCCCTTTTTAACTCCAGGTGTTTCTGGGCTTGAGATGGGGGGAGCCAATGCAAATTCTCTCTATAAGGCTGGCCGAGATGCTTTTCGTGCTTTGGAGAATGCACGAAAAGAAGTTGCCCAAGTAATCGGAGCTCACCGTCCTTTTGAAGTGATATTTACTTCAGGTGCAACGGAGGCAGATAATGCGGCATTATTTGGTTTAGTTGATGCTCTTATGCTTCAGGCTGAACACACGGGCGATCATGATTGTGTTCCTGAAGTGGTAATTTCTTCTATTGAACACGATGCTGTTTTACAAGCAGCACGGGTACTTAATCAATGGGGAGCGCAAATTATCATGGTTAACCCTGATTCAACAGGTCATGTTAGCCCTGAAGCGCTCGAAGCTGTAATGAGTGAACATACCATTTTGGTTTCTGTTATGGCAGTCAATAACGAAATCGGAAGCGTGATGGATATTGCTTCTCTTGCGGAAGTGGCACATCGTTTCGGCGCGCTTTTTCATACTGACGCAACGCAAGCTTTGGGAAAAATTCCTTTAGATGTTGTTACTTGGGGGATTGATGCCCTTTCAATCTCTTCTCATAAAATTGGTGGACCAAAAGGGGTGGGAGCACTGTATTTGAAGGATCGCACCCCCTTTTCTGCTCAGCTTGTAGGGGGCGGACAAGAGTCTGCTCGTCGGAGCGGAACGCAGAATATTATGGGGGCTGTTGGTTTTGCAGCTGCCTGTGTTGAAGCGGGCAAGAATCTCAAAAAAGAGGCTCTTCGACTAATTGAACTTCGTGATTATTGCTATGCAGAATTGCTGAAAACGGGAGCAGCTCAACCAGTTGTTGAAGTTGCGCCGAATGACATGACGTATGCGCCTCATATTGTGAGCGTTTTAGTGCCTGGTTTTGAAAGCGAAACCCTTGTTCTTCGTTTTGATAACGAGGGGATATGTGTGTCGGGAGGGTCGGCGTGCTCTTCGCATTCACTTGACCCTTCACATGTTCTTAAGGCTTTAAATGTTGAAAAAAACAAAGCTCTTTCGGCTTTGCGTGTTTCTTTGGGTTCTGATACCACCAAAGAAGACATCGACACCTTCTTGGCGGCATTTAAGCGAATAATTGCCAAATAAACACGTCTTTCCTTTGCGAGTGGTGCTAAAAGGAATAGATAGCAGATTAGAAAAAGGATAAATATGGAACTGGTTAGTCAACATAATCACACAGGATTAACGGGGCATGGCGAAGGAACCATCGAACAGCTTATTACACAGGCATCTAAGCTTGGTATGACTAATGTTGCGATTACTGAACATTATCCTTTGAGTAAAGAAATTGATCCTCCAAATTATATTTCTATGCCGTGGTCGCTGCTTGATACCTACAAACAGCAGATTCTTGAAGAGCGTGCCAAGCATCCAGAAATGGAAATTTTAGTAGGCTGTGAGCTTGATTGGCTCGGTGAAGACGAGGACCGTGAGTTTGCCCCTGATCAATTTGATGATTTCGATATTATTCTTGGTTCTGTTCATTATCTTGACCTGTGGCCGTTCGATGACCCTGCCCAGCGTGGTCATTGGGAAGAAGTAGGTGCGCGTCATATCTGGGATAGATATTTTGAGGTGTGGTGTCAGGCGGTAACTTCATCTGCTCCTTTTACGGTAATGGCTCATCCCGATTTGGTGAAGAAATTCAATATCTACCCTGAAGGCGATTGGAAAAAGTATTACGCTCAGGCGGCGGAAGCAGCCCATGCGGGCGATCGTATGATTGAAGTAAACACATCGGGCTTGCATTATGCCTGCAAAGAAATGTTTCCTCAACAGGATTTATTGCGCGAATTTTGTAAGGCGGGTATTCCTTGCACTATCGGATCTGATGCTCACACGGCACTTCACGTAAATCGTGGTATTGTTGAAGGGTATCGTTATATGTATGAGGCGGGCTATCGTGAGCTAACGGTTGTTGTTCCTGGGGGAGACCGAAGAACCATTCCGCTTTCTTAGCTTTCTTTTGTTAGCACCGTCTTTTGTACATCTTTAGGCAAAGGAAGTGCCAATATGGAAGAATCACGTTCGTTAAAAAAGAATGCGGCAGGCAGTCTTGCTTCCCGTGAGGTTCGTTTGAGTGCAGGGGCTCTTGAAAAAGCGTTGCTTTCTGTGTTTCCTAAAGAAGACGCCTGTTCCTGGGACTATACGGGAATGTATGTGGGGAATCCTGCAGAAGAAGTTCATGGGGTTGCGGTTGCGCTAGATCCTACGGTTCGTGCTATGAAAGAAGCCGTGGATGCAGGGGCTAACGTGCTTGTTACGCACCATCCTGTTTTTCTGGATGCCCCCACTTGTTTCACTCCGTTTGCTCTTCAGGGGCAAACAAGCGGTGCAGGTGTTCACTATGCGCTTACGCATGGGTTAAGCGTTATGTCGTTTCATACGGCATGCGATGCTTCTGTTGAGGGATTAGGTGCTCTACCAGCCCTTTTACGCTTAAATCAGGTTGGGGTTCTTGATCCCTACGATCACAATCCCAATAAAGGGTTTGGCGCTCTTTGCACTCCGCAAGAAGAGCTTTCCTTGCAGCATCTTTCTGCTCGTTGTGTTTCGGTGTTTGGTTCGTTTCCTCGTGTTTGGGGTGATCCTTCAACAAAGCTTGATTCAATCGCTACTTGTGGAGGATCTGCGGGAAGTGTGCTTAAGCACTGTTTAACACATTCTGTTGATTGTTTGGTGTGTGGAGAGCTGAAGTATCACGATGCTCTCGATGCAGCTGAATCCGGTCTTGCGATAATTGAGCTTGGGCATGATGTTTCAGAGCTTCCTCTATGTGCTTTACTTGCCACTGAGGTGGTTAAAGCTGGTATTCCAGAATCATGCGTTACCATACTTAACCAAGAAAATAATTGGTATATCCCTGAAGCTTTGCGCCGTTAGGGAATAAAAGAAAGGTCTTTCATGTTTGCGACTGAGCAAGATATCGAAGTTCTGAAAAAGCTTCAGGAAGCTGACAGAATACGCGAGCTTTCCGAGAAAGAGTTTGAAAACTTACCTCATCGAAAGGCTATTCTTGAGGTTCGTCAAAAGCTTGAGGAGATCTATAAGAAGAAAACGCAAGTTCAAGACATGCTTGATGATGCCGAGGAATCGTTCGATAAATTAGTGAGCGAGGATGCAAAGCTATCCGAAAAGCAGAAAGATATCGAAAAAACTCTTTCTGAAGCTCAGGGTGATTATCGAAGCGTTGAGTCTTTGAGTAAAGAGCTTCATGGCGTTGAAAAGCGTAAGAAAACCCTTGGAAAAGAATCCGAGAAAGTCGGTGAGCAGATAGAGCGTATTTCAGGAGTCATGAAGCAAATCATGGCCGCTTTACAAGAGCTTGAAAAGAAAGAGCAAGGCTTGGTTGCTGCGTTTCGTGAAAAGGGTGGCTTGCTTCGCGCTGAAATTGCTAAAGCGCAAAAGACTCATGAGGTGCTTGCCCAACAACTTGATTCTGCATTGTTGAAAAAATATGAGGAAACTTCTGTTCGCTGTGGGGGCATTGCTCTTTCTGGGCTTAAGGGAGATCAGTGTGCTGCTTGTCGTAACACGTTTGATCATGGAAAGATGCTTCAGATTAAGGCAGATGCTCCCGTGTCAACATGTCCTTCTTGTGGTAGGTTGCTCATTCTTGAGTAGTTGGCAGAGTAGCGTTTTGTGTTGCCTTAAGGGGTAGTTCGTTTAGGGCAATGGGGTAGGTGTAAAGAGAATGCTTCGTTCAAAGGATTTGGTATGAATCTTGTTACGCGTGAGACTCAAATCGATGAAGAACATCGCCGCCTAAATACAGAGGCAGCATTTTCTAACGAGAGTGAAGGGCGCATGAGCCCTTCTGAAACAGACTTGTATCGAAATGAATATCAGCGCGATCGCGATAAAATTCTTCATACCAAGTCCTTTCGGCGTCTTTCTCATAAAACGCAAGTTTTTCTGGCTCCCGTGGGCGATCATTATCGTACGCGTTTGACCCATACGCTTGAAGTGGCTCAAATAGCTCGAACCATAGCACGTGCTCTGGGACTAAACGAAGATTTAACTGAGGCTATTGCCCTTGGTCACGATTTGGGTCATACGCCTTTTGGACATGTAGGGGAAGAGGCAATTTCTCGTTGCTTGGCGCTTCATAAAGGTCTAGATCCTGAACTTTTTGAAAACAAAAACCTGTATCGACATAACGTTCAAAGTTTACGCGTGGTTGATGTAATTGAAAATGGCGGTAAGGGGCTGAATCTTACCTATGAGGTTCGCGATGGTATTGTGTGCCATACGGGTTCTCAACGGGCAGAAACGCTCGAAGGTCGTATTGTGGCAACCGCTGATCGTATAGCTTACGTCAATCATGATATCGATGATGCTATCAGAGCGGGAGCGTTGTGTGAAAAAGACTTGCCTGAATCCACTCATCGAGTTTTGGGGATCAATCACTCTTCGCGTATTCAAACGCTTGTCCATGACATGATTGAAACCTCCGCTCGCGTTGATGATATTGAGATGAGTAAAGGCGTTTGGGACGCTATGATGGAGTTGCGCAGCTTTCTTTTTGATCAAGTGTACACATCGGAGCCTGTTATGCGCGAAGTGTACAAGGCAAAGCATCTAATCGAAGACTTGTTTAACTACTTCGTTCGCCATCTCGATCAGGTTCCTCGGGAGTTTCATGATATTTCCGAAGGGGATCCACTTCGTGCAGTGACCGATTATGTGGCAGGAATGACGGACCGATTCGCAAAAAACTACTTTAAGGATATGTTTATCCCACATTCTTGGAATTACTAGAAGGGTTAGCGTTATACTGTCTCGACTATGAGTAATTCACATACTGTTAAGGAAGCCTTGCGTCTTGCGGCTCCTATTATGATCGGATACATATTTCTTGGTATTCCCTGTGGCATTTTGGGTCAGCAGATTGGCTTAGACGCCCTTCAGGTGTTTTTGTTAAGCGCGCTGTTCTATTCTGGTGCGGGACAATACATGATTCCAAACATGTGGCTTGCGGGTTCACCTATGTTGGCTATTGTCGCAAGCGTTTCGCTTGTTAATTCTCGTCAGTTGCTCTATGGAGCTTCGCTCTCGCGTTTTTGTAACGACTCAAAGAAAGCGTTGTCTTTTTTGTATGGGGCAACCGTTACCGATGAATCCTTTGCAGTTAATTTGGCTCGTTTTGAGCTGGGTAATTGGAGTGTAAAGGGTGCTACGCTGGTAAATATTTTTTCGCAGTCGTGCTGGGCGCTTGCAAATGTCTTGGGCGTAGTTCTTGGGAACTTGCTTACGGTTCCCACCGCTTTGGCTTCTTTTGCTATGACGAGCATTTTCTTGTGTTTACTTTTTTCCCAAAAAGGAACGGCGGGAAATATTGCCGCTGCTCTAGCAGCTGTTTTTGGGGTGTTTCTGTGTAAACTTATAGGACTCAGTGGTCCTGCGATTTTGATCGGTGCATTGCTTGGCGTGGTAGCAGGTCTTATTGTTTCTAAGAAAACTAATAAACCTTCGTTTGGAGGTGGAGCAAATGAACAGCATTAGTTGGGAAGAGTTTGCTCTTATTGGTTTGGGATGTGCTCTGACTATTCTTGTTTTTAGAACTGCTCCCTTGTTTTTACTGAGGGGAAAAGAATTACCCGGTTGGCTCTCTCAGGCTCTCGCCTTTATTCCGCCTGCAGCTTTTGCGGCTCTTATCGCCAATGATATTTTGTCTCCAACTATGTTTGACGCAGGAATTTGGCCTGGTCTTATTCCGTTGATCGCTGCTGCGGTTGTCATACCGATTGCGCTCAAGACAAAGTCGTTGGTGTGGTCTATTATTGTGGGAGTAGGGTGCTACGGACTTCTTTTGCTGATATAAATGAGAAAACTCTGTGAAAAAATCAGCATGAGGGGTAATTTAGTTCTTGCATCATAGGTTATTCAACCGTATAATAACCAGCTGTGTCTTTGGACATCTCATGACCAAAATTCAAGTTATTGAGTATATAGAAGGATAAGAAATTATGGATATCATTCGCGCAATTGAGCAACAGCAAATCAACCCAGAGGTTGCTGAATTTAATGTTGGCGACACTGTTAAGGTTCACTATCGCATTAAAGAAGGCAATCGTGAGCGCGTACAGGTATTTCAGGGTGACGTTATTCGTCGTCATGGTGCTTCCAATCGCGAAACTTTTACCGTTCGCAAGATTAGCTTTTCTGTAGGCGTTGAGCGTACGTTCCCTGTTCATTCTCCAAAGATTGAGAAGATTGAGGTTGTTCGTCGTGGTGACGTTAGCCGTGCTAAGCTCTACTATCTTCGCGATAAGGTAGGTAAGGCTGCTAAGATCAAAGAAAAGGCATTCTAAGATAGCGCTTTTTCAAAGGGTGTTTACATACTCTTATGTAAGTGAGATTTTAAAGGCACGGTACTTGTACCGTGCCTTTTCTGTAGGGAGAGACATGGCTCAAACGGTTGCTGAAATACGTGCGCGTTTACAAGAAGCGGATTATGGGGAGTTTAAGGTTCTTGAGCGTTCCTTGAAGGCTGATACGCGCAAGGGGGTTCAAACAGCATTGGAGGCTGCGCGAAAGAGGATTGCGGCTGAGCAGCATGAAAAAGAGCGTCTTTTTGGTCTTTATGAGTTTGAGAAATCTTTCACGGATGGTAAATTGGCGGTTGGTCTTGATGAAGTTGGTCGTGGTCCCCTGGCTGGTCCGCTCACGGTTTCGGGGGTAGTGTTTCCTTTGAATGCTCCTTTAATCGAAGGTCTTAATGATTCTAAACAAGTTCCTGAGCATAAGAGAGATGCTATTGCCAAGAAGGTGAAAGAGTGTGCTCTTGCTTGGAGTGTAGTTCATGTTGAGCCTGAGGAAATAGATGCTCTTGGAATGAGTGCTGCTCTCAAAATGGCTTTTACTGAGGCGGTTCGTGCTGTTGAACAGCAGGGGATTATTCCTGAGGTAATTCTTTTAGACGGTAATCCGCTTCATTTTGATCCTCGTGAAGTAAATATAATCAAGGGAGATTCAAAATGTGCTTCTATTGCAGCAGCTTCGTTAGTTGCAAAAACCACGCGTGATGCCGTAATGATTGAATACGATAAGCTCTACCCTGGTTATGACTTTAAGAGTTCTAAGGGTTATGGAAGCAAGCGTCATCGTGACGCTATTGAGAAAAAGGGGTTATGTCCTATCCATCGAAAATCCTTCTGTCGGAATTATCTGCAGGAGTCCCTTTTCTCTTAAGGGTGGTTTGCTGCCGTTTTATGCTGGCAGTTTGAAGTACCGTTAGATTTGATTGAAAAACTAATGAGAATGTAATGAACTAGTTTCGAATTAAAAATAGATTTTCCTCCTATCTTTTTCTTTTGAAAGGAGGAAGTATGAATGATTCCAGTACACCCCAAACAATAGAACAATCGTGTGAGATTAATGGTTCGGTAGATGAACAGATATGTTCTTCGAACGAAGGTTTCTCTGAGTCTCTTTGCACGCTATCGAAAAAAGAACTTGGACGAAAAGGTGAGCGGGCGGCGGTTCGTTTTCTTAAGAACAGAGGGTTTGAAATCCTTGAAACTAATTGGGTCTGTTTTGCTGGGGAAGCCGATATCATTGCCCTTGATGGCTCTACGCTTTGCTTTGTGGAGGTCAAAACTCGGACAGGGGTTCAAAAGGGTTTTCCCTCGGAAGCTGTTAATGCTAAAAAGCGCGATCGGTATGAAAAAATTGCAGCGTGTTATTTACAAACCTATCACGAGACGGAGCTATACGTACGTTTTGATGTGATTTCAATTTTGGTGCTGAGCGATAATCATGCGTTCTTGAGGCTTCATACCAATGCTTTTAGCTGCGATCATTGAGGTAATTCATGGGTCAGTTATCTTGTGTGGTTTGTAGTGCAACGCTTCGAGGGGTTAAAGCGATTCCTGTTTCGGTTGAGGTCGTTATCACGAGTGGCATTCCCTCATTTTCTATTGTGGGAATGCCTGATGTCGCAATTCAAGAATCGCGTGAACGGGTACGGGCAGCAATTAAGGCAAGTGGCTTTTCTATGCCTTCTGACAAAATTGTAGTTAATCTTGCTCCTGGGTCTTTGAAAAAACGCGGGTCAGGTTTCGATTTGCCAATTGCTTTGGGAATTCTTGTCGCCACGAAGCAAATCTCATCTATCCATATAGAAAATACGCTTGTTACAGGGGAGCTATCACTTGTGGGGCAGGCACGGGCAACAGAAGGGCTTTTAGCTTTTCAGTATTGCGCGAAGGATTTAGGTTTAAGGCTTTTGTGCGGAACTCCCGAAGAGTCGGTGGTTTTGTTTTCTGAAAGAGAGTTTTCGGTAATAGATCACCTTTCTCAGGCGCGAAGAACTGAACTTCCCATTGCAACAAAAGCTCATTCTGCTTGGAAAAATACCGCAAATGATTTTGCAGAGGTTCGAGGGCATGAAATCACTAAGCGGGCCCTCCAAATTGCAGCAGCAGGCAATCATGGTGTGTTAATGGTTGGACCACCTGGTTCAGGAAAAACAATGTTGGCACGTTGCTTTGCAGGAATACTTCCACCTTTAACTGAAGAACAATGTTGTGAGTCAGCTCTTATTCATTCGGTGGCAGGAGAATCGGTTATTCCGCTGCTTTCAGGGGTTCGTCCATTTAGAGATCCTCACCATAGTTGCACACAAGCGGGATTGTTGGGAGGAGGAAATCCTGTTAGACCGGGGGAGGCATCGCTTGCTCATAATGGCGTGTTGTTCCTTGACGAACTCGCGGAGTTTAAAAGTTCAGTTTTGCAGGGACTTCGTCAACCCTTAGAGGAAGGCATTATTCGAATTAATAGAGCCGATGGGCTATATGAATTTCCTGCGCGCTTCACTCTTATTGCAGCAACGAACTCCTGTCCTTGTGGATATTACGGTGATCCTGATAACGAGTGTCATTGTAGTGAACTTCAAATAAGAAACTATCAAAACAGAATCGGGGGGCCTTTGCTTGATCGTATTGATATCAGAGTTGAAGTATGGAGTTCTTCGGGGACGGAATTGATGGGAAGAGGAAATGCGCTCGGTACTCACGAGTTGCGAGAAGGGGTTTTGAGTGCGCGGGAATTTTCTCAGTGGCGACAAAGTCATTTCTTCCAGGAGAAGCCCAATTCAAAGAGTCAGTCACTTTTGATAAATGAGGAAACACCCAAAAACAGTAAAGCCTCTTCAAGAACATTTTCTTCGGTGCTTGAATCGTGTCGATTTGAGGGAACGACATTAGAATTTCTAACTTCACTCATTCAGCGTCAGAAGCTCAATGCTCGTTCAGTTGTAAAAACGCTTTTGGTGGCTCGTACGGTTGCCGACCTTGATCAAAAAGAGCGGGTGGGGATTGAGCATCTTTCCGAAGCGTATACCCTGCGATTTCAGGGGGAATTGTTGAAATGATGAGTAAGGGCGAAAACAAAAAACGCTATTGTAAAGAGAGCGAAGAGGAGCTTAAAAAGGCCTATCGGGAAAACCCACGGCCTGAACTAACGGGAGAGCGTTGGGAAATATCGTATGGAGAAGAAGGGTATCCTGAAAAGCTTCTTTTTGTCAAAGATCCCCCAAAATGTCTGTATGGGATTGGAAATATCCAGGCGCTTTCTGATGGTCTTGCGATTGTTGGTGCGCGCAGGGCTACTCCCTATGGACTTGCAATAGCTAAGAAGTTTTCATATTTAGCAGCTTCCAAAGGAATAACCATTGTTTCAGGAGGGGCCATGGGCTGCGATTCTCAAGCTCATAAAAGCGCTCTTGAGGCTAATGGAACAACCGTTGCGGTTTTAGGTGGTGGATGCGATCAGCTGTACCCCAAGAAAAATAAAGCTCTTTTTCAGGAAATAGTAAATAAGGGCGGAGCGGTTGTTTCTGAGCATTTCTGGTCATTTCCTCCTTTGCCGTATCAGTTTAGGGCGCGCAACAGGATAATTGCTGGTCTTTCGCGCGCGACGCTTATCGTCGAGGCGGGCTTACCTTCAGGGACGTTTTCAACGGCAGATGAGGCTCTGGAAGCAGGAAGAGAAGTTTTGGCTGTTCCGGGAGCAATAACCTCACCAACTTCGCAAGGATCAAACAGGCTTATTTTTCAGGGGGCAACGCCTATAGTTGACGAAGAGAGTTTTTTAGATGTCATAGGAGCTCTTTTTGGTTCACTGTATATGAAAGAATCCCAACAGAAAAAAGTCAATGAAGACGATCAGCTTTTGAAGGTTTTATTAGCAGAACCCCTTCGTTTAGAAGAGCTGTATAATCTTGATCTCAAACCACAGGGACCTTACAACTTGCAAACTTGGATAATGGTTCACCTTACCGAACTTGAACGGGATGGGCTTATTGCAAGGTTTCCTGATGGAAGGTATGGGCCTGCTCGTGTGTGATGATATAAGGTAGATGCATGAAAAAAAGAATTGACATAATCGGCGCTGGTCTTGCGGGTAGCGAGGCTGCTCTTCAACTTGCGCGTCATGGATTTTCAGTTCGTCTGTTTGAGATGCGTCCTTTCAAAGATACCGTAGTGCATAAGACGTCAAACTGCGCGGAGCTTGTTTGTTCTAATTCCTTAAAATCGCTTAATCCTGAAAGTGCTGCGGGAATGCTCAAACGGGAGTTGTCGAAAATGGGCTCTGTTGTGTTGGGATGCGCCTATAAAGCACAGGTTCCCGCAGGTGGAGCTCTTGCGGTTGATCGTGAAGCTTTTTCTTCTTTGGTAACTCAAACAATCCGGGATGAAAAGAATATCGAGTTTGTAATTGCTGAAGTGGTAGCGCTCGATACTGATGGCGCTTTGTGGGTTGTCGACGATGCTCATAAAGAAGCCTATCGTTTCGATGATCCTGCTGATGCTGTTCTTATTTCTTCTGGCCCCCTTACCTCAGATGAGCTTGCTCATTCTCTCGGCGAAATAACAGGTACCGAACAACTTGCGTTTTATGATGCTGCAGCACCTATTGTCTTGGCTGATTCGCTGGATAGGAATCGCGTTTTTTCCCAGAGTCGCTATGCTAACGAAGGGGAAGGGGATTATCTCAACGCACCCTTTTCAAAGGAAGAATACGAACACTTTATCGAAGAGCTTATTGGTGCTGAATGTGTTATAGAGAAAAATTTTGAACCAAAGGATCTTTTTCAGGCATGTCAACCTGTTGAGGAAATTGCACGGCGTGGCTTTGATGCTCCCCGCTACGGAGCACTTAAGCCCGTGGGTTTAATTGATCCTCATACGCAAAAACGACCTTGGGCTGTTGTGCAGCTTCGGGCAGAAGACAAGCATAAGCAAAGCTATAACTTAGTTGGTTTTCAAACGAACCTAACCTTTTCAGAGCAAAAGCGCGTTTTTCGCATGATTCCTGGACTCGAAAATGCTGAGTTTGCCCGCTTTGGGGTAATGCACAGAAATACCTTTATTAATGCCCCACAACTCCTTGATAGTTCACTTCGCTTAAAACACTCTTCTAAGGTAGCAGTGCCAGTGTTTATTGCCGGTCAGTTAGGGGGAACAGAAGGGTATTGTGAAGCAATCGCTTCTGGGCTTGTATCGAGTGTAGGTGTTGCTTCTTGTTTGTTGGGTTATCAGTTTGAGTCTCTTCCGGTAGAAACCGCCTTTGGGGCATTGCTTGCTTACGCAACGGCAGAAGAAACGCTTGAGTATCAACCTATGCATGTCAATTTTGGCATCATGCCTCCTTTTGAAAAACGCATCAAAAATAAAAAGGAGCGCTATGCTGCGTATGCCGCAAGGGGAGAAAAAGCTCTTGATGCGTATCTTGAGCGCAATAAGACACTTTTCTAACTATGGGAGCGCCGGTTTTGTATGATCGAATCTTCGCAAGAAAAAACCAAGCAAAACAAAGAAGAAAGCAAAAATGTTCAAGCTGAGGCTTTGTTTAACCAGGGTTTTGCCGTTCCTGATAAAGCGTATGAGGCATTAGTACGTAAATTCTGCCTTTCTCTTCAGGTTGAACAGCATGCTTCAGAACATACTATTCGTGCCTACCAAAGCGATACGAGATCGTTTTTGCGATGGTGCCTGAAAGAAGACATTGACCCTTTTGTTGTTAACCATAAACAGATTCGTCTCTATCTGGGTGAACTTGATATGGCTCGCTATTCAAGAAGAACTATCAACCGACATTTAAGTTCTCTTAAGGGGTTTTACCAGTGGATGATCATTGCTCATTACTGTGAATCGAATCCTGCTGCTGTTTTGCAGGGAGCGAAGCAGGGAAGAACACTCCCACGTGTGTTGTCTCAGAAGGAGATCGAAGCACTTTTTTCGGTGTATTCCGATGAGGGTGTTGCTCAAACCTTGCCTTTTGAAGAGCGTATTCGTAATCAGGCGCTTATTGAGTTTCTGTATGCCTGTGGTGCGCGTGTTTCTGAGGCATCGGGATTACTTGTTAAAAACATTGACTATAAGCAATCGCACGTAAAGGTTTTAGGTAAAGGTGGGAAAGAGCGCTTTATCCCAATGCATGATCTTGCCAACAAGGCACTGTATCGTTATCAAACGCAAGCACGCCCAGTGTTTCTCAACGATGCGTACTCTGAGCATTTCTTTTTGTCTTCGCATGGGAAACCTTTAAGCACCAATGCTATTCGGGGAATCTTTAAAAAGGCCCTGCGCCTTGCCGGGCTTGATGAAACGCTTTCTCCCCATGCGCTACGTCATACGTTTGCAACTGATCTTCTTTCGGGTGGTGCAGATTTACGAAGCGTTCAGGAGATGCTTGGACATTCGAGTTTGTCTACCACGCAAATGTACACGCATCTTTCACCAGAGCATTTGAAGAAAGAGCATCATTTAGCTCATCCCCGTGGGTGAATCCTATTCTGCGCTACAATACAGGTTTGCTAATTAATCATTTTTCCGCAAGAGGATTTTTCAATCTGTTTGAGTATTTAGGGTGACGTCAGTCAAAATACCCCGCGATGAGGAGAACAAAGATGGCTCAAGATTCCATCGTTATCAAGGGCGCTAGAGAGCATAATCTCAAAAACGTTGACATCAGTATTCCGCGAGACAAGTTGGTCGTAATTACGGGTCTTTCCGGTTCAGGGAAAAGCTCTTTGGCTTTTGACACGATCTATGCAGAAGGTCAGCGCAGATATGTAGAGAGTCTTTCTAGTTACGCGCGCCAATTTCTTGGTCAGATGAGCAAGCCTGATCTCGATTCGATCGATGGTCTGTCTCCTGCGGTATCAATTGACCAGAAAACCACCAGTAAAAATCCCCGTTCGACGGTAGGTACAGTTACAGAAATATATGACTATCTCCGTCTTTTGTTTGCTCGAGTAGGTATTCCCCATTGCCCAGAATGTGGTCGAGAAATCAAAGCGCAAACCACCGATCAGGTAACAGATGAAATCTTATCGCTTGGAGAAGGGGAAAAAGCCCTCATTATGGCACCTGTTGTTACGGGAAGGAAGGGTGAGTTCACTAAGTTTTTTCAAGATTTGCAAAAAGAAGGATTTTCTCGTGTTCGTATCGATGGTGAAGTGCAAAAACTCACCAATGAACCCATTGTTCTTAATAAAAAAATCAAGCACTTCATTGAAGTTGTGGTTGATCGTGTTGTTTTAAAAAAGGAGGCCTCAACCCGTGTCGCTGAGGCGGTTGAGATAGCAACAAAGCTTGCCGAAGGTCGTGTTTTGGTAAAGCTTGTACAAAAGAATCCAGATCTTGAAGAAACGGTCAGAACTTCATCGGGAGCAACGGGTGGTTTGGCTGATGGAGAATTCGTTTTTTCGCTCGCTCTCGCATGTCCCGAGCACGGTAACTCTATGGATGAATTGCAACCGCGTGACTTTTCTTTTAATGCTCCGTATGGAGCATGTCCTGATTGTTTAGGAATTGGTAGTCGAGAAGAGGTTGATCCGAGTCTGGTTGTTCCTGACAAGTCCCTTTCGTTAAATGAAGGTGCTATCGCTCCCTTTAAAACGGGTAATTATTATCCGCAGGTCATGAGAGCAGTTCTCGACCATTTTGGCGTGAATGCCGACACTCCTTTTGAAGATATTCCCAACAATGTTCAAAAAGCACTGCTCTATGGTGTTCCTAACGAGAAAATTCGCGTCGATTATCTTACGGTTGACGGACGGGAAACCTATTGGTTCATTGAATGGGAAGGCGTTTGCGCTGCGGTTATGCATCGCTATAAGGAGGCATCTTCTGATCGTCAACGACAAAAATACGAACAATATTTTGCCATCATTCCCTGTGCAACGTGTGGCGGAAAACGTTTGAATCCTCGTATTCTTGCTGTAACGGTGGGAGATAAAAATATTCACGAAGTTTGTGAGATGAGCGCAAAAGATTCCTATCACTTTTTTGAAACGCTTTCGTTTGGTGAAACTGAACAATTCATCGCAAAACCTATTGTTAAAGAAATTCAAACTCGTTTGAAATTTTTGGTTGATGTGGGTCTTGATTACCTAACGCTCGAACGTGCTACCGCAACGCTTTCTGGTGGAGAAGCGCAACGCATTCGTTTAGCTACCCAGATTGGTGCAGGCTTGATGGGCGTGCTCTATATTCTTGATGAGCCTTCCATTGGTCTTCATCAGCGTGACAATGAGCGTCTTATTGCAACGCTTGAACACCTGCGTGATTTAGGGAATACCGTAGTGGTTGTTGAGCACGATGAAGATACTATTCGCAGTGCAGATTATGTTGTTGATATGGGGCCTGGTGCAGGTGAGCTGGGTGGCGAAGTGGTAGCAGCTGGTACGCCAAAGCAAATAATGAAGGCCAAGCGTTCGCTTACTGCTCAGTATCTTTCAGGTGCAAAAAAGATATCCGTGCCCTCTTCTCGCCGCCATCCTAATAGAGGCAACATTGTGCTTAAAGGAGCCCGTGAAAACAACCTAAAAAATGTCTCTATCTCAATTCCTTTAGGCACGTTTACGCTTATTACGGGTGTTTCGGGTTCAGGAAAGAGCTCTTTGATTACCGACACTCTTGCACCTGCGCTTGCTAACAGAGTAAATCATGCTCATCGAAAGGTGGGCGAATATAAGAAGCTTATGGGTGCTGAGCTTATTGACAAGGTAATCAATATCGATCAGAGCCCTATCGGTAGAACCCCCCGTTCAAATCCCGCTACCTATATTGGGTTATGGGATGATATTCGCGCTCTGTTTGCGTCAACCCCTGAAAGTAAAGCACGCGGATATGCGCCAGGACGTTTTTCGTTTAATGTTGCGGGCGGTCGCTGTGAGGCATGTAAGGGCGATGGTCAAAAAAAGATCGAAATGCATTTCTTACCTGATATTTATGTTGACTGCGAAGTGTGCGAAGGTAAACGTTACAATCGCGAGACCTTGCAGGTTCTTTATAAGGGCAAGAATGTTTACGACGTGCTTGAGATGACCGTTGATGAGGCTCTGGCGTTCTTCTCCAAAATACCTTCGCTCAAACGAAAGCTAGAAACACTGCACGATGTAGGACTTGGCTACATTCGTTTAGGGCAGCCAGCTACGACGCTTTCGGGCGGTGAGGCTCAGCGCGTAAAGCTTGCGAGTGAATTACAGAAGCGACAAACAGGAAAAACTTTCTATATTCTCGATGAACCTACCACCGGTCTTCATTTTGATGACGTGCGTCAGCTTTTGGAAGTGTTGCAGCGTTTGGTTGATGCGGGAAATACCGTTTTGGTTATCGAACATAATCTTGATGTTATTAAATCAGCTGACTATATCATCGATTTAGGCCCCGAAGGGGGAAGCCGTGGTGGAACTATTGTTGCTGCGGGTACTCCCGAAGAAATTGCAGAAGTATCCAAAAGTCACACGGGTCGGTTCTTAAAACGACTCCTGAATTCCGCCTCATAATGCCTTGAGTATTTACTGTAACTATCTCAGTGGTCGTTGTTGCGTTTTGGGTGGTTTTTGATGCGTGACCGAGACATCTTAGCGGGTGAGTGTGGTGTTTTTGGTATGATTCAGCCTTTTTTATAGGAATAGCCAAAGGGTAAAAGAGATCTTCTGGATTCAATCCTGCTTTATAAGGCTTTTACTTCCAGAGATGCTAATCTGAAAAGAATGCACCTCTAGCAAAAACGTTATCAAGTATGATCTTTTTCTGATCTAGAATGCGTAGTTATGAAACGATTATCCCGAGAAAAACTAGCGCTCTTGTTTTTTATTTTCCTCACCCTTTTTGGATTAGGGATTTCGTTGTTTTATATGTCGTCTTTAAGTAAACCTCTCAATGTTGCCGCAAGTAATATCGATGATGCAGCAGGTAATTTGGAAGACTACACGGCTATTGTGTATGAAGGGTTAGCTGAGGAACAGAAAAACGATACCCAAACTCTTCCAAACTATGAATCTTCAACGTCATTAAATCAGCGTTCTCAGGCAGTTGACAGTGGTTCTTCCGATGAACTTACTGCCTCTGAGGCACTTTCTGATCAGAATGAAAACGAAGAGGAAAAAGAGGTTGTAACTGTTAGAAGTGTGAAGAAAAGCTACGTTGAAAAGGGAGCTTCAGTCTTTGAGATCAATGTGGCTAATCCTAGTGAATACGACACGCGTTCAGTAGTTCGAGCAGGAAAGTATACCTTCGGTATTCTTTCGGTTGATAATCAAACCGTCGCTAGTGCTTCTGAACTCGAAGCATACATTCAAAAGCGCGTCAAAGAATATGAAGCCATAAAGATTGATTTTGTGATTCTTGTTGTAAGTGATCTTGATCTTTTGATGACTGAGGATACAACGACCTCTTCTGCGGAAAAGACATCAAAAGAGAACTCCGAGGGTATTGCAGAAGAAAAGCAGAAAGCTTCTTCGTCGGTTGATTTGGAAAACGCCAATACCTCTGATGCTTCTGCCTCTGACGGCGAAAAGAAAAAAGAAACAAAAGAAACCGCAAAAACAAAGAAACAAATTGCTCTCAAAGGTGTGGACATTGTAATTTCGACACAAGATGAAGGGCTTAATTCGGGTGGAGTTTTGGTCGATGGGATCTTCTATGACGATGTGCCCTTAAAAAAAGAAGTGGGAACCATCCTTGTTTCTCCGAGTAAAGTTATCAGTGCAAAAGATGTTAAATAGGCCATTAAGCATCAAGCTTATGCTTTTCTAACTTTATGCCTTACAATATCAGTCCTATTTGTTATTATTACGAGGTTGTTGTCTTCAGATGGCAATGCCGAAATAAACGTGCGGGTGTGGCGGAATTGGCAGACGCGCCAGGTTTAGGTTCTGGTGGGTAACCCCCGTGAAGGTTCAAGTCCTTTCACCCGCACCATT